>ERZ1673751.8-NODE-8-length-390575-cov-39.132454_pt1 | contig 390575 bp, 344 predicted proteins | sample MGYA00580202_ERZ1673751 | MGnify/ENA primary metagenome ERZ1673751 (study PRJEB41218, sample SAMN15661780) | gut metagenome | host: Homo sapiens | place: Canada: London | collected 2015-08-20/2019-03-30 | study: EMG produced TPA metagenomics assembly of... | reverse complement strand
AGGACTATAAATTATAGAAAAAGGTTGTGCCAACGTTTTGACACAACCTCTTTTTAACTTCAAAAGAAGTCAATTTTATTTCTTCTTACGGTCACCGTAGCGGCTCATGAACTTATCAACGCGACCAGCTGTATCCACCAATGTAGATTTACCAGTATAGAACGGGTGAGAAGTGTTAGAGATTTCCATCTTTACCAACGGATAAGTTTCACCTTCAAACTCGATGGTTTCTTTCGTATTTACGGTTGAACGAGACAAGAACATGTCACCATTAGACATATCTTTGAATACTACCGGACGGTAATTTTCAGGATGAATACCTTTTTTCATTTCAATATTTGTTTTTTTAATTATTATATTCGGTTACTATTTTGGTAATAAATAGTGTAATGGTCTTATTTTTCAGAGCGCAAAGATAGTGCAAGTCGCAGATAATACAAAATAAATTCAGATTTATTTTTGCTTAAGGTACAGTCTACCTTTGTTTAAAGGCAGTGCATTTCTCCGAATTAGAAAAAAGTTCCCTCAAAAAATAGGTTTATCGCTTTTTATTTCAGATTTTTGCATAGTATTTTAATTTATATTCAGCATGAAGAAGCTACTTTTCTTAATTTCCCTATGGCTCTGCGTCACTACGGCAGGTGCCCAGCAGAACGAGCGGGATCTGTATAGTGTTGCGTTTTATAATCTTGAGAACCTGTTTGATACGATTCATGATGCAGGTAAGAACGACCTTGAATTTTTGCCTTCCGGCAGTTATGCATGGACGGCTGAGAAGTATGAGGCCAAGTTGAAGAACCTTGCCAAAGTCCTGAGTGAAGTATCGCGCGACCGCGTACCTGAAGGACCCGCCGTTATCGGTGTAGCCGAAGCTGAAAACAACCGGGTACTGACAGATTTGGTAAGCCAGCCGGCTATATCCAACTATAAATTCGTGCATTACGAAGGTCCGGATAAACGGGGCATTGATTGCGCCTTACTTTATGATCCGGAACAATTCACTGTTACCAATTCCAAACTGGTGCTTTCCACTCCTTTTGAGGGGGACACTGTGCACCTGACGCGTGGTTTCCTTATTGTAGACGGGCAGATGGCAGGCGAACGCGTTTGTTTCATCGTCAATCACTGGCCTTCCCGTGGAGCTAAGTCTCCGGTACGTGTACATGCAGCCAAGCAGGTGCGAGCATTGACAGACTCCCTGATGCGTACGGACAAGAAACTGAAACTGATAGTCATGGGTGATATGAACGACGATCCCATGGACGAAAGCATGGCTACACTGGGCGCACGCAAGTATGCAAAACAGGTGAAGAAGGGCGAATTCTATAATCCCTGGTGGGAAACCCTTGAAGATAAAGGCGTGGGAACATTGCTCTATCGTGGCAAGTGGAACTTGTTCGACCAGATTGTAGTCTCCCGTCCTTTGCTGAAAGCCAAGAAAGGTTTGAAGTACGATCATAATGAAGTCTTTATCCGTGAATACCTTTTTCAGCAGGATGGCAAGTATAAAGGTTCTCCCTTGCGTACGCATGGCGGACGTGTTTGGTTGAATGGCTACAGCGACCATTTGCCCACTATCATTTATTTGAAAAAGTAATATATAATAATGTGTAAACGAAGACCGGGAAGCTAAACTTGCTTTCCGGTTTTTTTGTTATCTATATAAAGGTATGCAGAAGAGGCGGATGAAGGCTACAGATGAAAAGAGTTTGTAACATAGAGATTACAATATTCTGTTAAAATCATCCAATAGCTTTAAAATAGAATTGTTTCAATGGGGATAATACGATAATTTATTCCCAACCTGTTCTTCCATTTGAAGGATAATGCTTACTTTTGCGTAGAATTTTTATTCACTAACAATAAACTTTAAACAAAATGATTAATTACAAAGATTTAGGGCTCGTAAACACAAGAGAAATGTTTGCGAAAGCTATTAAAGGTGGATACGCTATCCCGGCTTTCAACTTTAATAATATGGAACAGTTGCAGGCTATTGTAAAGGCTGCTGTTGAAACCAAATCTCCGGTAATCCTCCAAGTATCTAAAGGTGCCCGTCAATATGCTAACCAGACATTGTTGCGTTACATGGCAGAAGGTGCTGTAGAATATGCAAAGGAACTGGGTTGCAAACACCCTGAAATCGTTCTTCACCTCGACCACGGAGATACATTCGAAACTTGCAAGTCTTGTATCGATATGGGCTTCTCTTCAGTTATGATCGACGGTTCTCACCTGCCTTACGAAGAAAACGTTGCTTTGACGAAGAAGGTAGTTGACTACGCTCATCAATTTGATGTAACTGTAGAAGGCGAACTTGGTGTATTGGCTGGTGTAGAAGACGAAGTTTCTGCTGAACATCATACTTATACTGACCCTGAAGAAGTAATCGACTTTGCTACTCGCACAGGTTGTGACTCTTTGGCTATTTCTATCGGTACTTCTCACGGTGCATACAAGTTCAAACCCGAACAATGCCACGTAGATCCGAAGACTGGTCGTTTGGTACCTCCTCCTTTGGCATTCGAAGTATTGGACGCTGTAATGGAGAAACTTCCGGGATTCCCCATCGTACTGCATGGATCTTCTTCAGTTCCTCAGGAAGAAGTTGAAACTATCAACAAGTTTGGTGGCAAGCTGGAAGCTGCTATCGGTATTCCTGAAGAAGAACTGCGTAAGGCTGCTAAGTCTGCAGTTTGCAAGATCAACATCGACTCAGACTCTCGTCTGGCTATGACTGCTGCTATCCGTAAGGTATTCGCAGAGAAACCGGCTGAGTTTGACCCGCGTAAGTATCTTGGCCCGGCTCGTGACAACATGGAAAAGATGTACATGCATAAGATCATCAACGTGCTTGGTTCAGACGGTAAATTGGCTGAATAATCCACGGGATTTTAGACTGAATAGAAGGCTGCTCTTGAAAAAGGGCAGCCTTTTTTCGTGCTCAGTAGTCAAGCCGGCTGTTCATTGCCTCAGAACAATTTTATAGAGTGCTATGAGGTTGAAGTATGGCTTTAAGTCCGTTCATGCGAAAGATTCTCTATTCGCGATGTGATTTCTTCTTTTTCACCTTCAAGCAATCGACATGGCATTATTTGAAGCCCGGCATCCTTAGCCATAAGGTAATGTCAATATTTCAGTTTAATGGTGATAAGCTGGAAATCTTGAAGATATTTGCTCCGAGTATCTTTGCTCGGAGAATAATGACGAAATAATCAATGTACTTGATTTACATTTATAGTGAAGAGATGGATAGAGGATTTTAGATATAAATCGATAAGTAATAATTCTAGTCAATTGTAAGCACCCCATTAATAACTGTAATCAGTGTTTTTAAAGAATAATAGCTACGTTTTTTAAGAATGTTCTCTGCGTTTATTAACAGTACAAAAACGGGTAATTAGACCTGAATTGAATATATATCAACAAAAAAGGCAGTAATCCTTGCGAGGAAATACTGCCTTTTTATCTTTTATACTCGTTATTATTTGGAGTATAAGTTTTCTGAATTCGCTATAATCAGTTCAGATGGTTTGGGAATAAGCTATCAGTAATTATATGTTTGATATCCGGTTTTGCTGAAAGCATTGTCATATTTGTTCGCTTAATAATACTTTGCTGTAAGGATATTGTGGTGTTATTCAGAATAAAACGTGCCGGAAAATGCATTCCAGTAAGTTCCGAGAAAAGAAAAGATAAGATAAGTTTTTCCATTAGCTAAAGTTTTAGGTGTATGTTAGAGTTCTATTCTTAAACTTCTACAAAGATACTACATTAGAAAGGTGAAGTCAAGTGTTTCAGCCTTCATTTTAAATCGTTTTTCTATTTATGATGCTAATCTTTTGATTAATAGTATTTTTCAATTCCGCCAAATCCTGCTATTGTTTTATTGTCTTTCGTTTTGCTAATGAAGTTGTTTAGACGCTTCTCAAATTCTTCAGGACGTTTTCTTGCGGCTTCGATGTATGCTATTCGGATTCGCTTATATGCTTCGGAAAATGGTTGATAGTTTTTCCATACCGTTTCATCTTCTTTCAATTTATCAATTATGTCATTGGGAAAAATGAAAGGCTCAGATAAAATGCTTCGCGTTTTATCTTCAAATTTAGGGTGTATCATTTTATTTTCCAATAGCCATTTAAGTCTTTCTTTGTTGGCTTGTGAGTAAGTACTTTTAGGATTTCTGGGTGTGAAACGCTGAATTTTATGATCTTTGTCAAGTGGTCTTGTTGTGCTGTCAATCCAATCGAAGCAAAGGGCTTCTTCAACAGCATCATTGTATAAAATACCTTTTTTACCTGATGACTTATAGGGAAATACAAACCATATTTCACAGGAGGTTTCAAAGTTGTCCATTAACCACTTTCTCCAATCTTCTCGATTTTCAAAATACTTTATTTTATTTTCTGTAGTCATAACAGGTATTCAAATTGATTATTTTATAGCTTTACTTTCGTGATAATGAAGCATTTTGTTAATTTACTTTTTGCCTCAGCAATTTCTGTATGTAGCGCAATTACTATTTTCCACGATAGTAATATGCAGGCTTCGATAGTTTAACGGTTTATTACAGCTGCCAAAAATACTAAATCTTTGAGAAAGGCCTCCAATTATCTCTTAAAACCTTTACCCTGATTCGATTGAACTTAGCCAAAGGCTTGATATGAATCTTATTTATGCTTATGAGGTCACTGATTCATATTTAAAGTTACCGGAGCAGATGATATCATATATTTGTTGAGTTGTCTTATGCAGTATTTCACAATTTCTTGCATTTCTTAAAAGGTGAGACTGCTTACACACTAAAAAACTAAAATATGAAAAACAAGTTATCCGTTTTACTGGCACTACTTTTTTTGCTTTGTACGGCAATGTGCTGCGAGGAATTTGAGGAATACATTCCCTGTCAGGTGACCTTAACCGGAATAGGTAAGGTGGAACACTTGGATAATGCCGGAAGCGTGCCTGTTGCTCCGGTGGGTGGAGTGGTATCTCGCCAGGCATATATGTTGCGGATACCCTTAGACTTTGAATATGGGAAAGAGATTGTAGAGGGAACATATTATGAATACATCCTGACTGATACCATCGCCAATATACAGATTATCTCACTTACCGCTTATGATGAATCCCACCCTGCCGGTACGGATGTGAACGAACTTTTCATGGACTATCCTTTGCGTCAGGAGGATCAATTGACAGATTATAAATACGGTTACATGTATGGGACTGTTTTTTATAAAATACCCCGTACACTTCCTCAAGCCGGAGTGCATCGGTTTAAAGTCGTAGTGACGACCCGCAAAGGGGAAGAGTTTACCAAAGAAACGGATGAGATCACCATGCAATAAATGAAGAGTCAATGAGAAAGCTATTTATCACTTTGCTGGCAGTGGGACTGCTGAGCATTATGGGCGGACAGGCACAAAATAGAAATTCACGTCATCAGCTTGACTTAACCACCGGAGTATCTTGTCATTTTCAGAGTGGAGAATCCTGGATTTCTTCTTCTCCTGTTCCCGTCATGAGCTTTGCTTATACTTTCTATGTATTTCCACACTGGGGAATCTTTTCTTCTATGAGTGTGGCCCCCCTCATCAGAGAAGGAAATGGGGATAAGTTGAGAAGACCTTATAAAAATGACCATTTTGTAAAGGATGCGTATGATTTTGATGATGAAATGGGTTTGTCTATGGCCTTTGGCATTGCCTATCGGCTGAATAAACCGGTATGGGATGTACAGTTGCGCTTGGGATATTACCTGGTTGATGCAGAGGAACATTCTTCTCATTTTTATGTGAAAGAAAAGAATTCCAATGTAGTACGTTGGATTAATTATGATCAGTCATTCTCCATAGAACCCGGTGGTTTAATGAGTGCTATTCAGACTTCGGCTATGTTGTCGAGGCGTATCTGGCGCAAACTCCATTTTTCGGTGGAGGCCAAATATCTCTTTCTCCCTGAACGGGCTACGCAGACTTTTGAAAAGAGAAACCTGTTGACAGGAGAGATTGAGGATAGCTACTCGAAACGTGTACGTGTGCACTATCTGGAGATGGCATGCGGAATTAGCTGGCATTTATAATCTTTATACCATATCGTCTCCCGTCTTCACCACAGCCACTTTCAGAGTCTTATGGAAAGGGATGAAAGCGGAAACCACTGCGATAACCAATGCGGCAATCAGCAGATAGCCGATTACAGTCTTGATGCCCAGTAGCAGGCTCTGTTGCTGAAGCGTGGAATAAAAGTTATTGGCGGCTAACTGGCTGGCTTCATCGTATCCGTGTCCCTGCGCCAAGGCACTGTTCATGGCTTGCGCATAGCGGGAGGAAGCCAGTGGATTGGTGAGCGTCATGTGCTCCGAAAGGGTGTTCATCCCCTTAATTTGTAAGTAATAGAGCAGGTTACTGAAAAAAGAAGCGGATATTGCCGGAGCCAGTACAGAGCGGAGGGATATCAGAAAGAAAGCGTTAGACAGCATGAGCTTAGGATCCAAATCTTCTACTACATATACACCGAAGGCTATGAAAAGAGTCATCATCCCCAGTCCGCGGAGGAAAACCGGAAAGTAAAGCATCTCGTAAGTGGAGTAGGGCGTGATGCCGAAGTAGAGGATGACCAGATAGATGACGTAGCAGAACATTCCTCCGGAAATGAGATAGCGGAACCGCCATCGCTGCCATCTGAACCACCAGAAACAGATGATGGCTCCCACAATGAATCCCGGTATAAGCATCAGACTGAGCGAATTGGCATGCACGCTGTCTACGCGGATAATGCTGTTCAGGTAATTGGTAATCAGGGAACTGCTGGCACTGAAAAACATGACCAGTACCATGAAAGTGTATCCGATGATGGATTTATGGTGATGGAGTGGTTTCAGGCTGACGTATGGCTTCTCCTGGGTCCGTTGCCGATGGACGAAAAGGTAAATCAGTATGGGGATGGCAATCGTATAAATCCGTATTTTGGGAGAGGAGAACCAATCTAATGTCTTTCCGTAGGTAAATATGTAAATGCTGAAAAGCAATGCAGCAGCTATGATAAACATGCTTCTTCCGTCGATTTCTTTGTAAGGGATGCGCATGGGGCGCTTGGCATACCGGAAAAACAACAGGATAAAAATAATGGCAATCAGCATCAGCAGGATTGTAAAGTAATACATGTACTGCCACTGATAGTAATAGGCCAATTGTGCCGTCAGCGCCATGGATATTTGTCCGCCGGAGAATACGATGGGGTAGAAGTAGGCGTAGAACTCACTACGCACATTCTTCGGACTGAAGAACGGGCGTACCTGAATAATAAACTCTAACATAATGAAGGCTTTCAGGAAGCCGATGAAGAAGCTGCATATAATGGTGATGTCCATATTGCCAACCTGGGCGCAGATGTAGCTGAGAAAGATTTGCAGGATCAGGTCGGTAAGCAGCATCGTTTTTGGAGTGGCGATCGCACGAATTTTAGGAATGATGGGATAAGCTACTGCCATACCTGCCGCTGCCGCATAATACCCCATTGTGATGTCTTCGCTGAGTATTCCGAGGGTACTGCTGACTTCCAGCATGCTTCCCGTATAGGTTCCGTTGAGCATAATGATAGGGAACATCACCACGAACATAGTGACGATACCCAGCCATTGCGGTACCCAGGGGCGGAGTGGAAGGTTTAGCTTTACCATCGGTGGACTTCCTTATTTTCTCAGTGCTTCGGTTTCTACCATCATGCCTGCGCGGAGGCTTTTCATCTCTTCGGGAGTGGCGTCGTCCAGCTCGATGCGAACGGGAATGCGTTGCTGCACTTTGACGAAGTTGCCAGCGGAGTTATCAGTCGGAACCAGGGCGTACTTGGAACCGGTTGCTTCGGATATGGCGGTAACAGTGCCGTGAAAGATATGTCCGCGGAAAGCATCGACCTTGATGCGTACTTTCTGCCCGATGTAGATGTGGGAAATCTGCGTTTCTTTGTAGTTGGCGGTGATCCATTTGTCGTTGCCCCGTACAAGATAGGAGATGGTTTGCCCGGCTTGTACGAATTGTCCCGGTTCGAGGGTGCGGCGCCCCATATATCCGTCGTAAGGAGCGGTGACTATCGTATAAGAGAGATTCAATTTTGCCATATCCAGATCCGCTTCTTTGCGAAGGATATTCGCTTCGATGCCGGTGGATTTCTTGCTCGTTTCGGAGTATTGGGATTTTGCCGCTTCCTTTTGTTGCAGCAGGGCCTGATAGCGTGCTTGGGTTGCTTCGTAGGCGGTTTTTACCTGTTCATATTGTTGCTGGCTGACGGATTCTTCGGCAAGCAGGTTGGCATAGCGGCGATAGTCCTGTTCCTGTTGCCAGAGCTTGGCCTTGGTTTCTGCAATGTTGGCTTCCTGAATGGCTACATTTACTTGCGAGGTCTGAATGCCGGAACTTAATACATCTTTTGCACCTTTCGCATCCATCAGGGCAGCTTCTGCATCCTTTACTTTGATGAGGTATTCCCGGTTGTCAAGAATGAGAAGGGTGTCTCCGGCATGCACGGGCTGGTGCTCCGTGAAGCGGACTTCCTTGATATAACCCGAAGCGCGGATATTGAGCGGAGCTATATACTGGTCTACTACGGCATCATTGGTGATTTCGTAATGGACGTATTTCCAGAAGTAATTGATTGTCCATGAAATTCCCGCCAATGCAAGGAGGATACATACCGTATTGAGGGTGATATTCCTTATTCTTAATCTCTTCAGTTGCTTATGTTTCTTTTGTAATTCGGACATAGATTACAATTGTAAATTAAAAATTAATAATTAAAAATTAAAGCATGCCGCAGGTTCGTTGTAATTCATAGTAAGTGTAAATGGCCTGCGTACGGGCAACGGTCAGTTGCAGTTCAGCATCCAGCCGCACGCTGCTTGCATCCAGCAGGTCGGTGAGGATGGAAAGCTGGTTTAGGTAGCGGTTTTGCACAATCCGGTAGTTTTCTTCTGCCTGGCTGACAGAGAGCTTCAGGGCTTCTATGCGGTTCAGGGCCTCTTTATGGCGGGTGTAGGCAGTTCGGATCTGAATACGGACGTTCTGCATCAGGAGTTCTTCGGCATACTTTTGAAGTTGTACCGTCTGCCGGGCTTCGTGCATCTTGTACTTATTCTGATAAAGAGACGACAGGTTGTATGAGAGGCTGAGGCCGATGTTCCAATTATTGTTGTACATGTCAGCCAGCGTAGTGCTGAGTGGGCGTGCAAGGGTGTTGCCCGCGTGCAGTGACAGGCTGGGAAGGTAGTTTGCTTTAGTCAGCCGGATATCGTTTTCTGCCAGCAGGGTTTGTTGGCGGACAATCTGCATGCCCGGATAATTGTTGTAGGCTAATTGTACATACGTATCATAATCAGACACATTGACGGCGGTATACAGTAAAGTGGTGTCCGGTGCTATCAACTGTGATTCGTCCAGTCCCAGCAGAATATCGAGTTGTTGCGAAGCTATGGAGATGCTGTTGTCGGCTTCCTGATAGGCCAGGCGGTCGTTGGTCAGTTGCAGTTCACTGCGGATTTCATCATTGCGGGTGACTATGCCTTCTTTTTTCATCCGACGGATATTTTTCAGTCGGTGTTCGGACTCTTCGATGTTGCGTGCCAGCACTTCCCGCTGCTTGTAGTAACTGAAAAGCGTCATGTACTGTTGCAGCAGTACCAGCTTGATTTCGGCTTCGTTGTCGGCACTGGTCAGGGCGGCTATTTGCTTTTTAAGTTCGGCCTGATGTATTTTGGCTTGTATTCTTCCTCCCTGGTAGAGGGGGTGCGTCAGGTTGATGTTATAGTTTTGTGACCAATCCGGAGTTTCGGGGCGCACGGGATGTGAAAGTCCCCGCTGAAAGATGACGGGCTGGCCTATGATTCCGGCGCTGGCACCTACTTGGATATCTGGCAATCGGTCTGTGTATGCAGACTTCTTTTGGTCGTTATAAATAACCTCTTGTAGTTTGCTCTTTTTAAGTTGAAGACTGTTTTCTGTGCCCAGACGGAAAAGTTCGTCTACGGATAATAGATGCGCATTCTCCTGAGCGGTTAGCCACAGCGGAGCTACAGCAAGTATGTGAATGAGCAAGAGGCGAAGAAAATTAGAACTGGTTGAATATCTCATAGAGTGTCTCTAGTTGATTGGAACATGCGTTTAGGTTCTCTATTCCCATCAGTTGGCCCGTCTGGGTATAAAAATCCTTGATGAGCGGGCGTACACGGTCGGATATCTCTTCTCCTGCGGGAGTGAGGTACACAAGTCGGTTACGACGGTCGTTAGGGGCTTCCTGGCGCATGATCCAGCCTTTCTTTTCGAGGTTTGCCATCAGATTAGTCATGCAAGCTTTGTCTTTGGCTGTCTTTTCGGCTAATGCCTGCTGGCTGATTCCTTGTTCCTGCCACAGGGAACTCAGTACTTGTAACATTTCAAAGGTGATATCTATGTTATTGCGTTTCAAAACGCGTTGCAGAGCTTGGCGGAATGCCATGCGGGTTCTTAGCATTTGCTGGATAAGCCCGCGGGATGAATTGTAATTCTCCATTGCTACGTTGCTTTTTATTTTTCGGGCGCAAAGGTAGAGCTTTTTATTGGAATTAGTCAAATGTTTGACTAATATTTGTGGGAGGAGGTTTGGAAGAAGTATGGAAAGTCGCAACTTTTCCTATATGTTGTAATGAGTGCGAAGGAGATTTTATACGGAGGCAATAAACTCGTTCAGACTGACATCTGTGGGCAGTCCGATTTTTCTTTTAATCCGTTGTTTGGCTTTAACCACGCCTGCGGTGCTTATACAAATGGTTTTTGCAACTTCCGCACTGCTGTATCCTAAATAGGTGAGGATACAAATTATTCTTTCGCGCAAAGGCAGCAGAATGAGTGTCCTTTCTAAACATTCGCCTCTGCGCCCGGAAAGCCAGAATAATATTTCTATGATGTCAATCCAGTTTTCTTCCGGTCTCACAATATATTTGCCTGGCATGCTTTTTAGGCATGCCAGGTTATATAGTGCTGAAGAGTAATCTTTGATATAATTTTCCATGTACTATATCTTTTTAGTCTGAGTATTTTAGCGGATGAAACAGCTTATTCGATAGATGATAGGATTTTATATCATGGAACTGAGGGAAACATCGCATAGTTCCTCCTGGATATTTTTCACAGAACAAATCTGTTGATAAATAAAATCTGTTTTCATATCCCGGCAGCACAAATCTCCCGGTTCCTCCAAAGTCTGCAATTGCAAAACCGGAGTGGAAGAGGGAGGAGGGGATCAATACTTCATGGTGTCCGCAATTTTGAGCTTTTAAGAATTCATCCAAGAAATTGAGGGCTTTTTCTGAAATTCTATATATGGGATTGAAGGAACGAAGTCTTTCTCTAAGCGGAATATTCATTGTTTTTCCTTGATAACTATTCCACCAGAACCATTCCTTATCTTCTGCATATCCCATAATGTGAGTGCTTATAAAATCAGTGTTGACATCTGAAAAACTATCAAATAGAATACCCCATTCGCCCGAAAACTCAACATCGTATTCTATATTCCAGTAATATCGATATTCGGGATGTTTTAGATAAAAATAGAGCAATGCAAAATGATTACTTCCCGGAGTAATGGTTTCTTCTATCGGTTCATATTCCAATTCATTGAGCATATCTGTAGTAAATATGCAATAGTCCAAACCTTCTGGAAAATGAATTTCACTTTCATCTTCATGGTTTAGTAATAACACAACATCTCCGTACTTTCTAAACCCTTCTTTGATACGAAAATACTTCTCACTGATTGACTTGTGCATTTCATGTGCAACGATGACTATTATATCTTTCATATTCTGTCGAAAACCATTATTGTATTTTTAAACCACCATAGAGATGCTTGTTCTCTTAAATATACACTGGCTGGACGGTTCAATATAAATCCTTGTCGGCACAGTAGTTCTATGATATAGCTATTAGGGCGGTTATTAATATGCCCGTCTCCATATTGTCCTTCTGCTGCCCAACTTAAAATGATATATTTCCGGGCGTTTCTGGTCAGGTTTTTAATAAAGGTGTCTTCCCACTGAACAGGTATATGCTCACCTACTTCCAGACTCATAACTACATCAAAAGGTTCTTCGGCTTCCGATTCTTCCGTGAAATCCATGTATTGACAGTGGAAGCCATCGGAAAATAAGAGTGATGACATTTTCTCTACATTCGGATTACCGTCATACCCTTCTACTTCATATCCCTGTTTTCGTAGCAAGGCTACATACCAACCTGGTCCACAGCCGAAGTCCGCTATACTGTAAACTTCCATCAGGGAAAATAATCGTAATAATCCAGTTGCCAGTTTATTATCATAACAATGTCCGTTCAAGTTCTCGTTTAACCAACAGCCTTGTGAATTAGTTATAACTTCATTATCTGCAAATAGGTAACGGTTGATATACTCTATGAGCTTGGCGGAAACTTTATTATCTAATTTGCGGGCAAAAAGCCTATTGCTGGTAATGATTTCCCACCAATGAGTTTCGTTAAGAATGATTGGAGAACCTTTTCCGTCCCATAGAATGCAACGTTGATTGTTTTTTTCTACCTTATTTGCGAAAATTGAGTTTAATATTACGGTGTGAAAGTATACCTCGTCCGCAGCGAATGTATATTTTAGCCGATTATAGAAACGTCGATATTTCCGTTTGTTTTCGGTTATATGCTTTGCGCATTCATAGGTTATGGACATCCAGTTGGATCCTCCATATAAATGTTCGAATTGATCAGGTATACGTCTTTTATAACCTATTCGTTTTTGTATAGCAATGAATTTCTCAATGATTCTATATCCTTTATGTGTGTTGTAATCAAACCAATCATTTAGTCGATAGTATACAAACCTGTCATAAGTGCCATGTTCCCATTTTTTTACCGGTAGCTTTATGTATTCAATGAATTCCTTTCCATTGTTTTTTGAAAAAAAAGATTTGATGCCATCTAATTTCTTTATGGGATAATCTTGTCCACTCATAAAGTGAATGTAACCAATTGAATTATCCCTTACAATTTCTTGCAGCAACAAAAGTTCGGCTTTCAGTATATTGAAGCCGCCCCAATTTATTCTATATTTTTGATAAACTTCAGCTATTTGTTGATTGTTTTTAAGTCGTCCTATTTCCTCTTTAGTTATAATACTTTTTTTATCGATATGGATATAGAATTTGAAATCCTCATCGAATAGTTTGATAAGATTCTTCAGTTGTTCTATATCTTTGTGCCAAAGTAACAAAATTGCATGTTTCATATCTTTATTTTATCCAGTCCCATGTTTCAATGTATTTCTTCAATTCATCAGGCTGCATACTGCATACATGACAATATTCTTTTTTGGTTATATATGCCACTTGCTTGTTGCCATCTCTACTATTGTCACCTCGTGGATGATGTAAATGGTATAAGGGTCCTGATATTCTAGTTGGTCTCTTATTTAGAATCAGTAATCTCTTATAACGCTCTGCATCTTCCGGTCCCCATCCTATAAAGTATTCATTCTCCCAGCCGCATTCTTTATACAGTTTGACGTTTACCAGAAATCCTCCTCCTACCGAATGGTAGCCGCACATTAAGGTTTTCATTATGGGGAAGTCTTTTAAAAGACTAATTTTTAAGTTCTTGCAGAAAAATGAAGAGAAGAAATCATTTATTCTCCAAAAGCAACCGTCATAAGGGTATACCATTGTTGCTTGTTCCTCAATAATTCTCCGATAGGCTTTATTTAGCTGAGAAATAGCGACGATGGCATCTGCATCCCAAATAGCGGCTATCTTTGTTGTAGTGCGTGCCAGCATTTGGTTTATATAGTATGTTCTATGAAATGTTGGGTTGTCATCATATATGAAGTGATAAGTAAGTCCTTCAATTGAAGGCAATTTCTTTAGATGCTGTTCTTTGGCGGCTTCCACAATAATATAGTTACAATGGATATGTCGAGCATAGAATTTTAATGCAGCCACCAGATTTCGTTCTCTGTATGGGGAGTCTATACGTACTGGAATGCAGAACGTCAGATCCTTTAAATTTATTTTATTGTTCTTCATAATTATCCTGTTTTGTGTGGGTTAATAAGCCAAATCCCAATCCGCATAAAGTCTCTACAGTGATATTTTCTTTTCTTATTATTTGTGTAGCTTCTGAGTAAAAAGAAGGTCTTTGCTCGTTTAACCGTTTCAGGGCTGCACTGAAAATATCCGGATAGCTATATAATAAGCTGTAAAACCCTAAATTACCTAAAAACTCCAAATAGAAGTTTGCTGTATGATTTTTTGGCAAGTTATTTGTCCTTTTTATAAATACATGGTAGATGTAGTCATCCAATAGTTCTTTGCTTTTAATTTTGCTATATACATTTTCAGCTGATTCTATCAGTTTTTGTGTCTGGTATGAATCGATATGCTCTTTGTTTATTTTTTTTAGAAAGTAGAGAATGGAATGCAGTACTGACAAAGGCATGTCCTTGGGAGAATATATTCCCTTTATTGTACAATGTAGTTGTCTATCACATTCGTCCACCAATGCAAGTAATCTTTCTTCTATGATATATCTTTCGAGCGAATCTTCTTGCTTGAATAACTGTGCCCAGTAAATGCCAATGGAGAATAGATATTCTTTTTCCGGTAAGTAGATTGGCGTTGCAAAACAGTAATTTAAACATTCATTCTGAATGGTACTGTGTATGTTTCGGATAGTGTCATCTTCTTCTAAAATGGCATTATTTGATAAATATTTCATCCCCCATGCTATTCCGGTTTTTCCATCCAATAAGCGATTTGGCATATATTGTATAAACTTAATCACTTCGGGCAGTATTCTTGCGGATAAACTTCTGGCTTTTCCGCAATTTCTATATTCGGAATAGAGAGCCATGAACATGCACATTCCCATTTGCCCGCCTTTTAAGTAAGGCGGTAAACCTTTCCAGTCTTCATTAAGCAATCGCTTATAAATGTCATCAACTAATTCTCTTTTCATATATCACAGTTTTAGATTCAATAATTTTTCAAGCAATTTTTTCTCTTTTGTTACTATAGAAGCTGTACCTTTAACGGTTTTTATCAATGGCAGTTCTTTTCCGTAATTTGTTTTAAGATTGCGTGGCAAAGATATTTCCAATACATAAAATCCGGCTTGATTTGGTACTGGAGATATCGAAACTACGGTTCTGTCTATAAAGCCAAATTCTTGTTCAGGGAAAGCAGGAAAGCGGATAATTGCTCGTTGTCCTGTTTTTACCTTGCCGATTCCATCCATTGGGAGTAGGGCTTTTCCTATTGGTTTTGTTGCATTTTGGGGAATGATGACGAACATAGTTTCACCGCTTTCAACTGTCTGATTCATTTCCCATGGTTGCATAAAGGCTACTGTACCGTTAACTGGACTTACCAACAGGTAGTTTTTTTCCCATTCTGTTAATGCTACTTGTAGGGAGGCTATGGTGTTCAAAAGTTCCGTTTCATGAATTCTGCTTTCCTGCATGTGTTGCAGATAATTATTCCAAGCAAGCAGGCAGGAGGAATAAGTGGTTTGTGTATCTCCCAACTCAGGGATTCTATGGAAAAACAGAATGTCCGTCTGCTCAATTTGCGAACCTTGTGCTTTCCATTCTTTCAGATTTTCCCGTAAATAGAATATGTCTTCTGTTGTTGCGGTATTTTGTATTACGCCGATAATGTCCTTTTCATAGATAACCTGCTTATTCTTTACATACAATTGTGCTATCCTTCCTGCCGTATTTGCGATAATATATGCAGGTGGAGCCTGTGTGGTGAGCGTAAATTCAGCATCTACTGTATCTGGATAGCTAAAAAAAGAACTGCCAACCAGAAGTACGAGCAGGATGCCCAGTAGGACAGAAATGCCATAGCGCAGGATTGAGGATGGAATATGATTCATCACTTCTTGCACTTCCTCGCTCTTCAGTTCAATATCTTTGTGTGTTTCGTTTTCTTCCATACATCAGTATTGTTTCAGCTGCCAAGTTCCAATTGGTTTTTAACTAATTGGTAATACATCCCTTTTTGGGCAGTAAGCTTATGATGAGTTCCTTCCTCAGCTATTTTTCCTTTATCCAATACTACTATCTTGTCGGCATTGCAAACGGTGCTGAGACGATGGGCAACTACGACAACTGTCTTTCCTTGGTAGAACTTGTTCAAATGTCCCATTATCTCTTTTTCATTGTTGGCATCCAGGGCATTGGTTGCTTCATCAAAGAACAGAAATTCCGGATTTTTATATACGGCACGAGCAATGAGTAGGCGCTGTTTTTGCCCTTGGCTGACTCCGTTGCCTTCCATTCCTATTTTGGTGTTGTAACCCAGAGGCAGAGAGTCTATAAAGTCGCGGATATTGGCCACGGTTACCGCATGCTTTAATCTTTCAAGGTCAATTTGTTCTTCACTGACGGTAATGTTATTGGCTATTGTATCTGAGAATATGAAGCCGTCTTGCATTACTGCCCCACTTTTCATTCGCCATAAATGCGGATTAATAGTTTCCAAAGGAGTATCATCCAATCGTATTTCACCTTTTTGCGGGGAATAGAATCCTAACAACAACTTTACCAATGTCGTTTTTCCGCTTCCACTGGCACCAACAATGGCAGTAACTTTCTTTTCGGGTATGTTGAGGCAGATATCATCCAGTACGTAGTCGCGGTCGGAACCGCTATAGCTGAAAGATACATGGTTGATCGTGATGTTTTTCTGGATCGGAAGTATTTGTTGTTTGGATGTAATATCCTGTTCTTCATCTTTTCTTTCATGTATTTCATTTAATCTTTCCAAACTGATTTTGGCGTCTTGCAGTTGTCTGGCAAATCCGATGAAAGCACTTATAGGGCTGTTAAGCTGACCAATGATATAGGTGAGAGACATCATCATACCCAATGTCATTTGTCCTTCCACTACTGATTTGGCAGCTATGAATGAAATGATGATATTGGTTGTTTGGTTGAAAAAGACAGAACCTACTTGTTGTACTTGCCCCAAAGCCAGTCCCTTGACACTGATTTTGAATAATTTCACTTGAATACGTTCCCATTGCCACCGTTTCTGTTTTTCACAGTTGCTCAGTTTTATTTCCTGCATGGCTGTTACCAGCTGTATTAGGCTGCTTTGTTCGCTGGATGCTTGTGAGAAACGTCGTATATCTAATTCTCGGCGATATTTCATGAAACAGAGTATCCAAGCTACATAGAGTGAATTGCCAAGGAGGAAAATACTCAGAATAATTAGGTTGTAATAAGCCAAAATAAAGCCGAAGATGAAGAAATTGACAAATGAGAACAAGGTATTTATGGATGATCCGGTCAGAAATGTTTCTATACGGTTATGGTCGCCAATACGTTGCATGATGTCACCTATCATTTTGGTATCGAAATAGCGTAAAGGCAGCTTCATCAACTTGGATAAGAAGTCAGATATGAGAGAGATGTTTATACGAGTGTTCATGTGCAACAATATCCAACTGCGGATAAAGTCTACAGATAGCTGTGATATTGATATTATCAGTTGCGCTATAAGAATTAAGGTAATGAAATTAAGATTTCCGTCTCGAATTCCTACATCCACCAACGATTGTGTGAGAAACGGGAATATCAATTGCAATAAACTGACGGTTAGCATGCCAAGCATCAATTGCAACAGTTGTTTTTTATAGGGTGTAAGGTATTGTAGAAAGAATGAAAGTTTTCTCTGTTTACTTTCCTGTTCATCTTCTCGACTATAGAATTCCGGTGAAGGTTCCAGAGCCAATGCAGCTCCTTTTTTTTCTCCATCGATTTTTGTAGATAACCAGCATTTTTTTAATTCTTCTTCGTGGTAGGTAACTAAACCGGTTGCCGGATCAGCAATATGGAAAAAGTATTTATTTCTCTTTTTTCGTATCTTATAGCATACGACGAAATGTCTTTGTTGCCAATGCAGAATACATGGAAGTGGCACATCCTCAATTAGCTGTTGAAAAGAAATACGTACGCCTGATGTGCGGAAGCCTATAGATTCGGCGGCATCGCTAATACCCAGCATGGACACTCCTTCACGGGTAATGAAAGAACGGTCGCGCAAGGTTTGCAACGAATAAATTTTTCCGTAATAACGGGAAATCATTCGTAGGCAGGTGGGACCGCAGTCCATAGCGTCCAGTTGGGAGTAATGAGGAAATGCTTTCACTTATCTGTGTTGTATATTGCAAAGGTTATTTTTACCTATCACTAACTCATAATTGGATATGGAAGGACATAAGTCTTTATTAATACATTGTTTACAAGGTGTTTCTTTGCTTCGTACCTTTAGCCAGGTTTCTAGTTCCGTTAGCTCTTTATAGACAAGTTCTTTTAAAGATGATTTTTGTATATTTCCAATAGTAGAACAATTCACATTTGCAAAAACTTCTCCCGAAGGGAAAATTGTTAACTTCCCAAAAAAATTGTCGTTCAAAACTTTATGTCTGAATATCGTCTTTCTGTCGATAGGTTCAACAAGTATATCTTGCAAATCAAAGAAAACGAAATCATGAAAGAAGTTATAGTTACTTCCATTATAAAAAGGTCGAATTTGAATAAGAATGTTCTCAGGCAAAATCAATCTGTCTAATTGTTCCAAATCAGTTTCTGCAGAAACAATCAGATTCCATCGTACCATATCGTGCTGGTATTTCTGCATACTCTCAGCCAATTGGTTATTTAAATCTCCTGAATGAACCAATATTTCTAATATGGAGTTCGTTTGTTGTGCAAACTCTATATACTCATTATTCAGGAAATTATACTCCAAATATAGATGTTTTTTGAAAGTTGATCCAGTAAAGTCTATTGATAAATTGCGAGTATAACGGTTCTGTAGTGGATTTCCCCCTGCCAATAGATTCACTCGCTGAATGCCGCAGACTTGAAACTGATGTAATAGATGAATGTAATCTTCTATTTTCAATGCATCTTCATGACAAGTTGTACAGTGATTCATCTGTCGATAATAGGAAGAACAAGCTGCGCAACTTTGTATGCATGATGAGGGGAAGAACAGGGTTACCTCATGGAGATTTTGTAAAATACGTTCTCCCAATGAGGTCTTATTCTTATCTTCCTTGATACGAATGTCTGTATTAAGAAACAAGGTCGGTTTGAATATATATGGTTTCGCATATTTAAAATCTATTTCTAAACAATCACCAGAAAAAGATTCTCTAATGTCATTTATAAAATGTTTTACGACACTTTCATTCAACGCATCTTCATTCAATTCAACTCCATATCCGTTGGCGGCATCTTCCCACTGGACAAGGATCTGTTGTATGATGGGATGATTTGGACATACTAAATAAGCGGAATTAAGCGTATTATAAATTACTGCCTTATTCTCATTATGAAATAAGAAAGCGTAAGGTTCTAAATAAAACCAATAGTTCATAGTGTTTGATTTATATTAGTCAATAACGATAGATGATAATAATTTTTCGTAATCTCCAGGATGTGATTCTGCATAAGTCAAAAAGGTTGAAAACTCTTTTTTAAGTCTTTCATCAGTTTGGATACTTGGACATATTATTTGTCCATTTTTCTTTTTTAGTAAAAACAAGCATTGACCGCAATTCCTTTTCATGTTACAATGAGTACAGTTTTTGATTATATTTTTATATAGGTAACTATAGTATTTAGCTATGGCGTTACAATCTAAATTCAATTTACCATTTGATAATCGTGCCATAACATTCTCTTGGCCAATCTTTTCGCATGGTAATACTTTTCCATTGACTGTCAGGAATAATTTTCGTTCAAATGGTCTACAAGTTCCTGTTGGGATATATTTCCCATTTTGTTCTGTGTCAAACATGTCCACATAAGTTGAATATCGGTTTCCACTATAATTCATAATTGCCGCATGATATGAAATAGAGTCTGTATCTTCCATATTAAACACATCTTTAATTTTAGAATCATGCGCTATGGCTATTTTAAAACTCTCAGCTTTATCATTAAACATTTGTATGAACTCGTCAATTCTTTCAGGTATGATTCCATTGGTATTAAGTTCTGAAACAATGGGCTTTTTACCAAATATATCATAAATACTGTGAAGACAGCTCTCTATAGAATTACGATTATGTAAAACAGCGTTGAAGTTTACATTCTTTTCAAAGAATGTAGGATAGGAATCTTTTACTTTTTGTATGTTTTTGGTTACTTGCTTAAAAGATGAATTTCCATTTCTATCTACCCGATAACCTGATTGATATTCATTTCCATCAAGGCTGATAAGAAGGGTGAAATCCTTTTGAACTAAAAAATCAATATAACGATCAAGTAGCATAGCATTGGTCGTCATGTTATATTTAAATTTTAAGTTATTTATAGACAAACTTTCCACATAGGCTATTGTTTCTTTAATCAATTTCATATTTAATAGAGGCTCTCCGCCATAAAATCCAATAATAACAGAGTTGTTATGTGAAGTATTATAGTCAGAATGCCATAAATCTGCCAAATAGTCTATTAATATCTTGACATTTGCAAATGTCTGATTACGGGTTTCTCTTTGATCATAATTTGAATAAAATTCTCCATAACCACAATATTTGCACTTGAGGTTACATAAGTCCGTGACCTCTATAAGTAATTGCCGTAGACATGCCATGTTTTGTTTAACTGCTTCCTCTGTGTAGTCCGTTTGAAAGTTTACGGATGCTTTATCAAAGAAGGAGTGATTTTGTAAAAAATGTAATTTACGCATATAATAGTCATTTACTTCTATAGCAGTAGTTGCATTCTTTTCCATAGCTATTTTTAGTGCTCTAGGAGCATATAAAAAGCATTGTAATGTGTCTGAATACATGTATTGATGTTGATTTCCTGTTAGTGGAATTAAAGGGGAGTTATTCATATTCAATTTTATTTTAATGTTGCAATAACCAATATGGGATTACTGTTTTCGTTTATATTTTCTAACATTCTAATAAATTCCTGCTGTTTATTCTCGTCTCTTGCTGTAGAAGTTCTAATTTCTTTTATGTCAATCCAATTATTATCACTATTTGGCTCTAAAACATCAGTCCAATATTTGCCATAAGAGTAATATTCTACAGTGAAGCTGCCTCCGCAAAGATCATTATTTAGAATGAACGGACGTTCCATACGCCTATAGGGGATATTGAACCATGGCACTTTACGTTCTGTGATTTTACCTTGCCGTTTTTGCACCCTTACTTTTTTATTTTGCTTATTATAGCAATAGGTATATATCTTATCCCCTTTATTGCCAAGTAAATAAATGAAGTCTTTAGTTGGGTAATAAGCGGTAATTGTGAAATAGTTAAATGCATTTCTTTCTTTGAACCATTTATGAGTGGCTTCGTAATCCCCTTTTTCTTCTTCCGTGGCGATGATATATTGAGGAATTAGTTCTTCTTTGTCAAAACAGTATTGATAAATGGTATCTGTATCAGGAAATTTGAGAGTTAACTGATTATTATATGTAGCAATGCTAGTCATGTGTTCAGTCCAATAATTAACCATTCTATCCATCTGAGCTCGATTCGCAATAATTTGTTCTTCTTTACCTATATGAATAGGATTTTTAAATATTTTCTTCTTATGAAAGGTACTGTCTACTAAAGCAAAAGACCATAGAGAATCTGCCGTGGTTGGATTATAAAAATTCATGTTTTGTGATATAAAGAAGTTCTTGTTGAACAGTATATGTTGTGTTTCGGAACTCATGAATATATCACTCTGTCTTAGTTTAGTTGCCATTCTTTTAAAGTTTCCTTCAAAATCATATACTAAAATTCCTTTTTCCCCGGAAACAATATAGACTTCTTTACGATTTTCGTCAATGAAGAAATCTGAACAGGTAGCATATTCTTCTGGTCCTTGACCTATTTTTCCTATTTTATTTATGTATTGTCCCGAGCGGGAAAAATGATAGATATAAAAAAAACTCTTTTGTTCTATCCATATATCATGCTCTGTAACATGAAGTCTCTGTATCTCACCAAGGTAAGATTCATCAGTCGATTCTAGCTGGACAAATTCTATATTTGTGGCTACTTCACTCAAAGGTAACGAAGATACTTCCGATATATTCTCAGAGAGGTTAATCATCGGGATTTCTTTTTGTTCTGAAATTATTGTTTGTTGCTTTTTATTGGAACTGCATCCCCAAAGCATACATAATAGTAATATGTAGATATATTTCATGACTTGTCTTATGCAAAATTTGTATCTGCATTATGCCATATTCATGTTTCAAAGAAATAAGAAACTTGAATGGCATAATGCGTTTTTAAATAGTACTTATTCCTTAGAATTGAGTGCGATGTAGAAAAAACTACTTGAAGCTTCCAGCTCCAGTTCCTCCGCCACCATCGCCAGGTATTAAGCCACTAGTTCCTCCTTTTACATTTGCGTCTAAATTCGCTTGACCTCTACAAATGCAACAGTTACTTCCGCCCAAAAGGCGATTTAATTCTCTCTCACTGAGTTCAGCTTTATTAAGCTGATTCAGTTTAATTTTACTCAACTTTTTCATGTTTAGATAAAATTAAAGGGTAAATAAATTGTTAATGAACTCTCATGCCATAAAAATGGCTTTATATTGTTTCTCCATCTCAGAAAAAGAATATTTCTTTTGCAAAATTTGACGGGCATTCTTTTTCAATTTTTTCCGAAGCTTCGCATTATTCAGTAAACATAGAGTACTATCTGCAAGGTTTTGCTCAAATTCTTCTGGATTATTTCGATTTCCGATAGAAGCAGTTAGTGTGTTTATCTCATCCCGGAACATACATCTAACTCCAAAGCCGTCAGATGCTACAACCGGAAGTCCATAACTCATCATTTCCAATCCCACATAACTACACTGCTCCGAATAAGAAGGTATAACTCCTATGTCTGCCATCCGATACCAATAGGATAGTTTATCTTTATCCAACATTCCTGTTAATGTAATCTTTACTGTGACTTTATCGGTAGCATCCAATAAATCAGGGGCATTACATAATTCTCCTGCTATAACCAATCGACAATTGGAATCTCTCTTTAATACTTTTTTGAAAGCATTCAGATAAGCAAACATACCCTTAGCTTTACAAATACGTCCTACCATCAAAATGACTTTCTCATTACTATCTAAATGATAGTTTTCTCTCCACTTTTGTTTCATTATTGCAGAGAATCCTTTTTTTATGGTATCTATACCATGCGGTATTAATGTTATTTTTTCTTTCGGTACAAAATAATAATTTTGTAATATGCTACGGGAGTCTTCTGACAGACAAATCACATGGTTGGCTATATGATACTGTTTTACTTCCTGTTGATACAAATTCATGATTCCTATATGTTGAGAAGGAATCCCTACTCTTGTTTTTGCAATTAACTCTCGGAACAAATCAACATTTCCCAATAAGGGTGCTGTCCAGTTAAAGTCGTGAATAATACATATCTGTTTTGATAGAGGAAAATATTTGTGAGTCTCAAACATCAACTTGTCACTGGGCGCATAGTTAAATAGGAAAAAAGTATCTTTCGCATCAACTATGTACTTTTTCAGTATTGAAATAATAGATCCACATTCTTTAAAAGGATTTTTACATAATTTTCTTGGAATAAAGAAAAAATCCAACTCATCTCGTGTGTGAATGCAAAATTCTTCTACATTAGTACGAAACATAACCATGCATATACGTACATTATCTCCCCATTTAGTGGCACATCGTGTAAATTCTTCTAGGAAAATTCCGACACCATTGCCCGAAGATAGTTGATAATCGTTGTAAATGTATACTCTTTTCATACTTAAGTTACTATTGCAGAAAAGGATTCTTATTTATTCTATGAAGAATGTTCCATATAGATTTGTGCCACGAGGAGTTGTAATCGTAATGTGATACATGCCTTGTGAGATATAAAATGCTTCTGTCTGAGATTCTGTAAAAGAAATCGTCCGACTTTCTGTTTCGCCTTCAGAACTGGTAAGTGTAATTGTAGCATCAGTCATAACTATGTAGAATTGCACAAATACAGTATTTCCTTCTATATATACTTTAAGAGGAAATGATAAAGATTTGCTTTGTGGTGATTCACAATCTCCCTTTAACTCAATCGCTTTTGTCTCATTCGAAACTGTGCTGTAGATAGGAACACTGGATAATAGTAAAATCATTAAAATTACTGTTCTCATAATATTTATCTTTTTGATTCTATAGGTGCAAAATTAGATGCAATATACGGGAAAACGCTACGATAATGGAATAAATAATGAGATTTATTAATTTGTTGATATATAGATGATTCTGGCTTTATTGGAATGAGTTGTGAGACAAAATGGAGAATAAATTCATGGCAGAAATGATATCATAAACCAGGAAGGTTCTCATAGATGGCTATATATTCATTCAATATATCAATGCACTTGTCTTTGTTTATAGTGAATATGCCTAATGTATCAGCTCTTTTTTCTAATTTTAAAAATGGGCAGACAATGAAATAATAAGGACGGTTAAAAAAATCATGTATCATGATTTTAGTTTCGGAGGAACAATTTAGGCATGCTTGTAATATACATGCCACTCTGAAGCGTCCGTCTACTAATACTAAATCGTACGATGCTTTTTCTTGAAATGCTAAGGATGAATATAGGGGCCATTGTTTTTGGCAACTGTTATCTATAGGGTATCCCCACTCACCCGTAGTTCCTATGTTGATTAATAACGGTTTTATACGCTTAGTATGTACGGCATACTTAATAGAAGGTATATTTAATAGTTTCTCCTTCCAGAAGGAGGCATCAGACTCTACTACTGTTATTTGTCTGATGGTTTCTATTTCTGTGGCCATCAAAGTACTGTTACCGGAACCAAATTCCAGGTAGTTTTGAGATTGCATTAGTGCTTTTTGTAATAAAACCAGTTCTTTTTCTGTCATCTTCTTTAAAATTGAATTTGTATTATAATGTATGTTTCTCTTTATTATGAGCAAATGCTATTATAAAATCAATAAAACTCTCTTTACTTCTCTTTATAAAGCCAAATTTCTCACATATCCGACTGATGTACCGCTCAATGCTTCGAGGTTGTACATCGAGAAGTTGGGCGACAGTGTCAAGAGGTAAGCCTAAAGCTGTCAGGTAACAAATCTCTTTTTCACGTCCGGTGAGTGTAGGGTATTTGCCATTTAAACGGATTGCAAAGTTTTGATGGCTGATGTTTAGCCAGTGGTGGAGATTATCTCTATTTGCAGCCGAAGTATATTCTTTTTGTTCTGTAATTCTGAGGAATGTTTGTAATGCTTCGGCATCTGCCGATGAAACGGAGATGTCTTTTGCTCGGAACATAATTTCCAGCTGCTTTATACGTATATCTTTTTCTCTTTTTTCATTCTGTAAGGCTATAATTTTATTCAAAGTTTCACTTTGCTCCAGGCTGTGCAGATTTTCGTTTTCCTCTATCATTATTTGGAGGGTATCTATCCGTTCTTGTAATTTGATAGACTCCTGCTTCCGTTGAGATAACTCTTTTCCTTTCTGCTTCTTATACATTTTCAAGCTATAGAAGTAAAGGAGTATTAATGCTATTACTATTAAGATTCCAATAGCAATAGTGAGATACCAACTCATTCGTATTTCAGCATTTTGCCTGAGGGTGATGGACTTGTCGTATTTTAGTTGTAATTCTCTGATTTCTGTACTCTTTAGTTCATCCCGAACGGAATCAATAACCGCAATGTAATTTTTAAGATATTTAATGGCTTTCTTATATTGTTTATTCTCTTCTGCTTGTTTATATAATGCAGAATAGATATTCACTTTTACATTTAGATCAGAAGTTTTTAAAGCTGCATGTAATAAACTGTCAGCCTTTTCTTTATGCCCCATCTTTACATATAACTTCCCCCATACAGACAGAGCTTTATACTTAAGCTTCCCACCTGAAATCTCTTTTAATTTTTGGAGGTATTTATCAGCTTCCGTATATTCCTCTTTATATATCTTCAGGACTGCTATGTTGTGGTATATATTGCTCTGCTGGGCAGAGTCGACCTTTGAAATTAAAGTCAAAAGTTCAGAGGTATACCATTCTGCACTGTCTTGTTTATTCTCATAATCAAAATGAATAGATATTCCCACCATATTTATCAAGTCATTTACAGCATTGGACGTATATCCTGCACTTTTGTTTATGGCGAGAGATCTTTTATAATATGATTTAGCTATATCATAATTCAATTCCATTTGATTCAAATATCCTAAATCACTATATATTCGTGCAATCAGATGAGTATCTGTCATTTCCGGTATGCACTCCTCAGCTTGTTTATATGCTTGGATTGCCTTTTCGGATTCATGCAACTCATTCAACACACCCCCTTTATACAGATATGCCGCCCCTTTTCTATCGGCATCTTCTTTCTCCTTATAATAATCTATTGTAATATTTATCAGAGAATCTGAAGGTGCCAGGATGTTGCAGCGATATTTTGCTTGTGTCAGTAGCAAAGCATAGTCAACCTGTTCTTTTCCTTTGAGTTTTTCCGGTGAAGAAATCTGTTCCAGTATCTGTAAGGTAGAATCCGGATTTTCCCATATTTGGGCTTCTGCCAACTCTAATAGCTTGGTAGTATTATCACGCTGACACGAAAAAAGGCATGCACAGCATAATAAGACATATAAGATAGTAGTTTGTCTATTTTTCATAATACTTGATTTGAATGTAAATTCAATAGACAAAGGTGGGAACAATTATTTTATTATATGTTTAAAAAAGGTTCATTTACCTGTTGTAATTATGCCATTTTCCTATTTCCCATCCTGAACTATGTTTTTTCGCTTTTGAAAAGTTTAGATACTGCATAAATTGCCTATAGGTAGTTGGGTGGTTACTTACTAGTAATTACCTAACTACTAGTAAATAATTACTCGTTTACTAGTAGGTAATTGATCTACTAAGACAGTTTGACTTTTTAAGTGAATTAGGCATTGGTATACAAAAAACGCAGAGTGTATTTCTCTGCGTTTTTTTGTTTTTATGAAATGTTATTTATAACTCAATAACCAATGACTCTCTTGGTCCCATTGTCAGCGATTCACCGAATGCAACTGTCTTTCCACTAAGAATATCTTTTCCTTGTTTGGAATCTTTCAATATTTCTTTGTAGAATTTCAAAGGAACAGTAGTTTCGGCATCTGTACCATTCAACATTACGAATACGGTTTTACCTTCGTGCTGGCGGGCATACGCATAAACACCATTCTGTACCATGAATTGCACCATGCTACCTTTGGCAATAACATCGTTTCCTTTACGCCAGTTCAATAAGGTCTTGTAGAAGTTATAACATTCGTTCTGTATCTTGCTGCGTCCTGCGGCTGTCAGTGCAGTTTCTGTATCGCCAGTCCATCCACCGGGGAAGTCTTTACGAACGTATCCGTCACTCTTGCTCTTTACGCCGTTCATCATGATTTCCGTACCATAGTAGAGTTGCGGAATACGGCGGGTGGTAAGTAGCAAGGTAGAAGCTTGTTTCAGCATTGGCAGATTGTCGCCTTCACCCAGAAAGCGGTCGGTATCATGGTTTTCGATAAATGCCAGTACGGAAGCCGGGTTGGGGTAGAGGAAGTCGTATACGAAGTTATTGTATACGCGATCCAGACCTTTGAACCATGTTTCGGTCTGCTCGTTCTTGGCAGTATTGATTTTATCGAAGAAGCTGAAATCCATAACGGTTTTCAGGTTACTGTTCTTCGGGGCAGAGAGCTTGGAATCCATTTGCCACCAAGCTGTATAAGCCGGTTCGGTAACCCAAGTTTCGCCTACGGTGTTATAGTTGGGGTATTCTTCGTTCAGCTCTTTCATCCAGTTGCTCATGGCGTCATAGTCGGCATACGGATAAGTGTCCATGCGGATACCGTCGATATTGGCGTACTCAATCCACCAGAAGCTATTCTGTACCAGGTAGCGATATACGTGCGGGTTCTTTTGGTTAAGGTCCGGCATAGCGGTAACAAACCAACCGTCGTTCATCTGGTCGAAGTCGTATTGTGAAGTATAGGGATCAACGTGCGGGGTCAGTTTGAAAGAAGTCTGCACGAAGTTCTTTTCATGATCGGGATTGTTGAACCAGTCTTTAGACGGCATATCTTTAATCCATGGATGCTCTACGCCGCAGTGGTTGAAGATCATATCCATTACAATCTTGATGCCGCGGTCGTGGCATTTGGATATCAGTTGCTGATACTCTTCGTTGGTGCCGAAACGCGGATCAACTTTATAGTAATCGGTAGTAGCATAGCCGTGGTACGAACCGCCGGTCATGTTGTTTTCCAGTACCGGAGTGAACCAAAGAGCGGTTATACCCAGGTCGGAGAAGTAATCCAGATTTTGCTCGATACCTGCAAGGTCACCACCATGGCGGGCGTTCGGATCATTGCGGTCTACTTTGTATTCGGCCATGCCGGGGATTTGGTCATTGTCCGGATTGCCGTTTGCAAAGCGGTCGGGCATCAACAGGTAGAGGGCGTCGGAAGCATCAAAACCTTTGTGTTCACAGCTTTTCTTGCCGCGTGCTTTCAGTTCATACTCTTTGACGATTTTCTTTTTGCCTTGTGCAAAAGTGAGAGCTACTTTACCGGGTTTCACATCTTTCTCCAGTCTCAGGTAGACAATCAGGTAGTTCGGGCTTTCCAGCTTGACAGTGCTGCTCAAAGAAACGCCGGGATAGTTGACAGTAACGGAAGAGTTACCGATGTCTTCACCGTAGACCATAAGTTGGAGTTCGGGATTTTGCATTCCGGTGTACCAAAACGGAGGGTCGATTTTGTTTACGTTCATAGCTGCATACGTACTAAGGGAAAGTAAAAACGTTCCCAGGATAAGGAATAATTTTTTCATGATATTAGCTTTTCGTTATTATATCCGTATTTTGGTGCTAATATAAGCAAATAGCGGAGAAAGCTGCCGCTACTCCGCTATTATATACTTTATAATGTTATGCAAACGTTTTCACTTCTTTACTGTGTCTCTGGAAGTTTCTGTCTTTTTCGTATTTGTTGGTACTGCAATCACTTTCCCCTGAAAGAAGTCATCCACTTTCTTTTTCTCGCGAAGATCTTTCAGCCAAGTTTCGGCCGCACCATAATAAGTACTTAATCCTAATATTACATTTCCTTTATCATCTGTTTCGGGTTGCTCACTGCTGTTTTTGGGACGCGTTTTAAGGAAAGCCTCCAGACAACGTTCTGTATTCTTTTTATCTTTCAACTGATATTGGTAAACATATGCCATGTCATACAAGAGCTTATGATTTTCTATATCATATTTATCGTATCTGTCTTGCATCGTTTTGATTTGCTCTTTAGGCATTAGTGCCATTTTATAGCAGTCTGTGAGGCCGACATAGAGGCGTACCATAGCACTATCGGGTGGGGTAGCATATGCCACAGCTTCTTCCAGATATGCAACTCCTTGATCCTTCCATGACGTTTTGGAACAGGAGCGTCCTAAATAATATAGCAGATTCACATTACGCTTATCATATTGGCGAGCTACTTCCAGTATATCATGTGCTTCATAAAACTTTTCTACTGCGTAGTAACTGACTCCTAAATAATAACAGGTGGTAAATGTACTGTCCCCTAGGCTTAGTAACTGTTCGTATCTCTGTATTGCGGTCTGATAATCTTTCATCAGGCAGTATGCCAATGCATTTTGTTGATTGACAACAACGTTTGTACTGTCTATCTGGCGGTATTTTTCAGTAGCTTCTATAGCATAATTATAAAATGCTCCTTCGATGTGCAGTCTTGCTGCTTTGGCAGCAGCCAGAAAGTCGTTGGGATATTTTTCCTGTATGTTTTCATAGCATCCCAATGCTGCTAAAATATCATCTACCCCTTCAAAACTTTGAGCTTGTAGATGTAATGCGACAGCCGAGCTATCTGTTTCTGTAAGTAGACTGCTCTCTCCCAATGCTTCATCGAATTTCCGCTGATTCAGTAATAGAGTAATGTATTGGATACGGGCATATTTATTATCCGGATTCAGGTCCACTGCCTTTTGATAATATTTTAATGCCTGTTTGTTTTTTAATAATGACTTGCAGCACTCTGCTGCTTCAATATAAGCTCGTGGATTCAGAGAATCTTGCATCACGACTTCTTCATATACTTGAAGCGCTTCCCTGTTGTTGCCAAGACTTTTCAGCGCTTTCCCTTTCTGATAGAGTAGGGGAACAGTCGGCGTCTCCTTATCAATAAGCGTCAATGCCGTCTCATAATCATAGTTTGCCATTGCTTCCTGAATAGGGTTGGTGTTTTGTGCCATCAGCAATGAAGAGGCACTGAAAAAGAGTAGAATAAAGAGTTTCCGCATAGTCTTTTTATCTTTAAAGTATTGCTTAATTGGCTGCAAGTTACTAAAAAGATTTACTTTACGAAATATTCGTAGCTTCTTTTAGATAGATTAACGAATAAAAATAGCGCCCCTTCAACCGAAGGAGCGCTAAAATATACCGGATGTTTTGAATGGTAAAGATACCACTCAACGCACATGTCTTTTACATCAAGAATCCCAGTAAGATACCGGCAGCTACTGCTGAACCGATTACGCCTGCAACGTTCGGACCCATGGCGTGCATCAGCAGGTAGTTAGTCGGATCGTATTCCAAACCTACTATCTGAGAGATACGTGCCGAGTCGGGAACGGCAGATACACCTGCATTACCGATCAACGGGTTAATCTTATTATCTTTCTTCAGGAAGAGGTTGAATATCTTCACGAAGAGCACACCTGAAGCGGTAGCAATCACGAATGACAATGCACCCAGACCGAAGATCTTGATAGAGTCAAGTGTCAGGAACTCAGAAGCCTGAGTAGAAGCACCTACTGTCAAACCTAATAGGATAGTAATTGTATCAATCAGCGGACCACGTGCCGTTTCAGCTAAACGACGGGTTACACCACTTTCTTTCAACAGGTTACCGAAGAACAGCATACCCAACAAAGGCAGACCGGACGGAACAAGGAAACAAGTCAGCAACAAACCGATAATCGGGAAGATTACTTTCTCCGTGTGAGAAACTACGCGCGGCGGTTTCATACGGATCAGACGTTCGTGCTTGTTGGTCAACAGGCGCATGATAGGCGGCTGGATTACCGGTACCAACGCCATGTACGAATAGGCTGATACCGCAATCGCACCCATCAGGTTAGGGGCCAACTTGGATGAAAGGAAGATAGCCGTCGGACCGTCAGCACCACCAATGATACCGATTGCACCGGCTTGCATAGGATCGAAACCTATTTCCAAAGCAATCATGTAAGCACCGAAGATACCAAACTGGGCAGCTGCACCGATCAGTAGCAACTTAGGGTTGGATATCAGAGACGAGAAGTCCGTCATAGCACCAATGCCCAGGAAGATGAGCGGCGGGTACCATCCGGAGGTCACTCCCTGATACAAGATGTTGAGCACAGAACCTTCTTCATAGATGCCGACTTTCAGCCCGGCTTCCATGTTAAAGGGGATATTACCGATCAGCATACCGAATCCGATAGGAATCAGCAGCATCGGCTCAAATTCCTTGGCTACCGCCAAGTATATGAAGAACAAACCTACCAGGATCATAACGACGTGGCCTACCGTTGCATTGGCAAAACCCGTGTACGTCCAGAAGTCGGCAAGGTTGTTTCCTAAAAATGTGATAAATTCTCCCATATTATTCAATAATTACAAGGTCATTACCTTCGAGAACGGAATCTCCTTTACTTACGTTGATCGCAGTGATTTTACCGTCTTTGTCGGCATTGATATTGTTCTCCATCTTCATAGCTTCGAGGATAATGATGGTTTGTCCTTTCTTCACTGTATCACCTACATTGACTTTGATGTCGAGGATAACACCCGGCAGCGGTGATTTAACACCTGATTTGCCAGTAGAAGGAGCGGCCGGCTTCACTACCGGAGTCGGAGCGGGGGCAGGAGTAGTAGGACGTACTACTGGTTTAACAACCACTTTCGGTGCCTTTTCCATTTCTACTTTGTAGGGGGTACCGTTCACTTCAACGTGAGCGATATTTTCATCGATATCTCCAATGGTAACTTTGTATGTATTACCGTTGATTTTATATTTATATTCTTTCATCGTTTTATCAATTTATAGGTGATTACTTTTTCAGAGGAGTTTCACGCAATGTGTAAATCTTCGAACTCCATGGTGAATAGCTGCGTTTTACACGGGTGATGGTAAGAACGGTGTCCTCCACATCGTGTACATCGCTTTGCATTTCGTGCATAGCCATAGCAATAGCAGCGAAAATTTCTCCCGGAGCTTCGCCCAGTTTCTTTTCTTTAGCTTCTTGTTTATCGGTGATACCCTTAGCCTTCATAGCATTACGTTTACTAAGATTAACAGATACTCTGCCGACAACTTTAAATGAAACATAGAGAAGAATCAAACCAAAGAATACAACACTCATGGCGGAGATGGACATACCGATACCGACACTGTCATGTTCTTCAAATTTCTCCATCTTGGCATTGCTGTCGATGGTTTTGTTGTTGGTACTCGGAGTTACGTATTTCTCTGCACTACCATCTTTCACTTCCCATTTTTCTGCTGCATCACTTACGCGGGCATAAGACTGGTTAGTCTGTAATGAGCCTGCCGGTATGACCACCTGATCCAGTAAATTGCGTCCCGAATCATACAAGCCAATCCAGTTGTTGGCATCCGGATTCAGCGTGAAGTTCGTGTGGAATGTACCACGTCTTGCTTCTCCATCGGCCCAGAATAATGAATGCTGACGAGGTTTTATCAAAGTCAGGACATCACCTTTAGGGATAAAGTAGCTGGCAGTATCACCCGGCTGGCTGCTGCATTTCAGATAGCAACCTGCGAGGTCGGCGCTGCCGTATGATCTGTTGAATATTTCAATCCATGCGCTGTGCAAGCCGTAGTCATCCTGGAAGTTGCTTTCATTGGTAATCAGCACTTCATTCAGCACCAGCTTATTGTTCGATTTCTTCTCTCCACAGGAAGAGCATACACCTAACATCAGCAGCAAGGTAAAGAATATTCCGATTTTTGTTTTATTCATAATCGTTCTTGTTTTTAGTGTTAAAAGCCTGATTACAAAGGAATATTACCATGCTTCTTAGCTGGGTTGGACAATTTCTTAGTTTGCAACTGTTGCAAAGCGCGGATAATGCGGAAACGTGTGTTACGCGGTTCAATCACATCATCGATGTAACCATACTTAGCTGCATTGTAAGGATTAGCAAACAGCTTGGTGTATTCAGCTTCTTTTTCTGCCAGGAATTGAGCAGGATTTTCCTGTTCCTTAGCTTCGCGGGCATACAATACCTCAACGGCACCGGCACCACCCATTACGGCGATTTCAGCAGTAGGCCATGCGTAGTTCATGTCACCGCGGAGTTGCTTACAGCTCATTACGATGTGTGAACCACCGTAAGACTTACGCAATGTTACTGTTACCTTAGGTACAGTAGCCTCACCGTAAGCATACAGCAACTTAGCACCGTGCAGAATTACACCATTGTATTCCTGGCCTGTTCCCGGAAGGAATCCCGGAACGTCTACCAATGAAACGATAGGAATATTGAAAGCATCGCAGAAACGAACGAAGCGGCCACCCTTACGAGATGCGTTGCTATCGAGCACACCTGCCAGATACTTCGGCTGGTTGGCAACGATACCTACGGACTGTCCGTTGAAACGTGCGAAACCGATAATGATATTCTTTGAGTAATCTTTCTGAACTTCGAGGAACTCACCGTTGTCAACAATAGCAGCAATTACTTCGTACATATCGTACGGTTTGTTCGGGCTATCGGGAATGATTTCATTCAGAGAATCTTCCAGACGGTCGATAGGATCGGTGCAATCTACGTAAGGAGCTTCTTCCAGGTTGTTCTGGGGAATGTAGCTCAACAGCTTACGCAACAAAGCCAAACCTTCTTCTTCAGTCTTGGCAGTGAAGTGAGTTACACCTGATTTAGTAGAGTGAACACTTGCGCCACCCAGATTTTCCTGAGTTACGTCTTCACCCGTTACAGTCTTAACTACCTTCGGACCGGTAAGGAACATATAAGAAGTACCTTCCATCATCAACGTGAAGTCAGTCAGTGCAGGAGAGTAAACAGCACCACCGGCACAAGGACCGAAGATACCTGAAATCTGCGGGATAACACCTGATGCCAGGATATTGCGCTGGAAGATTTCAGCATAACCAGCCAAAGCGTTGATACCTTCCTGGATACGTGCACCACCCGAGTCGTTGATACCGATACAAGGAGCACCCATTTTCATAGCCTGATCCATAATCTTACAGATCTTCAGAGACATCGTTTCAGACAAAGAACCGGCAGAAACTGTAAAGTCCTGTGCGAACAGATAAACCAAACGACCGTCGATAGTACCACAACCGGTCACAACACCATCACCGGGATAGTGTTTCTTTTCCATACCGAAGTTGGTACATCTGTGCTCTACAAACATATCCATTTCTTCGAAACTACCTTCGTCGAGAAGCATGGCTATGCGCTCACGAGCTGTATATTTACCTTTCTCATGCTGTTTGGCAATCGCTTTTTCACCACCACCCAGACGTGCAGCTGCGCGGCGATCTATAAGCTCTTTAATCTTTTCAAGTTGATTACTCATTTTATTAAATATAATGGGTTAATACTATTTTTTTATTGTGAATTATGAATTACAAATGACGAACTGCCTGTAAAATAAGTAATTCGTCATTCCTAAATTCGTAATTAATGCATATTATTCCGGCTTTTCGCAAAGTTCTGTCAATACGCCCAGTGTTGATTTCGGGTGTAAGAAAGCAATGTTCAGACCTTCAGCACCTTTGCGCGGAGCCTTGTCGATTAAGCGAACGCCTGCAGCTTCTACTTCAGCTAATGCGTTTGCTACACCATCCTCGATAGCAAATGCCACGTGATGAACGCCTGCACCTTTGTTTTCGATGAACTTAGCAATAGTACTTTCGGGAGAGGTCGGTTCGAGAAGTTCGATTTTAGTGTCACCAACTTTCAGGAAAGCGGTTTTTACTTTCTGGTCTTCTACAGTTTCGATGTTGTAGCACTTCAGACCTAATACGTTCTCGTAATACGGCAGGGCTTCTTCAATGCTCTTAACAGCAATGCCCAGATGCTCAATGTGTGAAATCTTCATAACTATATTTATTAATGTTGGTATAATGTCTTAATCAAAGGCATAAAACAGCACAAAGAAAGAGATTTCTTCCTTAATAGAGAAATTTTTCGTCAATTAATTATTGGATATTTGAAGTTTAGAAAGGTTTTTTTAGACTTCTGTTCAGAAGTCGAGCAACAGGCGGACGTTAATCTGACGAGATGTCAGGTAATTGGGTACTGCAAACTGATTATTTCGGGTGTCTGTTACCCAATAATAGGAGTTGACGTTGCTGATATTTAGCAAATTGAAAATATCTACCCCCAACCAAAGGCTGCGGATGCCGCGCTGATTTTCGCGTTCACTGCGGTCGATAATACAGCGGGACATACCTATATCCACACGTCGGTAAGGGGATGTACGGAACACGGCAGCCTCGCGTCCACTATGTGGAGGGCCGAAGGGAAGACCTCCGGCAAGTGTACCTTTCAGGTTCATTTTCCACTTGCGGCTACCGGGAAAATAATCCGTAAAATAGAGCGAAAGACGGTAGCGCTGATCGGTGGGACGGGGGAGCCATTGTCCGTTTATTTTCTCTTCGGTTTTCATCAGAGAGAAGCTCAGCCAAGAGTCTGTTCCGGGAACAAATTCACCGAACAGTTTCATGTCGATACCGGTGGCGTAACCTTTGGAAAGGTTGCGTCCATAATAACTAATCCGTACATTGTCTATATTATAAGGTATGAGATTGCTCAATGCTTTGTAATACACTTCCATGGAGAAGCGGAACGGACGGTCCATGGCACGGAAATTATAGTCGCCACCTGCCACGAAGTGCAGGGAGCGCTGCGAACGGATGTCACGGTTCAGAGATACGGTAGCTATCCCGTCCACCTGGGTGGTATCCCGGAATTCTTTATAGAACGGTGCCTGATAATAGACTCCGGCAGCTACTCTCAGGGTGAATTTCTCATTGAATGCCGGAATCAGAGCCAGGGAGGCACGCGGGCTGAAAATGAATTCTTTGTTCCAGTCCCAGTAACTGCCTCGTATGCCGGCGGTCAGGGTGAATAGTCCGGCGGTGGAGCGGAAGCGGTATGTATCTTGCAGGTAAAATCCGTATCGTTTGCTGTCCGTTTCGTTGCGCGAACGGAGGGTGTAGAAGAGTTCTGGTCCTTCGGAAGTTTGTGGCATGGAGTATCCGGCAGAGTCGCGCATTTCCCATTCGCGCATTCGGTCTTTGATGCGCTCCCGTTTGAACTCCGCACCCCATTGCAGGGAGTGGCTTTTCAGTCGGTGGCGGCCTGTGATGGAATAACTTTGTACTTCTGCGGTAAGGTAATTGCGGGCATGTTCCATGTAAGTTCCCACGCCGATGGTTTCGGAAGTTTCCTCTTCGTTGGGAGTGCCGTCTACTTGCGTTCCGCTGTCCAGGGAGTTCAGCCAGTATTGCCCGGTGATGTCGTACGTTTCCTGTTCTTTCGTGTGGAAGGCGGAAGCTTGCAGGGTCAGGCTGTTCTGTTCGTTCAGCCGGTAGGTGGCGTAGGCGGTTCCGAACAGGGTGCGGAACAAATCTTTCTCCTGTCCTTCAAAATAGACTTTAAACTCACGTACATTGCTGAGAGTGCCGAAGCGGGTGTAGCGGTCTTCCGGCTGGAAGTTATAGCGGTTTTCTGAAATATTGCCGATGACACCTACTTCCCAACGCTTCGAAGGTGTCCAGTTCAGATAAGTCTGATAATCGATATAACGCGGGTCGTATTCTCCTTTTGTATCCAGGGTGCCGAGCAGATATTGGTTGGTTTTATAACGGATGCCGTTTGTCCAGGTTAGCTTTTTGGTAGCAATTCCTACGTATGCCGAGGCTCCCAACAGGCTGACGGAGGCACTTCCTTCCAATCGTTCGGGTTTCTTGTAAGTGATGTCCAGCACGGATGACATCTTATCCCCGTATTTGGCCTCATAGCCTCCCGTGGAGAAGCCGACGGATTGCACCATATCGGGATTGATGAAACTCAATCCTTCCTGTTGCCCGGAACGGATCAGCAAGGGACGGTATATTTCAATGCCGTTGACGTACACCATGTTCTCGTCGAAACTACCGCCGCGTACGTTGTATTGTGAGCTGAGTTCGTTGTTGCTACTTACTCCGGCCTGTGTGGCTATCACGGCTTCTATGCTTCCGCCCGAAGCGTCGGGGGCCAGGCGATTTTGTTTGGTTTCTATCTGTTGGATGGTTCCGGTTTGCCGGCGGCGCTCTGTTATACTCACTTCGCCCAGTTCAAAGTTCATCGGGGGCAAGGTTATATTCAGACTGATATTTCCCTGCGGACGTACTAATTTTCGTTTGCGGGTTTGGTATCCTAGCATGGAGAAGATGACCGTTACGCTGTCCCGGCTTTCGAATTTCAGTGAATATCTCCCTTTCAGGTTGCTGACTGTGCCTATAGCCGTCCCTTCCAATCGTATTGTTGCCAATTCAATCGGATTGCCATTTTCATCCGTAACCGTTCCGCCTATCTTGACTGTTTTTTGGGCAAGGGCGGGAGTGGAGAATAGTATTATAAGAGCTGTCAGTAACCAAAAATGTTTCATACTTTTTCTATAACGGAGAAACTTCCCGAAACGTATATCAGGAGGTAAAAAAGAGCTTTTAACTTTGCTTCTTTATTTTTTATAGGTTCGTGTCACATATGTTACAACTCCAATCCGTGTTTCGTGCTATCTTTGCAGAAAAAATAGATTATGGAACAATTACATGCTCATGAAGTCCTTCACATGATGGAAGGCAACAGTTATTCGGAATCATCATTAAAAGAGGCAATCATCCAGAAATTCGGTGAGCATCAACATTTCTATACTTGCTCGGCAGAAGATATGGATGCGGATAAATTGATAGAGTTTCTGAAAGCGAAAGGTAAGTTTATGCCTGCTGATGATGGATTTACGGTGGATATAACGAAGGTTTGCAGCCATTGATGCTGATAACTTTAGTTCACCGTGGTATGAAATAGGTACACGGATAAAGCGGACCTGTTTCATTATTACACCAAAAAGGACGGAAACCAGTCAACTTTCCCTCAAAATGGAAAAAATTAGAATTCGTCTCTCTTTATTGTAAAGTAATGGAAAAATCTTATATTCTCTGCTTACAGGAAGTTAAGAGTTTGTGAACAAGAAGTTAACTCCTTGTCGACAAACTCTTAACTTCTTGCTGACAGAAAACGTAATTCTTGTACCTTTCTGATAATCAGTAATTAAGCATTGACTTTGAAGTGCCGTTTTGTAATTATAGTTGCCCATGTATTTTGCATGCCCCTTCCACTTTGCATGTCTTTTTACTTTACGCTTCTTTCTGCTTTACATACTCTTTAACTAGCTCTTACATAGTACTTTCTTTAGCTTCGGATGCTTTACTTTTGTGTGCCTACAGATGTGGTTTATGTGCTTCACAATTGTGAGTGTGTTGCTTCACTAATGTGAAGCTCCTGAACCACATATGTGGACATATCGAAACATCGTTTGTCAGTGGAAGAAATATAGGTTGTAAACAGAAGAAACATAGGCGGTTAGTGAAAGAAATGTAGGCCGGTTGACGCAAGATTGTGATGTACTGAACGGATAAAGGCGTATACCAAGCAAAAAAATGGCATACCCTCCATACTTTTCCTCATAAAACGGCATGAAAATAGCTGGTTACCAAACAGCCATTTTAAGCATCTTACATGATGTATTTGACAGATTATAAGCGATATATATTCATTTTACTTGGTGCAAGCAAATTTGCCTACACTTTATTTCTATTTGCTGCCACCACCGCTCTAACCCCGATGAACAAGGAGATACAAGACATGAGTGCAAGCGTGTAGGGAAAGGTGTGAATAAACTTTTTGTAACGGGGCTTTATGTATGCAACAAAAAAGATTTGAATACACATCTACAATAAAACAATTTGTACCTTTGTAGCCGAATACAATATTGAAAATATGGGAATTGTAATAGGAATAGACGTTGGTGGAAGTACTACAAAAATTGTTGGAATCAACGGAGAACAGATACAGTCACCGATGTTTATCACTGCGACTGATCCGGTTACTTCTTTGTTCGGGGCTTTCGGGAAGTATATTTATGATAACGGTATTCAGCTTTCGGATATAGAGCAAGTGATGCTGACAGGTGTGGGTAGTGCATTTGTAGATAGTCCGTTGTATGGTTTACCCACGGATAAGGTCGATGAGTTTATAGCCAATGGGTTGGGTGCACGTCATGCCACGGATATTGACCAGCTGATCGTGGTAAGCATGGGAACGGGCACTTCTTTCGTAAGAATCAACGGAGAAAAGATAGAGCATATTGGTGGTATGGCAATTGGCGGAGGTACTTTGCAGGGACTTTCCCGCTTGTTGCTGAAGACGCATGATTTCAGGCAGATTGCAGCAATTGCCGAGAAAGGCGACATTACCCGTGTAAACTTGCAGATTGGAGATATTTGCAATCGTCCTTTGCCGGATCTTCCGGTGCATGCCACTGCTTCGCTGTTCGGAAAAGCGGATAGTAACGCTTCGCAGGAAGATATTGCAAAAGGGATTATTTATATGGTGCTGCAAACGATAGGTGGTGCAGCTGTGTTGTCTGCGCTGAATGGTCCTATCAAAGATTTCGTCTTGATTGGTAATCTTACTAAATTTCCGCAGTGCCAGGAGGTTTTTCCGAATATGGAAAAGATATATGGGGTGCGCTTCCATATTCCACCCTATGCGGAGTATAGGACGGCGATAGGGGCGGCACTGGCATATACCAGAAAATGTCACGGATTTCAGTGACGAATATTCTTTACTATAAAAAGAAAAGAGCTTGAAATGTTTTTTTATTCATAGAAAGTACTTTTTATAAAAGAATTTGTTCTACATTTGCAGTTGAAGTCAGGTCAGTTATAGTGATAAGTGACATATATGACTTTCTGTTTTTAAGAAAAACGCAAGAAGCGAAAAGTTATTATCCCCTCTTCAGAATCTGGAAAATTCGTATACCACGGGGTAATAGCAACAGTTTCTTCATGTCTATGTTATATAATATAGGCGTGAGGGCTGTTGTCTATCTGTGGTAAGGGCATTTTCCAGAGCCTTGAAGAGAAGATAGACAATAACGGTCCTCACGCTTTCTTTATATAATAATCCCGTTGATAGAGGATAGGCGGAAGAAATAAAGAAAAAACACGTATGACAAACAGTACTATTGCACGTTTGTTGCCGGTGGGATTACTATTGCTATTCCTGCTTGTTGTTCCGCACTCCGCTACGGCACAAAACAAAATTCAAGTGACTTCTTTTCAGCGTATGGAGACAGACATTACAGCACGCATCACTGCTCCGCAGAGGGATCAGAACGGTGAAATCTGCGCTCTTATCCGTATTGTTACTACTGAAAAAGACTTTATGTTTGAACCGGATGCCCTTGGTATTGTGGCGCGAGAGAATAAGCCGGGAGAAATCTGGCTCTATGTTCCCCGTGGGGCACGGCGCATTTCTATCATGCACGAGAAGTATGGCATACTCCGTAATTATTTCTATCCTGACCTGATTGAAAAGGCGACAGTCTATGAGATGGAGCTTAGTGCGGGGGATGAGGCTAAGGAGATGGCTGTTGATACAAATATGCAACTTGTCGTTATGCGTCCCGAACCTGCCATTGCGGATATTTATGTTGATGATGAAAAGATGCCGACGGAGAAAGGATTGTTTACTGCTACGATGAAGAAAGGGACGCATACTTATCGGGTAGAAGCCCCTATGTATGCTCCTGAAGCTGGAATTATTGATTTGGGAAGTGAACAAAAGATTATGAGTGTTGCTCTTAAACCTCGTTTTGGTTATCTGGAAGTTTTTTCTTTGCCGGAACAGGATGCGAAAGTTTATATTGACAACGAACTTGCAGGAGAAACGCCTTATAAGAGCGACCGTATGCCATTGAAAGATTATCAGGTTCGTGTGGAGAAAGAGTTCTTTTTCCCTATGGATAGCACCATCGTTATCACTGCCGGAGAAACAAGTAGTCTTACCTTTAAGATGAAATCCACCATTAAACCCAAAGAACCTCGCCGTACATTAGTGATGCTTGAAGCCGGTTGGCATCCTTCGCAGACCTCTTTCGGAGCTATGGTGGGTTTTGTGGCTAAAAATGGTGCCTACGTTCGTTTCCGCAGTGACTTTGGTTCCGTTTCTGCCGATTTGGAATGTGACGATACGGGAGCACTGACCGGTGGAGGAAATGGTACTCCTTATTATAAAGAAGGTGTGACGCAGAAAGCGCGTATGTCTGTTACCGCAGGATACATGCGCAGGATAGCCAAAACGCTTTATGCTTATATCGGTGCAGGTTATGGAAGCCGTACTCTGGCTTGGGAAACAGTTGAGGATGAATTGGTAAAGAATACCGATCATTCAGCCACCGGCATAGCCGCAGAAATCGGTGCTATCGGGCGTTTCGGCAAATTTGCCGTTTCAGTGGGTTGCCAGACTGTGAACTTTAAATATATGGAGTTAAGTGCCGGTGTTGGTTTCTTCTTCTAAATTGATTATTTACCATTCATTGTTAAAGGTATGAAAAAACTACAATATTTATTATTATGCACTCTGTTGCTTTTGATGACAGCGTGTGAGAAAGATACGGAACCGTCAAATTTTGCCCCCGGCTTGAGTACGGGTGCGGTATCGGAAGTTTATCGTATGGGTGCTACGCTTTCGGGTAGTGTGCGGAAGTCCGAGGGAACAGTAGTAAAGGATTTCGGTATTCTTTATTCTGAATTACAAAGTATGGTTGAATACACGGAAGTAAAAGCAACGACAGCCGATCCGGTGTCTTTCAGCGTATCTGTACAAGGCTTAGAGCCCGGAAAAGACTATTACTATTGCTCTTATGCCAGCAGTGGCTATAGCATAGCGAAGGGTGAGATAAAATCTTTCAGAACCACAGATAGTAATGTGCCTGTATTTGGCGAATTGCAGGTCAGTAATAAGGATGAGAAGAGCTTTACGGTTTCTACCACAATCATTGATGAAGGTGGAAGCGATCTTATACTCCGCGGCTTCTGCTGGAAATTGTCGGGCGGTGGAGAACCTACAGTGTCTGATAATGTCAGCAATGTTTCTTTGGAGGCTTCTGCCTTTACCGCTAAGATTAATGATTTGACACCTGGTAAAGAATATCTGGTATGTGCCTATGCTATCAATGCTAAGGGGGTAGGCTATGGAAAGAGTTTGCTGGTTACTACTCATACTTCTACCGTACCGGTGGTATCCAGCATCAATCCGAAAGATTCCACGGATGTCAGTATAACGGTTGAAGCGCGTATTCTGAGTCGGGGAGAAGCGCTATTGACAGAAAAAGGTTTCTGTTGGAGTTCGGAAAGTCAGACACCTACCACTGCGAATTTAAAGAAAGTAGTTGAGGGAGATGCTGACACATACAATGGAGTTATTGATGAATTGAAACCTGCAACAACTTATTATATTCGTGCGTATGCCATAAACGAACAAGGTACGGGATATGGAGATGTGTTTGTATTTACCACTCCGGCAAGTGTTATTCCTGAATTGGCTGCTACGACAATGACGGAGATAGCGGCGACTACCGCTAAAGCGGCTTCTTCTGTTATTACGGATAACGGTAATACGGTGACGGAACGTGGTTTTTGTTTGAGTAAGGAGAAGATGCAACCGGATATAAATAATATCAAGATAAAGGTGGACGGTACGGAAGAGTCTTTTGTCATTGTACTTACGCAACTGGAACCTGAGGCTACTTATTATATTCGTTCGTATGCGGTGAATGAGAAAGGCGTTGGATATGGTGAGGCCAATCTGTTTACTACTTTGAAAGAGGTGAAACTGCCTACAGTGACAACTTCGGAAGTGGTAAATGTCAGTGAAACCGCTGCCCGGTTTGCCGGAACAATCGTTTCGGACGGTAATAGTGAAATTAGTTCCAAAGGCTTTTGTTGGAGCAGTACGAATACAACTCCTACGGTGAACGATACGAAGCATGAAGTGACGGCAAGCGGAACTAATTTTACGTATGATGTAACGAATTTGGCTGCCGGTACCAAATATTATATCTGTGCTTATGCTATTAATGTGAAAGGTACGAGTTATGGTGAAGTGAAATCCTTTGCTACGGATGTAGCAACTACTGCACCGGCTGTGGGAGTTACTACCATGAGTAACATTACCGAAACTACTGCTACTGCTTCTGCCGAAATCACTTCTAACGGTGGCTTGACTATCTCTGAAAAGGGATTTTATTACAGTAGTACGAATGCAGTTCCCACGGCAGCTGATGCTAAAGCCGTTTCTGCTGTATCAGGCAATATGATTTCTTCTTCTCTTAGCGGCTTGTCGGCGAATACAAAATATTATATTCGTGCGTATGCGATAAACAGCAAAGGCACTGCTTTGGGTGCGGTGGAAGAATTTATGACTGCCGATGACCGTACAATCCCTACGGTGGTAACTTCTGATGTGACTAATATTGGTGAGACTTCTGCCCGCTTCTCCGGCAATATCACTTCGGACGGAAAGAGTGCTGTGACTTCCAAAGGTTTTTATTATGGCACGAGCGCCAATCCAGTGAATGATGGAACAAAGCGGGAAGTGACGGCTGACGGCACTACTTTTGTATATGATGTGACGAACTTGGCTGCCGGTACGAAGTATTATGTTTGTGCTTATGCAGCGAATGAGAAAGGTGTTGGCTATGGTATAGTACAAATGTTTTCAACTGATCCGCCGGAACAAGTAGTGGTTGCTCCTACTGTGGGTAAAATCACTATTAGTAATATTGGTGAGCACGCAGCATCTGCTTTAGTCGTTATTTCTTCTGATGGTGGAGCTGCTGTTATAGAAAAAGGGTTTTGTTATAGTTCTGTGAATAAGATACCTGCTCTCTCAGATAATAAGATAACGTCATCTGACGAAGCGATGAATGTTGCTGCTGATTTGATTGGTTTAGCTGCCGGGACAAGGTACTATATTCGTGCTTATGCAAATAATGGAATAGATATAGGTTATAGTCCTGTGGAGGAGTTTGTAACGGCGACAGAGGTAAAAGAACCTGGTATTGACGATATTGAATCACCAGATAAAAAATAAAGAAAGTTATGGATAGAATAAAAATATCATGCATAGTAATGCTCATTTGCCTTTGGATATCTACGGACGTATGGGCACAGGAAGTTATCCATGTTGAAGTGGCTGGGACTCTTCCTGTTTTGATTGGAGATAAAAAAGAAACAGTAGAAGAATTGACATTGACGGGGAAGTTGAATGGAACGGATATAAAGTGTATTCGGGAAATGAAAAAGTTGAGGACATTGGATATGAACGGGACGGAAATTCTGAAAAGTGACATTGTTTATTATGTAGAGCCGTATACTGCAAATGGAGAACATGTCATTAAGACTGATGATGAAATAGGCGATTATATGTTTTATCAGTTGAGTACATTAGAAAATATCATTTTGCCTGATAAGGCTTATAAAATAGGAACATATGCTTTGGGGGAGTGTGAGAAATTGAAGTCTGTTACGATTCCTGATGGAGTGACTGAAATCGGCACACTTAGTTTTTATATGTGTTTGAATTTAAGAAACATTACGCTTCCTGAAAATCTGAAGAAAATAGGGAATAGCTGTTTTAGTCAATCTGCATTGGAAGAGATTGTGATTCCAAATTCGGTGGATACATTGAGGAATCATAGTTTTGCTTGGATGAATAATCTGCAAAGAGTAACATTTCCAACAGCTTTGAAGTGTATTGAATATAATGCTTTTTATAAATGCCCACTTCTACAGGAAGCATTGATTCCGGAACATACTCTAACGATTGAAAAAGAAGCTTTTTTCGGATGCAGGATGCTCAATAAGTTGAGCTTGCCTGTCGGGATTGAGAACATAGGGGCGTATGCTTTTTCAGAGTGCTCTTTATTGTCATCTGTGATTATTCCCAATAATTTTGTTCGGATAGGAGGGGCTGCTTTTTCAAGAACAGGCTTAACTTCGGTTGAGGTGCCGGAAGGAATTACTTCCATTGAAAGTAGTACTTTCTATCTGTGTGAAAAATTGAAGACGGTATCTCTGCCTGAAAGCCTTCATTCGATCAGAAGTGACGCATTTCGTCAGTGTAAGACATTGGAAAGCATAAGGATTTCAGAGAACGTGGATAGTATTGGCAGTAATTCTTTTCAAGGTTGTATTGGGCTAAAGGAGGTTGTTATTCAGGGAGGTAATACTGATTTGGTAATTGAATGGGGAACCTTTGGCGATTGTGGTTTTGAGGATATAGTACTTCCAGACCGGTTGACTTATATTGGGCATAGTGTTTTTATGGGCTGCTCCAACTTGAAAAAAATCACTTTGCCCAAAGGGATTACTGTAATAGAACACAGTTTGTTTCAAGGAACCTCTCTTGTCAAGTTGGAGATTCCAGATGGGGTGACTAAGATTGAAGAAAGTGCATTTCACGGTTGCCTGCAATTGGAAAAACTGAAACTTCCTGATATCGTGAAGACTATAGGCGAAAATGCTTTTTATTCTTGCGGAAAATTGTCAAATGTAAATATTCCGGCACAATTAGAGAAACTGGGAGATTATGCTTTTTTATCTTGCAATTCTTTGGAAACTGTCGTGCTTCCTAATAGTCTAACGTATATGGGTGCTGCTTGTTTTGAGGGATGTTCCGGTCTGTTGAACATAAAGTTGCCTGATAGATTAGTATCTATTGAAAGTTCCTGTTTTAAAGGATGTCGTAATTTGCAGGAGATAAAAATACCGGATTCTGTGATAGAGATAGGATACTGGGCTTTTAGAGATTGTTCGAAATTAAAAGAGGTGCTATTGCCTAAGAATCTGAAGAGGATTGAATCTCTTACTTTCGCTGGTTGTAGTCAGTTAGAAGCTATCGAAATTCCTGAAGGTTGTGTAGCTATCTTGGATAATGCTTTTTCGGGTTGTGCCAATCTGGTTTATGTGTCGGTTCCGTCCACTGTGACTCAAATGGAGGATTATGTGTTCGATGGATGCGCAAACATGGGCAGTATCGTTTGGAACAGTGAGCTGGAGATAAAGAGCAGTTTCTTTGCAGATGTGCAACCGTGTAATTGTTTGCTTTATGTCTCACAAGGGACGGTGTTGCCTGAAACGTGGAACGATAATATTGTCAGAGAGAATGTGGCGGAGCAAGTAGTATTCAATGCTGGCTATTCATGCTACGTAGCCCGTGAATTAAAGGCTAAACATATTACTTATACACGCGAATTTACTTTACCGACGAAGAAAGGAACCGCTGCTGGGTGGACCTCTGTAGTTCTTCCTTTTACCGTGCAGGAGTTTACCCATGAAAGTAGAGGCAAGTTATCCCCTTTTGGTGCTACCGAAATAGGAAGTAAGCCGTTTTGGCTGAGAGAACTGGCCTCGGATGGATTTAAGAATGTGGCGGCGTTGGAAGCTAACAAACCTTATATTATAGCTATGCCCAATAATAGTGATGAATACGAAGAGCAATATAATATATCAGGCTGTGTACAGTTTGAAGCGGCGGATGAAGCGGGTGTTATGATACCTGCAACTCCTTCTGTGATGCCGACAGGAGAAAATGCTCTGTACGAGTTGGTGCCAACATTGCGTTCTGTTTCGAAAACTAATAGAGTATATGCCTTGAGCCAAGAGGAACATGGCGATTTTCCTGCGGGTAGTCTCTTTGTGAGTTGTTTGAGAGATATAGATCCTTTTGAAGCCTATGTAGTTACCAAAGAATCGGCTACTAATGCTCCGTTATATTATAGTATTGGTGGCGAAGGTGGTGAAATTACCGGTTTGGAAGAAATTTTAAAGAAAGAAGACGAATCTCTGAAAATATATACCGCTGGCAATGTGCTTTATATAGACAGTGACCGTGACCGAAGCATCTCCATTTATGATGTAACCGGACGTATCGTTCGCATAGTAGTGGTGCACGAAGGAAGCAATACAGTCACCGGTTTATCAAGTGGATTTTATTTCCTCGAAGGCAAGAAGGTTGCCATAAAGTAATGAAGTAACTTCAAAAGTAGGATGCGCTAAACATTAATAGTTCTGGTAAAAGAGGCGGTCTACTCGATAATGCTCCTAAAAGTTTGCAAAAAACTTTTAGGAGCATCTTATTATTCCCCTTTCAGTAACCACTTCCATACTGGGATAACCTCTATTCCTATATGATTATCCATTTGCAGCACACTTTCCTCATCGAAAGTAATAACGAGAAACCGTTTGCAAGGCAATACCTTGGACAGTTTTATTAATGCATCCGTTTCCCGTTCCCTGGTTTCCAAGTCTTTTATACTATATGATACCTGTATGGCCCATTCTTTTTCCGGAATATAGAAATCGACTTCTATCCCTTTATTATAAAAGAATACGGCATCTTCTTTCCCGAATTGGCGAATCAGGCTGATTGCTACCAGATTTTCAAGCAAAGATGTATTTCCGTCTATCAGGAATAAATTGAGTATTCCGTTATCTGTGAAATAATATTTGCTGTTGCTTTCTTTCTCAGCCAGTTTAGCGGCAATATTATTGATGCGTTGAAGAAGCCAGGCCGACTCTGCATATTCAACGTATTTTATGGCAGAAGTTGTGCTGAGTTTGCTGCCCGTAGTGGATACTATATTGGCTATACGGTTGAAAGATATAGGTTGTTTTATGCTTTCCGCCAGTTTTTTAATCATAATCTTCAGCCCGAAAGTGTTCGTTATGGCATTTCTGGCAGCGATATCTCCTAAATATATCTTTTGATATACGCTGGTGAGATAGTTCCTTTTTGCTGCAAGAAGTGCACCTTCGGGGAAACCGCCATTATGGAAGTAGTCAATAAAACGGTTCATTACGGCAGCTCTGGATTCTGTACCCAATAGAGACAGCTCGTCATAAGCCGTGTGGTGGACTTCCAGAAATTCCGGGAAACTGTAAGGATATACATTGATTGTAATATACCTGCCTCCTAATGTCGTTTGTATGTCACTGCTAAGCATTTTGGCATTGCTTCCGGTGATGTATACCTTATATTTTTCATCCGCTAAGCGTCGGGCAAACTTTTCCCAGCCTTCTATATTTTGTATTTCGTCGAGGAAAAGTATAGGCCTCTTTCCATACATTTCGAGGTGAGCTTCAATGATGAGGTTGAGCTCGGAAACTTGCAATCCGTCTAAGCGTTCATCTTCGAAGTTGATATATAGCATACTGTCCCATCCAACGCCTTCAGTGAGTAATTGCTGGATGCGTTGATAGATCAAGAAAGATTTTCCGGCGCGCCTGATGCCTATAAGTACATAATTACCGAAATCTTCAAAATGAAAGTCTCTCTTGAAGACCTCGTAACGCTGAACCTCTTTCTGATTGTCCAGCATGACTGATTTTAATAGTTGCTTATCCATACTGTTTAATCTGCTGGATAAAAAGCAAGGTGGTTTATCCAATCTGTTGGATGAAACGGTGGTGTTTTTATCCAATCGTTTGGACAAAGATACTTAAAATCCTTTTAGGAAGCAATAAAGCAGTCTAAAGTTTATGCTTATGTTTCAGAAAAATACGGTGAAAAGCTTGACTTCGGCTTTTGTATGTAGTATATTTGTATCCGTAATCTTAACTCATATTCAATTTTAAATTAGCATAAGAGGAGGAGCATTGCTTCTCTTCATTTCTGTATCCTCCCTTTTCATGCTTCCTGAATACCACACTCCAATACTTCCGATGCCACACCTCAGTTTCCCGAATGCCACACCTCGGCAGGTGAAATGCCACAGGTTTCACCCGCTAACATGTGGCATTTGGAGGATTAAAGTGTGGCATTTGTCTTGTTAACATGTGGCAAATGCATCGTCTGTTTGTGGCAAGCGCATCATCTGTTCCGTAAGTGTGCCAGCAATGCAGTCGGCTATCTAAATTCGCTTAGAGGAGTTAATAATATGTAAATCTGCTCTTGACAACAATTCGGTTTTCAAGTTTGCAACGGTTCCTCTTCCAACAGCCATTTCCAAACAGGAATCACATGAATAGAGACACCGCTTTCGTGAGTAATAATCCGTTCTTCATCTCGTGTAATAATACACATATTATCCATTGGAAAAACACGGTTTAGCTTGATGAGGCCTTCCACTTCTCGCCGACAGGTTGTTTCATCCATCAGAGAGTAGCTGACCTGAATAGCCGTTTTTGCTTCCGGTATGATGAAATCCACTTCTATGTTTTGGTTGTAGAAGTAGAGCTGGGCACCATATCTCTTATATAAATGAATAGCGACGATGTTTTCTAAAAGAGAAGTATTGCCATCAAGCAAAAAGATACTCAGTAAGCCATTGTCTATAAAATAATGCTTCATGTTTGAATTGCGCTCGGCAAATTTGGCGGCATAGTTCTCTATAGGGAATATGAGGCAGGATTCTTTTAAATAACGGATGAACTCGATGACGGTTGCTTTGCTTATTTTTATGCCAATAGAACTGATTAAGTTAGCCAATCGTGTATATGAAACAGGTTGCTTGACATTCTCGGCCAACCTTCGCACCAGTAATCCCAAAGCTTCTTCGTTTCGAACTTTGTTTCGCACAATTAAATCGCTGCAGAATATTTTACTGTAAATGTCATTCAGCCAGACTCTTTTAGCTATGACATCGGTTAATTCAGGAAAGCCCCCATACAGGAAGTAGTCATTGAAGGCCTTGCTTACTTCGGCAGCTTGTTTGCCATACATCCAGTTCTTGGATAAAATGATATTCCGGGCATTCAGATATTCAGCAAAGGAATAAGGATAGACATCTTTATTCCAGAAACGTCCCCCCAATGTAGTGGCAATTTCCCGGCTCAGCATTTTGGCATTGCTACCGGTGATGTAAATGTTATACTTCTGGTTTGCCAGGCGTCGGGCAAAGTGTTCCCAACCTTCGATATTCTGTATCTCATCAAAGAAAAGTAAAGGACGCAAATCAAACAGGCTATGATATGCTTGCAGGATTAGGTCTAAATCATCCGCTGTCATTTGTCGGAGGCGCTCATCGTCAAAATTGATATAAACAATTTCATTGATGTTATGCTCTTCGCGTAGTAGTTGCTGGATGCGCTGATAAAGTAAATAGGATTTTCCGGCTTGTCGGATACCTACGAATACGTAGTTCCCCTTCTGCTCAAAAAAGAACGGACGTTCTGTCAGAGAAATTTCATTCACGAACTCCTGACCCTCTATGATGATTCTGCGGATTACTTCTCTTTCTACCATAAGAACATGAATTATGTAAGAATTGATGGCAAATATAATACTTTTGTTTTGTATGCAGAACGAATTTTATGCTTTTTTGTTTCCTATACAAAACACCTTAGGCTATACTACCGATTGTTCTATACCGTTCGGATGTAAAAATACCAAGAAATTTCAGATGGAACTTTTTGCTCTTCAAGAAAATACTCCTATCTTTGCGCCCGAATTTATGAGCTAATATAATGTCTCACTCAATTAATTATTAAACAACTTATTTTATTTAATGGAAAACTTAAAAAATGTAGCGCCTGTTGAAGACTTCAACTGGGATGCTTATGAAAATGGCGAAACCTTCGGTGGTGCCAGCCACGAAGAGTTGGAAAAGGCTTACGACAGTACGCTTAACAAAGTTAACGACCGTGAGGTAGTTGACGGAACTGTAATCGCGATGAACAAACGTGAAGTTGTTGTGAACATCGGTTACAAATCAGACGGTATCATTCCTCTGAATGAATTCCGTTACAATCCTGACTTGAAGATCGGTGATACTGTAGAAGTATACATCGAAAACCAGGAAGACAAAAAAGGACAGTTGGTTCTGTCTCACCGTAAAGCTCGCGCTACTCGCTCTTGGGATCGTGTGAACGCTGCTTTGGAAAACGAAGAAATTATCAAGGGTTACATCAAGTGCCGCACAAAGGGTGGTATGATTGTAGACGTATTCGGCATCGAAGCTTTCTTGCCGGGTTCTCAAATCGACGTGAAGCCTATCCGCGACTACGATGTATTCGTTGGCAAAACTATGGAATTCAAGGTTGTTAAGATCAACCAGGAATTCAAGAACGTGGTTGTTTCTCATAAGGCTCTTATCGAAGCTGAACTGGAACAACAGAAGAAAGAAATTATCGGTAAACTCGAAAAAGGACAAGTTCTTGAGGGTACCGTTAAGAATATCACATCTTATGGTGTATTCATCGACTTGGGTGGCGTAGACGGCTTGATTCACATCACTGACCTGTCTTGGGGCCGCGTAAGCGATCCGAAAGAAGTGGTTGAACTCGACCAGAAGCTCAACGTTGTTATCCTTGATTTCGACGATGAGAAGAAGCGTATCGCTCTCGGTCTGAAGCAACTCACTCCGCATCCTTGGGATGCTCTTAGCGCTGAACTGAAAGTGGGTGACAAGGTGAAGGGTAAAGTAGTGGTTATGGCTGACTACGGTGCATTCATCGAAATCGCTCCGGGCGTTGAAGGTTTGATCCACGTATCTGAAATGTCTTGGTCACAACACTTGCGTTCTGCACAAGACTTCATGAAGGTAGGTGACGAAGTGGAAGCAGTAGTTCTGACTCTGGACCGCGAAGAACGTAAGATGTCTTTGGGTATCAAACAACTGAAGCAAGATCCTTGGGAAACTATCGAAGAGAAGTATCCTGTAGGTTCTAAGCACACTGCTAAAGTTCGTAACTTCACTAACTTCGGTGTATTCGTTGAAATCGAAGAAGGTGTTGACGGCTTAATCCACATCTCTGACCTGTCTTGGACTAAGAAGGTTAAACATCCTTCTGAATTCACTCAGATCGGTGCAGACATCGAAGTTCAGGTACTGGAAATCGACAAAGAAAACCGTCGCTTGAGCCTTGGCCACAAGCAACTCGAAGAAAACCCCTGGGATGTATTCGAAACAGTATTCACTGTAGGTTCTGTACACGAAGGTACTATCATCGAAATGCTGGATAAGGGCGCTGTTGTTGCTCTGCCTTATGGCGTAGAAGGTTTCGCTACTCCGAAACACCTCGTTAAGGAAGATGGCTCTCAGGCTCAGATGGATGAGAAACTGTCATTCAAGGTTATTGAGTTCAACAAAGATGCTAAGCGTATCATCCTTTCTCACAGCCGTATCTTCGAAGATGCTGCAAAGGCAGAAGAAAGAGCTGAAAAGAAGGCTGCTGGTAAGAAGCCGGCTGGCAATAAGAGAGAAGACGCTCCGGCTATTCAAAACCAGGCTGCTTCTACTACTCTGGGCGACATCGACGCTCTGGCTGCTTTGAAAGAGCAAATGGAAGCTGGAAAGAAGTAATCACTTCTATAGATAGATAAAGACGAGAGGGCACTTACTTGAGAGTGTCCTCTCTTTTTTTTATATTTGGGTAGAATCTTGGGGAATAAAGTGTGCTTTTTTATTTTATGATTATCTTTGCAGAATAGTGGTTGAATGTGGTGGCTCTGAATCTACCGCATTCTGAATAGTATAAATAATTTAATGTAGATTTACTATGCGAAACATTATTAAGAATTTGGGAAGCATTACGTTGCTGACCTGTTTGTCTCTCATCTTGCTGACCGGATGCAGTCGGAAGTCTCAACTGAAATTAGCAATAGAAATGGCTAATAAGCAGTGTCCTATGAGTATAGGAACGACAGGCGAAATATCGAGCATTACTTTTGATGGAACGGATGTGATATACAGTCTGTTGATGAATGAAGACTATCTGGACTTGGATGCCTTGGGGAAGAATACCGATGCAATGAAGTCTGCTGTAATGGTTATGTTCAAGAATCCGAAAGGGGAAATAAAGTCAATGCTGGAAATGGTAGTGGATACTAAATCCGGTATTAGATTAATATATAAAGGAAAGTCTACCGGCAAAGAAGTGGAATGTAGACTGGACACTGAAGAGCTGAAACGTATCTTGAATCAGAAGGGAACGGAAAAAGAGAGTGAGCGGCAGAAGTTGGAAGAACTGGTGAATGTTACCAATGTGTCATGTCCGATGACGATAGATGAGGCTACCATTCTTAATAAGTTAACGATAGAGGCGGATAAAGTAGTATACAATTATACGATTGATGAAGAAAAAGTAGCAATGGCTGCTTTAAAGAGTAATGAGGAGCAGATGAAACAGAATATAAAGGGGACTTTGAATGTATCCGAACCTTCCTTAAAAATGTTCCTGGAAGCATGTGTGAAGGATAATAAAGGGATAGCATACCGATATGTAGGTGATACCTCTGGTGAAAATATAGAATACCTTTTTACTGTTGCTGAACTAAAAGAGCTTCTGTCCAAATAAATAAGGATTGTTCAGAATGTATTGCTAATGGAAAAGTTTGAATTACATATACTGGGCTGCGGTTCTGCGCTGCCTACTACCCGTCATTTTGCCACTTCGCAAGTGGTGAATGTGCGTGACAAACTTTATATGATAGACTGCGGAGAAGGATCGCAATTGCAATTCCGCAAGTCCCGACTGAAGTTTTCCCGCTTGAATCATATTTTTATTTCTCATCTGCATGGAGATCATTGCTTTGGTTTGTTGGGATTGATATCCACGCTCAATCTGCTGGGGCGTACGGCTGAGTTGCATATTCATTCACCGAAAGGATTGGAAAACCTATTTGCTCCGATGCTAAGTTTCTTTTGCCGGCAAATGACGTATAAGGTTCTTTTCCATGAGTTTGAGACGAAAGAACCCGGAATGATCTATGAAGACCGTTCTCTGACAGTGACTACCATTCCATTGCGTCATCGTATGCCTTGTTGCGGCTTTCTGTTTGCAGAGAAGCAGCGGCCTAATCATATCATTCGGGAGATGGTTGACTTTTATGAAGTGCCGGTATACGAGTTGAATAGGATAAAGAATGGAGAAGACTATGTGACTCCGGAAGGCAAAACCATTTCCAATTCCTTACTGACACGTCCGTCTGATCTACCGCGTAGTTATGCCTATTGTTCGGATACCATCTATATGCCTGAGATTGCAGAACAGATAAAAGGAGTAGATTTGCTATTCCATGAGGCCACTTTTGCAAATGCAGACTTGCCTCGTGCCAAAGAAACTTTTCATACTACTGCTGCTCAGGCGGGAGAGATAGCCAAGGCGGCAGGAGTAAAGAAGTTGGTGATCGGACATTTTTCTGCCCGCTATGAAGATGAGAATGTTTTGCTTAAAGAAGCTTCGGCTGTTTTCCCCGAAACAGTGCTGGCTAAGGAAACGCTGTGTTTGGAGGTATAAATGATAATCACTAACAAATTATCATTTAACCGTCTGTTTTTTGTTTTATCGAACCGAATGCCGTATATTTGTACGGAATAATCTGAAAACATAGGCTTATAGATGAGAAAGTTACTCTACTGTTTTTTCTTTTTGTTGACTTTTTCGTCGCAGTCCGTGGCATGGGCGCAGGACGGTCGGAAGCAGGAAACGGCTCAGAAAGAGCAGCCGTCTTCTACTATTGTGCTGACTGTTTCGGCAGAAAACCGGGTACGTGTGCAGAATGCAGAACCCGGCTCCCAGATGGAAGTCTACAATATTGTAGGCGTGAAACTTACCACGATACGCATTGACTCTACGGATGTCACCGTTCAGGTGAATTTGCCTAAAGGTTATTACATCTTTAAGATTGGGAATGTCGTGCGGAAAGTGGTAATCAAATAAACGAAACGGAATAGATACTTATGAATCCTTCCTATAATGAACGCGAAGTGCTGGAGCTTCTACAAGATGAAAGTACACAAAAGCGAGGGTTTGAGTTGATTGTTGCGCAATATAGCGAACAATTATACTGGCAGATCCGTCGTATGGTGCTTTTGCATGAAGATGCCAATGACTTACTTCAGAACACGTTCATTAAGGCATGGACCAATATCGATTATTTCCGTGGAGATGCGAAGCTTTCTACCTGGCTCTATCGCATCGCTTTGAATGAATGTTTGACTTTCCTAAATAAACAACGCGCTGTAACTACTGTTTCTATCGATGATGAAGATGCTTCTGTACTTCAGAAGCTGGAAAGCGATCCCTATTTCTCCGGCGACCGGGCACAGAAGTCTCTACAGAAAGCATTGCTTACACTGCCGGAAAAGCAGCGTATGGTATTCAACTTAAAGTATTACCAGGAAATGAAATACGAGGAGATGTCCGACATCTTCGGTACATCTGTCGGCGCTCTGAAAGCCTCTTATCATCATGCCGTGAAAAAAATCGAGAAGTTTTTGGAGGGAGAGGTTTAAACCTTTACCCCAAAACATAGTCTAACCTAACAGAGAGGAAAAAAGCTTATGAAAGAAGAAGATAACATATTGAAGAAGGTAGGGAAGGAAAATGTTTTCCGTGTTCCTGACGGATACTTTGAGAATCTTACTTCAGAGGTGATGAGCCGGCTTCCCGAAAAGGAAACACCTGCAATTATTAAGAGAGAACCTACGAAGTGGGAGAGAATAAAGCCATGGGTATATATGACTGCCATGTTTGCCGGTGCAGCATTGATTATCCGCGTTGCTTCTACTGACCGTACGCCTGTTAACAACCGGATGGCGATGGACGAACCTGAAACCGAAGTTGTTTCTGATGAATATATCAGTGCTGTGCTGGATAATTCTATGCTGGATGATTATTCGCTGTATGTCTATCTCACAGACGCCGGTGCAGAGTGATGTGAGTAACAACTTAACTGTATGAGAAGAAAATGAAAAAGCTGATTGTTTTGTTTATTGTGATGTGCAGTTTCATCCCCTTGTCATGGGCTATGGACGGATGTAATCAACATTTGTCTCCTGACGAATTCCGTGCCAAGCAGAAAGCGTATATCACTGAGAAAGCCGGATTGACTAAGGAAGAAGCCGCTAAATTCTTTCCTGTTTATTTTGAATTACAGGACCGCAAAAAGCAACTGAATGACGAAGCATGGAACTTACTTCGAAAAGGAAGGGATGAAAAGACGACCGAAGCGCAATATAATGAGATTTTAGAAGGCGTATACGATGCCCGTATTGCTACCAACCGTCTGGAGAAAACTTACTATGAGAAGTTTAAGAAGATACTTTCGAACAAAAAGATATATTTAGTACAGCGTGCTGAAATGCGTTTTAACCGTGAGTTGCTGAAGGGGATGCATCATAAAGGTGGAGAACCTCAAAAAACGCAAGGAAAGAAAAAATAAAATAGGCATAAAAGGGAAGAAGTTGACAAGGGGACAAGGGCCATGCGGTATGATAATGCAAGCCCCTTGTCCCCTTGTTCTTTTGTTAATTTACCCTTTTCCCCCTTGTCAACTTCTTTCCTTGTCAACTTCTCTCTCCAGCTTTTTAGCTTCGCTCCAGATGGCGTCCATCTCCTCCAGAGTCATATCATGCAGGTTTTTGCCTTCCTTGATGGTATGTGCTTCCAGATAATTAAAGCGGTTGATAAACTTCTGGTTGGTGCGTTCTAATGCATTATCCGGATTGATCTTGTAGAGACGTGCGGCATTGATAAGGCTGAATAGTACATCCCCGAATTCGGCTTCTGCCTTGTCCTTATCCATATTGGCCACTTCTGCCTGAAACTCCTGGATTTCTTCTTTTACCTTATCCCACACTTGTTCCCGTTCTTCCCAGTCAAAGCCGACGTTGCGGGCTTTGTCCTGAATACGGTAAGCTTTGATGAGTGAAGGAAGGGCGGCAGGAACACCACTCAACACACTCTTGTTTCCACCTTTCTCTCTTAACTTCAGTTGTTCCCAGTTTTCGGAAACTTGTCCGGCAGTATCGGCTTTTACGTCACCGAACACATGGGGATGGCGGAAGATTAATTTCTCGCAAAGGTGATCGCATACATCTTTCATGTCAAAATCGCCTTTCTCGGAACCTATCTTTGCGTAGAAAGCTACGTGCAGCAAGACGTCTCCCAGCTCTTTGCAGATATCATTTTTATCGTCACGTATCAGGGCGTCACAAAGTTCATAAGTTTCTTCAATGGTGTTGGGACGCAGACTTTCGTTAGTCTGCTTGCGGTCCCAGGGACATTTCTCGCGGAGTTCGTCGAGTATGTCCAGGAAGCGTCCGAAGGCTTCCATCTGTTCTTTTCTTGTATGTAACATATCTTTATAGGGTTATTTATTGCAATGTGTATAATAGGATATAAGCAATCCGACTACTTCGGAGTAGTTCTTGCGGCCACTTTGTATCTTGTTTCCTTTCAGGTACAGGTCGTATATCCAGTCTTGTATATCTCCGATGAGTGGACTGTATTTTTCCGTCCAGTATTCCTGATTACTTTTAGCCAGTTCTATGATTTCGGGGCGTATCCGGTTGAAGAGCTCTTTGTATTCTTCTTCATCCATCAGTCGGCGGGCATTGACAAGTACGTGTCCCAGCACTGAAAAGTATCCGCAGAAACGGATACCTCGCGCTTGCGAACGGGTACAGACCTGATAAGCATAGAAGTTAGCTTCCGCCTCGCTGGAGATGCCCAATAAATGTGCCAGTTCGTGAGCATACGTGGCAGGATACTGTGAAGGGAGCAGATCTCCATTCAAGGTAAATTCGCAGAAGAAAGGTCCCATGCTACCGGTGACGCCCACCATGGAAATCAGCGGAGTGAAAAGCATTGTCTTCACCCGTGGTGACTTATGGAAAGGATGATGTACACCCAGCGTATCACTAATCTGATTGTATCCGCGAACAGTTTCCCGGCGGATGAGGTCCTTGTTGATAGTGGTTACATCTACATACGATCCATTCAGTTTGTCAACGTAATCATCAACAAAGTTCCGGAAGTTTTCGGGAGTGTATGCGGTATAAGGAATCTTTGTCCGTTGGTAGAAATTGGGCTGTGAATAATTAAGTCCCCAAGCCAGATAGAACCAGACGTATATCCATAACAGATATTCAATATCATTCAGCAAGATGCGTTTCCACTTTTTCTTCTGAAAGCGGCGGGCATAGGCAGGGTAGAGGAGTACGCCCGCAATGCTGAGGGCTATGAATAAGTCGCCTATGGCAAAGGGAATGAGGCGGGAGAAAGACGAAAGAATATAAGCTATGACAGGATATACGCTGTGTGCATATATTTTTCCCATAGCCGGAATGAGCTGTGTGGCCCAGACTACTAACAAGAGTGTGCATAGCACGATATAACGAATCTTCAGCTTATATTTCATCGCAAATTTATTTGAAAGGCAAAAATATACATTTATTAAATGTCACGTAGGAAATTAGCTTTATATTTGCAAAAAAACTATTAATAAGCAACTTAAGTAACGACATTAGACACTGTAATTATGACTGATCAAAATGACATTGAACGCTATTGCCGTAATTGCGTTTCACGCGATTTCGTGAATGGCAGAGGACTGGTTTGCAAGCGTACCGGGGCTATTCCTGCATTTGTAGGTGAATGTGAAAGCTATCAGAAAGATGAAGAGCTGGAGAAAATGGCTCCCACTCCTAAACCTGAAGATTATTCGGGATATGTAGACAGGGAGAAACTGTTGGCTGAGGAGAATTTACCGAAAGCTGTATTGTTCGGAGTGCTGGCATGCATTGCAGGTGCTGTGGCTTGGGCTTTGATCTCTATTTCTACCGGATACCAGATGGGATATATGGCCATTGGTGTCGGTTTCCTGGTAGGATTTGCGATGCGCCAGGGGAAAGGTATACGCCCTATATTCGGCATTATTGGTGCTGCTTTGGCGTTGATAAGCTGTGTGATGGGAGATTTCTTCTCTATCGTAGGTCTGGTGGCCAAAGAATATGAAGTCTCTTTTATGGACGTCCTTTTCGACGCCAGTTATGGTGAAGTGATGTCTGTGGTAATAGAAAATATGGCTTCCATGACAATCGTATTTTATGGAATTGCTCTTTATGAAGGTTATAAATTGTCGTTCTCTGCACAGAAAGCGCCGGAGGGTGGCAAGATTTGAATTTAATTTAGTAATTTTGCGCCCGTTATTCGCGATAAAATAAATTATATACAGATTTAAAAGATATGGAATTAGCAAGTAAGTACAACCCTGCTGACGTAGAGGGAAAGTGGTACCAGTATTGGTTGGACCACAAATTATTCAGTTCAAAACCCGATGGTCGTGAGCCTTACACCATCGTCATTCCGCCCCCTAACGTCACCGGCGTGCTCCACATGGGACACATGCTTAATAATACCATTCAAGATATTCTGGTACGCCGTGCCCGTATGGAAGGTAAAAATGCCTGCTGGGTACCGGGTACTGACCACGCTTCTATCGCTACGGAAGCGAAGGTAGTAAATAAGCTGGCTGCACAAGGTATCAAGAAGACGGATCTTACCCGTGACGAATTCCTGAAGCATGCCTGGGAGTGGACAGATGAACATGGTGGCATCATCCTGAAGCAGTTGCGTAAACTCGGTGCTTCCTGTGATTGGGACCGCACCGCTTTCACTATGGACGAAAAGCGTAGCGAAAGTGTATTGAAAGTATTTGTAGACCTTTACAATAAGGGACTGATTTACCGTGGTGTACGTATGGTAAACTGGGACCCGAAGGCTTTGACTGCCCTTTCTGATGAAGAAGTTATCTACAAGGAAGAGCATGGCAAACTGTATTATCTGCGCTATAAAGTGGAAGGTGATGCGGAAGGACGCTATGCTGTGGTAGCTACTACCCGTCCTGAAACGATCATGGGTGATACCGCTATGTGTATCAATCCGAACGACCCGAAGAACGAATGGCTGAAAGGTAAGAAAGTAATCGTTCCTTTGGTAAATCGTGTGATCCCGGTAATCGAAGATGATTATGTAGATATTGAGTTCGGTACAGGTTGCCTGAAAGTAACTCCTGCGCATGATGTGAACGACTATATGCTGGGTGAAAAGTATAACTTGCCAAGCATTGATATCTTCAACGATAATGGTACGTTGAGCGAGGCTGCCGGTCTTTATATCGGTATGGATCGCTTTGATGTTCGTAAACAGATTGAAAAAGACCTGGATGCTGCGGGCCTGTTGGATAAGGTGGAAGCCTATACCAATAAGGTAGGCTATTCCGAGCGTACCAACGTAGTTATAGAGCCAAAGCTTTCTATGCAGTGGTTCCTCAAGATGCAGCATTTTGCAGATATGGCATTGCCTCCTGTAATGAATGACGATCTGAAATTCTACCCTGCCAAGTATAAGAATACCTATCGCTACTGGATGGAGAACATCAAGGACTGGTGTATCAGCCGTCAGTTGTGGTGGGGACATCGCATTCCGGCATACTTCCTTCCGGAAGGTGGATATGTGGTAGCTGCTACTGAAGAAGAAGCTCTGAAACTGGCAAAAGAGAAGACCGGCAATCCGGCCCTGACTATGGAAGACCTTCGTCAGGATGAAGATTGTCTGGATACTTGGTTCTCTTCCTGGTTGTGGCCCATCTCTTTGTTTGATGGTATCAACAATCCGGGTAATGAGGAAATCGATTATTACTATCCGACAAGTGACCTGGTAACCGGTCCGGATATCATTTTCTTCTGGGTAGCCCGCATGATTATGGCAGGTTATGAATATGAAGGAAAGATGCCGTTCAAGAATGTGTACTTTACGGGTATCGTTCGCGATAAGTTGGGACGCAAGATGTCCAAGTCCCTCGGTAATTCTCCCGACCCGTTGGAACTGATTGAGAAGTTTGGTGCCGATGGTGTGCGTATGGGTATGATGCTTGCAGCTCCTGCCGGAAATGACATCTTGTTCGATGACGCTCTTTGCGAACAGGGACGTAACTTCTGTAACAAGATATGGAATGCTTACCGCTTGGTAAGTGGCTGGACAATTGATGATAACCAGCCTATTCCCGAAGCGGCTAAGCTGGCGATATCCTGGTTTGAATCCAAACAGAATGAAGTTACAGCCGAGGTAGCGGATTTATTCAGTAAATATCGCCTGAGTGAAGCTCTTATGGCTGTCTATAAATTGTTCTGGGATGAATTCTCTTCCTGGTTCCTTGAAATTATTAAGCCGGCTTACGGACAAGGCATTCACAGTACGGTTCGTAATGCTGCGATTTGCTATTTTGATAATTTGCTTCGTCTGCTTCATCCGTTCATGCCATTCATTACCGAAGAGCTCTGGCAACAGATGTATGAGCGTGAGGAGGGTGAGAGCATCATGGTATGTCCTTTGAGTATGGATACCCATGTAGACAGCGAGATGATTCAGCAATTCGAAGTGGTGAAGGAAGTTATCAGTAACGTTCGTTCCATTCGTTTGCAGAAAAACATAGCTCAGAAGGAAACACTGGAATTGCAGGTGGTTGGTGAGAATCCGGTTGATGCATTCAACTTGGTTATCATGAAGATGTGTAATCTCTCGGCAATTGATGTGGTAGATACTAAAACCGAAGGTGCTGCTTCATTCATGGTAGGAACTACGGAATATGCCGTACCTCTGGGGAATATGATTGATGTAGAAGCTGAAATAGCCCGTATGGAAGCAGAATTGAAGCACAAAGAAGGTTTCCTGCAAGGCGTTATGAAGAAGCTGAGCAATGAGAAGTTTGTGAATAATGCTCCTGCCGCTGTCCTTGAACTGGAACGTAAGAAACAGGCGGATGCGGAAAGTATTATCAACTCTCTGAAAGAGAGCATTGCTGCGCTGAAGAAATGATTTATTTAAGTAGGTGAGCATAATTAGTTTATATGATGGTAAATGATAATTTTAGGCGCGGATTACGCGGATTACACGGATTTTTTTATGGATTGATGTAATAGCGCAGCCTTTAATCCGCGTAATCCGTGTAGTCCGCGCCTAATCTTTATAACAGGTTTACAAATTATCATTTACAGAACAAGTTAATTTTGCATGAGTACTTATCCCTAAAAAATAGCCCTTGCAATATCCGATTACTGCAAGGGCTAATTTATTTTTTATAAATCAATGCTATTACTTTTCCAGCAGTTCTTTCAGAAAAGAATCCAACTCTTCATCCAGACCTTTCAGCAATTCTTCGTTCACAAGCAACGTATCATCATCCATCAGCAGTAACTCTGCAATTGTCTCCTTTTCATCATCCACTAATACGAAAGAGTAAGGTTTCAGAATCGTCAGTTTTTCAAAGTCACCTCCGTTCTTCATGTTGTGGAGTAAGGTAGAAAGAATACGTTCTACATTTTCGTAGAAATCATCTCCGTCATAAGTCATCCATTCCTCGATAGAGACACAAGCCAGGTATTCGTCTTCGTCATCAAAGATGGACAATTCGCCGGAATTCTGGTTGGCTTGCAGATGGATGTCGGTCACAATGGTTTGCTCACAGCCGCAAGTGTATTTGGCGACTGCCTGTTTAATGGCCTTTTCAAGGAGTGATAATGATGCTTGGCTCAGTTTCATAATAGATATTCTTTCTTAATGGACGTTCAAAGGTATAAAAAAAATAATTACCTCTGCATCATTTCTCTAAAAATCATTTTTAAATCTTTCCATTTGGGCGTTCAGTCGGGTCATTCCCTCCTTTCGCTCCTGCAATTCGTTCAGGTAGCGGGTTATTGCGAAGTAATTGGGGATATCCATGAGGTCTACGCCTTCCTGAGTTTTCTTCTCGTCTATTTTGTCTACATCGTATGCTACTTTCTGCGCTTTCAAGGCCCATTCTTCTGCTGTATGAATGCTGTCCTGCATTTCGTATCCTAAGGCAATGTTATAGGCGGCATACATTTTCTGCTTTCCTTTTTTCTTTTTCTCATAGGTTTGCTTCCAGAGTTCAATAGCCTTGTCCCAGTTATCTTCGCGGACAAAGACCGCGGCATCACGCATATTTACGGAACCGCCTGTAAAGAGATAGCGGGAAGCTGTTTTCCAATGTGGCAGCATATGGCTCACGGGGATAGTACCGGCAAATTCGGAAGCCTCTCTCAGCATCTCTTTTTCACTGATGAGTCCTGCGCCTGCCTGTGCCATACTGGGAGCTGCATGATCCCAGAAGATGCTGTCGCTGGCATTGACTGTCACCATCGGACCGTTGCGTTGGGGCAGATACACCTTTACGGTAGGATATACTTTCAGGTCAAGCGTACCTGCATATACTCCCCATTCCGGTAAATATTCGATTTTACGGATGGAGCGCATCTGTACGTTCTCCAAGGCTATCAGGAAGTCCGCATCCAGACTTTGGGTGAGCTTTTCCACTTCCTCTTTGCTAAGGGTGCTTTCGCGCGGAATCATATCATGGGCACGCAAGGCAGAGTCGCAAATAATCACTTCATCGAAATAATTCTCGTTGGCAAGTGCCTCCGCCAGTGATTCCGTGGCTATTTTGCCATCCCCATTGAAATACTTTGTCTTGCGTGCTATTTCTGTCTCATCTTTTTTCTTCTCATCGTTTTCCTCCAGAATCAGCTTGTTATCCGGGATAGGAGGCATATTATTTACCACAGCTACGCGCCTGAGGGCGGACGGAAAGCTGACTTCCGCCGGCAACATATAGTCGATGGAGAGTTGCTCTATGCTTTGGCAACCGCTGAACAGCAGAACACAGCACACCAATAGTGAGTACGAATATTTAGTCATAAGCTTATTCTTTATCTAGGAATAACAAAAATACACTTTTGTATGGATATAGAAAAGCCTCCAACAGTTTTTAACCGTTGAAGGCTTTTATTAGTGATTAGCGATAAGTGGTTAGCATACTAATCACTAATTACTTATCACTAACCACTTATTACATATTCTTCCCGTGGCAATTCTTGTACTTCTTGCCACTTCCGCAAGGACAAGGATCATTACGTCCTACCGTCTTTTCCGCACGAATCGGTTCACGCTTCACTTGTTCGCGTGTGTCCTGTTGGGCGGCGGCCTGTTGGTTCGGATCGTTCAGATCTTGTTTCTGTTCGCGGTATTTGCTCATATCCTGCTTCTGTTCGGGAGCGGCCTGCTGAATTTCCTGCGGTTCCTGTACCGGGATTTGTCCGCGCATCAGGATAGAAACAGTCTGGTTATTGATCTTATCCACCATTGTATCGAACAGGTTTACAGACTCCAGCTTATAAATCAATAACGGGTCTTTCTGTTCGTAGCTTGCGTTCTGTACAGAGTGCTTCAGTTCATCCAGTTCACGGAGGTTCTCTTTCCATGCTTCGTCGATAACGTGCAGCAGGATAGACTTTTCAAACGCTTTTACCACTTCCTTACATTCGCTGTCGTAAGCGGCTTTCAGGCTGCAAGAGATGTTGTACATGCGTTTACCGTCCGTGATGGGGATCAGGATATTCTCGTACATGTGTCCCTGGGTTTCGTATACCTGCTTGATTACCGGATAAGCAACCTGTGCCATGCGGTCCGTCTTGCGCTTGAACTGTTCCATTGCCACATTGAAGGCTGCTTCAGCAAGCTTTTCCTTCTTTTCGTTACGGAACTGTTCTTCGTTGAAAGGCACTTCCATGGCAAGAGTCTGCAAGAAGTCCATTTTGCAGTTTTCGTAATCGGGAGCTTCAACGGCTGCGGCAACACGGTCCCAGATCATATTTACGATATCCATTCCGATACGTTCACCCATCAGGGCGTGGCGACGCTTGGTATAGACCACCGTACGTTGCTTATTCATCACGTCATCGTATTCCAGCAAACGCTTACGGATACCGAAGTTGTTTTCTTCCACCTTCTTCTGTGCACGCTCAATGGAGTTGGAGATCATCTTGTGCTCAATCATTTCACCTTCCTTGAAGCCGAGACGGTCCATTACACCGGCGATGCGGTCAGAAGAGAACAGACGCATCAGGTCGTCTTCCAGTGACACGAAGAATACGGAAGAACCCGGGTCACCCTGACGTCCGGCACGTCCGCGCAACTGGCGGTCTACACGACGGGATTCATGGCGTTCGGTACCGATGATGGCCAAACCGCCCGCAGCTTTTACTTCCGGGCTCAGCTTGATGTCCGTACCACGACCGGCCATGTTGGTAGCGATGGTCACTGTTCCTTTCAAACCGGCTTTGGCTACGATGTCTGCTTCCTTCTGGTGCAACTTGGCATTCAATACGCTGTGCTCGATCTTGCGCATGGTCAACATCTTGCTCAGCATTTCGGAGATTTCTACGGATGTGGTACCCACCAGGACAGGGCGTCCGGCTTGTACCAACTGTTCGATTTCTTCGATGACTGCTTTATATTTCTCGCGTTTCGTCTTGTAAACGCGGTCGTTCATGTCTTTACGGGCGATGGGGCGGTTGGTGGGGATCACCACTACATCCAGTTTGTAGATGTCCCAAAGTTCGCCTGCTTCCGTTTCGGCAGTACCGGTCATACCCGAGAGTTTGTGGTACATACGGAAGTAATTCTGCAACGTAATGGTGGCGAATGTCTGTGTAGCGGCTTCCACTTTTACGTTTTCCTTGGCTTCGATGGCCTGGTGCAGACCGTCGGAATAGCGGCGGCCTTCCATGATACGGCCTGTCTGCTCGTCCACAATCTTCACTTGACCGTCGATCACAACGTATTCGTCATCTTTCTCGAACATGGTGTAAGCCTTCAGCAACTGGTTGATGGTGTGTACACGTTCGGACTTAATGGCGTAGTTGGTCATCAGTTCATCTTTCTTGGCCAGGCGTTGCTCGTCCGTCAGACTGGTTTCGTTTTCCAGTTCGGAAAGCTGTGCGGCGATGTCGGGCAATACGAAGAGGGTAGGATCTTCCGAGTTACCGGTGATCAGGTCCACACCTTTATCTGTCAGGTCTACACTGTTCAGCTTTTCTTCGATGACGAAGTACAACGGGTCGGTAGCTTCGTGCATACGCTTGTTGTTCTGCTCCATGTAGATCTCTTCGGTCTTCAGCATACCTGCCTTGATACCTTGCTCACTCAGATATTTAATCAATGCCTTGTTCTTGGGCAGTGCCTTGTGGCTGCGGAACAAAGCAAGGAAACCTTCTTCCTGATCTTTCTTGTCGCTGGAAGCAATCAGGCGCTTGGCATCGGCAAGATACTGGGTAGCCAGTTTCTTCTGTGCTTCCACCAGACGTTCTACGAGCGGACGCAATTGCTCGAACAACTGGTCCTCACCTTTGGGGACGGGACCGGAAATAATCAACGGAGTACGGGCATCGTCAATCAATACGGAGTCCACCTCATCGACGATGGCATAGTTGTGCTGGCGTTGTACGAGGTCTTTGGGGCTGATAGCCATATTATCACGCAAGTAGTCGAAACCGAATTCGTTGTTCGTACCGAAGGTGATGTCTGCCAGATAAGCCTGACGGCGTGCGTCGGAGTTGGGCTGATGTCTGTCGATGCAGTCCACACTTAAACCGTGGAACATATAGAGCGGGCCCATCCATTCGGAGTCACGTTTGGCCAGATAGTCGTTTACGGTCACCACATGTACACCGTTTCCGGTCAGTGCGTTGAGGAATACGGGGAGGGTAGCCACCAATGTCTTACCTTCACCTGTTGCCATTTCGGCGATTTTACCTTTATGCAATACGACGCCACCGAACAACTGTACATCGTAGTGTACCATGTTCCAGACAATTTCCGTACCGCCGGCTTGCCAGTGGTTTTGCCAGATGGCTTTGTCGCCTTCAATGCGTACGAAGTCTTTCGTGGCAGCCAGGTGACGGTCGAATTCGGTAGCCGTTACTACGATTTCCTCATTTTCGGATAAGCGTTTGGCAGTTTCTTTCACAATAGAGAAAGCTACCGGCAGTACTTCTTCAAGAGCTTTTTCGTAAGTTTCCAGTATATCCTTTTCTATCTTATCTATCTGTGCGAAAACTTCTTCACGGTTTTCCAGTTCGATTTCTTCGATACCAGCTTTGAGTTCTTCCACCTTGGCGCGTTGGTCGGCGGCAGAATTGCGGATATATTCTTTCAGTTCTTCTGTCTTGGCGCGTAAGGCGTCGTTATCGAGTTTGGCAACTTCCGGGTAAGCGGCTTTGATCTTGTCCACCCACGGCTGAATTTCTTTCATGTCGCGTGTGGATTTGTTGCCGAAAATCGAGCTTAAAAATTCATTAAATCCCATTTTATATCTATTTTTATTATTATTTACTAAGTTGATTGAGTGCGCAAAGTTACTGATTTTTATACAGATTACACATTTTTGCGCTGTTTATTTGATGTGAGTCTAGGCTAGTTAAATGATAATTTGTAAACCTGTTATCAAAGATTAGGCGCGGATTACACGGATTACGCGGATTAAAGGCTACGCTATTACATTGATTCATAAAAAATCCGTGTAATCCGTGTAATCCGCGCCTAAAATTATCATTTAATTCCGAGACCTCAGAAATTCAGTGGAGTCTCTGTGCAAGCATTCGGAGCGCGGATGCGCATCACACTTGACAGGGTGGGGGCTACGCGGGTAATATTGACGGGAACCCGGATCGTTTCGGGCTTCACTCCACCGCCCAGGAAGATGAGCGGAGCAGGAACATTGGCATGACGTACCACGCGGTTATCGGTGGCATTTTCTTCCACGATAGTCCAGCCGGGCAATACGTCTATCAGTAAGTCGCCCGAACGTTTGCGATGAAAGCTGTTCCGGGCAAGTTCTATCTGGGGCGACCAGGGACCCAGCAGCAGGCGGTGGGCTGAATACGCCTCGTTCACTCCGCTGAATTGTATCAGGAAGTCGGCGGACTTGTCTTGAATTTCCGCCAGATTCAACTGCTTGTTCTCTATTAATTTATGGTTGAGATAAATTTGCTGGTTATGATAAGTCTCTACGTACTGTCCTTCGCCATACGTGGCCATGAGATACATGTTCAGCAGGGTGGCGCAGCGGTTCAGGTAGAATTCCCCGCCGGGGATGCGGTACAGGCCGAGATCGGGAGCTTCCGGATCGGCATATCCCGTAGAGGTGATGCAGAAGACGACGTTGTGCAGACCTACTTTGCGGTCGATGAGGTCGAGCAGTGCGGCAATGCTGCGGTCGAGGCGTACATACGTGTCCTGCATTTCCATGGCACATTCCTGCGTACTTTTATGGTTGTAGTTTCCGGCGTAATAGGTCAGTGCCAGCAGGTCGGGTATCTCATCTTTGGCGATGGTGCTCTTTTCCAGAAGTTCTTCTGTCAGCAGGTTCACTTCGTCGTTGATGAACGGGCTGGCGAGCAGTCGGCGGAATTTATTGCGTCGTTCGCTGTCGAACTTATATTTGAAGGGCTGGTCCCGCCATTCGGGCAGGAATGTATATTTGTTGATGGGGTGTACCGGTTCCCATACCATGTCGCGGATGCGGAAGTCGGGTGATTTCCGTTCGTTGTACTGGCTTACCCACCACGGGAACTCGCTGTAATATGTAGTGCTGCACCATTTGCCTGTGTTCTCGTTCAGCCAGAAAGCACCGTTTCCGGTATGTCCGGCAGCCAGTACGGCCGCGTCGCGCGAGGGGGCGATGGCATACACCAGGCCTTTGTTGCGGGTGGCTACTTTCAGTTCGTCGGCAATGGTAGAGGTCAGTAATTGGGAGGGAGAAGAGTTTTCGTCGGTGAAGTTGCCCATAAATGCGCCGTCGTCCACGCAATTCACGGGGCGCAGGGTGCTTGCATCCATCCAATACTGGGATATGATGCCGTTCATCGAAGGCGTCGTGCCGCTGTAGATGGCAGCAATGGCAGAAGCGCGGTCTGTTCCGTTGAAAGGGAATTCGGTCTGGTAGAACACTTTCCCTTCGCGCATCAGTCTTTTGAAACCTTTCTCTCCGTAGAGGGTTGAGAATGCTTCCATATAGTCGGTGCGCAGTTGGTCAATCGTCAGCGTAACCACTAATTTAGGTGTGGCAGGCAACGGTTGTGCTTGCAGACCGGTGAAAGTAAGTGCGAGTATGGAAGTAATCAGTCCCTTTTTCATTTATCTCTTTTTCAATGTCAAAATAAGATTGCTTGCTGAACGTACCAGCAAACAAAGTGCCAAAGGTAATACAGCTAAGTCAATTCTTTGCGGTATTATCGCCCAAAGCAGTATAAAAAGTGTTAAAACAGCGCAATTCGTCCTCATGTACCAGCTTTTCTGCCGTTTTCTCACCTTATTTATCATCCACGGGAGGCAAAATAAGTGCAGGGGATGGAATACGAACAGCAGGTAATTGGGGCTTACTGCGGGGTGTTGGGAGAAGAGGGCGAGGAAGGCGAGGATGCACCCGGCTATTCCGGCACAGAAGAACAGGATTAGGTCGAGTCCCCAAAGGGTTTTCCCGCGGCGGATGCCGTAGATGGTAGCGGCTGCCACCAGCACAAACAGCAGCAGGGCCGATTGCATCGGGGTGATTCCTCCGGAGCGGTGGTCGGCATCAGTCAGTCCGGTTACCACTATTTTCTCTTCGGAGGATACGAGGGGACGTGCCTGGCCTTCATTGTCTATGATCCGGGCTGTGTTGAAGAAGTCCTGCACATAGAAGGGGACGAACATCATCAGTCTTCGGTTGATGGGTTGGTCGGCTTTGCTGCCCATGCACAGGTCCATGCCGAAGCGTGACCATGGATGACCTTCACTATATTTATGCAGCAAATCGCGGAAAGTGACTCCCGTGTCGGTATCGGTCATATTGTCAGCATACTGCAAGGTGCCGTCGATGGCGGCCTCTATCTGGTCGCGCGGACGGGTGGCGCAGTTGTCGTAGAAGAAGTTATAGCGATATATGCGGTTTTCGGGCCGGTAGTTTTCCTGAAGCAGGTTGAAGAGGTGTTCTTTTTCTGCTTGGGTGAGGTTCAGGGTCTGTTGCCAGACGTCCCGTCCGAGGTAGTTGTACTCGGAGGCGAAGTGCTCGTAATTGGTTACGCCTAGTTGATAGTCCGTCTCTCCCAGGGCGAAGCGGAAGATGAAGTTGGGGGCGTTGAAATTGAACATGCCGTAGTTGAAGACGGCGTCAATGCCCCGGGTGAAGTTTTCGTAACGGATGGCGGTGTGGCCGAACAGGGAATAGATTTCCCCACCCGAGGCGCAGGTCAGCAGGCTGATGCGGATGGAGTCGGGGGTAGCTTCTTGCGGCGTTTGCGGCTGGGCGGAGGCCGTGGACGGGCAGAGGAGGCGGAGGAGGAAATATATGAGAATGAGTAAGTTTCTTTTCATGCTGCAAAGTTATAAACTGGAAAATTCTGAATAGGTGAGAATACGAGTCTGTAAATGAGCCTTTAAAACTAATAAGTCTTTGTCTCCGGTCAGAATATAGTCAGCGTGTACTGTTTCGGCTAAAGATAGTAAGTATAAATCTTTTGCATCTCTGATAGGTGATTGGGCTTTGGTCTTTATCGATACAAAATGGCAATATGCATCCATTATTTTTAAAGTATCCCAAATGTCTTGTTCGAATATGTATTTACGTATTTTCCCTCTCTGAGATACATCTTTAAATTCTTGTATCAATTCATCACATACATATACTGTAATATCAGAATTAGTCAGTAATTTTTTTAATAAGGATAACCTTTTGCCTATTAAAAAAGAAATCCAAAGATTGGTATCGACAATTATTTTCATTTACGGTATCTTACAGCATTTATCTCTTCCATAATATCTTCATCAGACAATTCGACTTTAGTGGGACGTTTTGATATGTAGTTTTTCAATAAACTTTCTTTGGTTTCAATAGACCATCCCATTTTTTTTGCCAATTCCTTAAAGAATTTCATGTCGGCTTTCGGAATGTTAAGATAAACGCTTTGTATTGTAGTTTCCATATTCTTCTGCTTTTTAGTTTTCACAAAAGTACATTTTTTTAAGTTAGGGCGCAATGAAAAGATAGTTAATTATGCGAATCAGGGGGTGAGTTTGATTTATAACGGAAAAGTAATGAACTAATGCTAATAATGATTTAGGCGCGGATTACGCGGATTACACGGATTAATGGCTGCGCTATCACACTATATTACAGGAAAAGAATCCGTGTAATCCGCGTAATCCGCGCCTAAAATTATATTCATAACCCGAAAGATATGAATCAATTCAACTCCTGATTCGCATTAATTATCAATTTGAAAATAGACAAGAAATAAAACAAGCAATGTTCCGGCGATAAAGAAGCAATCTTATGATAGACAGCATTGCTTCTTATCCTCCGGAACATTGCTTCTGATCAGGGCGCTTCGAGAAAATCTATCAATAATTGCACTTGGCGCTTGCTGAAGGTCTGGTCATTTTTTCCTTCACGGCCGCCGTAGAGCTGGCGGTGCAGTTCGGGATTGACGGCGATCCACTTCCGCAGTTTTTTCAGTGCGGCTTCGGCCGAGAGGCAGGGGAAATAGAGCTGTGCGAACTCAGTCTTCAGGTATGCCTTGATTTCAAATTTATCTTCGGGAGTCTCTTTTTTATCTTCGGGAATCCTTTTCGTTTTTTCTGTTGTTTCCATGTTCTATGAATTTTAAGAATTTGTTGTTTTGAAGTTTTTAGTCTGAATTATTCGTGGAGGCTTATCGGAAAGTCCGGAACAATTGCAGACTAAGGTAGAATATTTACATAATGCAGCCATTTCCGGCCGCTTTTTTTGCCCGTGTCAGTGACAAAATGGTGACAGTGACACCTATACACCTATTTTGTGCTCTTTGTGTTGCACTTCTTATAGTTATCTCCTTCTTTTATAATAAGTTGGGCTTTGACGGCTTTTTGTATCCAGCGTTTTCCGGTTCGTGCGCAGGCTCCATTTTCCTGTACGGCCCGAACGAAATCCATGTAGGTAAAAACTCTTGGCATGGATGCAAGGGTGTCCTCAAGCTGGTGGAACTTGTGCATGCTCACGGGCGGCAGACTGGTGTCGGGCAGCGAGGTGCTGAGCAGAAGACTGTGTTCGAGCAGCGTGTGGGCGATGTCCATGGCTGTCCGGAAATCATCGTCCGTGCAGCAGTATTCCTTCGCGTAAGCGTAGTCGGTGTATTTCCGGAAAATGGTGAGAATGGCTGCCAGGCGCATGGCAAGTAGTCCGTTGCGGTAAACGATGCCGCTTGAAGATTCGCGTCCTTCTAGCAGGGTGCGTTTCAGCAGGAGGCTGAAGTGGGCGGTATGTTGTTGCCACTGTTGGGGACTGAAGGTGACGAGGGTGGGCGACTGGAGCAGCAGCTTGTGCATTTCAAACAGTTCGCTTCCCAACCCGTAGAAGTAGCTGTGCAGGTCCACTTCCCCTTCCTGGGGTGCGCACGATTCCCACAACTGGCTTTGCTGGCGGGTGTAGATGCCGAAGCGGCTGTAGAGTCCCACTTCGAGCGAACGGAAGAAGTTGCGGAACTGTTCCTGCGTACCGGCGATGCTCAGTGCCAGGTGGGGGTGGTGAACAACGATGGGGTCGCCGTCTATCTTGTAAGAAGAGGAGACTTCTTCGTGATGGGCCGCCTTACAGAGGATGTCTTCGTATTTGCCGCAATCTTGTCCCAGCGAGGAGACCAGGGTGTTGATTTCGGTAGTAGTCATGCAGCAACCTATTTCGCCGGCAGCGGCAAGGCTCTGTATGAGCCGGCTCTTACTGGTGGTGGCTGAGATTTTGAGGTATTGCGCCTGGGGCTCTTCCGGTTTCAGGTCGAGGTTGGGCAGGCGTTTGGCGTGCCGGGCCTGCTGCTGTTCCTGCTCCCAGGCCAGTAGTTTCTGATCGTATTCCTTTTTCTGTTCGCGGCGCAGCCGGTCGTAGAACTCCTGCGTGGCGTCCAGCAGTATGGATGTGAACCCCAGCGCACCTTTTCCGGCTCCTGCGGGTGCTACGACGGCAAGATAGAAATGGGGCGAAAGCAGTGACTTCTTATAGAAGAAACTGACGTGGGGAAAGAGGGCGCTACAACTGTTCATGCTGCCCAGCAGCATGAGGTCGCGTTCGCGCTTGTCGGTGGCATGGGTGCAGCAACGTTTCAGAAATTCGGGCAGGCGGGTATAAACTTCCTCGGGGATGTATGGGGAAGCGGCCCGTAATTCGTTGTTTTTTTCTAACACTTCTTCGGGTGATTCCTCCTCGTTTGCAACCGAAAAAGGTGCATAGGTGTCACTGTCACCGAAATGGCACCGATTCGTCTCTTTTTCTTCCTTTTTCTTCTGAATAATGAACTGATAACCAGATACTACACGTTTTTGTATATCTTGCATCGTAAAATCGGTAGCGGCGTAATGCTGCGCGAAAAGTTCGGTGAGCTTTTTTGTTTCCTCCTGCGAAAATCCCTTACTTGCTGCCGCACGTCCCAACTTCAGGGCAAGGTCGTTCCGACTACCGCGGATGAAGGGGTTGCGGTGTTCGAATTCATCGAGGAAGTTGGCTATGAAGCCATTTTCCGATGGGGCGTTACCCGGGGCGATTGTTTCTTTCGTTTCTGCCTCTGTTACTTTCGTTACGCTTTCCGCAGGCATTTCGAAGGCGATTGCACCGGGATTGTAGTAGGCTTCGGGATGCCAGGAGTAGAAACAGGGCTGCGTCAGTATCTTGCATTTATCATCGTACGGGTGACCTACGTGTGCGCTGACCGCTCTGCCTACGGTTGCATAAAGCTGTTCGTAATTTTTCTGCACGTCTTCGGGACGGACGTGTATCAGCATTTTGTTTCCTTCTTCGGAGATGCTGATAAAGGAGGCGGCAACAAAGGGGAGCGATTGGGAGAGGAGGAAGATTTCCCGGGTGCGTCCGTTGCTGTGGTCGAGGTCGATGCAGAGCAGTTCGCTGTGTTGTTGCAGGTCTTTTACGGCGTGTCCGTTGCTGCATACGCCTGCGGGGATGATGCACGGCATACCGTCTTTCAGTTTCTGTGCTTCGGCTTCGTGTCCGGGCAGGGCTTTCAGGCGACGGTAGTCCTGCACTACTTGCCTGAAGCGGTCGCTGCGTACCGTGTCAATAAAATCGTGGATACTGATGGTGTGTGGTGCTTTGCTCCGCACGCTTGGGAATTCGGAAACCAGGGGTTCCCGATTTACTGTATTTTCCATATCTGTTTATGTTTTACAGTCGTGCATTGGCACTATTGCCTTTACACGCCTCGAAGGTATGGAAAACATTTTTTTAGATACTTTGCGCTTTTGTACACTTGCCTTTTTTAATGTTTTGATTATCAGTACGGAGGAACGGTTGAAGTGTACAAAATGCTTTTTTGGATAAATTTAACAGCTACAAGATACAACAGCTTTTAAGTAACGCTTAAAAAATAGGTTGGTACATAAGAAAGTGAGGCGAGTAAGTTTATAAATGATAATTTAGCGAAGCGAAGCTTCGCAGTTGACAAGGTAATCAGTTGACAAGGGGACAAGGGGCTGCGCAGTGTTAGGCTGCGCTGTAAAATGATAATTTAGGAGTGTAGTTATTGATATTCTGACTATCTCAATTCCCCTTCTCCAGTTGGAGGAGGGGTACCCAACGGGCGGGGTGGTAGGTGAGAGAAAAATTCCTTTATCTTATTATGAATAGGTATTTTATTGTTTTACCTACCACCTCCCCCTACGGGTACTCCACCCCCTCTGACTCCCCCGTTATCGGGGGAGAGCAATTCCCGAGAGGAGGAGAATTTAAGATACTTCGCGTAACAATAATTATCATTTCACCGCGCAGCCTAACACTGCGCAGCCCCTTGTCCCCTTGTCAACTTGTTCCCTTGTCCCCTAAATTATCATTTATGTACCAACTTGTTTTTAAGCGTTACCAAATTCTTTTCCTGCTTTTTTCTTTTTTGCAATCAGCGACGAACTTGTCTATTTCTTTGCTGAGTTGCTTCAGTTCCCTGCATGCCTGGTCGCTTAGTTCGTGTTCCCTGTTCAATTTTTCCAGGTATTCTTTTATTTGTCTGATGGCTTGCAGTTCGGCTTTACCGGTTGTCTCGCAGTGTTTGTAAAGGATGTCTTCCTGTGTGTCAGTAGTTAGCTGGCTGTTCTTTTTAAACTCATGGTTATGTGTATTTAAAATATTTGATTCTGCAAAGGTAAATAGATTTATGCAGGTTGGGGAATAATCCGGGGTAAAAGTAAAAATAAGTAAGGTAAAGTACGGATAAGTTCGCCCCGGTACGTCCCGGTACATCCCGTTTCGTCCTTTCGTTTTTGGTCTCTGAAGTACCTTTGTTGTGTCCTCAAAGTGGGGATCCTACGGAAGGTTTCGGGTAAGACGTCGCCTTGTATCAGTTTCCGTTCGAAACTATTTTCTTCTTTTTTAAACTCAAAAAAATTATGTCAGTAACATTTAAGAAAGTATTACGTAAAGACCCTTTCCATAAAGATGGTACGGGTAAATACTACCCTCAATTAATCGTTTGGGGAAAATCGGCGACACTGGAAAGTATTGCTGTTCAGATGAAAGAATCCAGTTCGCTCACTCTGGGTGATATACAGAGTGTGATAACCAACTTCGTTGGTGCTATGCGTCGTGAGCTTTTCAATGGCCGTTCGGTAAACATCGACAACTTCGGTGTATTCAGCCTTTCGGCTACTACCGAAGGTTCGGAGAAGAAGGACGACTGTCAATCTACCAAGATCAGATCCGTCCGTATCAACTTCCGTGCTTCCAGCAGTATTCGTCCGCAGGTGGCTGCCACGCGTGCCGAAGACCGTATGGACTTCGTGGATCTGGAGTCGCAGTTGAAGGCTGCCGGCAGTGGTTCGGGCAGTGGCGAAGGTGGCGGCAACGAAGGCGGTGACGGAGGATTGGACGAGAATCCGCTGGGATAGGCTCTGAAACCGTAGTCTTCGGAAATTAAAAATTAAACACTTATCATTAAGTTACATGAGAACAATCGATCACATCGTTATTCACTGTTCCGCCACACGCGAAGACCGTTCGCTGACTGTGGCCGAACTGGAGGAAAATCACCGTTGCCGTGGCTTCCGCGGTATCGGCTATCACTACTACATCCGTAAGGATGGCACGGTAATCAATACCCGTGCTTTGGAACTTGTCGGGGCGCATGCCAAGGGCCATAATTCTCACTCGATAGGCATCTGCTATGAGGGCGGTCTTGATGTCCGGGGGCGTGCCAAAGATACCCGTACGCCTGAACAACGCTCTGCGCTCCGGCTGCTTGTGCATCAACTCCTGAAACGCTTTCGGAACAATGTCCGTATCTGCGGGCATCGTGACCTCAGTCCGGACCTGAACGGTGACGGAGTGATAGAGCCGGAAGAATGGATTAAGGAGTGTCCGTGCTTCGAAGTGAGCAGGGAACTGTGATTTCCACTCTGTGACAATCATTTTTTTAATTGCGTGGAAAGGAGGTGTGGAATTATGGCAATCAAGAAATCCGTATGGAGTATGATCTTGAAAGTAGCTGTCGCGGTGGTAACGGCGATAGCGGGTGTGCTGGGCGTTGATGCAATGACCCCTTAAAAATGCGCTGCTATCTATCTGTCGGTAGTTCAGCTTGAAGGCTGAACTACCATTTTTTTTATCTGATTTTAGAAAAATAAAAAACTGTCACGACATGAATAAGAAAATTATAACTATGCTGACTCTGTTGCTTATCCAGAGTCTTGGGGCTTTCAGCCAACACATGCCTTTGCTCAATGTCCCCAGTCCTGAAGTTGCCGGACTGGGAGAATATGGTACGGTTCCCATAGGACTGTACACCGGTGTTCCCGGTATATCTGTTCCGCTACATGAAATGCAGGTGGGTGGACAGTCGTTTCCCATTACTGCCGCTTACCATCTGTCATCGGTGAAACCTCAGATGCAGGAAGGATGTTTGGGATTGGGCTGGAGTTTGCAGGTGGGTGGCTATATCAACCGCTCGGTCAACGGGCTGTATGACGAGAAGATGCATGCTGACGGGTATGCTCCCGGATATTATGCTCATGCTCATCAGTTGAAAGGGATGACTAATGAGCAGTTTGCTGCCGCCACCAGGAATATCCGCTCCAATGCCAGTACCCCATCTTATTATGAATTGTCCGCCGATGAATTCTCTTTCAACTTTTTCGGTTACTCGGGTACTTTTTACTATAACGGAGATGATGACTGGACGGTGATTTCCGATCAGGATATCCGGGTAGAATTCAATCCGGCTGACGGAGAAGGATTTGTAAAGTTGAAAAATTTACGTCACGAGGTTGAACCGGGGTCTTGGGGAGCACAAGGCTATAATAACCGTTTTTTTAATAAATTCAGCCTGATTACTCCTGACGGATGCCGTTACGAGTTTGGCGGAATCAACGCTACTGAATACAGCATATCGTACTATAACCGCAATAACAGCGACCTGATAGCCACTACCTGGCAATTGTCGAAGATTATAACCCCTGACAACCGTACCATTACCTATCGGTATGAGGCGGCTGATCTGCTGTGCGATTTGAAGTACATGCCTCAATCCCAAACTCTTTATGAAGCACCGTGTATTCCGCATAATCCGAGTAGGGGCAGGGACGCCATGACGGGCTTTCTCATTATGCCTGTCCGCTTGGCAGGTATCGAGACGCCTGACGAAGACATTTCATTGAATTACTTTGAAGATTTGGCTTATGGCAGCCACTTCTGGTCCGGGGCTCTTGGCTGGAATGTGGATGAGTATTATCCCGAAGACATTTACCACCCTGCCCAGGAGTTTGACAGGAAACAGTTTTCTTTGTTCATGCACACTACTTTAGATTACACTACTTCTCCATTGTTGCAGGAAAGTATTCGGAAAAATCTGAAACACAGCGTGCTGCATCGTATTGGGATTCGAAGCCGAAACGACGCCAGCCGTGCCAGGAGCGTTTACTTCGATTACACCTTTAATAATCGCAGGAAACTTTCGTTAATCGCTTCGCGCGAGGGTATTCCGGTACTTATCCCCGATTATGCGTCGGCACCTGGCATATTTCTTTTGCGTGGTTACAAAGTTCCGGTTTCGCTTACTCCTGACAAAGACCCCGAGTATAAGTTTGCCTATAACACGGAAAGGCCAATGCCGACCAGTTATACCGATCCCGAAACCGATTACTGGGGTTACTATGTGGGCAGCAACGTTTCTTTCTCGGCGATCCCTCAATTTAGGAAATCGGTTCCGAGCCTGATATTCGGGCAGTCGGATGTGTTGACCGAAATAGTTTATCCGACGGGTGCGAAAAATCGTTTTGTGTATGAGCTGAACAGTTATTCCCGGATAGTGGATGTTACGCATATACAGTTGAAAAAACAGTCGGGCAGTGCGGGCGGACTTAGAGTGGCTGCCGTGAGTCGGCACGACCGTAACGGCGTTTTACTGGACACCAGGAAATATTACTATGCGGAAGATAAAAAAGCCGGAAGTGCAAGCAGCGGCATATTGAGGGAGGCTCCTGTTTATGGAATAACTTATACCGCTTCCGGGGGTGTCGTTCTGGAACAGATGTCGGAGGGAGGTTATTTCGCTTCGGTCACTAACCTGATTTCTCCGGTGGTGGGCTATTCGTGCGTCATAGAAGAAACGCTGGATGCTGACGGACATTCACAAGGGTACATCAAACGAAGTTATAGTAACTACGATGCCGATCTTTATGGAGATACTCATTTTGATGAACCGGCTCTTTATTCCAATGCGGGAGGCGAATCGGCAGTGAAACCATTCACCAGCCGTTCTGTGGAACGGGGTAAATTACTTTCGGAAGAGACTTACAACAGTGGCGGTAAGTTGTTGAAAAAGTGCATACAGCATTATAAAGCGGTGAACCGGGATGATTTTAAGACTGCCCATCAGTTTGCCGTCTTCTTTTGTACGGATCTTGATTACGAAACTTTTTCTTATGCTTGCGTGGGTACGTTGACCCGCGTCTATACTTATAGTTATCTGCCCGATTCCATTGCCGAACAGTATATCCTTCGGAAGGGACCATTCCGGGCTATAATACCGGACGTACCCTATCCTATGATAGCCACAAGTTGCTGAAACAAGAGAAAACTTTGACCAGCAAGGGGAGTAGTCATACGGTGAACTACACCTATCCCGCCGACCATAGCAATTGTCAGTGGATGGTGGACGCCCATCTTTTATCGCCGGTAGTTGAAAAAATTACAGTAGAAGGCGAAAAGTCACTGAAAGAAACCTATGCCTACGGTTACCACCCCCAAGGCTCCAAGTATATGCCTTATCTGAAAAGTGTAGGCAGCTTGTTCGACGGCCTGGATAGCCGCACTGACTATCAGGTGGAGAAAACGGATGTGTATGCCAATCCGGTGGTTACCGTAAGTCGGGGAGTGACCAGCATCTGCCTTTGGAGTTATGAAGGACGGCAGCTCATTGCCCGGATAGAGAATGCCGCTTATGACAAGGTGATGTCACTGCTCGGTAAATCTCCCGAAAGTTTTTCTGCCGCAGACAAACCGGATCACACTACTTACAAGCTGATAGAGGGTGTTCGCCATAAGCTGCCTAAAGCCCGGGTGACGATTTATAAATATACTTCCGGAATGCAGATCGACTCGGTCACTTCTCCTGACGGGCAGAGTGTATTCTATAAGTATGATTATCTGGGCAGGCTGCGCGAAGAGTATTTCTATGAGAAATCCGCCGGTTTGCTTCAGCGGAAGCTCCTGAATACGTATGACTATCATTATCAACACTAATCTGCTAAAACATAAAATGAGAATTATGAAAACGAGATATTATTATTTGATTTTCCCGTTACTGTTGTGTTTGTCGCAGATGCTGCATGCGCAAGACAAGCCTGTCAAACCGATAGAGCCCAATGAAAAGTTGAATGCGGGCGCTTCTGTGACCAAACAGTTGGTTTATCATGATGCGGGGGAGAATACGGCGAATTATTACCGTTTCTCAACCATGGAACCTCTGTTGTTCAGTTTCAGCTTTTCCGACTTTTCTTACAGCCGGGGATGGGGTGATCCTTTGCCGCAGACTGTGATAGTGCTTAACTGCAATCTGACGGGGAATGAGTCTGGAACTCTTTCATATCTTTTCAGGCTCGCTGTAGAAGGGAAGACGGGAGAGTTTCTGATATCTTCCGGAGGCGAGCCGATGGAACTCCCGGCAGGTGACTATCAGTTTACGTTTGCCGGACATTCTACGGGAGGTGGACTCCATTCTTTGCAATCTAAGGCTGCCACATCTTTTTCAAGTGTGATTTCCCCGCCGACTTATTTTTTTGATTTACACATCACGACCGAAGTACCGCCCGCTCCCGTAGTGCCTGACCCTGAACCTGATGATGAAGTGCTACCGGATATTCCTTCCCCCAATCGAAGCCCTCTTGTCGACTTGCCCGCCACTTCGGGGATGAACAGTGTTTGCTCTTTCGTCAGTAGAGACGGGGGGTGGACGAATGGTTACCTCACCGTAAATTATGCTGACGATCTGGGACGCAGCATCGAAACTGCCCGGAATGGGTATACTGCACAAGGAAGCAACCTGGTAAGCCTGCAAGAATATGATTCTTGGGGAAGAAAAGGGAATATTTGGCTTGAAGCTGCAAAAGACACCCTGGCGGGGGCATACCTCTCGCCTGCACAATGCAAGACACTGGCTGCACGCACCAACGGCAGTGATTCCCGTCCCTATACGGAAACCGTCTACGAGGAATCTCCTCTGAACCGTCCCATTCGCCAATACGGTCCCGGGCAGGACTGGAAATCCAAAGGGAAAGCGCTGAATAGCGTATATACCTCGAACAGTAACTTTGCCGGTGAATTGCATTGCATGAAGTTCGCTGCTGGTGAGAAAACAACTGTGGGAATGACGGTAACTGCGACCGGATATTATGATGGGGGTAGTCTGCAAGTGGTGAAAACCACTGATGAAGATGGGAAAATTCAGCTGGAATTTACAGCTCGGAACGGGAGCAAGGTCCTGTCGAGGCAAATAGAACTTAAAGGAAGTGTGCAGGTGTATTATGATACCTATTATCTCTATGATGGTGCCGGAAACCTTCGGGCGGTACTGCCTCCCGAACTTTCGGCGAAGACTTCGGCAACGGGGAGTTTGACGAAGGCGGAGCTTGACAAGTATGCTTACCTTTATGCTTATGATAGTTTCCGCCGCCTCTCGGACCGGAAACTGCCGGGGGCGGATTGGGAATGTTTCATATATGATGATAACGACCGCTTGGTTGCTTCGCAGGATGGTAATCTTCGTAAGGCGGGAAAGTGGAAGTTTATGATTTCCGATAAGTTCAACAGGGTGTGTTTGGAAGGAGTGTGTACGAGTTACTTTTTTCTGATAAATCTACAGTTGCCTGGTAGAAATGCCCTCTGTGAATATGTGGGAAAGAAGGGAGAACATTACGGTTATGCAGTCAATGGTATTTCTTTAGATTCTCCAGTCTTCTGTAAGATAGGTTATTATGATAATTACCGTTTCCTTGATGACGGTCTGTTGCCTTTGGATGTGGCGAAAGATTCTTTAGTTTATGCACTGAGAGCAGGATATGGTGAGAAGTATGTCAGTGCCAAGGGAAGCCTGACGGGTGTACTCGTGGCACAAATGGGGGCTTCGGGTGTGATTTCAGGTGAGCTCATGGGCGGTACTTTTTACTATGATGCCCGTGGGCGCTTGATTCAGTCTCATTCCGGCAATCATCTCGATGGTTTTGAATCGGAATACACTGCTTATAACTTCTGTGGACAACCTGTAAAGCTGCTGCATGTACATTCTGTACCGGGTAAGGCTTCTTTGAGTGAACAGTATACTTATACTTACAATGAAGCGGGATTACCGCTGACTGCACGACACCGGTTGGGGAATGGTGTGGAAATAACGTTGTCTGATAAGGAATATGACGCATTCGGTCGTTTACATCAGGAGAAGCGCAATGGCAATTCTTTTTTGAAGTCTGCATATATTTATAATGTTCGTTCGTGGCTGACTGGCATCGTGGGTCAGGGCTTTTCTCAGAATATGTATTATAATGTGGATGGGTTGAACGGTACGAAATTTTATAACGGCAACATCAGCAGTATGACGTGGAAGTTGGGCAATGAAGGTACGCTTCGCCACTATATTTTTCTTTACGATCCTCTGAACCGTCTTCAGGACGCCGTCTACAGTGAAGGCAGTTCCGGCTTCGGCAATCTGAATGGTTTCACTGAACAGGTGACCGGGTATGACAAGAATGGTAATATCCTTGGACTGAAACGTTACGGTCAGACGGGCGCTTCGGCTTATGGCCTGATTGACAACCTGACAGTGACGCTGAATGGTAATCAACTGGCGTCTGTCAATGACGCTGTTATGGCTTCGGCCTACAATAATGGCTTTGAGTTCAAAGACGGTGCGAAGTCAACAATGGAATATGCTTATGACCTCAATGGAAATTTAACAAAAGATTTGAATAAAAATATTATTTCTATTCAATATAATATGCTAAATTTGCCAAGTATAGTAAGTTTTTCCGATGGTAGTACTATTACCTATACTTATAGTGTTGACGGTACTAAACTTAGGATTGTACATAAGATAGATAGCGCAATCACGACTACTGATTATTTAGGCAATGTGGTCTATGAAAATGGTGTTGCCAAGTTGCTTCTGACCGGTTACGGTTATGTTTCTTTGAATGACAAAAAGTATCATTATTATTTGCAGGATCATCAGGGAAACAATCGTGTGGTAGTAGATTCATCCGGGAAGGTAGAAGAAACGAACCATTATTATCCTTTCGGAGGTACATTTGCAAGTACCGGTAATGTACAACCTTATAAGTATAACGGTAAGGAACTGGATGCGAAGAAAGGATTGAATTGGTATGATTATGGGGCGAGAATGTATGATGCGGCATTGGGGAGATGGCATGTGGTTGATCCGATGGCTGAGAAGTATTGCGGCATGAGTCCTTATGCATATTGCAATAACAGCCCGACGATAAATGTGGACTTGGACGGTAAGGACTGGTACATGCATAGTGAAACGGGTGAGTTGTATTTCAGTAAAAATAGGGACCAATGGCAGTTTAAATTGAATGATAGGATTTATTACCGAATCGGCGATAATGACATGCTGGGAGATATGAAAGATGTAACGGAACGTGCGTATAATTATGATGAATCTTTATCTTTAGCTCAGGATAATGGTTACTCGATTAATCCGATTCAAGAGATTTTGTCTGAGGTTTCCAGAGAACAGCCTTATTCTACGGGAAAGAAATCTATTACTGTTACTACTGGTGAAATAGAAATCATAAATGAAAAGTATGGAATATTTCCTGTAGAGAAAAGTGAGAAGAAGAATTTTAAAACGGACCCTCTGTATAAACCCAAATATGATGTAGTTGATTATTTAGATGCCATTGCTACAGGGGCTAAAAAAGTAAATTTGATTGAGCGTAATTATTTTACATACAATAAGCCCACTTTGGGAGATAAGACAGGAAGTGTTCTTGGAACTGTTTATGGTGTAATGGAAACTATGACAGGTAAACACGATTATCGTAATGTGAGAGTCTATAAGAATTGGAATAGTTATTTGAAAACCACAGGCGGAAAAGGCCGAATGTTGCTATATAGAAAATAGATTATTAAATAATGTACAATGAAAATAATATTTTTATTATTAAGTGGTCTGTTCTTTTTTCAGATTAATGTTTTGTCTCAGAATGGACTTTTTGATGAGCGCGATAAACTATATTACCGGGAAATAATAAGTCTATATCCTAAATTTTTAGTTTCTCATTTACCGGAAAATATAGATAATAAGGTTAGTGGAGCTCAAAGTTTACTATTTCCACGCGGAAAATATTTGAATTATATTCATCTAACATTACCTTGTGGAAATAGCAAACGTGAAATACTAAAGAAAGAAATGGCTTCTCAGGCGAAAAGAATTTATTATTTAGGAGATTCCTGTTTAACACTTCCTTATGATTATGAAAACTTTGAAATAATAAAATCAGATTCAATTCGTAACTTGCCCTTTGTGGATACGTTACCAATACCTAATTTCTCCTCTTGGGAAGGCGGTGTTCCTCCTGATTTTTATAAAAAAGCTGTCATTTATCTTCTTGCTGCGGAGAAAGGTCGTTTCTTGCCGGATGATTGCCTTTCGAGGAATGGTGTTGGTTTGCCTAACGAATGGGTACATGGCTATACAAAGGGACTTGTCCTTTATAAGTACTATGTAATCTATTGGCTTGAAGTGTGGTAGGAGAATGAGACTGTGAAAGTTCATTTATCCGCCCAGTCGGATATTTTACCTTACTGCATTAGATCTTAGAAAATTCAATCCTCTCATTTGAAGTATCCCTGTCTCTTACTCTGAAATATGGGTAGAGGCAGGGATTATTTATTATCTTTTGTTGGAAAATCTCAACCAAATAGTTTATTTGTCCTTACTCGTTTATATGTTTACATTTGTATTTGTCATCCAATAATTTACATAAAAAGACTCCAACAGAGTGCTATTCTCAAGAAAAATAGTATTTTTGGAAGAATTATTGAAAAGGTTACCTTTATATATAACTTTAAAAAGACCCGACTATTATGATGGAAAAAACACTGGTTATTTTGAAACCATGTACCCTCCAAAGAGGCTTGGTAGGTGAGATTACGAACAGATTCGAACGTAAAGGTTTGCGTCTGGCCGGAATGAAAATGGTTCAGTTGACGGATGAAGTGCTCAGTGAGCATTACGCCCATTTAAGTGCGAAACCCTTCTTTCAGCGCGTGAAGGATTCGATGATGGCCTGTCCGGTTATCGTGTGTTGCTTTGAGGGGGTAGATGCCATTGAAGCGGTGAGGGTTTTGACCGGCCCTACCAATGGCAGGAAGGCAGCTCCCGGAACCATCCGCGGAGATTACAGTATGAGCTTTCAGGAAAATATCGTTCATGCATCCGACTCACCCGAAGCGGCTGAAGCGGAATTGAAAAGATTTTTTAAACCAGAAGAAATATTTGACTATAAACAGGCTACATTCGACTTCCTGTATGCTAATGACGAGTATTAGCGAGGAAAAAGAAAAATAAGTTTGCGATAAACTACGCTGATGTAGTAAGGAAAATGTCGACTACAGCTTTCAAATTCAATTAAAGTCGTATCTTTGTGCCCGGAAAATTAATCTTCATTCAGTGAACCTGGTTATTGATATAGGAAATACGGTGGCAAAAGTAGCTGTCTTTGATGGTGTTTCACTATTGGAAGTGGCGTATGACTCTAATCGGAATTTGGAGCATTTGTCGGACATCTATAGTAAATATCACTTTGAAAAAGCAATTGTTGCCACGGTCATCGACTTGAGCGAGCAAGTGCTGGCACAATTGGCATTACTTCCCATACCTGTGCTTTGGCTGAATGAAACGACTCCACTCCCGGTAGTGAATCTATATGAAACACCCCGGACACTGGGGTATGATCGTATGGCTGCCGTAGTGGCTGCCAATGAACAATTTCCCGGAAAAGACATACTGGTGATAGATGCCGGCACGTGCATTACGTACGAATTTGTGGATGCCGAAGGACGCTATCATGGTGGAAATATTTCCCCGGGTATGCAGATGCGTTTTCGGGCGCTTCACCAGTTTACCGGACGCTTGCCGCTGGTGCAACGCGAAGGGCGTGAACTCCCGATGGGAAAAGATACTGAAACTGCCATCCGTGCGGGAGTTTTGAAAGGTATGGAATATGAGATTTCTGGTTACATAGTGGCTATGAAACATAAATATCCTGAACTTTTGGTTTTTTTAACGGGCGGGGATGATTTTTCTTTTGATACAAACTTAAAAAGTATCATCTTTGCAGACAGATTTTTAGTGTTGAAAGGATTAAATCGAATTTTAAACTATAATAATGACAAGATTTAGACAAACACTTTTGGTGCTTTTGCTCACGATATTATCTGGAGCGACGGTCGCTCAAAATAATACAAATTCTCCCTATACACGATACGGATACGGACAACTGGCAGACCATGGGTCAGGTAACAGTAAGGCAATGGGTGGCATTGCTTATGGTTTACGTGACAAATATCAGACCAATTTCGCGAATCCGGCATCTTATACGGCAGTTGACTCGTTAACTTTCATGTTCGACGGAGGTATTTCTATGCAAAACACCAACTTCAGCGATGGAGTAGTGAAGATGAATGCCAAGAACTCAAGTTTTGACTACATTACGATGCAGTTCCGTCTGTCAAAAAAGGGCGCCATGAGTATAGGATTGTTACCTTATTCCAATGTGGGATATAAAATGGGTAACTATCAGGAAAACACTGAAACTCCGACTTCCTCAGCCAGTACAACTTATTCCGGTGAAGGAGGCTTACATCAACTTTATATAGGCGCAGGTTTTAAAATTATTAAAAATCTTTCCGTTGGTGCGAATATTTCGTATCTTTGGGGAGACATAACACATACGCGGCAACAGTCATTTACATCTAACTCAAATATCATGCCGTTGACAACGCTTACCGGGATGGAAATTACGAGTTATAAACTTGACTTTGGAGCGCAGTACACACAGCAATTCGGTAAGAAACATGCGGCTACTTTGGGAGTCGTTTTCTCACCGGGACATAATTTGGGAAATGATGCGTATGTACAAACCCAGCTGGGCAATCAGAACACTGGATATACTACAACGCAGAAGGACACTATACTGACAATGGGTATTCCTATGACGCTGGGCGCAGGTGTGACGTATGTGTACGATGATCGTCTGACAGTGGGTGCGGATGTGATGTTCCAGAAATGGAACAGTGTGACATTCATGAATGACCCGGATGCGTTCTGTAATAAAGTGAAAGTTGCTTTAGGTGCGGAATATATTCCTAACATGATGGGTAGAAGTTATCTTTCACACATCAAATATCGTTTGGGAGCTTATTATTCTAAACCTTATTATAAGATAGATGGCGTACGTGCCGCAAATGAATACGGAGTAACTGCCGGTTTCGGTTTGCCTCTTCCACGTAGCCGTTCCGTATTGAGTGTCTCAGCACAGTATGTGAGAACGCAAGGCACGGAAAGCAAATTCTTGAACGAGAATACATTGCGTCTTTGCATTGGCGTGACATTCAATGAACGTTGGTTCTGGAAGCGTAAAGTTGAATAGTGAAGAATAGACAATATAACAACTAAAATTTAAATACAATGAAGATTAAAACGCTTGTAGCTGTCTTGCTCCTTTCGGGTGGAGTAACCAGTGTCCTGGCACAGGAAGATTGTAACAAGAACAGTAGTATTTCTCATGAAGCGGTAAGAGCTAGTAACTTTAAAGATGCTTACTTGCCGTGGAAAGAAGTTCTGAAGGATTGCCCTACGTTGCGGTATTATACATACACGGATGGTATTAAAATATTAACATCTTTCTTGAATGATATAAAGGACCGTAATTCCGCTGATTACAAGAAGTATTTTGATGAACTGATGGAGGTTTTTGATTTGAGAATTAAATATACTCCGGATTTTATGCATCTGAAAGGTACTCCTTCTGTAGGCGACGTTTTGGGTAATAAAGCTATTAACTACATTGCTTATGCTCCTAATATAGATGTAAATCAAGCTTATGCTTGGTTGAAAGAATCTCTGGAAACTGAAAAGGGTGGCTCTAAAGGTCCTATCCTCCACTATTTTCTGGATATGTCTTTGAATAAATTGAAAGCTGATCCTAATCATAAGGAACAATTTATTCAGGATTATCTGACTGATTCCGAATACGCCGATGCTGCTATCGCCGCAGAAGATGACGCGAAAAAGAAAGCTGCTTTGCAACAAGTGAAAGATAACCTCGTAGCAATGTTCATCAATAGTGGTACCGCTGATTGTGAATCTTTGCAGGGTATTTATGGTCCTAAAATTGAAGCGAACCAATCAGACTCTACTTACCTGAAGAAAGCTATCTCTATCTTGAAGATGATGAAGTGTACGGAAAGCGAAGCATACTTCCAGGCTTCTTATTATATGTATAAGATTGACCCGACTGCTGATGCAGCTACCGGATGTGGATATATGGCATATAAGAAGGGTGATTATGATACAGCAATCAAATACTTTGATGAAGCTTTGTCATTGGAAGGTGATAATGAAAAGAAAGCTCAGATTGCTTATGCTGTTGCTGCAACTTTATTTAATGTGAAGAAGCTTTCACAAGCCAGAGGCTATTTGCAGAAAGCTATCAGTTTCAAGGAGAATTATGGTGATGCTTATATCTTGCTTGCACAGCTTTATGCTTCCAGCCCGAATTGGAATGATGAGGCGGCTTTGAATAAGTGTACATATTTTGTTGTTATTGATAAACTGCAACGCGCTAAAGCTGTGGATCCCACTGTAGCGGATAAAGCAAACGAATTGATTTCAACGTATGCACGTTATACACCGAAGGCTGAAGACCTCTTTATGTTGGGTATCAAAGCCGGTGACCGCGTTACGGTAGGCGGTTGGATCGGTGAAAGCACAACGGTTCGATAAGAAATATAAATATGTTACCACAACGAAGTAACGTTCTATTTTGTAGAAGTTTGAGCATAACCATTGCCTTTGGGGCAGTGGTTATGCTTCTTTTATTTTCCGCCTGTTCCGGACGGCATAAGGATATGGGAGCTGCCATAACCGAGCGTGATTCATTGCCTGTGATGGATACGAAAGGAGTGATGACTTTAATCTCTGATTCCGGCGTCACCCGCTATCGAATCAATACGGAGGAGTGGCTGGTCTTTGACCGGAAGAATCCGCCTTATTGGGCTTTTGAAAAAGGGGTCTATCTGGAAAAGTTTGATTCTGTATTCAATGTAGATGCAAGTATAAAGTCGGATACGGCATATTATTATGAAAAGCAAAAGTTGTGGAAACTGATGAGTAATGTGCATATTCAAAATCTTAAAGGTGAGAAGTTTGATACAGACCTGTTGTATTGGGATCAGAATAAACATACGATCTATTCTGACCGGTTTATCCGTATTGAACAACCGGACAGGATCATTACTGGTCGTGGTTTCGACTCTAACGAACAAATGACCGTTTATACAATAAGAAAACCGGAGGGCATCTTTTATGTAGATGATGATGCCACAACTCCTGCAGACAGCGTGCAAACAGACAGTATGCCGAAAGATAGTATCAAACCGTAAATTATGGATACCTATATTTATTTATTGATAACTATGGCTTTCTCCGCTTTCTTTTCGGGTATGGAGATTGCTTTTGTTTCCGTAGACAAACTACGTTTTGAAATGGAACGTAAGGAGGGATTGACGTCTCGCATTCTTTCTTATTTCTTCCGTAATTCCAATAACTTCATATCTACCATGCTGGTAGGTAATAATATTGCGCTGGTTATTTATGGTATCCTTATGGCGCAAGTTATCAAAGTCCATCTCCTGGGCGATTTGATCTCCAATGATTTTGTGGAAGTGTTGTTGCAGACAGTCATTTCTACGCTTATTATCCTGGTAACAGGTGAATTCCTTCCTAAAACCTTATTCAAGATTAACCCCAATCTTGTATTAAAAGTATGCGCTTTTCCGCTACTGATTTGTTATATCGTTTTGTACCCGGTGTCTCAGCTGGCTTCCGGATTATCTTACCTTTTCTTGCGTCTGTTCGGGATGAAGATCAATAAAGAAGCTTCGGACAAGGCTTTTGGAAAAGTAGATCTGGATTATTTTGTCCAGTCCAGTATCGATAATGCCGAAGATGAAGAAGAACTGGATGCCGAGGTGAAGATATTTCAGAATGCGCTCGACTTCTCCAGTATTAAAATACGCGATTGCATCGTACCCCGCACGGAAATTGTAGCCGTTGACCTGACTGCCACTCTGGAAGATTTGAAAAGTCTTTTTGTTGAGTCCGGTATCTCCAAGATTATAGTGTATGACGGCAATATAGATAATGTGGTAGGGTATATCCATTCGTCCGAAATGTTCCGCAATCCTGCCGATTGGCGGAATAATGTAAAAGAAGTGCCCATTGTGCCCGAAACCATGGCAGCGCATAAACTGATGAAACTCTTCATGCAGCAGAAGAAAACGGTTGCCGTAGTGGTGGATGAGTTTGGCGGTACGTCCGGTATCGTATCGCTGGAGGATCTGGTAGAAGAAATATTCGGTGATATCGAGGATGAACATGATAACACTTCGTATGTGTGCAAGCAGATTGGTGAACACGAATATGTGCTTTCGGGTCGCTTGGAAATAGAAAAGGTTAATGAAACGTTTGATCTGGATCTGCCGGAAGAAGATGATTATATGACAGTGGGTGGATTGATCCTGAACCGTTATCAGAGTTTCCCGAAATTGCATGAAGTAGTGACGATTGATAAATTTCAGTTCAAAATTATTAAGGTTACAGCCACTAAAATAGAGCTGGTACGTCTTAAAGTGGTGGAATAATAGCAGAATGGCGTAATTTTTTAAAGAATAAATAGATGCGTATTAGCATTTTTTGTATCTTCGTGCGCTAAAATGAAGTTTGGAGAAAATATAATAAACAAATAAATCATATTAACTAAAATGGCAACATTACAAAACATTCGGTCTAAAGGACCCTTATTGGTGATTGTTATTGGTTTGGCGCTGTTCGCTTTCATTGCGGGAGACGCATGGAAGGTATTGCAGCCACACCAGTCACATGATGTAGGAGAGGTTAACGGAGAGTCACTTTCCGCTCAGGATTATCAGAGCTTGGTAGAAGAATATACTGAAGTTGTGAAATTTTCCAGAGGAACAAGTGCACTCACAGATGAAGAAAACAATCAGATTAAAGATGAAGTTTGGAGAAACTACGTTAACAATAAGTTGATTGAAAACGAAGCAAAAAAACTTGGTTTGTCAGTTTCTAAAGCAGAACTCCAGTCAATCATTGATGCAGGCGTACACCCGATGTTGCAGCAGACCCCGTTCCGTAATCCGCAAACTGGTGCTTTCGACAAAGATATGTTGAAGAAGTTCCTCGTAGATTACTCTAAGATGAACACAGCGCAGATGCCGGCACAGTATGCAGAATATTATCAGTCTATGTATAAGTTCTGGTCTTTCCTTGAAAAACAATTGGTTCAGACTCGTCTGGCTGAGAAATATCAGGCTCTGGTTTCAAAGTCTCTTTTCTCTAATCCGGTAGAAGCTCAGGATGCTTTCAATGCAAGAGCGGATCAGTCTGATATGTTGCTGGCTGCCATTCCTTATTCTTCAATCGTAGACTCTACAGTGACTATCACAGATGCAGATCTGAAAGCAGCTTATGACAAGAAGAAAGAGCAATTCAAACAATATGTGGAAACTCGTAACATCAAGTTTATTGATGTACAAGTAACTGCAAGCCCTGAAGACAGAGATGCTATCCAACAGGAAGTAATGGAATATACTGAACAACTTGCAGGTACTCCGGGTGATTATTCTACACTCGTTCGTGCTGCCGGTTCTGAAGTTCCTTACATTGATCTGTATTATACTTCTAAGGCATTGCCTACCGATGTAGCTGCTCGTCTGGACTCTGTTTCAGTAGGTGGTGTATATGGTCCTTACTACAATGCGACTGACAATACGATCAACTCGTTCAAGAAATTGGCTACTGCTTCAATGGCAGACTCTATTCAGTACCGTCAGATACAGGTGGTTGCTGAAGATGCTGCGAAGACAAAAACTTTGGCTGACAGTATCTATACTGCCATCAAAGGTGGTGCAGACTTTGCTGAAATCGCTAAGAAGTATGGTCAGACCGGTGAGGCTACCTGGATTTCTTCTGCTAACTACGAAGGTGCACAGCTGGATGGTGACAACCTGAAGTATGTGAATACAATCACTACTCTTGGCAAGAACGAAATGACCAACCTGAACCTGGCACAGGCAAATATCATTGTACAGGTGATGGATAAGAAGGCTGTTAAAGATAAATATAAAGTAGCCGTTATTAAACGTCCGGTAGAGTTCAGCAAAGAAACTTACAGCAAGGCATACAATGAATTCAGCCAGTTTATCGCTTCTAACCCGACACTGGAGAAGATGGTAGCTAATGCAGAAGATGCTGGTTATAAGCTTTTGGATAGAAACGATTTATATAGTTCTGAACATGGTATCGGTGGTATCAGAGGTACTAAGGAAGCTTTGAGATGGGCATTCTCTGCAAAGACTGGTGAAGTATCCGGTTTGTATGAGTGTGGCGAAAGTGACCGTATGTTGGTAGTGGGTGTTTCTGCTATTGTTCCGGCTGGTTACCGTCCGTTGGCTTTGGTGAAAGACCAACTGAGACTTGAATTGCTGCGTGACAAGAAGGCTGAGAAGATTATGGCTGACATGAAGGCTGCCGGCGCTACTTCATTCGATCAATTTAAAGCTATGCCTGAAGCAGTAAGCGATTCAGTGAAACACGTAACTTTTGCAGCTCCCGCTTATGTTCCGGTACTACGTGCCAGCGAACCGCTGGTAGGCGCTTATGCATCGATTGCCGAACTGAACCAACTGAGTGCTCCGATAAAGGGTAATGGCGGTGTATTTGTTCTTCAACCGTATGCAAAAGATAAACTGAACGAAACTTTCAATCAGGAAACAGAAGAAACTACGTTGCAGAATATGCATGCCCGTATGGCAAGCCAGTTCCTCAACGACTTGTATCTGAAAGCTGATGTGAAAGATAACCGTTATCTGTTCTTCTAAGAAATAACGATAATTGAGATATGAAAAGCCGTCTGATAGAATATCAGGCGGCTTTTTCTTTATCCCTGTGTCTCATTTTCTGCGCCTGCAATTGCCTTTGTGCAACTTTATTCCTACCTTTGCAAAGATAAACTGGAAAGATTGATAGATAATTATGCCGAAACAAACTCTTTTAGGACTGACACTCACTGAATTGCAGGAGGTGGTGAAAAGACTGGGAATGCCCGGGTTTTCCGCCAAACAGATTGCTTCATGGCTGTATGACAAGAAAGTGAACTCCATAGACGATATGACCAACTTGTCGCTGAAACATCGGGATCTCCTGAAAGATGTCTACGAAGTAGGAGCGGAGGCACCTGTGGAAGCTATGCGTTCCACAGACGGTACGGTGAAATACTTGTATCGGGCAGGTGATAAGAACTTTGTAGAGGCGGTTTATATTCCCGATGAAGATCGTGCTACACTTTGTGTATCTTCTCAGGTGGGATGTAAGATGAACTGTAAATTCTGTATGACGGGTAAGCAAGGCTTCAGTGCCAACCTGACTGCCAATCAGATAATCAATCAGATAAATTCTCTTCCCGAGCGGGATAAATTGACCAACGTGGTGATGATGGGCATGGGCGAGCCTCTGGATAATCTGGACGAGGTGCTGAAAGCTCTGGAAATCATGACTGCTTCTTATGGATATGGATGGAGTCCCAAGCGGATCACGCTCTCTACCGTTGGTTTGCGCAAAGGATTTCAGCGCTTTATAGAAGAATCGGAATGTCATCTGGCTGTCAGCTTACATTCTCCGGTCGCCTTGCAACGTCGCGAACTGATGCCTGCTGAGAAATCTTTCTCTATCACTGAAATGGTAGACTTGTTAAAAAACTATGATTTTAGTAAACAGCGTAGACTATCTTTTGAATATATTGTTTTTAAGGGTGTGAATGATTCGTTGCTCTATGCTAAGGAATTGTTGAAACTCTTGCGTGGACTGGACTGCCGTATCAACCTCATCCGCTTTCATGCCATTCCCGGTGTAGACCTGGAGGGAGCGGATATGGAAACAATGACTAAACTCCGTGATTACCTGACTTCCCACGGTTTGTTTACTACGATACGTGCTTCCCGCGGTGAAGATATATTTGCCGCTTGCGGCATGCTTTCCACTGCCAAACAGGAAGAGAATAAACAAGAATTAATATAAATTATTAACTTTGGCTCGGATGATATACGTATTCTTCGTAGTTTTGTAAAAACATTAACTGGTAAGTATATGAGAAAGCAGCTGTTTTATTTAAGTCTGACTATTGTAGCAATTGCCCTTTCCGCATGTAGTGGCGGTAAGAAAGGCGTGTTTGGTGCGACTTCAAGTGGTCGTGCGTATGAAATCCTGGTAGTGGTTGATCCCGCTATGTGGGAACGTCCTGCCGGTAGGGCGCTTTATGATGTACTTGATACGGATGTACCGGGGCTTCCCCAGTCCGAACGTTCTTTCCGTATGATGTACACTTCTCCTGCCAACTATGATGCTACGTTAAAGTTGATTCGTAACATTATTATCGCTGATGTACAGGATATTTATACCCAGCCTAAGTTTAAATATGCGAAGGATGTGTATGCTGCTCCGCAAACTATCCTGACTATACAGGCTCCTGATGAAGCTTCTTTCGAGCAGTTTGTGACGGAGAACAAACAGACTATCATTGATTTCTTTACCCGTGCGGAGATGAACCGACAGATTACACAACTGGAAAAGAAGCATAATGATTATGTGACGACAAAGGTAAAGAGTATGTTTGATTGTGATGTCTGGGTACCTGCTGAACTTTCTTCTACCAAGCAAGGAGAAAACTTCTTCTGGGCTGGTACGAATGCAGCTACCGGCGACCAGAACTTTGTTATTTACTCTTTCCCGTACAGAGATAAAAATACATTTACCAAGGAATATTTTGTGCAGATGCGTGACTCTGTCATGAAGGCTAACATTCCGGGAGCGAGAGAAGGCATGTATATGGCAACTGACTCCTTAATGACCGATGTTCGTCCTCTTAATGTACAAGGAGAGTATGCGCTGGAAGCTCGTGGCCTGTGGCGTATGAAGGGGGATTTTATGGGTGGTCCGTTTGTTTCGCACATGCGTTTGGATCCGGTGAACCAACGTATTATTGTTGTGGAAGCCTTTATCTATTCACCTGATAAGTTGAAACGTAATCTGATGCGCCAGATGGAAGCCTCTCTTTACACTTTGAGAGTGCCGGGTGATAAACAGACAGGAGCTGAGATTCCATTGGGCGTGACGAAAGAGCAGAGTAAAGCTACTGATCAAGGAAAATAATATGTAAGAATGTATACGAATTAAAGAGATAACTTTCATCCGCAGATTACGCGGATTGCACAGATTTGTTTTAATCTCAATCTGCGTTATCTGCGTAATCTGCGGATGAAGATTTATCGTTGGAACTTCTGGCACATTCTTATCTAAAATGATATATATATTGAAAAATGGAAGATAATAAAATAAAAGTCGGCATTACACAAGGAGACATAAACGGTGTGGGTTATGAAGTTATTCTGAAAGCATTCTCCGACCCCGTTATGCTGGAACTGTGTACACCTGTTATTTATGGCTCCCCTAAGGTGGCAGCTTATCATCGCAAGTCACTCGATTTGCCGACGAACTTCAGTATCGTGAGCTCTGCTGCGGAAGCGGCTTACAACCGTTTGAGTGTAGTGAACTGCACGGATGATGAAGTGAAAGTAGAATTCTCAAAGGCAGATCCTGAAGCCGGAAAGGCTGCACTCGGTGCTTTGGAAAGAGCTATCGAGGAATATAAAGAGGGATTGATTGACGTGATTGTCACAGCTCCCATCAACAAGCATACCATTCAGTCGGAAACTTTTGCATTTCCCGGTCATACGGAATATATAGAAGAGAGACTGGGCAATGGTGCCAAGTCATTGATGATTCTGATGAAAGATGATTTCCGGGTGGCATTGGTTACCGGGCATATCCCTGTCAGTCAGATTGCTTCGACTATAACGAAGGAACTGATAGAGGAGAAACTGGCTATCTTCAACCAGTCGTTGAAACAGGACTTCGCTATCGATGCACCGCGCATTGCCGTACTTTCTCTGAATCCGCATGCGGGAGATGAAGGTCTGCTGGGAAAAGAAGAAGAAGAAATTATCATTCCGGCATTGAAAGAGATGTCTGCCAGAGGCATCTTGTGCTATGGACCGTATCCGGCTGACGGCTTTATGGGTTCAGGCAATTTCACTCATTTTGACGGTGTGCTTGCCATGTACCACGATCAGGGACTGGCACCGTTCAAAGCACTGGCGATGGACGAAGGTGTGAATTATACTGCCGGATTGCCTGTGATACGTACTTCACCGGCTCATGGCACTGCATATGATATTGCAGGAAAAGGTTTGGCGAGTGAAGACTCTTTCCGTCAGGCTATTTATGTGGCTATTGATGTGTTCCGTAATCGCCTGCGTGATAAAGCAGCACATGCCAACCCTTTGCGAAAACAATATTACGAAAAGCGTGATGACAGCGATAAGCTGAAACTCGATAGTGTGGAAGAAGATTTGTAGAATGACGAAAGCGGAAATACAACAAGTAAAGTTACGATTCGGCATCATTGGCAACAATGAAACATTGATGCGTGCGATAGACGTTGCTATACAGGTGGCGCCTACCGATCTGTCTGTACTGATAACCGGAGAAAGTGGTGTGGGTAAGGAAAGTTTTCCCCAGATCATTCACCAGTACAGTCGGCGTAAGCATGGTCAGTATATTGCGGTGAACTGTGGTGCCATTCCCGAAGGAACTATTGACTCGGAATTGTTCGGTCATGAGAAAGGGGCTTTCACCGGTGCCATCGGTGAACGGAAAGGATATTTTGGTGAGGCGGATGGTGGAACGATTTTCCTGGATGAAGTGGGAGAGTTGCCTTTGCCTACGCAAGCACGCCTGCTCCGTGTGCTGGAAAGCGGAGAATTCATAAAAGTCGGTTCATCTAAAGTGCAGAAGACCAATGTACGCATTGTGGCAGCTACCAATGTAAACTTGACACAGGCTATTTCCGAAGGACGTTTCCGTGAAGACTTGTATTACCGCCTGAACACTGTGCCTATCCAGATACCCCCTTTGCGTGAACGTGGAGAGGATGCATTTCTATTATTCCGTAAGTTTGCTTCGGATTTCGCCGAGAAATATCGTATGCCTGCCATTCAGTTGACGGAAGATGCCAAGCAGCTATTGATTTCCTACTCGTGGCCCGGCAACGTGCGGCAATTGAAGAATATAACGGAACAGGTTTCCATCATTGAAACCAACCGTGAAATCAATGCTTCTATATTGAAAGGATATTTGCCGGAACAGAATACGATACAGAGGCTGCCTGCTTTATTCGGCGTCAAAGAAAACAAGAGCTTTGAGAGTGAACGGGAAATCTTATATCAGGTTCTTTTCGATATGCGTCAGGACGTGACGGAGCTGAAAAAGCTGGTACATGAGATTATGACCGAACGTGGAAACACTGCCGCTTCGGCTGTGCCTGCTGCTTATTATGCCCAACCGCCTGCCGTAGTGACTCCTGTTTCTCCGAGCGTGCCTACCATTATTCATCCTTCCATAAAGCCGTCCCACAACATTGATGAAGATATACAGGACACGGAAGAGTATGTAGAAGAGTCTCTCTCGCTGGATGAGGTGGAGAAAGAAATGATACGGAAAGCCTTGGAAAAGCATCATGGTAAACGCAAGAGTGCGGCAAAGGATCTGAATATTTCCGAGCGTACCTTATACAGAAAGATTAAAGAATATGGATTGGATTAAAAAAATAGCCTCGACAGCTTTGTTGTTGAGCATCTTACTGGTAGTAAATTCGTGTAGCATTAAGATAGGACTTGCCCCGATCAGTTCGATTGACTACTCTAAAGTAAAAACTATTTCGATAGCGGATTTTCAAAATCGTGCAGAGTATGTATATGCCCCGTTGGCTACTGAATTTAACCAGAGTCTGAAAGACTTGTTCATGCGTCAGACACGCTTGTCATTGGTCAATAGTAACGCCGATCTTGAAATTGATGGTGAGATTACCGGTTATAATCAATATAACGAAGCGGTGGATGCCAGTGGATATTCTTCAAAGGTAAAAGTTACTTTGACTGTGAAAGTTACTTTTGTGAATAATACGGATCATAAGGATGATTTCACGGATCAGCAATTCTCTGCTTTTCAAACTTATGATTCTTCTAAGCTGCTGACCGAAGTGCAAGATGAATTGATAAGCCTGATGGTGAAAGACATAACAGAACAAATCTTTAACGCAACCGTAGCTAACTGGTAATAAAAGGAATGACGCCTGTACATTTGCAACAATGGATACAGCATCCCGAGGCGTTGAATCGGGATACCTTGTACGAACTTCGTACGCTGGTAGCCCGTTATCCTTATTTTCAGTCCCTGCGATTGCTCTATCTCAAGAATCTCTATGTGCTGCACGATATCAACTTCGGTGCAGAATTGCGTAAAGCGGTATTGTATGTATCAGACCGCCGTGTATTGTTTTATCTGATTGAAGGTGACCGCTATGCTCTCCATCCTCATACTTCCGCACATGCTGTGGGAAAGGAGTTGGAAAAGGAGCCGAGTATAGACCGTACTCTTTCGTTAATAGACGCTTTCCTTGCCACTGTTCCGGAAGAACATTCACAGACGACGGAATTGGATTATGCAATGGATTATACCGCTTACCTGATACGGGATGATGAAGAAACGAACGAAACAGATTCCTCATCAACTACCCCGACGGAAGTACCGAAATTGCGTGGGCAGGATTTGATAGATGGTTTCATTCGTCAAAGCGAAACGGAGGAAGGTATCAGCCTGAAGTTACCCAAAGAAGACAACCCGCTTTTATTGCCGTTGATTGAAGAAGAAACGGATGAAGCAGAAGAGGAAAAGGTGGTTGTTGCCGACGAAACTCCCCGGTCGGCAGTAGAGGAAACAGAACAGGATGATAGCTGTTTTACCGAAACTTTGGCTAAAATCTATATCAAACAGCGCCGATATGACAAGGCTCTTGAAATTATTAAAAAATTAAGTTTGAATTATCCAAAAAAAAATGCTTACTTTGCAGACCAAATCAGATTTTTGGAGAAATTGATTATTAACGCTAAATCAAAATAACAAAATGTACTTATTCTTAGTTATCTTAATGGTGGTTGCATCCTTGTTGATGTGCTTCATTGTATTGATTCAAAATTCCAAAGGAGGCGGTTTAGCATCCGGCTTTTCTTCTTCCAATCAGATTATGGGCGTACGCAAGACTACTGACTTTTTGGAAAAAGGAACATGGTTCCTGGCAGGATTTATGGTCGTAATGAGTATTGCTACTGCCTACGTTGTTCCCACTTCTTCCAGTAAAGGCGGTGATGTGATCCTGGAACAGGCACAGAAAGAAGAGAAAACCAATCCGTACAACATGCCTACTGGTACAGCTGCTCCGCAGACAGAAGCTCCCGCAGCTCCTGCCACTACTGCTCCTGCCGCTGAAGATTCAGCTAACTAAAGTTATGTGCGGATGAACCGCAAAAAGAAATAAGAGAGAGGTTGACGCCGAAAAGGTGTCAGCCTCTTTTCTTTTTATGCCAGATTTAATTACCTTTGTCGGGATTATGCAATCTGATTAATAATTAATCTAATATAGTACAATGACAGAACAATTAAAACTTAAATTGAATGACTCGAAGGCTACCCGCTGGGGAGCATTGGTGATTGTTGCCTTTACGATGATGGCAGCTTACTATGTAAACGATGTGGTAGCACCGCTGAAAACGATGTTGGAGTCGGATCTTGCCTGGACAAGTAGTGATTTTGGATTCTTCACAGGTGGATACAGTTTCCTGAATGTATTCTTCCTGATGCTGATCTGGGGAGGATTAATTCTCGACCGTTTTGGAATCCGTTTCACCGGTAAATTGTCAACCATCCTGATGGTGGGAGGTACGGCACTTGAGTATTATGCCATGACAGGACTTGCCGGTCCGGATGCACAGATCTTCGGTCTTAATGAAATTTTCGGTTATAAAGCAGGGGTATTTGTCGCGTTTGCCGGTTATTCTATTTTCGGTGTAGGTGCGGAAGTTGCAGGTATCACAGTCTCTAAAATTATAGCCAAATGGTTTAGAGGTAAAGAGTTGGCTACGGCTATGGGCGTGCAGGTAGCATTGGCGCGTATCGGTTCGCAAGCAGGTTATGCAGTGGCTATTCCTTTGGCGCGTGCTTTCGGCATTACGACTCCGGTATTGGTAGGTTTGATTTTGCTGTTGGGCGGTTTGGTTGCTTTCTTTATCTTTTCAGTGATGGATAAGAAGCTGGACAAACAGATGGAAGCGGCAGCCATAGCGGCAGGTACCGAGGGGGAGGAAGAGAAATTCTCCTTTAAGGATGTGAAGAATATCCTCGTTAATCCGGGTTTTTGGTTGATAGCTTTGCTGTGCGTATTGTTCTACTCTTGTGTATTCCCTTTCCAGAAGTTTGCTTCCGAACTGATGATAATCAAATATGGTATCAATGAAAACGTAGCAGGAACTTTTGCCGGACTACCGGCCTTGGGAGCACTGATCCTGACTCCTATATTCGGCGGATTTATAGATAAGCGTGGTAAGTCGGCTTCTATTATGATATTGGGAGCTGCCATGCTGATAGGTGTGCACTTTATTTATGCTATTCCTGCCATTAACTATTGGTTGGTAGCTATTGGTTTGATGATTATTCTGGGTATTGCTTTCTCTTTGGTGCCGTCTGCTATGTGGCCGGCAGTTGCCAAGATATTCCCGGTGAGCCAGTTGGGTACAGCTTATGCATTGATCTTTTTCATCCAGAATATTGGTTTGTGGGGGATTCCTACGCTGATTGGTAAAGTACTTGATGTCTATTGTATCGTAGGCAAGAAGGCAGATGGAACGAATCTGTACGATTATACGATACCGATGTGCATCTTTACCGGTATTGCCTGCTTATCTCTTGTGGTAGCCTTTATGTTGAAGAGAGCAGATAAGAAGTATGGCTATCAACTGGAGGAACCTAATATTCAAGGATAAGTAAAAACAACTTATGGATATGGAAACACCTGAAGGAAAAGTCAGTCTGCTGGATGCTATTCCGGTTCGTTGCGACCACATCCTGACCGAATGGGAGGGAGATTACGCTGTAATCTCCTATCCCCGGTTCAAGTATGAGTGGATGCGCAGGCTTTTACTGCCGAAGAGTATGTCTCCTGATATTCATGTCCGCCTTGAAGAACACGGCAGTGCTGTGTGGCGGCTGATAGATGGGCGGCGCACGGTGCGGGAGATTATTTCACTGCTTGCCGTTCACTTCCAATCTGATGAGAATTATGCTTCGCGAGTCACGACTTATGTGATGCAACTACAAAAAGATGGATTTATAAAATTAGGGATAGGAAACTAAACAAAGAAGGCTGCACGATTCATTTACCGTGTAGCCTTCTCTTATTTATTCTACTTTTTTAGTTCTTTAATTACCGTCTCTGTCTACTTTTACCAAAGCTCCCGTATTCGTATCGAATAATACCTTTATAACAGAATTCTTGTTGAACAGAACGGGGGCGAGGTATTCTACCACACCGAATTGCGTAATAGGTATTTCTGCATTATACAGTTCCTCATTGTGATAGTCTAATGTTACACGTGCTCTGCCCGGTACATTGTAGGCAATGCCATCCACTTGTTTCTTGGGATCGGCTTCGGGGATATTAATGCTTTTAAGATCGGCTATTGTAATGTAGACCGGTTCACCTGCCAAGTCGTTGTTGGCTACGATACCCAGTTTCTTAGAGAAGCGGAAGGCAACTTCATGCTTCATCTCTTTGGGGACGATGCGAATGGTGTATATCTTCTCTTCTGTGGTCACCTTACCTGCAAACATTTCCGTCATGGCACGTTCCTGTAAAGTCAGGTTGTCCAGCATGAGCTTCAGTTGTGCACCGTCTTTGGGCATATTGTCTGCTTCACCGCGCAACAGGGCATTCTTACTTTCACGGATACTGTAGATTTCTTTGGCTACCAATTCCGCCATTTTAGCCGTTGAGTTTGACATCAGGATTTCTTCTGTGAGGAAGTCTCGGGGATTGACGTTCGGAGTGTTACCTGTAACTTTGGGTTGAATGGTCGGAGTTGTCTTACGTTGTCCGCTGCCCAGCGGCATGTTGATGGAGTAGACAATACCATCCTTACTCAACTCGATAAGCGGGGCTACGGTTTTGTCTTTCATCTTCACGAAATATACGTTTTCTTTATCGGGTACACCGATTACTTCTGTCTGCATCTTGTCCAGTGTCCAATAAGTTTCCGGTTCGGAAGAGACGTTGTTCAGCCGCAGATAGCGTTCGGCATACTTGGAGAATTCTCCGGGAGTGTAGGTATGTTTGGTGGCTTGTACGGTAAGTTCGATTTCCGTTTTCGGAAGTACGTAAGTTACGCCGTAATCCTTGCCACGTGTGACACCTGCCGTCACTTCTGTTTGCGCTATGGCAGAAACGGAGAACAACAGGGCTGAGAGTAATACTATATTCTTTTTCTTCATAAGTCGCGTTATTTAAACGATTTCGGTTAAGGGACAAAGTTAATGAAGTTATTTTTGTCAAGAGTAGAATTACGGAATATTAACAGAATCGACCGTCTAAGGGAGGTATCGGTGCTTTTCGCTTCATAAGATGGTATGTTTTATCCCATTAGATAGTATGTTTTGTATCAATAGATGATGTCGTTTGACTTGAAGAAGTATGTTTTTGCTCTGAAAAGGTATCGGATATAAAAAAACAGGGAGAAGCAAATGCTTTTCCCTGTTACTATCTGTGTCCCCGAATCTAAATCAGGATTACGATGACAAATATACGAAATTAAAAACCGGAAGTCAAGCTTTTACCCGGTTATTTTACGAATTGGATGCAAACAGGTTTATCAATACTGATGTCTTGATGGGTATCTGATAACAGACCTGTTACGGAATCTCGTTGGAATACCTGAATGACATGACTGTCGCGGCAGGCGGCCAACAGATATTTCCCGTTCGGGGTGATAATAAAGTTACGCGGATGAATCCCCGTCAACTGGTAGCCTACCTTTGCCAACATACCGTTTTCCGGATTCACTTCGAAGATGGCAAGACCGTCACCTTTCAGGCGATTGCTGGCATACAGGTATTTCCCGTCGGGACTGAGATGTATATCGGCACTGCCACGCGCACGAAGTGTGTCGGCTGCAATGGTCTGTATCTTTTCCAGTTTGCCATCCAAGTAGCTGAAAGCGGTGATATTACCGGATAATTCGCTGATAAGATACGCGTACTTGCCGTTCGGGCTGAAGGTGAGATGACGTGGACCGGAGTTAGGATCTACGTCAATGGCTTCGGCAGAAGGGTGGGGGATAATGCTCTTCGGATGTATGACAAAGCGCAGGATGCGGTCGGCACTGAAGTCAGTGGCAAAGATATATTTTCCATCCGGAGAGAAGACAGTGCAATGTACATGGGGTGTTGCCTGTCTTTCAGTGTCCGGTCCGCCGGTACTGCCTTCAAAAAGCGTATCGACAGGCTCTAATGAACCGTTCTTTTTCAGCGGGAAGATAGACATGCTACCTCCGCTATAGTTGGCCGTGAGTACTTCTTTTCCATTGGTGGCAACGTAGCAGGGATCGGCTCCCATAGTGGGCTGGCGGTTCAACAAACTGAGTTTCCCTGTTTCCTTATCGAAGGAGAAAGCATTGAGAGCAGCTGTTGCGTCATTCATTTCGCTGACGGCATAGACAAACCTTCCATCTTCTGAAGGGATGAGATAAGACGGGTTGAGCACTTCGATGGAACTGAGCGAGGTGGCAAGTCCCGTTTCCTGGTTGAAGCGGAAGGTGTAAATACCTTTGCTGTTTCCATCGGTGTACGTACCTACCAGCATGGTGAGTTCGTCACTTCCGCTGTTTACGTTTCCCGCTTTGCGGGGTGCGCAGGCTGTCATTGCTAATCCAAGCATACAGAAAAGAAGAGATTTCATTAGTGATTAGTATTTAGTTAATCGTTAATTTTCACTTCCGCCACTCCTACACGGTCATCATTCAGCACAATGCGCAAGTCGCTGGCAGTAGTTCCTTTGAACGTATATGAAATCAACTTTCCGTATTCGCTGACTGTACCCGAATAAACTGTCAGGAATTGTCCGCCGCCACTTGAAAGCTGGATTTCAAACTCCGCCGGCAGACCGTTGCCTCTGCTGAATGCAATGGAAACGCCATCTACCTTGGAGCCGTTCTCCAAGGCAAAGGTAATATAATCTCCTTTATTTCCTTCCCAAACAGTATTCATTTTTTTATCGAGCACGTTCATTACACTTTCCGGATTGGTGCTCGCAGTTACGGGAGCATCCGGTTTTGCCTGTGCTTGCATGGGGGCGTTTGGATCTTCTACTGTCAATTTTCCACTCAGGCGGATATCTTCGGAAGAAGCACCTACCATAATGCTGAAGTCTCCCGGTTCCACCACCCATTCCATGTGCTTATCCAGTAATTCCAGCTGTTTGCGGTCGAGGGTGAAAACTACCTCTTTCGTTTCTCCCGGTTGCAGGTGGATACGCTCAAAGCCTGCCAGATTCTTTTCGTAAGTGGTAACGCTGCTCAGGATGTCACGAACATACAACTGAACCACTTCATCGCCTGCACGTTTTCCGGTATTTGTTACTTTGCAGCGTACAGTTGCCTTTTGGTTCGGTGTAATCACTTTCGGACTGATTTCGATGTCGGAATACTCAAAGGTAGTGTAACTCAGACCGTATCCGAATGAATAGAGTGCACCGTTGACACGTGACATGTTTCCATCCAGTCCCGGATTCTTTCCACCGTCAATCTGTGAAGAAGGTTTGCAGGGGAAGTTAAAAGGAATTTGTCCGACACTTTTCGGGAAAGTGACTGTCAGTTTTCCACCCGGATTATAATCTCCGAAGAGCACATCGGCTACTGCTGTTCCACCTTTGGAACCCGGATACCATGTTTCTAAAATAGCGGGAACGAACTTGTCTGCCCAATTGATGGATAGCGGGCGACCGTTAATCAGCACCAGTACGACGGGCTTTCCGGTTGCTTGTACAGCTTGAAGCAGTTTCAGTTGTCGTCCTGGGAGTTCGAGACTGCTGCGCGATTTGTTTTCACCGCAGGTACGCTGTCCGCCTCCTAATACGACTACGGCTACATCTGCCTGGCGTGCATTTTCTACTGCTTTATCGATTTCAGCTTGTTCGCTATCTGTCATCGGATAGTCGATAAGTTCGCTTTCCGGCCAGTTGGCGTCTACGAGGTCACAGCCTTTGGTATAGAGCACTTCTGCTTTGCCTTCAGCTTTTTGGCGAATGCCTTCCAGCACTGTGGTTACTTCTACTGCCAAAGGACCGTAGTGTGTCAGTGCGTATCCTTCTTCATCCGCATTGGGGCCGCAAACTGCTATCTTCTTCACGTTGTTGATATCCAATGGCAACACGTTGTTTTCATTCTTCAATAAGACGAGGCTTTCGCGTGAGGCTTGCAGTGCAAGAGATTCATTCTCAGCTTTCTCTACTTCTTTATCAGCCCCTGCAAGGTCAGTCTGATAGGGAGTATCGAACAGCCCTACGAGGAATTTTACACGCAGAATGTCACGTACACGGTCGTTAATGACTTCTTCGCTTAGTCCGCCCTCTTTTACCAATTCGCGCAAAGGCAATACATATGAGTCCGGTGACCGGAAGGTGCAACGTACATTCAGACCGGCTTCTACACTTTGACGCACGGCTTCTTTCATATCTTTGGCGGTGCTGTGTTTGGTATAGAGATATTCAACGGCATCACTGTCCGAAACCACATATCCCCGGAATCCCATTTCGCCACGCAGGCGTGTAGTCAGCCAATAATAACTGCCTTGTATGGGGACACCGTCGTAATCATTGTACGAACTCATCACTCCCAATAGTCCCGCTTCCTTTATCACTCGTTTGAAGGGGTAGACATGTATCATTTCCACTTCACGTGGTGACATTTGAGGGTCTACACGTGCCATACCTTCGCGGGCACCCTTGTTGTTACTGTAAGCAACGAAATGTTTTCCGGTTGCTGCTACCTGATGGTTATGTTGCATGCCGCGTACCATTTCAATACCCAGTTCGGCAACGAGGTAAGGAGATTCCCCATATACTTCCTCATAGCGTCCCCAACGCTGGTCACGGCCGACATCGAGGATGGGAGCATAGACATTGGTATATCCCAACATACGGGCTTCCCGTCCGGTGATTAATCCTACCTGGCGTATCAGTTCGCGATTCCAGGTATGTCCTAATCCCAGTTGTGTGGGGAAATTGGTTGCACGGTAACTTTCTACTCCGCGGATACCTTCGTTCGTAAAGTCTACGGGGATGCCGAGGCGCGTTTCTTCTATGAAGAAGCGTTGTACTTCATTCAGTGCCCAGGCATGGCGGGATGCCGGCCATACATAGGGATTATCCGATGGGGGAAGTCCCCATTGTTGGAAACCGTTCAGGTGTTCGTCGATGGCACCGATACCGTCTTTCCAAAGCATTTGTTTCCATTCGGGGGTGGGGAGGTCGTCCTTTAGTACACGTTTGTAACCGTAGAGGGTTACCATCTGGCAAGTCTTTTCTTCCAGTGTCATCTGGCTGAGCAGATCTTCGATACGTGCATCCAGCGAGGCATTCGGATCTTCGTATACATCCTTCACTCCGTTTTTGTTGAAATCAATCCAGCCTTTCTTGTACATCTCGCTTTTGACGGGTTTGTACACAGCGGGTATCTTCACGGTCTTTTGTGCGCAGAGCAGAGTACTGCCTCCGAGCAGTAGTGTCATTGCAATTAGTTTCTTCATGATATTTATATTTTTGTGTATATTATCTTCTGTTGCCAAAGGTACGGGTTATGTGGGAGAAAGAAAGGTAAAATCGTCCGGAGTACTGGCTTTTATTGTACGTATGGTAATGCAAAACTGCTTTGGGTCTTATAAAAAGATAAGGTTTATTAATCCGGAGTAAGCAATCACACTATTCTTTTGTACAGTAAAAAAAGAATTCTTATCTTTGCCCCACGATTTTTAAAAACCGTATGTATTCTGGGGTTGACTGGATTTGACAGCGGGTAGAAATAGTAAGTAAGCATGCAGTGCGTCGTTGATTTGCACTTTAATCTCAGTCCTCAAAATTTTATCTGGCGAAAGACAATACGCTCTTGCTGCTTAATCGAATCACAGTAGATTAGCTTAATCCCGGCACTAGGTGCTGGGACGAGACATCACTCGGAAGCTGTTGCTCCGAAGCATTCCGATCCAGTGGTGCAGTTACATCGGGGATAGTTCTTGTCGGCCTTGAGGCGAGAATGAAACTTTAAAGGATAAGGCAATGGTTGATGGCTTTGGTTCTGCCGTTGCTCGAAAAATTAGGCAAAGATAAGCATGTAGAAAGCTTATGATTTCCTCGTTTGGACGAGGGTTCGATTCCCTCCAGCTCCACCAAAAGAAAGAAAGCTCTGAAATAATCAGAGCTTTCTTTCTTTTTATTCAGCTTCTTGTCTTCCGAACATGGTTCATCCGGGCTTACCCGTAGAATCATGTAGTTTTGCTCTTTCCTTTCTTATCTATAAACTTCCTTCAATAGATTCAGTAGCAACTGTTGTCCTACCACATTAGCCCGGTTTTCACTTTTCGTATTGAATGTATTCATAGATTCATTCATACCATCCAAATCGACAGGTGCGGTATACTCCTTGATTCCTTTGATACAGGCAGGGATGTCCAGCGTAGTGATAATTACTTTTCCACTTCCTGCCGGTATCACCTGTAAGGCTGAATATACCTCTTTCTTATGGTCGGAAACACAGCCTACAAGTGTCTCACCATTGAAACACCGCAAACCGATACGACGCCGGTTGTACGTGGCAAAGCATTGATATTCCCAGTTGAAAGCACTATTTGCCGGCAGGTTCATAAAGATAGGATGCTCCCGGTTGAAGAAATTACCTCCATACCATGATTTACCCAGAATCTTCGAACCACGATAGTCCAGTACCTCTTTATCTGCCAGGAATTCTGCCCAACGTTCCGGATTGTCTACAATAATCAGAGTATGTCCTTTATATACCCATTCCATGATGTCGCTCATGCCACTGCCCCATTGCGTAGGTTCATAAGCGCCGACCAGCAGATAATCTCCTTCAGGGGTGCCACCTTTGTAAACCGGAACCTCCATGCCGACACCACGTAAGAAGTTTACCAGAGCTCCCGTCGTATCGGCTACACTGCCCCGTGTTGTGATGCCTTTCGTATTCAGTTCAACCGCAAACAACAGATCGTCTCCCTTCACCAATTCTGTTTTACCTTTCAGTAAGGAAGCCTCTATACGGGTATAACCTTTACTCTTCGGTATAAATGCCCAACCGCTTTGCAGGCATTGACCGTAGTCGTTTCCACCTTGCACTGTCACCCGTTCCTTATGACTGGCCACTACGTTTCCACTCTCATCTTTGGCTACCAGATTCAGTATATAAGAACCTTTCAGATTCTTTTCGTTCACAATGTAAGTGTCCACCAACGTTGTATCTCCTGTACTCACTACCTTGCGGTTCATCTTGACAGCCAGATAAAGAGGAGCATTGTAGCGGGCCATGACTTCCGGATCTCCTTTCGGGAAACGGTAATTGTCGACGATGCCCGAATGATTCTCAAGCTTCATACTTTCCCAACCATTTACGGCATACGCATCTACTGTATTACTGATCCGGATATTCTCTATGATCCTTCCCTGATAATAGAAAGAAACATTTCCCATAGAACGCGTCAGGTCATCCACTGTGGGGAAGGCTTTGTCGAATCCTTTCTCTTTCAGAAAACGGTCGTAGGCGTCATACCATTGCAGATAATCGTCCGCTTCCCAACTATTCATCTTGCCGCTTTTCAGGATATCTTCGCGGATGAGTTGCAGGCGTGGAGGAGTACCGATAGCCCCGTCTTCACCCCAGTATACAATTTCTTTCTTATGATCGGAGAAACGGTGATAGTTATCTTTACCCAGATATAAGTTGTCATGATAACATCCGGGACCACCTGCATGATGCCGGTCATACCATCCATAGTCGTAGAAGGTAGTGTCATAAGGCATCAGATGCAATTTGAAACGCGTATTGTGTTCCTCCGCCGGATTTTCTCCGTTGCTTGAATTATAAGTCAGGATGCGGGTAGGGTCCAAAGCATGTGCCATGCGCATCTGGTCATAATCTTGAGTCTGGGGATAAGCGCCACGTTCATTATGCAGATTGTAGATGATGAGTGACGGATGGTTACGGTCCCGCTTTACCATGCGTGCCAGTTTCTCGTTGCGGTAGGCAAAATAGAAATTACTTTGCTTGTCGTTGTCATTGAAGTTTTTGATGGGGTACTGATTACCTCCGGGTTCTTCAAAATAGAGTAATCCCAATTCATCAGCATAGTCCAGAATGTTGGTTTGCCCGATATTCCGGTGAAAGTTCAGCATGTTTAATCCCAGTTCTTTGGCTATCGTAATTTGCCGTTTGGCCAGTTCATCGGAAGGAGTGATACCATTGTAAGGCCAGAATCCCCATGAGATAGCTGTCCGTAATACGATTCGTTTGCCGTTCAGGAAGAACTGCCGATCTCCTTTTACGTCTTTTATTTCGAACCAGCGGAAACCGAAACGCTCAGTTACGGCATCGTCGTTCAGAGAAATTTTCAGGTCATAGAGACGAGGCGAGTCTACGCTCCATAAGTGTGCATTGGGCACTTTGATTTGGTAAGTTTGCAGGTTCTCACCTTCTTTCAGTGATTCCAGACGGACATTCTTGCGGTATACGGTCTGTCCGTTGGGATGTTCCTTGATTTCCAGGCATAATTCCTTGTTTGTGACAGAAGCTCCGGTTTCATTGGCTGCCCTGACTTCTACTTCAATGGTATGCGGTTCCGGTTGGTTTTTGATGAATACATCTTTCACATAAAGCTTTCCGGTAGCTTCCAGTTCCACTTTTCCCGTAATACCACCGAAGCCGTGTGAGGGATTGGTGCGATATACTCCCCAGGTATAAACCTGTGAATCTTTCCAATTGAAGTTCCCGTTAGGATCTGTAATCCGGAAAGTGATTACATTCTTCTTGCCCGGTTCTATAAAAGGAGTGATGTCGATGGAGAAAGGAGTACTGTTCACTAAATCATATCCTGCCAGTTGATGGTTGACAAATATTTCAGCACGGAACCTCACGGAGCCGATATTCATTGCAATACGTCTGTCTTTCCATTCGGCAGGAATGTCTACTTCAGTTTCAAACCAGGAAACTCCCGTATAGTTTCCTGTCACTCCGAATGTCTGTCCGTTCCATCCCCACAGGTGCTCTTCTACTGTGGCAGGCAGATTGATACCTGTTTTATCGGGATGTTTCAGTAATTGCCAGCCCCCTGTCGGAGTGTTTACAGGCAATGCTTTGATATCTATCGGCGGAAGATATAACTCATCATTCTGCCAGACGGCTGCACGGTCTAAGGTGATGTTCCACGGTTGAGAGGACAAGTCGAGGTTTACTCTTTCCTGAGAGGAGCCGATGAAAATATTCAGTACGACACCTGTTATTAGTAGTAGAAACTTCTGATTCATACTTTATATATTAGCTTCTGATTGATGTTTTTTTATGGAGGATTATTTCAAATAACTGAAAGGTTGCCATCCTTTCAATACAAACGCCGGATTCATGTAATCCGCAATGAGCGCTGCGTCTTTTTGCGCATCCAGTTGGCGTGAATAGGCATGGCGTTGTGTTACATCCACCGGTTTGCCTGTTTCCATATCGCAAGTGTTGAACTCATACATCCGGGAACTTTTCTCACCAATAGCACTCCATCCTTGTGGGATAATGTTTTTCACCTTACAGTTGATTACCACAAACTCTGCGTCCGGGTAAGCGGTTCCGTGATTGCTTTTTGTACGTCCGTAGTCGGCTTTCTTTCCGTCGGGGGCGGCAAAGGTACATTCTACAAAGACATCACCATGATTTCCCGTAGTGTTTCTTACCCAGGAGAATGGGCCTCCGTCGTTGCGGAAGTTACTGCGGTAGGCAAACAGACTGCCACGTCCCAGGATGGTGTCACCACCTCCGTCCAGTTCACACGACTCCATATAGATTGTTCCGTTTGCTTGCAATGCATCTCCGGAACCGATGATATGTACACTGTAGAGGGCAATACGTTCACCGTTCAGCAGCAAACCTTCAGCTTGTCCATGCAGGTCGGTAGCTATGGTCAGGTCTTCCAGTAGGATGTCGCTGCAATTATCCAGCATGAAAGCGGCTCTTCTGGACGGGAATGTGCCCGGCCATTCGTTGGTTTTCACTGTCAGGGGATGAGGATTGAAAACTTCGTTGTTAGCATAGTGTACCCGGGTCCGGTCCATTCCTGCACCTTTAATCTTTACATTTGTTTTGTTCCGGGCATATACCAGTTCTTCGTAGTCGCCGGCTTGTATCAGGATTACGGTTTGTTTCTGACTGAAATCGGGAATAAAGTCGAGTGCTCCCTGCACGGTGTTGAAATCACCTTGTCCGTTTGCATCTACAATCAGTGTGTCTGTAGAAGCGGGAGCGGAGTCTTTGGTTTTGAAGCTCCAGTTATGCTCTTTGCTGATACCGTGGAAACTGTGGTCGGGTAAAGTCAGAACACCTTCGTCTATGGTGACATAATAACTATGGTTATAGTCGAGCATATTGTTGTGCAGATAGATGGTTGCCGTCGAATCGCGCACGATGATGGGATGGAAATGAAACGCATCTGTAAATCCACCGATGATGTTCAGCTGGTAATCGGGTGGGGTAGGTTCTGCCGTACCTGAGGGGGTGCCGGGGCGAGTATCCCTGTTAGTAGGCATATGGGTACGTGTATAGTCGTAAGGTATTTTGGTGTAATCACATTCCGGTCCATACGTGCGGCTTTCGGTAGGTCCGGACGGGATACTCAGATCCAGACTGTCCACTATCTGGTGCGACATCGCATCATAAATGCGTATCATTCCGGAGTCACCTACTATGGGGCTATCCGTGAAAGTTAGTACCAGATGGGTATCTGGATTTACATTCTCAGCACCGGCAGCCGGAAACAGTTCGGCGTTTGGTGATTCAGGTTGGTTGCAGGCCGACAGAAAAGGCAATACAGCCAGCATAACAAACAAAGGTTTCATCATTGTTATCTCTTAATTTAGTAGTTCTTTGGGAAATTATATAGGGTGCAAATATAGGCCATCCTCCCAATTTCGTTTTATAATATCTGTGCGATTCATTACAATTTCAGTTCATCAGGATGTTTTTTCTGTTTATATTCTTTGGGAGTACAATTCATGGTCTCTTTAAACACTTTGCTGAAATACTGGGGAGTTGCAAATCCACTCATATATCCCACTTCAGAAACAGTATATTGATCTTGTTCCAATAACTGAACGGCCCGTTTTATGCGCATACTTTTCATGAAGTCCACAGGTGAAACTCCCATCAGGGATTTCATCTTCCGGTAAAATACTGTACGGCTCATTCCCATAGCTTCAGCCAGGTCGTCTATCTTAAAGTCAGGATTGTGAATGTTTTCTTCTACACTCTGAAGTATATTCCGGATGAAGTCATCATCAAAATGAGTCACCTGGGGAGTGGCAGATTCTATCTGGTCTGTTATATTCGTTATTTTTTCTCTCTTTATTTTAGAGGTGTAATAATCATATAGCATTTGCCGCTGTTTGAACAGGGAGTCTACTTTCGCTTTCAGATAAGTGGAACTGAAAGGTTTGGTAATATATTCGTCCGCACCATACTCCAATCCCTGAATTTGATCGCTCAATGAAGACTTGGCTGATAATAGAATAACGGGGATATGACAGATATTGCTGTTTGCTTTTACTCTTTTCAGGAACTCTATTCCATCCATTTCGGGCATCATAATATCACTGATGACGATATCCGGCATTTCAGCCAGGGCTTTATCTAATCCTTGCTTTCCATTTTCCGCTTCAAAAACCACATAATCTTTGCTTAGTACATTGCATATAAAATGACGTAGTTCTTCATTATCTTCAATAATCAGAATCCGGGTTTCTTTATTTTCATCTTCTATGAGCTTCCCTTCATTCTCTCTCTGTAATTCAGAATTCTCACTGTCATTCAGGATGAATTCTACATTGCTGTCTGCACTGAAGGTCTCATAGCTTCCTGGTAACCTGACCGAAAAGGTACTGCCTTCGCCTAATTTACTATCTACTTTTATGGTGCCATGCAGTAAGTTCAGCAATTCTTTTACCAGAGACAGACCGATGCCTGTCGAGAGGTTCGGATCAGCCTCGTCTAAAGTTTCAAAACGAGTGAACAGTTGATTGATCTTTTGGGCATTGATACCACGTCCTTCATCTTTTACCTGTAAGTACAGATGATCCTTTTCGCCGGTTACGGATAAAATTATCCTTTTCTCATTGGATGTATATTTGAATGCATTGGATAACAGATTAAAGAGAATCTTCTCCAGTTTATCCACATCTGTGTACATCACAAAAGAGTTAAAGTTGCAGTTCAACCGGAATTCTATATGTCGTTTGTGAGCCATGGAAGTGAAATTCTCATAGATTTTCATTATCAAAGGAATCACATCCAACTGTTCTACCATCACTTTCATCTTATCATTCTGTATCTTACGAAAATCCAGTATCTGATTGATTAGCCGTAGCATTCTGTCTGTATTTCGTTTGGCAACCTGCATATTCTCCAGGCCTGCGTCAGATAGTTTCTCATTACTGATGACTTCATCTATCGGACTGGCTATCAGTGTAAGTGGAGTGCGAAGCTCATGAGAAATATCAGTGAAAAAACGTAGCTTCAGATTGGAAAGCTGTTGCTCGAAATCTACTCTGCGCTGCAAATTAGTGATGCGGATTACGATATATATTACGATGAGCAATGCAGCAATACCTATGACAATATAAAGCAATATCGCCCAGATTGTTTCGAAAAAGGTCGGTTCGATATGTATAGGTAAAGAAGTTGCGTTATCTACCCATACCCCATCTCCGTTAGTCGATTTTACCTGAAACAGATAATCGCCTGCTGGTATGTTTGCCAGACTGGCTGAATGACTGTTTCCCAATTCAATCCACTGGTCATTCAATCCCTGAATGCGGTATGCATATTTTATGGCCGGAGAGTTTACGTAATCCAGAGCGGCGAATGTAATGGTGAAGTTCCGTTCGTCTGCCTTTAAGGATTGTATTTCTGTACTATTGAACACTTCTTGCCGGCGGGATGTATTATTTAGATAAATATCCAAATGCGAGAATACGATGGGAGGTACAAAATCGCTCTTATACAAGTCTTTGGGGGTAACACATAATGCTCCGAATTCCGAACCGAATATTAACTTCCCGGAAGAACACAAAACGGGCTTTGTCTCAGCCATTTGTATCTGATCGTTGTACTCTTCCAACAGATTCATATCGGCATCCAATTTTGATAATTTATTCTCTGAAGCAATCCATAGATTGCCTTCGGAGTCTTCGATTGCTGAAAGGGATAAATCGGGTACTTGCCCATTCGTCGCGTTATAATGTTTGAAAGTCAGCTTTTCGGATAGCCTGCTACTGTCATCCAACAGATTAATTCCTCCGCTCAGTGTTATGACCAACAATTTGCCATTATGGGTTTGGGTAATATTCAGTACGTCATTGTTACTCAAACTGGAATAACGTTCCTCACAAACGTTATGGTAAAAACGGATGGCTTCCGGTCTTGCAAAATCAGAGGAGCAAGAGAGTAGTCCTCCTGTGGTTCCAATCAGGATAACTCCATTATCTGCCTCGTACAGGCAACGTACTTTCTCACATACATGAATCGGGTAGTTATTGAGAATATTTCCGGAGTGAATGAAACGCAGACCGGCACTTTCCGGTAAATGCTCTATCAGGTTGAGGCCTCCTCCAAAAGTTCCTATCCATATACGTCCTGCTGAGTCTTGCAAAATGGAGTAGATGGAATTGGAAGATATACTATACGGATTGTTTTTATCCGATAGGTGATGGGTAATCCGGTAACTGTTGTCTCTTTCGGGATGCAATAGATAAAGCCCGTTGTCTTTGGTTCCCAACCAGATGTTATGTTCTTTATCTTCGTAGATGCAATATACATCTATATTGAAGGTAACGGTAGGATCAGGTACTATTTTGCCTTCCCTTGAAAGATTTCCAATCCATTGTCCCGACGGATCGTAGAGACATACGTTGCTCGATTGCTTTTTGTGATTACGTTTCCATCCCACCCACAAGCGCTTCTGATGATCTTCCATCAAAGCACGTGCTTCTTTATGGTTATCGAATCTATATTCGAATTTCTTCCGGTGGAATGATAGGTATCCAAAACCATCTCCTTTGGTATACCACAGATTCTGATGACGGTCGATAATATAACTGAAGGCCTGGAATGAAACAGGCTTCCGCATTCCCATTTCATAAGTAGATGCCTGCTCTAAGCAACGGTTTACCGGATTGTAAAAGCATAACTCACCTCCTGCGGGTTTGAGCCAGATACAACCATATTCGTCTTCATGCACAAAAGTACAAGGTTTATAGAAAGGGACTTCCGAGTATCTGGGATAATTCAATAAAGTGGTGTTTTCATTTTCCTTATCTAATAGGATTACTCCATCGTTGACGCCCAATAGCCATAGATTTCCTTTTTTGTCTTCAAATACGTCTGAATCTATTTCTATGGGCATTTCATGGACTGTGAATTTTTCATTTGCCGGATCGTAAAGTATAATGCTCCTATTCTGTAGAATTACAATTTTATTATCCGCTAAACTTTTTAATCCTGTGATCTCTGATATCGGTTGTTCGGGAACACATGGCAATACATCCTGGCTTTGAGTATCATACTGGGTGAAGAAGCCTTTGGAAGTGGCCAGGTATATTCCACCGGGAACTTCCACCATAAATTCGAAAGGCATTAGATTAGATATGCTTTTCTGACCTACAATAAGAGCGCCTTTGTTAGTCAGAATCCATTCATCTCCATCCTTATCTTGGGTAATGCCATAAATGGTATCTCTTTCATTTCTTCCGGAATATAACTCGACGGACTCTGTCGCCGGAAACTTATTTTCATCTATGCGATACAGCTCATTCTGCATACCGACGGCCCAGGTAATCCCTTTTCCCAGTGCATACAATTTGCTAACTGAATTAGTGAGGCTTTTGTTAAAAAGGAAAGGGTCCTGGTATTCGTATGTCCGGGTGTTGAATAAGTAACAGCGTTTATCATAAGTCAGGCACCAGATGTTATTCAATGAACTCTTTTTAATTTTGGTAAAGCGATGATTGCTTATGCGGATAGGACTTTCCGGGTAAGTTTTATAATTATAGAATGAGTATCCGTCGAAACGTTCCAGTCCGTTCCAGGTGGACATCCATATATAACCATTATCATCCTGGATAAAATTATGGACGTTTTTCTGAGATAATCCGTCTTGTACTGAATAGTGCTTCATATTGATCAGACTTTGTCCGAACAACATAGGGGTGAATAAATAGAGTAGTATGGTGATGACCGGCTTTAGCATAGTATCTGTATTTTTCTGTCATACAAATATCGGGAAAAGTTATCAGATACCAATAAACTGATGAATTATTGCAATGATTAGACCTGAAATTATAAAAAGCGTACCCTATGTTCAGAATTTGTAAAGGAAAAGCTGAATATTATAATTCGATGTTTTATGAAATGTCTTCTTTTGCAAAGAATTATCTAACAAAATAAAAACAGGGATCATGAAACAGATTTTTATATTCAGAAAGACGTATGCTGCCGTTATTCTGATAGGTTATCTGATAGCATTCTCTTCGGTAATGGCACAGCAAATGCCGCGACGCAATGCTTTACGCGAAACAAACAATGAATTTTTCAAGACTGAAGAAGCGCGTCGCATAGGCAATCAGGTGCTGGCGTTTCAGCGTTGTACCGGTGGTTGGCCGAAGAATATCGATATGACTCAAAAGATGAGTAATGAGGAATTAGCACAAGTCTTAAAGGAGAAGTCACGCCGTAACGATTCGACAATTGATAATGGCGCGACCACCATGCAGATGATTTATCTGGCTCGTTTATACAGGCAGACAAACGATGTGCGCTACCGTGACGCTTTCCGTCTGGCGGTGGAGTATCTTTTGAACGGTCAGTATGAGAATGGCGGATGGCCGCAATTCTGGCCGGAAATGCGCGGATATCAGGTACATATTACTTTTAATGATGATGCGATAGTTAATACACTGGAAATACTGCATGACATTATGACTGCTGAATTTCCTTATGACGGTGACCTCACCGACAAGGCAATGCGTCAACGGCTGTCGAAAGCTTTTGATAAGGGAATTGAATGTATTCTGGCAACACAGATCGTAACTGATGGACAGCTTACGGTATGGTGTCAGCAACACGACCGTGAAACCTTGAAACCGGCTTCGGCACGTGCCTATGAGTTGCCCTCGTATTGCTCGGCAGAGAGTGCTGCCATCGTGCGTTTACTTATGACGTTGCCTAAACCTGATGCACGTATTAAGCGGGCTGTCCACGGAGCTATGAAATGGTTTGATACGTATAAACTCACCGGTTTGCGGTGTGAACGGTCGGCAGGAGAGCATGGTGTACGTGATATCCGCCTTGTAGAAGATCCGCAGGCCGGGCCGATATGGGCACGTTATTATGATTTGAAGTATTGCGAACCTTATGTTTGCGACCGTGATGGTTTGCCACGACGTCGATTGGAGGAAATCGGAGTGGAACGTCGCAATGGTTACAGCTGGTATAACAGTCGTCCGGCCGAGCTTTTCGAACAGTATGATATTTGGGCAGCTAAGTATGATCCGAAGCACAAGGTAAATGTTAGTCTGAATTCCCAAGGGGCTAATGAAAGGGGAATTATTGAAATGTATCGTCGTTCGGTGATGGACCGCACAGCTTTCGATGTGGTGGTGAAGCCGGGACAAAGTATTCAGGATGCCATTGAGAAAGCACCTGAGACACCGACAAATCCTTTCAAGATTCTTATATTAAAAGGTAACTATAATCAAAAGGTTATCATAGACCGTCCGAACATTGTATTGGTAGGTGAGAGCCGTGACAGTACAGTGATTGTTTTAGCCGAGACTGCTAAGACAAGGACCATCACTCAATATCATGGAAAACCTGTGGGCAATGGTGTGATTGTGTTGCAAGAGGGGGCTGACGATTGTGTCATTAGCGGTCTGACAGTATATAACAATTATGGAACTACTGTTGAGAACACTACCACCCACCAGATGTCTATCTTTGGACGTGCTACACGTACCATTGTTATTAATTGCAATGTATGGGCTGATGGTAATGATGCACTTTCACTTTGGGCGCCGGCAGGCAATGGAATGTATTATCATGCCGATCTTTATCTGCGTTGTCCCGGAGTGGATTTTCTTTGCCCGCGCGGGTGGTGTTATGCTACCCGTTGCCGGTTTTATGGCGATGGCCGTGCACTGATCTGGCATGACGGTCGGGGTGATAAGAGTAAGAAACTGGTTATCACTAATTCGTCTTTTGATGCTCAATCACCAACTATTCTCGGTCGTTGGCATCATGACTCTCAGTTCTTTATTATCAATTGTCAGATGTCGGAACAGATTCTGGACTGCAATATTGGTTATGCTTATTCGGACAAAGTGCTCGATCCTTGTCCGTGGGGACAGCGTGTTTATTACTATGGCTGTCGTCGTCAGGGAGGTCATAGCGGTTGGTTGGACAATAATCTGCAACAGGCGGAGAGTGCACCGGCATTTTATGGCATCACTGCCCAATGGACGTTTGGCGGGAAGTGGGATCCGGAACGGAGAATTCGTGATCTTTGGAATGTTTTGGCTTATTGACGAAATAACCCTGTTGATAAGAGGAAAGGCGTGGTCGTAAGATTACGCCTTTTCTTATGGTTGGAGAGGGGGATACTGATGCTTTGTCGTGCCTCTGTTTGCTCCATTTAGTTTCTGCCTTTTGGAACAAAAGTACCTTGCCTGTGGAACAGAAGTTTCTCAAGTAAGAAATAAAAGTGTCTTACCTAAGAAATAAATGTCCCACAATAAGGAAACAAATGTTCCTATAAAGTGAAACGGGTGCTTTCTCGTAACGGGAGAGAAAGGAAGGAAACCAGTTGACGAGTTGACAAGGGAACAAGGGGCTGCGCAATGCTCCTATGCCGCATGGAACCTTGTTCCCTTGTCAACTTGTTAACTCGTCAACTTTCCCTCATAACCCTACAAAAAGAAATTATGCCTATATGTTTTGCTATAGGACAATCGATAGAATTGAAACCTTGTAATCTCTGTTTACGTAAAGGTTTACGTACCTTTTTGCTTTCTTTCCTTTTCCTTTTACATGCAATTCTCCTACTTTTGACCACATAAATCTGTTTAAAACCAATTCTAATATTTTTATGGAAAGAAGCCTCTTTAAATTTGCTCTACTGGGAGTCATGTTCTTGATCAGTCATTCCTCTTTTTCACAAATAACGGAACGGGAACGTCCTGCGGAATGGAAACAATTAGTGAAAGGCGCCCGCTTTATGGATCGCTTTCTGCCGATGAAGGGAAATGTACTTTCCTCCGATACATGGGGTGCTGACTGTGTGCTTCCACGTTATGTAGATAATGGCATTGAAGACGGTATCTGGTCCTATTGGGGTGGAAATATCCGAAAAGGCGAAGATGGTAAATATCATCTATTTGTCTGTGGCTGGCTGGAATGTTCACCTAAAGGACATATGGAATGGCCTAACTCATACGTATTTCATACCGTAAGCGATAATCTGACAGGGCCTTTCAAGCCTGTTCGTATCATAGGTAAAGGACATAATCCTGAAATGTTCCGTGCTAAAGATGGCCGGTATGTTGTCTATGTAATTGATGGACGTTATGTATCCGATGATCTGAATGGAAAATGGGAATATGGAAAGTTTGATTTCAATGCACGCGACCGCCGTATTATCGAAGGCCTGTCTAATCTTTCATTTGCCCAGCGTGAAGACAGCTCTTATGTGATGGTTTGTCGTGGTGGTGGTATCTGGGTCAGCAGAGATGGACTATCGGAATACAATCAACTGACCGACAAACGGGTTTATCCGGATGTAGACGGTCGGTTTGAAGATCCGGTAATCTGGCGCGATCATATTCAGTATCACCTGATTGTTAATGATTGGCTGGGACGTATTGCTTTCTATCTTCGTTCAAAGGATGGAGTGAACTGGGTGGTCGATCCGGGTGAAGCTTATATGCCGGGAGTTGCTGTACATGCAGACGGACAGGTGGAAGACTGGTTCAAATATGAACGCCTTAAAGTGTATCAGGATAAATACGGACGTGCCATTCAGGCTAATTTTGCGGTAATCGATACGCTTAAAAACGAAGATAAACCTTTTGATCACCATAGCTCAAAGAATATTAGTATTCCCTTGAATCCGGGATTGTTGCTTACCATATTGGACGAGAAACCTATCACCTCGGGCACAAAAACAATTCGTGTGAAGATACAAGCGGAAGAAGGCTTCAATCCCCAGACAGATATAGATGTGAATTCCTTGCGTTTCGGTGCTTCTGAAGAAGTGAATTATGGCAGAGGCTGTCAGGTATTGACTACAGAAAATGCGGGCAAGGATTTGATTGTAACTTTCAATGGCAAAGGGAATGGTATCACTAAAGATGAATTTGCCCCGAAGTTGATTGGAAAATACAAAGACGGAAGAATGCTTTACGGGTATGCGCGTTTGCCATACATTGATTATATAGAACCGATCCTTTCAGCTCGTGCCCCAGTCTTTACCAAATCCGGAAAGGGACTGGAATGTATAGTGGAAGTACAGAATTTCGGTCAGGTAGAATCGAAGAAAGCATTGGTGGAAGTAGGGTACAAAAAGGAAGGGAAAACAATAAAAGTAGCTTCCGGTATGGTTCCGGCATTGAAGCCTTATGAAAAAACAGATCTGTTGTTTTCTGCTAAGGATAGGTTTGAGGAAGGAAAGGAATATGATTTGATAGTAACACTCTATTCCGGCAAAAAAGTATTGTCAACATTTAATCTAAAAAAGAAAGTATTGGAGTAATTTGAGAAAGCTATCTGTTCCAATGATTTGATAAGGGGATAAATATTCCGCTTACAAGGTATTAACTTCCTGTCGACAAGGTATCAACTTCTTGTCAACAGGAAGTTAACTTTTTGTATGCAAGGAGTTGAGATCTTGTAATATGTTGATAAATAGATTCTTCCTGTTTTGCTCAATCCTGATATAAAAGATTCTGTTCGTAAGCGGATGATTGAAATTATACCGTCAATATCTTTCGGAAACTTTCATTAAATTCCTATCTTTGCGAAAACCCGTATTACCTGAATGAGGTGAAACGATACTCGATGTTACTTCATTATGTAATTGATTTCTATAAAGAGTCAACAATAACAGGCGGGTAGTCGTTATTAGGTTATAGTTAAATTTCATTTTATGAAACATTTCGTTCTTTTTGCCTGCGTGGCTGTTGGTTTGATTTTTGCCGGATGTCGTAACCGGCAGGAACCACCTGTGCCGGTAGTTGTGCAGGAGGCTGAACCTAAGGATACGGCTGTGCTGGAATTTCCTCATCCTAAAGAAAAACAGTTGACCGCTGCCGATATTTCTCTTACCAAAGAATTGCTCTATGACCAGCATACCCTCGAAGATACCTATCCATATAAGGATACGGTACGTTCTTTCAAATGGGATGTCATTCGGAATTGTCTGGCCTATATTGAGAATATGCAGCGCGATACTACTGCAAGGTGGGTGGTGTTGCAGAATTATAAGAATCTGAATAAAGAAGCTCCCCTGGTACGTAAGTTCGTGCGGAATGTGTACCGCCGTGTATCTGATACATTGGGCGTGGAGCGCTATCAATCGGTGCCGCTGTATCTGCCCGCTGATACGTTGGTGCCCGAACGTTATGGTAGAGACGGTACTATCGCTTATCTGAAAGGCGAGGAAGGAAGTTTTTACCGGATATTACCCGCCACTTTTGAAGAAGAATGGCTGGCGCCACGCAGTTATCTGAAACAATTGCCGGATAGCACCGTCTTTAATCATGTGATTTTTGTCGACCGCCTGGATCAGAATATTACTACCTTGGAACATGTCTCGGAAGGTGAGTGGAAGATACGCAGCATGAATCCTGCCACTACCGGAATGCATGCTCCACCTTATGCTCAGGAAACCCCATTGGGAATGTATCTGCTTCAACAGAAGAAAACGCGTATGGTGTTCCTGAAAGACGGTTCGGCGGAGACAGGAGGCTATGCCCCCTATGCCAGTCGTTTTACGAACGGAGCTTATATTCACGGAGTGCCGGTGAATGCACCGCGTACAAGTATGATTGAGTATAGCTGGTCGTTAGGGACTACTCCACGTTCGCACATGTGCGTGCGCAATGCCACTTCACATTCCAAGTTCGTTTTCGATTGGGCACCTACCGAACGCTCTTTGGTTGTGGTGATTGAATAGTGAATCCTCATTTTTAACTATCTGTGTGATAGGTGTCTGGAGAAAAAAATGTAATTTAGCCGCCGTTATTTCTCTGGCTAAAGTTTTATGTTGCGATTTATTGTATTCATTTTATTCTTATTTCTTCCTTGTACCTTATTTCTGGGTGGCAAGTCGTCAGATAGCACTCCTGATTCTGCTGAAAGGGCTGCTGCATCTGATGTTGAGGCTTATGCGAGCTTATATCGTTCCATGCAGTTGGAAGGAGTCGTTAACTGGAAAGCTTTCCGGCAGGCTGTAGCAGGTTATTATAAAATAGACAATCGCAAGCGGGAGGTGTTGACATTGATAGACTTTTCCCGTCCTTCTACCGCAAAACGTCTTTTTGTATTTGATATGAGGGAGCGTAAAGTACTTTTTTCATCGGTTGTTTCACACGGAAAGAATAGCGGTGATAACTATGCTACTTCTTTCTCCAACGAATATGGTTCCTACAAAAGTTCACTGGGGTTCTATCTTACAGAATCTACTTACCAGGGAAAGAATGGGTATTCGCTTATTTTGAATGGTTTGGAAAAAGGAATCAATGACCGGGCTCGTGAGCGTGCTATTGTGATGCATGGGGCGGCTTATGCCGATCCTTCGGTAGTCAGCAGAGGGGGACGTTTGGGAAGAAGCTTTGGCTGTCCGGCTGTTCCGCAAAAACTTTCCCGTCCTATCATTGATGCCATCAAAGGAGGAAGTGTGATGTATATCTATGCTGAAACTCCCGAATACCTGGCACATAGTTCAGTCTTGAAAGGTGCGGACGGACTGTAGTTTAATTCTTTTCATGGCGAAGCATATTTTTGATGTTTGTCAATTCCTTTAATCTTATCTTTTTCTACCTTTGCGTGCAATTTTCAGAGGATTAATTTATGGCAACATCAAGAGAAATGACGGCAGGACGCGCATTGCCGTTGATATTCAATTTCACTATGCCTCTGTTGATGGGAAACCTGCTACAACAGACATACTCTCTGGTCGACGCGGCAATCGTAGGTAAATTCTTGGGCATTAATGCACTGGCCTCGGTTGGAGCAAGTACTTCGGTAGTTTTCCTTATTCTTGGTTTCTGCAATGGATGTTGTGGAGGTTTCGGTATTCCTGTGGCGCAGAAATTCGGAGCGCGGGATTATAGCACGATGCGTCGTTATATATCGGTCAGTTTGCAACTGGCGGCGGTGATGTCGGTGGTGATTGCGGTGGTTACGAGTATTCTGTGTGGGGATATCCTGCTGATGATGCGTACACCGGATATCATATTCCAGGATGCCTACTATTATTTATTGATAACGTTTATCGGAGTTCCCTGTACTTTCTTTTATAATTTGTTGTCCAGCATCATTCGTGCTTTGGGCGATAGTAAGACGCCTTTCTGGTTTCTGCTGTTCTCTGCTGTGCTTAATATTTTGCTTGATTTGTTCTGTATCCTGGTGTTGGATTGGGGAGTGGCAGGGGCTGCCATCGCTACGGTCTTTTCACAAGGTGTGTCGGCTGTGTTGTGTTATGGATACATGATGCGCCGTTTTGATATATTGCGGGGAACACCGGATGAACGGAAGTTCAACGGTGCTCTGGCACGGAGATTGATGTATATCGGTGTACCTATGGGATTACAATTTTCGATTACCGCTATTGGAAGCATCATGTTGCAAAGCGCCAATAATGCATTGGGAACTGCTTGTGTTGCGGCTTTTACGGCTGCCATGCGCATTAAGATGTTCTTTATGTGTCCGCTTGAAAGTCTGGGCATTGCTATGGCTACTTATACCGGACAGAATTATGGTGCGGGCAAGCCCGAACGCATCTGGATGGGAGTAAAGGTAAGTGCGTTAATGATGATTATTTACTGGGCATTTACGTTCTGCGTATTGATACTGGGGGCACGTACGTTTGCCTTGCTTTTTGTGGAAGCGTCTGAACTGGAAATATTGAAGGACACGGAGTTGTTCCTGCATATTTCCGTGTCCTTCTTCCCGGTTTTGGGATTGCTCTGTATTCTGCGATATACCATCCAGGGAGCAGGATATACCAATCTTGCTATGCTTTCCGGAGTTTCCGAAATGATAGCACGTGTGCTGGTCAGTCTTTATGCAGTGCCCGCTTTCGGCTATCTTGCGGTCTGCTTCGGTGATCCGACGGCATGGATTGCGGCTGTCCTGTTCCTGGTGCCGGCATTTATTTTTGTATATCGGAGGTTGCTCCGGATGAGGAGAGAACAGTGAGTATAATTCCCGTACCTCCTCCCGGTGCCTGTGCTATTTGCAGGGTCGATTCACCGGTTACTTCCTGTTCTTCTATTATCACCGGGTATGGGTTGGTACGATAATCAGCCTTATCTCCATCTCTGTAGATAACAGCCTTATATCGTTTTCCTTTATCCAGAAAGGAGAGGGGAAGTTGCATCTCCCGAGGTTGTTCATTAGTGATGCTTCCTATAAACCAACGTCCGCTGTTTCCGCGTTCTTTACGGGCAATTGTCACATATTCGCCTATTTTTGCCTCGGGTACTATGGTTTGCTCCCAAGTAGTAGGGCAGGTGGTGATAAATGAAAACGGTTCAGGGTTCCGTTCATAGTTTTCTATTTCATCGGAGGCCATTTGCAGGGGACTGTATAAGACAACGGATAAAGCCAATTGTTTGGCAAGCGTTGTTTGTACACGCGTCTGAGGCAACACCGGATTTTCGAAGCGGAAAGTGCCGGGGGTGAAATCCATGGGACCTGCCAGCCCACGGGTGAAGGGAATGATGGTAGTGTGTACGGGAGGATTGCCGCCATCTTTGTCCCAAGCATCCCATTCCTGGCCTCGTACACCTTCTTGTGTCATCAGATTGGGGAAGGTGCGTTGCAGTCCGGTGGGCATCACGGGCTCGTGATTGTCAATCATAATATGCTTGTCGGCTGCCAGTTCAATAACTTTCCGGTAGTGACGTACACCAAACTGGCTGCTGTGTCGCTCTTTGCCATCCAGCAGTTTGCCTACATAGCCTGTTTTGACTATTTGCACGCCGTGATCTTTATATAAATTGAAGGCTGCTTCTAGTTGGTTTTCATAATCAGATACCCAGCCGTCCGTTTCATGATGGCCGATAAGCGTCACGCCTTTGGAAGCGGCATAGTCGGTGATCTGTTTCAGGTCAAAGTCAGGATAAGGTTCGGTAAAGTTGAAATGATAAGTATCCCAACCTTTGTTCCAACCTTCAATAAGTACTCCCTGAAAACCGTGTCGGGCGGCAAAGTCTATATGCCGCAGTGCATTGGCAGTGGTAGCGCCGTGGCGTGGGCCTGTGTGCCAGGTGTGTTTATGCATGTGGTAAGTCCACCAGATTCCAATGTATCTTCCGGGTTGTATCCAGGATGTATCCTGAATGCGGCAAGGCTCGTTCAGATTCAGCATAAGGCGTGACAGGAGTAAATCACCTGCGTTTTCAGCAACAATCATCGTACGCCAGGGAGTGACACCGGGAGCTTTCATAAATACTTTTTCTCCCGTAGACCATGGAGTGAGATTGGCTTTCAGGGTCATACTACCTTCTTTAGGGATAAGATTCATGGCTGCATAATCTGTCAGATTGGCTTCATGGATGCTCAGGAAAAGTCCGTCATTGGTTTCCATAGTGAGCGGTGTGCTTACCCAACCGAGTTTACTGACAGGAGATGCCTCGTAGAGTGCTTCATAAAAATGTGCTTCGTAAGGTATGGACCAGGCTTTATGATCACCGGTCAATGCAAACTCTGTAAGTTCATCCATGATCACAAAGTCTTTTAATGCTTCCTGTTCCGGAAATTCGTAGCGGAAGCCGAACCCGTCATTGAACAGCCGGAACACAACATTGAATTTTCGTTTGGGGGTGGATGTTTTCTGTACGCGAATGGTCATCTCATGATAGTTGTTTTCCACAATCCGGTCTTCTCCCCAGATTTGTTCCCATGTCCCGCTGAATGAATGGTGAAGAGCTTCAGTTATTTCCAGATGGCCAGCAAGTGTATCTTCTTTCAGGATAAACCCGAGGCGTGACTTATCGAGTATGGGCTTTCCATTTCGTGAGAGTTCATAATAGAGTTTTCCGTTTTCTGTTTCTACATGCAGGCAGAGATTACCATCGGGAGAACTTACAGAGAGTTGCGATGCCGGATTGCAACCTGTGCAGAGGAAAACGATAAAGCTTACCCATAACAGAGAATAATTAGGAAGTCTTTTCATGATTTCTTTCTTATTTTTATATAGTCCAGTTCAAAGCATCCACCTTTGGACGTACTGTTCTGAATGATTATATAATTAATACCGTTTTGCAGGGATATTTCTGTCTCCGCAGTTTGCCAGGCTGTTTTGTCAGCCTGTACAGGAAGTTGCAACAATTTCTCTATCGCCATATCATTGACGATAATCAAAACCGCTGCGTCTGCAGCTCCTGTATTTCGATATCTGATTTCCAGCGGATAGTCCCCTGTTTGGGGAACTTCCACTGTAAAGAGTACATTGGCGCCGGAGTTTTCAAGTCCTGTGACGTAGCCGGCACCACTGTAAGTATTCTCTTGTTTGCCATCGTTATCCTGTCCGGAATCGGATTCCTTGCAGGATAACAGGAGACAAGCCATTAGTAATAGATTGTAGTACTTCATTTACTTGATTGATTTTGCTCCATCCCTTATGGAAGCTGTTTCTGCTTCTATTTTCAAGGTCTTGTGTTGAATACGGATTACTTTACATTCATGGGGTCGCAATTCTACAGTGTATGTTCCCGACATACCTCCCAAGTCTTTGCGTTCCCATAAATCCCGTACATTGACGGCTTGCCCGTCTTCAATGCCCAGTTCACGACGGAAGTCAATGCTGCGTGTCTGTGGAGTACTTTCACGGTTGAATAATCCTACCACCCAATCTCCGTTAGGCAACTGGCCGATCCATTGGGAACTGTTTGCTGCATCCCGAAAGTCGTAACTCAATGGTTTGGCGGCAAAACCGAGACTGTTCAACTCGTTCATTTCCGGATTCTGGTAAACCCAGGCGTGATCTCCAATCGTATCATACTGGTCGGCAATGGCAAGTGCAGAACCTCCCATAATCATCAGCGAGAAAAGGAAGCGGCGTTCGTTGTCATTTGCCAGTTTATTCATACGCATAAAGTCACCGTCCAGTATCATTTGCCCTCGTGCACCGACATCGGCAAAACCAATGAATCCGTCGAAAGCATTACCGAATTGCGGCCAATGGTCTTTCTGCTGCCCGCGGCGGCGGTTGCTGACAAAGTCCCAGTTACCGTCGAAGCAGTCATCGTCAATGCGTATCATATCCCCGTATTTCAATTCCGTCTTGGCATGATTATAACAATGAGGCATCACAAGACTGAGGAAAAGATCATCTCCGGCAGCTTCGGCAATCCATGCCAATGCTTGTTCGTAGCGGCGGGTGCCATAGTTGGTTTCATAGTTTTCCAGGAAATCTATGCGAAGATAGGCGACACCCATTTCCTTGAAATAGCGGATATAATTCTGAATCCATTCTTTGGCTCCCGGTTTATCCACATCCACCCAATACAGAGGATCGTTGAACGATTTGTATCCCACAATGTCTCGGGTATGGTAAGAAGTTCCTTTTACAGGCAGATTCTGTTCATAGGCGGCACGGGTCAGCCACATGGGGTTGTAATAGACTCCCATCTTCATGCCCCGTTCTTGCAGGTATTTAGTCCAGTAGCTGAAACCGTTTTTCCAGTCACTGTTGTACTTGGTGATATAGCCGTTCTCATTGACGGTTTGTGCAGCTTCTATCCATCCGTCGTTGCAGATCATGTCGTAACCGTAGGGTTTGAAAGTCTTCTCCATCCAGTCGATGTTTGCTTTCCAGCGCTCCTCACTGAGAGGAACGTTGGTTACAAAACACTCTTCGTAGGCAATCCAGTATCTGGGTCCCGTACCGTGACGGGTGAAGGGACTGTCACGGGCTATGGAAGACTGGGGACAGGATGATAAGAATAAGGCTGCAAAACCTAATAGTAACTTTAAATGGTTCATAATGGTAAAGTTTGGGGGTTAATTCACTTTTTCTACTTTCAGTTTCAGAGTTTGGGTATTTACGGTTAACTTGTATTTGCCGTCCGTTCCTTCGGGAATACCCCAGAAGTGGTCGCGCAGGTTACCTTCCATTTCTGAACATTTAAACATGGGGTATTCACCGGGTGTCACAATCTTGACGTTTCCGTTATGGTCTACACTTTCAGGCACCAGATAATTAACCTTATCCCAATCTCCCTTTTCAAGGCAGAATTTGAATTGCTTGTTTTCGTCACTGTAGATCAGGTTTACCTCTGCCGTATAGATTCCTTCTTCATCCGGATCGGGTGTTAGTCCGGTCGGATTGCCGGAGTCCCATCCGAATGCACTTCCTAAACCATAAATTGTCTTTATCTCCGGTTCCGGTTCTTCTGTTTCATCGCTGATCTTTTCGAGGGTTAGTTTCAGCTTCTTTACGTTCACTGTAATCCGATAGGTGCCATCGCTTCCTTCGGGTATTCCCCAGAAGTGGTCGCGCAGGTCGCCTGTCATTTCGGAGCACATCAGCATATCGTATTCTCCGGGAGTGATGACTTTCACGGCAGTACCATCATCTGTTGCGGTAGGTACCAGATAACGTACTTTGTCCCAGTCTCCCTTTTCGAGGATGAATTTGAATTGCTTGTTCTCTTCGGAGTATTTGATGACTTTATCTATGGTGAACGTATTCTGCTCAATCAACTTCAGTTCTGTGGGGACATTGGAATCCCAACTGAATATAGTGCCGAGTCCGTACAGTTGCGTGTAGTTTTCAACGGGTTCCACTACAACTATTTCTTTATCTTTCTCGCATCCTGCCAGTAGGGGGAGGAGGGCAAAGATGAATATAAGCTTATTGATTATTTTCTTCATGGTTATCTGATTTTAAATTGTAAGTTGTTATATCCGAGAGCCTTTCATCGGCATTTGAGTTCCCTTTGAGGAAACAGTTTGTTTCCCGGTGTGAAACTGGTAGTTTCAAGGCATGAAACTCCTGGTTTCAAGCAATGAAACTGTTGGTTTCTCGGTATGAAACTGAGAGTTTCAAATGATGAAACTATTGTTCACCTAAGGGGATGTTTTTTACCGGTTCGTATTAATTATATCCCGGGTTCTGTTTCAGTGTATGATCCGCTCCCATCATATCCCGTGGGATAGGGAAGATATCCCAGTGTGAGTCTGCATCGGGCTTCTTGTCCCACCATTCTTCCGTACAGTACAATCCCCAGCGGATAAGATCAGTCCGGCGTCGTCCTTCGGCAAGGAATTCACGTCCCCATTCATCGTAAAGCTCATCTTGCGTCAGGGTTACTGTACCTTCGGGTTTGTACAGGTATTCTGCCCATGTATCTTGCGGATAGTTACGTTTGCGTACCGCATTCAGCAGTTTTGCAGCCCCGTCCACATCGTTTGCTTTGAATTTACATTCCGCCAGTGAGTAATAGATTTCCGCCAGACGAATTTCATTGTAATCGGCTTCGCGTTTACCCGCGTCTTCGTCGCTGTAGATGGGATACTTCACAAAATGCCATCCGGAGTTATGGTCGCCGGTATTCATGTTTGAAGTGCGGTCGGCGGGAAGTTGATCCGGAGCGAGTTCGTGAAATACTCCTACCTGGTCGCGGATGTAGATCTCATATCCTCCTACGGGGGAAGTTACTTTCTTTTCGGTGCCGTCATCGGCGATATAAGGCAGGTAGCCATAAAGGAACATACCTTCACGGGTACTGTTGCCCAGGTTCTTATACATGGTCAGGCGATAATCTTTCGGATATTTCTTGAATTTGCTGACAAATTTACCGAGTTTGAAGTTGTATTCATTATTATTCAGGTCGAGACTGGGTTGCAAGGCATATTTGGTATTGAAGTCTCCTTGTTTGAAAGCACCGAAGTAGAAACGCGCATTGACAGGGACGGCCCACCAGTATGTATCACCCGAATAGTGCCAGTAACTACGCCCGTAGGACGACGGGAAAGCAAAGATGGTTTCGTTGCATTTATCGTTTGTCCAGTCGAAAACTTCGTCCCAGGTCTTTCCCAGTTCGTAGAAGCCATAGTCACCGTCCAGAATATTTTGGGCATAGGTGGCGCATTCCGTATATTTAGAAGTGCCGGTCCATTTTTCTGCATTCAGATAGAGGCGTACTAACAATGCGGCTGCACCGGCTTTGGTCCATTGTCCTTGTGCTATCCCGTTTCCGGCATTACCATTTTTGGCAGGCAATGCTTCGATAGATGTCTTCAGTTCCGTTTCGATAAAGCTGAACAGTTCCTGCGGCGTCACTTGCCCGACGGAGTTCTTGCTCTGATCCAGGCTGACAGCTAACGGTACATTGCGGAAAGCATCCAGCAGACGAATGTAGAACCATGCGCGTAATGCTTTGTTCTGCGCGATGAAGTTATCCATTTCCGGCTGTGACATATTGAATTTGGCAGGGTCCAGTTTTTGCAGGTCATCTATGACGGAATTGGCCTGCATAATTCCGGTGAAACAGTTTTCCCATTCACTTTTGATGGATTCATTGTCGGCAGCCCAGGTGTGGTAGTGCAGATATTGCCATTTGGCATTGTCATACCACCAGCCATCGCGTGCCCAGGTACCCAATTGATCGGCACAACACTCTTGCAAAACCTGGCGCGGCCCGATGCTGTAGAATCCATGTTCGAAGGGGCGGAATGTAGCTTTGATAATATCATCCTTTGTATTGTAATAGTTGGTAGACATAATTTGGTCGTATACCGTTTCCGTAAGGTCGGTGCATGCGCTGAGGGAGCCGAGAAGCAATGCTCCTGCCAGCGAACCGGTTAATATATTCTTGAGTTTCATATTTCTATTGTTTTTAAGGTTATACATTTAGAAGTCTAATTGAACACCGAACATTACCTGTGTAGTGGAGGGATAGTATCGGCGGGTACCTTCCGTACCGTTCAGGTTCACACCCGGAGTCAATCCGTTGGTCTGGTAAGTCGAAGGATCTACACCATTGAAACCTGTAATGGTGGCAAGATTCTTTCCGGTGACGTAGAGGCGGGCACTGTCCAGCCATTTGTTATTGATCTGGAAAGTGTAGCTTAGGGTTACCATATCGAGCTTCACATAGTCGCCGCGTTCAATGAAATAGTCGGTCAGCACATTCTTACCTTTCTTAATGGCCGCATTCTTGGTATATGCTTTTTTCAGCACATTGCTTTGCATACTGGGAATGCCCCAATAGAAGTCGTGTACATTGAAGAGGTCGAAGCCGAAAGCACCACGCAGGAAGATGGTCAATCCCCAGTTCTTATACGTCAAGGTATTGGTCATGGAAGCTGTGAACTTGGGAAGTCCGTTACCGGTTACCCGTTTGTCTTCTTCTTTGGCATCAGATATTTTAATCATCTCCGTATTGTCTTTGTTCCATACTACCCAGTCGCCATCGGCATCAATACCGGCATATTTCCAGGTGTAATAATTACCCAGGCGTTGTCCTTCTTCTATGCGTTGCAACTTGCCCGGTTGATTCGGACTTTCCATATTCGCCAGATCGTAATAGTTCTGTCCGGTGAACTCGTTGTTGGAGAATTTGAGGAACTTGTTCTCATTGGTGGCGCCTACCAGATTGACGGTATAGCTGAAATCTTTCATCTTCACCGCCTGGATATTCAGATCGACTTCAATACCGGTGTTGCGCATGGTACCTACATTGACAAAAGTGGTAGAGAACAAGTACGGAGGAACGGGCACATTGTAGTCGCCCAGCAAATCTTGTTGCTTACGGTTGTAGTAATTGACCGAACCGCTCAATATTCCTTTAAACATGCTGAAGTCCACGCCGATGTTCCAGTTTTTACCTTTTTCCCATTTCAGCCCCGGATTAGGATTCTTACCTGCACCCCATACAGTGAAGTACTGACCGTTGTAGTAGTAACTGCCGAAACTGCTCATGGTAGACAAAGACAGGTAATTACCGAAATCCTGATTACCGGTTACACCGTAGTCACCACGTATTTTCAGGTCATCAATCCATGTGATGTCTTTCATGAAAGCTTCTTCGCTGATACGCCAACCGGCAGATACAGCGGGGAAATAACCCCATTTATTGTCATCTCCGAAGCGGGAAGAACCTTCGTATCTCAAAGAAGCGGTCATCAGGTAGCGGTTTTTGTAGTCATAGCTCAGGCGGCCGAAGAAAGCAATCAGTTTAGAATCGCTTTTGTTGGTACCCATTTCGTTGCGTCCTTCTTCCTTGGCCCATTCACCGGAACCGAGGTTGTTGTACAGAAGTCCGTCAGAAGAGAAATCCTTATTGGCGGCATTCAGACCTGAATTCTGGAAGTATTGATACGAGTAGCCTACCATGGCGCGGGCACGGTGTCCCTTCAATTCCATAGCGTAGTTGCCCAGCCATTCAAGACTATGCTGGCGGTACTTGCTGTAAGTGCGGCTGGCTTCTCCTTTATAGTCGTTCTTCATAGCCAGGCGGCTTGTGGAAGGACGGAACCAGTAGTCGAAATTATCCGATTGCTGGTCGGCAAAAGTCAGTTGCGTACTGAGGGAATGAATGGAATGACCATCTTTGGCGAGTAGGGGAAGTAAGTTTAGCTTCACAGTGGCATCCCAGTCCAATAGTTTGGTTTCACCACCGTTTTGTTCCAGCTTCAGTTCCTCTACAGGATTCCATAAGGCTTCCTGCCCGGTGAAGTCAGAATAAAGATTCGGATTTTCCGGATCAAACAGTGGGGTAGTGGGGTTGGCATCCATGGCTATCTTGAATGCATCCCAGGAAGAATTTTCACGGTAAGCGATACGCGGTGCGATATTTACGGAGAAATCTAACAGTCCGTTTTTAGTGGTATGGTTGATAGAGGCGCGTGCACCATACTCTTCGCGACTGGAACGTATATCGATACCGGTTGCATTGCGGTAATCCACACTGACGCGGTAATTACTCTGACTGGTGCCGCCGGACAATGTGACGGTATGCTGGTGGGTGAAACCGGTACGGGTAATCTCGTCAATCCAATTGGTAGCTCCACCCAAATCACTGGTCGGATTGTTGGGAACACGGTATTCGCGGAACTCTTCGGCAGTCAGTTGGTCGAGTTCATGCAGAGGAATACTGGCGGTCAGCATACCATTATAGGTCGCATGGAATTTACCGTCGCGTGATCCCTTCTTGGTTGTGATGACGATTACACCGTTACTACCTCGTGTACCGTAGATAGCGGAGGCTGCACCGTCTTTTAGAATATCCATGGAGGCGATATCGTTGGGATTGATATTCGTCAGGTTACCACCGGGAATGCCGTCGATTACGATCAGCGGGCCCAATCCGGCAGCACGTGAGGAAATGCCGCGAATCTGGATACTTGCCTGGTTGTTAGGGTCGGCGGCAGCTGTGTTGGTTACGGATACACCGGCCACTTTTCCCTGTATCATCATGGAAGGGTCCAGACTGCTGATATGGAGAAAATCCTTACTGGAGATGTGTGATATGGCAGAAGTAAGTTCTTTCTTATCCAGCGTTCCGTATCCGATAACGACTACTTCGTTCAGAGCCTGCACATCGTCTTCCATACGAATATTGATAGTCTTACGCCCGTCTACTTTCACTTCCTGTGTTTTGTAACTGATGAAGGAGAAGCGCAGGGAACTTGTGGGGCGGACGGTCAGCGAATATTTACCGTCGACATCAGTTATGGCTCCGTTAGTGGTTCCTTTTTCTGCAACGGATACGCCAATCAGAGGTTCATTGTTGGTGTCCGTCACTATTCCTGATACTTTGACTGTTGCATTTTGGGCGTTCAGTAATGCAGGGAGTAGGAAGAACATTCCAAGGAGTACATGAAAGTACATTTTCCAAGGATAAATCTTAGTTTTCTTTTTCATGGTACAATGATTTAAATGAGTTAATAGGTTCAATGAATTTTTTCCTTGGGACAAATGTATTTCGTATGGGCGGGAGAAAAAAGCAATGAAGACGGGATATAGAATGATAAAAGGAGGAATACGTTGATATTCAAATCAATGCATTCCTCCTTCCAACAGAAAATTAAGGTCTGTTTTAGAGCCTTTTCAGAGATATTGCGGGGCTAAATTCCTTTTTTTATTTGCATAATGTATTCTTCGAACTCTTCTTTCGGCACAATTGTTTTTCCTTTTACCCGTGCCTTATATACATATATAGTATTAATAGATAAGTTGAGGAATTTGGCAATCCGCTCGTTTTCGGTTACTCCCAAACGAATCAGGGCGAAGATGCGCAATTCTGGTGGCAGGTTGCCTGCCTCATCCAGAATCACCTGGTCTTCCGGGCGGAAGAATTTATTGTATTCCGTCAGGAAATTCGGGAAAAGTTTCAGGAAAGTCTGGTCGAAGGATGAGAACATATTCTCCCGTTCGGACTTTATATCGAACTCCTTATGCGTGATTTGTAAATCATTGAATTGGCGTGCTTTCAATTTACGATCCTGCTTTTTCAGCAGATTCTCTACTTTGTCCAGGTAATCGGACTTGCCATAAAGAGACTGGAAGATATATTGGTCCTTAATCTCGTTGGACTCTTGCAGTTTTCCATTCACTTCTGATATTTCATTGAATTGCTGCTGAATGGATTGTTTGGCAGTTTTCAGCTTTTTCATCTGCTTATAAATGATGGACAGGGTGACTAAAAGAGAGATGACCAGCAGGCTCATTACCGCCAATGATATTGTAACTTCCCTTTTCCTTTCTTCTATCAGGGTGAGGCGTTGCTTCTCAATGATGGGGAGTATAGTGTTTATTTCCATCTTACGGTGTCGGGCATTGTAGAAATTTGTTTCCTCCAGTGCTATCTGAATGTATCTGCTGGCACGTAATACGTCTCCTTTGCCATACAGATAACTCGAAAGTTCTTTTTTAGCAGTCGTTTCCCGCGTGGCGGAGCGTATATCCTGTATAGCTGATAGTGCCATGTAGTAAATGGCGTGTTCAAAATCTCCCATCCCTATGTACATACGTCCCAGCATGGAGTAGATGATTGCTTTTTCATGCGGACAAACGTCGTAATCATTCAGCATTTGCTTGTACATCTGTATTTTCTTCTCATTGTCACCTACACTGAATTTGAAAGCTTCTATTTTCTGGTGGTAGAAAGTGTGGTCGGGGGTATACAGTAGGGCGGAGTCACAGTAGAGGGTTATTTTCTTGTTGTAATCAGCATTGAAAGGGGTACCTTCATTGTAACTGCTCATATCGGAATACAATCTCATACAGAGCTGGTAGTATTCCGATTTAATGGAGTCCGGGGCATTTGCAACATGAATGGAACGCATCATGTCATATGCTTCTTTGAATAAACCGGTGGAAAGGTAACAATAAAACAGGTTACAATCTGCCTGAATAGATAGATTCTTATCGGTCAGGCGGTGTGATATTCCCTCTGTTTGTATGGCGTAGGAGTAAGCTGAATCGTATTGATAAGTGATATATTCATTAAACAGACGGTTGCAAAGGTTATACTTTTCCTGCTGGTTCTTGACGTATCGGAATTGCTGTTTGATGTCTTCTAACTTCTTTTCTTTTTGCTGGTAGTAGATTTCACGGTGTTCTATCTCGCTATCGAGGACAGAGAGTATAGAATCCACACGTTCTTTGGCGGATAATCCAATAATCTGGCATAGGAGCAGGAGGCTGAATAGGTATTTCATGATATGATGTGGGTTAAGAAAGTACTGCAAATTTAGAGATTTATTTTAAATATTACTTGTGAGTAAGAAAAAATAGTCGTTAACTTGTTTATAGAAACTGATATAAAGTAAGAGTATATGTGAATATGTAATTTTGTTGATGAGCAATAGGCGTGTCATTGGGAAAAACGTTATCTTTGGATCATAAAAGTAAAAGGTATGAGCCGTAACTTAAGAGCAATAACTATGTACGAATGGGCTAATGAAATGAACTGTGCCGTAACCGTATGTGACACAGAGGGAGTCATCCTTTATATGAATGAGAAAGCATGTTGCACGTTTGCCAAACATGGCAATCTGATAGGTAAGAATCTATTTGATTGTCATAACCCGCAATCGCAGGACAAGATACGTGAACTGCTTGAAACGGGAGGTGTCAATGCTTATACCATTGAGAAAAACGGAGTCAGGAAGATGATTTATCAGACGGCATGGAAACAAGATGGTGTGGTGGGAGGTCTGGTAGAGATTTCGATGGAGATACCCGGAGAGATGCCCCACTATGTGAGGAAATGAATCGTAAAATGGAAAGGTGATCATGCATGATGTGTTGCGAAGGCACTGAACGAAAAATCATACATATAGATATGGATGCGTTTTACGCATCCGTAGAGCAGCGTGACAATCCCGAGTTGCGCGGAAAACCTATTGCAGTGGGGTATGCGGAAGAACGGGGAGTAGTGGCGGCTGCCAGTTATGAGGCACGTCGCTATGGAGTACGTTCGGCCATGGCGTCGACGAAAGCAAAACGGATGTGTCCGCAACTTATCTTTGTTCACGGACGGATGGAAGTGTATCATGAAGTCTCCCGGCAAATCCATGAAATTTTCCACGAATATACAGATATCATTGAGCCACTGTCACTGGATGAGGCTTTTCTGGATGTGACAGAGAATAAGCCCGGCATTGCGTTGGCTGTAGATATTGCCAAGGAAATCAAGCAGAAAATACGGAATGAACTGAACTTGGTGGCATCTGCCGGTATATCCTACAATAAGTTTTTAGCAAAGATAGCGTCCGATTATCGTAAGCCGGACGGGCTGTGTACCATCCATCCCGATCAGGCGATGGATTTTATTGCGCGTCTGCCTATCGAGAGTTTCTGGGGGGTAGGTCCAGTGACGGCAAAGAAAATGCACTCATTGGGTATTCATAACGGCGAACAGTTGCGTGCATGTTCGCAGGCTATGCTGCTGCGTGAGTTCGGCAAGGTAGGAGCATTGTATTATGATTGTGCCCGGGGAATCGATCTTCGTCCGGTAGAGGCGGTACGTATCCGTAAGTCCATTGGTTGCGAACATACCTTGGAGAAGGATATTTCGCAACGCTCATCGGTTATTATCGAACTGTATCATGCGGCAGTGGAACTGGTAGGACGTCTGGAACATAATGATTTTAAGGGAAATACACTGACGTTGAAAATCAAATTCCATGATTTTAGTCAGATAACCCGGAGCATAACCCAATCCAAAGAACTAATTACTCTTGATGTGATTCTGCCTTTGGCTAAACAACTGCTGAAGGAGGTGGATTATGAACATCATCCCATCCGGTTGATAGGGCTTTCCGTTTCCAATCCACGGGAAGATACCGGGGAAAAAGGCGTTTGGGAACAGTTGAGCTTTGAATTTAGTGATTGGAAGTAGGTGTTTTTTTATGAACTATCTATTGTTACGTTTATTGCTACGGTCTATTAATTCTAAAGCGTTGAATTTACATACTGTGACACAATCCCCGCAGGCAGTACATCTTTCAGGATATTCTACTGCTATATGCGCTCCTGTACTGTCGTTTACTAAATCCAATACTTTGTGATGACATCTTTTCATACAGCGTTTGCATCCGGTGCATTGATTATCAACTACATGAACAACTTTACTCTTTGCACGTTTACGCCTGTGAAAATGACCGAGTATAAAGAACAAGATCAGGCTTGCTAAAATAATATATAATGTATTCATTTCTTTTGCAGATATTGTTTCAATGATTTTGTTACGCCTGCAAAGTTACAACGGTGTAATTGGGCAGAAAATAGAATAAACAGGGAATATATTGGACTATTTGTGGAATTTTTGTCTGAAAGCTCCTGGGGATATTCCTGTGACTTTGGAAAAAAGGCGTGAGAAATAGGTAGGGTCTTCATATCCCAGAGAGAAAGCAATCTCTTTTACATCCATGTTTGTGTAATAAAGCAGTCGTTTAGCTTCCAGAACCACCTGTTGGTGTATCCAATAACTTATAGGAAATCCGGTTGTGATTTTCACCGATTCGTTGAGGTGTGAAAGCGAATAATTTAATGCTTTAGCATATTGAATTGGACTTTTTAATGTTCTTACATTATCCAATAGTAATGCCTGAAATTGATGTGCTATAAATAGCGAACGGGTTTTGGAATAATGTAACTCTTCCTGTTGTTTGGAATATTGTTCTGCTATAATCCCTATAAATGCATTTGCTACATTTAATGTAATCTGTTCGCCGAAAGTAGTGGGCTTTTCCTGTATGATTGTATGCAGTAAATGAGCCGTTTGAGCCAGTTTATCCGAAAAGGATGCGTCTGGCATTATCGGTTTTTGTGTAGTAAGTTGTTTCTCAAACTGGTTTCTGAAATGATTTTCGATTAATACAGGGTCTATAGCCAAAAAATATCCTTTCGCTTTTCGCATTACAGGTGTGAAGTGTACTTGGCCGGGGCGGACATAAAATACTTGTTCTCCCTGTACTCGGATGTCTTCAAAATCAATAGTCAATATTGTTTCTTCTGTATCTATAAATAGGAATAAATAATAATCATCTCGGTGAGCTATGTATTTTTCCGATTTTGTGTTTTCAGCATATTTACTATCAGTTTCATAATAATCGAATTGCATACCGAATGGTGTGTTAGCATCCATTCGGTGCATGGGGATAGTTGGCTGTTTCTTCGTACTCATATATGCAAAAGTATTCATTTTAGCGAATATACAATAGCCAAAGGCAAACAAACTTTGATACTAAATGGATGATTTTGTACCCAACTACGGATAATTGAATACCTCCGTTTTACTGTAACTTGCGTATCTTTGCCTCATCACAAAGAAGAAATCTAACTTTTTAATATCATGAAGAGAAACACGTTTTACCGTATTTTTATTTCCTTCTGCCTGCTTTTCATGGCAGGTATCTCCGCACATGCATATACTGAACGAAATCTTTTGCAAAAAGCTGCCGGTAGTGAAGAACAACTGAAAGAAGCATTGGTGATGAATCAGAAGTGGGTACCTTATCCTGCTTATAACGACCGTGCCGGTTGGGACGAATTGCTGGGTACCAATAAAGAAAGCCTGATTCGTGCCGGAGAGAAAATGCTTAATTACGAATGGAAAGTAATCCGTGCTACCGATTACTTAGAGTATGAACGCAGCGGTGAACGGAACATTATGCAAAATCCCTATGAGGCCAACCGGAAAGCAATCAATGCCCTGATGCTTGCCGAACTTGCCGAAGGAAAAGGACGGTTTATCGACCAGTTGATAAATGGAGCATTTTACAGTTGCGAGATGACTTCCTGGGTACTTTCTGCCCATCTGGTACGCCAGAGCACCAAACGCTCTTTGCCCGATTATCGCGAACAGGTGATTGATCTGGGTTCGGGAAATTTCGGTTCCATGCTGTCGTGGGTATATTACTTCTTCCATGATTCTTTCGATAAAATAGATCCTGTAATCTCTCAGCGCTTGCGTCATACTTTGCAGGAACGTATTCTCGATCCTTATATGAACAATGACCGGGAATGGTGGATGGCTTTCCAATGGAAACCGGGAATGATTATCAATAACTGGAATCCCTGGTGTAACTCCAATGTATTGCAATGCTATCTCTTATTAGAGAATGACCGTGATCGTCTGGCAAAGGCTGTTTGGCGCAGCATGCAGTCGGTAGACAAGTTCATCAATTTTGTAAAGGCTGATGGTGCTTGTGAAGAAGGTCCTTCTTATTGGGGACATGCAGCCGGAAAAATGTATGATTATCTCCAGATACTTTCGGATGGAACAGATGGAAAAGTATCTCTTTTCAAGGAACCGATGATTCGCCGGATGGGAGAATATATCAGTCGTACGTATGTAGGAAACGGTTGGGTAGTGAATTTTGCGGATGCTTCTGCCAAGGGTGGAGGCGATGCACCGTTGATTTACCGTTATGGTCGTGCAGTCGGCAGCGAGGAAATGATGCAGTTTGCAGCCTATCTACTGGATGGTAAACGTCCTTCTGTACCTTTGGGCAATGATACTTTCCGCTCCTTGCAGTCCATATTATGGAATGGAGAACTGGAAAAGACGGCCGCTGCCCATACCATACCTGCTTGTACCTGGTATCCTGAAACGGAATTCTGCTATCTGACCAATAAATCCGGCTGGTTCCTGGCTACGAAAGGCGGATTCAATAATGAAAGTCATAATCATAATGATGTAGGTACATTTTCATTGTACGTCAATACGATACCTGTGCTGATTGATGCGGGGGTAGGAACTTATACACGTCAGACGTTCAGTAGCGAACGTTATACCATCTGGACCATGCAAAGTAATTACCATAACCTGCCGATGATAAACGGAGTACCCCAGAGTTTCGGTCAGAATTATAAGGCTACGGATGTCGTCTGCCAACCGAAGAAACGTTTCTTCTCAGCGAACATTGCGACTGCTTATCCGAAAGAAGCCGAGGTAAATAACTGGACACGTGCCTATTCATTAGGCGATAAGCAACTGACGATTACCGATAACTTCTCCCTGAAATCAACGAAAGAACCTAATCAGGTGAACTTCCTCACTTGGGGAAAGGTGGATATTTCCGTGCCCGGAAAGGTGACGATAGACGTACAGGGACAGAGAGTAACTTTGGAATATCCCGGTGAATTCACAGCAACCGTTGAAACAATCAATTTGCCCGATACACGTCTTTCTAATGTTTGGGGAACGGAGATTTACCGTATTGCCTTGAAAGATAAAGATGCACGATTAACAGGTAAGTATAAGTTTGTTATTAAATAAAAAAACTATATTTGCGTATTAGAATACAAGAAACGCAAAATTATGGGATGTTTTATGAATTTATTATGGCTGGTGTTCGGAGGTATTTTTACCGCTATAGAATACCTTGTTGCCAGTTTATTGATGATGATTACCATTATCGGTATTCCGTTCGGTATGCAAACTCTGAAAATGGCTTCACTTGCATTATGGCCTTTCGGTAAAACGGTGCGGAGTGGCGAGCGTTCGGGTGGTTGTCTGTATATACTGATGAATGTGTTGTGGATACTTCTGGGCGGTATCTGGATTTGCCTTTCTCATCTGGCATTCGGTGTCGTGTTGTGTATCACCATTATTGGTATCCCCTTCGGGCTACAGCATTTCAAACTGGCAGGATTGGCTTTGACGCCTTTTGGAAAAGACATCATAAGCGACTGATAAAAGAAGAGGGCGAAAAAACTTTCGGTTTTCCGCCCTCATTCATTTTATTTAAAGGTGTTATTTTACATGGTAGCCTGCTTTGCGAGCAGTTTTTGAAGTTTGCCATTTAAAGCCTGGCACATAGTTCCGTTTCCCATTGCTTGATAGCGTTTAATACGGTACTGTAACATAAAAATTTCATTTGCATTCTTTTTCATAATTGTCATCTTTTTGTGCTTTCCGCGTTTCGGAAAGCGGGTTTTACATCTTTTCTTTTATCTTATTAACGCTGCAAAGATACGAATTGTTCACGATAAATATGTTTTAAAACATAAAATAATGCACTTTCTCCTCGTTTTTCTTTAGAAATGCCCGTTTTTGCTATATGCATATTACAAAAGTGTGACTAAAAATGGAATAAATGACCTATGTACGATCTATTAATAATTTATATACCTTTGTAGCATCTTACACATAATCAACCCTTACAAATAGGAAGTCATAATGATAAATAAACTGTTGACACTTTTACGAAGCCCTTATCCATCATTGGTGAAGAGATGGAAAAGCGTGATAATACCTTCACTTATAGTGTTTCTGATCCTTTTTGTGTTGCAGCCTTTTGGCATTTCTATGATGGGAGGCTATAAATTCTGGGTAGTGTTAGGTTATGGAGTGGTTTCTTCATTGGCACTGAGTATCTCCACGTATTTGTTTCCTGCTTTGTTTCCCCGTTATCATAGTGAGAAGAACTGGACATTAGGGCGCGAATTGTTAGGAACTTTGGGAGCTTGTTTGCTGATTGCGATAGGTAACTGTTTCTATACGGCTTGGGTATTTGGTTCATTCATACTGAGCTGGAAAGGATTTCTGATAAGTCTGGCTTGGGTGGCGGTTCTTGCTCCTTTCCCCATAATCTTCTTTTTGATGTGGAATCGTAATTTGCAGCTGGTACGTAATCTGAAGGAGGCAACGGAGATCAACTACGCTCTTGCGAAAAGAGAGAATACCCAGAAGGAGAAGATTCGGACAAGGAATGAGGAACAGATAGGAGAGGGTAGGGCAGCAGAAGAAGTAGCAGAAGAAGAAACTCCTATGCAATTGGTTTTCTCCGGCGGAACGAAAGAAATGCTGGAAGTGGATGCCCATACCTTATTTTATGTAGAAGCAGAAGGGAATTATATAAGAGTAGCTTACAGTAGTGCGGATAAGATGCAGCAAAAGTTAGTGCGGGCTACTATGAAGCAGGCAGAAGAAGCAGTTGCTGCCTGTTCGTTCATTGTCCGTTGTCACCGGGCCTTTCTGGTGAACATACGCACTGTGGTAAAAGTAGATGGAAACTCACAAGGATACCGTTTGAAACTGGAAGGATGTACGGAAGAAGTTCCGGTCTCTAGAGGCTATGCAAAAGAGATAAAAACGCTGATAGAAGGGGGTACGGAAGGGTAGTCATTCGTCACAGAATAAAGAAAAATACAGCCATTCGTCACAGGAGGAGTGCTGTTTGTCACATATCCGGGCAGTCTGTCCCGGATATTTTTTTGCCTGAAATTCTTAGTCTATGTTTGCTGACGGAAATCGTAAAGAACATAGATTAAATGAAAAGATTGATTCTACTTTTTAGTGTAAGTGTATTGCTGATAGTGCAGCACTTGGAAGCGCAGACAGCTGTGACGGATACCGTTTTCTTGCAACTATACAATGATAGTGTAGATTTAAAGGAAGTAGTTGTGAAAGGTAAAAGAACACCTGTTGCCAACAGTCGTTGGAGTGATATGAGTCCGGTGGAACTGGTGACCGTGGGAGGTGCAAACGGTGATTTGTATCAGGCATTGCAGACACTGCCGGGCACACAGGTACAAGGAGAAAGTGGCCGGCTGCTGGTGCGCGGCGGAAGTAGTGATGAAACACAGACATACATTGACGGAATGCACGTCTTGAATCCTTATACGGCTACAGGTATAAACTCACCGGCACGCGGGCGTTATTCCACTTTTATGTTCAGTGGTGTCAATCTGGAATCGGGTGGGGCTCCGTTGGAATACGGGGATGCACTCTCGGCTGTGTTACCATTGGAGACAAAGGATAAGAGCTCTATCAATAAGTTAGGCATCAATGCCTCTACGGTAGGCTTCGGTGGAGGAGGTACACGGGCTTTCGATAAAGGTTCGCTTTCGGTGAACCTGGATTATCAGGACTTATGTGTCTATGATCATATCTATTCAGGACGTACGGATTTTGAAGATCCCTACCGGATGATGACCGGATCGGCACAATTCCGCTATCATCCCGATGATGCTACGCTTTTCAAGATTTATGGCGGCTATGATCATACTGACTTTTCCAATTATGAAGGCGCTGAACGTAGACTGTTCGATCTGAATGAGAATAATTTCTATCTCAATACAACTTTCCGTAAGCGTACTTCCGGTGGATGGAACTGGTTTGCAGGTGCAGCATTCTCTTTCTTTGAACAGAAGATAGGTAATGTATCACTTTCGGCAGATCATTGGATGGAACAACAACAGGAACTTCATGCAAAGGCAAAAGTGTTCAAGCGTATTTCTCCGGCTTTTCGTCTGGATATGGGAGCGGAGAGTTTTATCCGCCGGTATGAGAATCGTTATCAATATCAGATGAAAGAGGCGGAGGGAATAGATAGCCATCATGAAATCAATCCGACGATCAGTGCAGGCTTTCTTTCGGCAACTTACTATCCGGTGGAGCAACTGAAGGCGGAACTTTCTGTCCGCACAGAATATACTTCATTGAATGAAAAGGTGAATTTCTCACCCCGTCTGGCTGTTAATTACTATTTGGGAGATGTAGTACTCTCTGCTACGGCGGGACGATATACACAGTTGCCGGTTAGCAGATTGCTGGCTCAGGAGAACAAGTTGAAATCGGAATCATGCATTCAGTATAATGTGGGTGCACAGTATGAGGGTGATGGACGTTTCTACAAAGCTGAACTTTATTATAAGAAATATGACCGTCTGGCATTGGTGGAAAAGGGAACGGTAGATGCAGCGGAAGTGTTGACTTCCGGTGGTTATGGCTATAGTAAAGGTTTCGACTTATTCTTTAATGACCGTGTCCTGCTGAAGAATCTGGAATACCAACTTTCCTATACATATAATATTGCCAAGCGGAAGTTTCAGGAATATACGGAACTGACTACTCCGCAATATGCCACTCGGCACAATGCATCCGTAGTGCTGAAGTATTCCATTCCGCGAATCGGCACGATAGTCGGTTTGACGAACCGTTTCAGCAGTGGGCGTCCCTATCATAATCCGGATTTACCGGGTTTGATGAATGATCATGTGAAGCCTTATAACAGTCTTGATCTCGGACTGACATTCCTGCCCAGTAAGAAGGTGATTATCCATGCTTCTGCTACCAATATCCTTTGTCGGAAAAATGAGTTTGGGCGGGTGAATAATAAAGCTATTCTGGCTTCAAACGATCATTTCTTCTATATCGGGGTGTTTATCACACTTGGGAAGAAGGCGGCTTATGATGTCTCTAATTTCTAATTTAATTAAAAGAAAGGTCCGCGTTCGTCCGCCTAATCCGCGTTGTCCGCGTATCTATTTATAAACTCTTTAAAAACAATTCAAATGAAAGCAATGATTATTAGTTTCGTATGTGTTTTGGCTTTTGCAACTCAAAGTCTGTCTGCACAAAATCTTACTCTGGAAGTACGTGGTATTGAAAATGTGGCTGGTAAACTCTATGTCGCCATCTACAACTCTCAGGAGACATTCATGAAGAAGCCGCTTGCCGGTTTTGCAGTAGAGGTGAAGGATAAAGTTGTGTCTATCCCTTGTAAAGGGCTCCCGGCAGGAACTTATGCCTTCTCCATGTATCAGGATGAGAATGGAAATGGTAAATTGGATACCGGTGCTTTCGGTATTCCTGTGGAGAAGTTTGGTTTCAGCAATGATGCCGAAGGCGTTATGGGCCCCCCTTCCTACGAAAAATGCAGTATTACCTTCTCTGAGGATACAACTTTAGTGGTACATCTGAAATAAACTTCAGATAATTCTTTAACTTTGTAGCTCACACCTTAATTAATGTAAGTATAATGAGACGAGCTACACAACTTTTCGGAATATGCTGGCTACTTTGTCTGCTTGCTGCCTGTGGAGAATCCCATTTCATGACCGATGCCTCGTATCGTTCGCGCGTGGAGCAGGACTTTCAGCAAAAGAAGGCTCTGATGCCGCAGGGAGAACTATTTGCAATACTGGATGATGCTTCGCTGAGCACTTATGAGCAGGAAGCCCTGGAATTCCTTTATGCCTATATGCCACTGGCGGATATTACTGATTATCCTGGTGAATTTCACTTAATGAATATCCGCGCATCCCAGCGTGCCGCAGAAGAAATGCCTTGGGGGAAGAACATTCCCGAAGATTTGTTCCGACACTTTGTACTTCCGGTGCGGGTGAACAACGAACAATTGGATAGTGCGCGGGTAGTGTTCTATAAGGAGCTGAAAGACCGTGTGAAGTCCCTTTCTTTGTACGATGCCATCCTGGAAGTGAACCATTGGTGTCATGAGAAAGCTGTCTATATGCCTTCCGATGCCCGTACCAGTTCACCACTGGCAACAGTGAGTACTGCTTACGGGCGTTGTGGCGAAGAATCTACCTTGCTGGTGGCGGCACTTCGCTCGGTAGGTATTCCGGCACGGCAGGTTTATACACCACGATGGGCACATACGGACGATAACCATGCATGGGTGGAAGCCTGGGCAGATGGTAAATGGCATTTCCTGGGTGCTTGCGAACCGGAACCGGTACTGGATCTTGGTTGGTTCAATGCCCCTGCCAGTCGCGGAATGTTGATGCATACAAAGGTTTTCGGACGTTATGAAGGAAAAGAAGAAGTAATGTCCGTTAACCCCACGTATACGGAAATCAATGTGATTGATAATTATGCGCCTACAGCGCAAGCCAAGGTTATGGTGAAAGATGAAGCGGGAAATCCGGTTCCTGACGCCTGTGTGGAGTTCAAACTCTACAATTATGCAGAATTCTATACCGTAGCAACGAAACATACCGACGATGGTGGTGTGTGCGGACTGACTGCCGGAAAAGGGGATATGCTTGTCTGGGCCTCCAAAGATGGCCGTTTCGGCTTCTCCAAACTTTCTTTTGGCAAGCAACCGGAACTGACCGTAACCCTTGATAAGCAAGCGGGTGACAGCTTCACGGTAGATATTGATATCGTGCCTCCCGCAGAAAGTGCCAACTTACCCGAAGTGACGCCGGAACAGCGGGCGGACAATGACCGCAGACTGGCGATAGAAGACTCTATCCGTAATGCCTATGTCGGTAAGTTCATCTCGGAAGAGGCAGCACGCAACTTTGCGAGAGATTATAAGTTGGATCGGGATGCAGTAGCCAAGATTCTGGTTGCCGCCCGTGGAAATTACAGAGTAATTCGTGAGTTCATGACTCGTCTGCGTTCTGATAACTCCAGGAAAGGAGGGATAGACCTTTTGCAGCAGATTTCGGCAAAAGACCTTCGAGATGTCCGTCTGGATGTGTTGATAGATCACATGCAGTCTCGTGTGCGTACTACGAATGCCGGATATTTCCGTAAATATGTGCGCAATCCGCGTGTAAGCAATGAGATGTTGACTCCGTATAAAACTTTCTTTGGTAAAGTGATTTCGAAAGAAGATGTTGAGGCTTATGTGGCAGAGCCTATGAAGATGGTTGCATGGGTGGCAAAGAACATTCAGGTGAACAAGGAATGTAATCTGGGGGCACCTCCTGTATCTCCCGAAGGTGTGTGGAAAGCACGTTTGGCCGATGCCCACAGTCGTGATATCTTCTTCGTATCCATGGCACGCAGCATGGGAGTTCCCGCACGCATTGATGAAGTGACCGGTAAAGTACAGCTGATAACTGACGACGGAGCCATAGATGTGAACTTCGAAGCAGCCGGACAGGTACCTGCGCAGAGGGGCAGGCTTGCAGCTACATATACACCGATTCAGTCACTGGATAATCCGAAATATTATTCTCATTTCACTATTTCCAAAGTAACTCCGCAAGGTAATTTGCAGTTGTTGTCTTACGATGAGGGTGACACAGACATGGGTGGCGGCGTTACATGGAGCAGTTTGCTGAAGGAGGGAACGTCTCTGGATGCCGGAGATTATATTCTGGTAACCGGTACCCGCCTGGCAAGTGGTGGTGTATTGGCGCAAATGACATCATTGAATGTGAAAGCAGGTGGACGTACAGAAACGAAATTGGTGATGTGTGAAAATAAAGATGAGGTACAGGTTATCGGAAACTTCAATTCGGAGAGCTTGTTCACAACATTGGAAGGCGGCAACAAACAAAGCCTGCTTCAAGCCTGTGGCCGTGGATACTTCGTTGTCGGTATTCTTGGAGTGAACCAGGAACCTACAAACCATGCCTTACGGGATATCTCTGCTTTGAAAACCGATCTGGAGAAATGGGGTAGAAAGCTTGTATTACTCTTCCCGAATCAGGAACAGGCCGGCAAATATCGTGCTGCTGACTTCCCCGGTTTACCCAATACTGTGATTTATGGAATCGACACAGAAGACATAGCTCAGCAGATTGTGAAGAATATGAAGTTGAAACGTAAAGATACATTGCCCATATTTATCATTGCCGATACTTTCAATCGCGTGGTATTTGTTTCACAAGGTTATACCATCGGTTTGGGTGAGCAGTTGATGAAAACGGTGAAAGGACTATAAAAAGATAAATAATAAAAAGAGGCTTTGAAGCCTCTTTTTATTATTTATACGATTCTTGTCTGAGGTATAAGTGCCGTTTCGGCTTTACTTTTAAAGAATGATTATCTTTTAGAGATATTGCTACACATTCTCACTTTTTTCCTTTTTGATGCAATGTGACTGTTTCAAAATAATCCCATGCTTCCAGAGTAAGGTCGAATGTACGTTCTTCATCGGAAGGATTGGCTCCTAATCTGCAAATGACTTCAGTATTTGTATGAACATCCTGATAAAAGTCGTAATAGTCTCCCCTCACATGTTTTCCATCTTTCTTTACTTGTGCACTATGCGTATCATTATCATCGTATAGATTGGTTATATCTCCATCTCCAACCTTCATGCTGATATTAACCAACCACCATTGGCTATACTGGCTGCTCTTTAAAAGATAATTACCTCCTGATTGCGGTACTTCAACAATTTGTCCGCCATCAATAACATTAAATTCTTCTTCGTCTTTAGAACAACTGTTACAGCAAAGTATCACTAATACAAATGTAATTAACTTTAGTATTTTCATAATCTTATTTTATGTTTTTATTTATACAAATGTAGTTGCGATTTAAAATGGATTCAATACCTAAAAATGATGAATATTAACTTGTTTATACCTATTAATGACTATCTAAATGCAAACAGATGATTTCATAAGACTTTGGTGAATGGCTGATGAACGGGTGGTAAAGGGAAAGAAAAAATAGAGTGTGAGAGGCTTATTTGCAAGCCTCTTCCATTTTTTGTATCACTTCCGGTGAAGGCAACCCCTCTGTCATTCCTGTCAGCAATAAACTGAAGTTATCGGCTAACACTTCTTCCGGGTCAATGATGTACTGAGTATTACGTCCCATTCTGTCATAAAAATCAGAGGCTTCGTTAATAGAGTAAACCACTGCCTTACCTTCTTTCTCAATCGCTTTGCAGGTATTCTTGTCGATGGGAACGAGGCCAATATTGAGGTATTGGAAGAAGCTACCTCCCTCATAAGGCCTGGTTGAATAAATAACCATGCAGCAATCTTTCTTTTCACCGTTGATGGTAAAAGTAGCATAACTGTCGTGGCGGATAACATCCGGATTGGAGATAAACCGTTCTTTCAACTCTTCGGGAAATTCAATTTCCTTCGGAAGAATATTAAAACCGATGATGCTGTACATCTTCTTACGGAAATCCGGATTGTTCCGGGTAAGGACGTGAAATGCTTCATGCGCCAACAATTTGGTTACATATTCAGGATGTTCGAGCAACCTGTCGATAAGTACGATGTAAGTATCTCGGGTATATCCTCCCGCACCACCTTCTTCTTTTATCGTTGACTTTATTAATCTGACTTCTTCCGGGAAAGGAAGTTTCAGCTCTTTTTCACGGATAATCTGATTGATGGATTGAGATGACTTCTGAAGCAGAGCCGTTTCCTCGTCATTCCAATTACGGGTCTGTGCGCCGGCAAACTGCAAATATCCCTGTTTTCCGCCTTCGATGCCAACGGTATGTGAAGCCAAGTCAAATGAGCTCCATCTGCGGATATGCTCGTCTTCTTTCTGAAGAAGGAGTGCGGCTTCTTCCTGTTTCAGGAAAGTAGGGACAATGCTGTCGGAAGTGGAGTTTGAGGAACTTTGATTTTTAGCTTCATGCGCACATGAAATGCTGAGGAGAGTTAATAAAGTGATTACACTTAATGCCTTCATATTGATTGTTTTAAATTAATTCTTAATGGGACCGATCAACGACTTTATTGTTCTTTTTACGCGTTCTGCGGTAGTGATGGGGCGACGATACTCTTCTATGTTCACAGTACCACCCATCGAAACTGTTCCGTTCCTGTGCAGCATTTTGCTTTCGATGGTCTCTCTTGCTGAGAAGTGGAACTCCCGGATACCGGTTTCTGTGGCGATGTGAGCAATATTATTTTCATTTACTCCGCAACCTGCCAACAGGATAATGCGCCCGTCTGCCTGCTGCTGCAATTTCTTTAATAAAGGGATGCCCTGTTCGGCCGTGGCCTGTGCACCGGAAGTAAGAATACGGTTACAACCTAACTCTATGATTTGCTCCAGCGCTTCCTGTGGATTGCGGCATACGTCGAAAGCACGATGGAACGTAACGGACATACCTTGTGAAACTTCGATCAGCTGCCTCATTAAGGACAGGTCTACATCTCCTTTAGCGGTAAGACAACCGAATACAACTCCGTCTGCTCCCAATCGACGGGCGTTGTCGATATCCTTCAGCATAATGCGTTGCTCGATGGGGGAGTACAGAAAATCTCCGCCACGGGGACGGATGATGACGTGCAGAAGAGTCTTTGTTAAGGCTTCCCGGGCAATGACGATATCTCCGTAGGATGGGGTAGTACCCCCTTCCGGTATTCCGGCGCATAATTCCACCCGGTTTGCTCCTCCTGCCTGTGCGGCAAGGCAACTCTCCACGGAGTTGGCACAAACTTCAAATTGATATTGCTCCATAATTGATAATCAGGATTACTTGGTTTGTAGATGCAAAAATAAGAAACAGTTTCGTGAATGACAAAGAAAACAAAAAGAGGCAGGGATTTTTTGTTTCCCCACCTCTTTATCACTAGTTTCAATCTTTACAATTTATTTCGCATAACTTACTGCACGTGTCTCACGGATTACTGTGATCTTCACCTGTCCCGGATAAGTCATCTCATCCTGTATCTTCTTCGCAATTTCACCGGAAAGGTTTTCAGTCTGCTTATCGTCAATCTTATCAGCACCAACGATTACACGCAACTCGCGACCTGCTTGGATAGCATACGTCTTCGTCACACCCGGATAGGCCATTGCCAACTGTTCCAGATCGTTCAGACGCTTGATGTAAGCCTCAACAATTTCGCGACGTGCTCCCGGACGGGCACCTGAGATAGCATCACATACCTGTACGATGGGTGCCAGAAGGCTCGTCATTTCCACTTCATCGTGGTGGGCACCGATAGCGTTGCAGATATCTGGTTTTTCTTTGAATTTCTCAGCCAACTTCATACCATAGAGTGCATGCGGCAATTCCGGCTCTTCATCGGGCACTTTACCTATATCATGCAGCAATCCGGCACGTTTTGCTTTCTTGGGGTTCAGACCCAGTTCCGATGCCATCACAGCACAAAGGTTGGCTGTTTCGCGGGCATGCTGCAACAGGTTCTGACCATAAGAAGAACGATATTTCATCTTACCGATAATACGGATCAGTTCAGGATGCAAGCCATGGATACCGAGGTCAATCGTAGTACGTTTACCGGTTTCGATGATTTCTTCTTCCACTTGCTTGCGTACTTTAGATACAACTTCCTCGATACGTGCCGGGTGGATACGTCCGTCAGTCACCAACTGATGCAGTGCCAGGCGGGCTATTTCACGACGTACAGGGTCGAAAGCTGATAATACGATAGCTTCGGGCGTATCATCTACCACAATTTCCACACCTGTTGCGGCTTCAAGCGCACGGATATTGCGGCCTTCGCGACCGATAATGCGTCCCTTGATTTCGTCTGATTCAATGTGGAATACGGTCACTGAATTTTCGATGGCAGTTTCCGTAGCTACACGCTGTATGGATTGTATTACGATACGTTTTGCTTCTTTGCTGGCAGTCAGCTTGGCATCATCCATGATGTCGTTGATGAAGGATTGGGCCTGCGTCTTGGCCTCTTCTTTCAAAGACTCGATCATACGTTCTTTGGCTTCGTCGGCCGAGAGACCGGAAATGGTTTCCAGTTTTTCGATTTCCTGCTGTTGCAGTTTATCCAGTTCGTCTTTCTTCTTGTCGATAATAACCAGCTGGGCTTCCAGGTTTTCTTTCACCGCTTCAGCTTCTGATTTCTTACGCTGTATCTCTTCTTGGCGTTGGTTCAGCACCAGCTCACGTTGTTTCAACTTGTTCTCCGCTTGCTGAATTTTCTGGTTGCGGATCGCTACTTCTTTCTCCAAGTCTGCTTTTTTGTTCAGGAACTTCTCCTTTACTTCGAGCAACTTATTCTTTTTAATCACTTCCGCTTCAGCCTCGGCTTCTTTCAGAATGTTGTCATATTTGGACTTCAAACCGTGTTTGAAGAACATGTACGACAGAAATCCACCGATAATGAAACAGGCAATGGATACTAGTATTGTTACTGTCATTTCAATTTGTTTTAAGTATATAAATAAAAAACGCACTGCAAGAAAGCCACCCTCATTCTTTATTAAGAGGGATACTTTCACACAGTGCGTGGATTTTCTAATTCTTTTGCTGGCTCTGGTGTTCTAAGGAAAGGCTTCCGGACGTTTACAGTCCTTTGAAGTATGTTTCCAACACCTCTGTCAGTTCTTCTATCTTGTCGGCATACGGACGAGTATCATTTCGGTTTTTCATTTTCAGGTTCTCCAAAGCAAATTGATAGGCCACCATGGCTATAATCTTTTCGGGAGTCACATTCTGGTAATGTTCTCGATACGCATTGAGCCGTATATCCACCTGTTTGGCGGCTTCTCTAACCATTTCTTCCTCCTCGCGCAGTATGGTGAGGGGGTAGGTTGAGCCTGCCATTTGCAGGTTTATCTTTATTTTATCGTTCATACATCTCGTTATTCATTCAACAAAGCGATGCATTTATCGACTTCACGCACTAATTTGGACAATCGCAGTTTCGTCTCTTTTACGTCGCTGCCGTTAAGGCTGATTGTCATTGCTGTTTTTAGGTTCGTATAGTCATCTTCCAAAGCTTCATATTCGGCATGTACCTGCTCGCATTCTTCTTGTTTAGTTTTTAGAAGTTGCTTTAATTCAGCATTTTCACGCCTCAATTCATCATGCAAAAAGATCAAATGGCGCAGTCTCGCTTCAAAGGTACTTAATCGCTTCTTTTCTTCGTCAGTCATTACTATACCAAAATTGTACACAAAAATACAATTAACTTGGAGATTACAAAAACTTTTCAGGGAAAAATGTTGTAGGAGAGGTGAAATAACCGGAAAAAGGAATTTGTGACGTTTGAAAATGGAATCTTCGGCGGTGGCTAAAAACTATATCAATTTGTACATTTTACTAATCTTGATACTGCGATACACTAATATTTTTCTTGCATAATATTAATCTTACTACAACTATATTTCTTTCTTACAATAGATGTGGTAAGAATATAACATAGTTGTAGTAAGAAACTAATATAACTGTGGTAAGAATAATATTATTAATCCTGATGATTAGTTTATCGCAGTGTCGGGATTAGTTTCTTGCGACATGACATTTAGTTTTTAGTTATACATTGCTCATCATAAAATAATTTATATAATAATTTGGTTTATAAAATAAACTGCTTATATTTGTAGCGGAGTTCGAACCCAAAATATGTTTTTATTGTGAAAATCTAAATTGTGTATGATTATGAAAATGGCTGGTATTAAATGGGTTACGATGTTAGTGTTAGCCTTTGGTGCAGTATCTGTTTCTGCTCAGAGTGACTTGACGGTGAAGGTGAAGAATATCCGTTCGGCGAAAGGGAAGGTGATGATTGCTGCTGATAAAGGGCAGTATGCGATGGCGGACGCTACTGGTGATACAGTGACGCTTGTATTGAAAGAAGCACCCGAAGGGAAATGCAAATTGTATGTGTACCACGATGAAAACGGTAATTATCAATTGGACAGAGTAGACGGTGTACCGACGGAGAATTGTGCGATTGTGGATTTAGACATGACAGCTGGAGCAAAAACAATTGATGTCGAGTTGACCGATCTGCGGAATAAAGCTAAAAAATAATTTAATGGAAGAGAAAGACATTATTATGGAAGACAAAGAATTGAACGAGCAAGAGAGTTTGAAACTTATCACTCAAATGATACAGAATACCCGACGTAATTTAGATACGGGTAGTGGAAATATGTTTTTGTTATGGGGATATGTTTCTGCAATAGTGACGTTGGTAGTTTTTGCAGGAATCTATTGGACGCGAAATCCAGTTTGGATGTGGGGCTTTTGGGGAGTTCCGGTTTTAGGTTATCTCTTTAGCTTCATACTGGTACGTAAGCAACGTAAGCTCGCAAAGTCGTATGGCGATAAGGTCTTGAATGAAATGTGGCAAATCATGGGGCTACTTTGTATTGTGATTGTACTTGGAGCAACGTTTACCAATCATTATGAGATAATTCTGCCGATATGCGCAATCCTTATTTCTCTAAGTAGCATTATAACCGGGAGCATAATTCGCTATACACTCTTTTCCGGTTTCCCTGCTTTTGGAATTGCATTGGGACTGAATATGTTATTCAGTATTCTGGATAAGACTTCCTCCTATTTGTCATTGTTAGAATTTGTATTGGTGATTGTTTTTGCATTGATTATTCCCGGTCATATCCTGAATTATTGTGCAAGAAAGGATAATAAACGATGAACACCGAATCGTTAACAGCAGAAAAAGCTGATATGTTTGAAGAAGACAATATAGAGGCTATTACCCGAATGATGCAAAATCGCAAGAAAAATCTGCTTTGGCTGGCAGTTACCTCACTAATGGTATTTTGCCTGTATTGGCTTTCTAATGTGGTGTTATGGGTGCCTTGGAGTCATAGTCCGCAATTGGGTATCATTCTGATGCTGACTGTAAATCCTGTCTTTTGGGGAGTAGGCATATATGTTTGTCTGGCTTGTGAAAGTGGAGTAGGAAATCTGATGAAGAAAGCTCTTCTGCTAGCCTTGATTGCGGTAGGAATATCTTTGCTATCCGACTATCTATTTTTTGCAGTATACATGAAGTCGAAGGACGTATGGCACATTACCACATTCTATGGTTATGCCTGGTTAGCTGTATTGGCTTTGGGTGAAGCATTCTTATTTTCTAAAAAAATGATGGCTAAACAGTATCCCGTAACGAAAAGACTGTTTTTGGTATTGGGCGTTTTCCTATTAGTGTTGTTGCTGTCTTTGTCTTATCTATTAGCAGAATGAAAAAATGGGAACTTGGGTGATATATATGCTTGCGGGTAATTGGGCTTTGATGCTCTATTTAATACTAAATGTATATGATTGGGAAAAGTGATATATTAAAGAAAGGGAATCAATCATGAAAGCAAATCGTTGGGAGAGTTTTTTAACTTCCTGGAAATTCTTTTCATTGCTGGTGGTATTGCAATTCATTTTGATGCCTGTAGCGACGAAAGATTTTAGATTTGAGGCAGCGGGAGACATCGTATTCTATACGTTGCAGCATGCTTTTATTCTGGATATGTATTCATACAGCTTTTATTTTCAGGTGATGATGATCCTGGCTTTGATAGCTGTTGTAGTCTGGAAGGGAAAGTTTAGCAGAGTTTTTACTGCTATTACAGGTTGTTTTTACCTGCTTTATGCTGTGATACAGAATATGGCTGTAACAGGACAGCATGGTTTCAGTATGGTAACAGTGAACGTTGTAATGATTGGTTTCGTTGCATTAGTCTGGCTGTGGGCTGCATGGAAGGGCAACAATGAGTTTTCTTTTGATAATGTTACCTGGAAAACCGGTTGGACGATACCTGTTGCTCTGTTTTGTTTGTGGTGGCCGATGAGTCTGAAAACGGCATTGCCGGATTTTCAGCTGCATTATTTGTATGATGGCGGTTCGGCATTGGCTTTCTGTCCGATGACTCCTGTGTTTCTAACTTTGCTTGTACTAAGTAAACGGGGAGTGAACAGGTTAGTGTTGCGGGTGACGGCAATGGTAGGAGTTATTATCGGATGTTATAATATGGGTAATTTTGCTTCTGAGACCGGATTTTATGTCGGATTGTACCACTTGCCTCTGCTGGGCATGTCCATTTATGCTTTGTTGAGCAGCAGACAGAAGAGACAGAATCCGGAATGTGTATGATTAAAATAATTTGTATTGAATATGGACAATAAGAAATTGAATGAGCAGGAGAGTTTAGAACTCATCACTCAAATGATACAGAATACAAAGTTCAAGATGGTGAAAAACGCCGGAACTCCTTTTTTAGTATGGGGATACATGACTGTGGTGACCTCTTTGCTGGTTTGGTATCTTTTGAAAGAAACCGGCAATTATTACTGGCAGTTTTTATGGCTTCTGATGCCGGCTGTTTCTTACCCGGTCACTATCTATAGCCAGAGGAAAAAGCAAAGGATGGCAAAAACGTATATTGACCGGATAGTAGGATATGTATGGGTAGTTTTCGGACTATGCGGATTACTGATTTCATGTGTATCTATGATCTATTGGAGTCTGCCTATACTCTTTGTGATCCTGTTGATGATGGGGATGGGAACTACTTTAACCGGACTAATTATAAATATGAAACTGGTTACGGTAAGCGGTGTGCTGGGTATATTTGCATCATTGGGTTGTCTGTATATAGACAAGTTTGATCAGATATTGCTTTTCGCTTTAGCTTTTGTTTTCATGATGGTCATCCCGGGACACTATTTGAACATAATGTCAAAACGAAGAGTTTAATGTATTATCTTTGCACTATAAAAATAGAAAGAAAGCATGTTTAAAGAACTGAACCCCTTACTGCATTCCGAACTGCGCCTGGCGGTGATGTCGTTGCTTATTGGTGTCGAAGAGGCAGACTTTGTCTTTATCCGGCAACAGACGGGAGCAACGGCGGGCAACCTCAGCGTGCAGATTGATAAACTCAATAAAGCAGGGTATGTGGAGGTGACAAAGACGTTCAAGGGAAAGATGCCTTGTACTATCTGTAAGATTACGCCACAGGGAGTAGACGCTTTTGAGGAATATGTGGAAGCATTGAAAACGTATATTATAAAATAATGAAAGCAAACTTTATAATCAGACCAGCTTTGCAGTCGGATGCTGTTGAGCTGAAAAATTTATTTCAGAATACCGTTCTCGCGATAAATAGGCGTGATTACTCACAGGCGGAAGTTGAAGACTGGGCATCATGTGGGGATGATCTTTCTAATATAGAAGATATGATAAAGACCCATTATTTTATTGTAGCTATTAATCAACAGTTGGAAATCGTAGGTTTTTCATCTATCACTCCCCAGGGTTATTTACACTCTATGTTTGTTCACAAGGATTTTCAGGGTGAAGGTATTGCTACAATACTTTTGAATGAAATAGAACAGTATGCAATTACAAATGGAATTATACGGATTACATCTGAAGTGAGTTTAACAGCCCGCCCTTTCTTTGAAAAAAAAGGTTATATAGTGGAGGAAGAACAAAAGCGCAAGGCTAATCAGCTTTCTCTTACTAATTTCTGGATGGCCAAACAGGTGATATGTCCGAAAAACTTATAGAATAGACAGAAATCAGATTGAAGTTTTCCGATACTATTCTCTTTTTCTTGTAACATTCCGGAGTGACCCGTATCTAAAGGAAAAACTTTAGAATATATGGCGATGAAAAGATTACTTTTGATCCTGATGTTATTGGGAACTTCTCTTTTGATTTTTGCACAGGATTATCCTTTTTCGGTAGTAAAATCGGGAACAGGAAAACAAACGGTTATATTTATACCCGGTTTTGCATGCTCGGGTGATGTCTGGGCGGAAACAGTCAGCGTACTGAAAGACAGCTATACCTGCTATGTGCTGACAATGGCGGGCTTTTCGGGCGTTGCACCTGAAGATTGTCCATCATTCGAAAGATGGAAAATGCAGATTGCAAAGTTTATCAAAGAGGAGCGGATAGAGAAACCTATTCTCGTGGGGCATAGTATGGGAGGTGGTTTGGCACTTGCAATTGCGGCTGAATTCCCGGAGCTTACAGGAAAGATTGTGATTGTAGATGCCTTGCCTTGTCTGATGGCTTTGAGAGTTCCTGATTTTAAATCTGCTCCTGATAATGACTGCACAGATTTAATTGACAGGATTACAGCTATGGATGAGGAGCAATTTGCACAGATGCAAAGAATGAGTGCGGCAACGCTTACCACTGATTCATTGAGATTTACCGAAATTGTAAACTGGGGATTGGCATCTGACAGAAAGACGTATGCTAAACTATTCTGTGATTTCTCGAATACAGATTTAAGGGAATGTATAAAGAATATAGTTGTCCCTTCTCTCGTACTTTTGGAACCTTATTTCAAACATATAGATACGGTCATTAAGAATCAATATAAGAATTTGTCAGTAGCACAAATCAGATATGCAGATAAAGGCTTGCATTTTGTGATGTTTGATGATAGGGAATGGTTCATCCATCAAATTTGTGAATTTATAAAAGAGCGTTAAGTGGAATTTGAAGATATATATAGGAGATACTGGAATAAAATATTCCGCTTATGCATGGGGTATGTAAATGACTACAGCTTAGCTCAGGACATGGCTCAGGAAACTTTTATTAAAGTCTGGCAATATCTGCCCACCTTCAGGAATGAAGCCAATATTGATACCTGGATATTTCGTATTGCAACCAATAACTGCCTGCGTCAGCTGGAACGGAAGAAGCAAATCTTATCTACGCAGTTTCCTGCCGATTTGTTTGAAGATGAAAAGACGGATATTGAGCCGCAGATTCAGTTGCTATATAAGTTTATTGCAGAACTTTCGGAGATAGACCGCATTATCATTTCGTTGGAACTGGAAGAGGTCAGGCAAGCGGATATAGCGCAAATCATTGGATTGTCGGAGAGTAATGTCCGTGTAAGAATTCATCGTATAAAAGTTCAGTTAACAAGAAAATTCAAAGAATATGGAGAGTAATATTGATATAAAAGAGTTGTGGAACAGGCAGACTGTTCCGGCTGCCGATCAATCTGAAATATTGAATAAGATCAGCCGTTTCAGAAAAAACGGTCTTAAAAAGGGGATATTTCTTGATGTTATCTTAGTGTTGACTATCCTTTTTATGATATTTATCTGGATCTATTTCAAACCGCAATTCTTGAGTACTAAGATTGGAATCATTGTGGGAATCCTGCCGATGTGTATTGTGGTGGTATTCAATCGGAAGATAACTTCTTTGTATAGGTCATTGGACGAGAAACAGTCGAATATCGATTATCTGAATAATTTGCTTATGCTGAAAGGGAAAGAAACTTTCATGCAGACTAAGGTAATGAGTTTATATTTCATTTTGCTATCCTCCGGTATCCTTCTTTATATGTATGAATATACTCTTAATTCATCTTTTACATTCAGACTGATAGCGTATTCTGTTTTGTTTTTATGGATTGCCCTTAATTGGTTTGTTCTACGTCCTGTAATGATTAGAAAGAATAGGCGGAAGATGGATTGCTTGGTCAGACAGATCGAAAAGATTAAGTCGCAAGTGAATGAATTTTAGTTTCTAAAAAAAAGTTGTACATTTACTCGTTCAAAATAAAAAGATGCAGTATGAAAATTTTAGTTACTTACGCCGTACAGGGCGAGTTTACGGAGTTAAAGTTTCCCGGATTGATAGGAGAGGAAGAAGTTCACATCGGCTATATTCGTACGGGAGTAGGCAAAGTGAAGTCAGCTTATTATGTTTCTGAAGTGCTCAATCAGGCCAAGCCGGACTTGGTGATCAACGTAGGTACGGCGGGAAGCGTTGATTGCCAGGTAGGAGATATTCTGGTGTGCCGTCATTTTATAGACCGTGATATGCAGAAGTTAGCCGATATGGGTTTGGAATATGAGATTGATTCTTCTGCCTTGCTGACAGAGAAGGGATACTGTATGCATTGGGCAGGAGAAGGCATTTGTAATACAGGTGATACTTTTCTGACGGAACTTTCGGATGTGAAAGGCGATGTGGTCGATATGGAAGCTTTTGCGCAAGCCTTTGTTTGCCGTGCCAAGAACGTGCCTTTTATTGCTGTGAAGTATGTGACGGATATCATAGGACAGAACTCCGTGAAGCATTGGGAGGATAAACTGGCTGATGCACGTAAGGGGTTGGGAGAATTCTTTGAACAGATAGGTGGAGCGGTTAAATAAGCATCTACTTCAGCGTCTTAAATGAAAGGATATGATAGGTTACTCCTGCTGCAATAATCAGGAGTATTACTTTTACCCATATATATGGAACGATAAAAAATACGCAGTAGAGCATGGTGATCCACATCAGCGAGATGGAAATTATCTTTGCGCGTAGAGGGATGGCTTTGTTTTCACGAAAGTTGCGGATATAAGGGCCGAGATGCTTTTGATTTAATAACCAGTTATATAGGCGAGGCGAACTTTTAAAGTAGAGTGCAGCCGTGAGTAGCAGAAATGGGGTAGTGGGTAGCAACGGCAGAAAAATGCCGAGGATACCAAGTGCTAAAGAGAGTGTACCAAGTGCTATATAAAGGGTTTTCATGCCGCAAAAGTACTCTTTTTTTGTTTACGGAGAAAGTTCTGTTTGCTTTGTTGTCTGACATTCGCTTTAAATGCTTATGTTTGCGAAGAATTTTCAATAAAGTCAAAACATGTATTTGAGAAAGTCCGTCTTCACGCTATTGCTGATACTGTGTAATGTATTTGTTGTGGTGGCACAGACCACCGCAGACTCTTTAGCACTTGTTACTGCTCATTGGAATGTAATTTCTATGGGAAAAGGTGTACTTTGTCGCGAAGCGGAGTTCGTTTCTTTGTATGGTGTTCCGCAGCATGTTGCTATTCTTGAAATCAAACCGGAGCAACATCGGTTTGACATTTTAATTCATTCTCCTAAAGAAGAAACCAGTAATGCTGCCCGTCGTTCCGGTGCAGTGGCGGCTATTAACGGTTCTTATTTCAATATCAAGCAAGGAACTTCTATCTGCTATTTGCGGAAAGACGGGGTGGTGGTAGATACTACTGCGACCGGTGTACTCAGCACTGTATCCAATGGTGCCGTGAAAATAGATAAAGGGAAACTGGACATCATAGCCTGGAAGAAACAGGATGAGAAAACTTGCGAACAGAAAGAAGGGAGTATTCTCGTTTCCGGTCCGTTGATGCTGTTGGATGGAAAAGCTTGTGACTTGTCTGCTTGTAACCGGTCATTCGTGCAGACTAAACATCCACGGAGTGCCGTGGCTCTGATGAAGGACGGAACGGTGTTTTTGATTGCGATTGCGGGCCGTTTCGAAGGTAAGGCGGAAGGTATCAATATCCCTGAGTTGACACATCTTCTCCGTGTATTGGGTGCAAAGAAAGCTTTGAATCTGGATGGTGGTGGTTCTACTACACTTTGGAGTGCTTTTGCACCGGATAATGGAATTGTAAACAAACTTACTGACAATAAACTTTATGATAATAAAGGGGAGCGTAAGGTTGCCAATTCACTTTGTGTCTACGAATAAAAGCGGAAGATTTAAACTGTAATCCTTAGAATTTTTGTACTTTTGTGCCGTGCCGAGGTGACATTAGGTGCGACAACAGACAAAGTATTTTCTTAATTAGCGTATTAACAAGAATATGTATACAGTTATCAAACGCATGGAAATATCAGCTGCCCATAGCCTGAAACTTTCCTATCGCAGCAAATGTGAGGATCTGCATGGTCACAATTGGATTATCACAGTCTACTGCCGTTCCCGGGAACTCAATGCCGATGGAATGGTAGTTGATTTCAGTCACATCAAAGAAACGGTGAAAGGAAAGCTAGATCACCGTAATTTGAATGAAGTTCTTCCATTCAATCCTACCGCAGAGAATATAGCCCGCTGGATATGCGAGCAGATACCTACTTGCTTTAAAGTCGAGGTGCAGGAATCTGAATCCAATGTAGCCACTTATGAGAAAGAATAACCCTACTGAAAGCCGGCACAAATATTTTTTATGAGAAAGATTAATGAGATTTTTTATAGCTTGCAGGGTGAAGGCTATCACACTGGTACGCCTGCTGTCTTTATCCGCTTTTCCGGTTGCAATCTGAAATGCTCTTTTTGCGATACACGGCATGAAGAAGGTGTGCTGATGTCCGATGATGAAATTATTGCCGAAGTAGGAAGGTATCCGGCTGTTACGGTTATCCTGACGGGTGGAGAACCTTCTCTCTGGATTGATGAGGTTTTTATCGACCGTTTGCACCAGGCGGGAAAGTATGTCTGTATCGAAACGAATGGAACGAACCCATTGCCCCAAAATATTGATTGGGTGACTTGTTCTCCCAAGCAAGGGGTGAAGTTGGGGATTACCCGTATGGATGAGGTGAAGGTCGTTTACGAAGGTCAGGACATTGAAGTCTACGAGTTGCTTCCTGCTGAATATTTCTTTCTGCAACCCTGTTCATGTAGTAATACTGCGGAAACAGTGGCGTGCGTCATGCAACATCCTAAATGGCGGTTAAGTCTGCAAACACATAAACTGATTGACATTCGTTAATGAATCGGGTAGTGTTATAGGAATGTAATGTGAATGACATCTTTCTTTTGCTTTTTAGGGCTTACTTTGCCGTGAAATTAAAATTCTAAAAAGAGAAGAAACATGAAATCAATTCGTTTTTTATCCTTGCTGCTTTTGCTAAATTTATTTGCAGCAGGAGGGTACGCAGTAGACCAACCCGTTAAAAAAGAAATTGTCGTAAGTGGTGTGGTGACAGATACGCAGAAACAACCTGTTGTAGGTGTTGTTGTGACAGATGGCGTTAATTTTACGCAGACTGATGATAAAGGGCGTTATCTGTTGGTATCTGATCCCGCACAGTCTAAATTCGTTTATCTTTCTGTTCCGGCGGACTACAAAACTAATGTAGAGAATGCATTACCTATTGGCTATTATGCCAGGATTGATGCAAAAAAGAAAAAGAATCGTTGTGATTTCAGCTTGGTGAAGAGAGAACAGCCGGTTCATGATTTTACCTTTATAGCTATCTCTGATCCGCAGGCAAAAAATGAGGAACAGCTGGATCGCTTTGCTTCGGAAACTGTGGTTGATTTGAAGGAAACATTGAAGCAATTGTCTTCGCAGGAAGTTTACGGAATGGTTCTGGGAGATATCGTCTGGGATGTTATGCCTTTGTATGATTCATATAAGAAGGTTATCTCTGATTTGGACTTAATCATGTATCATGTGATTGGTAATCACGACTTTGATCAGCAATATACGGCACTGAGCCTTGCTACGAATAAGGAAGAATACGGGGAATCGGTGTTCGGTGACCATTTTGGACCAACGGATTATTCTCTTAATGTAGGGAAAGTGCATATTATTTCGATGAAGGACATAGATTATAAAGGTAAGAAGAAATATACAGAGCAGTTTACCCCTGAACAATTGGAATGGTTGAAAAAGGATCTGAGCTATGTGAAGCCGGGTACTACCGTACTGTTAAGTCTTCATGCTCCTACGGCTAACAGTACGGGTAGAGAAGGAGCCAATGCCCGTAATGCCGAACAACTTTTTGAGATACTAAAAGATTATAAGACGCATATCTTTGTCGGTCATACTCATTTTTATGAAAACCGCATTGTGACTCCTGTTATCTATGAACATAATATTGGTGCAGCTTGTGGTGCTTGGTGGGCAGGACATGTAAATCGTTGCGGTGCTCCCAATGGATATCTGGTGGTAAATGTGACCGGTGATGACATCTCCTGGCAGTATAAGGCTACCGGTCGTCCATTCGATTATCAGTTTCGTGTGTATAAGCCGGGTGAGTTTCAGAGCCAACCTAAGTATCTGGTGGTTAATGTCTGGGATTATGATCCGGCATGGAAGTTATCCTACTATGAAGACGGTATTGAGAAACCGGGCGTAATGGAGGCTTTTGACGATGAGGATCAGGATTATATTACAATGAAAGAAGGAAAGGCTACAGGGTATCATACATCGCACTTATTCCGGGTACGTCCTACGGATAAGGCTAAATCAGTGAAGATCGTAGCAACAAATCGTTTCGGTCAAAGCTTTACCCAGACTGTAGATTTGAAATGACAGGCTTTGAATACTCGTTTATAACGGGTTTATAAACAAAAATAGCTGCAAGTAAAAACTTGCAGCTATTTTCATCTTGCACGGGAGGAGAGGTTCGAACTCCCGACACCTGGTTTTGGAGACCAGTGCTCTACCAACTGAGCTACTCCCGTGTTTGCGGCTGCAAAGGTAATGTAAACTTTCAAATATGCAAGAGGGATGAGCGATTATTTTAACGCTCTCTCGTCTTATAACATCTGTAAGTCCTGATACATAATGCGGTAGGCTGCTGCTTTTTTTTCTAAAGCAAGCGGATAAGCGCGCGAAGAAGAAGGCATCCGATAGAGTCGCATAGGTCTGCCATCAAAAACAAACTCTGTAAAATCTCCCACTTTCGGCTTTTCAAGAGAGAACTGTTTGCATAAAGTTTCCGTTGCTTTCTCACCTGTGGTAACTATGGCTTTACATTCCGGTAAGCGACGAAGCATGCCCTCGATATCCGTAGGTTCCACAACTTCCAGAAATTTGTCGGATGCATTGTCCTGCAACCGTCGTATGGCGGTAGCTGTATCAAATAGAGCAATACCTTTTTCTTGCAGGAAAGGGATAATGCGATCTTTGTCGAAAGCTTTTGTCGCTTCGTTCAGAAAATGGTTTTTATCATTGAAAAACAGGAGTCCTACAATCCGCCACATATCATTGTTCCAGTTCGGATAATAAAACTCCATCGACCACCTTTTCTTTTGAGGTGGAAAACTTCCCAGCATCAGCAAACGGGCGTTAGCAGGAAGAAAGGGTTCTAAAGGGTGTCGCTCGATTTTCATACTTACTATTTTTAGGATAAAAAATGTCTGAAAAGCCCGGAATATGATTCAGACTTCTCAGACGACTCTGTGATTTTCTTATGCAAAAGTATAGATTATTTCCGGAAGTTACTCTGCTATTTCCAAATTACTCATTTTTTCTGTGATGCGGAAAGGGAAGTCCGGATATTCGTACAGGCTGAACCGTGATTCGGTTTTGCCTTCCGTATAATTCCAGATACTTGCGTAGTCTTCCACATCTTCTCCCATGGCACGCAGTTGTCGCAGGTAGGCGGCTATGGACTTATTCTCTACGATATAGACCTGTCCGAGCTGATTGATTATCGGGCTGTGACGACGTGTTCCGTCGTGGTCGAAACGAAGGATGCGCTTTCCGTCTTCGGTCATTCCCACCAAATTGAACGTCATGCTCTTGCCAATGGCGGGCAGGTTTAACACGCTGCGGTCTGTGGCAAGAAACGGAAGATGATGTATCTTCAGGAAGTGGCGGATGCAGTATGCAGGATCAAGTGCGGTTTCGAGCGATGCAGACAGGTTGAAGGCATCTTCTTTATTCAGTTTGCCGAAACGCTTTTCTTCTTGCTGTTCCTGCATGGAACGGCTGTTTGGTGTAAAGACTGCATTATTTTCTTCGAAACCTTTTACGGAGAATGTATAGTAACAGACAACTCCCAGTTCGTTAAGTACCTGACGTAGGCGAGTGGTATGTCCCCGACGTGAGGCAGCTACGTTATACACAAGTTGGTTGGTAATCAGCCAGCCTGCCGATAATAATTTGCGAATACCTTCCTTTGCCTCGGGAGTAACCTCCAGTGGAGTTTGGAAATGCGTTTGAATAATGAACTGACGGATACCGATGACGGATGCTTTCTCCTTGAAAGTTCGCAGAATTTCTACCAATTCATTGTTGATACGCATTGGCAGATAAGCTGGCAAACGCGATCCGAGGCGGATACGCTGTAATTCGGCATACTTTTCTCCTTCCGGGCGTTCCTGATTGGTTTTCCGTTTACGGGCAGCCATACGGTAAACGGCTTCCAGAATTGTGTTCAGCGTCTTGTTCTGACTCATGAGGGCATCTCCACCTGTGATGAGGATGTCACGCAATTGGGTATCTTCCTCGAAGTAAGTCATCAGACGGCGTAATTTCTTCTCCCATGTTTCTTTAGGACGCAGGGAGTCAAACTCAAAATTGAGTCGTTTGCTCTGGAAGTCATACATGCGCTGGCAGGAAGCACAAAGCCCGCCACAAGCACGTCCCATGGTGTCGGGAATGAGGATGGCTACTTCCGGATAACGACGGTGAATATTGTGTCCGTCGGGCAGGAGCCAGCCGGCCGCATTGGGTTTCCCGGCTTCTACTATGTCTTCACGTTCCCAGGCGCGGATTTGCCCATAAGTTTCCACCAGTTGCGGGGAGTAGAGGATGTAGCTGCGCAGAGATTCATCGTTGTACCCTGTGCTACCGGGATTTAACAAGTGCAGATAGTAAGGCGTAACGAAGAAAGGCATTCCTTTCTTGCGGGCACGAGATAACAGATACATGGTTTCAGCAGAAAGTGAATTGCCCAGAAAGCGATTTAGTTCCGTAGGGCTTTTGGCAGCCATGGCCAGATGGAAACGGAAGTCATTCCACCATTCGCTGACAAGACGGTATTTCTCTTCGTAGCTGATGCCCTCTTCAAAGTGGTAGCGGGAAACAGCGGTACGGTGCTCTATCTTCTGTATCAATGCGTGCAGAATACGCTCTTTATTTTTGGCATGGATCAGTTGTACGTCTTCGTCCAGTCCGCTGGGCCAACGCTCGGTCCACGCTTTGACGCGTTGGGGTGCGGGGAGTAGGGCAGCAGGATGCTGTAAGCGTTTGAATTGCTGGAAAATATCCAGGAACACGTCTGTTTCCACATCTTCTTCCAGATTTCCGGTAAGAAACGCGTATAGAAGTGACAGGGTAGAAACAATCATTTGTTCATCGGTAGAAAGTTCATGGACTTCCTGGCCGTCATATTCAATCAGAAGTCGAATTTGCCTGACAACTTCACTTTCCGTATCAGCCTGATTGGCAATGAATTCCGAAATGCCTTGCTTGAAGCTTTCCGTACCGTCGCTCTGTTCGGCGATGCGTACAATTTCGGGAAGTTCATTTCGATAAAGTTGCTTCAACTGGGATAAAGTGAGTGCAAGCATTTTCTTTTGTTTCATAAGCGGTTATTTTTTAATGATTAATACTGAAATAGTTGCGAGCTGCGAACTGCAAACAATAAACTACGAGCTACAAATTACGAGCTACGAGTTACAAATTATAAGCTACAGATAACTCTGAAAGCCTTTCAGGCTGCCTGACTTATTGAGCCTAAATCAAGCTATTTGAATTCTCAAATCTTCTGAATTATGAAATCTTCTGAATAATCAGATTACTTGAACTAATAGGTTTTGAACTATCAACTTATCAGAGTTTTTTAACTTACCCAGTGCAATAGTTTGTCACTGATAGCTTGTAGTCTGTAGCTTAGCGGATAAAGCCCGCTATATCTTACAACAATCTCTTTGCATAAAGTGTTGTTGCTCCTTCGAGCAAAAAAGTTGCATAAAAATAACAAAAAAAGGCGAGGAAATCATTTCTCGCCCTTTCTATTGATTATTTCTTTAGAAAACTTTTTCTTTTGATAACAGTTTTTACCTGATAGATATTTCAAACTTATTTCTCTTCCGTGGCTTTGTTTTTGGGTTCTTTTTTAGCCAGTAATACAACGTTGTACACGTATTCTGTCATCCACTGCTCGGAGTATCCCAGACGCTCTTTATATTGGCGGACTGCCATAGCCGTCTTATGTACATCGTCCTTTTTCCATACGGTTTTGGTGCAGACGTCATGTACGGTCTTTTCGGTCATACTGCGCAGTGCACCTTTAAAAACAGAGGGCACGCGGAACTTCCACTGCATCAAGTTGCCCATCAACATCATCAGGTCTTGTGAGAAACCTTGATACATAAACAAGTATGCCTGCACATCATTCTGCGTGCGGCAATGCTTCTTTACGGAAGCGTCGATTTCCTTGAAGAAGTTTTCACTCAGTCCATAGTCCTGCATCAGCATTTTGCGTGAAGCAGTCTTTTCGGCTTGTCCCAGTCGTCCGCCCTGAGTCGGTATTTTGAACAGGCGTTTGAAGTTGGCTACATCCGGCACGAAACGAATGTTCGTAATTCCCAGATTAGCGGCAATTACGGACTGGAAATAAACGCGTGTCAGTGACACGAAATCTTCCACGTTTTTGGAGGAAGTACCCTCAGAATTCTTTTTAAATAGTTTGGCAAATATACCCATCTTATTTATGTTTTATGATTTATGATTTATAATTGCCGGGGCAATTGCGATTGCAAAAGTACGAAATAAGTTGATTTACACCAACAATTGTATAAATCATAATTTATAAATCATAAATCTCTTACCAGCACTCTATGTCATTTTCTACCTCTTTGAGGCGGTCTTTTGTGAAAACAGGGTCTTTGATACCCGCCCGTTTCTGTGCACGGTAGTCTTCCAGCAGTTTGAAAGCGTATTTACCGAGCAGGCTGATGGCAATCAGGTTACAGAGCGCCATCAATCCCATGGTGACATCTGCCAGACTCCAGGCCACATCCAGTGCAGCGAGTGCACCAAATAGCACCATACCACCTACCAGAATACGGTAGATGTTCAATATCCATTTCTTACGGGTAAGATAACGTATATTGGCTTCTCCATAATAATAATTACCCAGAATGCTGCTGAAGGCGAAGAAAAACAAAGCAATAGCAACAAAAATACTTCCTGCCGAACCAATCTCGTTCGTCAGCGCCTGTTGCGTAAGTTGTACTCCATTGGTAGAGCCGTCCAGTGGCGCACCGCTGAAAAGTATAATGAACGCGGTGCAGGTACATATAATTAATGTATCGGTGAAAACGCCCAAGGTCTGTATCAGCCCCTGCTTTACGGGATGTGTGACGTGTGCGGTGGCTGCCACATTGGGAGCGGAACCCATACCGGCTTCATTGCTGAACAATCCCCGCTTGATGCCTTGCATCAATGCAATACCTACGCCACCACCCAATGCCTGTTGCCAGCCGAAGGCATGGCTAACGATGAGTTTGATAACGGCAGGAAGTTCAGTGATATTGATAGCTACAATGATCAGTGCCAAAGCAATATATCCCAATGCCATAACGGGAACAATAATGCTGCTTACTTTAGCAATGCGCTGTACACCACCGAAGATAATAAGCAGTGTGGCTATGGTAATAACCCCTCCTACGATGGCGTGGTCGAAACCGAATGCATGTTCAAAAGCTGCACACAGCGTATTGCTTTGTACGGAGTTGAAGGCGAAGCCGAAAGTGATCGTAATGAGTACGGCAAACACAGTACCCATCCACGGTTGTTTCAATCCTTTTCGCATATAATAAGCGGGACCGCCAATGAAAGAGTCTTTGCCTCTTACCTTATATAATTGTGCCAATGTGGACTCTACGAATGAACTGGCAGCACCAAACAGGGCAATGACCCACATCCAGAACACTGCTCCCGGCCCGCCTACAGCGATGGCAGTGGCCACACCCGCCAGATTGCCCGTACCTACACGGCTGGCAATGGAGATGGCAAATGCCTGGAATGAAGAGATATGCTTTTCACCCGGCTTTCCATTCGTTCCTGCCGAATCACCCAGTAAACGTACCATTTCACCTATCATGCGGAACTGTACGAAGCGGGTTTTCAGCGTGAACCAAAAGGCACATCCCAAAAGCAGAGCGATAAGGATATAAGTCCAGAGAATATCGTTGATTGAATTGATTATATTCATGCTATATTGTTTAATATTTACTTGTTTAATGATAAACTGTCGGTTCTTCTGTCTGAATTTATTGATTATAAAGGTCGCAAAAGATATCTTTTGTAACTGATTGAATATTACTGTGTTGTGTTGAGGTGTTCTAAGACTGCGACTGAGGTACCCTAAGTATACGACTGAGATACCCTAAGTATGGGACTGAGGTACCCTAAGTATCATACTGAGATACCCTAAAATAACAACAGTTTTGTTTTTTTGTTTTTCTGTAAATAACTTTTTCTTCATAACCCAAAAGTAGAAGTCAGGATTGAAGAATAATCATTTATTTTAGTCTGAAGTGAAACTTATGCCCTTCAAATACCGGTTCTACAATATCAAACCGGATGAACTTGGCAAGTAAATGTTCCGCTGCACGTCGGGAAAGGCGTGCCAGCCTACAATACCTGTTTAACGATAGACTGTCATTTTCTTCCAACAAGTCAAGCAACAACTGTTCGCGCTCAGTATAAGTTATCAGTTCTCCCCGCGGACTACCACTTTGCTGCCATACACGCAGATGAACCGGTGTAGCGAGTATATTCTCATCCTTGATGCGCAGATAAGCCAACGGTTTTCCTGTTTCATCCTTGGCATATACGGGTTTTTGCAAACTTTCTTCAATCTGCACTACCAGCACACTGCGTCCTTCCGCCTGAAAGGTCTGCATGGTATAATTCACTTCCGGCTGACAGTACATTTGTGCTGCCGCCTCTATCATATATTGTTCCTCATCGGAGCGAACTCCGGCAATCTTTCCGTTATCTTTTACCCCGATCAGCAACCGCCCGCCGTCCGTATTGGCAAAGGCGGAGAGCGTTTTTGCGATCTTACGGGCATCGGAAATCTCAAACTTAAAGTCCTGCCTTTGGTGTTCGCCTTCGGCTATGAGCAAGTGTATGTATTCCGTATCTGTAAGGGGTTTCATGCCTGCAAAAGTAGGTAAAAAACGCCAGAGGACGTTTTTTTGTGCAATTTTTGCGGATTATTTCAAAAAAAATATTGTTTTTCTGCATTTATTTCAAGAAAGAGTGTATTTTTGCCAGACATTATTAACGAAGTAATATTAATAAGAAAAGGATTATGAAAGAATTAGTTGAAAAAGTTGCTGAATTGTATGCAGCATTCGAGAAAGATGCAAAAGCTCAGATTGAAAATGGTAACAAAGCTGCCGGTACTCGTGCACGTAAGGCTTCTTTGGAAATCGAAAAATCAATGAAAGCATTCCGCAAAGCATCTTTGGAAGCTGCTAAATAATAAGCACGCTTACTGAAAGAATTGAAAGACCGTCTCAATGAGAACGGTCTTTTTTGTTTTATCCGGTACAAACATAGGGCCACCCGATATTTTCGGTATACCCATCAAATAATAAGCAATTTGTTCAGCCGCAAGATAACGCGGATCTCTTTATTAATTCTTTTTCAAACTATATACATTGTGTATATGATATATCTTTTATATCTTTGTAAAAAAAGAAAGGAGTTATTATGGCGACAATGACATTAGAGAAAAAAAGGAAAAATATAGATTTGCCTGTTGACGTATTACAGCGCTTATCGGTTTTGGCTGCTTCACAAGGTAAGAGTTTGAAAGCTTTCATAGAGCACCTCTTGGTGGTAAAAGCAAATTCTATTTCTGTGGAAGTTTTAGAAAATCCCAGTCCAAGTGGCGATTCCTTTTTCGAAGATGCAGAAAATATGGCTGAGATTTCAGCACGAGTGAAAGCACATAAAGCAGGAAAGACAAAATCTGCCATAAAGCTTAAATCAGCCGAGGAAATCAAGAGCTTTATAGATAATCTCTGAGATGAAATATATCATAGAGTTTGAAGCCAAAGCTATAGAGGATTTAGCTAAATTGAAGAAATCGGGAAATAAAGCATTAATTACTAAAATCGAAAGATTACTTTTGGAAATAGCAGAACACCCTACTGTGGGAACTGGACAAGTGGAAGCATTGAAAGGTATTTTATCCGGTTATTGGAGCAGGAGAATTGATAAGTTTAATCGTATTATTTATACCATTGAAGAAGAAATTGTGACAGTTACAATAATTTCGGCTAAAGGGCACTATGGTGAAAGTGGTAAGTTGTGTAGTGGATATGAATGAAAACGTCCTCAATAAACTGAAAATACTGGCGGAGTCGGCCAAATATGACGTCTCATGCTCGTCCAGCGGTACCGTGCGTTCCAACAAACCCGGTATGTTGGGTAATACTGTCGGCGGCTGGGGTATTTGCCATAGTTTTGCTGAAGACGGGCGTTGCATTTCACTACTGAAAGTGATGCTGACGAACTATTGCATCTACGACTGTGCATATTGCATCAATCGTCGTTCTAATGATTTGCCGCGTGCTACGCTTTCTGTCAGCGAGTTGGTAGATCTGACGATGGAGTTCTATCGCCGCAATTATATAGAAGGATTATTTCTGAGCAGCGGTGTGGTGCGAAGTCCGGATTATACCATGGAACGCCTGGTGCGTGTGGCCAAGGACTTGCGCACAGTGCATCGTTTCAATGGTTATATTCATTTGAAAAGTATCCCCGGTGCCAGTCGTGAACTGGTGAACGAAGCGGGATTGTATGCCGACCGCCTCAGCGTTAATGTAGAAATACCGAAAGAGGAGAATCTGAAACTTCTTGCCCCCGAGAAAGATCATAAAAGTGTATATGCACCGATGCGTTATATTCAGCAAGGCGTATTGGAAAGTTCGGAGGAACGGAAGAAACACCGTCATGCACCACGTTTTGCCCCTGCCGGACAGAGTACGCAAATGATTGTAGGGGCTACGGCGGAAACGGACAAAGATATCCTTTTTCTTTCATCTGCTCTTTATAAAGGACCTACAATGAGGCGTGTTTATTATTCCGGTTATATCTCTGTGAATACGTATGATACGCGTTTGCCGGCCCTGAAGCAACCACCGCTGGTGCGTGAAAATCGCCTGTATCAGGCAGATTGGCTTATGCGCTTTTATCAGTTTAAGGTGGAAGAGATTGTGGATGATGCATATCCTGACCTGGACCTGGAGATTGATCCTAAACTGTCGTGGGCCTTGCGCCATCCGGAGCAGTTTCCGGTAGATATCAATCGGGCGGATTATGAGATGTTATTGCGTATTCCGGGTGTCGGAGTGAAGTCGGCAAGATTGATCGTGGCATCCCGTCGTTTTTCTAAGTTAGGTTTCTATGAGTTGAAGAAGATAGGAATAGTGATGAAGAAAGCGCAGTACTTTATTACTTGCCATGAACTCCCTATGAAGACTGTGAATGAAATGACTCCGCAAGCAGTACGCAGTTTGCTGATAACGAAACCGAACAAGAAGAAAGTGGACGAAAGGCAGTTGTTGCTTGATTTCCACGACTAAGAGAGTTCCTTTCCATGAATATATTTGTTTTTGATAATACTTTCGAGGGCTTGCTGACTTCTGTTTTTGAAGCCTATTCCCGTCGTGTTTTTCCTGATGCATTGTCTCCGGAAGGAGAGCCATTACCCTTATTTCATGATGAAGTCTTCACGGTAATCACCGAAGAAGAAAAGGCGAAGCGAGTATGGCGTGGTTTGCAAAAGAAACTCTCTTCCGGTGCTCTGTCTTGCCTTGCCCAATGTTGGCTGGCGGAGGAACAGGAAACTCCGATGCTTTTGTTCCGCTATATCTGTAAAGCGATTGATGCTCCCCGTTCCATTGAAACCAATTTTGCCGATCCGGATGTGCTGGAATTCTCACGTATGTGGAAGCGGGTGGATTGGGAACGTCTTCGTATGCTCCAGTTTATCCGTTTTCAGAAAGCTGCCGACGGCACCTTCTTTGCTGCGGTAGAGCCGGAAAAGAATGCTCTACCACTGGCTATTGATCACTTTAAGGATCGTTTTGCCGATCAGCCCTGGCTGATATACGACATAAAACGGGCGTATGGCTTCTATTATGATTTGAAAGAAGTACGTCAGGTTACCTTTGAAGAAGGTTCACGCGAGGGACATCTGGTCACGGGTATGCTGGACGAAAGCTTGATGGATAAAGACGAGAAACTTTTTCAGCAACTCTGGAAGACATACTTTAAAGCCATCTGTATCAAAGAACGGCTAAATCCGCGGAAGCATAAACAAGATATGCCTGTACGTTACTGGAAACACATGACAGAGAAGCAGTAACAAGATCATTCGATTTGTTCTACTGTTACATCCGGCCATTCCTGCATCAGTGACAGCATGTGCCCTTCGTCATTACTCCGCTTGGATTTGATAACCATAGTCACTATATACCTTTCTGTATCTCCGGAACCTAATCTTTCCATTTTGTAGGAGACTAACATATAATTTCGGGAGTTAAAGCGATCGGATACTTCCTTAAGGATATCCTTATTTTCGGTAGAGAATGTTATCATGGAGCTTTTCATCCCTACACTTTTGAACAGGATGCTGAGCAGTTCCAATCCAGCCAGAGTGAGCAGGGTAGCGGCTATACTTATTACATACATTCCGGCTCCAACCGCCAGACCGATGCCTGCTGTAGCCCATATTCCGGCAGCAGTAGTCAGCCCCCTGACAATTTGTTTTTGTAATATGATGGTACCGGCACCGATAAAACCGATACCGCTGACTACCTGAGCTGCTACACGACTCGGGTCCAGCGAGACGCTATTTTCTTTGATAATGTCCTGAAAGCCATATTGGGAAACAATCATGATGAGGGCACTGCCCAACGATACTAAAAAGTGAGTACGGTATCCTGCTTCTTTGGCACGGTATTCTCTGTCCAGGCCGATGATGGCACCTAAGATGCCGGCTACTAATAATCTGAGTACGAAATCGAAATCTAATGTCATATTGGCTCCTTTCTGTGTTTTAAGTTACTGTACTTTTTCTTTCGGCTTGCCCCGAAAGAAAAAGATACCAAAAAGAAAGAGGCACCGGCTACGTCTCCGGAGTAGCCCCGGAAGTGCAGCCTTGAGTTTTTCTTTTGGTATCTTTTCTTTTGTCTCAAGACAAAAGAAAAGTACTTAATTTATAACCCATGCCCTATTATGCGGCACCGTCTTTTTCGGATCATAGTGCATTCCCGCCTGTGTCGGTATTTTAAGAACGTATGTACGTCCGCTTTTGTTTTGTAAAGAACTATCGCGCAGCCATGGGTTGGCATCCTTCAGTTGGGCGTAGGTAATACCTTTACTCTTGGCAAATTGTGCCAGATTGTCGATACTCGTTGTTACATTGACCTCTGTATGGGGGATGACCGGGTAAAGATGTTCCCGTTTTAGTAAAAAGCCATAGCGCTGCGGATTACTGATGACGGCTTTAGCGGCAAGCAGGCGGAACATATAACGGGAAGTCTCTTCTACAAGCCAAAGGTCTACGGCTTGATCTACGAGCTGTTTTTTCAGTTCGGAGGAGATGCGGCCTTGTCCGCCATTGTAGGCAGCGGCTACGCAGAGCCAGTTACCATATCTTTGGTAGGCATCTTTCAGATACTGGCATGCGGCACGGGTGGCTTTCTCCACGTGATAACGTTCGTCGATATTGGGGTTTACTTCAAGGCCGAATTCGCGTCCGGTAGTTTGCATGAACTGCCACATTCCGGCTGCTCCTGCCGGACTACGGGCAAGGGTATTGAGGTTGCTCTCTATTACGGCGAGATATTTGAAATCATCGGGTACACCGTTTTCCTTCAATATGGGTTCTATGATGGGAAAGAAGCGGTTCGCACGCTTGATGGTGAGCATGGTGGTGGAATGCATATAGGTGAACGACATTTGTTCGCGATCCATACGTTCACGATGATCGTAACGCGTCAGGTCAATTTCCTGTCCGGCAAAGGTTATTTTATCCGGTACGGAAGGGGAGGTGACACAATAGGGAACTTCGGATTTAACGGATTGCTGTTCAGGGTCTATCGTGCTGTGCCCAAACAGAAATGGAAGTGTGGCACCGGCGCATAGAGCAACTGAGGTAACTATCAGGATATGTATTGAGCTTTTTTTCATTTTCAAAAGTTTGTTTGGTTCGAGGTCGAATATACAATATTTACGGGAATGAGGCAAGAACTATGGTGTCTTTACAACGAATCTTAGTTCTTTATAGGCAATCTTTCCCATAACCACCGGGGGATCATTCGCCAGAAAAAGACAACTACACGGTATCTGCCGTCGATCACAATGACCCGTTTTTTCCGGTTCAGGGCACGGACGATACTCTTCGCTACCTGATTGGCTTGCATCAACATGGGGAACTTACCACTTTTCAGTAAGTCGGTAGCGACGAATCCCGGGCGTATGTCTGTGAAATGGATATTCAAGTGTTGCATCCGGGAGAGTTGTGCCAAGGCTTCGATGTAAGTATTCTGGAAGCGTTTCGTTGCGGAATAGGCCGGGGCGATGCCCAATCCTTTGGTGCCTGCAATGGAACTGATGACAGCGATGTGCCCACCTCCTTGGGTTTTGAAGTGATTGAAGGCAGCGGTCACCATGCGGGTGAATCCTTCTACGTTGGTACGGGCGGTATTTAGTTCTATTTCCGGTTTCAGGTCCGGGTTCTGGCTACCTATGCCGGAGCTGAGGAAGAACAAATCCATGCCACCTAACTTCCGGATGAGTGTTTCCAGCAGGGTGGGGGCATCCGAATCTGTTACGTCCAGACGTTGAATTTCGATTTGCCCGGGGGCAGTGGCTTGCAGTTTCTCCAATGCTTCTTCTCGTCTTCCGGCAATACCGATGTGCCAACCTTGCTGAATTAGCAGTTTGGCAACTTCTTCTCCTATGCCGGAGGTGGCTCCTATAATAATGGCTCGTTTCATAATTGCTGTATTAGTAGTTTGTTAATTGCATGTGCAGGATGGGAAAGGGCTTGCCTTGCGCATCTGTTTCATCCCGACTTATTACTTCAAAGCCCCTGTTACGGTAGAAGCGAAAAGCCTGTTCGTTTTGTTCATTGACATCCACTTTGTGGAAACCTCGTTCGTTTACGGCAAACTCTAATAATGTCTTGCCATATCCTTTTCCCTGTTCGTCGGGGTGGATAAACAGCATTTCTATTAAATCGTCGCTTAGTCCCAGAAAGCCACTGATGCGGTTGTCTTTATTCTTTATAGTATAGAGTTGCACTGCGGGGAAATAAACGTTCTGTACCAGAGGTTTGTAGTACTGAATATCTTCTTCACTCAAGAAGTGATGCGTACTGCGTACGGATGCTTCCCAAAGCTCAGAGAGTTCGGGATAATCTTTCTCCGTGGCGATGAAGATATTTGTAGGAAGATTGTTCATTTTCATATATTCTATTGCCCGATGACGGTTGCTACTATTTTTCTTCCACCGCCACGATTGCGGAATTCACAGAGGTATATACCTTGCCAGATACCCATATTCAGTCTACCGTCAGTGATAGGTATGCTGAGACTATTACCTGTCAGGGTCGATTTGGCATGGGCGGGCATGTCATCATCTCCTTCGCAAGTATGCATGTAGTAAGGTTCCCGTTCTTTCACCAGGTGGTTGAAGATGGCTTCCATGTCCGTCTGGACATCCGGATCAGCATTTTCATTGATGCTAAGTCCGGCAGAGGTATGCTTGATGAACAGATGTAAAAGTCCGGCTTGCGGCAGACGCGGCAGGTTACGTATTATTTCATCCGTTATCAGGTGAAAACCACGTGCGCGAGGACGTAGGGTAAATTCTCTTTGAGTAACAAAACTTTGTTCCATTTTATATATTTCTATGCGTTATTATTTTCCGATATGATTTAGAATGAAAGTCTTTCTATTCTTTAGGGGCTTTATCAAGTGATGATCCGCAATACTTACAGAACTGTGCACTTTCTTCGTGTCCTCGCCTGTGACAGTTGGGGCACTCTCTTGCTACATTCTTTTCATGTTTTTTCATCAGCGATACGGAAACGATGCCGGTGGGTACTGCAATGATAGTGTAACCTATCAGCATGACACAACCTGAAAGGAATTTCCCTAGGGCGGTGACAGGAGTTATATCTCCGTAACCTACCGTGGTAAGCGTGACACAGGCCCAATAAATGCTGTTGGGAATATTGCTGAACTGTGTATTGGGTTTTCCTCCTTCAATCATGTACATCAGTGTTCCGATAGATATCACCAGAATCACCACAAACATAAAGAAAACTGCGATTTTCTTGCTACTGTCTCGTAGTGCCGTCAGTAGCATTTGCCCTTCCATCCAGAAGTTGAATAACTTGAAAACGCGGAATATCCGTATCAGGCGGAATGCCCGTATAATAAGCAGATAGCGTGCTCCGGGAAACAGGAAAGCGAGATAAAGCGGCAGTGTAGCCAGCAAGTCGATGATGCCGAAAGCACTGAAAGCATATTTGGAAGGTTTAGGTGAACAATACAGTCGGGTGATATATTCGAAAGTGAAGAAAGCGGTCAGTAAATACTCCATAACAATGAATGGAGTTTTCAGCCATACCGGCAATCCTTGCAGGCTTTCCAGGATAACAAGTCCCACGCTAAGCAATATGCACCAGATCAGGGTAACGTCGAATAGCTTCCCGGCAGGTGTATCAGCTTCGAATATGATGACATATAGTTTTCGCTTCAAAGCCTGATTATGCATCAGTTCTGTGAATTTATCTTTCAGTTTCATGTTTCACAATGTTTGTTACAAAAGTAGGAAAACCTTTCCGAATGAGAAAAAGGGTACTTGACTTTTTGTAACTTGCTGGAATATGGAGTATATTTGTTACCTGTTTTCACGATTTAAAAGTAAACAACCATGAATCGAATAATAACCTTCGTTATCGGGGTTTTGTTCATCATACTTAAAATAAAGAGCGTATGAATAAAGTATGTGTAGTAACAGGTGGAGCCGCCGGTATCGGTCGTTGCATTGTCGAGATGTTTGCAGAATCGGGATATACGGTGTATTTCATTGATAAGACACCCGAGGCGGTGGAACTGGCGGAAGGAAAGATGTCGGAAAGAGGGCTTTCGGTTACAGGCTTTGTCGTTTAAAGACTATTTCAGTGGTGCAGGTGCTATTGTGAATATTTCTTCTACCCGTGCTTTTCAGTCGCAGGCCAATACGGAAAGTTATACGGCAGCCAAAGGTGGAATAACGGCTCTGACTCATGCACTTGCGGTCAGTCTTTCGGGAATTGCCCGCGTGAATTCTATCGCTCCCGGTTGGATTGATACGGGAAGCTATCATGAAGAGGATTATGTGCCGGCATATACGGAAGGAGATATCATGCAGCATCCCTCGCAAAGGGTAGGAGAACCGGCCGATATAGCCCGTGCAGTTCTTTTCCTTTGTGACGAACGGAACTCCTTTATCAACGGGGAGAATATTACGATTGATGGAGGCATGAGTAAACTAATGATTTATCATAATGATTATGGTTGGGATTATCAATCGTAGAAACTATTAAATATAAAAAAGAGAATAATGGAAAAAGTAATTATCAACTCGTATGAGGATTTTGAAAAGCTGGTAGGTCAGCAAATTGGGGTTTCCGATTATGTGGAACTTTCGCAGGAACGTATCAATCTGTTTGCTGATGCTACGTTGGATCATCAGTGGATACATGTAGATACGGAACGTGCTAAAACAGAGAGTCATTTCAAGACTACTATTGCGCATGGTTATCTCACTTTGTCTATGTTGCCGTATTTGTGGAACCAAATTATTGAGGTGAACAACCTGAAGATGATGGTTAATTATGGTATGGATCAGATGAAGTTCGGTCAGGCGGTATTGTCGGGACAAAGTATTCGTTTAGTTGCGAAACTGCACTCATTGACAAACTTGCGCGGTGTGGCAAAGGCTGAGATTAAATTTACGATTGAGATAAAAGACCAACCGAAGAAGGCACTTGATGGAATTGCAGTGTTCTTGTATTATTTCAATTAAAATTCTTTCATTATAAATTACACGGATATTCACAGATTAAGAAGAAGAGCTTTACTGAAGCTTCATTATTAAATCTGTGAATATCCGTGTAATTTGTGATGTATTCTTTATTGCTTCCTAATATACTCCTGCCACAAATGCCGGATAGCCGCTACCGGATGATATAACAACATTCTTGGCCCTGCCCATCTCATGATTTCTCTCATCCGTTCCCGCATCTCCGGTTTGTAACAATGTATGGTACAGAGTCGACAAGTACCTTTCTTTTCTCCGAATGGACAACGTGACAACCGTGCATGTGCATATTCCAACACTTCCCTGCATTGCAGGCACAAAGTTTCGTTCCCCTCTTTCTTCCGGCAGTAGAGGCGGATCATTTGTTCCACGGTTTGTTTTTCCTGTTCGATGCGGGACATTATTTATGCTTGCCAGCGTTTCAACTTCGGAAACTCTTGCTTCATCATCGCAATAGCTTCTTCTTTAGTAACTTTCTGCTCCGAGTCTTTATTGAATTCTTCTACAAACTGGGCACAATGTTCTATCATTTCATCCATGGTGCAGTCTTGCGCGAATTTACCTTGCTGATAGCAGTAAGTGCAATAATCTGCGCTGAGGCTACCGTCAGCATTTGTTCCGCATACTTCATCGGATGTTAGTGGCATTCCGCAACTTTGGCAAAATTTCATTTCCATAATAATTTTGTTTTAACAATATTAATTTATTGATTATATCTGGGAGATAAGCTTTTATATTTTTCAAAGCCATTATCCTGACTTTTATAAATGATTGTATCGATAAAATAAAGATGCCCGTCATCCCTACTAATACATTATTAGGAAGAGCATCGAATATATCATAATTGCCATTTGAGAAAAAATCACCATCTAATTCAGAACTGAATCCCATTTTATTAAGCTCTTCTTCTATTTCGGGTTCAGTAGCTTCACGCATAGCTACAATAAATGGTTGTGAAAGTACGGCACAAACTTTTTCGGCTTTATTATATGCAAAACCTATTAGCTTATAAGAACAATCTGGAAAATAAATGTTGTGAATCCTTATACGCTCAAAAAACTGAGAGAGATTGTCATCTGAGTAGCGAAAATCATTTAATTTGTAAACAGTAGTGCTATTCTCTATTGATAGATATACTTCATTTTCAGATCCTCTATCAGAAAATATTCCTATTGTATTAATATCTTCTATCCAATACCCTCTGTCTCTTGCGAATCTTTCGAGGTTTGCAATCTGGACTCCCTTAACGACCGTTGTTCCCGCAATTGCTTGAATTGATTCAAGCACTCCTCGCGCGACATTGGATGCTTCCTCCAATAAGCAATGGATTTCATTTTCTTCGCTATGGCTTGGCGATGATATTGATTCAGTTTTTCCATATTGTTTGTTTTTATTATACATATAATGCAAAGATACTGTTTTTGTTCTTTCTTTAATTATCGTAGCAGCAATTTTTTCAGTAAACCTTCATTCAACAGGTGCACAGTTTCGAACTTTCCGTTATAGAATACAGCCCAATTATTAAAGATACAAGGCAGTTGTTTAGCTTTCTCCAAAGTATCTATCTCTACCAACTGGAGAGGTATTTGGTTGTTCTCGCAGTAATTGTATATCTGTTCGATGCAATTGGGAATATAGGGACATTGCACACCGTAATAAATGGTCAGTTCTTTGCCCTCAATGCTCTGTTTCCGCACGTTTGATGTGAATTTCGGTTGGGTGCCGTCAAAGGAAAGAGCTAATAATTCATATTCGTCATTGATGGTATCCACTACTTTGAAGCCATATTTCAACATGAACTTCTTTTCTGATAAGAAAGGTTTCTTCTTTTTGGAAGAAAGGAGGCAGATGCCGGATTTTCCTTGCGCTTTTGCGTCGTCGATGCACGATTGCAACAATTCCTTTCCGTATCCCTTTCCTTTGTAACTGCCGGATACCCACAGGCAATAAATATAGAAATAATTATCACCAGTTACGGGAACCCAAGCTTTTTCCAACGGGGCATACTCGATGAACACCTTTCCCTGCGCATCCAGTTTGCGGAAGACGTGTCCTTCTTTGATACGCTCTGCCAGCCAGTTGCGTTTATCGTTTACGCCGGTCTGGTGTTTTTTGTCTGCAATGGCGCAACATAGGTGTTCGCTCATTACGTTCTCAGGGGTTAGTGTGATGAATGCCATACTTTTATCCATTCTTGCTAATTTTGAGATAAACCATATCTTTCAGAAGCTTTCCATCTTCATACATGGGATGATCGTAGTTATCAGTAAAAAAGTTGGGTATGCGGTGCGAGTAGGTAAATCCGCATTGTTTGTAGAAATCCTCTGTGTATGTATCTTCTGCTGTACCTACCAATAGCGTATGATAACGATCTTTGTAGTGCTCCAATAGAAATTCTATTAGCCGTTTTCCATATCCTTTTCGTTGGTAGTGGGGATAAGTGGCGATGTTCTTGATTTCATAGACTCCGTTTCCTTCATCTGTTATCACACACGCTGCCTTTAAGTCGCCGTCGTAGAGAGCATACATTTCTCCTCGTTCCAGGTAGAGATCTATCATGGATTCTTGTTCGTCGGCAAGTAGCAGTAGTTCGAGGAACTCCTTTTTGTTCTTTAAAATAGGGACGATGTTTACCATTCGTGTAGATTTAATTGTTCTTGAATCACCTCAAAGGTAGGCAATTGGTATGAGAAAGACAAATTCTGCTACCAAGTTGAAAAACATTATTCCGAAATTTGCTACTTATAATTAATTTCTGTTCTTTCGTACAGGAATTTATGGTTGCCCGATAATGGTCTATGCTTTTTAGGGAGAGCGAGTTTTCTAAGTCAATTCATTGGGGGGATAAGATTAAAAGTAGTCAACCTATGTAAGAAGACTATATGCTCTATATCAGTAGATTATGATTCTCAGTTATGCTCACTATATTGAGAATCTTTTCTCACAACGATGAGTATTTATTCTCATCGTATTGAGAAGTTCTTCTCATCGCGTTGAGAATGCTTTCTCTTTACGTTGAGAAAATCTTCATTATAGGCATCCTGTTTCCGACTGATAAGTATTGTATTGCAAAGTAATATAGGTTATGAATAAAACATCCTTTGGAGAAGAAGTATATAGCGTTGTCGCCTCCATCCCTCCGGGACGTGTGCTGACGTATGGACAGATTGCTTATCTTATAGGTAAGCCCCAGTGTTCACGTATGGTGGGGCAGGCCATGCATAACGCATCTGAGGGACAAAATCTGCCTTGCCACCGGGTAGTGAATAGTCAGGGACGACTGGCCCCTTTCTGGCCTGAACAACGGGAGTTGCTGGAAAAAGAGGGTACCGTCTTTAAGAAGAACGGATGCGTAGATATCAAGGCATCCGGTTGGGAAATACTGAAGGAGGTTATTTCTTAGCGAATATATTGATGAGCAGCGAGCAACTTGTCAGCAAGATACCTGTTCCCACCACTCCCGTCCAGCCGAACCATTGCCAGAAGGTTCCGGCAAGGAAAGTTCCGGTGGAACCGCCAATGAAATAGGTAGTCATGAAAATAGTATTGATGCGATTGGATGCCTGCGGACAAAGGGCAAATGCACTTGTCTGATTGCTGAGTTGGATGCATTGCATCCCTATATCTATCAACAGAATACCGGCTATGATACCTGCATAACTATATTGTCCCGCATAGAGCACTATCCATGCACTGATTATCAGCGAACATCCTATATAAGTAAGCCGTTTCACCCCGACCGTATTGATGAATTTTCCGATGGAAGAAGCGGTCAGTGCCCCGGCTATGCCACAAAGTCCCAGCATTCCTATGATATTGTTTCCCGCAAAGAAAGGCGCCTGTTCCATCTTGAAAGCCAGACAACTCCACATGGCAAGGAACGATCCGAACGAGAAACCTGCACGCAACGAAGCTATGCGGAGTTGGGGATACTTCTTGACGATGGAAAATAGGGATTTCATCAGTCCAGCATAACTTCCCTGATAATTGGAAGGAAGGTCGGGGAGTATCCTTATTATAATAAGCAAACAAACGACCATCAATCCCGCGGCAATAAAGTAGATAAACCGCCAGCCCATGTATTCGCCTACAATGCCGCTTACTACGCGCGAAGCAAGAATACCCGTCAGTAGTCCCGAAAGGATAATACCTACGTTCTTTCCTTTGGTTTCGGGAGTGGAATATTGTGCCGCAAGGGGCATGAATATCTGGGGGATAACCGAACAGGCACCCGTCAGTAGAGAAGCGAACAGTATCAGGTGGATATTGGGAGCTAAAGCAATGGTGAGCAGTGAGACTACCAGAATGGAAATATTTACGAGGATAATATTTCTTCTTCGGTATAAATCGCCCAGTGGAATGATGAACAATAGTCCGATGGCATATCCTATCTGCGAGCACATGGCTATCAGATTGGCGGTGAACTCACTGATGTTCAGGTCACGGCTGATACGGTTCAGTAGTGGTTGGTTGTAGTATATGTTGGCTACCGTTACGCCTGAGATGATGGCCAGCGTCCAAAGCAGGGACGAGGGTACTCCTTGATTTTCTTTTAGTTCCAATTTCATGCCGCAAAGGTAGTAATTTCATGAAAAAGAAACATGCACAATGATCAATGATTCATATACAGGGGCATCAGGCGATGGTAGGCTTTCAGATATTTCCTGAGTCTGGTGACTTCTTTTTCTCCAATGCAGGGCATGCGGCGCACATCCATATTATCCGTCAGGTCATGAATCTTAACGGCAACGGCTATGGGATTGGAGGCGCATCTTTCGACGTATTCTTCGTAATCTTCCTCATCGGAGGTCTTTGTGACACACAGCACGGCTTCAATGATTTCGGCAGAGAATCCTTCCTTTTCCAGGTCTTCGAATGTCCATTCCGTATCTTCTACAACGTCGTGTAGAATACCGACAATCCTTTCTTTCTGATTCCGTCCCATATTCATTACGCGGATGGGATGATGCAGATATTCCTGTCCGTATTTGTCTTTTTGTCCTTTGTGGGCTTCGGTGGCAATAGCGATGGCATGTGAGAGAAGATGATTGTCCATAAGATTTTTTTTTAGAATTGTTCGATACAAAGTTACTGAAATCTGTTATTAAATATAAGAGAGGCTTATTATTAAAATAGTATATTAACCCAATAAATGAAACAGATTATGAATATAGAACATTTTCCGGAGAAAAAAGTTTTTCAGACCGTAGTCGATGGAGAGACTGCCCGCCTGATGTATCATGTAGCTGACGGTGCTTTGGATGTGCGTCACACGATTGTACCCGGTGAAATAGGTGGTAGGGGAATTGCTTCTGCTTTAGTAAAGGCAGCCTATGATTATGCATTGGCTAATGAACTGGTACCTGTGGCAACCTGTTCCTATGCCGTGAAGTGGCTGGAAAGGCATCCTGAATATAATGGAAAGACGGGTAAGGATTATGCGGGGGAGGGGACTTGTGCATTATAGAAACTCCTTAAAACTTTGAGCAGCCATATATTATCTATATGTGGCTGCTCAAAATTTATTCACTTAATTATTCTGATTGATAAGGTTTATCACGACCTTTACCATTATATCTTTTTCTTCTGTTCTGCTTTCTGCAATCATTAATGTAAGGGCGACTAATGTGTTGTTGCTTATTAACCGGGAACCATCAGGTTTATATAAAATTCTGTTTTTCTCGAGAAACCATAGGAAGAGAAAAGCAGCAATACGTTTGTTTCCATCGCTAAATGAATGGTTTTTTACAACTAAATAGAAAAGCATGGCTGCTTTTTCTTCAATGCTGGGATAAAGTTCTTTTCCATCAAATGTCTGATAGATAGTATTGATGGAGCTATGAAATGATTGGTCCTTTTCATTTCCGAATAAGCCACTACTTCCAAATTTCTTTTGCAGAATGTGTATTGCCACCATTGCCTCTTCGTATGTAGCCCGGAAAGAGGTGGTTCGTGTAGTTGCTTCTACTTCTAATCTCTGATAGTCATACTTATCCAAAGTATCTAAGCCGTATGTGTAATCGGTAATAACATGTAATAACCCATTGGCTTCATTCAAGGTTAATTCTTTGTGTTCGATTACATTGGATAGTAATCTTACGGTATTCTTCAAATCAGCTAATTGTTGTGCTTTAGCCTGTTCATTAATAACATAACCTTTGATTAGGTATTCTTTCAGAACTTTATTAGCCCAAATACGAAACTGGATACCTTGTTGTGATTTTACGCGGTAGCCAATAGAGGTTATCATTTCGAGATTGTAATATTCTACCTGCCGGGTAACGCTTCTTTCACCCTCTTGTTGAACTGTCGCAAATTTTGCGACAGTTGGAATTTCTTTTAGTTCTTCCTTTAGTGCATTAGTGATATGCTTGCCAATCGTTTTTACATCACGGTCAAACAGTTCAGCCATTTGTTGGCGATTAATCCATACCGTTTCATTTTCCAGTCTCACATCTATTAAAGTTTGTCCATCCTTAGTCTGGTAGATGATAATATTTCCTTTGTCGTTCATTTTTTATTCTTTTTAAATACGAATTTGTAAAGGTAAGCATTTTCTTCTTTGCTGCCTTCGGATTTTTCTCTATCTTGCTTCCGTTTTCAATCATTCACTAAAGAAAACTGAATATGAAGAAATATATAGGAGCGCACGTAAGTGCGAGTGGGGGAGTTGAGATAGCTCCTGTTAATGCGCATGAGATAGGTGCGAATGCATTTGCTTTGTTTACAAAGAACCAACGGCAATGGGTGACCAAACCTCTGACCGAAGAAAGTATTCGCGGATTTAAAGACAATTGTGAGAAATACTCTTTTGATGCCCGCTATATCTTGCCTCATGATAGCTATTTAATCAATCTGGGACATCCTGAAGAAGAAGGACTGGAGAAAAGCCGTGCCGCATTTCTGGATGAAATGCAACGTTGTGAGCAATTGGGTCTGAAGCTTCTGAATTTCCATCCGGGCAGTCATCTGAATAAAATTTCAATAGAGGAATGTCTGGATAAGGTAGCAGAATCTATCAATATCACATTAAGTAAAACGAAAGGAGTGACTGCTGTTATTGAGAATACAGCTGGACAAGGAAGTAATGTTGGTAATGAGTTTTGGCAACTAAAGCATATCATTGATCGTGTGGATGATAAATCCCGTGTAGGTGTATGCTTGGATACTTGTCATACTTACTCGGCAGGATACGATATCGTAAAGGAATATGATAAAGTGTTTCAGGAGTTTGATGAAGTCGTTGGTTTTAACTATTTGCGGGGTATCCACCTGAATGATACTAAAAAAGAACTGGGTAGCCATGTAGACCGCCATGACAGTATAGGGAAAGGCTTGTTAGGCATAGACTTCTTTAAGCGTTTTATGAAAGATGAACGGTTTAATGATATGCCTGTTATTCTTGAAACGCCGGATGAGAGTTTATGGGCGGACGAGATAAAGTTGTTGCGTAGCTTCGAAGAGTAGATACGCGGACGACGCGGACTAAACGGACGAACACGGATTTTCTTAATTCATAATAAGAAGTCCGTGTTCGTCCGTTTAGTCCGCGTCGTCCGCGTATCCTTATTGATTTACCTTCACATTATTCCATTCAGATGACGGGATAATCGACTTGTCATACTCACCATCTTTCGCTTTAATATTCAGATTCTCAAATTTGAAATTCGTCAGTTTGTACTGCTCGGATGCACTTACGTTGAAAAACACATCACATTCAAAGTCTATATTACGCATTGTTACATGGTCCGAGTAAGACATCGGAATATCTTTACGGTCTTTCAGATCAAAGAACTGAGTCCATGGTTTGATGTATAGGAAGCTTTTGGCATTTCCTTTAATATCCTCCACAAGGATATATTCATAATTTTGGGGAGTATCGGCACGCATCTTCAACCACAACAGACGGCTTGCCTGATTGATGGTACAACGACGGAGAATAATATTGCGGTTATGGATAGACTCGCTACCGCAAGTCAGTGCACTATGGCAGAAACCGTACGTACAATCTTCTATAATAATATTAGTGTTACTTCCGTTGTTAGAATCCTTATCAGCCCAGGGGCCTTTTCCACCTTTAAGAGCAATAGCATCATCGTTTACAGAAAGGTAGCAGTTCTTAACCAACACATTATTGCATACATCAATATCTATGGCATCCGTGCTGGGTGCCTTAACAGGAGCAGCCGGAGAGAAAATATATAGACCTAATAACTTCACATTGTTACATTTGTAAATGTGTGTCGTCCAGAAAGGAGAGTTGATGAGGCGTACACCGGAAAGCTGTACATCATTGCTATTGGAAATGTGCACCAGGCGCGGACGCAACTCATCCATATTCGTGCATTTCGGAATAACGGTGCGGCGCAACCAGAAAGATTTCCAATAGCGTAGTCCGTTGCCATTAATGGTTCCCTTACCGGAAATGGTGAAACCATCTACTTTGTCGGCATTCACCAGTGCGGCAAAGTATTTAAGTGATTGCCCCTCGATGCGGGTGTTGATTATAGGGAAGTTGCTGATATCATCGCTACCTTTCAAAACAGCTCCTTCTTCCAGATAAAGGTGTGTTTTAGGCTTGAAAAAGAGTGCACCGCTCAGATAGGTACCTTTCGGGATGATGATCACACCGCCACCTTTGGATGATGCCTGGTCGATAACCGCCTGAATTTTCTCTGTTTGAAGTAAGGTGCTGTCATTCACCACACCATGATCAGTAATCTTATATTTACCGCCAAGGGTTTCGATATTTACAATTTCGTTCTGTCTGAACCAGTCGGGAATAAGGGTACCATCGGGAAATTTCTCTTGTCCAAAAGATGGCAGGCAGAAAAGCAAACTACATACTAAAGTTACGAATTTCATGGTCTTTATCATTAATTGAGTTAATAGTGTCTTGATCGGATCGATTTATCCGTTTGCAAAAATAGGGATTAAAATCTACATGCTGCTTATGCGGATAAGCCCATTTCCTAAGTTATTTGTTGGTTTATATAGGCTTTTTGATTCTTTCTGTTTTTGTTCTGAGAACGATGCAAAGATACGGCACTCGTACGGGGAGACCAAAAAACGGTAGGGGCTAAGGTGTGAAAATCTGTTAACAAGCGCAACGCATAGAGATGTTTCTTTCAAAACATAGTTTTGCACGACGCAAAGCATAGTTCTGCTGAAGAGAGCTCGTCACACACAAAAAGCTACGGGTTATATTTTTTCTTAGTTATTTTTTTGTACATTTCAGAAAAGTAATGAATGAATAGATACGCGTACCTTTTTAATTCATAACCCTATAGAAAGGAAGTTAACTCGTCAACTTTCCTCTATCCGAGCTTTTTGAAAAAGCAATAATCAGAAGTCTGCTTTTTTCGTAATACACATGGACTGCCCGTTGACGGGATGGGTAAACTCTATGGATTCAGCGTGCAGATAGAGCCTTTTGTCTTTCTTCCCATAAAGCTCGTCGCCTATGATGGGGCAATGCAGTCCTGACGGATGTGCCGCATGTACGCGAAGTTGGTGAGTACGTCCGGTATGGGGATAAAAGGCTATACGTGTATATTTATCTGTACGTTCGAGAACCTGATAATAAGTGGTGGCAGGCTGGCCATATTGTGTGTCTACCATTTGCCGGGGACGGTCCAATGGATTGGGGCAAAGCGGTAGTTCAATAGTGCCCTCATCTTCCGGGACGATGCCATCGAGCAAGGCTATGTACTTCTTCCGGATACTACGATTCTTGAATTGTGCCTGTAAGTGTTGGTGCGTCTTCTTATCTTTGGCAATGATTAAAAGTCCCGATGTAGCCATATCCAGCCGATGTACGATCATAGGACCCTCTGCTTCCGGATAAGCCTTTCTTGCCAGGTCGTATATAGACGTTTGTCTCTCTTTTCCGGGTACTGAAAGCATTCCGGCAGGCTTATTAATAATCAATAGCCATTGGTCTTCATAAACTATATTCAATTTTTCATTGCCTCGTTCCGCCTCCTGTTGCATGGGATTTGCTTCTACCTCCAATCCCTGTAACATGTGCCGGAGAATTGGTTCGCATTTACCCTTACAGGCTGGATAGTAATAACCGTGATGCCGTACTTCGTTTTTGGGAGAATTACCCCACCAGAATTCGGCCATGGCTATCGGTTTCCAATGATGCAGATAGGCTTGTTGTAACATTTTGGGAGCGGCACATTCACCTGCACCGGCAGGAGGAGTCTTATGTACGGTTTGCTCGAATATGTCGCATAAAGTTTTCACATCTCCCCGGTAGTTCAACATTCTGAATTGTTCGAATAGTTGTTGTTGCAAGGCGGCAGAGCGGACTTTACGTTCTGCTTTCAGCTCTTGTATTTGTTTTTCCCAATTACCAGTTTCTACCTGCAAGGAGGCTATCTTATCTTTCCAGGAGCGTTCCATCCGTTTATATTCTGCCTTCTGGAACTGGCTCTCTCGTATCAGCTCTGCTTCTTCCTTTGCATCAAGCTGACCTGTCTTTCTGAGCAATTCTCTTTTATCTTTTGCTTCTTTCAATTGTATCTTGGCAATTGACAATGCATCTTGTGCAGATTGGGTGGTCTGGGTAAGATCTGATAACAAGTCAATATATTTCTTATCCTCTTCCAACCGGCGGATACGACGGTTGATAGCGGATATGTTTTCTTCTTCTATTTTGAAGAAGCCTTGAGGTTGCAATAAATCGTACACGGGAGGTACAAAATACGGATGTATATTCTTCCCTGCTAATATGCCCGAAAAGGCGGTTAAATAACCTATGCTTCCATCTTCGGTTTGCACAATCAGCACTCCGAACATTTTCCCCTGGCTTAATTCCTCTTGCCAGTCGCTTTGCTTGCTGAGGTAGTGTTGTACCTCTTCCGCCGCCATTACACACAATGGATGAGGAGTATAACAGAAAGGGTAAGTAAACCTTTCCGGAAGTGGAATATCGCTGATTGAAGTAGTAAAACGGTGCAACATAATGGTGCAAAGATACTACATTCTTTGGGTATCTGTGAAGTTATCCGGCAGAAAAGAATTCCTCGCTTTCATTATGGTAGGGTAGGAGGAAAGTGAAACGGCTTCCTTTTCCAATCTCTGAAGCCACACTAATCTTCCCACCGAGTTTTTCCGCAATTACCATGCTGATGGAAAGTCCCAGACCCGTGCCTTGAACAAATTCATCTTGTTTGTAGAAGCGTTCGAATATCATTCGTTGCTCTTCTTTCGGAATACCTTTGCCGGTATCTTCTACGTAAATGGAGACTTCGTATGTTGAAAAATCAATTTCATAGCCCAGTTTGATGTATCCTGATTTGGTAAATTTAGTGGCATTATTCAGGAAGTTAGTCATTATCTGGCTGAGGCGGTTCACGTCCGTATTGATGAAGAATGCGGCATCGGGCACTTCTTTGATGAACTCTATTTCCTTGGGTATCAATAAGGAATGTGTCAAATACATACTATCCACCCAATTATTCAGATTACACGTTGAATAGGAGAAAGTCATGTTGCCCGATTCGATACGGGAGAGTTCCAGTATATCATTGATGAGTTTCAGAAGCAATTCGCAATTCGTATTGATCGTATTGATGAAGTCAGCTTTCTCTTCATCGGGGAGGTCGTCTTCGCTGACAAGTAAGTTGGAGAACCCCACAATTGCATTCAGTGGAGTACGTATTTCATGGCTCATATTGGCGAGGAAAGATTGCTTCAGTTCTGCCTCTATCGCCAGGTCTTTTGCTCTCATGAGTTCCTCTTCTTTGTTCTTGAAGTGTTGCACATTGGTGATTAAGCCTATAATGGAGGCCGTTTCCGCCATTGCCTCCGTGGGATTGACATAACGGAGTTCATACCAGATATACCCTTTACCATTAAAGTTGCACCGGCATTGGGTGTGCGTTTTGGAATCCGGTTGGTTTTTCACATGATAAAACGTGTTCAACACATCCACTCTGTCTTCCGGATGTATCGCTTCGGCCATTTCTTGTAGGGTGAAGGCACGGAAAGGCATATCCAGATGCTCAAAGAATTCTTTATCACAGATGAAAGCATTTGTTTTCTCTATGTATTTCCAGGCATAGATGTTGCTCTTTTCGAGTGATAGCGATAATAATTCCTTTTCCCTGGTTAGTTCCCTTTGGGCGGTGCGCTTTCTTTTAGACTCTCTGACATAGAGAAGTAGCGGATAGATGATGAAAAAACAAATAGAAGAGAGAGCCAGAACAATGATACAAATAAAAAGAGGTTTGTACTTGGCTTGGAAAGGTATCTTGATTACAATATAATCTTGTGGATGTTCTTCAACTTCAACATTGATTTCTGTTTTCTGAATATCTTGGGGTTCAGCGTACTGGGGTTCTACCGCATGCATCTTTGTAAATAGGACAAAGAAGATCAGAATAATCGAAACTCTTTTCAGTAGCTGATAGCGTTTTTTCATAGCTGAAGAATAACTCATTTTGCAAATGTACATGAATATTTTTAATTCTTGCACAAATAAATAAAAATGTGAGAATTAACTCGTTTTATGTCCGAATAGCAGATTCTGTTCATCTTAAAAAAAGACTATTTTAATGTAAATCTTATTTTTTTATTTTATATACTGATTTTTCGCAATTCACGGTTTAGCCAGATAGTAACATTGGTGGTCGTATAAATGTCCATCGTAGGTTAACTCGGCCTGATGGAGAGTGCCTTCATAGATAAAACCGTAGCGTTTCAAAACCTGTTGCGAGCGCTCGTTATGGGGATAGCAATTTGCGGTGATGAGGTTTAGTTGGAGGGTGTTGAATCCGTAATCGAGAACAGATTGCACCGCTTCTGTCATGTAGCCCTTTCCCCAATGGGATTCATCGAGCCAGTATCCCAGCATGCGTGCTTGAGGGTTTTCACGCTTGGGATCTGGGATGATGCCGACTGAACCGATCAAACGTCCGTCTTCTTTTAGGATGATAGCCCATATCCCGGACTGGGATATAAATACGGAACGAAGGATTTCTTGTGATTCTTCTAAGGAACCATGAGGTTTCCAGCCGGCATTGTTTCCTATATTTGGGTTTTGGCAGCATTTAAAGAAGGCTTCCGCATCACTTTCCCGGAAGGGGCGTAATAGTAGCCGTTCCGTTTCAATCGGAGCATCCGGTTCATTACCGGTTTCTTCCTTCCTGTATACACATTCCACTCGATTGCCATCCGGATCGAGTATGACGCTTTCGAAATATCCATCGCCCGAAGTCCGCGGTTCGCCGGCTATGGTATACCCCTCGCTACGGAGTTGTTCAGTAGTGCGGAGAACGTCTTCTTTGCTTTGGAAAGAGAGAGCAAAGTGCGTGAGTCCCAACTTGTTCTCTTCTATTGGAGTGTTTTGCACATCTGTGCGGCTCATTAATTCTAATGCCGCGCCATCATCAAAATAGATGAAATAGGACTCGAAACCCTTTTTCGGATTGATGTATTTTTCATTGCTTGTTCCGTTAAAGTAGCGGATATAAAACTCTCTCAATTCTTCCAGGCGAAAAGTCCAGATGGCGATATGATGTATTTTCATGCGATATAATAGTTTGAATATCTGTTCTTTGTAGTTAATTAAAAACTACTTTTCATGCAAATATAATGATTATTCCTTATAAAAGCCTACCTTTGCGCCCTAATTAAAAGAAATGATGACATTTAAACAGATGAATATTTCGGAGCCGGTGTGCCGTGCGCTCCTTGAAAAAAACTATTCTACTCCTACTCTTATACAAGAACAAGCCATACCGGAAGCCCTGACAGGGCGTGATCTATTAGGACTGGCTCAAACCGGAACCGGTAAAACGGCGGCATTTGCCATACCTATCATAGAACAATTGCTTGCCGACCCCACATTTCAGCAGAAAGGTGCTCCACGTAAGATTCGTGCTCTTATCCTTACTCCAACTCGTGAGTTGGCAATCCAGATTGATGAATCGCTGGCAGACTATACACGATATACCACGTTGCGCCATACCGTTATCTTCGGTGGGGTAAAGCAGAAGTCGCAAACCGATGAATTGCGTGCCGGAACGGATATCCTGACGGCTACTCCCGGCCGTTTGCTCGATCTGATGTCACAAGGATTTATCCGCCTCGACCATGTGCGGCACTTCGTGCTTGACGAAGCTGACCGTATGCTCGATATGGGATTCATCCATGACGTGAAGCGCTTGTTGCCTAAGCTCCCGCCCAAGAAGCAAACCTTGTTCTTTTCGGCTACCATGCCTGATAGTATTGACCGCCTGGCCAAAAGTTTATTGCGCAATCCGGCGAGGGTGGAAGTCACTCCGGCATCCAGCGTAGTGGAAATCATCAGCCAGTCCGTCTATCGTGTGGAAAAGCCTCAGAAAAAGGAATTGCTGGCACAACTATTACTCGGAGAGGCCGGACACCAGGTACTTGTATTTTCCCGCACCAAACATGGGGCAGATAATATAGCACGTTATTTATCGCGTCGTGGCATCACTTGTGAAAGTATCCATGGAGATAAATCGCAAAATTCCCGCCAGCGTGCATTGAGTAATTTCAAGGAAGGCCGTTCCAATGTAATTATCGCTACGGATATTGCGGCACGCGGTATTGATATCAAAGGTTTGGATTTGGTTCTCAACTACGATTTGCCCGATGTACCGGAAACTTATGTCCATCGTATCGGACGTACGGGACGTGCAGGTTGCGAGGGACGTGCCATTGCCTTTTGTTCGGGTGAGGAAGTGCCGATGTTGCGTGAGATAGAGAAACTTACAGGTATCAAACTGGAGCAACGGAAACATGATTTACCGCCTTTGGAGGAGACGAAAACAGCTCCGGTTGCCAATGTTGCACGAAAGGTACAAGCGAAAGCACCGGCAGAGAAGCAACAAGGCAAGCAGAACAATAAGAGGCGGGAGAGCAGAAAGCCTGCCGAACCCTTGAAGAATACTCAGCAAGCAACGGTTGTTGCTGAAAAGCCCAAACGTCATAATCGTCCGGCGAAACCGATATTAGCTCGGGAATCGCAACAAAAGCAATCGGCGGATAAAACGGAGCAAGCATCCAGTCGTTCGGCAAAGTTGCGTTCGCGTTATGAAAATTATGAATGATTGGCTATAGTTTATCTAAACATTTAAAGTTGTATTTCTTAATAAATGAACTTGTAAAATAAATTAGCTTTTATGCTTCTTATTTTGTTCGAAAAGAAGAAAAAAGGTGATAGTTAAGTACATAGAAAATCTTTTTTATTCTTTTAAAAGTTTGTATATTAGCGCCTTGAAGATACTCGAAAATGTATTTTATTTTTGTTTTAAGTGTCTCTAACCCTAAGGTGTAAAAAGTAATATGATCGAAAAGAACAAGAGTTTAAGTGTATTTCTCCTTCATTTCTTAGAGCGTTTAAATGGATGTGAATCCATTGAAAAGAAAATCACGGAATCATTGACGGATATTTGTACTTTCTATAAGTTTAAAAAAGGATTTGTTTATCAGACCGATGGTTTTCGCTATTTCTTCCTGAAAGAAACGATTGGAAATGAAGATCATTCTCTGAAGCGTCGCTTTGAGATGAGTGAAATGACCAAAATACATTCCGATCGTATGAAGGTCAAGAACCGTCCTTTTTATGCCAGTAGAAATGATGACAATTCCTTAGTTGACATTGACGTTCTTGATTTTCATAAAACGGATTCCTTGCTGGTCCGTCAGTTTGAAGATAGTGAAGGAAAGATTATCGGGTTTATTGGATTTGCGGATAGGGAGGATACAACTCCTTTCACGGATGAGGAATTGCAAACCATTCATCTTCTGCTCGGTTCGCTTTCTAAAGAAATAGCCGTTCGTGAATATAAAGAACGGGAAGTGCGGGCAAGCAATACGCTGGGTAGCATCATGAACAATATGGGAGTCGACATTTATGTGAACTCTTTTGATTCTCATGATATGTTGTATGCCAATGCGTCTATGGCGGCTCCGTATGGTGGCATTAAGCATTTTGAAGGAAAGAAGTGCTGGCAGGCCCTTTATACCGATAAAACGGGCGAATGTGAGTTTTGTCCTAAAAGACACCTGATCGACGAAAACGGTCTACCTACTAAAGTTTACTCCTGGGATTACCAACGCCCGTTCGATCAATGTTGGTTTCGTGTATTCAGTGCGGCATTTCCCTGGATAGACGGCCAGATGGCACATGTCATTACCAGCGTTGACATCGACCATCAGAAAAAGATAGAAGAAGAGTTGATAATAGCCAAAGATAAGGCCGAAAATCTGGATCGCTTGAAGTCCGCCTTTCTGGCTAACATGAGTCATGAGATTCGTACTCCGTTGAATTCCATAGTTGGTTTCGCAAGTATGCTTGTTGAGGAGGAAGATAAAGAAGAGCGTCAGGGTTATATTGAAATCATGCAAGAGAACACGGAATTGCTCTTACAATTGATATCCGACATTCTGGATTTATCCAAGATAGAGGCGGGAACGCTCGATTTCAATATGGGATATTTGAATATCAGGGACTTCTGTGAAGATATATTGCGTGGTTATGAAATCAAGGAAGATAAGCCTGTACCGGTTGTGCTGGCTTCCGGTCTGCCAGATTATCGTATCTATACGGATAAGAAACGTCTGATGCAGGTCATTACCAACTTTATAAATAATGCTCTGAAATTTACCAGTAAGGGGCAGATTACTCTGGAGTACCATTTTAAAGAGGGTACCAATGAAATAGAGTTCTCGGTTACGGATACGGGTATCGGCATCGCACCGGATGCGGTGGGGCAGGTTTTCGATCGATTTGTGAAGCTGAACACATTCTCCAAGGGCACCGGCTTAGGGTTGTCCATCTGCCGGAGTATCGTGGAGCACCTTGGTGGCACGATTGGCGCTGAATCGGAAGTAGGAGTCGGGAGTCGTTTCTGGTTTACGCATCCTTGCGCGGAATCGGCCTGATTATGGAGTAGTCTATTATTTATGAACTAAATTTATAAGCTAATGAGAAACAAAACGTGGAAGTATCTGGTTGTTACATCTGCAATATTCGTGTTATCAGCTTGTGGCGGAGGCACAAAAAAGCAAGTAAATGAGGATGTAAGTATGGATAGTGTAAATGGGGTGTGCGATGGCCTGAAGACATTGCAACTGGATGAAGTGAAAGTTACCTGGATACAGGATAATGCGAAAGAGCGCCTGATGGAAAGAACGCTTTTTGCGGATGTTGACGATAGTCTGATAGAGAGTTTGAAACTAGAAGGCGGAATACCTTCGTCCATGAGTGCTTTTCTGGTAGAAACGGGTGGAATCCGAATCCTGTTTGATACGGGCATGGGAGCACCGGATAGCCGTCTGTTATCGGGTTTGGCTTCTTTGGGAGTTACCCCTTCCGATATTAAATATTTGTATCTTACCCATTTCCATGGCGATCACATCGGTGGAATGATGAAAGGGGATAGTGTTGTGTTTCCTGATGCTGAAGTGTATGCATCGAAAGTGGAATATGATGCCTGGCTCAAGATGCCTGCCGACAGGAATGCGCAAGTGTTGAAAACGATGAATGCTTATAAAGACCGTTTGCATTTGTTTGAGTTTGGAGAAACATTGCCGGGTAATGTCGTTGCGATGAATGCTGAGGGACATACTCCCGGGCATACCGTGTTCCAGGCGAACAAATTGTTGGTGATTGCCGATCTTATCCATGGAGCCGCTCTTCAGTTAGAGCATCCCGAAATCTGCGCTACGTATGATATGGATAGGGAGAAGGCGGTGAAATCACGTAAGTATTTCCTTCAATATGCCAAAGACAATGGTTTGACGATGGCAGGTATGCATTTGCCGGCTCCGGCATTCAAATAGTATTTTCCAAATTGGTATTAACAGGGGGTGTTTCTTCACCCTCTTTTGATTTTTCCAAAGTTTTCGGACGCTTCATAGGCGAGGGCTTCTTTCCGTATTTACGTTCTTTTTCCCAAGCGGCTTTCCGGGCTTGGTATGCTTCGTATTGTTTTTCTAAATAATTGTCGGCCATAATGTAATCGTTTAAAATAAAGATGCTTATCGTTGGGTAGGCAATGAGAACTCTTGCCAGTCGTACTCCTGTCCGGTTTCATCGGCTACGGCAACGCGTATGATGACTTCTCCCGTCTTTATCCGTTCTCCGGCATTGATGCTGGCGGTATATTTCACACCTTCATGAGGCTTAATCTGCTCTATCATAACCGAGGGTGAAATATAGATACGCTTCATACCCGTGATTTCGGCCACTACCGGTACTACATTGAAAGCTGTTCTGTTTCCTTCGTTTATGATTTCGAAGATCACTTTACAATTTTCGCCTGAGTTGATTGTGTGGTCGCGATTGGCGTCAATGAAACGTATATTATGTATTCTCAGATTCTCGATAGCTGATGAATATTGGGGTTGGGGTCTGGAAGGTTGAGTCCTTTCTACCCGGTAGCTATATTCTTCTGTCTGCTTGGGGGCGGTAGCGGCATTTGCGATGGCTGCTCCGGCGATGGTTCCGACGATGGTACCAATGGCGGAACCCCGGTAGCCACCTCTCCATCCTCTGTTGCTTTCGCCAATGAGGCCTCCGATGGCGCCTCCCACATTTCCTCCGATGGATGCTCCGGCCAACACCGCGCCCGGGTCACCTGCCGCCATACGATTGGTGCTACATCCGCTACATAGCATGGCTAATGCTAATATTCCTATGAAATATGTAGTAATTCGTTTCTTCATATCTGAATTCAGTTTTGAGTATATCTGCATTAAGTACCGTAAAGGTAGGGATAATTTCTCGTTTGCTGAAATACTATCTTAATTATTTCACTGATAAGGTATTGTATAATATACCGCTTCTTTATTTTATAAAAAAATAACTAAAAATTTGTCTAAATCAAATATCCGGTATACTTTTGCGCCCCGATAAATGCAGGAGGTTTTCTGCATGGATAATTAACACGAACTAAATGTGGATTTCTGGGATATAGAGATGACTATAATGGAAGCAGCGCTAATCATTGAGTTTTACTATTCCTACAAATTCTCCTACAATTCTAAAATCCTCAGCATTTTCTTCATTGATGATTATTGGATTATAATTGGGGTTTTGGGGTTCAAGTGCTATTTCTTCGTGCATCCAATTTCCATTTTCATTGTACTTTTTCTTACTAATGTATGTTTTAATAGAATAGCCTCCCGCATAGTTGGCATCGTAAAAATTATGATGTTGTGCTAATACTATTTTACCTTGCCGGCTACCTGCCGGGTTTGATCTGAATACACAATAATCTCCATCGTGTATGGTAGGTTCCATTGAATGACCAACTGCTTGTACTACATACATATTTCGGTTTAGTTTTCCCATTCCTTCTACTCTTATCCAACCGAGTTCATCTACAATTTCTCCTTCTCCGAAATAACCGCAAGCAGCTTTTGCTGAGTAAAGTGGAAGAAAATCTATATATTTAACGTCATTATTGATTTCTGGTTCTATGCGAATTTCTTTTTTCTCTTTATGTAAAGGTTGTAATTGGTTCATGAAGTGTTCTGCTATAGCTGGATCGCAAAAATATACATAACAACCTTTTGAGCCTCTTGTCATTAAAGTCCTATAAGTATTCTTTATGATTTCATCGGCATCTTGTAGGGCTTGTTCTTTGTGAGTTTTTAATAACGATTTAAAGCCTTTTACAGATTGGTCATGCTTAGAACGTTGAGTGACATCAGTAACAATCCTGTTATTCTTATATATCATATCTTTGCCTACAATGACCCCAATATAATCAAGTTCTAATCCCTGACAAGTATGGATACATCCTATTTCATTGACGGAGTCATCTCCTATAATCCAGAGATTTTTATCAGAATTTAGGTTCCATCTTTTTTTGAAATTATGTTCTGGGATTACTATATCGAAATGGGTTGGATCTTTTTTGCTATTCCAATCCCAGCAATATCCCGCTACGACTCTTGCCCGATTATTTATTTTATTTTTTGCTTTTATCGTTTCGAATAATTCGTTTGGACTCGAAAATATTCTAAAGTCATAATCCTCTGACGAAAGACGGATGTTAGCCGTTTCTGTTATTTGTAGTGTATTATCTAGCCAGCTAAGATAACCATCTGATCCGTTACAACGGAATTGTGAACTTAATTTGACCGAGTGTGTAATGGCATCACAGGAGTGTGCAAATTTTTCAATATTTCTTTGAGAACCAATATCCTTGATATGTACCTTTTGCCTATCATCAACAAAGAAAACGGAAAACTTAGCCGCATGAATTATTTCAAGAATTTGGTTTTCTCCAAGATTACTATATAAACCACTTTTCATGTTTAGTCGATGGGCTTCATCGACAATAAGGGCATCAAAGATATTTTCCTGAGTATCTATGAAACTACCACTTCCCACAAATAGATTATTTATAAAGCCTTTCCGAAAACTACCACTGAGTTTAACGGTATAGACATCTCTTGGTGCGGCATTCTTGGATACATATTGGGCTACCAACCCTTCCTTGGTTAGTTGTGTCAAGAGATTTATAGCAACAACACTTTTACCGGTTCCAGGGCCTCCCTTTACTATCAAGACCTGTTTCTTACCGGTAACTGAATCCCGCGCCATTTTTAGAGCGGTTTCATACACTACCTTCTGATCATCTAGCAAAACAAATTCTTGATTACCATGTAACATCGAATCTAAAGTATCTGCCAGTTGCTTAGAAGGTCTTAACTTTCCTTTATCAATGAGCCAAATAATATCATCCTTAGCGCCAAATTTAATACGTTGTTTAATAAAATCCTGTAATTTCTGGGCATCGTTTTTTAAGAATACAGGTGCTTTGCGTATATACTCTGTGTAGCATATGTCAGTAATGACATTGTCTGGCTGATAATTATGCAAGAAAGCACAAGGAGAGAGCATTATTTCTTGTTCTCTGATTGTTTCATTGTAATTTGTCAACATATAGGCGTAAGACCAAGCTTGGTATGATGGATGGGCAACTTCGCTTTCTCCATGTTGAAACCGAGTCTTGATAATTCCTGATTTATTGGACAACTGGGCTTGCTCCCATTGTTTAAGCTCTATGATGACAATATTTCCTTTTTGTTTCTCATCTAATCCGGAAATAATAAAGTCAATGCGTTTTGAAGTCAATGGAATTTGGTATTCGATTGCAATGCTTGAAGTGTCTGGGATGTCTGGGGTATTGATTACCTTATACATATGCATCATCGAGTTTTTCCATGATAACACTTCATTGGGGGAAGTATGTCTTCCAAGATGTGTCACAAAGGCATGATCTATTTCATCTGCAATATTTCCATTGAAGACATCTTTTATAAATCCTTTTTTAGAAGCATGGTAAACGATCATAATTCAGTATATTTTTTAGCATTTCCTTTAGCCTTATTTATCGGGTACTTTTCGGCGTTTTTCGTAAGTTTTGTTAATATTATTTCTTTGATATCTAAATCGTATTTATGTGCGATAAGAAATGCATAATTCATTATATCAGCTAATTCTTCTTTTATTTTATTGATATCGGCCTTTTCAGCTTCTTTCCATAAAAAGGCTTCATTCAATTCTGAGGCTTCTATTGAAAGTGCCAATGCCAAATCTTTTCCATTATGGAACTGATCCCAGTCTCTTTCTTGTGTGAATGAGACTATTTGCTCCATAACTTCTTGTATGTCAGATTTATTAGTCTTCATCAATTATATGATTTATGGGAAACGTGTTACAATTTGATTCTGCTACAAAGGTATAAAGAATTTGCCCAAACCTTTTTCTTTTCACCTAATTAATTCTACCTTTGTTTTCATAAACCTAAAAACCCGGTAAGTCATGAAATACAAACTATTAGTTCTTGATGTAGACGGAACTCTGCTCGATAGTGAGAAGAAAATCAGCAAGCGCACGCTGGCCGCCTTGTTGAAAGTGCAACAGATGGGCGTACGCATCGTATTAGCTTCCGGCAGGCCCACCTATGGCCTTATGCCCATTGCCAAGGCTCTGGAACTGGGCAATTACGGAGGCTTCATTCTCTCCTACAATGGCGGGCAAATTATCAATGCTCAAAGTGGCGAACTACTCTTTGAGCGTAGGATAAACCCCGAAATGCTGCCCTATCTTGAAAAGAAATCCCGTAAGAACGGGTTCGCCATTTTTACGTATCACGAAGATACCATCATCACCGACTCGCCCGAAAACGAGCACATACGCCGCGAAGCCGAGCTGAATGGCCTGAAGATAATTGCCGAAACCGAATTCTCGATAGCGGTGGACTTTGCCCCTTGCAAGTGCATGCTGGTAAGCGATGACGAAGAAGCCCTCGTGGGACTGGAAGACCACTGGCGCCGAAGGTTGAACGGAGCGCTGGATGTATTTCGTTCGGAACCCTATTTTCTGGAAGTGGTGCCCTGCTCCATTGATAAATCCAATACGCTGGGCGCCTTGCTTGAGAAGTTGGGTATCAACTCCGAAGAAGTCATCGCCATCGGCGACGGAGTTTGCGATGTCTCCATGATACAATCCGCCGGACTAGGCATCGCCATGGGAAACGCCCAAGACTCGGTGAAGGTCTGTGCCGACCGCATCACCGCCTCCAATGATGAAGACGGCGTGGCCGAAGCCGTGGAGAAGGCGATACTTGCCGAAATCCGCCCCGCCGACGTGCCCCTGGATCAACTCAACCAGCGTGCCCGCCACGCATTGATGGGAAATCTGGGCATACAATACACTTACGCCTCCGAAGACAGGGTAGAGGCCACCATGCCCGTGGACGAACGTACCCGCCAACCTTTCGGCATCCTGCACGGAGGTGCCAGCCTGGCATTGGCCGAAACCGTGGCCGGACTGGGTTCCATGATACTTTGCAAGCCGGACGAAATAGTGGTCGGCATGCAAGTCAGCGGAAACCATATTTCCTCCGCCCATGAGGGGGATACGGTAAGGGCGGTTGCAACCATCGTGCATAAAGGCCGCTCCTCACATGTGTGGAATGTGGATGTGTTTACTTCCACGGCCAAGCTGGTGTCTTCGGTGCGTGTAGTCAATAGCATACTGAAAAAGGGATGATCGAAAATGAATTGGACAACGGGCCACAAGAACCACCCGTTGAATCCGCTAAGAAGAACAATACCCGGACCCTCGTAAAAAGAACACTTGCGATTGCCGGTTTAGTCTTGGTTGTATATTTTTTGTACTCCATCGTTCACCTGTTTGTTTCGCCCGACCGCAACATTCAGCAAATCTACCTGGTGCCCGAAGACGCGGCATTTATCATCCAGTCCTCGGCACCCATCGACGATTGGGCAAAGTTCAGCGGAAGCGCAACCTGGCAATGTCTGAAACGGGCGAAAGCCTTCGAGGACGTCACCCGGAATGTGGAAACGCTCGACACCGTGGTTCGAAGCAATAAAATGTTGTTATCGCTTGTGGGCAAACGGGATATGCTCATCTCGATCCATAAAGTCCGTGCCCGCGATTGGGATTTCCTGATTGTGCTGGACATGCAAAAGGCCTCCAAGATGGACTTGTTGAAGGATCAGCTTGAAACGGTGCTCACCATGGCGGGCAGTTCCGTAACCAACCGGATGCACAACGGGATTAACATCCTCGAAATGCGCGATCCGGATACACGCGATATTTTTTATTGCGCCTTCGTGGACAACCATTTTGTAGGTTCCTATACCTCCAAACTTGTAGAATCGGCCATCGACTCACGCAACAAGCCTAAAATCGGTCTCGATCATTCTTTTATCGAAGCCGAAAAACTGGTGTCCGGCAAAGGACTTGTCCGCGTTTTTATCAATTATGCACGCCTGCCCCAATTCCTGAATATTTATCTGGGAACCGGGAACGAGTACATCGATATGTTCAGCAATTCCATGGATTTTGCCGGACTCTATTTCAATACCGACCACAAACGGATGGAGGTGAAAGGATATACCTTGCGGAAAGATACCGCCGATCCGTACATCATGGCCTTGCTGAACTCGGGCAAGCACCGGATGAAAGCCCACGAAATCCTGTCCGGACGGACGGCACTCTATACCAACATCGGTTTTAGCAATCCGGTGACGTTTGTAAAGGAATTGGAGAATGCACTCGCGGTCCACGACCCGCAATGGTGCGAATCTTATAGGAGTTCCCGGAAGAAGATTGAAAGCCTGTTCGACATCTCTCTGGAAGAAAACTTCCTGAGCTGGATGTCGGGAGAATTTGCCATCACCCAATCCGAGCCGGGGCTGTTGGGGCACGATCCGGAACTGATTCTAGCCATCGGCGCCAAAAGCATCAAGGACGCCCGTAAGAATATGGAGTTTATAGAAAAGAAGATCAGGCGGCGCACCCCGCTCCGGATAAAGACGGTTGATTATAAGGGATTTGAAATCAACTATGTGGAAATGAAAGGCTTCTTCCGTTTGTTCTTCGGAGGGCTGTTCGACAAGTTCGAAAAACCCTATTACACGTACGTGGACGATTATGTGGTGTTTAGCAACAAAGCCTCGTCTCTGCTCTCATTTATAGAAGATTACGATCAGAAGAACCTGTTGAAGGATAATCCGGGCTTTAAAAATGCCTTCTCGTACCTGAATTCGAGCTCTACCGTTTTCTTATATACAGATGTACATAAGTTTTATTACCAGTTGAAGCCTATGATGAATGCCGTTACGTGGGGAGAGATACAATCGGACAAGGAGATTGTCTACTCATTTCCCTATTGGACCATGCAGATTACGGGAGACGGCCAGTCCGCCTCGTTGCAATGCGTGATGGACTATAAACCTTATCAACCGGAAGAAGCGGCCGAAGCGGTGGTAGTGGACGATGAAGCCGACGAAGTAATGAACGAAGATGCCGAAACGGAGAAAGAGCAAATGAGTGAATTGCAACGCTTCTATGTTGAGAAATTTGAGGGCAACGTCTTGCGGGAGTTTTATCCCGAAGGAGCGCTGAAGAGTGAAGCGGAAGTGAAAGAGGGAAAGCGCCACGGACGCTATCGCGAATATTATGAGAACGGCAAACTGAAACTCCGCGGAAAATACGGAAATAACATACCCAAAGGCACATGGAAGTACTATACGGAGGAGGGAGAGTTTGAACGGAAAGAGAAGTATTAAAAAAGAGAAAAACAATGCTTGCATATACCTATATTGAACACGGAAAATTTGAACTTATAGAAAAACCGAAACCCAGGTTGAAAGACCCCCGCGACGCCATTGTCCGCGTGACGCTCGGTAGCATCTGCACCAGCGATTTGCACATCAAGCACGGTAGCGTGCCGCGTGCCTTGCCCGGAACCACGGTGGGGCACGAAATGGTAGGCATCGTGGAGCAAGTGGGCGCGGATGTCACTTCCATCAGGCCCGGCGACAGGGTTACGGTGAACGTAGAAACCTTTTGTGGCGAATGCTTCTTTTGCCGACACGGATATGTGAACAATTGCACCGATGCCAATGGTGGTTGGGCACTGGGTTGCCGCATCGACGGAGGTCAGGCCGAGTACGTCCGCGTGCCTTATGCCAACCAGGGATTGAACCGCATTCCGGATGCGGTGAGCGACGAACAAGCGCTCTTTGTGGGCGACGTGCTTGCCACGGGCTTTTGGGCGGCTCGCATATCGGAGATTACCGAAGAAGACACGGTGCTTATCATCGGCGCTGGTCCTACCGGAATCTGTACCCTGCTTTGCGTGATGCTCAAGCAACCCCGTCGCATCATCGTTTGTGAGAAATCTCCTGAAAGAATACGCCTTGTGCGTGAACATTATCCGGACGTACAGGTGGTGAAGCCGGAGGATTGTCGGGAGATTGTGTTGCGGAGTAGCGATCATGGCGGAGCCGACGTCGTGCTCGAGGTGGCAGGAACCGACGACACCTTCCGTCTGGCGTGGGAGTGTGCACGCCCCAATGCCATCGTCACCGTGGTGGCTCTCTACGACCGCCCCCAGGTGCTTCCCCTGCCCGATATGTACGGAAAAAACCTGACCTTCAAGACCGGTGGCGTGGACGGGTGCGATTGCGCCGAGATACTTCGCCTGATCGAAGAAGGCAAGATAGACACCACGCCACTTATCACACACCGCTTCCCGTTGAATGAGATTGAGGAGGCTTACCGGATTTTTGAAAATAAGCTGGACGGGGTGATGAAAGTTGCGGTATCTGAAAGAGAAAGAAAGGAATAAGAGAGTGATAGGGTGGTAAGGTGATAGGGTGATAAGGTGATAGGGCGATAAAGTAGCTGCGCTATATATCACAGAGCGTTATCCCGCTATCACCTTACCACTCTTATCACTCTAACGCCCTACCCCTTATCACATTTTGTTCATACCCTTATTAAGAAAGAATACAGTCTTATGCCCATTATTGAAATATCCTCCTTGTCGCACCCCGGAATCGAGGTGTTCTCCACCCTCACTGAGGCCCAGTTGCGCAATCGCATTGAGCCCGATAAAGGCCTGTTCATAGCCGAAAGCCCGAAGGTGATCCGTGTAGCATTGGATGCCGGATATGAACCTCTGGCCCTCTTGTGCGAGCAAAAACACATTACCGGTGATGCCGCCGACATCATCAGTCGTTGCGGCGACGTGCCCGTCTATACGGGCGGGCGGAAGTTACTCGCCACACTGACGGGCTATGTCCTGACGCGCGGAGTGTTGTGCGCCATGCGTCGCCCTGCGCCCCGCACGGTGGAAGACACATGTCGGGATGCCCGGCGTATCGTCGTCCTCGCCGGTGTGGTGGACACTACGAATATTGGTGCCATTTTTCGTTCGGCGGCCGCTCTCGGGATGGATGCCGTGCTGCTGACGCGTAATTCTTGCGATCCGTTGAACCGTCGTGCGGTCAGGGTGTCCATGGGTTCGGTCTTTTTGGTTCCCTGGGCGTGGCTGGACGGCACTCTCGGTGATCTGGGCCGCCACGGCTTCCGCACCGCCGCCATGGCACTTACGGACAATTCTATCTCCATTGCCGATCCTGTCTTGACGTCCGAACCCCGGCTGGCCATCGTGATGGGGACGGAGGGAGAGGGGCTTCCACCCGATACGATTGCGGCGGCGGACTATGTAGTTCGTATCCCGATGGCGCATGGGGTCGATTCGCTCAATGTGGCGGCGGCGGCGGCCGTGGCGTTCTGGCAACTTCGTATTACGGATTGAAACTACTATTGTTTTAATTTCGATGAGTATCATTAGGTAGCTAATAATTAGCAATCTGAAGATTTTTCGCATGACACTTTCTTTTTTGCTATTTTCGGTAGCTTGAGAGTGACTCAAAGAACGGGTAGTCTGTCACGGAAGTGCGAGAAAGGAATGAGTGTGAGGTGATAAAACTTCTTTCACCCCATTATATAATAAACAAAAATATATTCTTTTGTATATTATATGATGGGTTGCTGCACTACAATTAATATTTTTTCTTTTCGTCTTTATTTAGCTCTTCGTGTATATTCATCCTTGATGGTGGTGAAATTTTCTTTTACCTGATTGTACTCAGATTCTTGCTTCTCTTCCAATTCAAGATCTAATGCATATATTTCGCTCGTTATTTTATTGTCTAATTTTGTCTTTTCAGCTTGGGTCAATATATTGTTGAATCGGGAAAATAATTTCACTTTCAGATCCAATAGTCTTTTTTCGAACCGTTCAAGGTCATATTTCAGGTTGTAGTCAAGATAGGTATTGGAAATATGTTTCTTTTCACCTTCTTCATTATACTCAATTACTTTCTCCTTTTTCTTCACCGCATTGAAAAGGGATGAAACGGACTCATCAAAATCCTGAAGGATAAAATCTATCCATTTATTATATATATTAATTTTGAAGCGCGAAACGTTGACATTCTCGGGCAAAGGATAGAATAATAATATGAAATTCATCTGCGTTTGAGATAAAAGTTGCTGTCCCTCACCTGTGTAGTTTACGGGTAGATTTTCATAGCACATAAACTCGCCCTCATGGATAAAACCCGCTCCATCCACCAATAAAACTTTATTAGAGGCGAATGTCCAATTCTCATGCCCTCCGATGTTTTTTATGTTTAGGACCAATTTATCAGCAGTAAATTTGGATTTAGTTTTGCCATTTCCCATCGCTAACTGGGCTGGACAATCTTGATAGTATTTTTTATCTTTAATATAACGACAGTTCTTGTTACATTTTATCTCGACGTTTCTCTCGAATGAGAGGATGGTATAGATAAAGCCTTCATTTTCTTTTGGAATATTAATCTCGCTCATAAATAATGTATTTTAGTGTTTTAATTTGTAGATTATTGGTGATTAGCTGACATGTCTATTTTTCGATGCAGCATATTTACACTATTGAGTGTTAGCGTTTTCGCCTTTTAAACGGTACAAAGCTCTTTTTTACAATTACATTGAAAGTATCGGAAAATTCAATGTGTTGGTTTTCAGTGTTTTCAATATACGTGTTGTACCGCATTTTTTCAGCCCTTTTGCGGAAATCTCAAATCAATTTTAGAGGGTTGATTTGATGGATGTTACTGCATTGGGGTTACAAATGGTTTGCAGGGGCAAAGATAAACATTATTTTTATATCATCAAGAATATCACATTATAATGTGATTATAATCCTACTCGTACCCTGAGATTATGATGGAATTCTTTAAATCACAATAAAATGTGATTTAAGTTTGACTTTTAAGAAAATACACTATATTTGCAATGAAAATCACAATATGATGTGAATATGGATAATCAAATAAACTCATTACGGGTCACCATTGGTGAACAGATACGTCTCCGTAGAAAAGAACTTATGATTACTCAGCCGGACTTAGCGGATATTGCGAGCATCAGCGTGAATACGCTATACAAGATAGAGCGTGGACAAGCAAATCCTACTATTGAGGTGCTGGGTAAGATTTTGGATGTGCTGGGGCTGGAACTAACCGTGGGTGTCAAACAACTAAAATGATAAGTAATGCGAAGCGCAAAAGTATATATGAAAGGTATTGAAGCCGGAACTCTAACCGAGAACGATAACGGGAGTTATTCGTTTGAGTATGAATCGGGGTATTTTGCCAATGCCTCGATGCCGGAGGTGAGCTTGACATTGCCTAAAACGCAAACGGGGTTTACGAGCGATTATTTGTTCCCGTTTTTCTTTAGTCTACTATCCGAAGGAGCTAACAAAGAGGCTCAGTGCCGATTGTTGAAGATTGACGAGAAAGACTATTTTGGACTTCTTCTCGCCACCACGTCACACGATACAATAGGAGCAGTAACCGTTAAACCGATTGATTTATGAAACTGACATATTGCCCGTCAACCCTTGCGGAAGGGTATGAAACCTATTCTCCTGTTGCGCTGAAAAATCTTTTTGCAGGAAAAAAAGTCTCTCATATCCTTCCTTATGATTCTCCCGAGAAAAACGAAGAGGATAATGAGAAGTTTATAGAGAATATAGAACATATTTCAATTTCGGGAGTACAAGACAAAGAGGTCTGCGTTGTTGAAAGAGGCAAGATACGTCTATCTCAAAAGGGAGAGCAAAGCACACATATCTTAAAGCCGATTCCTCTTAGCCGTTTGCGAAGAGTGAAGGAGATTCCCGCGAACGAAAATCTGACAATGCAGATTGCTTCACAAGTATACGGGATTGAGACCGCCGCCAACGGCTTGTGCTTTTTCAAAACAGGCGAGCCTGCTTATATTACTAAGCGTTTTGATGTTGGGGCGGCAGGTGTAAAGCTACGCAAAGAGGATTTTTCCTCGTTGGCAGGCTTGATGCCCGTAAACGGTGGAAGTAACTATAAATATGAATACAGTTACGAAGAATTGGCCGATCTGATACAACGCTATATCCCCGCCTGGCGCATCGAGATTGAGAAATTTTTTAAGATTGTACTTTTCAACTTTCTATTCTCAAACGGCGATGCCCATTTGAAGAATTTCTCTGTTGTTGAAACTTCAAGAGGCGATTTTCGATTGGCTCCTGCTTATGACTTGTTGAATACGCATCTCCATATTGATGATAGTGATTTTGCATTGAGTCGCGGTCTGTTTCGTGAGGGAGATAAATCGGAGTTCTTGAAATTTAATGGCAAAGCCAACGGTCGCTCCTTCGAAGCGTTTGGAAAGCGTATCGGAGTCAGTGAAAAACGTGTGGCTGAAATATTAACTCAGTTCACTACTCAATATCCACTAACCGAACAGCTTATAGAAGCCTCTTTTCTGCTGCCCGACACCAAGAAAACTTATTTGGCGGAATATCGTCAACGTAGAAATAGGTTCGAGGATATGAAGTGAGATATTAAAAATATCATTTTCCAGTTTGCTAAAATGTGTTTTACCACATTTTGATTATATTCGTATTGCGTAGAAATACGCAGCCCACTGCGTAAAATGTAATAGTATGTATAAAAGATCAGAATATCAGGTAATTAAAAGTAGGCTTGAAGAACCGAGAAGGTTTATTTAGGTCGTGATGGTGCCGCGTCTTTGATTAATGATGAATGAATCGCCGACATATCAAGAGTTACTCACTGCCTATAAACAGTTACTTGCAGAGAATGAACAACTTCGTGGAGAAAATACGAGATTGATTAAACTCTTAGACAGTCTTGCAAAAGCAGAGAAAGAGACAGAAAATAAAACTGTAATTTCTGATTGTACAGATTCTAATCCCGTACATTTAGAAAAACAGACTGCCGCACCACAAAGCTTGTCTTTGGAGGAAAAGGTGATTTTGTTTAGCAGCTTGTTTAAAGGGCGTGAAGATGTATTTGCCAGGAGATGGCATAGGAAAGCAAGCGGAAAATCCGGGTATCAGCCGGTATGTTTGAATGAGTGGAATCCTCAGCTTTGTAACAAGAAGAAATTTAAGTGTGCAAAGTGTCCCAATCGGCAATTTAAGCGTTTGGAATATGAGGACATTTACAAGCATTTGGAAGGAAAGAATGCAGAAGGATGCGATGTAATAGGAGCTTATGTCGTTTTGATGGATAATCATTGTCATTTCTTATGCGTAGACTTTGATGATAAACAGTGTGAACACGGTTATCAAAACGACGTCTTGGCCTTTGTCAGCATTTGTAAAGAGTGGGAAATACCTTGCTCTATCGAACGTTCTCGCTCCGGCAATGGTGCTCATGTGTGGATTTTCTTTAAAGAAGCATTGGCAGCTATAAAAGCACGCAAATTGGGGAATGCCATACTAACTGAGGCGATGAATAGAGATGGCAGAATTTCATTGCAATCTTATGATCGGGTTTTCCCTAGTCAGGACCATTTACCGGAAGGTGGGCTTGGAAACTTAGTTGCTTTACCCTTGCAAGGAAAGGCTCGGAAGAATGGAAACAGTGTGTTTGTAGATGAGGATTTTATTCCATTTGATGATCAATGGGCATATCTACTGGAAGTGAAAAAAGTCTCAGAAATATTTGTCGATGAAATATTAACTCTGCATGGATTATCTTCAGAACTCGGCGAATTGTCAACCACGAGCGAGTCTAAACCATGGGAAGCACCTGCTCCACAAACAATAACGAATGAAGATTTCCCGAAAGAAATAGTTTGTGTAAAGTCGGATAGGTTGTATGTACCGTTAGCAGGACTTTCAGGGAAGGCTCTTAATTACCTCAAACGGACAGCATCATTCAAGAATCCTGAATTTTATGCCAAGCAGGGGATGCGGCTACCTACATACAATATCCCTCGTATCATTTCCTGTGCCGATGTTTCGGAAGAATATGTTGCTTTGCCTCGTGGTTGTGAAGATGTCATTGCTGAATTGTTGAAAGATTATCGCATATCTTATCATCTTGAAGACAAAACAAATCATGGGAAATCTATATCGGTAAAGTTTAAGGGAGTGCTGCGCGAAGAACAAAGTGCCGCTATAACCAGTTTGACGACCTATGATAACGGGGTATTACATGGAACGACGGCATTTGGTAAAACCGTGACCGCTATCGGTCTGATTGCGAAGCGTCAGGTAAATACATTAATTCTGGTACATACCAAAGCGTTGCTTGAGCAATGGAAATCTCGTTTGGAAGAGTTCTTGGAGATTGATTATGTAGAAGAGAACACCTCTCATAAACGTGGACGCAAGTCCGTGTTTTCTCCCTTCGGAACTTTGGACTCAAATGGGAACAGGCTTCATGGAATGGTTGATATTGCATTGATACAATCCTGTCTTGAAAAAGATGAGGTGAGGCCGTTTGTAAGAGAGTATGGAATGGTGATTGTCGATGAGTGTCATCATGTGTCGGCCGTGAATTTTGAACGAGTGTTGAAATCCTCCGATGCTCATTATGTTTACGGACTGACGGCAACACCTATTCGCAAGGATGGTCATCAGCCGATTATATTTATGCAATGCGGTCCGATCAGGTATTCTGCTGATGCAAAGCTACAGATGGCTTCGCAAACATTTGAACGTTTGCTCATTCCCCGTTTCACGTCTTATCGTGAACTGACGGATGACAAGACTATGTATGTGCAAATGCTACAAAGAATGGCCGATGACGATTTGCGAAACCGGCTTATAGTGGGTGATGTGTGTAAGGCATTGGGTGAGGGAAAAACGCCGATTGTTTTGACCAATCTAACTTCGCATGTAGAGAAGTTATCGACTATGCTTGCCGATCATTGCAGGAATGTTATTACACTTATCGGCTCCGAATCCGCGAAAGAGAAGCGGTTGAAGATGGAGCGCTTGCAAAACATTCCCAAGGAGGAGCCACTCGTAATTATCGCAACGGGGAAATACGTGGGTGAAGGATTTGATTGTCCTCGCCTTGATACTCTCTTTCTGGTATTACCTGTTTCGTGGAAGGGGATAGTGGCTCAATATGCCGGTCGCTTGCATCGCGAATATCCCGATAAGAAGCGTGTCGAGGTTTATGATTATATAGACATTCATGTTGCGATGTGTGATGTGATGTACAAACGCAGGTTGAAAGGTTACGCATCTGTTGGGTATCAGATACAGCAGAATGATTCGAGAGATCTTTTTGGAATTCACCCAGGCATTATTTTTACAGGCAAGAACTATCAGAAACCGTTTTTTGCAGACTTATCCCAAGCTTGTAAATCAGTAATCATATCAACTACGAAATTGTGGTTTGCGAAACGTGCTCCTATTCTTGAGCTATTGACCGAACTTGCTGCACGAGGCGTAGAAGTTGTTGTATTCACACGTCAACTTTCAGATAAGGATAAGGTCTTATTGAGTGGCATACAAGTAAATGTGCGAGACGCATTGTCTCTTCATGCAGCAATTATTGATAAATCCGTGGTTTGGTATGGCAGTGTAAACTATCTTGGCTACAATGAAGAGGATGATAATGCAATCAAGATTATGGATTCATCTGTTGCGGAGGCGATGATAGGGGTGCTGTATGAATGAACTAACTATTTGTATCCATAATAAATGTCATACAATGTGTCGGGGAATCCCCATCCGCAATCTTCTACTGATTTCAACATCCGCTCAATCCGTTCGCTAAATTGTTCAGTGTATCCTAATTTAGCAATCAGCTCCATTGCCTTCTCGAAGTTCGTTTCGAGAGTGATGTAATATTGCTCCCACATGTCCCCGTACATACTGGTCATTTCGCATCCCATTTCGATATAATATAACATTAAGTCTGCCAGGCAAGCCGGGTGTGGCTTTAATTTCTTGAAATCGGATATTGCCTTTCGGCAGATATTGAAGCGGCATTTGGGTTCGCCACGTTTAGGGAAAAACTCGTCGCGGATGATTCTTTTGTACTCCTCCAGTTTTTCGTCTTCATTGGGGTTGAGGTAAAATTCCAGATACTCCTTTGCCTCTTTGCGTGCATCATAAAGTTCCAGTATCACTTCAATAATCTGCTCTTTGGTCAGTGCAGAGAGATGTTTTTTAAGTTGGGCTTTTGACATGGTATTATGCGTTTTCTGTTTTTTGCGAATATAATCATTTACAGTGAAATAGATTACTCTATCTTCCCTAACTTTTTTAATCGAGAACGTATCCCTCCCTTATTACGTTCAAATATTTCGGCAAGTTCTTTGATACTTTTCCCTTCATCATATAGCCGGATGAGATATCTATCGGCTTCCTCTTCCCAAGGCAGGTAGGCATTCCCGTGTTCCTGTCGTTTGTCATCCAGCGTGTATGTTTTCTTTCTTTGTTCTTTTTTGACTGATTCAGTAAACGAGGAGATCTCTATCAGATTTCCATCCGGGTCGGCGATGTAGGCTGTTCGTTGTCCCCATGGCTCTGTGGTAGGTGGCATTACGCTTTGTACACCTAGTTCCAGGCATCGGGCATACTCAATGTCTACAGCATCAAATGTAGGGAGGTCAAAGGAGAATTCCATGGTGCCGTTCAAACCTTTGGGGTAATCGAAACGTTGTGATACCATGTGTTCGAACTCCTTTCGGGAGAACATAATCAGGCGCATAGAGCCGTAGGTCATTTCCACGTTGGGCTCATAGCCGTTCCATGTTGTTTCGAATCCCCAGATATCCCGATAGAAAGCCACCATTTGAGGTTGTTTGTCGGTGAATAATCCAATGGTATTGAATTTTAATATCGGGCACTCTTGGGCATACGGTAGGATAGGGGATGACTGTGTTGTTGAGGGGATTGCCCGTTTATTGAATTCGCTAAAATCGTACATATCCGGCCATTCTTCTACCGTTCCGTCTGCATTGATGCTGAAGTGAATATAATCGCCTGCGCCATCCTTCGGTGGAATTACGTCGTTAGGCACATATCCTTTAAGGGTGCATATCGTTTTCTTATCTGCATCAAGCAAAGTATAGGTGCCTGAATCACATACTTTTGCCTGGAGATAACATTCTCCAAAATCAGGCTTCCATTCAAGTAGTTTATGGGCTTGCAAATCGATGGTTCCTTGCCAGTAACCGAGGTTGACTAAAGGTGGTTGTTGTTTCTCTTCCTCATCTTCGAAAGCAAAGATGTAGGAACACAACTCTTCTCGAAAAGGGAAGGATAGATGGATGTATCTAGCTTGTCTGTTGTTCATGATTTCATTTGTTGCTTCAATAGTTAGCGAATTTGCATTATTCGTTTGTGCTTTCGTTGTATTCTGATTACTCTATTACCTCCCAATGTCCCGACTTATTAGAGCCGATACGCTTGATTAGTCCTTTTCCCTTAAGGTTTGCCATAATACGCTCCCCTTGTCGTAAGGAGATTGAAAGCGATTCTGCAACATCTTTTGCAGTTATTCGGTTGTTATTGCGAATAAGCTCTAATACACGTTGCTCGTTTATACCGACATTTATACCGACATTTATACCGACATCGACACGAGTATTTACTCCCTCATCCTCTATTGATACCTGATAATTACGAATTGTCTGTTCCAGATTGCGGCTATGCTCTTCAAACATAAAGTTTCGGAATAATTCGATATCGTCATTCTCACGAGTAGCAATAAGAGCCTCAATGTATTCAGCTTTACGGTCTTTATTGATGTTGGAAGGAATAATGCCAAATTCAAACTGTAGTTGATTCATCAGCAAACGGGACATTCTACCGTTCCCATCAGCCCACGGATGGATCGTTACCAAATGGAAGTGAGCATCAAAGCTTAGCTTGTAGCACTCAATAATATCTGTTTTTGAAAGAGACTTTCGTCTTTGGTTTATATTATCGCAAAGTTCCGCCAGCTTAGTAGGTACCTTTGAGTAATTCATATAAGAACGTCCTCCGGTGCCTGCCGTAACATTCAATAACCGTAAGTCACCGTTCGCTGACGAAAATTCACCCAATGGAGTGTTGTATATAGTACCTGTATTCTTCAAAATAATGGAAGATAGCTTTTTAAGCATATCAACAGAAATATCGCTATGGCTCTTTGCAAAGACTATCGATCGTTCGTATGCCGCTTTCAGATCTAGATTCATCAGTTGCTCAGTCATAGAGCGACCTTTAGCACTGATACCCTCATCAAATAGCAGTTGATTCTCAATTTCAGTGACAGTGGAGCCCTCAATAGCTGTTGAATGGGTAATAATAGAGTAGAGATAGAACTTGTTATAGTCTATCTGTTGGTCTATACCCAACTCTTTGAATTGGGTCAATAGGGATAATATTTTCTGTTCTCTGGTCATAGCTCTATTATTACTTACTCCTGTTTTTCTGTTGATTCAAAACGAGCTGTCTTCTTCCAAATTTAGTCCCAATTGCATTGCCGACTCTTTTACTACTTTGTAAACTTGAGCAGATTCATCCAATGGATTTAAACTTGTTGTTTTAGCCTTAAAGGAGATTTCTATTTCCAGACCATTGTTTTTGAGAGGTACAACAAAACTGGAAAATAAATCAGTCCAACGTTCAACCGGTACTTTTCCGGATACTTTGATAGACTTGAATTTTCGTATCTCATCTACAGGTTGGGTGGAATCTGCTTTCTCCGGTTTCTCTTCGGTGGGTGAACTACAGCCAGTCGGTTGTTTATCAGTAGAACCTTCTTCAGGTTGTGGTTGATTATTAATCGATTTATCAACTAACCAATATTGTGGATCAGTAACATCTAAGAATGGAACAGATTCATGATGGTAAATACGATTGTAATTTCCCAGTTCGCCACAAGCAACATTAAAATCCCCATTCTCGCAATATTTTTGGATACTCTGACTGACTGTTTCTACTCCATAAATCATGGGTTTGTCATCAAAGCGCAGAAAGGCTTCATATAAGTCTATTACTTGTACGGGCTGCTCTATTGTCGGATATAAGCTGTTACTACGTAAGGTTCCAAGGCCAATCGTTTTCTCTAGGAGCCATTCTTCTTCTTTTATATTGTTAAAAAGGTTATGGCTTAGTTGAGAACTAAAATCTTGAGCAAAATCTTTGAGTTCAATTTTCTCCAGTCCCTCCCTTACAGAGTATTTGCACACAATGTTATAAGCGGAAATAAGTAAAGCATTCGCTTGCTTATCATATTCGGCTTTACGATCCAGAATATCTTTCTTTTGTTCTGGTTCTATCTGACCACTATATTCAGCTTGTATTTTTGTACAAGCTAAATACTCAAGCAACTTTCCGTGCAACATGCCCAATCCTGTTTCAGAGCATACCAAATAGAATATGGTATTACGGTATATACGACTACTATTACCCTTGTTTTGAGCTATTTGTTCTATTTGCTTTTGTGTTTTGGGGTTCATATTTCCTGGTTGTGTTGCATACTCAGGTCCAAGTATCACCAAAGTAAGACTTTTCTGTTCGGGTATATCATCCGTTGGATTAATCAGAACCTTTAATCCTGGTACATTGCGAGTTTGTGCATTCAGTCGGTTTATAATTTCTCCTGAAATATCTGTATGCTTTATTTCTGCTTTAGCCTGATTCACCAGAATATTAATATTGGGCTTGGATTGAAACCAATAACTACGTGAACCTACATTGGTGGAATAGAGATAATGAGCGACTTGCTCCAGTTTGCTTAATGCGCTATTCACTTCGCTGTGATTGAATGCGCTGGGTTTTAATGTACATAGTTTTAATTCCTCTATAGTCAATCCTTTGTTTTGCAAGTTCCCTAATGAAGCCATCAATATAGTAGTGGCTATGCCTTGAGTCAGGTTATATTTGCTAATATTGTTGTTTGGGTCTTCATTATCTATTTTATAAGCATTGCTCGAGGTTCCTATCACATCGGCATGAATAACTGTTTCCCACTGACTTCCCATCAGGCTGGTTATCGTACCAGTTAATGTTGGCAGATTACTAAGGTTGATATCTGAGGTATGGATCAATGCTTGTGAACCTGTTAATGAGCCACGTCGCGTCCACAAGTCTTTCACGATGGATGCTAATAATCGCAAGACTCCACGCGTACGTTGAAAACGAGAATCTTGTCCCCATTTCAAGCGGAACATATCAATCAATTCCGGATGAAATGGATAAGACTTACGCATCTTGTTAATATACTCCATGCGATCGGCTTGGGTGGGTAAATCGGAACGTCGATTATGATATGTGTTTTTGTAGCGATTTAAAACCAATTCTATCACTTCTGGGTTTCCAATATTGTCGAATAGACGACGACGAACTACCTCAAATATTTCTTCATCTTCGACGGGCTTAATGCTTGTTCCAACTCGGACAATACGGCTTTCTAAGGCCGTCAGTATCTGTTGGCCGATGGCTGATGAGGCAACTTCAGTTGCACTGGCTGGTAATGTAGCTATTAACACGCAGCGGGGTACAGAAGATACAACTTCAGTCAGCGTTTGCATAAAACCGATTGTCTGATCGGATAGACTTCCCTTTCCTATCATAACTGCCGATGCTTTATTACAATAATCAGCTAGCTCATCAATCAGAATAAGGACGGGAGCAGACTTTTCTAAAATAGGCCGGAATAAATTGGCAGTCGGTGAAATCCGTTCTATGTCGTTCTTCTTAATTAGGTTATATCCCTCTAAACCTCCTAATTGATAGGCTAGTTCTCCCCATAGCGTATAGATGGTTATTCCATCGTCGGTGGTTCTGCCTTGTGATACGTCGGTAGTGTTATTGGTAAATACTGCCACTGGTGCGTTCTCAAACTGCGGAGTTACTTTACTCTCTAAGATGTGCTGGGTGTAGGCTGAAGATAACAGAGATTTCCCTGTTTTTGTAATATGGTATAGGGAAATCAGCGTATGTGTTTTACCACCTCCGAAACCAGTTTGTAGAGAAATTACCCGATTGTCGGTTTCTTCACCATTCAATGCACGAACCACCCGGTTAGCTATGTTGCGCAATCCAGCTGTGATATAGGTCTTTTCAAAGAACATTGTCGGGTTACTATATACTTCTTGTCCGATGCCCATAGCTACTTCGCCGAGGTTCGCTGCAAAAACAGATTCGTCCAGCGAACCGTTGCGGATATCATAATGGGGATATACGTTCGTATACCATGCCGGCAGAGGAGAATCCTCGGAAAAAGAAACTGTAGATGTGATTTCTTTGATGGTAAGTGCATCAGGTTGAATAGCAGGTATGCTACCTCTGTTTCTTATCGTATCTATTTCTGTTACTAAATCCGGCATTTGAAGCAATTTGGCTACCAGTTTCATGGTACCAAAGGCTCTGTCTATTTCGTCTTCGTCTAATTGTTGATAATGATTGCATTTATTGCGAACGTCTTTTATTTCTTGTAGATAGCTGATAAACTTATTTGTTTCCTTGCTATTTCCTAATTCATCGGTTAGCTCTTGCTTAAATGCAATGGCAAAATTAGCAAGATTGTTATAATCAACCAATTGCTTACGGTCGCTATCTGCCGATAGAGACAGAACTGCTTTATTCCAAGTGTTCTGTTTGTCTGGTTTTAGTCGTGCAAAGAATACACCTTCCCAAGGTTCATTCTTAAAGTGTTCCATCAAGAAACCTACGACGAACGGACGCATGGCTTCAATAAAAATACTGAGTGCTTTGGACAAATTATCATTCATAATCATTCTGTATTTATTAAAATCCTAAATTCATTTGTGTAGCCTGACCTGTAATATCCTTTTGGCAAGACTGTATTAACTCTTCGCTATTGGCTAGTAACTCATTTACCTGTTTCAGATCATCTCCATCAGGCAGCAGCTCTTTCAGGGAGGCTAGTACACGCCAAAAACTATTATTAGCTTCCGAACCTACTAGTTTGATAAGACGCAATAGTTTGGGACGATTTTCTTTCGACCATAACATCATGGCTTGTTGTACTTGATCAATCAATGGGTCACCGATGTTAGTTCCTTGTACTTCACCTGTAATTCGTTCTGTGTAAGAGGCCAGATGCTGCTTATTCCCATCTTTAATAAGTAAGTGATGATGAAAAATGTCGCTTACATCTATATTCATTCCTATACGTGTAAATTTAGCTGCGTCATCAAAATCAGTTTCGCTCATGCCATTCATTTGTAGCCAGCCAATGTAGAATTTGGTGTATTCATCACCATCGAATCCTTTTAATAAAGCATTGAAAGCGGCAGTTTTTGCCAGTTCCAAAAGTTCTGCTACAGTAACTTCACTTCCATCGGCTTTCTCTACTTTTTCATACTTACCAAATTCACTTACGGCTTGTCCAAAACAAGCAGTTAACAGATCGGCCCCACGGAAACCTAACTCATAAAGTTTCTCGACTTCCTTATTTACCTTTTCTTCAATGGCACGTTTTACTTTTTTGAAACTACCATAACCCGAACGTTCGGAGGGACGGCAAGAAACAGTAACAGAAGATTCGAGAGCAGCACCTGCTAACCCAAGACTTCTATTTGCCATTTCTGTATCCATAGGCCAACTACCTGTAATGTTCATTCGGGCGCTTAGAATGGAATTACATAATGTAGTCCATGCTTCTGTTGTTTGGTGGGCAAACATTATGCTGACAATATCAGAGGTTTGCTGTTCTATTGCGTCAAATATATCCGTAAGTTTCTTTTCAAAGTATAGTTTGGCTTCTAGTTCACTATTATTATGGTGATGCTTTAATGCCGTACATTCTTCTGACTTAGGTGTTTGTGGCGTAGAGAAGTTTAATGAATAAATATCACCTAGTGTCCGTTTGAGCCAAACGTAGAAAAAGTCTGATATATCAGCGTAAGCAATAGCATCATAGTATGGAGGATCTGTGACTACAGCTGTTAATTGTTTAGATCCAAATTGATTTCTTTCTCCACTAGATGCATTTTTTTAATTGGTCCAGAAAGAAGAATTACATTCTGATTCTATATATCTTAGTATCCATTCGAGTTGGTTTGTCGCACTACCAGAACTATTGCAAAAAGGATTTGACTCCGGATAATCGAAAACCATGGCAATAGCTTGTCTACTGAACGGATGCTCAATTTTTTCGCCACTATTATGCCATCTTCCTAATGACGTATTTACAACTGCAATCCTGTCTATCCAAATGGCTAAGTAAGTATAAAGAGTTTGAGCATATTGTGTGGACTCTATCTTGTTTTTTAAAATAGAGAAGTTCTTTATAAACGCTTGGAGCATGTAAAGTTGGCGATTAGAAAACATTTGATACCATTGATTTATTCCCCATCCACGACTGCTAATCAAGTCTGTTTGTTTAGTCATCATTTCTAAGGGTATAAACTCATTATGGTAATCAATATGAGGGAGTAATAAGTCTATAGATGGAAGTTGATATTTTTTTCCATCATGAGATTCTACTATAGCTGCAATAAATTTTTCTTTTAATTGGGATTCACAAGATTGTTCTTTTACTTGCTTAGAGGTTGTCACACTACCACAACATGGGCAGGTTAGATTTCCTGTTTTATTCCATCCTTCTTTTATAGGACACGTCCCTTCTTTAATCTCAAATTGAATATCCGTCCCATTAATAACTGGATTCAAATATACTTTCTTCGTTGAGGTATTTGCCAAGTAGAACTGCTTCAATAAAGGAACTTCTGCTTTACAACTTGGATTAGAGCAAGTAGCAGTTCTGGCCCAATAGTAGGCAATTGGTTTATTTCCATTTTCATCAGCAGGATATAAATACCCGACTTCTTTTTCTGTCATAGCCAGTAATTGTTTGGCATAATATTCCACATCAAAAGAAAGTCTGTTGGGAATATCTATAATACCGTTGCAGATAGAAATTCCTTTGGCAATGAGTAGGTCTACGCCTTCTTTCCCATAGATACGGCGGAACTCTTCTTCTGTATATCGTATAGGCTTTCCATATTTCTGTGGAAATTCTACACTTCCTTTCTCAATAATATGAGCAACCGGATTAATATCATTACCATAACTGCGACATCCCAAACGTGCTGCTTCTAAAGGTATAGCACCTCCGCCAGCAAATGGATCGAACACACTTGGCATCTGACTTTGAAAGCTATCAATCGCAACCTGTAATGCAGTCTCCTTTTCTTTTATAGTGTCAGTTTCTAAATGACGGTCTATGCAAGAATAGAGGTTGCTCTCGGCTTCTTCAATGGCCTGATAGGCTGCATCAAATGACTGGCTCAATGCAATAAAAGAAATATCTGGATTTTGTTCCGCATTGTATGCTGTCCATATCAACTTTCTTGCTTTTGCCAGAACAGCCTTGTCATTCTTGCTTTCCCATTTTATCAGGCAACCTTCACTTAACTGCTCTTTTGAAGCAGTACTTTTTCCTTTCAACATATTTGCCTGACAAACAGGAGAAAACTTTCCTATAAACATCAGCAAACGATTTCGCAGATTGTCCGGCATCGGATCGTATATGGCAGTATAAGGAATATCCGGATAGGGAGCATAGAGTGGATCGTTACCTAATAATTCCTGTATAGCATCTCTGAAAGCCTGCGGGCATTGCTCGTCCAATGGATCCGGCACCAGACTGGCAAAAATGACAGCCCTGCATACAGGAAGCGGACGTCGTGCCCACCATAAATGTAAAGTAGAAATGTGTCCGTGACGAATGGATTTATCACGTACGCTCTCAGCCGATATTTCTTTAATCGGCATAGCTACCTCTATTAGCTTTTTTGCTTTTGTCATATCTATGTTTTCTTATTTTTCAGTTTTATTTCTCCACTCATCTAATGGTAGATAGTATTGTACCCCTTTATCTTTCCGTTCGAAAGTTAGTTTCTTGGCGGGATTCTGAATACGATACAATTGTGGGGTTGATTTACAATTCACTACGATATAGAGCCATGCGCTGTTGCCCAATTGTGCCAATCGGTTCATTTCATTTTCTGACAGCATCACCCCATCAAGTCCCGAACGACCTTTTACTTCAATATATCGTTTGATGTCTAGCTTATTAACGCTTCGAATGTCGTATCCCAGATTTTGGCATGAAACATCTTCAGCCTCCCAGCCATCGGCTGTTTCATATTCTATAGCCATATTCATAGCTATCGCTTCCACTTCATCATCCCTTTTCATTCCGTAATGTTGCTCATACTCCATCTGGGAGAGAGGAACGACATAAGCGCATCCTAATATTTCCGGTGCTTTAGGGTTGATTTGAACCATTTGTTCCATTTCGCGGATGCGTTCATCTTTTTTGCGAAGTAGCTCTGCTTTCCGTTCTGTTTTATGCAACAGTTTCTCTTGTATCTTCACATCTCCTAATAATACTTTACCTTGCAACTCATTGATCTCTATATCCAGGTCCATGATAATCTGACTGAATGCGGTTTGCAAATACTCTTTGCGCTTTGTAGCATCTGTTTCTACAATCTCTTGAGTAGAAGTGAATAGTGGTAAAGTGATATTTTCGAATGCCCATTCGGTGACTTCTTCATTACCTATAACAGCCGGAAGAGTGATCTGCTTGGCAAAATGAAGTGGAGCATGCAGGTCTAAGAACTTGGCCGGTGAAGTTGCATGGAATTCTCCGTTGTTGGTTTGATAAACGAAACTTAGCTGCTCATTGGCTATGCTATCGTCTCCTTTGTTAGGACGGTTGTCTGTAATCTGATTTTTGACGTAAAAAGCAAAATAGTCTTCAGTATCTTCTGGCGATACTAAAATCGTCCCTTTCAGCATTTCATCTCTGAAAGAATCGCGTACACAATCAATGAGTGCATCAAACAAGGCATTGCCAGGATTGATATAGTGGACTTTGCCTAGTATAGCATTGGTGTTTTGATAGTCTAGGAATATGTGTTTATCGAAGCAGAATAACAACTTGTTGATGTTCTCAGCGTAGATGTTATAATCATCTTTTAAACGTTTAGATAATACTTCCGGAATGTTTTCTATTTCATAAATCCCATCTTGTATCATTCGATATTTGCCTCCTAAATAACTGAAGGTCCTTTCAAAGAATAAGCGAATATAGATCGGTTGCAAACGTTTCTCATCGGAATGTTCTTTCAGAATCCGGGCATCTTTATAATCCACTTCACTATGGGCGATTACTTTTTGCTGCTCTTCTATCTTATTCCGGAATACTTTTTCAATAATGACCTCATCTTGCTCAATGAACTGATTAAAAGAGGACTCTTTTCCATCGAAGACAGAAGTGATGATCGCATCCAGACTAACGTCTTTCAGCACATCCTGAATTACATCATAAACGCGGTCGTCACCCATGCTTTGACGAATAATGTCCAGCTTTATCAACAAGCGGGAGAGTACTTGCCCTTCGCGGGTGTTATCTGCTACCATATTGAAGACTAATACATCATTTTTCTGCCCATAACGATGAATACGTCCCATGCGTTGTTCCAAACGATTAGGATTCCAAGGAATATCCCAATTTATGAGCAATCGACAGAATTGTAGATTGATACCTTCACCAGCGGCATCGGTTGCTATAAGTATTTGGGTTTCGGGAGACATAAAATCCCATTGTGCCTGACGACGTTCGTCAACAGATAATCCCCCATGTATGACTGCTACTTTATAACCATTGTTGCTTAAGCGTTCTCTCAGATAGAGCAATGTGTCCTTATGTTCTGTGAAAATAACGAGTTTTTCACCATTAATAACTCCCTGGCTCTTCAAAAGTTCTTTTAGCTCTATGTATTTTTTCTCTTCCTGGTTTTGATTGTACAGATTGTTAGCCATCTCGTACAAGCGTTTTACTTCCTTCGCTTCAGTCTGTATCTCTGCTAAACTTTTCGAAGTAGTAAACAACTTGAATTTTCGAGGGTCGGATAGGATACCATCTAGTGCATCCCGTTCATCGTCCTCCAAATCATCATATTGGTCGATGCTATCTACATCCAGATCTTCCAACTTCTGGCGTTGTTTCCATAGATTGGGGTTCTTACCCACTTCATCCACAATGCCTTGTAGCGCAATCCAACGCTTATGCAGCGTGTTTTTGATGGCAAAAATAGAACTGACCAATCGTCGTTGCATTACTGCTAAAGCCAAAGATACATGAATGTTTCTTGTTTCGGTAGCTTCTTCTTTTTGCTTGGTCAGATAGTTGGTTACGTTGTCATAGAGGCGTTTCTCTTCCGGTGTCAATTGGAAAGATACCGTTCTTGTATATCGGGCTTTATATAGATTGTTACCATTCCAGTCTTTCATATCTTCTTTTAGTCGACGTATGAAAAACTTATTCAGCCCATCTTTACTCAACTCTTTTACTCTGTCGGCGGCAATATCTTCTGTTGCAAAGATATCCTCATCAAGTAATTGGAGTAGTTTCTTGAACGTATCGGTTCTTCCTCTATGTGGGGTAGCTGTCAACAACAAGATGTGCTCACATTGTTGCGAAAGTAAGTGAGCAGCTTCATATCGTTTTGATTTATATGTTTTTTGTCCGTATTCATAAGCCGATAGTTTATGAGCCTCATCAAAGATAACCATATCCCAATTCGTGTTGCTGACAATGTTCAACACATCCTCTCGGCAAATGAAATCAATAGAGGCTACCACTTTATTTGCTGAGCGAAAAATGGTAGGGTCAGCATTAAAAATACTTCTATTGACAAGCGTAAACGGAATATTAAATTTTACTCCCATTTCATCTTCTTGCCATTGTTTGGTCAAACCGCCTGGTGTGATAATAAGTATGCGCTCAATGATCTTTCGCATTAATAGCTCCTTCAATAATAAGCCTGCCATAATTGTTTTTCCTGCACCAGTGTCATCTGCCAGTAAAAAACGTATCTTGGGTTGAGGAAGTAAAAATTTATATACAGCTTCTACCTGATGAGGTAGTGGATCTACAACACTACAGTTAATTGCAAATAGAGGGTCAAATTGATAAGCTGAGTTAATTCGTTCTGCTTCGGCGAATAATACAAATTTTCCGGGATCTCCCTTGAAATTGAACTCTCCATCGGATGTCAGTACTTCTAAAGAACAAAACTGCTCTTCTGTAATAACCTTGGAACTACTTTTATTGGTATTTACTCCTGTGAATTTGAGCGAATACATAGCTCCTAATTTCTGTATTTTGTTAACAACAACAGCTTCTGTTGGTATTAGATTTTTTATAATATTTCCGGCTTCAATCATTGTTAGAGGATTTTATAAGATCTTTTACGTCCATTTGAAGAACTTCTGCTATTTGAAATAAGACTTCCAAACTAGGTTGTCTTCTGTTGCAAACATAAGAATTGACAATACAGAAACTCTTTCCTAGTTTCTCCGCCAGCCAAATTTGTTTGATTCCTTTTTCTTCAAGTACTTCTTTTATTCGATTCATGGGTCTATCCATCTCAAAATTCTTAATTGTTAAACAAAGATATAAAACAATCTGCTATAAAAAGAGAAAATGAGATGATTATTTCTCTTGAGTTATTAAAGTCTCTACTTAATTTCTGTTTTGTCAGTGTCATTGGCCTAATACTATCTATTTAGTGTAGAAAGCTCTTTATGCAAAGATGGAGATTTGTCATTCTTTGCGATGGATTGATACAGTTTACTTTTTCCGTTTAATATTCTCTGCTTCCTGTCGCAGTTGCTCTGCCTGTACTTCTTTCAACCGGGCTTGCTCTAATTTCTTGGCTCGCTCCTTAACACGTTGCTCGTGTTCCTCAACCATCTTTCGCAAGGAGCATTGCTTTTGCTTGTCGGGCTCATATTCGAAAAGAGTTTCAAGTTTCAGTAGATTTTCAGAGGTGATTTCTCCAAATGCTTTGATGTAACGGAACTTAATATCGTTATTACTCAAACGGCTGTTTGCTGAGAACTGATAGATGTTATAGCTTATAGAACAGAGTAGTGCTACACCGAGCGAGATCAATGCAATGACTACCTTTGAAGATTTCAACTCTATGGAATGAAGATGCTTCTGAACGGGTAGGGGCTTATCCTTCTGTTTCTCTAACTTCTGCTGAAATTCATCTAATTGTTCTTGCTGTTTCTGGAACCCTTCTCTGATAAGTTCATTAGTCTCTGTCACATGGCTTTCTAATTCAGATAGATCCACCTGTGGTATAATTGGTAACACAGGTTGATCGGATTTGGCATTAGCCAAAGATTCAACCAACTTCGAAAGGCTGCTAAACTGTTCTGAGGTTAACTTTTTCAAGTCCTCGAACATGGAAATGATAATTTTTATATCCATATTTTCTTTGTTTTTAGATTGTTATCTTCTTATTCCTTTTTTCTTTTTCTTCCGTTGCATTTGGCGACGGAAAGCTTCTTCTTCAGGATCGTAAGCAGGAGTAGGTGTGAGTATTTCATCAAATAATCCACCTATGCCACTTAGCAAACTATCAGAATCAGGAGAGGTAAATCCCTGTTGAGATTTTTGTGATGGTGGCTGGATATTTGTCTCTTGCTTCTGATCTGCATGAACATTTCGTTGTAATGCAAAGTCTATCTTTGAGAAGCTGAACTGTTGATCCACCTTTGAGCCGTTGAAGTGATAGCCGTTCTTGCTGAACTTGATGCCTTGTGGCTCATTGGTTCCATTCTTTATCTTAAATTCAACAGCGATGCCTTCGCATTTCAATCGTTCCAATAACTCTCGCCAGCTTCTACATTGAGGAACAGTTGCTTTCAGAGCGTTGTAAATCTCATACTTGGTTTTATCAGGTTCTTTTAGTCGATGCTGTTTTACCTGCTCCTTACCGTTTGCAAAGTATAATCCATACTTAGCGGTCAGCTCTTTGCATATCTTTTCACTGCGGAAGCGGTCGTTTTGGTCGGAGATGGTGTGTCCGTTATTATCCACACGATTAAAGGCTATATGTAGGTGTGGATGCTCCTTATCGTGATGTCTGCCAATGATGTACTGTGTGTTTACTATACCCATGCGGTTCATATAGTCGTGTGCAATCTGTGTCATCACTTCATTGGTTAGCTTGGCTCGGTCTTGTGCTGAGAAGTCTAACGAGATGTGCCCCACAGGCTTGCTTACTCGCGGGTTTAGCTCTCGTTGAGTCTCGAAGCTCTGAACAATAGAGTCCAAACTCTTTAGGCGTACACCATCGGAATCCAATAAATTAGTCTGTTTCGCCGGGTCGAGAATGTATTTTACTACACCGCCAAAGGTTGTTCCTTTTACTATTTTTGCCATCATTGTTGTATCTGGTTTAACAGGTGATCAATCTTGTCGGCTAAGTACAGGTATTCCATTCGAGCATCCAGATAACCTGCCGCATTTGCTTTGTGTGCAATCTGATTCAGGTTGTTTGCCATGCCTGACAGTTTGCGAATATGTTCCATCCATTCGGGCGAAAGTCGTTGCCGTATTTCAGTCTTTAGGATTACAACTCTGATAAAATCGCATGGTGAAACTCCTGCTTCCGATGCACGGGTTTTGAGTGTGTAATACTCCTCGGTGTTCATCTTTAGGTTCACCCGATAGGTACGTTTTTCTATCAATGATTTGGTGGGTCTTCCACCTTTATTATATACTTTCATACGTTGTTTTTTAATTCAATTTTGTAGACCAACGGGATTAAGACAAGGTTTTGGGACACCCAAAACATAAACTTGCTATCTCAAAATCTACGATTTTACTTAAAGCTTGAATCCTTTTCTCTTTGCGGTGGAAATAGGTCGTACAGGTTCTTCGATAAGCTTCAAATTAAACTCTTTTATCAGCAAATTGAGAGCTGAATTCTTTGCAATCATGGCTTGTAAAACAGCTTGCGGTTGCTTCATCTCCAATAGAAAATCAGCAATGTCAAATCCATTTTTCCGCTGTTCAGAAGTAGCATTCTTTTCTAAATAATCGAAAAGTTTAGCTGTAATTCCCATTCGTTGCATTGTGGAAATTCGAGTCGACCAGTCATCGGTAGCTCCCAAGTCGGGAAAGAGCACGACGTTTCTACCTTTGAGAATACTGAGATTTTCCTCACGGAAACAGCCATTCTTGCCACCCGAAGCGATCCATAAATATTGTGGCAGATAGGAACTGGCGATAAGGGCACTCTTCTCACTTTCTACAATGGCCACGGACTTTGTACTCTCTTTAGACAATAGGTGCTCGCCAAAGAAACATTGTTTCAGATTAAAGCCATCCTTATGAAGAATGGAGTGTACCCATGTGATATGATTATGAGGCTCTTTAATACGCCTACCTGTTGTTGGATTATATAGCATAATTTTTCCTGTCCGCACTTTGCTGTGTGTGTCTGTCTGCCAAAATACCGTTGAACCTTGCCAATGGTTGGCTGTTCCTACTTGATAAAGCTTCATTAGTCGCAATGATTCATCCTCACCAAACTGAGTAGATAGGAATTGGAACAGTTTATTTTCTTTGTAATGACTCATTGACCGTTCTACTAGAGTTCCGTCTATATAGCTTGTTGGTAATGAAGGTGGAGCCGGACGGAACAAACTTTCACGCACTTGTGACTGTTCGCATTGTTCAGGATTCTGTTCAAAGTATGTTTTGGGTGTAAGGTGGTAACCACATTTCTGTTCACGGTTGCACCGCCCGACGTATTCGGGAAAGGAGATTGTTCCTACCGTATCAACATATCGGGAAAAACATCTTTTGTGCTTGCACTCTGGACAGGTGTGTCGGGAGGCAATGCTTTTGTATGGTTCTAATATAAATCTGTGTGTCATTGATTCTCTTTTTAGTGCATTTTCGACATTTTCTGCATTTTGGTTTCTCAAAATGTGGATCGTGTGGATAATGCGGTTATACTTTTCTGTATTCTCCGTGACGGTCTTTTTGGAAAAGACTTCCTGTGTGTTTACTCAGGAACTCTTTAAAAGCCCGCTCTTTCATTCCTTGGCTGGCTGCTATCTCTATGCCTTGTGCAGTGGTGAAGAGTTCGGGGAGTTGAAATAGAATGGATTGCTGTTGAACTGTAAGAGCCGTTTCATTCATTAGGTTTTGCACTCTGGTAGCCGTTTGTTTGAAATATTCTGTTAGCAGAATCGCTCGTTGAACGGTTTCCGTGTCTACCTGATCTCTGCCGCACTCCCCGCAGAGCCAACGGGTTATCTGTATCACCAGGCAAAAGCGAATGATATAGATTTCCAGTTTACAATATATTCCTAAAAGCATTTCATTGCTGAGATTATCGCACAGGTCTGCGTGGTTATGCTGCCATTTATACAATAGTCTGCGAGCTTCTTCGCTGAAGGTTACAATTGAAGGCTGAATTTCATTGTTCTCGTCAAATGAGCACTCTATGTTGATAAGTCCATTTAGTAGTGTATGCCATTGAACTTCCAAATCGGGAGAAATATCTTTCTCGTTCCATCGGGCCTTTTGCTGAATGGCGGGCATGATGAACAGGATACGGTCGATAAATCCATTGCTCGAACGGTCGCCATGAGCTAAATCACTGAGAATCTTTTTCTGGATGGTGCCAATCACAGGAATGAACGGACGAGTGATGAAGACGGAGCTTTTAGCATTCTTTCGGTCCGAAATAACAGTCTTTGCACTGAATACCGACAACCAGAACTGCTCCTCAGAACCATTGTTATAGCGATTAAAATTCTTGAACCATGCCGATAGCTCATCCGACCAGAGGCAAAGCCCACGTTTATTCTGTGCATGGATATAACTCAATCCTTCGGGCGTAATGTCCGAAACCAGAAAGCGTTTGCGGATAGGCTCTTGTGGAAACTCCTCTACGCCAGTATCCATACGCTCCTTTTTGCTCATGGATATATCTTGCTCATATTTAGCATACAACTTTCCAAATTCCAGATTCTGCTGATAATCGAAGTTGATAAAGGGCTTCATGGCAAAGCTGAGGGGATGGCTTTTGTTTGCACCCGGTCGGCCGACTAATGCTACAAACAAAATGGCACTCTCTACCCAACCTTGTTTCATTTGGACAAGGTGGGTATTGCCTATTCCTGCTGAAATGGCAGTCAGGATAGAAGCAGCCGTGTAATCGATGGGATAACTTTGGCATTCGTACACTTCATGTATAATTCGCTGAATTTTGGATGGAAATATCTCAACCGGAAATTCTGCGCCCCCAAAAGACATATTCATTCCCATTGCTTGATTGATAATTCCTTCGGGAGTTATTGATTTCTCTTCCATAACTCTGATGAATTAAAGGTTAAAGCCTGATTTCGGTTTACGACGTATTCCGTTTTGCATCGAAGCCAGCATTTGGTCGTAGTTCTGTTCTGAAGTATTCTTCCGACCGTTTTCTATCCATGTCAGTAATTCATCCTCATAAAAATAGAGCTGCTTCCCTTTTTTATAAGAAGGTAGCAATCCTTTACGCACAAGGGCATAGACGGTAGGTTTGGCTTTTTGAATAATACGGCAAGCATCATCAATGCCAACCAGCAGATGCTTTTCTGATTGCGGTGGCTGAAGCTCTGACACCAACTGTTTTAACTCTGCGACCTGTTCGGTCAGATAAGTTATCGCTTGCGGTAACTTATCAAAAGTGATTTCTTGTTTACACATAAACTCTTGATTTTAATAGTTCGTGTGCAAAGAAAACTGGTGATTTTACGGTGAAATTAGTAACTAAGATATAACTGATCAATAACTTATCAGTGGTGATTGTTGCTATATACCAATAGGTTATGGTACAAAAAAGGCGACCACGCAATGTGATCGCCTTGAATATCTATAAATGATTTACTTTAGAAAGTGTCCAGCCAAAGCTATTAGCGTGCCCAACACAACAGCATTTGCCAAGATTATAGGAACTGATTTTTTATCTGTTTCAGCAATGATTATTATGATTGGAATAGCCATCATAAGTGCTATTAGCCCACCCTCAATCCACCAAACGACATTAGGCAAGTCAATATTGATAATTATTACCGAGACAAATAGATATTGCAAGAATGCTGAAACGATAGCACGCTTTGGCAATTTTTTGAGAATCATAGGAAGAGCGTCTATTGCTCCTACAACAATGCCTATCAGTACTGAAAGTAAGATTACATTCATTTTTTTCTATTTTTTGATTGATAATCTTCTGCAAATATAGTCTAAAAGTCTCGAACATTGGCAGATAGCTTCTCAGTAAGTTTTATCCTACACGTTCCCTCTGCTCTGAGTTTTCGCTTGATAGTTGAAATTTCGCTATCTTTCAACTCTTTGGCGAAAATGTACTTGATGAAAGTTGCTGTCTCAATGCCCGATTTCTTGAATTGGTTACCAATATTCCAGCCGAAGTGCATCAGGTCAATGGATTTTAGTTTGGCATCAACGGTAACGGGCGTTTTTATCTGTTTGCACTCTTGTTCTGTTGCGAATTGAAAAGCACGGATATGCTCGCAAAGCTGTTGCAAATCTTTCTCGGTCATATACAATGCCATCTCTTGCCCCGTATAGGATAGAACCTTTTCCAAAGTTTGTGCCTGCTCTTGCGCAAATTTATGTTGTGCGGCTTGTTTATATTCTCCATAGTTAAGCACGGCAGGCTCTTCCTGCTCTTGTTCTTGTGGTGTTTCTACAAGCGGTTCTACTACAATTTCAGGCTCTAAGTGTGGGTGTTTCTTTCTGAAAATCCGCTCTACCACAGGCAAAAGACAATCATTCAATATGGATTGGAAACTAAAATAGAAGCCACCAAGAAAAGGCAAGTCACGAAAAAGACCATAAGAGCTGAGAACTCATCCATTTTGAGTTCTGTTACTGCAAACATACGGGCCAGTACAGCAATACTCAATATTGATGCACATAAGAAAGAATATATAATAATGTAGTCGGTTTTTTTAGTTGTCATATTAATCAATAGTTATCATTTGTGCGCAAATATATACTAATAACTTATTGATTCCAAAATGTTTGTGCAATTGTCCGCATTTGGCGTTGATATGGCAGCGTTTGTCCACCTTGTAGGATAAATAAATATTTGTTTTGCCAAAGAATTAGATGTACTCTTTAATTCTATTACTAAAGGTACTTTCAAATAATTCCATTTCGCTGTTCGCTATTCCTAATTTTGTAGCCAATGCTTTCCAGTCTTTAACGGCTATTGTCACTTCAGTGATAATCTTTGTGGCTACGTCTTGAGATAGCATATAGTCTTCACATGCATCTAATAGAATGGCTAAGTCTGCTTTGTTGGAAGAGTTAGAAATAAGTAGACTCTGATATTCATTTAGCGTTGGATTCATGTCGTAAGCAGGGGATAGAGTCCAACCTTTAGATGTGAGCAGAAAACCGTGATTGCGGAAGTGATCATCGGAGTTACCGATGCAAATGTTAAAAGCTACACGACGGTATAGCTCTTGAAGGTTCTTGTTTACCTCAGTGCAATTTTGGAGTATGAAGTCTACCATATCTAAGTAGCCGTTTCCGGTGTTTGCGTTAGCACCGTCCGCAAGTCCAAGTAATGTCATAGCAGAGGCAAAATGTATTCGCTTGTCGTCATTGGTTCTATCAAAACGACGTGATAAAAGAGTGTGGTACTTGTCGCTTGTGGAAATTACTTGCGTAGAAGCCGCATTGATTCCTGCTTTCGTTGCTAGTAGGTGGCAGAAGTGTTCCCAAAGCCCTGCGTTGTAATCATCTTTGCGAGAAGGGAATTTGGCAACATACAATACTTTGTCCATGTCAACTACGCTGGCTTTCGGCCTGGCTCCACCTAATGACGAGCCGGGTTGTACTAATTGAGTGAGCCACTTCTTATCAGGTAGTTTGTTTTCCTCTTCGCTTTTTTCAACCTCCCCACTGGCATGAATCAACTCACGGATGCTGGTTAATGGTGGGATGCGTAGCGTATTGCTTGAGTTGATAAAACCGCCATCAGGTGTTTCTTTAAACCGAAATCCTCCCATGCGAGATGAATCATCGATTCCCAACAGATAATCAAACGAGGATAACCGACGGGCAGGTCGTTTCTCTTCGGCAGCCAAGATCTGTTCTCTACGATTGAGTAGAGTGCGTCCCCAGCGGTCGGGCAAGGCATCGGAAAAGCATCCGAAAATATCTTTCTCAGGTTGTGTGTATTGCAGTCCTTTGTAGTTATTCAAGTCCGCACTAATAAATAGGTTGCCATATCGCTTCAGCCATTCATCATTGAATTTAAAAGCATAGCTATCTGAGCCACGAAGCGATTCATAACTTAGCTCTCCGATAAGTTCAATATCTTTCAGCCAATCAAAGTCGGCATATACCAGCAGCTTTTTCATTGTTTACTCCTTTTTAGATGCACGCTCACGATTCTTTAGGGTCAAATCTTGCAGTGATTTACCCAATTTGTCCTCTTTGGCAAGCCAGAGAATATCTTCATCCAGTTGCAAGGCGTAAAGCACACGAAGATAAATACCTATGGCAACGGTAGGCACACCCTTTTCGATACGAGAGACTGTGAGAGGTGAGCAGGTAGCTCGTTCAGCCACCTGTGCTACACTCAAATTACGACGTAGGCGTGCTAATTTGATTTGCTCACCTACAATTTCCATTTTTTGCTCTAATTTCCGAGGTAACTTAGTACCCATTGTGTTCTTTGCCATAACTGCAACATATCATATAATATGCAAATATAATGCTATTTATTTATTATATGATATGTTGATGACTTATATTTTATTTCAGTGAGATTTTATTTGCCGACTCACGTTTCTTTTCACTCACCAGCTCTGCGTATATTTGTGTAGTTGACACATTGCGGTGAGTGAGCATCTTGCTGACGGTATAAATATCTGTCCCTGCGGCAATTTGGAGGGTGGCATACGAGTGTCGAAAACAATGAAATGTGATATGTTTCAATATCTTAGCTTGCTTTAGCCAGTTTTTCAATGGATAATTTATCATGCTTCGACTAAGCCCCTTAAAGACTTTACCCGTTCCGACCTCTCCGCATAGTTCAAAAGCCTCGTGGCTGATGGGGAGTGTGGCTTCGGTTTTAGTCTTTTGAGTACGGATGCGAATGCAGTAGCCTTGATCGGGGGCAATACCGAAGTCTGACCATTGCAGGTTCATAATGTCACTGATACGAAGTCCTGTTAGACAGGAGAACAGAGAGGCCGCTTTTAGAACAGGGATGTCGCAGGGTGTGGCTGCTAATTGTTTCACTTCGTCTAATGTGAGATACTCTTTCTTTACGTCCTCATACTCAATCTTCTCTAAAAAGTCATTGATGTTCTCACGGAGCAACTTATCACGATAAGCGATTTTTAACAAACCTCTGAATGTGGAATAGTAGCCTGCTGCGGAGTTGAGCGATACTTTATGTTCGGTGTGTTTTAGCTGTTTGGCATTTAATAGGTAAGTCCGAAAGCGTTTACAGAGATCCACATTCACTTCACCAAAGGTGCATTTGCCCTGTACGAAGTTATGGAAGTGGGCATAGACTACTTTCCATTTTTGATCTTTACTCTTCATCATCTTGGCAAAGTAAGCGAGGAAGTCGGCTTTCATTTTGTGTTTGTCTAAGAAACCGAACTCTTCGTTGATTAGTGACTGCACACGGATACAGCGGATGGCTTCGGCTTTGTTCAGCATATCGTTGTTGAACTCACGCTCCATCTCATTTTTGGGATGGGCGTAGATGTAAATGCCAAGGTACTCCCGACGGCTCATAATCATGGTTTCGGGGTGGCGAATTGCCGGATAATAATCAAGATAGAGAGAAATTTTGTCGTTACGGATAGCTCTTTGGCGTACTGTAACTTTGGTACATGTGTGCGTCATACGATTGTTCTTTAAATGTTTATACTTGTTTTTTGATTGCAAAGGAAAGCGGTGATAGTATGGTGACTACCGTCACCGCTGAATAACTTATTCTATTTTGGGATCACCCAAGAGTTGGTCAAGCTCCGGTCGGGAGATCTTAACGTATTTGCCAACTTTCGCTCTGGAAATGTTGTGATATTTGGCATAATGATAGAGCTGGTCTCGGGTGAGATTGAATTTTTCCATCGCTTCTGCTACTGTGTAGTATTGCGGCTCTTTGGGCTGGACTATACCTTTGGCTATATCAAAATGCTTTTTGGAGTACCAAACCATGATACCTTCTTTCTTTTTAGGAATGGCATTCTTTGAAGCAAGCGTATAGATAGCTGCTAATGTCATATCGAATTTATCTTGAATCTCCTGCACAGTGTACCATTCGGTTATTTCCGGATTAGCAGCTTTCTTCGAGAAATAGTTGTCGATATGCTTTTTACTCCAATAGGTTTTGCCACGATTAAAGATTCGGGGAATATTGTGTTTCTTGGCCACAACGAATATCCACGAATCAACTACATTGTATTTCTCTTTGACTTCGGCTGTGGTGTAGAACTCGGTGATAGGGACAGCTGTTTTAGTCTGCCGTGTTTCATAGGGTCTATTTTAAGCATACTTTCAATATCGCTTCGCTTGATAAACGAAAGCCTACTACTAATCTTTGATGCTTTCAGATGCCCGGCTGCAACCATTTTATAAACAGCTTGTCTTGATATACCCAATAGAGTTCCTGCCTTTGCAAAAGATAGAAACTCTTTGTCCTTTATCATCTGCATGGGCTGCTGGCTGATAAGGGAATCAGTTTCTGTTTCAGTTTTCTGAATGCGTTTGTTGCGAGATGCTTCTTTATAAGCTTTACTATTACAACGATGCGAACAGTATCGAGTTGTTGTCTTCTGTGCATAGAAAACCTCTCCGCACCACTCGCATACCTTCTTAATTCTAATGCTACTACTTGCCATTTTTGCTCATTTTTTAATGTTTACTTCGCCTTATTTCTCCCGATTTATGTCAACCATCGTAAATCATTGTCAACCATTGTCAACTTTCTCCACGACCTTTCCAATCGGTTTCCGGTTGCAAACCTCCGAGACCCAAATACGGTACAAAAATGAGCTGAAAATGCACTATCAATGACTAATATCAATGATAGGTGCAAAAAGAAAGGCGTTGAACCTCAACGCCTTATTAATCAATAATAACTTATGCTAATCGTTGGTAATCACTACCTACTTGCCGATGCAAAAATGTTGAAATATATTTTGTAGCACCATATCATTCGTCACCTCCCCCGCGATGTCGCTCAAATGGAAGATGCACTCCCTGATGTCCTGGGCCACGAAGTCCCCTGAAAGATTGTTTGCCAATCCCTGTTGTACGCGTCCGATGGCTTCTAAAGCATGCGTAAGGGCTTCGTAATGGCGGGCATTGGTCACTATCACGTCGTTCTGGGTTATCGTAGGCAGATTGGCAGCGGCTATAAGTTTCTTCTGAAGCACATCCGTATTTTGCCTTTTCTTGGCGGAAATAAAAATACATTCGGCGTCGGGAATGATGGAAGAAGCCGCAGAAAGCACCTCATCAGAATGAGCCGTGCCCAGCAAGTCCGCTTTGTTGAATACCAATATCAAATGCTTTCTTTCCAGACGCGGAAGTATCTGTCCCGATAGCTGATTCATTTGCGACGTTGCGTCCGTTGCATCAATCATCCAAAGCACGATCTCCGCTTGTTCCAGTTTTTGGAACGTGCGCTCTATGCCCAGACTCTCAATCGTATCATTGGTTTCGCGGATACCTGCCGTGTCAATGAAACGGAAAGTAATGCCGCCGATATTGGTCGTATCTTCAATCACGTCGCGTGTAGTGCCGTGAATGTCGCTCACGATAGCCTTGTCCTCGTTCAGCAATACATTGAGAAGCGTTGATTTCCCGGCATTTGTTTCGCCGATGATGGCTACCGGTACGCCGTTTTTGATCGCATTTCCTACACTGAACGAATGTACCAGTCGGGAAATAACTCCTTCAATGTGATCCGCCAATCGGCAAAGCTCCGTTCTGTCCGCAAACTCCAACTCTTCATGGTCGCTGAAATCCAGTTCCAGCTCAATCAGTGAAGTGAAGTGTAGCAACTGGTTGCGTAGCTCCGTAAGCTCCTTGCTGAATCCGCCACGCATCTGGCTCATGGCAAGGCGGTGGGTGGCGGCAGATGAAGAAGCAATCAGGTCCGCCACGGCTTCGGCCTGGCTCAAATCCATCTTGCCATTGAGAAAGGCGCGTTGCGTGTATTCCCCCGATCCCGCCAGGCGGCAACCGTGCTTGATGAGCAATTGCAAAACCTGTTGCAAGATATAGCTCGAACCGTGGCAGGTGATCTCCGTACTATCTTCGCCCGTGTAAGAGTGCGGGGCGCGAAACAGGCTGACAAGAACCTCGTCGATAATTTCCTCTCCATCGTGTATCTTCCCGAAAGTCAGTGTATAAGGTTTGCAATCCGCCAGCGTTTTACCGGATTTTGCCGGGGTGAAAATGCGGCTGGTGATACGAATGGCGTCCGCTCCTGAGACGCGAATGCTTCCGATTGCTCCTCCTTGAGCCGTGGCAATGGCACAGATGGTATCCTGATTCATCATAAAAATTGTTATTTGAGTTGCAAAGATAGCCTTTTGGGGTAAAAAAAAGAACGCGATTGTATATTACTTACTCTTTTTTATTACATTTGCTCAATTTTCGTAGCCTTTACATGATACACTTTGTTATTATGGCGCAAGACAAAATAAAAATGCATGATTCCGCTTCTCATACTACCGAGAAAGACGAGAACACGGAACTACTGAAAGAGAAATTATTGAAGGTCAACTCCGTTCTGGCTGCCCATCAAATTGCTCTCTGGGAGATAAATATCAATACCCTGGAGTGCACTTTCACTCAGGAATATTTCGAAAGTTTAGGCTTGGATAAAGTCGGCATCCGTTATCAGAATTTGGAAGAGTTCTGTAGCTTTGTGCATCCCGATGATAAGCATTTGGTGTCGTTGGATGGCTTTCAAAAGAAATTGGATGGCTTTGAAGAGTCCAAAGTCTTACGCGTGCGTTGCGTAGGTGCGCATGGTGAAATAGTCTGGTTGGAGGACCACCTCTTATCTGTAGAGAAAGATAGAAGTGGAAATCCGGAAAGCCTCTTATGCTATACCGTGAATGTCACCGGGCAGTGCGAACGCGAAACGCGCATATCGCGCATGGAAGAGCGAAACCGGAAGATAATACAGGCATTGCCTGAATTCATCTTCATCTTTGATGAAAATTTCTTCCTCATCGACGTGTTAATGTCTTCTGATACCATTTTGCTCCATCCCGTTGAACAGCTACGGGGAGCGGACGGGCGCACCATCTATTCTCCCGAAGTCAGCGACCTGTTTCTACGGAACATACGTCAATGCCTCGAAGACGGGGAGTTGAAGGAGATAGAGTATCCCCTGGATGTGGATGATTGCGAAAGGCATTATTTCCAGGCACGCATCGCTCCGTTCGAAGATAATAAAGTGATGGCATTGATACACGATATCGGTGACAGGGTGCAACGCTCCAATGAACTCATCGAGGCGAAGCAACGCGCAGAAGAGGCCGACCGCATGAAATCGGTGTTCCTGGCCAATATGAGCCACGAAATCCGCACTCCTTTGAATGCTATCGTGGGATTCTCTGAAATCATAGCTTTGACGGAAGATGAAGTGGAGAAAGCCGAATACCTGAACATCATCCAGAAGAATAGCAACCTGTTGTTGCAACTCATAAATGACATTCTGGACCTTTCCCGCATCGAGTCGGGAAAATCGGAAATGAACTTCCAGTTGGTCGAAATGACCGGACTGATTGACGAAGTGGAGAAAGTGCATCGCCTGAAAATGAAAACGGGCATCCGATTGAATGTGATACGTCCCGATGAGGAAATCTGGATTATGGTGGACCGGAACAGGATTACACAAGTGCTGTTCAACTTCCTCTCCAATGCCATTAAGAATACCCATGAAGGGGCCATCACCCTGGGGTTGGAGGTCTGCGGAGAATGGTTGAAGGTGTATGTAACGGATACCGGTTGCGGCATTGCAAAGGAGAAATTGCCCTTGATTTTCAACCGTTTTGAAAAGCTGAACGATTTTGTTCAGGGCACGGGTCTGGGGCTTCCCATCTGCCAGAGCATCGTGGAGAGATTGGGAGGAAAGATTTCCGTAGAGTCCGAAGTAGGAGTGGGGAGCACTTTCGTGATGACCCTTCCTTACCGCCAGTTTGTGTTGGGAGCGGATGGTGAACCTGTTGAAATCAGTGCCCACGTAGAGCGAAGATCAGACGGCAGGAAGAAAATTCTGATAGCCGAAGATACGGAGTCTAACTTTATGCAGATAAACATTTTGCTGAAGAAGGACTACACCATTTCGTGGGTTACCAATGGCGAAGAGGCCGTAAATAGTTTCTTGCGCGAGCGTCCCGACCTGATATTGATGGACATCCGCATGCCGGTGATGAACGGTATTCAGGCTACGGAAAAGATACGTACCGTGGACATCGATCTGCCTATCATTGCGGTGACGGCCAATGCTTTCCTGATAGAACAACAACAAGCATTAGCCGCCGGATGCAATGATATTATTGCCAAACCATATACTTACGAAAGATTGAAGGAAACAATCATCAAGTATATTTGAGTGGGTGTTTCTTAGATTCTGTCCAGTACGGTTTTTATCAAAGTGTCAATCGTATTCTTGTAGCCCGTATTGGCTTCTTTAATCAACCGGTTGGCTATGACCATGCATACCGTGGTCGCCTTATGTCCCATCAGGCGGCTCAAACCGGCCAGTGCGGAGCTTTCCATCTCGAAGTTCGTAATGCGATAGCCATTGTATTCAAAGTTCTCGATCTTTTCATTTTGCTTCGGGTCGGCCAGCGGAATGCGTAGTTCGCGTCCTTGCGGGCCAAAGAAACCACCGGCGGCAATCGTTACACCGCGTACCATATCGTCTCCGGCAATGCGCTCTATCAGTTCGGCATTGGCGTCGATCACGTACGGAGCAGGTGCGCACATATTCCCCGACCATCCCATGTGGTTCAGGAATGCACGTTCAAATGGCAGGTCGCACACTTCATTGCGCCCTGAATAGAAGTTCAGCAGGCCATCGAAACCAATGGACTTTTGCGAGCAGATAAATGTACCTACGGGCGTATTCGGTTGCAAACCGCCACAAGTACCGATGCGTACCAGTTCTAACTGGCGAAGTTGGGGCTTTTCTTCACGTGTGTTGAAGTCGATGTTGGCCAAGGCGTCCAGTTCGTTCATCACAATATCGATGTTGTCGCAACCAATACCCGTAGAAACCACCGTGATGCGTTTGCCCTTGTAGATACCTGTAATGGTTTTGAACTCGCGGCTTTCCACTTCACATTCTTTATTCTCAAGGTGTGATCCTACCAGTGCCACTCTGCCCGGGTCGCCCACCAGGATTACTTTGTCTGCCAGCCACTCAGGCTTTACGTGCAGATGAAAAACTGAACCGTCATCATTGATAATAAGTTCGGAAGATGCAAAATACTTTTTCATATTCTGGATTTTTTGGTTGATACGTTTATAAATAGAAAACGCCGGAACGGGATTACTGTTCACCGGTTCCGACGTTTTTCTGGGGCAATAATATTCTACCGGTTATTTACTCAACGGCTGGTTTGAGTTGTTTCCCGATGGTTTGGCTATGGTTTCGCGCATGGAAGTATCAGCTTCGATGTTCTTCATCCGATAATAATCCATGATGCCCAGGTTGCCGTTACGGAATGCTTCTGCCATGGCTTTAGGTACTTCGGCTTCCGCCTCGATCACCTTGGCGCGTGCTTCCTGAGCTTTCGCCTTCATTTCCTGTTCGCTGGCCACGGCCATTGCACGGCGTTCCTCAGCTTTGGCCTGGGCGATATTCTTGTCGGCATTTGCCTGGTCTATCTGCAAAGCCGCACCGATGTTCTTACCTATATCGATATCAGCGATATCAATGGACAGGATTTCGAAAGCCGTACCGGCATCCAGACCTTTACGGAGCACAAGTTTGGAGATTGAATCCGGGTTTTCCAATACTGACTTGTGGTTTTCGGACGAACCGATGGAAGATACGATACCTTCGCCTACACGGGCCAGGATAGTGTCTTCACCGGCACCACCCACCAACTGGCGGATATTGGCGCGTACCGTTACACGGGCTTTGGCTATCAACTGGATACCATCTTTTGCTACGGCGGTCACCGGAGGAGTATCGATCACCTTCGGGTTTACCGACATCTGAACGGCTTCGAACACATCACGTCCGGCAAGGTCGATTGCGGTAGCCATCTGGAAGGATAATTCAATATTAGCTTTAGAGGCGGATACCAAGGCGTGTACCACTCTTTCTACGTGTCCACCGGCCAGGTAGTGAGCTTCCAGCTCGTCGCGGGTAATGTTGCTCAATCCGGCTTTGTGTGCTTCAATCATACCCGGTACAATGATGTAGGGAGGTACGTTACGGATACGCATTAAAAACAATTGCACCAATGAAATCCTGACTCCCGAAACTTTGGCGGACAACCATAGGAAGAAAGGAACATAGTGGAAGAACAGTACGATGAAGATAATGCCTCCTATCACAAGAAAGGCAGTTAGGTACATAGTGTCTACGTTCATGATTTATAAGATATTAAGTGTGAATATTAGTCTTTTTTCTTTTCTACCATGATAACGCCGTCCGCAATACGGTTTACAATGATAGGGGTTTTTTCATTCAGAAATCCGTCCATGGATTTCACTTCCACGATGTTGCCGTCTATTTCGGCATTGCCGATCAGTGCCAGGCGTGTAATGGCCACACCCGTATCGCCTACTTTTACTTGATCCGCGGCCGTACGGTCCACCTTCGATGTGATATTCTTCTTCAACGCCACTTTATCCAAGGTCTTGGAGCGCATGAAGAGTATCAATGAGCCTATGCAGGCTATTGCCGATACACCGAGCGTGATGAAACCAGCCGTTGTACCCAGATAGGCAAAGGCATAGTAGTTGGCATAGATCATGCAAGCTCCGGCCAGAATTCCGGCTATGCTGATGCCCGGGATGACGAACAGTTCTACCAAGAACAGGATAACCGCCGCAACAATGAGTACAATGATGATAAGTATGTCCATAGTTTTCTATTTAAAGGATTGTTTTTCTGTATTACGCACTTCAATGGCGGCCTTCTCCAATTCACCTGATAATTGTTGTATCTGTTTTTCCAGGTCGAGTATGGCAGGAGCCAGTTTGGCTTTATCGCTTTCCTTGGCACGGGAGTACAAGGAACGTTGCTCTTCCAATTTGTTTTGCTGCTGTCTGAAGCTTTTCTCCAATTGGCGGTATTTGCTGAATAAGCTCTTGGCCTGAGGAGATTTGAAATCACTCCATTGATAATACGTAGTGTGGTCATCAATTACAAATTCAAAGTCATAGCTCCGTTCGGCTTGTGGCTTTTCACTGATAGCGGCTTGCAGGCGGCGTTTGGCGTCAGAGACTGTATTTTGATCTACCCATGTATCTTTCAGGGAGTGAATTTGAGCAAGTCGGACAACTTTTTTCTTGTCCATAGCTTCGTAGTTATACACCCGTTTGGAAGAGTTGGGAATAAATACGTAAATACATACTTTCCCTTCCGGTTGGTAGCGATCGGAAGCAAACCATCCGAGGTTGTTGAACTCGTCGATGGCAAACATATAGTCGTTATAGGGAGAATTGAATGGCATGCCCACATTCTCCGGAGTCAGATAAGTGTTGGTATTCGTATTGTAGCGGGTAACGAATATGTCGTATCCACCTATTGAATTCTCACCGTCGGCGGCATAGTAGATAGTTGCACCATCCGTTAATACGTACGGATAATTGGCGTTGATGGAGTCGTTGATGCTACCGGGCAATAGGCTGCCTTTACTCCATTCGCCTTGCATCTTGTTGCGGGCAAGGATGCTGAGTTTGCCATCAGGCTGGCGTTCACCGTAATAAATCTTATTACCGAGTTCAGTTTCGTATACAGTAGCTTCTATTTCTTCTTTATTCTGGAAGAAATCGTTGTACGTGAATAATTTACCGGATTCCGGACTGATTTTATAAGCTTCCAAAAAGCGGTCTTTATCCACTACGATACTATCGATAATGCACACTTCTTCAATACCTTTCAGCATGCGGAGATTGGTCTTGCTCTTTTCCAGAAGTTTTTCAGCTTCTGCGGTAGACCTTTTTCGTTTGGAAAGATCACTGATATACTCTTCGTAACACTTGATGGCATCTTCAAAACGATACAGGTCGTTATAATTTCGTGCCAGATACAGTTGTCCGCTGGGGATACGTTTCTTAACGGCTGTTTCCAGGTATTTCAGGGCTACGTCAGGTTCTCCTGTTTCCAAGCAGCATACACCGTACCATAAATTATAATTTCCGTTTGCCGGTTGTGTCCTGACGAATTTTTTGAAAACGGGTTTGGCTTTCTCGTACTGCCCCTTGTTGTAAAAAGCTTTAGCTTGTTCCAACGTCTGTGCCGATGCACCGACTAATACGAGACAAAATAGAAGGAGTAAAATATATCTCTTTTTCATGCTAGTTATCCAACTTACAAATTCGAATGTTCAAAAATACAAATTAATCGGGAATAATGCTGCTTTCCGTTATTCTATTATGTTAATTCTTCTTTAAATCATTCTTTTCTCTTACTTTTGCAGGACAAAGAGTAAAAGAGCTATAAGCTACATGAGCTACGAGCTACAAGTAGTTGCGTAACGTCTGCATGGGACTTGTAGCTCTTAGCTTGTAACTCGTAGCTTTGAATTATTATGGCGCAATTTACTGAAGAAGAGAAGACCATCCGCCGCATAGAAAAGCGGTTTAGTAAGGGACTGGTAGAATATGGGCTGATAGAGGATGGGGATAAAATCCTCATCGGACTTTCCGGTGGCAAAGACTCTTTGGCGTTGGTGGAATTGTTGGCAAAGCGCGCCCGTGTCTTTAAGCCCAGATTCTCCGTGGTTGCCGTTCATGTGGTTATGAAGAATATACCTTATCAGAGTGATTTAGCATATCTGCGTGAGTATGTTGAGTCGTGGAATATCCCTTTCGTACTGTATGAGACGGAGTTCGATGCAAGTACGGATACGCGTAAGTCACCTTGTTTTCTTTGTTCATGGAATCGGCGTAAAGCGTTGTTTACTGTTGCCAAGGAACAAGGTTGTAATAAAATAGCATTGGGACATCACATGGATGATATTCTGGAAACATTATTGATGAATATCACTTTTCAGGGCGCGTTTAGTTCCATGCCTCCTCGTTTGGTAATGAAGAAGTTCGATATGACGATTATCCGTCCGATGTGTTTGGTACATGAGTCTGATTTGCTGGAACTGGCACAGATAAGGGGATATCGGAAACAGGTGAAGAATTGCCCTTATGAAGCGCAATCTCATCGAAGCAATATGAAAGACATTTTGCATCAACTGGAAGAAATGAATCCGGAAGCTCGTTATAGTCTTTGGGGAAGTATGGCAAATGTTCAGGAAGAGCTTCTTCCTAAAAAAGTTAGTAATTTAGATTAATTAATTATCGCTTAAATATTCATAACTGAAATGAAAGGTCTTTATACGATTCTGCTTTTAATTGTCTCCAATGTCTTTATGACTTTTGCCTGGTATGGTCATCTGAAGTTGCAAGACATGAAAATTATTACAAACTGGCCGCTTTATGCCATCATTTTGTTTTCGTGGAGCATTGCTCTTGCGGAATATTTCTGCTTGGTTCCGGCCAACCGTATTGGGTTTATAGGCAATGGCGGTCCTTTTTCATTGATACAGTTGAAGATAATTCAGGAGGTGATTACTCTTATTATTTTCACTGTATTTACTACTGTCCTTTTTAAAGGTGAAAGCCTGCACTGGAATCATTTTGCGGCATTCATTTGCCTGGTATTGGCAGTGTATTTTGTATTCTATAAATGATAATTTAGCGGTGGGGAATTGGTACGCGGACGACACGGATAAGACGGACGAACGCGGATTAAAATTTCCCTTCGGCATGCAAGTAATTTTTCAGACGCGGATGACGCGGATAACGCGGATTTTAAAGGCTGCGCTATGTTTACTGCATCTTATCCGGATGGAAAAAAAAGAGATCCGTGTCATCCGCGTCATCCGCGTCTGAAAAATTACTTGCATGCCGAAGGGAAAACTTGCTCCAGCGCTACGCTGCTAAATTATCATTTTTTTGTTATAAACCGTTCCATTCCTTTCGTATAGTACGTTTGAAGTTCTCCATTCCCATCCGTATAAATGAAGCATGCATCAATATCCGGATGGGCATTGGCAAAACGTTCCGCTTCTTCCAATCCCATTACCATGAATGCAGTGGCATAAGCATCAGCGCTCATACAGTCTTTGGCTACTACAGTGGCAGATAAGATATTGTGTTGTACGGGGTATCCTGTTCTTGGGTCTATGGTATGTGCATATTTCTTTCCGTCTCTGTAATAGAAGTTGCGATAATTGCCTGAAGTTGCAATGCCTACATCCGTTACATTCAGTACTGTTTGTAGCTCCTGATTAATGGACAGTGAATCATCAACCGGCTTATTGATTCCAATGCGCCATAGTTCTTTCTTGGGATTTTCTCCCCGTGCTACGATCTCTCCGCCTATATCTACCATGAAATTCGTGATGCCTTTCTTCGCAAGAAACTGTGCTATTACATCCACTGCATATCCCTTGGCTACTGCACTACATGAGAGCATCATACGCTGATCCAGTTTCACCACTTTACCTTCTTCTGACAGAGCCACTTTCGTATATCCTGTAATTTCCAACAGGCTGTCTATCATAGCGGAGTCAGGAAATGCGCCTTTTTTGAAACCAAACCCCCAGGCATTGGCCAGTGGAGCAACCGTAATATCGAATGCACCATTCGTTTCTTTGGATATTTCCATACTACGACGGAATACATTTGTAAAGAAGGTATCTGGTACAATATCCTCATTCCGATTGATTCGTGTAATTGTGGCCGTATCATTGAAGGGAGATAGCGAACCGTCAAATCTCTTCAATTCTTCATCGATTTCAGCTTTCAGATCACCGTCATATTGATAAGTTATATTATAAACTGTGCCGAATATCAGTCCGTTGACTGTATAATAAGGTTGCGTACGGTTATGACGTGCAAGTATCCAGATTGTTCCCAATACAAGCAGGGCAATCCATAAGAAATTTCTCTGTACTTTCTTTTCCATAAGCGAAGTTTAACTGAAGAACAAATGTTCTATTAATATTTTTGTGCCGATGATAATCAGGATAATACCTCCCCAAAGTTCTGCCCGCAACTTTCGTGCAATGCCGCAACCAAAACGGATACCGAACAGTAATCCGATGAGGGACATAACGAAAGATACGAAACCGATGATAGAAATGGGTGCCAGTATTTCCGAGAAATCCCGCATCCCCAGAAATGCAAATGAGACACCAATGGCCAGTGCATCTATACTGGTTGCAACGGCTAATGCGAGCACTACTTTCAGACTTTTCGGGTCATACTCTTTTTTGCAATCTTCGTCTTTGAAAGACTCTCTGACCATGCGTCCGCCTAGGAAAGCAAGGATGATGAACGCAATCCAATGATCCAGACTTTCTATTAGGTGGCTGAACGTGCTGGCACCTATCCATCCGAGGAGTGGCATGATAGCTTGGAATAATCCAAAGAAAAAAGCCATGGTCAGCATGGGCCGCCACAGCGTACGTTTCAGAAGAATACCACTGGCTATGGAAATTGCGAAACAGTCCATCGCGAGTCCCACAGCAAGAAGCCAAATCTCTAATCCGTTCATAGTTTAATAGGGTAGTTTATATGTGATTGTATAGGTTACGCCCATGGTGTTAGAGCCATATTTGCCGAATCCGGGTACATACCACGGATCACCGTATTCTCCGGTTGATGAACTTGTACGGAATTTGAAGCGCAATCCCCAGCCCATGTAGAACTGTTTCCAGATATGTGCGCGTATGCCAACGCAGAATTCAAACCATTGCATTGAACCTTTCATTCCTTTATGGTTGAATGGTACGCTTCCTCCCCAGATACCATCCATTTGATTGGGGTTTCCGATACTTCCGTCAAAAATGGGATCAGTCACAGGGAGAGTTGTTATATCATACTTGAAACTACTCATTGCATAACGTAAACCGACAAACAGGAAATTATCGAATTTCTTCTTATAAAGAGCGTTGTAGTTCATACCGATACGGAAATAAGGTGCATTACTTTTGTAATTCGTTCCGTTATCATTCCATGCGTCGGTGCTGCCATGTCCAAGTTCCACTATCGGGAAGAAACGGTTTTTAAGGTTGACGTCGACAGCTACTTCCGAGCTTAAGAAATCACCTCCCAGAACTTTGCTTCCGATTCCCCACAGGTCTACACTGACAGTCACGCCATTGTATAGCGGGAAGACATTCTCATCCGCTTCTTTCTTTTCCTCCTTCTTGGGTGGATTGGAAGCGGGAGGCCGGTTGCTGTTCTGTGCCTGTACCGGAAGCCCTGTCAGCAAGAAAAATGCCAGACTAAGGCTGAGGATAAAAGAGCTTAAGATTTTCCGTTCCATAAATGCTTACTTCTTTTTCTTGAATATATATGGAGTCAAGTAGATAGCGACTGTACGCTCCGCCTGTGATGCTTTGTTTCATCTGATAGCCACAATCCATTGACAGGAAATAGGGCGTATTCTTTTGATAGATAATAATAGTGTCTTTTTTAATCTTGGGATCTTTGCTATAGTGAAATATCAATACGGTAGAATCTGCTGTATAGCGCAGAGGCAATGATAGCGAATGTACTCTTTTCTGATTGTTAAGAATGACGGAGTCCGTATCGAAAGCTGTAATAGTCAGTGAGTCGAGTGTATCGTTGAGCACTCTTTTACTTTCCCTGTCCACCGTATATAGATAACATTCCATCATCGGACGTGCATTCATGGAGCAATCTTCTTCTTCTGAACAAGAAGAAACGATACTGATGATGGGATAAGCAATCAGACAAAGCAATATCAGTTTTACTAATTTTTTCATAGTCTATATTGTTTTTTCTATTTGATATTTATTTCGTTCAGGAGCGTTACGCGAAATCAGTTCGCCAAGGAAGCCTGCAAGGAACAGTTGAGTTCCGATGATCATGGCGGTCAGTGACAAGTAGAAGTAGGGAGAATCTGTAACCAGGCGGTAAGGCATTCCGTTATACATATTATACAGTTTCGTGATTCCTACAATAATTACTGAGATAAAGCCGAAGATGAACATCAGTGAACCGAGCAACCCGAAAAAATGCATGGGTTTTACTCCGAAGGCTGACAAGAACCAGAGTGAAATCAAATCCAGATATCCATTGAAGAAACGGTTTAAACCGCCGAACTTTGTCTTTCCGAATTTACGTGCCTGGTGCTGAACTACTTTTTCTCCGATCTTTTTGAAACCGGCATTTTTGGCGAGGTAGGGGATATAGCGGTGCATTTCTCCGTACACTTCGATGTTCTTCACCACATCCATTTTGTAGGCTTTCAATCCACAGTTAAAGTCGTGCAGGTTCTTGATGCCCGACACTTTACGAGCTGTTGCATTGAATATTTTTGTAGGAATGGTTTTTGAAAGTGGGTCGTAGCGTTTCTTTTTCCATCCGGATACCAGATCATAGCCGTCTTCCGTAATCATGCGGTACAGTTCGGGTATTTCGTCCGGGCTATCCTGCAAATCTGCATCCATGGTGATGACTACATCTCCCTGTGCCTTCTCAAAGCCACAGTACAATGCCGGCGATTTGCCATAGTTACGGCGGAACTTGATGCCATGCACGGTATCTGATTTTCGGCTTAGTTCTTCGATAATTTGCCAGGAACGGTCGGTACTTCCGTCATTTACGAAAATTACTTCGTATGAAAAACCATTGGCTTTCATTACCCGTTCAATCCATGCGTACAGTTCCGGAAGTGATTCTTCTTCATTATATAAAGGAACGACAACTGAAATATCCATCTTGTGATTTATGATTTATGAATTATGAATTAGGGTTGAAATCACATCTGCTTTTTTACTTTATCACTCATTTTAATGATTCATCTTTATCTTCCGCCTATATGCTCTGCCGGTGGGCGCTTCATGACAAACAAGGCGGTGGGGATAGCAAGTAATGATCCGTAGAATACATTCTGAGACATCAGTTGCATGGTGATATCTGTTGGAGATAGCGAACGCATCGCACTTATAATTTCTTTAAACTGCTCTACATAGGCATCCATCCCCGGTATGGTATGACTGGTCAGGCTGTTCAGTAAGCTTTCGTATGTGTTTAGCACAAACCCTTGATCAATAAAACGGAAATATACATAATGAGCTACCGCTGTAAGCAATGCGGCAAACATATACATAAATACAGTGAAAATCCACGCGTGAAGAAAACTGATGGCACCACCGCAAACTTGGTTACGGTACATTCGTACATAATAATACGCCATAAAAGGCACGCATAGAGTTAGTCCTGCAAAGAGGAAAAATAGGAACGGTGTAGTTAACCCTAAAGGAAATAAAATGAACTTCAAAATCCAAAATCCTCCCAGGTAAGTGCCGAATAACATGGCATATCGTTGTAAGTAACCTTTGTTCTCTGTCATCTTTCATTAGGAATAATGGCGCAAAGGTATAAATAATATTGTTTGTAACCCCCGTATTCTTGTTAAAGTTGAAAAAAGTTTGGGCAAAGTATTGCAGGTTTAATAAAAATGCATACCTTTGCACCCGCAAACGAAAATACGGGTAAGTCCTATACGGCCAGCTCCCTTCGAATCCTCCAGGGCTTGATCGCAGCAAAGGTAGTTGGTTGTAGCGGCGCGATATAGTAAGCTTACCCACCCGCCTCTTTAGCTCAGCTGGCCAGAGCACGTGATTTGTAATCTCGGGGTCGTTGGTTCGAATCCGACAAGAGGCTCAAAGAAAAGGAGATATGTTCTAACAAGAATGTATCTCTTTTTTATTTGTTTTTTACGAAAAAAGTAATAGCTTTGCTCTGTAAAACCTAATATTATGATACGAAAACAACCTTATACCTTCTATGTACTCTTCGTTTTTCTCTTTCTGATCCCTTTTGGTAAGGCGTTTGCCGGTTGGAACAACTTCATTGTAAACTTTGATAAAAGCCTTTATGGGAAAGGTCCTCAGACTTGGCAAATAGCTCCTTATGATGACCATTGGGTGTATTTTGCCAATAAAAACGGCATGGTGCAATTTGATGGTAATGTGTGGAAAGTATTTCCGTTAAATAACTTCTCGGATGTGCGTTCCGTATTGGCATCCACTATTCAGAAAAGAATCTATGCCGGTGGTATTAATGAATTTGGCTATTACGAACCGGCGGAAGACGGCGAACTGATTTACCACTGCATGTCCGATACGCTTGACAATTCTGTTCGTATGCTTGGCAATGTGTGGGGAATCCATGAGGCGGATAATATCCTTTATATACAAGGCGATGACCGTGTAGTGAAATATCTGAATGGAAAATATACCGCTATCGAAATGAATGCCAAGATCGACTGTTCCAATATGGTGAACGGTATCCTCTATATAGGTACCGATCGTGGTGTGTGGGTACTGGTCGGAAATACTTTCTTTCCATTGCAGGGTGCGGATTCCCTGGCTTCCAATCGCATCCGTGGAATCATTCCACATAAGGGTGGGGGAATCATCATCGTGACGGCGTATGACGGTCTGTTTTATTATAATGGCCGTACCATTGCTCCTTTTATTACCGGTGCAGAGGACTTTATGCGTGAGAACGAAGTTTTTTGTGTGGCTGCTCAAGATGATAAGATAGCTTTGGGAACTATTCATAAAGGCTTATTACTGATAGATTGCGCTACCATGGATGTGAAATACTTCAACGAGAATAACGGACTGCGTAATAATACGGTGCTTTCCGTAGCCTTCGACGGCCAGGGAAACTTGTGGGCGGGTTTGGATAGTGGTATTGATCATGTTTGTCTGAGCTCTCCTTTTACCAATTTGTATTCATATCCTTATTCTTACGGTACGGGCTATGCGGCGGCTGTTGAGAATGGCTATTTGTATCTGGGTACCAATCGGGGGCTTTATTATACTTCTTATCCGGTGAAGCTGAACGGTAGTTTACCGGATATTCATCCCGTTCCTCAATCCAGTGGTCAGGTGTGGAACCTTTGTAAAATTGGTGATGATCTGTTTTGTCTTCATGATCGTGGAATTTTTCAGATTAAAGGTACAAGTATACATAGAATCACGGATATTACAGGTGCCTGGTGCTGTCAAGAGGTTATGGGGCGACCCGATCGTATGTTTGTAGGGGTGTATAATGGCATTTATCTTTTGGAGAAGAAAGCGGGCGAATGGCATATGCTTTGTAAGATCGAAGGATTTGTTGACTCAAGCCGTTTGTTTGAGCAGGAGTCTGCCAGGATTCTATGGGTTCATAATTCCGGCATTATCACCCGTGTGGAGTTGAGTGAGGATTTAACCCGTCAGATCAGTGTAAAATCCTATGGTGTGGCAGAAGGTTTTCCGGTTGAGCGTGATATTTATGTAGCTAAAATAGAAGGCCGTGTTTATTTTGCAACTTCCCACGGTATCTATAAATATAATATTCACAAAGATATGATGGAGCCTTGCAACGATATGAATAATTTGTTGAATGGCACTGCTCCCTATACGCGTCTATTGGAATATCATGACCGGCTCATCAGTCTGAGCCCTTATGAAATCTGTATAGCTAATCTGGGGACTTATAAGAGGGGAGCCAATACCAGTATCAATTCCATTCCCCAATCTTTGCTTGAGTTGGTGCCGACGTATGCCATTGTTCCTTTATCGGATTCGCTTATGGTGATTCCGAATGAAGAGGGATTTGCCCTGTTCACGATTCCGGCGGTGAAGCACCGGCAAGATCTTGCCCATTCCGTATATATCCGGAATATGTATATTACCTATCCTAAAGATTCTTTGATATATACAGCTAATTTTCTAGGAAAGAAGCCGTCCCTCGCTATTAACTATACATCCAATTCGGTTCGGTTCGATTATAGTCTTTCTTTCTTGGCTTTTGGAGGAGATGATATTCGTTTTCAGTATCGTTTGAATGAAGGAGCATGGTCAGACTATACCACTGTGCATACCAAGGAATATAGTAATCTGTCCGAAGGTGATTATACTTTTGAAGTAAAAGCCATTTATCCGGACGGTACTACTTCATTGGATGAACTTTCTTTCCGTATTCTTCCGCCTTGGTATCGCAGTGTGCCCGCCTACGTCTTCTATTTCGTCCTTATGTTGTTGGGCGTCTGGTATATTTACCGCTGGGATGATGTACGTGTGAAACGGAAGAAGCAACAGGCAGTTGTGGAGAAAGATAAAGAATTGCATGAAATGGAGAAGGAGTTTGAGGCTGAAAAATCCCGGCGAGAGAAACAGATTATGCAATTGGAGAAAGAAAAGCTGGAGTACGACTTGCAGCATAAAAGCCAGGAGATGGCTAACCTGATGATAAACTTTGTCCGTAAAAACGAGATGTTGACGGAGATCAAATCGGAAATTTTCAAAGTGGCTTCCTCTCTGAAAGGGGAGGGCGCCCGTGAAGGTAAGCAGCTCCTTCTGATTATAAATGGTAAAATAGACTCTAATATCCAAAGTGATGAAGTGCTGAAACGCATCGAAGATCAGTTCGATTTGATTCATAACAACTTTATGAAACGCCTTCATGCCCGTCATCCCGATCTCTCAGATAATGAGCGTATGATGTGTGCCTATCTGAAAATGAATCTTTCCACTAAAGAGATTGCTCCTTTGCTGAATATCTCTGTTCGTGGCGTTGAAACTATCCGCTACCGGTTGCGCAAAAAGTTTGGTTTGGAACGTGAGGATAGTTTGACGGATTATTTAAGTAACAAGCTGTAGAGTAATCTTCTGCTTCAAGCTTTTTCCTTAAGTTTGAACTTACGGGGAGAAGGTGTACTTTTCGGTATTACTATGAGTAGGAAAAAGTTTCCTGTGGGGGAACCATTAGTTTCAAGGCATGAAACTACCAGTTTCTCGGTGTGAAACTACTGGTTTCAAGCGATGAAACTGTTTGTTTCACACCGGGAAACTGATTACCACCTATGGAGGGCCGTACTATCCCTCACTCAGTTGCTATTTTTATGCTTTTAATTCGTACTCTTTCACTGCCTTTTCTAGCCTTTCCAAAGGCAATTCTCCCGATTGTCTCCAAAGCTGTTCACCTTTTCTCATTAATATAAATGTGGGATACATTTCAATGGTGTAGAAATCAGCAAGGGCACTTTCCTGGTCGATATCCACTTGCACTACTTCAAGGGTTCCTTCCATTGCCTTTTTAAATTCTTCTACAATAGGCTGCATGCGTTTGCAATGCGGGCACCAGCTTGCGTAAAATTCTGCCATAACCCAGTCTTCATTGGCTAACTTTTCCCTGTTCCGTTCTTCACGGGCTTCTTTTTTCTCTTCCATGATGGTATGTTTTAAAATGATTGATTATACGTTGAACAATACGGGAAGAAAAAAAGTTTCTATCATTACAATTATTAATGCTATAAAAATTGCTACTTTTGTAAGCAAAAACACGAAAGGACAAATAATATGTCACACTTGGCTACTTTAATAAACGATTTGGCGTTGATACTGATTTGTGCAGGAATCATGACGCTATTGTTCAAGAAACTGAAACAGCCGTTGGTGCTGGGGTATGTGGTGGCAGGCTTTCTGGCCAGTCCACATATGCCATATACTCCCTCGGTGATGGATACGGCTAATATACAGACTTGGGCGGATATCGGTGTAATATTCCTTCTGTTCGCGCTGGGACTGGAATTTAGTTTCAAGAAAATTGTAAAAGTTGGTGGAGCGGCTATCATTGCTGCCTGTACCATCATATTCTGTATGATTCTTTTGGGAATAACTGTCGGTACGGGCTTTGGCTGGCAGCGTATGGACAGCATCTTCCTGGGAGGTATGATTGCCATGTCTTCCACTACCATTATTTATAAAGCGTTCGATGATTTGGGAATGCGTAAGAAACAATTTACCGGATTGGTGCTTAGCGTGCTGATATTGGAAGATATTCTTGCTATTGTCTTGATGGTGATGCTGTCTACCATGGCGGTAAGGCATAATTTTGAAGGTTCGGAAATGCTGGAAAGTATCGGAAAACTGCTCTTCTTCCTGATACTTTGGTTTGTGGTCGGTATCTACCTGATACCCGAATTACTGAAGCGATGCCGCAAGTTGATGAGTGAAGAAACACTGCTTATTGTCTCCCTTGGACTTTGTTTCGGTATGGTGGTTATGGCAGCTCATACGGGCTTTTCTGCTGCATTCGGAGCTTTTATCATGGGTTCCATTCTTGCTGAAACGGTTGAGGCTGAGAGTATAGAACGGTTAGTGAAGCCGGTGAAAGATCTTTTTGGCGCCGTATTCTTCGTGTCGGTAGGTATGATGGTGGATCCTGCAATGATTGTGGAATATGCACTTCCTATCATTGTAATAACACTGGCTGTTATTCTGGGACAGTCCTTGTTCGGTACGTTGGGTGTGCTGTTGGCCGGGCAGCCTTTGAAGACGGCTATGCAATGCGGTTTCAGTTTAACTCAGATTGGTGAGTTTGCTTTTATTATTGCATCGCTGGGGGTATCGCTCCATGTGACGAGTGATTTTCTGTATCCTATTGTGGTGGCAGTTTCGGTTATTACCACCTTTCTTACTCCCTATATGATTCGCTTTGCCGAGCCGGCTTCAAATTTCGTTGATACTCATTTGCCGGCAAAGTGGAAAAACTTCTTGTTGCATTACTCATCCGGTTCACAGACTATGAATCATGAGAGCCTGTGGAAGAAGTTTATTTTGGCTTTGACGCGAATCACTATTGTCTATTCCATAGTGAGCATTGCGGTTGTTGCGTTAGCTTTCCGTTTTCTTGTTCCGTTGCTTTTGGAACATATACCCGGAATCTGGGGGAAGCTGCTTGCCGCTTTCCTGACTATTCTGTTTATTGCTCCATTCTTGCGGGCTATTATGATAAAAAAGAATCATTCGGCTGAATTTGTAACTTTATGGAAGGATAGTCGGGGAAATCGTGCGCCGTTGGTAGCTACAATCGTTATACGTATTCTGATAGCTGTATCTTTTGTAATGTTTGTGATAGCAGGCTTGTTTGAAGTCTCTGTTGGTTTATTGTTGGGTGTGGCTGTTTTATTGGTTACGATGATGATATTGTCCCGGCAACTGAAGAAACAGTCTATCATGATAGAGCGGAAATTCTTCCAGAATCTGCGCTATCGCGATATGCGGGCCGAGTATATGGGAGAGAAGAAGCCGGAATATGCAGGACGTTTGTTGTCCCGTGACTTGCATCTGGCGGATTTCGAAATCCCCGGTGAATCGGCATGGGCGGGAAAGACATTGCTGGAGCTTAATTTTGGAAAACAATTTGGCGTACATGTCGTCTCTATTCTTCGAGGAAAGAAGCGGATTAATATACCGGGAGCTTCCGTAAGGCTTTTCCCGGAAGATAAGATTCAGGTCATAGGTACAGATGAAGAACTGAACCAGTTTGGTACCGAAATGGAGAAAGCTTCTGCTCTGGATACGAATGTAGTTGAAAAGAGTGAAACTATCCTGCGTCAGTTCTGCGTGGATGAGCAATCAGAATTTCTGGGCAAGACGATGCGTGAATCCGGTATTCGTGAGAAGTATCATTGCCTTATAGTAGGGGTGGAGAGAGGAGAAGAAGCCTTGCATGCTCCCGATCCGCATGAGCCGTTTATGGAGGACGATGTGGTATGGGTAGTGGGAGAAAAAGCCGATGTGTATAAATTAGTCGGCCAAAAGAATGAAAATATCGACATGGAATAAAGATGGAAAGTTTATCTTTGTTCCGTAAACATAAATAATAAACCAAGAATATCATGAAAAGTGATCCGAAAGAATGTCTGTATTGTCAGAATAACGAGACGCTGCACAATCTGATGATTGAGTTTGCCGAACTGAGTGTATCCCGTGTGTTTTTGTTTAAGGAACAAACATACAGAGGACGTTGCCTTGTGTCTTACAAAGACCACGTCAATGATTTGAATGAATTGAGCGATGAGGATCGTAATGCTTTTATGGAGGATGTGGCGCGTGTAACTCGTGCTATGCAGAAAGCGTTTAATCCCGAAAAGATTAATTATGGTGCATATTCCGATAAGTTGTCGCATCTGCACTTTCATCTTGCTCCCAAATATGTAGATGGTCCCGATTACGGTGGTACTTTCCAGATGAACCCGGGAAAAGTATACTTAACGGATGCTGAATACAAAGAATTGATTGAGGCTGTGAAGAAAGAGCTTTGATAAGCTTTAATAAGTTGAGAGTTGAGAATTGAGAGTTGAGAGTTAGGCTGCGCTACAAACCGCATGGCAACTCTCAACTCTCAATTCTCAACTCTCAACTTATCAAAGCTTATTCAGTATTTTGTCCATTGCCCAATTAGTGAGCGTTGCGCTTGCTCCGTCGCAAGTGCAGATGGATTTGCCTAAAAGGTGGTCGACAACGGCTTGGATAAGCGGTTGTTGTACATGTTCTGGATTAGCTACCGGGATTTCTTCTCTTCCTTTTTCTGTGTGAAGGGCGATAGGATCGTAAGTAAATACAGAGAAACAGATCATTCCTTTGTCTCCTATCACTTCAATGCGGTCTTCGCGTGCGGAGTCGTGCGCTACGAAACACCAGGAGCCACTACCTACCAATCCGTTATCAAACTGGAAGCATGCACTCAGAGTGTCTTCGGCAGGATAAAGTCCGCCACGATTACTCTTATATCCACAGGCTTCGAGGATACAACCGAACATGTTTTGTAATAAATCAATCTGATGTGGGGCTAAATCATAAAAATAGCCGCCGCCGGCAATATCCGGTTGTACACGCCACGGGAGATTTTCTTTGTTGTAATCTAAGTCACGGGGAGGTTGGGCAAAACGAATTTGAACATTGATGACATTGCCTATGCTTCCATTCTCTATCAATTCTTTTACTTTGAGGAAGTAAGGCAGATAGCGACGGTAATAAGCAACGAAGCAGGGAATCCCGGTTTCATTGGAGATACGGTTGATGCGGCAGCACTCTTCGTAGGTTACGGCCATGGGCTTTTCTATATATACAGGCTTGCCGGCTTTCATTGCCATGATAGCATAAGTGGCGTGTGAAGAGGGAGGGGTGGCAATGTAGATAGCATTCACATCTTCATCGTCAATCAATTCCTGGGCATCATCATACCACTTTGGAATACCTCTTTCCTTAGCATAAGCTTTGGCTTTGGCGCCATCGCGACTCATGACAGCAATTACTTCCGAACCTTCCACCTTTTGGAAGGCGGGACCACTTTTATATTTGGTCACTTCTCCGCAACCAATGAATCCCCATTTAATCTTCTTTTCGCTCATAATGATGTAATGTGATTATCACTCTTTTTTATTCTTCCTCAAAATCGAATTCAAAATCAAAGTCGTCCATGAATTCGGGAGTTGTAAACTCTTCCAAAGTTCGTCGATCCTTTTTTGTGGGACGACCTGCACCTTTGGCACGGTCAATGAAACCACTGATACGGCTCATCTCCAGCAGTTCATACTGATCGGGAGTCGTAACGTTCTCCATCATTTCCGTAACGAGCTTTGCACCAATACGTTTCTCGATAGCTTGCAATACTTTGAAAGAGTAGGTCACAGGTGGTTTGCGCACTTGTATCACGTCGCCTGGTTTCACCGTACGGGCAGCTTTTGCTAATCCTCCATTGATACTGATGCGTCCTTTCTTACATGCTTCGGCGGCAATGGTACGTGTCTTGAAAATACGTACAGCCCACATCCATTTATCTATTCTTGCTTCACTCATATCATTTTTTAGTAGTTAGTAGGAAGTAGTTAACTACTATCTACTTCTTATTAAATTGGTTCATTGTAATATCAATTCCTGCCAGGCAGAAGCTTTTGATAATATCTCCTGCAGTCTTTAAGCGTTCGTCCATGGTCTTCCAGTCTTCGTCAGTGAAGTGACCCAGTACATAATCTATCTGACCACCTCGTGGGAACTCGTTGCCGATACCGAAACGGAGCCGGGCATAGTTCTGTGTGCCCAGGATGGCTGCAATGTGTTTTAGTCCATTGTGTCCGGCGTCGCTACCTTTTCCTTTCAGGCGCAGAGTACCAAATGGCAGAGCAAGGTCATCTACTATTACTAACACGTTTTCCAATGGAATGTTCTCTTTCTGCATCCAGTATCGTACGGCATTTCCGCTGAGGTTCATGAATGTAGAAGGTTTCAGCAGTAAAAGCTGGCGTCCTTTCACGGATAGGGTAGTGGTAAAGCCGTAGCGGCCATCATTGAAAGTGACCCCTGCTTCTTTTGCCAATGCATCCACTACCATGAATCCTATATTATGGCGGGTTTCGTGATAGTCAGGACCGATATTTCCTAATCCAACAATTAAGTATTTCATTTCTCTGAGAAATTATATTTTTCACCACGAGGTTGCGCTGAATTTCACGGAGTTTTTTCTTTAATAATATAATTCTGTGATGCTCTGTGTAACTCTGTGGTGAATAATTATAGAAACAAGGAACGCGGATTATCACAGCTTTCGCGGATTAATGAAATCTGCGTCTTCTGCGTTAATCCGCGTTCCGGAATGTGTCTTCTTGTGAAAGAGCTGATTAGTTGCCAGCAGCAGCGGCAGCACCTCTTGCAGCACGAGTCAACTTAACTGCGCATACAACAGCTTCTTTTGCATTCATCAATTCCAAACCTTCGAAGTTCAACTCACCAACTTTAACAGTCTTACCCAGACCCAGGTGAGCAACATTTACTGTCAGTTTTTCAGGAATAATGTTGTATAAAGCTTTTACTTTTAGCTTACGCATCTGCAATACCAGCTTACCACCGGCTTTTACACCTTCTGCTAAACCTTCCATCTGTACAGGAACTTCCATTACGATGGGTTTAGACTCGTCAATCTGATAGAAGTCAACGTGCAGGATTGTATCTTTTACCGGATGAAATTGGATATCTTTCATGATAGCGTTGATTTTCTTGCCGTCGATAATCAGGTCAACTACGTAGATGTGCGGAGTATAAACCAGGTTACGCAGACCATCAGCAGGTACAGTGAAGTGAATGTTTTCACTTCCTCCGTAGAGTACGCAAGGTACACCGTTGTCTTTACGAATAGCTTTCAAAGCTCTTGCTTGTTCCGAAGAACGTTCTGCAATAGTTCTTGCAGTACCTTTTACTTCAATTGATTTCATTTTTTTAATTTTTTGTGTTACTCTAAATTAAGTTGTTTTGTTGCTTAATTCACCATCGCACGATGTGGGGTAGCCACACAATGTTGCAAAAAAGCGGTGCAAAAGTACAGCTTCTTTTTGAATTATCAAAGAGTTGGCTCTTCAAAATCAATATCAATCTTGATTTCTCCGTCCAATTCCATTCCTTTGGTATTCATTTCAGCTATAGCATCCAACTCTGCTTCTGCATTTTCATCTGCTTCTGCATTCATATCGCTTATAACTTCCAACATCTCTTTCCGGTTAATGAAATCAATAGCTTCGTTCAGGCCGTTCATGAATTTCTCAAAATCTTCTCTATATAAGAAAATCTTATGTTTTTCAAAACTTACCTGCAAATCTTCGCCTTCACCGGTCACTACCTTCTTACTTTCAGTAATGGCCAGGAACATTTCATCTTTTCTGTTCTTCTTTACATCCAGATAGTAGATTCGTTTACCTGCTTTAATGGATTTGGAGAATACAATCTCCTTATCGTTCATGTCCGCACCGTTTTTCTTCTTTAAGTCTTCCATATTTTAGGTTTCTTGTTGTAATTGGCTTCAAAAATGACGATTTTTTTTAAACTGTCAAAAGAAAAAGCCCGGATAATGAATATCTGCATTAAAAAATGTGATTTATTTGCGTAAACTCATTAAAAATGTCTACTTTTGCATCTCGTTAACAACAGTATTGATTAATAGATTTATGATTAACAGAGTTCTTATTCGTCTTAAGATTATACAGATTGTATATGCTTATTATCAGAATGGCAGTAAAAATTTAGACTCAGCGGAGAAAGAATTATTCTTTAGTCTTTCAAAAGCGTATGACCTTTATAATTATTTGCTGATGCTGATGGTGGCTCTGACGACGTACGCACAAAAACGCATTGATGCGGCAAAGTCCAAGTTAGCTCCGACCGCAGAGGAGTTGTATCCCAACATGAAATTCGTAGAAAACAAGTTCGTTTCACAACTGGAAGTGAATAAGCAGTTGATGGAGTTTGCTGCCAACCAGAAACGTTCGTGGGCAAATGACGAAGACTTTATCAAGGGTTTGTATGACAAGATTATAGTTTCTGATATATATAAGGAATATATGGCTTCGTCTGATAAATCTTATGAAGTTGACCGTGAACTATGGAGAAAGCTCTATAAGGCATTTGTTTTCAATAACGAAGAGTTGGATGTTTTGCTGGAAGATCAGAGCCTTTATTGGAATGATGACAAAGAAATAGTAGACACTTTCGTGCTGAAGACGATTAAACGTTTTGAGGCAAAAAATGGTGCTAACCAGACTTTGTTGCCGGAATTTAAGGATGAGGAAGACCAGGAGTTTGCCCGTCGCTTGTTCCGTCGCGCTATACTGAATTGTGACTATTACCGTCATCTGATCAGTGAAAATACACGCAACTGGGATTTGGATCGTGTAGCCTTTATGGATGTGATAATAATGCAATGTGCATTGGCGGAAATTCTAAGTTTTCCGAACATTCCGGTAAGTGTTTCGTTAAATGAATATGTTGAGATCGCTAAAGTCTATAGTACGATAAAGAGCGGAAGCTTCGTAAACGGTACATTGGACGGAATAGTTAATCAATTAAAAAAAGAAGGTAAGTTAGCGAAAAACTGATACCTTTGTTGAGTATTAAAAACTAAAAACGAATATTTTATGAATTTAATGACCGTATTCTTGCAAGCTCCTGCCGCAGCCCCTGGTGGTGGTAGCATGATGTGGATTCTTCTGATTGCTATGTTTGCTATCATGTATTTTTTCATGATTCGTCCGCAAAACAAAAAGCAGAAAGAAATTGCAAACTTCCGTAAATCACTTCAAGTAAACCAAAAGGTGATTACTGCCGGTGGTATTCATGGTGTGATTAAAGAAATTAATGACAATGATATAGTACTTGAAATCGCTTCTAATGTTAAGATTAGAATAGATAAAAATTCTATATTTGCGGCTGCTGCTGATGCTAACAGTAATCAGGCTGCTAAATAATTTTGAATAAGTGAGCCTATGATTGATCGTAGGAACATAAAACGCATATATTTAAAAACAGCGAGAAAAGTTAAGGACTTTCTGCTCAGTGATAAGAGCAGAGAGTTCTTAATTTTTTTATTCTTCTTTTTTATAGCCAGTGGTTTCTGGCTACTTCAGACGCTGAACAACGATTATGAAACGGAATTCTCCATTCCGGTACGTTTGAAGGGAGTGCCCAATAATGTGGTTATAACTTCCGAACCACCTTCTGAATTGCATATCCGGGTGAAAGACAAGGGCACGGTGCTGCTCAACTACATGCTTGGAAAGAGCTTTTTTCCTATTACTCTGGATTTTTCTGATTATAAAGGGACTGATAATCATGTACGTATCTACTCTTCACAGTTTGAGAAGAGGTTGCTTAATCAGTTGAATGTATCTACAAAACTGCTTTCTGTAAAACCTGATACTTTGGAGTATATTTATTCTACAGGTGCTTCCAAACTGGTTCCGGTAAAGTTTCAGGGCACGGTGAGTGCAGGGCGGCAATATTATATATCCGATACGGTTTGCAAGCCTGATTCTGTGTTGGCTTATGCGCCGGAGGGAGCATTGGATACCATAACAGTTGCTTATACGCAAAAAGTGAAATTCGAGGATATTTCCGATACATTGAGGCAACAGGTTCCTCTGTTGGCTCCAAGAGGAATTAAGTTTGTGCCCGCTTCGGTAGAAATGGTTTTTCCGGTAGATATTTATACTGAGAAAACGGTGGAAGTTCCCTTGCGGGGAGTTAACTTTCCGGCAGGAAAAGTGCTGCGTGCGTTTCCTTCGAAAGTCAGTGTCACCTTTCAGGTTGGTTTAAGCCGTTTCAATAAGATAACGGAAAGTGATTTCCATATCAATGTTTCTTATGAAGAACTCTTGAAACTGGGTTCGGATAAGAAGTACACAGTAAAACTGAAGTCAGTACCCAAAGGAGTTAATCAGATACGTATCAATCCGGAACAGGTCGACTTTCTTATCGAGCAAGTATCCTTTGAATATGGCGATTAAAATAGGAATAACCGGTGGTATTGGTAGTGGGAAAAGCCTTGTTTCCCGTTTGTTGGAAGTAATGGGGATTCCTGTTTATATCTCAGATATTGAGTCGAAGCGGTTGACGAATTCGGATGCTTTGATCCGTCGTGAATTGATTGCTTTGCTGGGTGAAGAGGTGTATGCCGGTGATGAACTAAACAAACCTTTGCTTGCTTCCTATATTTTTGGAGATCCTGAGCATATCCGTACAGTAAACAGTATTATCCATCCGCGGGTACGGGACGATTTCCGTCAGTGGGTAGAGCGTCATACTACCTATCCGGTAGTAGGCATGGAGTCTGCAATTCTGATCGAAGCAGGATTTGCAGGCGAAGTAGATGCTGTGGTTCTGGTTTATGCGCCCGAAGAACTTCGCATCATGCGTGCCATGCAGCGTGACACCGCTCCTCGCGAATTGATAGAACGCCGTGTTCGTAGCCAGATGAGTGATGAAGAGAAGCGTACTCAGGCTGATTTTGTAATTGTAAACGACGGTAAAACTCCGTTAATTCCGCAGGTTTTAGAGGTAATAACTTCTCTATCTAAAAATATTGCTTACCTTTGCTTAAGCGAAAATAGGCTGCACCTTGGTAAAAACAAATAAATTTGCTTTTACTCTCGGTTTGCACTATCTTTGCCCACCGAAAAAATAAAATATTACTAATAAAAAATAGAACATACTATGTTGAAGACTATTTTGTCTATTTCCGGTAAACCGGGATTGTATAAACTCATTTCACAAGGTAGAAATATGTTGATCGTAGAGTCTCTCACGGACAAGAAACGCTTCCCCGCTTATGGTAACGAGAAAATAATCTCTTTGGGTGATATTGCCATGTATACGGATACGGACGACGTACCTTTGAAGGACGTGTTGACTGCTATGAAAGAGAAAGAAAACGGTGCTGCCGTAGTAATGGATTTAAAGAAAGCTACTGCTGATGAACTTCGTGCTTATCTGGGTGAAGTTTTGCCGACTTTTGATCGCGATCGTGTATATCTGGCTGATATCAAAAAGCTTATTTCCTGGTACAATCTGTTAGTTGCTTGTGGAATAACTGATTTTGAAGATACAGCGGAAGCGGAAACTACAGAAGAAGGAAAGACGGAAGAATAAATTTGAAATAAACTGTTCTTTTAACAGAAAAGGCGGATTATCAGGGGCATCCCGGATAATCCGCTTTTTTTTATGCGGTATCTTTAATTTTGATTACTTTTTTTATACCTTTGTTGCCATCCTGAGATGCAGAGTGGGCGGTGGCCTCTCTCACAAAGATTGAGGGATAATTATGGATAAAAGCGTTTAATATTATCTTGTACTTGAAATCTGGACAATTTCATGCTATTCAAGGATGATAGACAACAAACGCTCATGCTCTGTTGTATATGCATATTCAAATGTATAGTACGGAGCGTGGGCTGTTGTATATTATTTGAATAGTGGCAGTCCAGAGCCCCAGGTACAGTAATAACAGCAGTTCCCACGCTTTTTTTATATGAATTTATTGCCTTTAAGGGGACTTGAGGCTGGCATTAATTAAGATGGAAGAGCATAAGAGCGTAACAGTACAGGTGGATAAAGCCGCTGGTAAGATATATGTGGATGGAGTGTTGCCAAACGCTACGCTTTGTTTATATCATATCCGGGGGAAGGTGATTGAGGTAAAACAGGCGAGGGAAGAGAGCGCTTCGTTTGATTTGCCATGTTCTGGAGAGTATGTGTTGGTTATAACACATGCGTTGTCCGTACCGGTTGTTAAGCAGCTCGTTATAGAATAAGAAAAAAGCTGCCTTGCCTTCAGTGGCAAGACAGCTTTTTTTATTTGCGGATATTTTAGTTTAGTTTTTGAATACCAGTCCTTCACCACCGGCATCTACTATGATTGGTTTACTGCGGTCTACTTCTTGAGCGAGCAGCTTTTTCGACAAGTCATTCAGTAAGTAATGTTGGATGGCTCGTTTCACCGGACGGGCACCAAATTCCGGATCATATCCGACCTTTGTCAAGAACTCTATAGCTCCATCTGTCAATATCAGTTCCACACCATTCTGGGCCAGCATCTTTTGTACACCTTTTATCTGGAGTACTACAATCTGCTTGATTTCGCTTTCATTCAGTGGCAGGAACATGATTGTCTCATCAATACGGTTTAAGAATTCCGGGCGAATTGTCTTTTTCAACATATTCATCACTTCCTTCTTCGTCTCTTCAATCACTTGTTCTTTGTTAGTACCATTCAGCTTTTCCATCTGACTCTGAATGTAAGCACTTCCCATGTTGGACGTCATAATGATGATGGTGTTCTTGAAGTTTACCACACGTCCCTTATTGTCTGTCAATCGTCCGTCATCCAATACTTGCAGCAAGATGTTGAATACATCCGGATGCGCTTTTTCTATTTCGTCGAATAGTACGACTGAATATGGTTTGCGGCGAATAGCTTCAGTCAATTGTCCACCTTCATCATAGCCTACATATCCCGGAGGCGCTCCAACTAGGCGTGACACACTATGCTTTTCTTGATATTCACTCATGTCGATACGCGTCATCATGCTTTCATCATCAAAGAGGAATTCAGCGAGTGCCTTGGCAAGTTCCGTTTTACCCACACCGGTGGTACCGAGGAAGATAAACGAACCAATCGGACGTTTCGGATCTTGCAGACCTGCACGACTACGGCGTACGGCATCGGCAACAGCTTCAATGGCTTCATCTTGTCCGATGACACGCTGGTGAAGTTCATCTTCCAGATGCAACAGTTTATCCTTTTCGCTTTGCAGCATCTTACTGACGGGGATGCCTGTCCAACGGGATACTACATCTGCAATGTCTTCGGCATCTACTTCTTCCTTAATCATGGCTTTGTCGCCCTGCATGGCATGAAGCTCCTTTTGAGTATCCTCAATCTCCTGATTCAAAGCCTGCAACTTACCGTAACGGATTTCGGCAACTTTACCGTAATCTCCCTCACGTTCAGCTTTGTCTGCTTCGAATTTAAGGTTTTCTATTTCAACCTTATTCTGCTGGATTCTGTTGACCAATGTCTTTTCACTTTGCCATTTGGCTTTGTACGATTTTTCCTGTTCTTTCAGTTCGGCAAGTTCCTTACCGATTTGTTCCAGTTTCGGTTTATCGTTTTCGCGTTTGATGGCTTCGCGCTCAATCTCCAGTTGTTTGATCTTACGTGAAATTTCATCCAGTTCCTCCGGTACGGAGTCTACTTCCATACGTAACTTGGCAGCAGCTTCATCCATCAGGTCGATAGCCTTATCCGGCAAGAAACGATCTGTAATATAGCGGTTGCTCAGCTCTACGGCAGCTATGATGGCGTCATCTTTAATCCGTACATGATGATGATTCTCGTAACGCTCCTTCAATCCACGCAGGATGGAGATGGTGCTTAATGTATCCGGTTCGTTCACGTATACAATCTGGAAACGGCGTTCCAGTGCCTTATCTTTTTCGAAGTATTTCTGATACTCGTCAAGAGTTGTTGCACCGATGCTTCTTAACTCACCGCGCGCTAATGCAGGTTTCAGAATATTGGCAGCATCCATGGCACCTTCACCCTTTCCGGCACCAACCAGCGTGTGAATTTCATCAATGAAGAGAATGATATCTCCTTCTGATTTCTTTACCTCATTGATAACGGCTTTCAAACGTTCTTCAAATTCACCTTTATACTTTGCTCCGGCAACCAGCGCACCCATATCCAATGAGTAAACTTGCTTGTTCTTCAGATTTTCCGGCACGTCGCCACGCAGGATACGATGGGCAAGTCCTTCCACAATGGCAGTCTTACCGGTACCCGGTTCACCTATTAATATAGGATTGTTTTTGGTACGGCGACTCAGGATTTGCAACACACGACGGATTTCTTCATCACGGCCGATAACCGGGTCGAGCTTTCCGCTTCGGGCAGCTTCATTCAAGTTGATGGCATACTTTTCCAGTGACTGATAAGTATCCTCGCTGGATTGTGAAGTAACTTTTTCTCCTTTGCGCAGTTCTGTAATGGCTCCTCGGAGCTCGTGCTCCGTCATTCCCGCATCTTTCAGGATGGTGGCAACTGTGCTTTTTACAGTCAGCAATGCCAACAGTAAATGTTCCAGTGAAACAAATTCGTCACCCATCTCTTTGGAATACTGGGTAGCCTTCTGGAATACTTCGTTCGTTTCACGACTCAGGTAAGGCTCTCCACCCGAAACTTTGGGTAATGAATCTGTTTGTTTGTCAAGGACGAGTGCGATCTGCTGTCCGTTCATGCCCAGTTTCTGGAAAATGAAGTTAGTGACGTTTTCGCCCACCTTCATCACTCCCTGCATAACATGAACCGGTTCGATAGCCTGCTGTCCACGGCTTTTGGCCAGGTTCAGCGCTTCTTGCACCGCCTCTTGCGATTTAATGGTAAAGTTGTTAAAGTTCATATCTTATATCTCCTTTCTATTTTCATTTTCAATAACACTTGAATGGGCGCAAAAGATTTGCCAATAGCCTGTACCTGACAATTTTACAGTTAAAAGATGAAAGATAATGCCAAAATGTCTTTATTGTGCCATGCTATTGATATATATATGACGCATCGGGCGTATAGATTCCACAATAGAATACTTAGAAACAATAAGTAGAATGGGAAGGAAGTCGTATGAAAACCACGCTTTGCCTTATTGTTTTCGTTCTTTTGCCCGTAGCAAAACTTCGTCCCACAGTTGTGGGCTATACGTTTTCCATATGGGGGCTGTGTAGCCCGCAATTGAGGGCCGGACAGCCCTCAGCTGGAAAACAAGGTTTTGCTTATAGCATAATGACATTAACCTTAAGGCTTTAAGGGGAAAAGGAAGGATCATATCAAGTTTCTCCTCTGTAATATCTGCTTTCTATATAACGAGATAATGGAGTATAACTCCTTAATTCCTAACGAAGTGATACTCCTTTTACACTTGCGATGAATAATTCAGGCTAAAAAAGGAGATATTTGCATCAATTCAGCCAAAGTTTGCATAATGCATATTAAGGACTTGTGAATTAGTGAATTACAAACATAAAAACGCTCTTTTTTTCTGTTTTTCGGTGTAGGATGCAACTTTCCTACATCTTCCTACACACCTTCCTACACCACCTATCTATTTGATAACCAGATAAAAATAATAGCGGGTGTAGGATGTAGGAAATATTGATATAAACTCGACAATATGAGTTTTCCTTTCAGCGATTATCTTTTTATGAAAGAGCAGTGACGAAATTCCAGAGAATCTTATTTTCTAAGCATTACTAAAATATACTAATGTGTAAATTTTGAGTAAAACTAGTGCAGGGCTGAAAGGAATATTGTATCTTTATCCCTCAAAAATAGAATAGAATAGATTATGGCAGAAAATGTAAAGCTCGCAGAGAATGTGATACTGGTGGACGTAGCATACTTTAATGACGTAGTTAAAGATCTGAAGAGATATTTTGAGTTGCAGCTGGGACGTCCGTTGCAGAATATTTATGTAGAAGAGTGGGCTTCTTATCTGGCACTCGACTCCGGTGTTCGTGATAAGGATAATAACATAGAAGTACTTTTTGTACATGACAGTCAGACCAATAAGTTGCTTCACTGCGATCCGTCTGATTTGAATAAAGATTTGAACGGGGTGGGCTATACAAATCAGTTAGGTGAGTTTACATTTACTTCTGTATCTTCTGAAGGATTGGTTCCACGGGCAAATCTCTATCTTGATCTGCTGAATATAGCACTTAACTCTGCCGATGTTAAACGGCTTATACTGGTTCCGTTTATTGATGATTACGGTGCTAAATTAATGGAAGTTTTGGATGAGTATTTAAGAAATGCTGATACTGAAAACTCAAAAGGATTGTTTCTTTTCAATATGGATGAACCTGCGCATCCCCTTGGTTGCAAATGGGATTTACTGGGTTACTCCATGATGCGTGCATTGGGCATCAAGGCCGAAGAACTTGAATAATACCTGTTACTTATCACTAATCGCTAACCTTTAATCACTAACTCCCGTGTCTGATTTTCGTTTAAAAGTATTTCAGTCTGTAGCGAAGAACCTGAGTTTCACGAAAGCTTCGCAAGAGTTGTTTGTCAGTCAGCCTGCCATAACAAAGCATATACAAGAGTTGGAAAGCACTTATCAGGCGCGTTTGTTTGACAGGCAAGGTAGCAAGATTAGTTTGACCGAAGCGGGAAAGTTACTTTTGGAACATTGTGGCCGTATTCTGGAAGATTATAAGCGATTGGAATATGAGATGCATTTGCTGCATAATGAATATACCGGGGAATTGCGTCTGGGTGCCAGTACTACCATTGCCCAATATGTTTTACCTCCATTGCTTGCCAGCTTCATCAAAAAGTTTCCGCAAGTAAATCTTTCATTGATGAACGGCAATTCACGTGAGATAGAAGCGGCTTTGCAGGAACACCGCATAGATCTTGGGTTAGTGGAAGGTGTTTTCCGGTTACCAAATTTGAAATATACTACTTTTTTGGAGGATGAACTGGTGGCTGTGACACGTACGGGAAGTAAACTACAGGTAGGTGAAGAAATTACTCCCGAAGAGTTGCTTCATATTCCTTTAGTGCTTCGTGAAAGAGGATCGGGCACCTTGGATGTCTTTGAGAAGGCATTGCAACAGCATAATATAAAGTTATCGTCTCTTCAGGTATTAATGTATCTGGGTAGTACGGAAAGTATCAAACTTTTCCTGGAACATACTGACTGCATGGGGATCGTTTCTATTCGCTCTATCACCCGTGAACTCTATGCCGGACAACTGCGTGTCATTGAGATAAAAGACATGGTTATGCTTCGTGATTTTAGTTTTGCCCAACCTCAGGGACAGGAGAGCGGGCTTTCCCAGGTCTTTATGCAGTTTGCTGCACATCATAACCATAAGTTATAGCGTATAAACAGATACAATTGGTGTATATAGGTAAAGAAGCCTACCTTTGCACCCGGAAATCAGAAATAATATAAATATTGATATACAAGAAAAATTATGGCTTCAATTCAAACAGCGAGTGTAAACACTCTGGCGTATCTTCAACGGAAGAACAAAATTACTTATGTGTCTTTAGTGGTGCTTTTATCAATCTTCTTATTATTGGATTATATCCCCGGTTATTCTACTTGGGTGACACCTCCTGTCGCTTTGTTCCTGGGATTGATTTTTGCTTTGTCAAGCGGGCAGGCACATCCGAAGTTTAATAAGAAAGTATCCAAATATCTTTTGCAGTATTCAGTGGTGGGATTGGGATTCGGTATGAATCTTCAGGCATCTTTAGCCTCGGGTAAAGAAGGAATGGAGTTCACTGTTATTTCAGTAGTGGGTACTATGCTTATCGGTTGGTTCATCGGGCGTAAATTCCTGAAGGTAGACCGTGATACTTCTTACCTCATTAGTTCCGGTACAGCTATCTGTGGCGGTAGTGCTATTGCGGCGGTAGGTCCTGTGTTGCGGGCAAAAGATACAGAGATGTCTGTAGCGCTGGGTACTATCTTTATTCTGAATGCTATTGCACTGTTTATCTTTCCGGTAATTGGCCATGCTTTAGATATGAGTCAGCAAGAATTCGGAACATGGGCGGCAATCGCTATACACGATACCAGTTCGGTAGTGGGTGCCGGTGCGGCTTATGGTGAAGAAGCTTTGCAAATTGCTACGACCATTAAATTGACACGTGCCTTGTGGATTATTCCTTTGGCTTTGATTACTTCTTTTGTATTCAAGAGTAAAGGGCAGAAGATAAGTATCCCTTGGTTTATTTTCTTCTTTATTCTGGCTATGGTATTCAATACATATGTATTAAATTCATCGGAAACCGGTATTATGATAGGAGAGGGAATTAACAGTCTGGCCAGAAAGACACTGACTATCACTTTGTTCTTTATCGGTGCTTCCCTTTCACGTGATGTATTGAAGGCAGTGGGCATCAAACCACTTATTCAAGGTGTGTTGTTGTGGGTTACAATTAGCGTAAGCACGCTGGCGTATATTTATTGGTTCTAAAGAAAACACTTATTAATATAAGGTATGCGGCAGAAGAAAATTTCTTTTGCCGCATTTTTGTATAAAATTCATTTTCTTTGTAACAAACTTCTGTCTCTTTACGTCTAATCAATAGATACAACCAATAAACAGGATTGAGATACAGAAAAAGCCCATGGATGCTGAAAGTTTTAAAAATGAGTTTCTGCCCTACCACCGCAAGCTGTACAGTGTAGCCTATCGGCTGCTTGAGAATGCGGCAGATGCGGAGGACCTGGTTCAGGAAGCCTATCTGAAGCTATGGGATAAGCGGGAAGGATTGATGGTTATCAGCAACCCGGAAGCGTTCAGTGTCACTTTGGTAAAGAATATGTGCTTTGATTTGCTTCGTTCAGGGAAGTATGTCTTATCCAGGCAAACTGTGGAATTGACTGCTGTGCAGGATATTTCTCAAGCTGATAATCTGGAGGTACGTGACGAGGTAAGGCAAGTAAAAGATATCATTGCCCACTTGCCCGAACAGCAGCAGCGGATTGTGAACTTGCGTGATGTCAAAGGCTGTTCTTACGAAGAGATAGAACAAGTGACCGGGTTGAACTCTACAAATATCCGTGTACTGCTGTCCCGGGCGAGGAAAAGAATACGTGAGGAATTTAATAAATGGAATAACTATGAAAGTCGAGGAAATTGAAAGGCTGCTCGCCGAGTTTTATGAGGGGAACACTACCGAGAGCCAGGAAGAGGCGTTGAGAGATTATTTCAGAACAACGGAAGTGCCCGAACATCTGCAAAAGGATAAAGAAATTTTTCTTAGCCTTAACCAGGGTGCAGATAGAGATGTGGAAGTTCCTGCGGGCTTGGGGGATAAACTGAGCCGGCTGATTGATGAAAAGGCTGAAGAAGAACAACGTTTCTTCCGGCCTAACAAATCCAGACGTAACTGGCGCTGGATTGGGAGTGTTGCAGCAACTATACTGGTAATTATAGGCATCGGATATGGTGTAGAAAATCTGGGAAAAGATGTGTGTCCGCCCACACCGCAGGATACATTCTCTGATCCGGAAGAAGCTTATCAGGTTTTGCAAGCCACTTTGATTGAAGTTTCCACCAATCTGAACCAAGGCATTGCCCAGGTGAAGGAAACGCAAATGGATATGAAAAAAGTTAATCAGGAAGTAAAAAAAGAAATGCAAAGATAAACGATTATGAAACTCAACAAGATTTTATTGGCAGGTGTGCTGCTGATGCTCCCCCTGCTCTGCCAGGCGCAGAAAAATATATTCAATACGTATAATGATATGAAAGGGGTTTCCTCTGTTTATATCTCAAAAGCGATGATTGAAATGAACCCCAATCTTTTCACGAAGGATATCTATATTGGGAAAGTATCCGGTAAGCTGGAAAGCGTACAGATCGTTTCTACAATGGATAATAATATCAAGAAGGATTTGCGGAAAGATTTGCGTACACTGGTACAGTCGTCCAAATATGAGCTGTTGATGAAGCAGAAAGGGAATGTCTCCAGTTCCGAATTCTATATTAATAGGAAAGGGGATAAGGTGAAGGAACTGATTATGATTATAGACGGCGCTGCTAACTTGAAGTTCGTTTATCTGGAAGGAGAAATGACTTTGAAAGATATTCAGAATATCATGATGTATCAAAATACCAGTATGAATGCGGGAGGGAATGTATATCGTATTGTAGACGGTACTCTTGATTTGGCGGATTTGGGCGTTTTGGACGGTTTGAAAGGATTGGAAAGCTTACAGGGCTTAGAAGGTTTGAAGAGTCTGGAAAGCCTGAAAAGTTTGGAAAGCCTGAAAGGATTAAAGAATTTGAAAGACTTAAGTAAACTAAAAGATAGCGAATATTTAAAGAAACAGATGGATGCCGATTCCTGGAAACGTTTTGAGGAGAGCATGGAGATGCTGGAAAAACGCTTGGAAGACTTGGAATGAGGCTGTCTGCTGATAGGTGTAAATAGTTTGTTGAGAAAGGGGAACCGATTCCGGTTCCCCTTTTGTTATGAGTGAAAATTTGATTACTTGTCTTTTCTTAAAGCTTCGAAAATCAATCCTTCCAATTCTTCTGCCAATTCCGGATTGTCAGCAATAACTTGTTTGGCTGCGTCGCGGCCTTGGGCTATCTTGGTATCATTGTAGCTAAACCAGGAACCACTCTTTTTGACGATACCCAGTTCGGCACCCAAGTCAATGATTTCTCCGGCACGGGAAATGCCTTCTCCGAACATGATATCAAATTCTGCTCTGCGGAAAGGAGGTGCCACTTTGTTCTTTACCACTTTTACTTTAGTCTGTTTACCCAGCACTTCGTCACCATTCTTGATAGCCTGGCTTCCGCGGATATCAAGGCGTACGGAAGCGTAGAATTTCAGAGCGTTACCACCAGTGGTTGTTTCTGGATTACCGAACATTACACCGATCTTTTCGCGCAACTGGTTGATAAAGATACATGTGGTGCGTGTCTTGCTCACGGCTGCCGTAAGTTTACGCAATGCCTGAGACATCAGACGTGCCTGCAAACCTACTTTATTATCCCCCATGTCGCCTTCGATTTCGGCCTTTGGAGTCAAAGCGGCAACAGAGTCCACAACGATGATGTCGATTGCAGAAGAACGGATCAGCTGTTCTGCAATTTCCAATGCTTGTTCTCCGTTATCCGGTTGAGAAATCAACAAGTTGTCTACATCTACCCCCAGTTTGGCCGCATAGAAGCGGTCGAAAGCGTGTTCAGCATCAATAAACGCGGCGATACCACCTGCTTTTTGTGCTTCAGCAATGGCATGGATAGCCAGAGTTGTTTTACCGGAAGATTCCGGGCCATAAATCTCGATGATACGTCCGCGGGGATAGCCGCCAACGCCCAGTGCTACGTTCAGTCCGATAGAGCCTGAGGGGATTACTTCTACTTGTTCAACGCTTTCATCTCCCATTTTCATGATAGAACCTTTGCCGAAGCTCTTTTCTATCTTGTCCATAGCTGCCTGTAACGCTTTCAGCTTTTCGCTTGATGCCATATTGTTTTCGTTTTCAAAATTAAGTTCGTCTTTCTTTGCCATATACTTGCTGTTATTAGAGTTGACAAGCTAATAAGATATCAATTGATAATGAACTGACTTTTTATCTGTTTGTCAACTTGTCTTCTTGTTGATTATAATATTTGTGCGGCGTGGTCTTTGGTTTTCACCTCCTTGGGGGTGATGATTCTCTCTATCACTCCTTCTTCATTGATAATGAAAGTGGTGCGGAAGGTTCCCATATATTTACGTCCGTACATGCTTTTTTCTCCCCAAACACCGAATTGCTCCACGAGTTTCTTATCCGTATCTGCAATCAGCGGGAAAGGTAAGTTGTTTTTTTCAATAAATTTTTGGTGCGACTTTTCATTATCTACGCTTACGCCAATCACTTCGTAGCCGGCTTTGCGTAATTCTGAATAATTATCGCGCAGGTTGCAGGCTTGTGCCGTACATCCTGAAGTCATATCTTTGGGATAGAAATAAAGAACTATCTTCTTTCCTTTATAATCGCTGAGGCGGATTTCTTCGCCTTTTTCATTGATGCCCAATACTTCGGGCGCTTTATCTCCAACTTGCATAATCTATAATTAAATTAAAAATGAAGAATTATACTTCCAAATCTTTATCAAACACTTCATGCCAAGGCAATCCCTGTTTGTTCAACTGTTCCATGAACGGGTCCGGATTAAACTCTTCCACATTCCATACTCCCGGTTTCTTCCACAATCCTTTGAGGAACATCATGGCACCTATCATGGCAGGAACTCCTGTTGTATAGCTTACACCCTGCATACCTGTTTCCTTGTAGGCTTCCTGGTGGCTACAATTATTGTAAACGTAGTAGGTGCGTTCTTTACCGTCTTTCAATCCCCGGATGCGGCAGCCAATGGAAGTTTCTCCTTCATAATTTTCGCCCAGATCCTGCGGGTTAGGCAATACGGCTTTCAGGAATTGTAGCGGAACGATTTTCACCCCGTTGTAATCCACTTCATCGATACGAGCCATACCGATGTTCTGGATTACTCGCAGGTGAGTCAGGTATTCCTGACCGAAAGTCATCCAGAAACGTGCACGCTTGATGGTAGGGAAGTTTTTCACCAAAGATTCCAATTCTTCGTGATATAACAGATAGGAATCACGTGGTCCGATATTCGGATAAGTCAGGTCCTTATGGATTTCCAACGGTTGGGTAGTTACCCATTGGCCATTCTCATAGTAACGTCCGTTCTGCGTGATTTCACGAATATTGATTTCCGGATTGAAGTTCGTTGCAAATGCCTTATGATGATTACCTGCGTTGCAATCTACGATATCCAGATATTGCATTTCATCGAAATAATGTTTGGCAGCATATGCAGTATAAATACCACTTACCCCCGGATCGAAGCCGCAACCAAGGATGGCGGTCAGTCCGGCATCCTCAAAACGTTTCTTATATGCCCATTGCCAGCTGTATTCAAAGTGAGCCACATCTTTCGGCTCATAGTTGGCAGTGTCCAGATAGTTGACTCCGCTTTTAAGACAAGCTTCCATAATGGTAAGATCCTGATAGGGAAGTGCTACGTTTATGACGATTTCGGGTTTGAAGCTATTAAAGAGAGCAACCAGTTCATCCACATTGTCGGCATCTACCTGTGCGGTCTGGATGTTAGGGTTACCGATTGCTTTTACGATAGCGTCGCATTTGGACTTTGTGCGGCTGGCAATCATGATCTCAGTGAATACATCCGGATTTTGAGCCACCTTGTGCGCAACGACGGTACCTACACCGCCTGCACCGATAATAAGAACTTTACCCATTTCTTTTAATAACAAATTACGAGTTACAAATTATAAATTATCCTTCTTTTTTATTGGTGAGCAAATATAGGATTTAATTCGCAGATAAACATTAAAATCCTACTAAATACTTTTTATAAAAAGCTTCTATTTCTAAACAAACTGCTTGTATTTGGGTTATTTTGTATATATTTGCCCCGCGAAAATTAACTTAAACAACGAATAACAATGAAGAAAGTAATAGTTTCTCTTTGTATGGCAGGAGCTTTGATAGCTCTGTCATCTTGTCGCTCTTCCAAAGATGCTGCGACATTATCTTCCATCAATGGTGAATGGAATATTATTGAAATAAACGGCGCTGCCGTAGTGCCTGCTCCCAATCAGGAATTCCCTTTTATCGGTTTTGATACGAATACCGGAAAAGTATTCGGTAACAGCGGTTGTAATCGTATGATGGGTTCGTTCGATGTGAACGCTAAACCCGGTACAATTGATCTCGGAGCTATGGCAAGTACGCGTATGGCTTGTCCGGATATGACGCTGGAACAAAACGTGTTGTCTGCTTTGGGACAAGTGAAGAAGTATAAAAAGTTAGGTAAGGAGAACATCGCTTTGTGCGGTTCATCCAATCGTCCTATTATTGTATTACAAAAGAAAGCTCCTACAGTGAAACTATCAGATTTGAGTGGTAAGTGGATTATTTCCGAAGCCGGTGGTCAGTCCATTCCCGAAGGTATGGAGAAACAGCCGTTTATTGAGTTCAATCTTTCTGAAAAGAGAATACACGGCAATGCCGGTTGTAATCTTATTAATGGCGGATTTGTTGCAGACAACGAGAACAGTTCTGCAATTTCTTTCCCGCAACTTATCAGCACTATGATGGCTTGTCCGGATATGGAAGTAGAAGGTCGTGTGATGAAAGCACTGAATGAAGTGAAGTCTTTCGGTAAACTGGCCGGTGGTGGCATCGGACTTTATGATGCGGATAATACACTGGTGATGGTACTGGTAAAGAAGTAATCCAGATAATTCAGAATATAGAAAAACAGGATGTCAATATCAATTGGCATCCTGTTTTTTTGCTTTAATGAGATACTGCTTTCAAACCGATAATCGAACCTATCAGCGTTGCAATAAAAAATAACCTCCATATAGTGGAAGGTTCCTTGAAAATCAGTATGCCCGCCAATACGGTTCCTACCGCACCTATTCCTGTCCATACAGCATAAGCCGTACCAATAGGCAGGGCTTGCGTTGCCTTTATCAGCAAAAACATGCTGATACTCATAGAAATAATGAAACCGGTGAACCACCAGTACATTTCACTGCCAGTTGTTTCTTTAACCTTGCCCATACACGAGGTAAACGCTACTTCGAACAATCCGGCCACAATCAAATATATCCAACTCATAACTTTTATTTTTTGTGTGCAAAGTTCATGAATTGGTTTGACTTCTTATTTAACAAATGATAAAAAGTGATTTATCTGAATTTTGCCCGAATACGGCTTAAACTGACCTGTGTAATACCAAGATAGGAAGCGATATAGCCTAATTGTACTCTTTGCAAAAGATCCGGAGTATGATTCATCAGGTCTCTATAACGTTCCAGGGATGTCTTGAACTGTCGGCCGATAAACCTTTCTTCTGTTTTGAGCAATTCCTTTTCTGCAAATTCTCTTCCCCAGTTGGCGATGTGTATATCCTTGCAGAATAATTCATGTAAGGCTCGTTTCCTGACTTCATATAGTTCACATTCTTCCAGAAGTTCTATATTTTCATAGCCTCTTTGGTTGGACACATAGCTTTTCATGGATACCACCGTATCGCCTTCGCGTCCGAACCAGAATGTTATTTCGTTGTCAGCTAACTCGGTATAGGCACGTACAATGCCTTTCTTGATGAAGTATACTTTGGTTTCTATTTTGTCCGCCCTAAATAGGATATGTCCTTTGGGGTGAGTGACTTCAGAGATGATCTCCTTCAGCGCATTCTTTGACGGCTCCGGCAACTTGCCTATATTATCGATAATCTGATCTAAATCCATGTTGAGTACTGTATTATGTATCTTTCTTATGGTATTTGCACGGCATTATCTCTGTACTATCTCCGTAGCATTTCCGTGCTATCTCCGTACCGCCTCCGTATCTGCTCCGTACCATCTCCATAGTTATAGGTATAGGTTTGGTACGGAGTAGATACGGAGCAGATACGGAGCTGACAGATTGTGAAGCATAGATTCTGAAAAGGGAATGGATGTATTGGGATGATTTATTTCCTTCTCTTCAGCCCTGCCCGTATTCTGCTCAAAGATTGTGGTGTAATATATAAATACGATGCTAAATGTTTTAACGGAACATATTGCAACAGTTCCGGATTTTCTTCCATCAAGGTCAGATAACGCTCTTTGGCACTTGGGGTACCGTATGCCAATGTGTAGCTATCAATAAATAAAATTTCCTGTTCAAAGATTTTTCGGCCGAAGTTGGATAACTCTATAGAACTATTGAATAGTTCTTCTAAATCCGGTTTGGCAATACTATAGGCAATACTTTCATTTACAGATTCAATATTCACTTGTGAAACTTCATTATTGACATATCCCCAGGAGGAAAAAGCTATTTCTCCTGTTCCGGCAAACCAGAGGGAACTTTCAGTACCGTCTATCATATAATAAGCACGCCAGATACCCTTTTTCAAGATGTAGAAGTTACTGTTACGTTCTCCTTCTTTCACAATGGATTCCCCTTTACCGAAATGATATTCTGTCATGTGTGACAAAAGTTCATGCAGGCTTTTTTCCGGGAGTCTGTATCTTTGGCAGAATTTCTTTATCATCATTTCCATGCTGCAAAGATACTATATTTTTTTTGTGCTTTCTTTTTGCTTTTATATAAATAGTAAGTATGAAAAGGGTGGTCAGTAGCTCAGCCAGAGGAGTTGCCAACCAGATACCCGGATTACCAAAGAGTAGGGGAAGTCCGAAGAAGCACGCTGTCAGCAGGACGAAACCACGCAACAGGGTAATGATAGTGGCATAACGAGCCTGCTCCACACTTTGAAAATATCCGATGGAAACGATATTGACAGCGAAGAAAATAAAGCCGGTGGCATATAGAGGAAGTCCTTTGCTGGCTATTTCATAGGCCGGATAACTGCGGTCGATGAACATGGAAACAATCTCCGAACTGAAGAAGATGGTGACCAGAGCGAAGACAGTACCACAGCCGATGGCTGTTTTCAGTGCCAATAAATAGGCACGACGTACGCGGGTTTCTTCATGAAGTCCGTGATTGTAACTGATAATGGGTTGAGCGGATTGTGCAATGGCGTTGTACACCATAAATATAATAGGGAAGAAGTAACATGCAATGCTGAATGCAGCTACACCTTCTTCTTGTAAATAATGTATAAACACGATGTTTCCGACAAACATCATGCAGGCAATAGCTATTTCACACAGAAAAGCAGAAGACCCTAGCCGGCACATATAACCTATATTACGACGCGTCAGTTGCATACTTTTGCGAGTGAATTTTACGGGGTAAAAGCGTAGAGCGCATTTGCGGCGGGAGAGGTAGATGATTATCATCAATGCTCCCACCGTAGTACCGATGGCACTGGCAATAGCTGCACCGAACATGCCCCAACCGAAAGGAAAGATGAACAGGTAATCGAGAATGATATTCAGGACGGCAGCTACTATATTGCACATCATGGCAAAGTTAGGTGACCCGTCCAGGCGCAGGAAGAACATCCCTGAGTTAAGCAGGGCGGTAAACACCGAGAACGGAACAAACCATACCATATACTCTACAGCCAGTGGAGTCAAACGCTCGGAACCGCCCAAAAGATGTACTACCTGTGGGGCGAACGAACAGAATAGCGTGGAGGTACCTATCAACAACAATGAAGATACAACTATAGACTGAGTAATATTGATGCGGGCAGCTTTTACTTTTCCATGTGACAAGTGGATGGAGGCTACAACAGATGCTCCTACACCAAACATCAGTCCGATGCCCGTAGAGAATAACCATAATGGCGCCACTATATTTACTGCTGCAAGTGCATCACTGCCAATACCTTTTCCTACGAATATTTCATCCGTAATGACAAATAATGCGGAAAATATCATTCCCAGTACAGTAGGGAGTAATAATTTGCGGAACAATGCCGCGATGTCTGTGTTTTTAAAATCAATGCTATCTCTTTCCATAATTATATTTAGTTACGAGCTACAAGCTACGAGTTACGAGTGGCTGCGCTATGATGCCGAAAGGTACTCGTAGCTTGTAGCCTGTAGCTCGTAGCTTGTACTCTACTGCTTTTTCGTCGGCAAAATTACTGCTTTTATGTGGGAGGGCGATTAACAAATGGTAATTTTCGACAGAAAAACAAAGAAGAATTCTGCCAAACTGACAGCCTTTCTGCCAACCTATAAAATTACAACCTCCCTGAACATTTTGGCACGACGTTTGTCTTTTTATTGGCGTCTGCTGCTGATGCAGGCGACCGAAACTTGAATAATAACAAATAAAATATTAAAGATCATGGGAAAAATTATTGGTATTGACTTAGGAACTACAAACTCTTGCGTTGCTGTATTTGAAGGTAACGAACCTGTAGTAATTGCAAACAGTGAAGGAAAACGCACTACTCCGTCTATCGTAGCATTCGTTGACGGCGGTGAGCGTAAAGTGGGTGACCCTGCAAAACGTCAGGCTATCACGAACCCGACAAGAACCGTATCTTCAATCAAACGTTTCATGGGTGAAACTTGGGATCAGGTACAGAAAGAAGTTGCCCGTATGCCATATAAGGTTGTAAAGGGTGATAACAACATGCCGCGTGTAGATATCGACGGACGTCTGTATACTCCGCAGGAAATTTCAGCTATGATTCTTCAGAAAATGAAGAAGACTGCTGAGGACTATTTGGGACAAGAAATTACGGAAGCAGTTATTACTGTTCCGGCTTACTTCTCCGATTCTCAACGTCAGGCTACAAAAGAAGCCGGTCAGATTGCCGGTCTGGAAGTGAAACGTATCGTAAACGAACCGACAGCTGCTGCTTTGGCTTACGGTATCGATAAAGCGAACAAAGATATGAAGGTTGCCGTATTCGACCTGGGTGGTGGTACATTCGATATCTCTATCCTGGAATTCGGTGGCGGTGTATTCGAAGTATTGTCAACAAACGGTGATACTCACCTGGGTGGTGATGACTTCGACCAGGTAATCATCACTTGGTTGGTAGATGAATTCAAGAATGATGAAGGCGCTGACCTGACTCAGGATCCGATGGCTATGCAACGTCTGAAGGAAGCTGCTGAAAAAGCTAAGATTGAATTGTCTTCTTCTACAAGTACTGAAATCAACTTGCCGTACATTATGCCGGTAGGTGGTGTGCCTAAGCACTTGGTGAAGACTTTGACTCGTGCTAAGTTCGAAGCTCTGGCTCACACTTTGATTCAGGCTTGTCTGGAACCGTGTAAGAAGGCTATGTCTGATGCTGGTTTGAACAATGCTGATATTGATGAGGTAATCCTTGTAGGTGGTTCTTCACGTATACCGGCCGTACAGAAACTGGTTGAAGATTTCTTCGGTAAAGCTCCTTCTAAAGGTGTGAATCCGGATGAAGTAGTAGCCGTAGGTGCTGCCGTACAAGGTGCTGTGTTGACGGATGAAATCAAAGGTGTGGTATTGCTGGATGTTACTCCACTGTCTATGGGTATCGAAACTCTGGGTGGTGTAATGACAAAGTTGATTGACGCTAACACTACTATTCCGTGCAAGAAGAGCGAAACATTCTCTACTGCTGCTGATAACCAGAGTGAAGTAACGATCCACGTATTGCAAGGCGAGCGTCCGATGGCTGCTCAGAATAAGTCAATCGGTCAGTTTAACCTGTCAGGTATTGCTCCGGCTCGTCGTGGTGTTCCTCAGATTGAGGTAACGTTCGATATTGATGCTAACGGTATCTTGAAGGTGTCTGCCAAGGATAAGGCTACTGGTAAGGAACAGGCTATTCGTATCGAGGCGTCCAGCGGTTTGAGTAAAGAAGAAATTGAAAAGATGAAAGCTGAAGCTGAAGCTAATGCAGAAGCTGATAAGAAAGAGCGTGAAAAGATTGACAAGCTGAATCAGGCTGACTCAATGATCTTCACAACTGAAAATCAGTTGAAGGAATTGGGCGACAAGTTGCCGGCTGATAAGAAGGCTCCGATTGAAGCTGCTTTGCAGAAACTGAAAGATGCTCATAAAGCACAGGATTTGGCTGCTGTTGATACTGCTATGGCAGAATTGAATACTGCATTCCAGGCTGCAAGTGCTGAAATGTATGCACAAAGTGGTGCTCAAGGTGGTGCACAGGCTGGTCCTGATATGAATGCCGGACAAGCTGGCGGTGCTCAGGATAGTGGTAAGCATGGTGATAATGTGCAGGATGCAGATTTCGAGGAAGTGAAGTAAGTATCGATAAATAACGATAACAATAAATAGGAATATAGGGTGTAACTCAACAAGTTACGCCCTATATCTTTTTGTAGAATTTTCTTTGGCTTTGCTTATTTCTCGGATTTTTATCGTATATTTGTACCATAATTGTACCGACACTTAAAAGTAGATAATATGACACTTACAAGAATGCCGGTATTGAGAATGAGGAATATAAGTAAAAAGTAGATTATGCCAGCAGCAAAATTTGAAATAAAACGGAAGTGCCAGATTTGTGGAGAAGAGTTTTTAGCCAAAACAATAGAATCTTGGTATTGCTCTCCCAAATGTTCCAAAATTGCATGGAAGCGACGCAAGGATGAAGAACAAAGATTGCAAAGGTTGGACGAAGTGGTTAAGAAGATACCCAAGTCCAAAGAGTACATCACGGTTCCTGAAGCATACGCATTGTTTGGCATAAGCAAGGAAACTCTTTATCGTTTGATTCGTAAGGGTACAATCCCCAGTGTAAATGCAGGAGAAAGACAGACATTACTATCAAAAGCAGAACTGATGAAACTCTATCCTCCACGCAAGAAAGCTCTCACAAAGCCGAAACCTGTTGCCAAACTATATAGTCTGGAGCCGAAAGATTGTTATACCATTGGAGAAATCACAGAGAAGTTTCTTGTGAATGAAAGTACAGTTTATCTCCATATACGCAAATACTCTATCCCTACCCGGCAGATTGGGAACTTTGTGTATGTACCCAAGAAAGAAATTGATAACTTATATAAAGGTGTGAAGCGATGAAGAAAGCATTAGTCAATACACGAGTGTCGGTAAAGCTCCGCAAATCTGAATATCGTGATGAATGGTATCTTTATGTGGAATCTTATCCTGTATTTCAATCCGGAAAAGATACGCCACAAAGAGTGCGTGAATATCTCAATCGTACCATTACAACACCTATTTGGGATAAGTCACGCAATGCAAGGACTAATGCCGAAGGCAAAACCACTTATAAGCCGAAGCGAGATTTGAACGGTGTCATTCAATGTAAGTCGCAATTAGACCAGGAATCATGTATCTATGCCGACAAGGTCAGAAGCCTACGACAAAAGGAATACGACAATGCAGCTTTATATGCCGATACCGATGCAGAACAGGCGGAGCAGTTGGAACGCTCCCGAAGTAATTTCATTGAGTACTTCGACCATGTGCAGCGAACAAGGCATGCCCATAGCTCTGATTCTATCATTGTCAACTGGAGGAGAGTGCATGAATTATTGAAGATTTTCGCAAAAGGTGACACCATTCTCTTTTCGCAAATAGACTTAAAGATGGTTGAATCGTTCCGGCAATTCATAATGAATGCCCCACAAGGAGGCACTAAACGAGGTACGATTTCTCAAAATACAGCAGCAACCTATTTCTCTATCTTCAAAGCCGGATTGAAACAGGCTTTTATAGACGGATATCTGACTATTGATATTTCTGCAAAAGTCAAAGGCATTCAAGAAAGGGAAAGCCGGAGAGAATATCTCACGGTAGAGGAATTAAACCGACTGGCTCAAACACCTTGTGACCCATTACTGAAACGTGCTGCCTTGTTCTCTGCTTTAACAGGAATCCGTCATTGCGACATTCAGAAGTTGAAGTGGTCGGAAGTGGAAATGTTCAATGGAGGCTATCGGTTGAATTTTACTCAGCAAAAGACAAAAGGAGTTGAATATATGCCTATATCAGAGCAAGCATATAATCTCTGTGGAGAGCAAAAAGAGGGTGAACTTTTGGTTTTTGCCGGACTTCCTGACCCTTCTTGGATAAACCGTCCTGTCAAAAAGTGGGTTGAAGCTGCCGGAATCACCAAACACATTACCTTCCATTGTTTTAGGCACAGCTACGCAACCCTGCAACTGGCTGGAGGAACTGATATTTATACGGTCAGCAAAATGTTGGGACATACAAATGTGCGAACAACACAGGTGTATGCAAAGGTTGTTGATGAAAAGAAAGAGAAAGCTACAGAAACCATTAAATTGGATTTATCTCAAACAAAATAACCATTATTATACTTTGTAAGTATAGCCATCTGCGTAAAATCTGCGTGGGTGGCTTTTTGTTTTTATCTATGGTCTTTTCTTCTGACCATCTTATGATTCCTTTATGATTGAAGACATTATCATAAAAATCTACTACTGATATTCTCCACTATTCATATTGATAATCAATGGGTAATCCTTATGATGATTATGTTTCGTTACTGCTTATTTATGTGATGTATTACACTATGAAATCAGTATGCGTAATCGCTGTTATTTTGCCGAAAAATCAAAAAACAAGTAGCAATATGAGTGAGAAGAACATTACATTTGAAGATTTACCCAAAGCAATGTCGTGGTTGATGGATAAATTGAATGAGCTGGATTCTAAAATAGATGGATTAAACAATCAGAATCAAAGCGTTCCAACCGAACAATGGATGAACCTTAAGGAATTGTGTGATTATATTCCCAGTCACCCGGCAGAGCAAACTGTATATGGCTGGACGAGTTGTCATCTAATCCCATTCCACAAAAGAGGGAAGCGTATCATGTTTCTAAAATCGGAAATTGACGAATGGCTCCATGCCGGCAAAATCAAATCTGATAAAAACTTGGAAGATGAAGCCGCCCAATTCATAAAGTCAAAAAGAAATACCAAATTCTAATGGATTCAACCAATTTATGCAATGCGCTCAGAATGGAATTTGAAGGGATCTTTGAAAACAAGATTCCTTTGGATGCTTTTCCTGCCAAAATTCAAGATATGATATTGGCTCTATCCCGACAAGAGAATTATTCCATAGAATATATGATGGCTTCTCTTTTGGTGGCAGTGTCAACCGCTATCGGCAACGCTGTCAATATTCGTATTCGTGGTGGATGGATTAGTAATCCTGCCCTTTATATGATATTGGTAGGTCGTCCCGGAATGGGCAAAACCCCACCTTTGGATTTTGCATTCCGTCCTATCCGAAAGCATGATGCCAAAATCATCAAACAATTTAAATTGGATATGGAGCATTATAATAGCTTGGTTGAAAACAATAAGGCTAAAAAAGACAAGTCCTCTTCATTGCCGGACAAACCAATTTTACGAAGAACCATCATATCCGATTTTACACCGGAAGCTTTAATGCGTGCGTTGGATGACAATCAGCGAGGTGTCGTGGTATATGTGGATGAAATTATGGGAATGTTTAATGCCGTGAATCAATATAGCAAAGGACAACTCATAGAGCAGCTATTGACAGCCTTTAGCGGAAAACCATTGGATATTTCAAGATGTAGCATCCCTGTACCTATTCATATAGAGCATCCTTTTATAAATATTGTCGGCACGATGCAAACGACACGTATGCACGAACTGATAGAGAAAGGATATAAAGACAATGGGCTGATAGACAGAATAATTTTTGTTTATCCATCGTCTCAGGAAATTTCAGATTGGGGGCTGGATGAAGAATCTTCCGTATCAACTTTTGGTAAATACTCATCAATGTGGGATTCTATTATAAATAAGGTAATTAGTTTGCCATTTATAGAGAATGAAGATGACAGAGCCATACATAATGTATTGGAATTTTCTTCGGAAGCCAAAGCCTATTTTACAAACTGGCGCAATAATGCAGTTCGGGCTGTTAATCAAATCCAAGATGATGGATTGGTGGATAGCAGAGTGATTAAAGCTCCCATGATTACGGCTCGTTTAGCTTTAGTCTTGCAAATCCTTCGTTGGGCTTGCGGTGAAGAACACAAGGATTTTGTGGATATTGACTCAACCAAATCTGCTATTGCATTGAGTGAATACTTTGAGAACTGTTATACCAACATTCAGAAATATATGTTGCGAGAGAGCGTTGAACCGCAAAAAAGAGAATTGCTTGATTGCCTTTCCGCAACTTTCACTACTGCCGATGCCATTCAAGCCGGAAAAGAAGTAGGGTTGTCGGAAAGGTCGGTAATGTATTCTTTGGTTAGCCTTGCTACGAATAAGGTTATCAAGAAAGTAAAGCGAGGTGAATATGAGAAGCTGCAATAAACGACACCTTTTGCAGTTTGCAGTTGTTGCAGTTTGCACTTTGCACTGACATAGGATTTCTGCAAAACTGCAATAAGTGCAAACTGCACGGACTGCAATAACAAAATGAAGAAGTATGGCTGAATATAGATTTTCTCTTCAAAAATATAAGCGTGGGTCAAAACTTTCATGCCCGAAGTGTGGAAAGAAACAATGTTTTGTCAAGTACATAGATAGCCAAGGAGAAATAACTTTTCCTGATTATGTAGGCAGATGTGACCATGAGCAATCTTGCCAATACCATTACACTCCATCGGATTATTTTCATGATAACCCAATGGTAGTGGATTACAACAAGGATAACTTCATTGAAGCCGATAAGCCTAAGCCCAATTTACTGCCTCCAACCTCTTTTGTTGACAATGAACTAATGAAACGTACTCTTACTAACTATGGTATGAATCCATTGTACATCTACCTGTCTGGGATGTTGGGTAAAGATGAGACTTCTCGGATATTCCAACTATATCATGTTGGCACATCAAAGAAGTGGGGCGGTTCTACTGTCTATTGGCAAATTGATTGGCAAGGTAATGTACGAACAGGGAAGATAATGTTGTATGATGCAGAAACAGGACATCGGACAAAAGAGCCAAGAAGTTATGTTAGTTGGGTACATACAGAACTGAATCTCCCAAACTACAATTTGAAGCAATGTTTGTTTGGCGAACATCTGTTATCTGAGAATCCGACCAAACCTGTTGCTATTGTGGAAAGCGAAAAATCCGCTTTGATAGCTACCCATTATATGCCGGAATTTATATGGTTGGCAACAGGTGGAATGCATGGATGCTTCAAGTCTGACGTGGTAAGTGTATTGAAAGGTCGGTCGGTTATGCTATGCCCGGATTTGGGTGCAAGAGAGGTTTGGCAAACCAAGATGGCTTTACTCACTTCCGTATGTTCTAAAGTTGTATTGAGTGATAGTTTGGAACAATGCGCCACAGACGAACAGCGCAAGAACGGACTTGATATTGCGGATTTCTTATTGATGACTGAAACACCTGCGATGATACTTCAAAAGATGATAAAGCGAAATCCAAACCTACAAACTTTGATTGACTGCTTGCATTTGGAACTGGTGGATTCCGGTTAGTGATGTGTTTTTGGAGAAGCCAAACTAAGGGGAAAGTAAAACTATTGATTATCCAAATGGATATAGGTGACAATAGCCACTCTTAAAGTTGACAGACAAATGGCATAGTTCGGACAAAGACAATGCTTGCATTAAGGTATGTAATGCCCCATTTTTAATGGGTATTCTATGCAAGAAGTACCACCGTCCGACAAAATGTTTTCACTCATTTGTCGTCTTGGAGGCTTCTTGCATTACTCGCAGGCTCGCAATGGATAGAACATTTTATTAATAAATTCCAGTTATAAACGCTTATGGATATACAACAAAACAATGGAAAACAGGGTGTTCGTACTCGTCATATAGACATTCGTCTGACTGAAAATGAGTATGAAATGATAGTAGAAAAAGCTGCCGAATGTGGACTGACACTTAGTAACTACGGACGAAAATTATTGCAAAATCACCATCCAAACAAACGACTTTCAGACGAGGAAGTACAAGGATTGAACTCTTTATCGGATGCACGAGCCGACCTTATCCGCATTCAGAATGTACTCAAAGGTAAACCTGATGAGATTAAAAAACGATATTTCCGAGATGAGAATTATATGCGTGCTTGGATAGAGGCAGTAAATAGGCTTATTGTCCGATGGGGACAAATACGAGACAGTATAAATCAAATTTGAAATTATGATAGCACAAGGAAAGGCAATTTCTCATGGAGCAAGAGCCATTGAGTATTCTATGGAAAAAGATAAAGCCCAGCTCGTTAAGGTGCATGACTTGCCAGAAAATATAGAACCTTTGGCTATGTGGTCACGGATGATGCAACACCAGCATCAATGTATGAAAGACAGATATAATCCGAAGCCCATAAAGCTGAACGCACTGCGCTTTGAAATATCTCCAGCCAAAGAAGAATCGGCAGGATGGACAATGACGGATTGGCAGAATTTGGCGGATGAGTTTATTGCAGTACTTGACGGCATTGACCGAAGATGTGGCAAACCAGATAGTCATCTTAAACCGACCAATATCAAAAATAGCCAGTATGTTGTTTCGTTACACACCGACAGCAAAAGTGGCATCCCTCACTTGCATATTGTAGCTAACCGCATAGACAATATGGGCAAGACAAACGATGCGCATTATATTGGTGAACGTGCCGTTCATGCTGCCAACATCATCAATGAGAGACGTGGCTGGGTGCAATCCGTGCAACGTCGTGATGAGAATATTCAGCAAATCAGTGAAGACTGCATCGCAATATTGAAAGCTATGCCAGAATTTGATTGGGAAACTTATAGCCAAATGTTAAACGCTAAGGGGTACGATATTAAGTTGATAAAGGACGATAAGGAAGTGGTCAAAGGGTATGCTATACGAAAAGGGAACTCTATTTATAAATCCTCGATATTGGGTAAAAGTCGAAAATTGATGCCATCAAAAATTGAAGCGACTTGGGTGGGATTACATGCTTCTGATAAACAAACTGCAATTCAGTCAAAGGAAGTATGTACTCAAACGATGGCGCATAATAATAAAGAGGTGATGCCACAATCAAAGCCTTCTATTTACCACTATTCCATAACAGTGGATGGAGAACAACTCGAGGTTGATATACCAGATATGGTTAAGTCTGTCTTTGACGAAGAGTTTGGAAGCCTTGATGAAGAAGTCAAACAGACCAATTTATTCAAAGTTGCCGCCTTACTATTTGCCGGATATTTGGATGCAGCCACTTCTATGTCATCTTCGTGCGGAGGTGGTGGCAGTCCCGGTAGTGGATGGGGTAAAGACAAAGACGAGGATGAACATAACTGGGCAATCCGTTGTGCAAAAATGGCAAAATGGCTCTGTAAGCCCATTAAGCGTAACAGAAGCAGATAGCATTTCATTTATAACCATACAACACTATGCGTAAAAGTAAATTTGACCGATCTCCTTTGCCTGTGCAGGATAGTAAGTACATGAATCAGGATGACAATATTAGTGAAATAGAAAATCGTGTAGAATTTGACACCGAATTTGTCAATCTTACAAATCAGATAGAGGACATCAAAGCCGCTATTCAAGAATTGGAACAGATAAAAGCCTGTGTAGATTCTTCAATGGAAGCCCTTGAAAAATCAACACAAACTCTCAATGCAGCTATAAAAAAGTCCGATAATATAGCCAATGCTATTTGTCGCACTTTTATTCAAGTAGAGAATACTGTTATAACTGTAAAACTTAGCGAAACGGATAAATCCATCCTCGCTGAATATCGCCACAAATTGATTGAGGAAGAAAAATGCCTATTTGAAAAACAAATGGCTGAGTTGAAAGCTACTCATGAAAAACATTGGAAAGAAGTTAATAGATTTGCGAAATCTTATACTTCGTTTTCTCTTAATGGCTGGATAGCAAAAATCTCCGTTATTGGATTTTGGATATTATATGCATATTTCTGTTTGACATTGGGAGGATGGATAATATATTCGATGTGTGTTTAGCGGAATTAGGAAGGATGGACGAACCACCCTTCCTAATGTCTCACCAAGTTATGATCTTATCAACAATCTCTTGTTGTTCGGCACTACTGCGTCTCAAATAAATGCGAGTGGTTTCTATGCTTTCATGCCCCATCAGATCGGCAAGCAAAGAAATATCGTTGAACTTCTCCAAGAAATTCTTGGCAAAGCGATGACGGAACGAGTGAGGGTAAACTACTTTTTCATTCAAACCGTATTTTGAAGCATAGTTTTTCAACTGTTGAGCAATACCTCTGGTAGTGATACGTTCACCGAAGCGATTGAGGAAAAGATAGCCCGTGGTACGATTTGCCTTGTTTAACCATTCTGTTGCCTCCTTGCGTAAAGCTTTCGGAATGTAGATACGGCGTATCTTTCCACCTTTGGTGTAGATGTCGAAATAGCCTATCTGCACATGCTCCACCTTCATTTGTATTAGTTCGCTGACTCTTGCTTCGGTGGCAGCAAGGAAACGAACCACGAAATACCATTCTTGATTTTCCTCTTTCTTAAGTTTGTTCTTTAGGAAAACATAGTCGGCATTGCTGATTACATTTTCCAAGTAGCTACGCTGTTGTACCTTGACGGATTTAAGTCTCAGACGAGATTTCCCCATGCAATCAAGATACTTGTTCATTGCCTGAATACGAAGATTTACAGTTTTAGGCTTGAACTTCTCAATGAGATAAGTTTTATAAACAAGCAGATTGCACTTGTTCAGTTCCTTGTGTTGGGAATAGTATTCTCTTACGGCATAGAGGTAAGCCGCGACCGTATTCTCCGCCATATTCCCTTGACGAAGATACGTTTCAAAATTTTCAATGCTCATGTCTGATACATTATTAGTTAAACAATTCGCTATCATTAATAATGTATAGCATCCACAAATTCATTGAGTTCCTATTATGAGAAGTTTCTCGCTACTGGAGAGGTGAAATGCATTGACGAGGAGATTCCGTTTGAGATACCGCAGGGGTGGGAATGGACACGCATTGGCAACATCTTCAATCATACAAGTGGAAAGCAGCAAAGTGGTAGTAATAAGAATGGCGGAACACCACAGAAATTTATTACAACATCCAATCTATATTGGGGATATTTCATCCTTGATAATGTAAAAGTTATGAATTTTACAGAGGAAGAAATAAAAACATGTTCTGCTACAAAAGGCGATTTGCTTGTTTGTGAAGGTGGTGCAGGTTACGGTCGTTCTGCAATTTGGAACTATGATTATGATATTTGTCTTCAAAATCATGTCCATAGATTACGCCCATGTGTAAATGGCATTTGCGAATATGTATATCACTTTATCTACCTATTAAAAGAAAGCAATAACTTAGCTTCAGTAGGAACTGCAATGCCTGGACTTTCAGCGAATCGTTTAAAAGGATTATTATTACCGTTTCCCCCTCTTCCCGAACAAAAGAGAATTGTTGCCAAATTAGAAGAACTCTTGCCACTTATAAAAAAATATAGCGAAGTACAGGACTGCTTGGAAGAGTTGAATATTTCAATCAATGATAAGCTAAAGAAGTCTATTCTCCAAGAGGCAATACAGGGAAAACTTGTTCCACAGATTGCAGACGAAGGTACAGCACAAGAATTACTCGAACAAATACGGCAAGAGAAATTGCAACTTGTCAAAGACGGTAAACTAAAGAAGTCTGCCTTAACCGATTCTATTATATTCAAAGGTGACGATAACAAGTATTATGAGAGGATAAACGGGCAAATCATTGAAATTGAGCTTTCTTTTGAATATCCCAATAGCTGGACTGTATTACGTTTGAAAGATATATGCCAACTAATAGACGGTGAAAAGAGAAACGGAAAGGGCGTTTGTTTGGATGCAAAATACTTACGTGGAAAATCATCATCAGCCATCGTAGAGAAAGGAAAATTTGTCTATGCTGGGGATAACATCATTCTTGTAGATGGTGAAAATTCCGGTGAAGTTTTCTTGGTTCCACAGGATGGATATATGGGGAGTACGTTCAAACAACTATGGCTTTCTTCAGTCATGTGGAAGCCTTATGTATTGGCTTTCATCCTATTCTACAAAGAGGAGTTGAGAAATTCAAAAAGAGGTGCGGCAATTCCGCACCTCAATAAAGAGTTATTTTATAATTTGCCTATTGGCATTCCACCATTAGCAGAACAGCAACGTATAACAGAACGGGTAAATGAATTATCGCAGTTGCTCAAATAGTTTTTCTATTTGGGTAACAATGCGATATTGCTCTTTTAGTGGAGGCAAAGGTATTAAGTGCTCAACCAGTTTCACACGAGAAATATTAGGTTGGGCACCACCTTCTCCTTTCTTTATGAAAGAATCTCGGCTTGCCATAAGGAAATAAAATAGATACCAATTATAAATCAAATAAGGAGTACAACCACAACAGGCTTGATTTGTAGTGAGTTCCTTACCTACGATTGCTAATTTTCCAATAGTAGCACCATACATTGCAATAAGGACATCCCCAATTTTATTCATACGTAAAGAGCAATCCTGAAAAGCCTTCTGCGTAACTTTTTCCTCAGTATCATACACTATCCCATTATTCAGTTCTCCAGTTTTAAGCCATAGAATTTTGCCATTATAATAATTCGCATCACCTCGTTGGGGAGTTGAGCCAGCACCCCAATTTCCAATTTGCCCCATCCTTACCCAAACCCAATTCTCAGGAATTTCAAAAGGTATCTGTTCTGTTATATCCAAGCATTTTTTGTTTACCTGCTCATAATACTTGCTAAGTTATATAACTTTTCAACAATTCGTAATTGCTCTTTAATCGAAGGCAGAGGGATTAAAAAGTTACTAATATCTGCCATTGAAATATTATCATTAGTTGAGTTTTTTTGTTTGCTAATAAACTCTTTGATATGTGGAGCTATTATAACAAAATTAAGATAATCAACACTAATCCATAAATTTCGTATTCTGGCAACACGTTGATTCAACAAAAGCTCATCTTCTGGTAATTCTCTAACAAACAAACTTTTGCCAACAGTGCCTCCAGTCATAGCCATAATAATATCAAATTTTTGGATTCTATATATATCTGATATTGGAGTTCCATTGTATCTAACAATCTTCGTATTAACAAAACCTTGTTCACTGATGTCAGAAATGCGTATCACACGTTTACCTAATTCTTCTTTTAATGAGCTGCTTTGAAAAGCATAACCTCCTGTTATATCAGAGATACTACTTAATCTTACCCATGCCCAAGAATCAGGTATTTCAAATGGTATCTCGTCAGTAATATCTTTTTCGTTTTTACCATTCTTCTCCCAATACTTGTTATCGTCACCTTTGAAGATAATGGAATCGGTCAAAGCAGACTTCTTTAGCTTACCTTCTTTTATGAGGCGTTCTTTCTCTTCGCTAATCTCGGTAAGCAACTTTTCGGCTGTTCCTTCCTCTGCAATTTGAGGAACTAACTTGCCTTGTATTGCTTCTTGCAGGATCGATTTACGTAATTGCTCGTTAAGTGAGGCATTAAGTTCGTTAAGTCCATTCTGTGCTTGTTCATAAGTTTTGACTAACGGAAGTAGTTTTTCTATTTTTGAGACTATGCGTAGTTGCTCAGGAAGCGGAGGTAAAGGTATAAATACTTCAACTATATTGGATACTGCCAAACCGGGTTGAGCTGTTGCGGTTGCATATTGATTTAAGTTCAATGCTGTAAAAAAGTAATAGATGAACAACGATGGAATTATACCAAAGCCATTCACAACTACAGCGTGTTCTGTGGCATAGAATTTCCCACTTTCCATATTAAGGCATCCACATAATGCTCCTTGTCTGCCAATAATAGCAAAATGTCCTTCTGCATTGAATGTGTTTGTAAACCCTCGTAGTCCATTTCCACCGACACATCTATATGGGTGAAGAACTGACTTTTCATCATAAATTTCTGAAGCTGATATATTTTTCCCAGCCTGCATAGAACACATATGCTTCAATCTGCACCATTCCCACCCCTGCGGAATCTCAAACGGAATCTCGTCATCAATGCACTTTACCTCCCCGGTGGCGAGAAACTTCTCATAATAGGAATTGTCGTCACCACGGTAAATGATTGATTCGTTTTTGTCTTTCTTGATTTTCTTTTCCTTGACAAACTTAGCTTTTTCTACCCTGATGCGTTCAAGAAGCACAGATGCTGGTTCGTCATTAGGATCTTGCGGTACAAGTTTCCCCTGTATCGCCCACTGGAGTATGCTGTTTTTTAATTGCTTACCGTTCATTTTATTCTAATTGACTTAGAAGTTTTCGTCTTTTTGTTTTTCCTTCAGATAGAACTGATATAACTTTTTTCCTATCTTGTCTTTTTTGAAGGTACGTTCATGATTCATAGGTGTCATAGACAACCGAATTTTTGCCACACCTTCATTCAAGATTTCAAACTGCTGTGGAGTAATTCTGAATTGAGCAGTAGAACTTATTTCTGTAACGGGGATTACAATATTTCCACTTATAACACCAGCAGATTGACTTCCATTCCCAATCACAGTTCCTCTTAATTCAAGATATTTACCTGTGAATGTCCGAATTTTCATAGTTGGTTCAGCGAGAAAATTCATTCTGTCTGAACGCACTGTTGCTACTATCGAATAAATGGTGTCTTGCTTAGCTACACTGTACTTCATATTGCAACCTTCGGCTGCAAGTGCTTTATAAGTATAACCTACTGTTTGTGCTTTAGCGTTGAGTCCTAAAATAATACAAAACAGTAATAATATAATTTTTATAGTTTTCATATTTAATCTTGTTCGTAATCTTCGCCTTGTATTCCTAATTCGCCCTTACTCATGGCATTGGCAATATCTATTTTCAGTTCCTCGTCATAGTCTTTACTTGTCAAAAAGCTATTGACGATACGCAGCAACAAATCTTGGTCGATATTCGATGCTGCCACATGGTAAATGATAGATTCCAATGTACGCATACAGATGCAGGCGTGCCAGTAGTAGTTGTTCTTGTGTAAGAAGTATGCGCCTAAAGTCAATGCAATACGCTTATTCCCATCATTGAAGAAATGCCCGGAACAGAATCTATACATCAGATAGGTTAGTTTGTCTGCAAAGGTTGGATAGTATAAATCATTTTGCACAAAATCCAATGTTGCACGAATACCACCTTCATCACGCACTCCTTCAAAACCACCATCGCTGGCATCAATCATTTTGCCATAGATGTTTAAGGCTTCATCGTAATCTATGTAAATAATTTCCTTACTCATCTTCTGCCTGCTTTAAGCGTTTAAGCACATCTTTGTTATCAGCTAAGATACGGTCAAAATCAATAGACTGGTCACCGATGAATCGTTCAAACTCTTCAGGAGTAACAGCTTGCAGATAATCTGCTATATTACCATGATACGCATCCCGGAAACTGAAATCCCTTGAAGCCATTTTGGTTCTGGCATCATTTAAATAAGGTTTCTGCATCGGATGTTCGGCAAGTTCATTCACAATGCGCTCTACCTCGTCAATGGTAAGTAACCTGCCACCATTTTCTTTAAACCGTTCACTGAGAGCTGCCCCCACACCGTTTTCAAAAGAAGAAATAACCAATAAAACCTCTGAATACAGCGTGTGTCGAACATTGTCTTTGGAATCCAACTTCAATACTTCCCGATACTCCTTAGCATTCTCCTTGAATACAGCCTTATATATAAAGTCTGTAATTTGAGGATATTTGTATGTGGGATGTCCGTCCACATATTGATTGATGGCAGAAGTGAGATTCTTGCGATAGTTTTCTTCTGTGATTGCAGCAGGAAGATAATGTACATCCCTGCGGTTTATGTATTTTGTTCCGCCACCCGTCTTTTCATTGATGGTGGTAATCACGAAATCCAAGATAAGGCTACGTACTTTTTTTGCTTTCTCACTCTCTGTAAGCAACATACCCATATCCAAGAATGAGCGGAAATTAAACAATCCAAGTTGGGTCGTTTTGCTCCCGACATTTATGACGGGAGCAAATTGTAACTTTAACTCTTTCAGATGTTTACCTTTACATAAAACATAACCGTTAGCTGCTAATTCATCTGAATGTTTTTCCAAATAGCGTTCTATGGTTCGTTCTTCTACTTCGTAGAAATCGGCAACCATTTTTTTTGTAAAGCGATACTCTCCCTCAAAGAGCATTCCTTCAATGTCAAGATGCTCCTGTACTTTGCTGACCGCAAAACGGTTGTTAAGTACATTTTGTCTTTCTATGTTTGAGATGGTCAAATCTTTCATATCACTTCACAATTATCAGTTACACGATTTTATGTCAATGCCGAGAATCTTTTGAATTTCGGAAAGCGTTTTGTCTATTTCATGGTCGAGCGCAGCACGTTTTTCAAAATACTGTTTGAGCAGTTCTGCTGGAGGGAGTATTTCTTCTTCCTCTTTCGGGAACTTACATTGATCAAAATTGCAATCCAAGTCTATCAATTGTTGGGCAGTGAACACACGGCTCTTTTCACCCACTTCGTCACTGATAATTTCTTTCCTGTCTTTCCACCATTCCTGAATAGGTAGGGTATGCTCCACCTTCATTGGTTTGGTCTTTGAGAAGTGTTTGTACCCTTCCGGCATATCAAGACGATAGAACCATGTTTCTTTGGTCTTGAATCCTTCTTCGTAACCTTCGGCTTCTTCATTATTAAAGAAAAGGATGTTGGTTGCAATAGATGTGTATGGAGAGAATATAGAACCCGGCAAACGGATGATTGTATGTAGATTGAACTTGCGAAGGAGATTTTCTTTAAGTGCAAGTTTTGCTCCATCCGTACCAAATAAGAAACCATCAGGGATAATCACACCGCACCGTCCACCAGCTTTGAGGCGATACATGATAAGGGCGATAAACAAATCCGCAGTTTCACTTGAACGGTACTGTACTGGGAAGTTGCTTTTTACGCTGTCTTCCGTGCTACCACCATACGGAGGATTCATGCCGATAACATCAACCTTGTCGCTTTCCTTGAAATCAGTAACATTCGTTCCAAGCGAATCACAGTTGGTTATGTTGGGAGCTTCAATATCATGGAGCAGCAGGTTTGTGATGCTCAAAAGGTAGGGCAACGGTTTCCATTCCTGACCTACAACGGCATTTTGCAGTTTTTCTCCATCTGCCGCAGAGCCAATATTCCTGCCCATATATTTAAGTGCCGAGGTGAGGAAGCCTCCCGTTCCACTGGTGAAGTCGCCAAAGGTTTCGCCCAATTTCGGGTCGAGCATCATCACAATAAAATCAGTCAATGCACGTGGTGTGTAGAACTCTCCGGCATTTCCTGCCGATTGCAGATCTTTCAAAATTCCCTCATAAATATCTCCGAATGTGTGACGGTCGTCAGCATCGTCAAATTCGATTTCGTTTACAATGTTGACCACTTGGCGCAGAAGCGTTCCATTCTTCATATACTGGTTCAAGTCTGCAAATGTTTCTTGAACAATGCTTTTAGCTCTTGGGGTATTGGCATCTATCGGGAGATTCTTCAAGGTAGGAAACAGTTTCTCATTGACGAAAGAGAGTAGGGCTTCTCCAGTCAATGCTTCACCGTCTTTTTTATCTATTGCCCAGTTACGCCAACGCAAATCCTCGGGGATAATGGACTTGTATTTCTCATCTTTCCATTCCCATGTTTCTTCTTGTGTGTCATAGACTTTCAAGAAGAACATCCAAGTCATCTGTTCAATTCTTTGTGCGTCACCATTGATACCCGCGTCTTGACGCATGATATTCTGGATTCGCTTTATGATATTATTTACTGCCATTTTTAAGCTGATTTATATATTTGATATTCCAATTCTTTGATGGCTTGTTCAAAAGCGACTTTGCCACCAAATAGTTTTATGATTTTAGTTGGTTTCCCTATGCTGTTGAATGGAGGAATCTCCAAAATATTTGCCTTTTCAAAGTCAAGAATACCATTCTCCGCATATTTGTCAAGAAGAGCCTCCAATACTTCACGAGCCTTGCCTTCGTACTTTCCGAAGTAGTTACGTTTCTTTATATTGTTAGCCCTTTCTTTCCTCGTCAATGGTGGTTGGTCAAATGCAACGTGACATATCACATCGAAGATATCGGCATCTTTCAATGCCGGATTTGCTTCACGTACTGCGTCTATCAAGATGGCATATTCCTTTAACTCATCCATAACCGCCTGTTTGCGTTCTGCTTCAGTCCACGTTTGTACGAAATCATCCAAACTTTGATAGTGTCGCAACAGTTGCTTTCTCGCAAAGGACTGAACGCTTTCCGTTCTCATGGTTTTGCCATCCTCTCCCAAAACAGATACTATCTCATGTGCAATACGAATATCCTTTCCATTGATAAGATACTTTTCACGAGGTTCGTGAGCTGTTGGAGGATTTGAGGGAACAGGCGGATATGGCTTCGGCTTTTTTTCACCGCCTTTGGGTGGTTCAGGGTCGCCGTCAAATGACGGGTCTTTGAATTTTGCGGTAGCATTGCGGAAGTCGAGGATTTCCAGATGCCACTTGCCTTTGTCTTTTCTAAGTCGTGTGCCACGCCCGATGATTTGCTTAAATTCCGTCATAGAGCCAATTTCTTTATCAATGACGATTAAGCCACAAGTTTTGCAGTCCACTCCTGTAGATAGAAGTTCGGAGGTAGTAACAATTACCGGATAAGGTTCGTCAACACTGATAAAGTTGTCTAACTGCTTCTTCCCCTCTTTGTCCTCTCCGACAATGCGTGTTACGTAGTAAGGAGATTTTTTACATAAATCGCTATTTATGTTGATAAGCAGTGTTCGCATTTCGGCGGCTTCCTCAATATCTGAACAGAACACGATTGTCTTTGTCATACGACCGATGTCGTATAACATTTGGGTAATCCTGTGTGCTACTACTTTACGCCTTAACTTAATGGCAAGGTCACGACCTATATTCTGTCTTTGATATAATTTCTGTTCAATCTCCTTTCCTAACAAATCTATTTCACCTTCATCGGGAGTCCAGCCCTGCAAATCAACGTTGATGAAGTCGGCAGTAACCCGATATGGAGCCAAGAAACCATCTTGGATTCCTTGAAGAAGGGAATAGGTATATACCGGCTCTCCGAAATAATCCAAGTTGTTTGCTCCTTCATCAGCTTTCGGGGTAGCAGTCATACCGATTTGGGTAGCCGAGCTGAAATACTCCAATACTTTGCGCCATGCAGAATCGTCCTTTGCGCTACCACGATGGCACTCGTCAACGATAATCAAATCAAAGAAGTTTGGCTGCACCTCCAAAAACGGATCTGGCTTGCCCTCTTTTCCAACCAGTTGGTGGTATAACGCCATATATACCTCGTATGAGGAGTCAATTTTCTCTTCGCCTTCCCCAACAGAAGTTATCTTAGTCATAAACTTCTTGAAAGGTTTGAAGTCTTGCACCATTGTTTGGTCAATGAGGATATTTCGGTCTGCAAGATAAAGAATCTTTTTCTTTGCTCCGCTTTTATGGAGACGATGGATAATCTGGAAAGCAGTGAAAGTCTTACCAGTACCGGTAGCCATTACGACAAGTACACGCTGTTGTCCTCTTGCAATGGCTTCCACTGTACGGTCAACCGCTATACGTTGGTAATATCTTGGCTCATGGCTATGGGCATCATAATAAAACGGTGTTTCTATTATGTTAAGTTCATCCGATGTATAGTTCTTGGATGCAAGATAACGATTGTATAATTCCTCTTCTGTCGGGAAATTCTCTAATTTGATTTCGGTTTCTTTCCCTGTGATAAAGTCATGTTCCAAGAAAGCATCACCATTACTGGAGTACGCAAATTTCAAGTCAAGGATTTGGGCATAATCCATAGCTTGTTGAATACCACCCCCAACGGCATGTTTGTTATCTTTAGCTTCTACCACTGCAATGGGCTTACCATTATGGTATAATAGATAATCAGCCTTTTTGCCCTCTGCTACTGAATGTTGGTTGCCAACAACAAGTACTCGACCATCAGTGAAATAATACTCTTCACGCATATTTACGCTTACAGCCCAGCCCTTTTGTTGGAGTGCAGGGGTAATGAACAAGGTGCGTATCTCTTGTTCTTTGAGTTCTTTCTTGTTTACTTCCATGATAATAAATTGTTTTAAGATTTATTACTGCTAACAATCAAATCTTTCACATCAATATCAAGAACATTAGCTATATCATTAAGGGTTTTGAGGTCTGGTTGAACAGAATTACTACACCATTTACTCACAGTGCAATTGGATTTACCAATCTGTTCTGCAAGCCATTTTCCTGTTTTTTGTTGTTCTGCAAGTACGACTTTTAGTCTGTTCAAATTAGCCATGAGGTAAAACGTTTTAATTCAAGAGCAAATTTATATAAATACTCTGATAACATAAGCAACTTCCGATAATAATTATTATTTGGAAGCGAAAAAATGGCTTAGATACCGTATTTCGACAGGATATTTTCGTCAATTTCAATTTTATGCCGACCTGTTGTAGTTCGCAGATTCTTTCTTACGGTGTCAAACGTGGAGTTAGTGAACCATTCGGCAAATGTCGCCATCACAAATGATGTAGTTACATCTCCACCTATATTATATTGGAAAGCGATGTTCCAAGCAAAGTTCTTTAAAGAGATTTGTGTGAGCGAACTATGTTTCTTAATATGAATCTCGGTCATGGAAAGCACTTGACGATTAGTCACAAAATAGCGGACAGATTCGCAAATTTGGAAAATCTCTGTTTCGTCCAAATCAAAACGCTTGAATGTGTCTCGTGTATATTTCAGGATAGCATTTAATTTCTCGTCTTCTTCTCTTTCTTTTTGTTGCTTGTATTGTTGTTGCTCATGCTGGTATTCATAATGGAATAATTCCATACGCCTTTTTTGTACTTCTACACAATCTTGGGTATGTAAGGATGCAACAGCCGAAGTCTTTTTATCTGTCACTTCATCGGCTAATGCCAAATGTGACAAAGGAGTTTCTATAATGTATCTTGCTATAGAGATGCAAAGATGATATAGAAGTTTCAGTATCACATATCCGACAGCCATAACGAACGGAAGCAAACTCATTCGTATGCTAAGCATATTGCATATTTGAAATGCAATCATTGAAGCCAGCAACACCGCAATGACCTCTATTGTCAAAGAATGGAGTATATATTGTTTTTGCTTCATGCCTATTGTTTTTTATTTCTCAATGCAAAGGTATAACACTTTTTCATAAAAAACGAAAGAAAAAAATAGATACCGTTTTGCAAATCAATAGCTTATGAAAAGAAAAGCATAATAAGAGAAAATATCGAAGACTATCTGAAAACAAGAGAAAATAGAAATCGTCAAAAACAGTATGGTTAAACTAAGTTAAAGTTTTTTGCGGTAGCTTTTCTATTCTCGCTAAGGCTGAAATATAGAGTAAACGAAGTAAAGTAATCATATTTGTACCAAGTTATATATAATACGCTGGTATACAGCAGTAATTATCTTTGAGGAAGTGAAGTAAATAGACTGTCATATTAAAAAAAAGAGTCGTAAATCAATGATTTACGACTCTTTTTTTGCTTTAGGTTTCTTCTAGCCATTGCTATAGCGTAAGCAATGATATTCAGTCGCTGCGTCGAAGCAAGGACATTCTTCCAGCCATGATTCCGGTTCTATTAATGAATGGTTATCCATAATTTGAGGTAAATCACGATGCCCGCAAATATGACAGTCCGGATAATCAATAAGGAGCGTTTTGAGTAAAACAATCATGGAGTGCTTTTGCCATTGAGTGCGTGTATCTTTGGGAAGTCCGTGCCGGTTAAGACCACCTTCGTAACATATAGCGATGCTGTCAAGATTATGCCCTTGGGCATGAGCTCCGGGTTTTCGAACAGAACGTGTACTCTTAATATTTCCGTCTCTTCGAATGTAATAATGATAACCGATACCATTTAGTCCACGTTGGCGGTGCGACTTTTCCAATTCAATTTCCGTTAATGTTTCATTCTCCTTCGTTGCGGAGCAATGAATAACTATCAGATGAACAGTTCTCATAGCTGTTAAATGTTTTGTAAGGTGAATAGTTTGTTTATTAATCGCATGAGAACAACAGAAAGAGACCAAGGTTCACATTAACAGTTACTTATTTCCCCTTTTTGTATTCTTTTATAATAAACCAGACGACAAAATAACTGTTCGAAATATTTTAAGCCGGAAACATTTTCCTCACTTTTTCTTCCAAAACCGATAGGGTTTTTCATTTCTGAGCGATCTTAGTAGTAGAAAACGAGAATTGTTCACCTTTAAAATCATACGAAGATGAAAAAGTTAGCTAGTATTGCAGTTGGGTGGTTGATGGCATTTTTGCTGTTGGGTATTTCACCTTTATGGGCACAGGAAGAAGCCGGGAACTATTTCACTATTACAGGAATAGTGAAAAATAAGGATAATAAGAGAAAACTGGAGAATGTGAATGTGTCTGTTCCCGGTACGAACATCGGAACCGTTACGAATGCGGATGGTGTGTTCTCTCTGAAGATAAAGGGCACGGAGACTATTCTGGGATTGGAGGTTTCACATATTGGGTATTTGAATTCTCAAGTTTCTCTGAAGGATAAGGAAGATGTATCTGATCTCACTATCTGGATGCTGCCGGCTCCTAATCTACTGAGTGAGATTGTTGTCTTTGGCAATAACGCCCGGGGGCTTGTGGAAGAGGCGATTAAAAAAATTCCGATGAACTATTCGGTTGATAAGAATTTGCTGACTGCATTTTATCGGGAGACAGTACAGAAAAGGCGACGCTATATCAGTGTATCGGAGGCTGTGATAGATGTGGCTAAGACTGCGTACAGTGACCGGGAACCATCGAACGATAGAGTGCAACTACAAAAAGGACGTCGCCTGCTGAGCCCGAAAACCAGTGATACACTGGCAGTAAAAGTGGTGGGCGGACCTAATCTTTCTATTTATCTGGATATTGTGAAGAACGGAGATGCATTGTTGAGCATGGAAAATCTGAATTATTATGATTTTCATATTGAGGAACCTGTGAATCTGGATAATCGTATGCAATATGTAGTCAGTTTTCGTCCCAGAGTCAGCCTGATGTATGCATTGTTTTACGGAAAACTCTATATTGATTTTGAGAAACTGGCATTCACCCGTGCGGAATTCTCTCTGGATATGCAAAACAGGGTGAAGGCGGTGGAAGCTATTCTTCATAAGAAGCCTCTCGGATTACGTTTCAGACCACAGGAAGTTTCCTATCTGGTGACGTATAAGGAACAGAATGGAAAAACTTATCTGAATTACATACGGAATGAAATACGTTTCAAGTGCGATTGGAAAAAGCGTTTATTCTCTTCCAGCTATACCGTATTTTCCGAAATGGTGGTAACAGATAGAAAGAGCGACTTTGCAGCCATTCCTAGCAAGAAGGCTTTCAAAGAAAAACAAGTGTTCTATGATTTGGTAGACGAATATTGGAATGAGGATTTCTGGAAGACATACAATATTATTGAACCTACAGAGTCTCTGGAACATGCTGTGAGTAAATTGAAAAAGCAATCCCGTTAGATTTCAGATAGTTTTCTTATATTTGGAGACCAACAATAATTCCGGAGTATGCTGAATGAGCTGTTCATACTGACTAAAATAAAAGAGGGCGATATAAAGGCGTTTGAGGAAATCTTCCGTCGTTACTATTCCCCTCTTTGCTGGTATGCCACAGGTATTACGGGAGAGATGGAAGCTGCCGAGGAAATTGTGGAAGAATTGTTCTACGTGTTTTGGAAGGACCGGGAACATTTGCAGATATTCCAGTCCGTAAAAAGCTATTTATATAAAGCTGTACGAAATGCAGCACTCCAGTTTTGCGAGCATAAGGAAGTCAAGGAACGATATCGCGAATATGTATTGGCGGGTAATGCTACGGAACAGGATTCTGATCCTCACCGGCAGTTGGAGTATGAAGAGTTACAGGGACTGATCCGTCATACTCTTGATAAATTACCCATGCGCCGGCTCCGGATATTTGAAATGCATCGCATGGAGGGAAAGAAATATGCGGAGATAGCTTCTTCATTATCTCTGTCCGTCAAGACGGTAGAGGCTGAAATGACGAAAGCGCTGCGAACCTTACGAAATGAAATTGATAATTATATCCTTACGAAATGATTGAAGTGAATAAAAATAGGACGAAGACGGATGAGGCATGGGAACGGTTGTATGCCCGTTTGGATGAAGATAACCTGCTCACAGGAGCAGGGCGGGAAGGGGTAGTGCGTCGCAAATTTCTCTTGAAATGGGGAACATTGGCGGCTGCCGTAATTGCCGGTTTCGTCTATCTGGCATCTGCGTTGTGGTTTGTTCCGGGAGGAGAGATCGAAAGCCTCAATCTGGTGACGCAAGAAAATCGTGAAGCATCCATGTTGGTTACCACGCTCGAAGACGGTTCTGTAGTATATCTGGCACAGGAGAGCACGCTGAAGTATCCCGAACATTTTACTACGGACAAGCGGGAAGTGAACTTACAGGGAGAAGCTTTCTTTGATGTAGCAAAGAAACATGAACAAACTTTTCTGATTGAAACGGAAAAGGTACAGATAGAAGTGTTGGGTACAGCTTTCAATGTCCGTAGTCATGGAGATGACTCTTTTCGGCTCTCCGTGCAGCGGGGCAGAGTGAAGGTCTCGCTGAAGCAAGGCGGACAAAGTGTACTGGTAAATGCCGGGGAAACCGTTACCTTGCAGGCGCGGCAGTTACAACTGAGTGAGACAGGAGATTCCGATGAGTTCAGACAATATACAAAGAATATACGCTTCAAGGACGAATGCCTGGAAGATATTCTGCGAGTGGTGAATGCCGAGGCTTCCGCTTTGCAGATACAGACGGCATCACCGGTTCTGAGTAAACGGAAGCTGACCATTGAATTTGAGAATAATTCCCCCGAAACAGTAGCGGAACTTATTTGCTGGGCGCTGAGTTTGAAATGTTCACGTGAAGGTGATAAACTGATTTTATCCGAATGATAACTTAACTATATAAATCATGAAACTTCATCGTTTCTTCATAATTTTTCTGAGCCTGCTTCTCATTACCTGTGATATGAGGGCGGACGGAGGAGATGTGTTGGAACGTATCATCCGGTTACCCGGGACGAAAGGAACGGTATATTCCCTGTTGAGCAAAGTGTCGGAACAATCCGGCTATCTTTTCGTATATGACAGTAAGGTGGTGAATAATGACATTGAAGTTAGGACAAAAAAGAAAAACTGTACGGTCCGGCAAGCCATCTATGAAATTGTAGGCGACCGGACATTAGAACTGAAAGTGATAGGAAATCATATCTTGATTCTGCCTCCTGCGGAGAAGGTCGTACGGAAGCGGAAAGTCTCGGAAGAGACACCTTTGCCAGCCTATTTCACCATTACCGGTCTTTTGCGGGATAAAGAAACGGGTGATCCCGTTGTGAGTGCGTCGGTCATCCTTCAAGGAACTTCAATAGGTAATATTACAAATAAGAACGGGGAGTTCAGGCTTAATCTGCCTGACTCCCTGAAAAATGGCAAGCTTTCTTTTTCCCATTTAGGATATGTTGCACAAAGCATTGAAGCATCTACGCTGATTGGCCGGGACAATGTGTTGAGCCTGGAACCTAAAATTGTTCCTTTGCAAGAAGTGTTGATACGGTTGGTGGAACCCAAGAAACTATTGCGTGAAATGGTAAATCAGCGCGGGGAAAACTATTCATTGAATCCCGCTTATCTGACTACGTTCTATCGGGAGGGGGTGCAGTTGAAAAATAAATTCCAGAGCTTGACGGAAGCTGTTTTCAAAGTTTATAAATCTTCTTTGCCGGAGATGAACGTATCCGATCAGGTGAAGCTGCTAAAGATGAGTAAGATTGATAACCGGGAGAGTACAGACAGTCTGGTTGCTAAGATCAGAGCCGGTATCCAGGCTTGTTTGCAGTTGGATATAATGAAAGACCTGCCGGATTTTCTGTCGGTTGATGCGGAAGATAATCCGTATATGTATACCTCCGGTGACATTACATTCATAGATGACCGTTGTGTCAATGTGGTTTATTTTGAGCAGAAGCGGAGTGTCAGGTCGCCTCTTTATTGTGGGGCGTTGTATATTGACTCTGAGAACAGTGCTTTGGTGCAGGCCCGCATTGAGATAAATCCCAAGTACATCAAGGAGGCTACACGGATCTTTGTTGTCAGACAGGCGCCAAAGATAAATCTGACGACACAGAAGGTGGTATATACTATTTCGTATAAACCGTGGAAAGGTACTTATTATATCCATCATATCCGTGGCGACCTTTACTTCAAGATGAAGCGGAAACGTTTTTTCTTTAGCAACCCTACTTTGCATACTTGGTTCGAGATGGTGACCTGTCTGGTGGATACGGAGAATGTAACCCGCTTCTCCCGAGCTGAAAGATTGCCTCCCCGTACCGTACTTGCAGATGAAGAGTTTAAGTATGATGAACATTTCTGGGAGGACTTCAACGTTATTCCATTGGAGGAAGAACTCAGTAGAATTATAGAGAAAGTAGCGTTAAAGATAGAAAAAATAGATCATCAGGAGGAATAAGATAGTCTGGATAATTGTAATTTTGCAGCCGGAATCAATAAGTATTAGTAGAAAGATGGAATTACCTAAAGACCCGATGATGCTTTTCAGCTTCATCAATACGAAATTGCGTGACTGTTATTCTTCATTGGATGAACTCTGTGATGATATGAATGTCAATAAAGAGACGATTGTAGGACTGTTGCAGTCAGCCGGATTTGAATATAGCGCAGAACATAATAAGTTCTGGTAATTTGCGGATAGATTATTTTTTCTTCCGGTGCTCTTTCTTCAGATAGAAATTGAATCCGGCATATATTTGCAACGTCCCGAATCCATTGTTCAGGGAGAAGTTATCCCGGTAATAATCATACGTCCTGCCCAGAAAGGAAGTACCTACAAAATATTTGCTGTTATTGTATACCACACCCGCCCGTAATATAAAATCAATATTGAAGTTCTTGTACCAGTCGCTGGGCTCTTCTGTGTCTTTCTCTATGCGCGACGTCTTATAAGCAACAGCCGGACTGAGCGACAGGCATGCCAGGCAGTTACGTGCAAATACCCAGTTATAGGCATATCCGAAGTTGAGGCTGATATTGGTATATTTTATGTGTCTAACCTTCATTCCGGGGTTCATTGTTTCTTGAATGATTTCGGGTAGCTTGGCATAATCAAACTTCAAATTATGCGTAGATACGGAAAGGCCGGCTGTGAGTGTACCTGCATTCCGACGTTGGTTGGTGGACTGGCTGAAAGCTGCCGGATAAGAGAAATGCCGGTTGTTGAAGATATAGTATAAGTTGAATCCTTTCATATTTACTTTCAGACCGTTGAAGTCTTCCGAATAATTAGAAGGAACACGGTCGGAAAAGCCTGTTACTTTATGTATCTTGTAATCGTTACCTGTGCGTCGGTAGAAAATATCCACCCCTAACTTGGAACTGTAAAGGTTGAGGTCAAATTCTGTCCCTCTGTTTTTCCCACTTTTCTTTCCAAGGAGCCCGTCCGTATCTACTGACCATCCTAAAAATATCCAGCGCCAACCAAAGTAAGCCCCTATCTTGTTGCGAGGGTTGGGGGTGAAGCGGAGCCGTTGGGGCTCGGGGGCGGCGGTACTTACGGAGTAATATTCGTAGTTTGTGAAATGATCGAGCATCAAGGCATAGTTGTATCGGTTGGGGCTTATATAAGTTGTGTCGAAATCATTGAAGTTGAGGAACTTCTTTATAGCCTTCATGAAGGCCCCCTGATGCTTTTCGGTACTAAGGCTATCGTGTGCGGTAGAACTTTCCTCTTCGTTTTGCGCAAACAAAGAGAAGGGCAACAATATCCACAGGCAGAAGATAAGTCTTTTCAGCATCAATCTTATTTCTTAATTAATAGTTCGGGTCTCTATGCTATAAACAACGCAAAAAGAAAAAGTGCAATTGTTCTATTTGCGAATTTAACAGTTCTTTTGCATATATCCAATAATATGGAGGGATTGTTTCATTATACCTCTTCTTTTTCGTTGTTCCTCCTCGTCTGTAGTTTCACCGCTTGAAACTGTTGGTTTCTCGGTGTGAAACTGTCAGTTTCAAAGCATGAAACTCTTGGTTTCTCGGCATGAAACTATGAGTTTCAAGCAATGAAACAAATCAGAAAATGCAGAGGTTAATATAATCGGACAGATAATGCAGAGAAAGGAGATACAGTGTTAGCAATAGATTATTACTACACTTATCAATATTGCATCAGTCAAAGATTGGATATGTTAATTGTTAACACAACGAATCCTTAATAGTTAACGAAAATATAGTGTCTATTAAAACATGTTGTAATATGTTGTAGATCACCCTGAAAATTTGGAGATATCCTCAAAGTCTGTATCTTTGCAATGTGTTTTTCATAGTATTAGATTTAAGGTTAACAAAAGATTGGCTGTCTGGGATAGATAGCCTTTTTTTATGTCCTTTCGTTATCAGTCTTGAGGAGTGAATACATCTTCATATCCAGAATCTGTCCGTTCTTGACTGCATTACTTCTGAGTGTTCCTTCGTCTTTGAATCCGCTTTTTTCAAGAATCCGGCAGGAAGCGATATTATAGCTAAACGGCTCTGCAAAAATACGGAGGATATCAGTGTTACTAAAAACATACTGGCAGGTCTGTTTGATAGCGCAGGTTCCCAAGCCTTTGCCCCAAAAAGGTTCTGCTATATAATAGCCTATTTCGGCAGTCAGCGAGTGGATGTTTTCTTTGCGAAACACACCAATGCTTCCCACTACTTTGTCATCAGCGGTGATGGCGAAGGCGAAAATACTGTTCTTATCAGCCTTCAGCATTTCATTGATATAATATTTTGCATCGTCTTCAGTGTAGGGATAAGGCAGACCGTCCCGAAGGTTGTCCTGAATGTTTTTGTTATTTAGGGTTGCTGCAAGTTCGGCGGCATCGTCTATTTTCCATTTTCTGATTTTACATTCCATATCGATATCCTTCTTTTTTAGTTAATCTGAAACGGGAGAGTTGCCGGCAAAGATAAGAAACTTTATTTTTAACCACTTATTTAATAAATGCAAAATGTGAACTTCCCGATTTAACTTCATCCTTCTTTCTGTTTCTAACCTAATAAAGCTAAGAAACTGAATTGATGATAAACGAGGATAAGATCCGGCAGGTATATGCTTCCGACCCGAAGAAAGGGTTTAAGATGCTGATGGATAACTTCCAGGTACCTATATATAATTATATACGGCGTTTGGTTGTGTCGCACGAGGATGCAGAAGATGTTCTTCAGGAAGTCTTTATCCGGGTGTACCGTAATTTGGACCAGTTTCGTGGTGAAAGCTCGCTGAGCACCTGGATATACAGGATTGCAACCAATGAAAGTTTGCGCTTGCTGAATACACGAAAGGATGAAGAAGCAATTCCTGCCGAAGAAGTGCAAGAGGAACTGATAGGTAAACTGAAGGCTTCCGATTACATTGATTACGAAAATGAACTGGCGGTCAAGTTTCAGGAAGCCATACTGAGTTTGCCCGAAAAACAACGGCTAATATTCAACCTACGCTATTACGATGAGCTTGATTATGAAGAAATCAGCCGTATACTGGATAGTAAGGTCGATACTCTCAAAGTGAATTATCACTATGCGAAAGAAAAAATAAAAGAATACATCTTAAACAGATAGGACGATGAATAAAGAATTTGATTTTGACGATATCGGTAAAAAGACACCTTACCGCACTCCTGATAATTTTTTTGAGGATATGCAGCAGAAGGTGATGGAACGTACTTGCGGCGGGCAACGCCGGAAACATCGTTTACAGATAATGTTCTCTACTGCCATAGCGGCAGCTGCAATACTGGCAGGGGTATTGTTTGTTCCGTCTTATCTCCGGACGGAAGATACACTTGCAGGAACTTCGGATATGTTGGCTATAGAAAGAAGTAGCAGCGATCCGGTTGATAAATGGATTCACGAACTGTCGGATGAGGAGTTGGAAGAGCTCGTCAACTTCTCTGAGAATGACATATTTTTAAATTAGGTATTAATTAAAAACAAGAAGATTATGAAGACTAAGTTTATTTATGTAATTTTGGCTGCGCTCCTGATTGGCAGCCAGACAATTTCTGCTCAGAACAAGGATAACAAAACCAATAAGCAACGTCCTACACCTGAACAAATGATTCAAAGACAAGCCAATCAGATGGTGACGACACTGATGCTGGATGATGCAACAGCTGCCAAGTTCACTCCGGTTTACGAAAAATATCTGAAAGATTTAAGCGAATGTCGGATGATGAACCGCAGGGAAAGGCCCAGGAACAATAATGCGGAAGCAACCCCGGCTACCAAACCTGTACTGACAGATGCGGAAATAGAAAAGCAGATCAAGGATCAGTTTGCGCAAAGTCGTAAGATACTGGATATTCGCGAGAAATATTATAATGAATTCCGCAAGATTCTGTCTCCCAAGCAGATTGCAAAAATCTATCAGACAGAAAAAAGCAATGCGAATAAATTCAGAAAAGAATTTGACAGAAGAAAAGGTCAGAAACATGGTCAGGGAAAACGGCCGGCTCATGCAAGACCAGCTTCAAATAATAAATAACATTTTTCATTAAACTACTTGATAAACACGAATGGATCATGGCAGGCATACATATTTGACTTTCCGAAACATCTTAATCTATGTTGTTTTGTTGTGGTCAGGTATGACTGTTAATGCACAGTCCGGCAAAGGAAGCTTTGCCGGACGTGTTGTTGATAAGGATACGAAGCAGCCGGTGGGGTATGCGGCGGTACGTTTATTGACCTTGCCGGACAGTACTTTTCTGGCAGGTGTAGCCACTACGGACGACGGTAAATTCAGGATGCCGGTTGTCTGGCCCAAAGACAAGAAATTGCTTTTAGAGATTTCTTTCATTGGCTATACCACTTTTTCTAAATCTATTCCCTCTTCATTCAGAGGTACTTCGCAGAACTTGGGTGATATTGCACTATTTTCCGATGGCATTTTGTTGGGCGAAACGGTAGTGGTGGGTAAAGCTCCTCTGGCAGTTACCGAACAGGATACCACGGTCTTCAATGCCTCTGCCTATCGTACTCCCGAAGGTTCCATGCTCGAAGATCTTGTGAAGCAATTGCCCGGTGGAGAGATCGATGGCGATGGAAAGCTGTTGATTCATGGTAAGGAAGTTAAGAAGATATTGGTAGACGGCAAAGAGTTCTTTGCGGATGATCCGAAAGCTGCCTTGAAAAATCTGCCGGTGGAAATGGTGGAGAAGCTGAGGGCTTATGAACGCAAATCTGACCTGGCACGTCTGACCGGAATTGATGACGGGGATGAGGAAATGATACTTGACCTGGGGGTGAAAAAGGACATGAAGAAAGGATGGATGGATAATTTCATGGCAGGTACGGGTAACAAAGGGAGGTATGAACTTGCCAATACCCTGAACCGCTTCCGGGATAATTCTCAACTTACTATTATCGGCAATCTGAATAACACTAACAATCAAGGCTTCTCGGAGTTGCAACGGGAGTCGTCGGCTGCCAGTGGAAATATTCTGAATAGGGTGGGACTGGTCACCTCACATTCTTTAGGCATGAACTTCACTCATGACTGGGACAGAGTGAAGCTTCGCTCCAATGTGCAATATACGGGTACCGACCGTTCGGAGGATAACAGTACTACGGTGGATAATTTCCTGAAACAGGATAAATCGATAAGCCACAGCACTAACAGCAATCACATGAAGAACCACAACCTGACGGCGAATGCTTATCTGGAATGGAAAATTGATTCAGTCACCAATCTGGTGTTTCGTCCGCAATATCGCTATGTGGCAAGTGACAGGAGGAATAGTGGATATCAACAGAGTTGGTCGGACGAAACACTTCTGAATGAAAGAACGGCTTCTAATCTTTACGATAATTCCCAGTATAATCTGACCTTTATGTTGCAAGTCAACCGTAAGTTCAGCCGTAAAGGACGGAATCTGGCTTTGAAAGTGGATTATGGAACGAATACTTCTTCTGCCGACAGGAAAAACTTTTCTACTACACATTATTTTAAGAATGATACAGAGAAAGTAGTCAACCAGCGTGTGGATGATGAAGGTGACGGATATAATTATCGTCTGCAACTGGTGTATGTGGAGCCGTTGCCTAACCGTTACTTTCTTCAGTTTCGTTACAGTTATCAATACCGGGTAACTAATTCGGACCGCTTTGTCTATAACTGGGATGAGGCAATGGAAGATTTTGTTGCCGATTACGATTCTCTGGCCAGTAATAGTTTTGAGAGCCAATACAGCACCCATCTTTTCAATATGGCTGTCCGTACTTCCCGGAAAAAGTACAACTACAATATAGGTGTCGATCTGGAACCCCAGAAACTGGATAGCCGTTCTTTTCTGGATGATGTTTCCAAACATCAAATGAGTAAAACGGTTCTGAACTTTTCACCGACACTGAATTTCCGTTATAAGTTTTCCAAGCGTACACAGTTGCAGGCAATTTATAGAGGAAAAGGACGACAGCCGAGTGTTCGTGACCTACAACCGGTTGCCGACATGACGAATCCATTGAATATCCGCATCGGTAATCCTTCTTTGAAACCTTCATATACCAATACGTTTACACTGAATTATAATTCGTATAATGTGAAACATCAGCGCAACATGGTGGTATCTCTTTTTGTGGAGAATGTGCTCAACAGTGTAACGAACCAGGTGACTTACGACAGCGAAACGGGAGGCAGAACCACCATGCCTGTTAATTTGAATGGTAACTGGCGGGCATCAGGTGCACTTTCATTGAGCGGACCTTTCAAGAACCGCAACTGGCTGTTTCGTACCTATTCCTATTTGCAATATAGAAATCAGAACGGATATACTACTCAGAACAAAGAAGAGCCGATGAAGAGTTCCGTGAAGCACCTCACAGCGCGTGAACGCCTGCAATTTACTTTTCGTACCCGGCAACTCGAACTGAGTGCGCGTGGAGAAGTGCTGTATAATAATTCGTATAATAACGTGAAAGATATGCGCACGGAAACGTTCGACTATCAACTTGGAGGAGACTTGCAGTATTATCTCCCCTGGGGCTTCGAGTGCAGCAGTGATCTCACATATTTTCTTCGTACCGGATATGGATACGACAGCAGCGGGCGGAAGAACCTGATATGGAACTGCCAACTGTCGAAAGCTTTCTTGAAAAAGAAACAACTGCTACTGCGTTTCAAGTTTTATGATATTCTTCGCCAGGAGATTTCAATGGTACGCACCATCTCGGCTACTGCCATACGTGATGCGGATTACAATGTATTGGGACGTTATTTTATGGTGCACGCTATCCTGCGATTGAATATGATGGGGAAAAAGTAAAAAACGCAAAGTGTGGAAACTTCAACAGGGTTAATTTGTTGTAGATACTCAAATTAATAAAAGAAAACTCTGAGGAATGTTTCAAAGGTTCAAAAACTTTAGAAAACTGAGGAAGTGGTATGTTGTGAAACTGAAACTGGTTGATGCCCGCCTGTATTTCGTCAGCATCTTCGTAGGATTGCTGACGGGGTTGGTGGCTGTTCCCTATCATTACTGCCTATATTATTTCTTTAACTTGCGAAGTGAGTTTTTTGCTTCCCGTCCGGAGTGGTACTGGCATATTCCTCTTTTTCTTTTCTTTTGGGCGGTACTGATATTCGTATCCTGGCTGGTGATGAAAATGCCGCTTATCACCGGAGGAGGTATTCCTCAAACACGTGCTGCCATCAACGGGCGCATTACTTATAAGCATCCTTTCATAGAGTTGGTTTCTAAGTTTTTCGGTGGAATTCTTTCGGTCTCGGCCGGATTATCGCTGGGACGTGAAGGGCCTTCCGTACAAATAGGTTCGTATGTGGGATGCCTTGTGGCACGCTGGACACGTATTCTACGTGGTGAACGAAAGCAATTGCTTGCTGCCGGTGCCGGTGCCGGTCTTGCGGCTGCGTTTGCGGCGCCGCTGGCTTCTTCATTGCTTGTCATCGAATCCATCGAACGTTTTGATGCTCCCAAAACCGCTATTACTACCTTGCTGGCCGGTGTAGTGGCCGGTGCGGTGGCAAGCATGGTTTTTCCGGTAAATTCTTATCATTTGATACAAGTGGCCGAGCCCGGTTTTTCTTTTGGAATCCAGGTGAAGTACTTCCTGTTGCTTGCAGTGATTATTTCTGTTTGCGGAAAATTATATTCCATGATGATGGTCTCTTTCAAACGGGTGTATGCAACGGTAAAATCTTCGGTATATATGAAGATGTTCTATCTGTTGCTGGTCGCTTATATTATTTCCTTTATGCAGGTCAACCTGACGGGTGGGGGAGAACAGTTTCTTTTGGAGCAGGCGCAATCCGGCAGCCATGCACCAATTATGTGGGTAACGGCAATGATGCTGTTGCATTTCGGTTTTTCCGTTATCTGCGTTTCATCCGGTTTGCCGGGTGGAAGTTTTATTCCTACACTGGTCACCGGTGGATTACTGGGGCAAATTGTTGGTCTGTTGGGAGTGGAATATGGGGTTATTGAGCCGGAGAATGTCAGTTATGTAATGCTGATTTCAATGTCTGCTTTCCTGGTGGCTGTGATACGTACCCCTTTGACAGCTATTGTATTGATTACCGAGATAACAGGACATTTTGAGGTGTTCTACCCATCGGTGGTAGTGGGTGGATTGACTTATTATTTTACGGAACTTCTTCAGATAAGACCTTTCAACGTGACGCTTTATGAGGATATGATCAATACTCCTGCTTTCCAGGAACAGACAAGGTATAAACTATCCATAGAGGTGATGACGGGTTCATATATGGATGGCAAACTTGTAGACGAACTTTCTTTGCCTGAAAACTGTACCATTATCAATGTACACCGGGATGGTAAAGACGCAAAGCCCCCCGGAATACGGTTGATTCCGGGGGACCAGGTTGATATTGAATTGGATGCGCAGGATATTGAAAAACTCTATGAGCCGCTCGTCAGCCTGGCAAACATTTATTGATATGGATGAGGTATCCTTATGCCAGACTGCCTATTTCATCCAGATTCTTCTGAATATCTTGATCGGTCAGTTCGTAGTTTACGAGGTCACCGGAGAGATATTTATCGTATGAGGCCATGTCAATCAATCCGTGACCGGAGAGGTTGAACAGGATTACTTTCTCTTCACCTGTTTCCTTGCATTTGTTTGCTTCGCGGATGGCGGCAGCAATAGCGTGGCAAGATTCCGGTGCGGGAATGATACCTTCAGCTTGGGCAAATAAACAGCCGGCTTCGAATGATTCCAGTTGCTTGATGTCTACAGCTTCCATCAGACCGTCTTTCAATAGTTGAGAAACGATGACGCCTGCACCGTGGTAACGCAATCCACCTGCATGAATATTAGCGGGAGCAAAGTTATGTCCCAGCGTGTACATAGGCAGTAATGGAGTGTATCCTGCTTCGTCACCGAAATCATATTGGAATTTACCGCGTGTCAGTTTCGGGCAAGAAGCCGGTTCGGCAGCAATGAAGCGTGTTTGCTTACCTTCCAGGATCTTGTGGCGCATGAATGGGAATGCGATACCACCGAAATTGGAACCACCACCAAAACAAGCAATCACCATATCAGGATATTCTCCTGCCATTTCCATCTGTTTTTCGGCTTCCAGACCGATTACAGTCTGGTGCAGAGCTACATGACTCAATACAGAACCTAATGTATATTTACAATTCGGTGTAGTCTGAGCCAGTTCGATGGCTTCTGAAATAGCGGTTCCCAATGAACCCTGGTAGTTGGGGTGAGCCGTCAGAATATCTTTTCCTGCACGGGTGGACATAGACGGAGACGGTGTAACCTGTGCGCCGAACGTCTGCATGATGCTGCGGCGGTAAGGTTTTTGCTCATAACTGATTTTCACTTGGTAAACGGCAGCTTCCAGTCCAAACAGACGGGCAGCATAAGCCAGCGAAGCTCCCCATTGTCCGGCACCGGTTTCAGTGGTAACGTTGGTAACTCCTTCTTTCTTGCAATAATAAGCTTGGGGAATGGCAGAATTCAGCTTGTGCGATCCCATCGGACTTACACTCTCATTCTTGAAATAGATATGTGCCGGAGTACCTAATGCTTTTTCCAGTCCATAAGCACGAACCAGTGGAGTACTACGATAATATTTGTACATTTCGCGTACTTCTTCGGGAATCTCGATCCACTTATCGGTCTGATTCAGTTCCTGTTTGCACAGTTCCTGTGCAAAGATAGGATATAAATCTTCGGCTTTCAGTGGTTGTTTGGTACCGGGATGAAGCGGAGGCATCGGTTTGTTCACCATATCTGCCTGTATATTGTACCAATAATGTGGTATTTCCTCTTCCGGGAGGAAATATCTTTTTGTCTTGTTGCTCATAGTGGTTACTTCTATTAAAATTTTTACGAGGCCAAATGTAACTATTATTTTTAAAACAATTTCTTTTTTCTTTTGTTTTTTGTCTATACGCATTGTTTTGTTTATGTTTGCCCGATATTTAATTTGATGTCTACATGAAGATTTATCATAAATTCTTGTTGTATCAGAATAAATGGATTCATCCGTACACTCGGATCATTCTTGGAGGGGTGACTTATATAGCCTACCTGGCTTCTATTCTGTTAATTATGGGAGTGGTATATGAACACGGCTTTACTATTTCCGAACACGAGGCTTCTCAACTGCAAACACTCTATCGGTTTGTATGGGGTGTTTTCCTGTCCGAAGTCACTTTGCGCCTGTTATTGGAATACAGGGACACAAAGCGTACTTTTAAGAAATTGACGTGGATATTGATTGCCTTGCTTTACCTTACCCTTATCCCTGTTATTTTTCATCGACCGGAAGAGGAGGGAGCTATTCTGCATTTTTGGGAAATATTGAATGGAAAGCCCTATCATATAGTGCTTCTGTTGATCTTCTCTTTCCTTAATTTATCCAATGGCTTGGTCAGGGTGTTGGGACGGCGAACGAATCCTTCTTTGATTCTGGCTGGTAGTTTTCTGATAATCATCCTTATTGGAACAGGTTTGCTAATGTTGCCCCGATGTACGGTGAGCGGTATTTCGTGGGTGGACTCGCTGTTTATCTCTACCAGTGCGGTTTGTGTTACGGGTTTGACTTCGGTGGATGTAGCGTCTACTTTTACTACGCCCGGTTTTGTGGTGATTATCCTGCTGATACAGATTGGCGGCCTAGGGGTAATGACACTGACCAGTTTCTTTGCGATGTTCTTTATGGGGAATACATCCTTTTATAATCAGTTGGTGGTTCGTGATATGGTCAGTTCCAATTCGTTGAATTCGTTACTTTCCACTTTGCTGTACATATTGGGATTCACGTTGGCTATTGAAGGTATTGGTATGCTTGCCATCTGGAGCGACATTCACGGTACGATGGGGATGACGTTTGAGGAAGAAGTGGCGTTCTCGGCCTTTCATGCTATTTCCGCATTCTGTAATGCCGGTTTTTCTACGTTGCCCGGAAATCTAGGCAATCCGCTGGTGATGACAGGGCATAATCCATTCCTAATCTATATATCCCTGTTGATTATTCTGGGAGGTATAGGCTTCCCGATATTGGTGAATTTCAAAGATATAGTACTCCATCATTTGCGCCGCATCTGGAAATTTTTGCATACGTGGGAGTGGGACAGGCATCGTTTTTATCATCTGTATAATCTGAATACACGGATTGTTCTGATTATGACTTTCCTGCTATTGGTGTTTGGTACGGTGCTTATTGCTGTTTTTGAGTGGAATCATGCTTTTGCCGGTATGCCCGTCGCTGATAAATGGACACAGGCGTTCTTTAATGCGACTTGTCCGCGTACTGCCGGGTTTACAAGCGTGGACCTGGCTTCGCTGGGAGTACAGAGTGTATTGGTTTATATCTTCCTGATGTGGGTGGGCGGTGCTGCACAGTCCACGGCGGGTGGTATCAAGGTGAATGCGTTTGCAGTAGTTGTATTGAATCTGGTTGCTGTGTTGCGCGGTACGGAGCGAGTGGAGGTATTTGGCCGTGAACTGTCTTACGATTCCATTCGCCGTTCCAATGCGACGGTAGTGATGTCTATCAGTGTTTTGTTTGTATTTGTGTTTATTCTGACAATCTGGGAACCTCAGGCATCTGTCATGGCACTTCTGTTTGAGTGTGTGTCGGCGTTGAGTACGGTAGGTTCCAGTCTGAATCTTACTCCGACTTTGGGGGATAACAGTAAATTGCTTGTTGCTTTTCTGATGTTCATCGGACGTGTGGGACTGATTACTCTGATGTTGGGTATCATCAAGCAAAAGAAACATACGAAATATCAGTATCCGAGTGGGCAGATCATTATAAATTAGTAGTAAGTAGTAAAAACAGAAATTATGAAGTATATTATTATCGGTTTAGGAAATTACGGGCACATGCTTGCCGAAGAATTATCGGTGTTGGGACACGAAGTAATTGGGGCGGATGTGAGTGCAAGTCGCGTAGACAGTATCAAAGAAAAGATTGCTACGGCTTTTGTGTTGGATGCAACAGATGAACAGGCACTTGCCGCTCTCCCCTTGAGTGGTGTGGATGTGGTAATCGTGGCTATTGGCGAGAATTTTGGTGCTTCTATTCGCGTGGTGGCTTTGTTGAAACAACAAAAAGTGGCTCACATTTATGCGCGGGCCATTGATAATGTACATCGTTCCGTACTTGAGGCTTTTGGTTTGGAACGGATTCTTACTCCGGAGGAAGATGCAGCCCGTGGTTTGGTGCATTTGTTAGAGTTTGGCTCCAATATGGAAACCTTCCGGGTAGATACGGATTACTATGTGGTGAAGTTCGCTGTGCCGGAGAAGATGATAGGATATTATGCTAATGAATTGAATCTGGATAAGGAATTCGGCTTGAAGTTATTGGCTTTAAAGCGTGCCAAGACTTTGAAAAACTGTCTGGGTATTTCATTTACTGAACATGATGTGATGAATGAATTGCCTGAAAATGACCAGGTACAAGCTGGTGATGAACTGGTTTGTTATGGACGCTACAAAGACTTCCAGAAGTTCTGGAAAGCGATGTAATTACGCTTTCCTATAAGATTTTCTGTCATCTAATATATCATTCATATTTTCTTGTGCCCATGAAATTAAGGAGTTTATATGGGGCAATAACGACATGGCTCTATCTGTCAGCGAGTATTCTACTTTAGGAGGGACTTGTGCATAGATTTTTCTTTTCACAAGTCCGTCTTCTTCTAATGTGCGTAGAGTAACTGTCAGCATCTTTTGTGATATGTCAGGTATTGTCTTTTGCAGTTCATTGAACCGCATGACGGGTGCCTGCGTTAGTGTGAAGAGCGTCAGTATCGACCATTTATCACTGATTCGTGATAGTATCATTCGGATAGGACAATCGGCATAAGAGCTATTTTGTATATCTATTCTATTCATATCTTTCTGATTTATAAAACACTCTACAAAAGTAACTAATATGCCGATTGTATGCAACTAATCTTATTGAAATATATCCGGGCTTGGACTGTTTTAGTGTAGTCCACTCAGCCACTCTACCATCTTCGGATCACGATGCGAGAAGAAGCAACTGGCATTGGTATCCAGCGCTGCAATCTTTTTCATATCTTCTTTCGTCAGTTCAAAATCGAATACATTGAAGTTTTCAATAATTCGTTCTTTGCGGATGGATTTCGGGATAACGACAATATTTCTTTGTATCAACCATCGCAATACGACTTGTGCTATGGATTTACCATATTTGCTTGCAATGGCTGCCAATGTTTCATTCTGGAACATATTGTTTTTTCCTTCGGCAAATGGAGCCCATGATTCTATCTGAACGCCTTTCTCTTGCATGAATGCCTCTGCTTCGATTTGTTGATAGAAAGGATTAGTTTCTACCTGATTGACGGCAGGTGTGATTTCATTATGAAGGATCAGATCTACCAAGCGGTCGGGCATAAAGTTGCTGACGCCGATGGAACGAATACTGCCTTCCTTGTATAATTCTTCCATAGCACGCCAAGCACCGTAATAGTCATTGAATGGCTGATGAATAAGGTACAGGTCCAGATAATCGAGTTGCAAACGTTTCATGGATGCTTCGAAGGCTTTCTTAGCTTTATCATAACCGGCATCTGATATCCAGAGTTTGGTAGTGATAAACAAGTCTTCGCGGGGGACACCACTGCGTTTGATGGCTCTTCCTACAGCTTCTTCATTACCATAAGCGGCAGCCGTATCTATAGAACGGTAACCTGTTTCAATAGCGTCATATACACATTGTTCACACAAGGCTTGATCTTCGATCTGATATACGCCGAAACCAAGAATTGGCATTTCGATGCCATTATTTAATTTTACTTTCTGCATAATAACTTTCTCTTTATTGGATTTTATATTAAAACACTTTACTTCCTTAATATTCCCGGACATTGCAGATTATTGTATTATTTTAAGCCCTTTGGTTATTTGCCTACTCTTTTTGCTAACTCTGCCGGATAGCGGTCGCCTGATACTGGAATAGAATTAAGCATATCATTGATCCTGGTCAACTCTTCCGGGCTTATTTCCACATTGATACTTTGTATATTCTCTTCCAAGCGTTTCAGTTTGGTGGTTCCTGGAATGGGAGCGATCCAGGGTTTTACAGCGAGTATCCAGGCCAATGCAATCTGTGCAGGTGTTGCATTTTTCTCTTCCGCCAGCTTTCTCACAAAGTCAACTATAACCTGATTGGCATTCAGATTCTCGGCAGTGAAGCGTGGAACGATACTGCGGAAATCGTCTTTACCGAATTGTGTGTCTCTGCTGATGTTTCCCGTCAGGAAACCTTTACCCAGAGGGCTGAAGGGAACGAAACCGATGCCTAGTTCTTCGAGAGTGGGCAATAATTCTTTCTCCGGTTCGCGCCACCACATAGAGTATTCGCTTTGAATGGCAGTCAGCGGATAGACCTGGTGTGCCCGGCGGATGGTCTGTACACCAGCTTCTGATAGTCCCCAATGTAGAATTTTGCCTTCTTGTTTTAATTCTTTCATGGTTTCTGCCACTTCTTCTATAGGAACATTCGGGTCTACACGGTGCAGATAGTACAAATCTACATGATCTGTCCGCAGACGCCTGAGGGAACCTTCAATAGAACTTCGTATTACTTCCGGTTTACCAATGACAACTTGTTTACCGTCGATCATCTGAATACCACATTTGGTAGCAATGACTACATCTTTCCGATAAGGTTCTAAGGCTTCACCTACTAATTCCTCATTGGTGTATGGACCATATACTTCAGCGGTATCAAAAAAGGTGATTCCTTGTTCTATAGCTTGATGAATAAGGCCGATCATTTCTTTCTTATCAGCGGCAGCACCATAACCGTGGCTCATACCCATGCAACCTAAACCCAATGCGGAAATTTTAAGTCCGCTCTTTCCTAATTCTCTGTATTTCATAACTCTTGATTTTTTTATTGTTTTTGATGTTGCAAAGGTAAGTGGTGAGATGAAGTTTGTAAATAGACAGATTACTGCTTTATGCACCGTAATTACGGTTTTAAGATCTTGATTGAATACTTGATAATGAACTGTATACACAGGTTACAGTTTCTTATACCAATATTACAGATTTTGCAATACAAGTGATGGAATGCTGAAAGAAAACTGTTATTTTTGTCATCAGATTAAATTATCAGATTATGGGTACAATCGTAAAATTGAATACTGTTCAGGAGTATAATATGGCAATGGGAGTGGAGACATTGCATCCGCTTGTTAGTGTGGTCGACTTCTCAACATTGAAGTCTTTAAAGCATGGACGTAAGAATTTTGGCTTTTATTGTGTTTTTCTGAAACAGCTCAAGTGTGGGGAATTGTCTTATGGACGCAGCACGTACGATTACCAGGAAGGCACGCTGGTATTTGTGGCTCCTGGACAAGTGGCAGGAATTGATGATGACAGAGAAACACTGAATCCTCAAGGGTGGGTGTTGGCTTTTCATCCCGATTTGCTACGGGGTACTTCACTGGGACGTAAAATGAAAGATTACAGCTTTTTCTCGTATGAAGCCAATGAGGCTTTGCACATGTCCGAGCGTGAACGGCAGATTATCTTTAATTGTTTCATTGAAATACAAGAAGAATTGGAGCGTGCCATAGATAAGCATAGCAAAGATATTATTGCCTCTACAATTGAGCTTCTGCTGAACCATTGCCAGCGTTTCTATGACCGTCAATTTATTACGCGTGAAAACATAAATAAAGATATTCTAGTGCGTTTTGAAAACCTACTCAGTGATTACTTTGAATCAGACCAACCGCAAACTGTCGGTTTGCCATCCGTGCAATATGCCGCAGACCGATTGCATCTTTCTCCTAATTATTTCGGAGATTTGATAAAGAAAGAAACAGGTAAATCAGCTCAGGAATCCATTCAGCTTTTTGTGATAGAGAAGGCAAAAGAACGGCTTTATGATGAGAATAAGACTGTCAGCGAAGTTGCCTATGAACTGGGCTTCAAGTATCCGCATCATTTAAGCCGTCTATTTAAAAAGGTGGTGGGGATGACCCCGAACGAATACAGGATGTAGTTATTTAATTTTGTACCCTAACAACGAACTGAACTTTTTGCAAATACCAGGGAATAATCCCATTAGCCTTCCGCCTAATCCCCATCTTTTTGGGAAGAATTTCTGGTAGAGTGCCTGGTCAATAAGTTGCAGGCGTGGTTCCCAGTTTTCCACTTCATGCCCGTCTTTCAGGCCGGAGCGGATTTGAGCTTCGTGTCCTCGGAGTGAGTCGGGTTTAATATACTTGGAGTTTGCCATCATAGGCCCGCATACATCGAACCATACTTCGCTACCACTGAATCGGTCGGCCAATCGGGTGAGTAATTGCCGTACCTGCTTTTCATAGAAATACATCAGTACGCCTTCGATAACAATGATAAACTCTCCTTCGGGATGCTTTTTACGGAGATCATCCATCCATTGGGTTTCTAACAAAGAGCCGGCTATGTAATGATCGCCCGCAGGTTCCGGTAGTAAATCGCGTCGCAAGTCGATTACTTCGGGCAAATCCATTTCGTAGAATATGGCTTTGTCATGTTCTTCAATACGTTGATAGCGGGTATCCAGTCCGCAACCTACATTCACTACAATTGGATTCTTTCGTGTGGCAATGAAGCGTCGGATAGCATTATCAAAGTATAATCCACGTATGACACATCCTATGGCACTCAATTTGGCACCATCAAATTTGGAGTAGTCATATTCGATACTTTCTACCAGTTGTTCGGCTTGCCGATCACGCAAAATGGCATCTTTCCGGCGACTCTCTTTGGCTCTCATGTAAAGAGGTATCAGCAGTGTCTCAGCTACTACACTCTTAAATTCATATTTCTTTTTCATTTTTATTTGGGAATTATTGGAATTAATACGATCTGGCAAAAAAGAACAATATTCAAATTCATTCAAAAAAAAGAGAGAACTTATACTTTGATAAATTCTCTCTTTTTGCTGTTCCTCACATTTTCTTCCGGGGTCCATAGGCTACTTTTATTTTTTGCCAAAGTTACGGTTCTTGAGTAAGGGAAGCAATACCTAAAAGTAGGGAAATTGTGTTTTAGTAATTTCTTTTTCGTGTATATCTCAGATACCAGATACATATAAATAAGGAAACTACTGTGGAAATGGGTGGAGCGAAGCCCATGATAAACAGTGAAGAACTGTCTATCTGGCTGAACCAGTAAGATAACGGAATACGAAACAGGAAGGTCGCTATCAGACTGTGAATCATTGGGAATAGTGAATTCCCCTGTCCACTGAAATAAGAATTGATACAAAAAACGAAACTGACCACAACACAGTCTATGCTGTATCCCCGTAGATATTCTGCTGCCATTGCCACCACCGCAGGATCTTTAGTGAAGAATGCTGTGAGCGTTTCCGGCAGGAATTGCGAATACAGGCAGACCGATAGGCCAAAAATAAGAGCAAATCCTATTCCGGAAAGTAGGCACTTATTCATTCTCTGTATAAGTCCTGCACCGTAATTTTGTGCTGTCATTGTAGCTACAGCCGATGATATAGCCATAGGAGGCAACATGGCAAAAACAATAATTTTCTCAACCACACCCAGAGAAGCTGATGCAATGACTCCCATCTGATTTACAATCACAGTGATTATCAGGAATGAAACATTGATCAATGCATCCTGCAATGCTATGGGGGCGCCCAAGGTCAGGACTCTTTTAGATAAAACTCTATTCAATCGGATATCCCGTCGTGTAAATTCGAAATGAAATCCGCGTCGGTATAAAAACCAGAGTGCTATCGTAAAGCTGACACCTTGTGCCGTTACAGTAGCAATGGCTGCCCCGGTAGGACCGAGATGAAAAGCTCCCACTAATATAAAGTCAAGGACAATATTGATTATACAGGCCAGTCCCACAAAATAGAGTGGTGTTTTTGAATCACCCAGTCCGCGCAGGATACCACACACGACATTATAGCCTACAATAAACAGTATACCGACCGAGCAAACCAGAATGTAACTTTTCGTGTCTTCCATAGCTTCTGCCGGAGTGTGCATCAAGCTGGAAATTCGGTCATGGAACAATACCATGACCAGAGTAAGTACGATGCCGATAATTGAAAACAACCAAACGGAAGAACCGATTGTAGACGCCACTTGCCGGTCGTCTTTCGCTCCGGTTGCAATGGCAATCAGTACGGTTGTTCCGGTGGTAATGCCCAAGATAATACCTGTAATGGTTTGCATTACTTGGCTACCAATAGCTACGGCCGCTACGCTTGCGGAGTCATCATATTGTCCCACAACAAAAAGGTCGGCACCTCCGTAAAGGGCCTGGAGCACGTTGGCTATCAGGAATGGAACCGCAAATTGTAATAGTACTTTAGGGACGCTGCCCTGTGTCAAATCTAACTCTTTCATCCAATTTATTCTTTCATCAATTTAGTAGAAGCTATAGATATGGCATAAAAAAGTGCCGGACAGGATGAATGATTCTCACCATTCATCTTATCCGGCACTATAATTATTGATTATAATGCCCTCCGATGAGGATTTTTATATTCCTGTCTTTATTTTCGGGGATGCAAATTTGGGCATTGTTTTTATAACCACCAAATTTATTCGGAATTTTAATACTCTTTGCGTGGTTTCGTCTTTATACCTTATTTTTTCGTTTTGATTCTTTGGTGCTATCAAGTCTCAAAAAAATTATCTTTCTTTGTAGAAAAGAAGAAATGTTTTATGCTCTCATTTGATACTTATATAAGTCGTAAACTGCCACTGGTCGGTCTGATTAGTGCTGTCTTTATCATATACCCTAATATAGCCTGCCTACCTTGGGATATAAAATTTCTGGAGGGAGTAAGTTGTACGGGATTTTATTGGTATTTTGTTTATCGTTTCTTTTTCTTCTGGGGACTGATTTGTTTGTTGTTACGTTATAATTTGCGACAACTGTCGACAGCGCAGTTTAAGGAACGTTTTGGCCGTAACTTCTTATATTCATTGGCTGCCTATGCAGGCTTCGCGTCTATTTCCTATTGGATTCACTCTTATGGTATCCGTACTGATTTTCTGGGTAGTACATTGATCTCCCAATTCTTTATTCTGTGTTCTCTGTGTACGTTGATCGGGCATATTTCCATGTTATACTCCACGCAGCGTGAAAAAGAACGTGAGATAGAACGTTTGCGTATAGAGAATCTGCAAAGCCGATGTGATGCATTGGCTAATCAGATCAATCCACATTTTTTCTTTAACTCCTTGAATGGAGTGCAATCGCTTATTCGGAAGAAGGATGATGAAAAAACACTGATGTATGTGCATGAATTGTCCGATATCTTCCGTTATATTCTTCAAAGTGATAAGAGAGGACTGGTTACTTTGAGGGAAGAACTGGAATTTATTCAATCTTTCCGTTATGTGATGGAAGTACGCTTTGCCAATAAACTGGTTTTCTCGATCCAAGTGGATGAGGCTATGCAGGATGAACTGACGTTGCCTGTGCTTTCACTGCTTCCGTTGGTAGAGAATGTGACCGTTCATAATAGGATAGACAGTGAACATAAAATGGAAATTACTATCAGGCTGAACGAGCAAAAAGAACTGGTGGTGAGTAATCCCATTTATCCTAAACTATCTCCGCCTGATACGAACGGAACAGGGTTGAGAAATCTGGAAAGTCGTTTTACCTTGTTGATGAACAGGCAAATACGGATAGAATGTGATGAAAATACATTCAGAGTATATCTTCCTTTAAATAAACAGAACTGATATCAAAATTGCATAAAGATATGAGAGTGTTGATTGTAGAAGACGAGACTGCCGCTTATGAGAATCTGGTGGATATTCTTGGCGAAGTCTCTTATGATATTCAAATAGCCGGTAATACAGAAAGCGTAACTCAAACCATTCATTGGCTGCAATCGAATCCTGCACCGGATTTGATATTTATGGATATTCATTTATCGGACGGTTCGGCATTTACCATTTTTGATAAAATGGAGTTGGAAACTCCTATTATTTTCACGACGGCTTATGACAGATACGCCATAGAAGCTTTCAAGGTGAATAGCATTGATTATTTGCTAAAACCTGTCAAGGTGGAAGATGTAAAACAGGCGCTGGATAAATACAAAAAACTGACGCGCCAGGATGTGATTCACTACTTATCCAAATTGACTCAACTGGTGCCGAGTCCTAAATATAAAGACAAGTTATTAATTCCATATAAAGATAAGCTGTTACCTATTGACCTGAAAGAAGTTTCATGCTTTTATACAGCGGATAAAAATATCTGTATCTACTTGAAAGACGGGAATATGTATCCATACTCCAAAACACTGGAACAGATAATGGCTTCTCTGAATCCGGCAGATTTTATCCGGGCGAATAAGCAATTTATCCTGGCAAGGAATAGTGTGACGGATATAACTATCTGGTTTGATAACCGTTTGCTGGTAACATTGGATGTAGAAACTCCCGAACGTATCTATATCAGTAAGAATAAAGCATCCGAGTTCAAGTCCTGGATAGTGAATAACACGTAAGTTAGAATACGTTAATCAGTAATTATGGTATTTACAACCGTAATTTATCTACGGTTTCTATCAGTAACGATCCCTATATTTGCAATCGGGAACTATTATAAAATTAAAGAGTTATTTCAAGATGAAAAAAGAGAGATTTGTACTTGCATTCTTTACAGGCTGCCTGATTAGTGCGGTAAGCCTACAAGCACAAACCGGTAAGGACAGCACAAAGGTAGCAAGAAGTTATGCGATCAATGAAGTAGTAGTAACAGGTACGCGAAGTGAAACGGATGTGCGTCATTTACCCATGACCGTATCGGTAGTGGGGCGTCCGCAACTTGAAGCGAGCCAGCAGACTTCCGTACTTCCAGTGTTGAATTCACAAGTGCCGGGCTTTTTCTCCACTTCACGTGGCGTAATGGGATATGGTGTAGCTACCGGTGCATCAGGGCAAATGTCTTTAAGAGGCATTGGAGGACCCGCACAGGCCGGTCTTCCCACTACAGGATTATTGGTTTTGATTGACGGACATCCTCAGTATATGGGACTGATGGGACACCCCATTGCCGATGCATATCAGACTATGATGGCAGAACGTGTGGAAGTGCTCCGTGGCCCCGCATCCGTGCTTTATGGTTCTAACGCCATGGGTGGGGTTATTAACATTGTTACCCGTAAGATGCAGGAAGACGGAATACGTACAAACATCAACATTGGTGCCGGGTCCTATGGAAGCATACAGACCGAAGCCACTAACCGCATAAGGAAAGGGCGCTTCAGTAGTACGGTGACTGCCTCTTATAACCGTACAGACGGACATCGCGCTGACATGGCTTTTGAACAGTACGGCGGGTATGCCAAATTAGGCTATGACTTTACGGATAACTGGAAAGTTTGGGGCGATGTAAATGTCACTCGTTTTAATGCTACTAATCCGGGATCGGTAATGAAACCATATATAGACAATGATCAGCGTATTACACGTGGCATGACTTCTTTTGCATTGGAGAATTATTACGAAAAGACTTCCGGTGCATTGAGTTTTTTCTATAATTGGGGTGATCACTGGATAAATGACGGATATCAGCCAGGAGGAGAACCGCTTCAGTATCGTTTCAACTCTAACGATCAGATGCTTGGAGTATCATGGTATCAGAGTGTACAACTTTTCCAAGGCAACAGACTGACTGTAGGAGCTGATTATTTTCACTTTGGCGGTGAGGCATGGAACCAATTCTTTGATGGGCATCGTGAAACTTCGGCGAATAAGTCATTGAATGAAGTAGCAGGTTATGTAGATTTTCGTCAGGATATTGCTGCATGGCTTACGTTGGATGCCGGAGCACGAGTAGATTATCATTCGCAAACGGGTACAGAGTTCATTCCGCAAGTGGGGCTGGCTTTCCATCTTCCGGAAAATGCAGAAATCAAGGCAATGGCAAGTAAGGGATTCCGCAATCCTACCATTCGTGAAATGTATATGTTCCCTCCGCAGAATCCGGATTTGAAACCTGAGAAACTTTGGAATTATGAGCTTTCTTTCTCACAACGTCTTATGGATAATCGTTTGTCCTATGGACTCAATGTGTTCTATATCAATGGTGAAAATCTCATTATACGTCTTCCAAATCCAAATGGTAGCGGCATGTTGAACCAGAATTCCGGCGAGATTGAAAACTGGGGAGCGGAAGCTAATGTAGGATACCAGTTTAATCCGGTGTGGAGCGTGATGGCAAATTACAGCTGGCTTCACATGGAAAATCCGGTATTGGCTTCTCCGGAGCATAAACTGTATGGAGGAGTGAACTTCAGAAAAGGACGTTGGAGTGCATCTACCGGTATCCAGTATGTGAAGGGGCTTTATACTGACCTGGACGCTGCGACCAAAGAGAACTTCGTGTTATGGGATATGCAGGGAAGCTTTAAGGCAACCAATTATCTGTCATTCTATGCGCGTGGTGAGAACTTGTTGGCACAACGTTATGAGATCAATGCAGGTTATCCTATGCCGAAAGCAACTTTTATGGGTGGAGTAAATATCAATTTTTAATAAGCATATTATATGAAAACAACAACTATCAGACTTTATTCACTGGATTACAGCAATGTGAAGACATATTTTGCTGCAGCTCTTTTCATTTTGGGTAATCTGGTTTTGCCACAACTTTGCCATCTTATTCCACAGGGTGGCCTTACTTTGTTACCGATTTATTTCTTTACGCTTATTGCTGCTTATAAATACGGTTGGAAAGTTGGATTGCTGACAGCCGTCTTTTCACCGGTTTTGAACCATTTGCTTTTCGGTATGCCTCCTGCAGGAGTATTGCCGGCCATCCTTTTAAAATCCGTTTTACTGGCAGTGGTTGCTGGATATGCAGCCAATCGTTTTAAACGTATCTCTATTCCTGTTTTAGCATTAGTAGTACTGGCTTATCAGTTTATCGGGACGCTGGGCGAGTGGGCAATGGTAGGTAACCTTGCGCTTGCTTTCCAGGATTTCCGCATCGGCATACCGGGAATGGGATTACAGATTCTCGGCGGTTATTTGTTTATCAAGTATTTGGTTTATAAATGATATTCCATAAAATAAAAGTATGTTACGAAAAATCAGACTAACGTTTGCCATATTCTTTTTCGTGCTGATCACGCTTTTGTTCCTTGATTTTACGAGAACGTTGCATGCTTGGTTCGGTTGGATGGCTAAAATTCAGTTTTTGCCTGCTTTGTTGGCACTGAATGTCGGGGTTGTGATAATCCTGATAGCATTGACACTGCTCTTTGGGCGTGTATATTGTTCTGTAATCTGTCCGTTGGGTGTATTTCAGGATGTAGTTTCATGGTTGGGTAAAAAGCGGAAAAAGAATCGCTATTCGTATTCACCTGCACTTAGTTGGTTGCGTTACGGAGTGCTGGGAGTATTTATTTTGGCTCTGATAGGAGGAGTTGGTTCATTGGTCGCCTTATTGGCACCTTATAGTTCTTACGGACGAATAGCTTCTAATCTGTTTGCTCCGGTTTATCAGTGGGGAAACAACCTGCTTGCTCTTTTGGCCGAACGGGCAGATAGCTATATGTTTTATTCTGTAGACGTCTGGATGAAGGCTATGGGAACTTTTGTAATAGCTGTTCTGACATTTGTTATTCTGGCTGTGCTGGCTTGGCGCAACGGGCGTACATATTGCAATACAATTTGTCCGGTAGGAACAGTATTGGGATTCTTTTCACGTTTTTCTTTGCTGAAACCGGTAATCGATACGAGTAAATGTAATGGTTGCGGTTTGTGCGCACGTAATTGTAAGGCGGCATGCATTGATTCTAAGAATCATAAAATAGATTATAGCCGCTGTGTGGCTTGTATGGATTGCATCGGTAAATGTAAAAAAGGAGCTATCCGTTATGAGCGTCCTCATAAGGAAGTGCAGAAACCGTTAGCTGCTGAAAAAGTGACAGGTGTTTCACCGGAACAGGTGGACAATGCACGCCGTGCTTTCTTTTCTGCCGGTGCCATATTTGCTACAAGTACATTGCTGAAGGCACAGGAGAAAAAAGTGGATGGTGGATTGGCTGTCATTGAGGATAAGAAAATACCGGAGCGGACGACACCTATTGTACCGGCAGGTGCGTTGAGTATTCGTAATTTTGTGCAGCATTGTACGGCTTGCCAGCTTTGTGTATCAGTGTGCCCTAATCAAGTTTTACGCCCATCCGGTAATCTGATGACGTTGATGCAGCCGGAGATGTCATACGAACGTGGTTATTGTCGTCCGGAATGCGCGAAGTGTGCCGAAGTATGTCCGACAGATGCGATTCATCTTACCAGTCTGGCTGATAAATCATCTATCCAGATCGGTCATGCCGTATGGATCAGGAAGAATTGTGTACCGTTGACTGATGGAGTAAATTGCGGTAATTGCGCCCGTCATTGCCCGGTAGCGGCGATAGAGATGGTTCCGTCTGAGGTAGATAATCCGGATTCTCCAAAGATTCCGGTTGTTAATGTAGAGCGTTGTATTGGTTGTGGTGCCTGTGAGAATCTTTGTCCGGCACGTCCTTTCAGTGCTATCTATGTAGAGGGACATGAGAGACATCGGGTGATATAGAGGTGGTAATGTGATAGGGTGATAAAGTGATAAATGTTAGAAGAACAGATATGGAAGAACATAATAAAAATATAAACCGTAGGGATTTTCTGAAAATTGTGGGCATCAGTGCCGCTACGACAACGGCTGCTGCGACTCTTTATAGTTGCAAACAGAAGGATGGGGTGATTCCGGGAGGCAGTGCATCGACTCCGGTGCCTACTGATAAGATGACTTACCGCACTTCTGTGGCTCAGAAAGATCGTGTTTCACTTCTGGGTTATGGCTGTATGCGCTGGCCGACTGTTCCTTCACCGGATGGGAAAGGAGATATGATTGACCAGGATGCTGTGAACGAATTAGTAGATTATGCCATTGCGCATGGCCTGAATTATTTCGATACATCTCCGGTATATGTACAGGGATGGTCGGAAAAATCTACTGGTATTGCATTAAAACGTCATCCGCGTGAGAAACTGTTTATTGCTACAAAGTTATCCAACTTTAGTAATTATAGCCGTGAAAACTCTATAGCCATGTATCGTAAATCTTTCGAGGATTTACAGACAGATTATATCGATTACTATTTGTTGCACTCTATCGGTAATGGTGGAATAGAAGCATTCAAAGCGCGATATATAGACAATGGTATGATGGAGTTTCTGTTGAAAGAACGTGAGGCAGGGCGTATCCGTAATCTGGGATTTTCTTTCCACGGCACAGTGGATACTTATGACTATGCACTTTCTCTGCATGATGAGGTGAAATGGGACTTTGTACAGATACAGCTCAATTATGTGGACTGGAAACATTCTTCGGGACGTAATGTAAATGCGGACTACCTATATGATGAATTGGTAAAACGTAATATTCCGGCAATCATTATGGAACCATTGCTGGGGGGAAGATTGTCTAATGTACCGACTCATATTATGACACGTCTTAAGCAGCGCCGTCCGGAAGATAGTGTGGCTTCGTGGGCTTTCCGTTTTGCAGGCTCACCGGAACTGGTGTTAACGGTATTGAGTGGCATGACGTATATGGAACATCTTCAGGATAATATCCGTACCTACTCTCCACTGATTCCTTTGACAGATGATGATAAAGAGTTTTTGGAAGAAACGGCACAATTGATGTTGAAGTACCCTACTGTACCGTGCAATGACTGTAAATACTGTATGCCTTGTCCGTATGGCATTGATATTCCTGCTGTGCTTATACATTATAATAAATGTGTGAATGAGGGGAATGTACCGAAGAGCCAACAAGACGAGAATTATAGAAAGGCACGCCAAGCTTTTCTTGTTGGTTATGACCGTAGTGTGCCACGCCTGCGACAGGCAAATCATTGTATTGGTTGCGATCAATGTTCGCCTCACTGCCCGCAGAGTATTAATATTCCCAAGGAGTTGCGTCGTATCGACGGGTTCGTGGAGCAACTGAAACAAGGAACATTGTAAGAGTCACAAAAGCTACGAGTTACAAGCTATGAGTGGCTGCGCTATGTTTGTGGGCGAAAAATCACTTGTCCGGCTATCACACCGAAAGGTACTTGTAGCTCGTAGCTAATAAACTAATTTAGAATGAGCAAAAATAAAAAACAGATGTGGCTTTGGATTGTGTTGGCGGTTATAGGCATAATATGCGCTTCCGTATTTATTTTTATTAATCAGCCGAGTTTCGGCAGTTTGCCTCAGGGAGCGCGTTTAGAGCGAATCAAACGCTCACCTCATTACCGTGACGGCCAGTTCAATAATCTGCATCCGACGCAGATGATGACTTCGGACGAAGGACGCTTTGGTGCTATGCTTTCTTTCTTATTCCGCAAAACAGAGAACCTGCGTCCGGAGAATGAAGTTCCGGTTATCAAAACGGATTTGCATAAGTTGGGGCGTGATGAAAATGTACTGATCTGGTTTGGACATTCTTCCTACTTTATTCAGGTAGATGGAAAGCGATTTCTCGTTGATCCTGTTTTTTGCATGGCTTCGCCTGTATCTTTCGTCAACAAACCATTTAAAGGAACTGATGTTTATAAACCCGAAGATATGCCGGATATCGATTATATGGTGATTTCGCACGATCATTGGGATCACCTGGATTACCGGACAGTGAAAAGTCTGAAAGACCGGGTAGGAAAAGTGATTTGCGGACTCGGCGTTGGCGAACATTTCGAATATTGGGGATATGATAAAGACCGGCTTGTAGAATTGGACTGGTATGAAGACGCTGTTTTGGAAAATGGTTTTGCTGTCCATTGTCTTCCGGCACGCCATTTCTCCGGTCGTGGTTTAAAGGCCAATCAGACATTGTGGGCATCCTTTCTGATAGAAACTCCATCACAGAAAATATATATGGCCGGTGACGGTGGTTATGACTCTCATTTTGAGGAAATAGGGAAGTACTTTCCGGATATAGACCTTGCGATTCTGGAAAACGGCCAGTATAATGAAGGTTGGAACCTTATCCATCTAATGCCTTCTAATATGGCAAAGGCAGCTAAAGATCTGAAAGCAAAAAAAATAATGACTGTACATCATTCAAAGTATGCATTGGCAAAGCATCCTTGGAATGAGCCTTTGACGAATGAGAAAAAGATGCAGGAACAAGACTCGCTGAATATGATGATTCCTGAGATAGGGGAGGTAATGCCGTTATAGAATTTTCATCTCTGTAATAATAGTGAGTGGCTGATATGATTGCTATGTAAAGGCAGTCATATCAGCTTTTTTGTTTTTTCCTATCCCTAAATAGTAGACTTTTTGAGTATTGGTGTAACTTTGTTAGCAGATATTAAAAACATTCTAAATACGAATCTTATGAAACAAGAAGTCTTATTCCTGCTTTTAAATGAATATGCCGACTGGGAAGGCGCTTTCCTTGCCATTTCCCTAAATACCGGGGTAATACCAGGTAGTGAAGTGAAATATATACCGAAGGTAGTTGCCCCTACATTGGACGTTGTGCGTTCTGTCGGCGGTTTTCGTACTTTGCCTGATTATAGTTTTCAAACGATGCCTGCTGACTATGCGGCATTGGTATTGGTTGGCGGTATGCACTGGCAATCGCCTGAAGCAGAACAGGTGGTGCCAATTGTGCAGGATGCATTACAGCGTGGCAAGATAGTTGGAGCTATTTGCAATGCTTCTGCCTTTATGGGAGCGCATGGTTTCCTGAATGATGTAAAGCATACCAGTAATACGCTTCCATATCTGAAGCAGTTTGCAGGTAGTGCATATACCAATGAAGCCGGGTACCAGGAAAAACAGGCAGTCAGCGATAAGAATATCGTAACTGCTAACGGAACCGGGCATTTGGAGTTTACCCGTGAATTATTACTTCTTTTGCATGCAGATACTCCGGAAAAAATTGATGCTGCTTATGATTATTATAAAAATGGCTTTGTGAGGTAACTTTAGTCTTGTCATTATTCATATTCCTCAATCACATTGCGGAATATATCTACTCCGACGATTTCTCTTGTTGAGACATCTGTGACCCATAGCCGGTTGTTATAAACCAATAACTTTTGTCCGCCTTTGAATGTATAGCCGGGCACTGATTTGAAAGTCAGGAAGAATTTCTTTTTCTCTCTGTCATAGCATCGGATACTACCGTCGGCTGCTGAGATGTACATCAGATTTTTGTATAAGGCTATTCCTCTGGGATTAAATTCCAGAGGAAGCGTCTGACTGGTAGTCATTGTGATATTGTTTCCCTGCTGGATAAGGGTAGTATCAATCACATGTATTTTCCGGTTGCCGTATTGTCCGTAATCGGCGAGAAATACCAATCCGGTTGTATCTACTGCCATCTGATGCGAATAAAATCCGTTGTTTACATCGAAACCATCCAGACTTCCACGTGAGTAGTAATTTATATTCTGATATTTTTCCGCACTCACATCACTTTGCAAGGTTACTTGCAGACCATCTTTCATGCGCACTATTATATAATCGTCTACAATAGCCATTGCATGTGTATGAAACAACTGTGTGTTTCCATGCCCCCAGTTACGGTTCCCGATTCGGGTGATAAATTTCAGTGTATGTACATCAAACACATCAATGCACGAGCTTATATTGGCGAGATAAAGCCTCTCATTAGCTACGGAAATGGCCTCTACGTAATTACCGAATGCTTGCATTGCATCATTGTAGGTCCATGTATTTAATGAACCTAATTTCTGATGAGCGGACAAACTGTATAATTCCACGCTGAAATGTCCGTTTTGAGTATTGGCAATGAAAAGGGTGTCACCGTATATATATGTACAACCGGGCATGAATTCACCGGAAGCATACCCAAGCTTTTCTGCATTAATCACTTCTCCGGCTTTGTATGAGTAGTAATAATGTATGGATGAAGGTTGGTCCGGTTCCACTTCCCGGATAACGTCTTCTATCTTTGTCTTTTCACATGAAAGCAGGCATAAACCTGCGAATAGTATATATATTATCTTCATTTCTTTCTTCTTACTTCAATTCATTTAATGGGATGCTTGTCACTGTACCTGTTCCGCGGTTTATCACAAAGAGAGTCTGGCGGGCCAGGGCTATTTTCTCCGGATTGCTAAAAGACTTTCCGTTTATGGTAGAATAGTCTTTTAAGATGCTTCCATCCTGGGGATTAATCTCTACAAGACATTCTGTCTTTTGATTTAAAGTCACAAACATACGACCGTCCCAGGAAACCACATCATAGGCTTGCGTTGGTAACTTCAGGGTGCGGACCGGGTTTAATACTTTCTGTTCACGCATGGTAGTAAGATCATAGGCATAGATTTCCTTTTTACCAATGTGGGTAGTATAAAGTATATTGTCTTTATCTATTGTCATTCCGTATGTTCCCATCACTTCGCCTACATTGTTGAAACGGCAGTAGTTCGGTATGCGCATACAATTATCCGCTGTGACATCTTTTTCCATAAAGACGCAAACACGCCTTTTATCACGGATGAATACACAACCGTTTTTTACTAAAGTTTCGAAAGCATGTACGGTTTGATAGCTGCCTTCACCCTATTGTCCGTTTCCGATACATGTTATAAATTTCAGTGTCGTGGCATCAAAAACATCTGTCCGGCTACTCGTATTGGTTACATATATTTTGCCATGGGCGGCTGTAATTCCATTGGGTTCACCGGCAAAAGTTTCGGATGTGCCGTTGCGTGTCCAGTTTCTGATACGTCCACAATGGATTACTTGCCCGTTCTTCTCTTGGAAAACTTCTATACTATAGTTTCCGGTAGCATTATTTACTATGTAAATGCGATCCTGATAGGCTGTAACATCTTTAGGTTTGAAAGTCGTTTCCGTAGCTTCGGGCACGTCCGACCATTTTAATGACACCGATAATGGGGTACCGTCTGCAATGTTTTCGTTGTCTTCTACTGGATGAAAACCGAGGCCGCCGTCTATTGCATCCAGTTCCGGATCTTCTATGACGAATGTGGAACCTACATATTTAGAACTACCGTATAGGGTAGTCGCATTTTTACGGGTATGCATAAAACGCCGTGAGTAAACAGGGAGACGTTTCTCCTGACCTAACTTCAGATAGACAGCACGTCCCAAGGTGATCCATCCGGGACCTGTCTGCTCATAGGTCATGTTACCGTCGTGCCCGTATCCGAGGCAATGCCCTATTTCGTGGAAGACGGTATGTATGTTGTATTCATCATCGGGATAATGCTGTAGAAAGCACCATTCTGCCAGACCTAAAGTGTACCCTCCACCCAAACCGTTTACACCACTGACGTGTCCGAGAAGGTATGCGCCGTGGTTTAGTACTTTCTGCTTCAATTGATCGACATTGATGACTGTCTTATTATTATCGCTATGTAGCTTTCCTCTGTATTTCTCCAGTTCGTCTGCGAATTCCTGTGAAGAGAATGCGTATGCCAGGTTTAACATCAGAGCCACGCCTTCCCGACAATGGGCAGGGCGTATCGGATAAGCCCAGCTTCCTTGGCGGCTATAGGCAGAGAAAGAAACTTTATACTGAGGTATTACATCGGTCATTTTCTTATAAAGCGGATCTTCACAGTCGATGCGCAAAGTCAAATCTGCCGCACTGATATGGGGATTAGCTTTGATCACGATTGTTTTTCCGGAAGCAGTGGTGTATTCCTTGTCTCCGGAAATTATGGGAAGCGCTTTATGAAATTCAATGAAGCCGGGTACCGTAAGTTGTTGGCCTTTATTAGTGTAATATGCCGGGCTTTGATGCAGACGATAGGGTATATCGGGCTGTATTCCTTTTTTATGTTAAAACGAAAGATCCTATTAAACTTTTTGCTTTTCCTGTTGTCTTATAAACATCAAGATTCAATAGGTATAAATAAAATATAGTATGGTATTAGTTTTATGAAACGGGCGGAACATTTTCGCCCGTTTTTATTTCTTTTGCTTTTCCCTTGCATTTTTGCCTCCCTTTTTGTTCCTTTGTTCCCGTTAATTGTAAACAAATGGTAGAATGAGAAACGTATTTTACTTCTGGATATGTATAGCGATATGGCTGTTGTCAGCTTGTTCTTCTCAGAAAAAAGAGGATAGGGGAGATATACAGGTACTGATGAAAGACAGTGTGGATGCCAATGGTTTGCAACGTATGCAGGTATCTGATAGTAAGACCAGTTTTACGTATAAAGGTAAGGAATATCAATCGAGCGTGGTTCGCAGGCCGGATGACAGTTTACCTGTTGTGATTAATGAACAAGGAGATAAATTTGTTGATAACAGCATTACTCTGCGTATAACTTCCGGCGGCAAGTCTATTGTTGACAAGGTGTTTACAAAAGAGAGTTTTGCTTCGTTAGTGGATGCAAAGTTCATGAAACATTCTATCCTTGAGGGACTGGTGTATGATAAGACCACACCTCAGGGGATCGTTTATGCGGCAAGTGTGTGCTATCCGCAGTCCGACCTTTACATTCCACTATCGATTACTGTATCTGCTGATGGCAAAATATCTTTGGCGAAAGAAGAATTGCTGGAAGATTTGCACGAAACAGACAGCATTTGATCAAAGATTCCAGATTGTTTCCTAATTTATGAGTTTCCTTTGCCGGTATGAAAATCCTGATTGTAGAAGATGAACCGGATTTGCGGGAAACGATCCGCATTTCCCTTGTAAAAGAGCATTTCGTTGTGGAAACTGCTGCCGATTACTTTTCGGCACTGGATAAAGTGAATGACTACGATTATGACTGTATCCTGCTGGACATTATGCTGCCTGGTGGAAGCGGTCTGGATTTGCTGCGCGAACTCAAACGCCTGCATCGTAGTGACAGTGTGTTGATTATTTCTGCCAAGGATTCTTTGGATGATAAGGTGGAAGGGCTGGAATTGGGCGCTGATGACTATCTTACGAAGCCTTTCCATTTGGCCGAGCTCAATGCGCGGGTGAAGTCTGTTATTCGCCGCCGGCAAGCAAAGGGTGATGTTTCCATTACAATGGGAAATCTGTTGCTGTATCCTGACAAGCGCCAGGTAGAGGTAGGAGGAGTGCCTTTACAACTTAACCGGAAAGAATTTGATCTGCTTTATTATTTTATAGTCAATCCTGATCGCGTTATTAATAAAATGAGTCTTGCGGAGTCTGTGTGGGGAGATAATATCGACCAGGTAGATTCATTGGATTTCATTTACTCACAAGTGAAAAATCTTCGTCGTAAACTGAAACAAGCTGAGGCTACCGTAGAACTGAAGGCAGTATATGGTTTTGGCTATAAACTCTCTGAAGTATGAAACTGCTTCATTATACCTATCGGAAACTCTCATTGCTGCTATTGCTGTTGATGGCGGTATGGGGGGTATTGTTTTATTATGCCATTATTGACGAAGTGATGGATGAAACGGATGATACGCTTGAAAATTACAGTGAGATATTAATCAATAATGCCTTGATGGACCCGTCTATTCTTGATACGGAGGGGACATTGATGTCTTTCTACAAATTCCGGCCTATATCCGAAGAAGAAGCTGAGGACTATGATGAAGAGTTTTATGACTCTACTGTCTATATAGAAAGCGAAGATGAAGATGAGCCGGTGAGGGTACTAAAGACGGCTTTCCGTATGCCGGATGGGCAGTTTTATGAACTGGAACTGATGATTTCCATCTTGGAGCGTGATGATATGGTGGAGGCTATCCTGTGGTATTTGGGAGCATTGTTTCTGCTGTTTTTGATTTGCACATCCATCGGGACACGACTGATACTGCAAAGTGTATTTCGCCCGTTGCATCGCCTGCTGAACTGGCTGCAACAAATTCAGCCGGGCAAGGAGCTTCCGGTGTTGGACAACCCGACGAAGATACGGGAATTTCAGCAGTTGGGTGATGCGGCTGTGGATATGGGAAACCGTAGTTATAAGGCGTATGAGGAACAGAAGCAGTTTATAGAAAATGCTTCGCATGAGTTGCAGACACCGCTTGCCATTGTTCGTGGCAAGATTGAGTTGCTTGCGGAGAATGAGTCGATGACGGAAGAACAGTTGAAAGAGCTGGATGAAATATATACTACATTGGGCAGAGCTGTCAGACTGAATAAATCTTTGTTGTTGCTTTCCCGTATTGAAAACGGACAATATACCGAAACAGAAGATGTTTCGGTAGATGAAGTCTTGGATGAACTATTGCCTGATTTGATGGATATATATGAAGGCAAGAAAATACATCTGGTACGTACGAAAGAGACGGAACCTTTCGTGATTCGCTGCAACCTTTCCCTGGCACAGATTTTGGTTTCCAATTTGGTGAAAAATTCTTTGGTGCATAATCGTGAAGGCGGTGAACTGCATATAGCGACTACGCCTTCTTCTCTTACTATCATGAACAGTGGTGAACATCCGTTGGATGGAGAAAAGTTGTTCCGGCGTTTTTATCGCAGTATTGACGGGAAGAAGGATTCTACCGGTTTGGGGCTTGCCATCGCCCGTTCCATTGCTTTGTCCGCCTCTCTCAGTCTGACTTATAAATGGCAGGAAGGAATGCATCTGTTCTTGCTTGTTAAAGAATCTCAAAAGAAAAGCTAAAGGCGAATATTCCCAAATCTTTCCCGATTCAGTATCGTTATTTGCAGTGTGAATAAAAACAGGAAATAAATTAGTAACACTTAAAAACAATAACGATTATGAAGAAGGTTTTATCTATTCTCGTATTGGCTATCGTAGCCGTTCAGTTCGCTTTTGCCGGTGATGTGATTACCAAAGACGTAAAGGAACTTCCATTGACTGCGCGTAACTTTATCAATCAGTATTTCAGTAAACCGCAGATTTCATACATCAAGATAGACAGTGAGTTCCTGTCCAAGAAGTATGAAGTGACACTGACTGACCGCACGGAGATTGACTTCGACAAGAAAGGTAATTGGACGGAAGTAGACTGTAAAAAGAATGCTGTGCCTGCCGCCCTTATCCCAGCCTCTGTAAAAGATTACGTAAAGGCTAATTTTCCTAATGAAATTATCACTAAGATAGAGCGTAAAAGTACGGGGATTGAGGTGGAACTTGCCAATGATTTCTCTTTGAAATTCAATAAGAAAGGACAGTTTGTCAGTTTGGATGACTAATGGAGGGAGAAAATGATGAAAACAAGATTCTTGATGTTAGCGATGATGATGTGCATGACTGCATTGACATTCAGTGCATGCAGCGATGATGATGACGATGATAAGAGTATCGATGTGCCGGAGGCTGTAACACAGGCTTTGAAACAGAAATATCCAAATGCTACGGACGTAGACTGGAAGCAGAAAAGCTCGTATTTTGTAGCCGATTGCTGGCTGGACGGAAAAGATTCCGATATATGGTTTGATGCCAATGGAAACTGGTGGATGACAGAATCGGAAATATACTGGAATGATGTTCCCGGAGCTGTCCAGACTGCATTTAATAATAGCGAATATGCAAACTGGGTACAAGATGATTATTATTTTTTGCTGTATCCGTTGCAACCCATGCAATATGTGATTGAAGTGAAGCAGGGGAATCAGAAGTATCAGTTATTCTATTCGGAAGATGGAGGGCTGATGAATACTGTGAATGTAACGGGAAAGGATGATACGATTTATCCACCGGAAGAGTGAGAAAGCTACAAGCTACGAGCTACAAGAGTCCTGCGGCTTGATAGCGTTTAGCAGTTCAAAGACTGACATAGCGCAGCAACTTGTAACTCGTAGCTTGTAACTCAATTACATTGGTCGGTAATCTTTTGCCAATCCCCCTTCGCTGGTTTCTTTATAGAGTGAAGGCAGGTCGTTTCCGGTTTCTTTCATTACTTCTACAACCTTATCGAAAGATACACGGTGCATTCCATCGGTGAATGAGGAATAAAGGTTGGCATCCAGTGCACGGGCGGCGGCATAGGCATTTCGTTCGATACAGGGGATCTGTACTAATCCGCAAACCGGGTCACAGGTCATTCCCAGATGATGCTCTAATCCCATTTCAGCTGCATATTCTATTTGAGCCGGACTGCCACCGAATAATTGATTGGCAGCGGCTGAGGCCATAGCACAAGCTACCCCCACTTCTCCCTGACATCCAACTTCCGCTCCCGATATGGATGCGTTTGTCTTTACAATGTTTCCTACAAGACCGGCAGTGGCAAGTGCGCGGAGGATGCGGATATCGCTGAAATCGCGGCTCTTTGCCAAATGATATAACACTGCCGGCATTACACCGCAGGAACCGCAGGTAGGTGCAGTAACTATGGTTCCGCCTGAAGCGTTCTCTTCACTTACGGCAAGGGCATAGGCAAATACCAGTCCACGGGATTGCAGGGATTGTTTGTATCCGCTGGCGCGTATATAATAAGTAGAGGCTTTGCGACGCAGGTTCAATGGACCGGGCAATACGCCTTCCTGTTCCAGTCCGCGGCGAACGGCTGCCTGCATGGTTTTCCAAACTTCTTGCAAGTAATCCCAGATATCTTCTTCCTCACATTCCTTAACGTATTCCCAATAACTTTTTCCGGTTTTTTCGCACCATTGCAGAATCTCAGTCATGTGGTTCATAGAGTAGATATCAGGAGTGTTGACGGAAGATGCACCATCGTTTTCTTCGGCTAAAGCACCACCGCCCACGCTAAATACTGTCCATGAATCTGTTTCATTGCCTGCTGCATCTACAGAAACGAACTTCATCCCGTTGGGATGAAAAGGCAGGAATATTTTCGGTTCCCAGATGATTTCTACCGGAGCAGCAGGTTGCAGGGTATCGGTTATGGCTATATTAGTCATATGCCCTTTACCGGTGGCGGCAAGGCTACCGTATAAAGTAACTTTAAATGAGGAGGCTTCCGGATGTTTTTCCAGAAATAGCTCGGCAGCTTTGCGAGGGCCCATTGTATGGCTGCTTGATGGCCCTGTACCGATACGGTAGAGTTCTTTGATTGATTTCATACTATTTTATTTATAGGTCAACAACTGTAATTCCTGCACCGCCGAATTGCACATGCTCATCGGCAAAGTGTCTGATACCGGGAACTGTTTGCAGGTACTGGCGAATAAGTGTACGTAAAATGCCCGTGCCTGTTCCGTGAAGAATACGTACGCGAGACATCCCAACAAGAATGGCATCGTCAATAAAGTAGGTCACTGCCTGCAAAGCTTCATCACCCCGCATACCGCGTACGTCGATGTCTTGTTTGAAGTTCAGTTTCTTTTCGTACATACTGTCCTGCGTCTGGTTGCTAACAAATGTGCTCTTGGTAGAACTGTCTACCTTTTGCGGAACAATGTTTGTACGCTCCAGACGTTCCACTTTAATGGTAGTCTTTATACTACCGAATGCTACAACGGCATTTTTTCCATTTACTTCCAGGACTTCGCCTACTGAATTCTGTCCTTTTATCTTCACCATCGCTCCCGGTACAATGCTTGCCAGGCGCTCTGCTTCCTGCTTGGCTTTTTGCGCAGCCTGCTCCTGTGCTGATAATCCGTTATCAGTATCTCTTGTTTTCTTTTCTTTCTTACGATTCTGCTTTTCCTGCAATTTCTGCATTTTACGGGCTATTTTCTCCTCCTGTTCTTTAGAGGCAAGAGCTTCCATCGATTGACGGAATTCCGTCAACTCTTGGCGTGCCTGGCGAGTCTTTTCTTTTTCAGCCTGTGCTTCCTTAATGGTACGGATGGTATTCTCAATTCGGGCATTGGCCTCTTGTACCAGTTGTTCTGCTTCTTCCTTGGCTTTTTTAATAATCTCCTTGCGAGATTTTTGTAAGTCTTCCATTTCTGCCTGATAACGGGCGATGGTGTCTTCCATATGTTTCTCGCGTTGGCGGATGGTCTGGCGTTTGCCTTCCCAATATCGCTTGTCACGTACAATGTCTTGCAGGTATTTATCAGCATTGATGTATTCACTGCCCACAATTTCGGATGCGTCAGCAATCACATCTTCCGGAAGACCGATCTTTCTGGCTATTTCTACGGCAAATGAACTTCCGGGGTTACCGATCTGAAGTTGGAATAAGGCCTGCATCAGGTGGCGGTCATATAGCATAGCTCCATTTACTACCCCCTCATGGTCTTCGGCAAAGTGCTTCAGATTCTGGTAGTGTGTAGTAATAACACCGAAAGTTAACTTTTGGTTGAAACGTTTCAGTACGGCTTCGGCTATGGCACCACCGATTTGCGGTTCTGTTCCGCCGCCGAATTCATCGATCAGGATGAGGCTGCGTTCATTGCAGTTCTTCATCATTATCTTCATATTGGTAAGATGAGAAGAATAGGTACTTAAATCATCTTCAATGGATTGCTCGTCACCTATATCAATGAATATGCTGCTGAAAATACCCGCATGGCTGCGTTCATGCATGGGAATGAGCATACCACATTGCAGCATATACTGTAATAACCCTACTGTTTTGAGACAAACGGACTTACCACCGGCGTTTGGACCGGATATAATCAATATGCGCTGTTTCTCGGTTAGTTCTATATCGAGGGGAACTACCTTTTTCCCATGCTTGGAGAGGGAGAGTTGCAGTAACGGATGGACTGCCATAGTCCAATCCAGTAAGCGCGTATTCTCAAGTGCGGGTTTTATACCGGATATTTGCAGGGCAAACAAGCTCTTGGCACGGATAAAGTCTATCTCGGCAAGGAATTCGTAAGACTGCAATACCTCGGGAATAGAAGGACGCAGCAGATTGGAGAATTCCACCAGAATACGGATAATCTCTCTACGCTCATCTCCTTCCAGTTCACGGATACGGTTGTTGGCTTCCACTACCTCGGCAGGTTCTATGAACACGGTTTTTCCACTTGCCGATTCATCATGCACGATACCTTTTATCTTCCGTTTCAGCCCCGGAGCAACCGGAATTACCAAACGTCCGTCACGCATAGTAGGAGTAACATCTTTGTCTACCACACCTTCGGATTGGGCGTTGCGCAGGATACCATTCAATGAACGGGAAATACTGTTCATGGTGTTTGTCAATTCCCGGCGAATACGTGCCAGTTCGGATGAAGCATTGTCTTTTATCTTTCCGTACGGTGAAAGTATATTATTTATCTTCTGGATCAATTGCGGGAATGCCAGGATATCTTTGGCGAGATTCCGAAGGCAAGGGTAGGGGGAATCTTCCTCCTCCATATCTTCTTTTTCCAGAAAGCGTACGATGTCCCGTATCGTTTCCAGCGAACGGCGTAAGTCGAAAAGTTCCTGTTCGTCCAGATACATTCCTTCAACGCGTATCCGTTTGAGGGATGGACGGACGTCGAAAAAATACTGTGCGGGGAAGTTGTCTTCTTCCTGTATAATGCGTACAAATTCAGTCACGAGGTTCAGGCGCTCCTCCACTTCCTCAAAGTGATCGGAGAATGCCATATCGGTAACTCGTTCGGCGCCTAGCGTACTAAGGCATTTTTCACTTAGTAACTGGCGTATTTGGTCGAAACCTATTTTATATTCAAAGTTCTGCGGGTATATCATGTTGCAAAAGTACGATTTATTCGTGAAAAAAATAGCAGGAAGTTTGTAGATTTAAAAATGATTTGTACCTTTGCACCGCTTTAAGAGAAAAGCACTTCTTGAAAGAGGAGTTTGGAGAGGTGGCAGAGTGGTCGATTGCGGCGGTCTTGAAAACCGTTGTACTGCGAGGTACCCGGGGTTCGAATCCCTGTCTCTCCGCTAAAAGCAGCTAAATAATGGCTGCTTTTTTATTGAAAATACTTACCGGAATATACAAGGAGAGATGCTCGAGTGGTTGAAGAGGCACGCCTGGAAAGCGTGTATACCCCTAAAGGGTATCCGGGGTTCGAATCCCCGTCTCTCCGCAGGTTGGTAAACCGTTTTTATTATTTCTTTCTACTACTTTCCCTGATTTGCAGATTTGTCGGAATGATTATTTGTCTGACTGTTCTATCCCCTTTGATTTGGTCTATTAATAAACGACAAGCCGTTTCTCCCATTTTATAGGTTTGATGTGATACTGCCGATAGTTTCGGTTCTACATAGTTGGCATGTTGTTCGTCTGTATAACCGATGATAGCTATATCTTCCGGAATGCGAAGGCCGTGACTTTTAATAACTTCTATGGCGGCAAAGGCTAATGTGTCATTCATGGCAAGAATGGCATCGGGAGGTTGAGGAAGGGATAACAAAGCTTCCGTTGCTATTTTGCCCTCTTCATAATCTATTTTCCGACAGATTACCAGTTCTTTTTCAATGGGAATATGATTGTCACGGAGAGCTTCCAGGTAACCGTGTTTTCTTCTTGTCACAATATCCAAATGGTTAGCTCCTCCTATGAAAGCCACTCGTTTACTACCAGTATCCAATAAATGTTGGGTAGCCATTTGTGCCGATTGCACTCCATCTGCTACTACCGAAGAAAATTGGTCGGTCAGGCAAACACGGTCGAAGAGGATGAGTGGCATATTAATATCCTTCAGGGCAGCAAGATGAGTATAATCTGTAGTTTCTTGGGACAGACAGGCAATGATACCCTCTACCCGCATATTGACTAAATTCTCAATATTCCTTTTTTCATATTCGTAGGATTCGTGTGAAGTGGTGATGATGATAAAGTATCCGTTGTCCACTGCCATATTCTCTATCCCGTTCAGGATGGATGCGAAGAAATGGGTAACGATATCCGGTACAACAACTCCAATGATACGCGGGGTATTCTTTCGCAGGCTCATGGCAAAAGGATTGGGACGGTAATTCATTTCTTTTGCCAGCTTCTTGGCTTTAGCGCAAAGCTCACTGCTAATTTCAGGGCTGTCTTTTAGTGCCCTGGATACAGTGGGAATGGATACGCCTAATGCTTGGGCGAGATCTTTTAATGAAGTATGTTTCCGGTATTCCATTTCTTAAGTCAGCTATATTAGATTCATTTACAAAGAAAACACATTCTTCGATAAAAGAGGGTATGGAAGGATGTTTTTTTTACGTAAACCATTACGTATTGTTTTCGCTTCTTATATGCTGTCCTGAAATTATTCTTACCCTATTTTTGTCGCATCTAAAAACTTTTAAATTTAATTAGTTATGCAATACCATGAAATCGGAAAGACAGGGATGAAAGTATCATCTCTCAGTTTTGGAGCTTCTTCTTTAGGAGGGGTTTTCCATGATGTTAAAGAGAAAGAAGGAATTGAGGCTGTGTTTACTGCTGTCGAATCGGGCATGAATTTTATAGATGTTTCCCCTTATTATGGGCATTATAAAGCAGAGACTGTTTTAGGAAAGGCCTTGAAAGACATTCCACGTGACCGGTATTATCTTTCTACCAAGGTGGGACGTTATGGAAAAGATGGTGTCAATACCTGGGATTACTCTACAAAACGTGCGGTAGAAAGTGTATATGAGAGCATGGAACGTCTGAATATCGACTTTATCGATTTGATTAATGTACACGATATTGAGTTTGCTGATCTGAACCAGGTTGTTAATGAGACATTGCCGGCATTGGTAGAATTGCGTGAAAAAGGAGTTGTCGGACATGTCGGAATCACTGACTTGCAACTTGAAAACCTGAAATGGGTAATTGATCACTCACCCAGTGGTACGGTAGAATCTATACTCAATTTCTGCCATTATTGCCTGTGCGATGACAAGCTAGCGGATTTTCTTGATTATTTTGAATCGAAAGGAATAGGCGTGATAAATGCCTCTCCGCTATCCATGGGATTGTTGAGTGAACGGGGCGTTCCTGCATGGCATCCAGCTCCAGAACCTTTGGTGGATGCTTGTCGCAAAGCAATGGAATACTGTAAAGCAAAGAATTATCCTATTGAGAAATTAGCTATGCAGTTCTCTGTTAGTAATCCTCGGATTGCGACTACATTGTTCAGTACAGCCAATCCGCTGAATGTGAAAAAGAATGTCTCTTTTATTGAAGAGCCGATTGACTGGGCGCTGGTGCATGAAGTACAGGAAATTATTGGGGAACAGCAACGCGTAAGTTGGGCTAATTCTTAAAATATAGCTGTCTATATGGACTATACAATAATTGATGCCCATGCCCATCTATGGTTGCGGCAAGATACGGTGGTGGATGGATTTCCCATTCGTACACTGGATAATGGACGTTCGTTGTTTATGGGAGAAATCCGCCAAATGGTTCCTCCCTTTATGATGGACGGGGTGAATAGTGCAGAAGTTTTCCTGTCGAACATGGACTATGCGCAAGTGGCTGCTGCTGTTATTACACAGGAATTTATTGATGGTATTCAGAATGAATATCTGGCAGAAGTTATTTCTCGTTATCCTGATCGCTTCTTTGTTTGCGGAATGTGTGAGTTCCGTAAGCCCGGGTTTCTGGCACAGGCAAAAGAACTCATTGCAAGAGGTTTCAAAGCTATTAAAATTCCGGCTCAACGCCTGTTGCTTACAGAGGGACGGGTGATGCTGAATAGTGAGGAAATGATGCAGATGTTCCGATATATGGAAGAGCGGGATGTGATGCTTTCCATAGACTTGGCGGACGGAGCAACGCAAGTTCCCGAGATGCAGGAGGTCATTCAGGAGTGTCCCCGGTTGAGAATTGCTATCGGGCATTTCGGAATGGTGACACGTCCGGATTGGGAAGAACAGATACGGCTGGCTCTTCATCCCAATGTGATGATTGAATCAGGAGGAATAACCTGGCTTTTCAATGATGAGTTCTATCCTTTTAAGGGAGCAGTAAAAGCTATACGGAAAGCTGCCGAACTGGTCGGGATGAAGAAACTGATGTGGGGATCGGATTATCCGCGTACTATTACCGCAATCACTTACAAAATGTCGTATGATTTTATCGTGAAATCACCCGATTTGCAAGAAGATGAAAAAAGGCTGTTCCTTGGAGAAAATGCCCGGAAATTCTATGGATTTACTGATCTTCCTGTATTGCCATATATCAAAAACATGTCTGAATAAGAAGATAATAATACCATGAAAAAAAATACTTATACGATACCTTTGGCGCTGGTCTTCTGCCTTTTTTTCCTTTGGGCAATTAGCAGCAATCTGCTCCCGACAATGATACGGCAGTTGATGAAAACCTGTGAACTGAACACCTTTGAGGCGTCATTTACCGAAACTGCCTATTGGCTTGCTTACTTCATTTTCCCGATTCCGATAGCTATGTTCATGAAGCGTTATAGCTACAAAGCAGGCATTATTTTCGGTTTATTGTTGGCGGCATTGGGTGGTTTGCTCTTTTTCCCGGCTGCCATGTTGAAAGCCTATTGGGCCTATCTCTGCATTTTCTTTATCATAGCTACCGGTATGTGTTTCCTGGAGACTGCTGCTAATCCGTATGTTACCGTTTTGGGGGCGCCCGAAACAGCACCGCGACGGTTGAATCTGGCACAATCTTTCAACGGACTCGGCGCCTTTATCTCTGCTATGTTTCTGAGTAAACTGATTCTGAGTGGCACGCATTATACACGTGATACTTTACCCGTAGATTATCCGGGTGGCTGGCAGGCTTATATACAAGTAGAGACGGATGCAATGAAGTTCCCTTATCTGATGCTGGCCTTGCTGTTGGTGATTATAGCAGTGGTGTTCATATTTTCCAAATTGCCGCAGATAGGAGATGAAAGTAAGACTCCTTCTTCCGGTTCAAAGAAAGAAAAGTTGATTGACTTTGGTGTACTGAAACATTCACACTTGCGTTGGGGGGTAATTGCGCAGTTCTTTTATAATGGCGGGCAGACAGCGATCAACAGTTTATTCCTTGTCTATTGCTGTTCTTATGCAGGACTTCCGGAAGAAACCGCAACAACTTTCTTCGGACTTTATATGCTTGCTTTCCTTGTAGGGCGCTGGATTGGTACAGGACTGATGGTGAAATTCCGTCCGCAGGATATGTTGTTGGTTTATTCCTTAATGAATATTCTTTTGTGCGGAGTGGTAATGATTTGGGGAGGTATGGTAGGATTATATGCCATGCTGGCTATCTCTTTTTTCATGTCTATTATGTATCCTACCCAGTTCTCTCTGGCTCTGAAGGGATTGGGTGACCAGACAAAAAGTGGTTCGGCTTTTCTCGTGATGGCTATTGTCGGTAATGCCTGTCTCCCTCAGTTGACGGCTTATTTCATGCACGCCAATGAGCACATTTATTATGCAGCTTACTGCGTACCGATGATTTGCTTTATATTCTGTGCCTACTATGGCTGGAAAGGTTATAAGGTTATTGATTAAACAATTAATTTCAAATATATAAAATGAAAGCAGTTCAAATAGTCAACCCCTCTGAAATGAAGGTGGTTGAACTTGAAAAACCGGTGGTTGGTGCCGGTGAGGTGTTAGTGAGAATTAAATATGTGGGTTTCTGCGGTTCCGATTTGAACACCTTCCTGGGGCGTAATCCGATGGTAAAATTGCCTGTAGTGCCAGGGCATGAAGTAGGTGCGGTAATTGAAGAAATAGGTCCGGATGTTCCGGTAGGCTTTGAAAAAGGAATGAATGTGACTCTGAATCCATATACTAATTGTGGTAAATGTACCTCGTGCCGCAATGGTCGTGTCAATGCCTGCGAACATAATGAAACATTGGGAGTGCAGCGGAATGGCGTGATGTGTGAATATGCTGTATTGCCCTGGACTAAAATTATTCCGGCAGGTGATATTTCTCCGCGTGATTGTGCCTTGATTGAGCCGATGAGTGTGGGATTTCATGCCGTTTCGCGCGGTCAGGTGATTGACAATGAATATGTGATGGTCATCGGTTGCGGTATGATTGGTATAGGTGCTATTGTTCGTGCCGCTCTTAGAGGTGCCATTGTTATTGCTGTGGACTTGGATGATGAGAAGTTGGAGCTGGCTCGGAGAATGGGAGCGTCTCATACGGTTAATTCTAAAACGGAAGATGTGCATAGCCGGATTCAAGAGATTACGGAAGGTTTTGGAGCTGATGTTGTGATTGAAGCTGTCGGTAGTCCTGTGACTTATGTAATGGCTGTGGATGAAGTTGCTTTTTCAGGGCGTGTCGTTTGCATTGGTTATGCGAAAAGTGAAGTCGCTTTCCAGACGAAGTATTTTGTCCAGAAAGAATTGGACATACGTGGTTCCAGAAATGCATTGCCGGCCGACTTTCGTGCGGTCATCAACTATATGAAGGCAGGAACTTGCCCGGTAGAAGAATTAATAACGAAGGTAGCAGTACCTGAAGATGCATTGGAAGCTATGACGGAGTGGGCGGCTAATCCTGGAAAAGTATTCCGTATCCTTGTACAGTTATAAGAGATTTCAAGGTCTTTTAAATAAGGCTTTTTTAAAGTAAAAGAGGGTGTATTCACTGTAGGAATGCACCCTCTCCGTTTTCAATCGGTCAGTTTAGGTTGGTCTCTTATTGTTTAATCCTATTTTACTATTTTTTCAGATCTATCGTATAGGTTTGTTTTCCGTCATAAATCGTATTGACGATTATTTTTAATCCTTTCTTTCCTGTCAATTGCTTGGCTATTTTATCCAGTCTGAATGATACGATTCCCCAACCCGGCGTACGTTGTTCATCGTTATAGGCATTGTGCCGGAATTCCAAAGTGAAATACTCGTCTTCCGGATCAGGTGTCTCGGCTGTTTCATTTATGACCAGGTTCAGCATGTGCTTCTTATCTGGATTATTGCTGTGGAAGAACTGGTGTTCTATGTTCAGATAATTTCCCGTAATCCATAATGAGGTAGCATTGATACGGTCATTACCGATGCTGTCAGCCGTTTCCTCGGTAAGTGGAATAATATCTTTTGTCAGTATGTTCTCAAGTTGGATAAGTTTCACATTATAGTCATAGCCCGGGATATCTTCTTCCAATGGAAGGAAATGAATAAATACACGTTGGTTGTTTTCCACAGTGTAGTTATGGATGTAAGTAGTATCGCTGGGATACATCTTATCACCGTCATCCAGATTAAAAAAGTATTCCTTTTCTCCTATAACTTCTATAGTACCGATTGTGAAACGAGTACCACGATTTTCGTCATCATCATTCAGACAAGACTGTAACATCGGTATTATTAAAAGTGCAAATGTAAATACTACCGAATAAAATCTCAGCTTCTTCATCAATTGTTGTTTTTTGGGTGTTAATCTTATTTTCTACATGTATTCAAAAAATGCAATGGGAGGGTAAATACTGCATAAAGGACTGTTAAAGAAACAAAAGAGTTAATTTCTTGCTCGCTACGTGCAGTATTTCTATCTTTGCCGCATTTATAAGGTAAACACGTGTCAAAGGAAAGAATGGAAGAACAGGAACTGGCAGGACGGTGCAGGCAAGGCGACAACCTTGCCAGGAAGGAGCTGTACGAGCGCTATGCAGGGCGGATGCTCAGCGTGTGTCTTCGTTATGCGGGTGACCGTGATACAGCAGAAGACCTCATGCACGATGGTTTCCTGAAGCTCTTCGATTCTTTTGATAAATTCACTTGGCGAGGTGATGGATCCTTGCGGGCGTGGATGGAGCGTGTTATGGTGAATACGGCGCTGCAATACTTGCGCAAGAATGATGTAATAAACCAGTCGGAGGGGCTGGACAACGTACCCGAAACGTACGAGGAACCCGATGCTTCGACAGTGGAAACTATTCCTCAGAAGGTGCTGATGCAGTTTATCAGTGAATTACCTGCCGGTTATCGCACCGTATTCAACTTATATATATTTGAAGAAAAGTCTCATAAGGAAATTGCCCAGATGCTGGGTATTAATGAGAAGTCATCGGCTTCGCAGCTGACACGTGCTAAAGCTACTTTGGCTACAAAAGTGCGGGAGTGGATGAAGAACAATGCTTAATGAAGGAAAGGACGTATGATGAAAGATGATGAATTATGGTTGAAAAAGATAAAGGAGCGGCTGGATGATTATTCCGAACCGTTGCCTGATACTGGCTGGGAACGGTTGGAGAGGGTATTGCCTGCCTCCGCACCCATGTCTGTAGGGAAGAAGAAACAGATCATGTTCCGTCGTTGGGCGATGACGGCTGCGGCAGTTGTGCTGGTGGCTGTATCGTCTGTTAGCTTGTGGTTGCTGCAAAGTCCGGTAGTGGACGAGGTGCGTCGTGCAGCTGAACCGGCTCTGGCAACGATACCTGATGTATTGCCGGAACAGACAAAGCCGGATACTCAAGGAGAACAGCCGGAACCTGTTATCCGGCGAGTAATTGAACAAGGGGATTCTCGTCATCAAACTCTTGTAGCGCAGCATTTGAAAACAGAAAGCAATGTTCAGGAAGTAAACGTGAACCGGCAAGAAGAAATAGTGAATTCAGATTTGAATTCAAATGTGACAGAAGAAACGGGAAAAACGGAACAGGCAAAGGAAACGGAAACTTCATCTTCGATTCCGGAAAAGAAAGAACGCGAAGTATATCGTCCTTCCGGCAGAGATAAACTCCATTTGCCTACTGAAAAGAAATCATCTACTGGAAATAAAGGTTGGGCGGTTGGCATGTCTGTAGGAAATACAGGAGCACTTGCGACGCTGGATAATGCAAATGGTGGCATGCATTCAAGTCCGAATTCAACTCCTATGTTTAGTGATAAACTGGATTTACCGAATGTTTCCAGTGGTATTCTGGATATTCCTGAAGGACAGGAACTGGTATTTGAAGGTGGAGTACCTTATCTGCGGAAAAATACCCGTCAGGTTAAAAATATCAAGCATAAGCAACCTCTTAGTTTCGGCTTATCGGTACGAAAAGCATTGCCGAAAAACTTTTCTGTGGAAACCGGTGTGACTTATACGATGTTGTCATCTGAAATAACTTATGAAAATAGTTCGGAAAAAACAGATCAAAAACTGCACTATATCGGTATTCCGGTGCGTGCGAACTGGAGTTTCGTTAATGACAAACGTTTCACAGTGTATGTATCTGCTGGTGGTGCAATAGAGAAGTGTGTCTATGGTAAGGTAGGAAGCGAAAAGGAAACGGTGAAACCCGTGCAATTGTCTGTAATGGGTGCGGTAGGTGCTCAATATAATATTAGTAATAGAGTGGGAATATATGTAGAGCCCGGTGTTTCCTATTTCTTTGACGATGGCTCTCCGATAGAGACTATACGAAAGGAGAACCCGACGAACTTTACGTTGCAGGCAGGTATCCGTCTGACTTACTAATCAGTACATAACCGTTTCCTTCAAAAGGAAATGACTATATATGTAACGGGTGATAACAATATATGTAATGCAGTATTACATTTTTTGTTATCACCCGTCCCTTTTATTCTTATTTCTTAGTTTACTATAACCGTTTCAAAGTATTCCTTGAATAACTTTTCTGCACGTTCCAGTTGTTCGGGAGTATTTTCTTTTACTTCTTTCAATTGGTAATCCCATCCCATAGCTTCGTACTTATGCACGCCCAGACGATGATAAGGAAGAATTTCTACCCGCTGTATACTTTTATATTGGCCGAGATGTTCGCCTAAACTGCGAATGTCTTCCTCAAAATCACTATATCCCGGTACTAATACATAGCGTAGCCAGAAAGGTCGGTTCTGTTCCTCCAACCAAGCTGCCGTATGTAAAGTTTTTGTATTGCTGCATCCGGTCAGCTTCTTATGGCGTTCGGGATTGAATTCTTTGAGATCCAGCAGCACTAAATCCGTCAGACTCACTAGTTCTTCAACTTTTTCATTCCAGATGCCGCCATTGGTATCCAGGCAGATGTGAATGCCGTTTGCTTTCAAATCTTTGAACAGAGGTATAAGCGCTTCGGCCTGTAATGTAGGCTCACCACCCGAGAATGTGATGCCACCCTTTTTCCCGAAAAATACTTTCTGGCTGATAGCCATTTGCAGAATTTCTTCCGGTGGGGTAGGTGTCCCCCCTTTTGCATCTATTGTATCCGGGTTGGCACAATACAGACAACGGAACGGACAGCCTTGCAGGAAAACGACGAGCCGGAGACCCGGCCCGTCGAATGTTCCCATACTTTCGTAGGAGTGTACGTTTATCATATTACATTCTTTCGTGGAAACTACGGCTGATAACTTCTAACTGATGCTCGCGGCTCAGTTTCACGAAGTTCACAGCATAGCCGGAAACACGAATTGTGAGTTGCGGATACTTCTCCGGATGTTCCATGGCATCTTCCAACATTTCACGGTTCAGCACGTTTACGTTCAGGTGGTGTGCACCTTTAGTAAAGTAACCGTCCATCATTGTTACCAGGTTTTCAACACGATCTTCCGGTGTCGGACCGAGAGATTTCGGGACGATAGAGAATGTATTACTGATACCGTCCTGTGAGTCACGATAACGCAACTTGGCTACGGAGCTCAGTGATGCGATGGCACCGTTCTTATCGCGTCCGTGCATCGGGTTGGCACCCGGGGCGAAAGCTACACCTTTGGCACGTCCGTCAGGAGTAGCACCTGTTTTCTTACCGTACATTACATTAGAAGTAATCGTCAGCAATGAAAGAGTAGGACGGGCATTCTTGTAAACGGGCAACTTTTTCAGTTCTTCGCTGAAATAATATACCAAGTCTACCCCGAGGTGGTCCACACGGTCGTCATTATTACCGAAACATGGGAATGTACCGTCGATATCGAAACCTTCCGTCAAGCCGATGTCGTTGCGACGGGCTGTAACCTTTGCATTCTTGATGGCTGACAGTGAGTCGATGGCAATGGAAAGACCGGCTACACCATAAGCCAGATTGATGCGTGGATTCGTATCGATAAATGCCATCTGAGCCTTTTCGTAATAATACTTATCGTGCATGAAGTGGATGATGTTCATTGCTTCGTTGTAGACACGGGCAATTTCGGTCAGAACTTTCTTATAGTTCGACATTACTTCCTCGAACTTCAATGTTTCACCGGTCAATACGGGAATACCTTTTACCATGACAGTACCGGTATTTTCGCAACGTCCGCCGTTGATGGCAAGCAACAAGGCTTTTGCCAGGTTGGCACGTGCCCCGAAGAACTGTATCTGCTTGCCGATAGCCTGATAGGATACACAACATGCGATACCATAGTCGTCGCAATTACGTACTTCGCGCATCAGGTTATCATTTTCGTATTGGATGGAGCTGGTGTCTACGGATACTTGTGCGCAGAATTCCTTGAAACCTTCAGGGAGTTCAGGTCCCCAAAGTATGGTCAGGTTCGGTTCGGGAGAAGGACCGAGGTTATACAGTGTTTGCAGGAAGCGGAAGGAAGTCTTTGTTACCTTCACACGTCCGTCGTTGAAACGTCCGCCAATGGCTTCCGTTACCCAGGTCGGGTCTCCGGCAAAGATATCGTTGTATGACTGCATACGCAGATGGCGTACCATGCGGAGTTTGATAACGAACTGGTCGATCAGCTCCTGGGCAAATGTTTCATTGATTTTACCGTGTGCCAGGTCATATTCAATAAAGATGTCGAGGAACGAAGAAACGTTACCCAGAGACATAGCTGCACCGTCTTGTTCTTTTACAGCGGCCAGATAAGCCATGTACACCCATTGTACAGCTTCCTGTGCGGAAGTAGCCGGGCGACTAAGATCGAGTCCGTAATATTCGCCCATTATCTTAATATCTTTCAAAGCCTTGATCTGCTCTGCCACTTCTTCGCGCAGGCGAATACGGTCATCAGTCATCGGACCGGTCAGATTGTGTAAATCTTCCATTTTGGCTTCGATGAGGCGGTCGATACCGTAAAGTGCCAGACGACGGTAATCACCGATGATACGTCCGCGGGCATAGTTATCGGGAAGTCCGGTGAGGAAACCCAATGAACGGAATGAGCGGATTTCTTCAGTATATACGTCGAATACGCCGTCATTGTGTGTCTTGCGATAATGGGTAAAGATATCCTTTACTTTATCATCTACTTCTACACCGTTTTCGCGGCAAGCTTTAGCTACTACATTGATACCACCGAATGGTTTGATGGCACGTTTCAATAGCTCGTCTGTCTGCAAACCAACGATAAGTTCATTCTCCTTATCTATATAGCCGGCCTGATGTGAAGTAATAGTTGATACAGTGTGGGGGTCGAGAGAACGTACTCCGTTGTTAGCTCTTTCTTCTTCGAGTGCTTTGAGGCAAAGCTCCCAAATATGTTTGGTACGTTCGGTAGGTCCTTGCAGGAAAGAAGCGTCTCCAGTATAAGGCGCGATATTTTTACTCACGAAATCACTGACATTGATTTCTTTGCTCCAAAGCCCGTCGATAAAGGTTTTGTTCAATTCCATAATATTCATTTTGTTAGTGGGTAATGGTTGTTATCCTAATAAGGACTGCAAAATTACTATCTTTTTTCCACATAGCAGTGCATGAATACTCGGTTTTTATGTTGTACGACATAAAATAACTATTGTTAGGTATAGGAGTTACCGGTAAAGTCGGCTTTTTTGTGTTCATTACCTGCACTCTTTTACTAATTTATTGGTAAATGGTAGGTTGATAGCGAAGTTGATACTTTTCTGTTATTTTACAAAATATACATGTGGATTATTTCAGGCATAGGGCTGCGTCAACTGCGCTGCGATTATAAAATATCGTAGAAATAATATTTTTGTGCTGAAATATTTGTGATATCAAAAAAGAATAGTACTTTTGCATCGCTTTAAGAGAAAAGCACTTCTTGAAAGAGAAGTTTTTGGAGAGGTGGCAGAGTGGTCGATTGCGGCGGTCTTGAAAACCGTTGTACTGCGAGGTACCCGGGGTTCGAATCCCTGTCTCTCCGCAGAACCCCAAAGACAAAAAGGGGTCAAAGTATGACAAATCCCGTAAAATCAAGGTTTTACGGGATTTTTTATTTCTTTTCTCGGACATCCGAAAGACACAAAAAAGCCCCGTTTGGACAGAGTACCGTTACTAAATCGTTACTGAAAACGGACGATTGATTTTAGTAACGATTTTTATGGTAAGTCTCTGATTTGTCGTTTGTTGTCTTCAATGTGTCTGCTCACAACCCAATTATTAATTATTTCTTTGCCGCTAAAAGTTTTTACCCTCGGCAAAGAGGCAAAAAAAGGAGGTATTATGAGCAAGAGTACATTCAAGATTCTTTTCTACATTCGGAAGAATCAAGTAAACAAAGAAGGCAAGTCGGGAATTATGATCCGTTTGACCGTCAATGGCGAAATCGTACAATTCAGCTCCAAGCTGGATGTAGTGCCGGAGTTGTGGGAGGTCAATACGCAAAGAATGGCGGGCAATTCTTTGAAAGCACGCCAGCTTAATTCCCTGCTGGACGATGTACGGACGACATTGAAAAATCACTATCACGACATCGAGGTACATGAGGCGTATGTAACGGCGGAAAAGGTTCGCAACGCTTTTCTGGGAATTACATCGAGACAACAAACTCTGCTGGAACTGTTCCGCTCGCATAATGAAGATGTGAAGAAATTGGTCGGTATCAGCAAAAGCGCGGCGACTTATGCCAAGTATGACCGCTGTATGCGACGTCTGGAGGAGTTCATGCAGACCAAGTATCGGATCAAGGACATCGCGTTGAAAGAAATCTCCCATGTGTTTATTACGGATTTTGAAAATTACCTGCGCACGGAAAGCGGCTGTAATGAAAATACGACGGCCAAGTTCATGCAGACATTCCGCATGATCGTCATTGTGGCCAAAAACAACGGCTGGATTTTTACCGATCCGTTCGTCAATTACAAAATACGGCTGAAACGAGTGGATAGAGGTTATCTGACGGAGCATGAATTACAGAAAATCCTGAAAAAGAAATTTACTTGCAGCCGTTTGGAGCAAGTACGAGACGTGTTCATCTTCGCGTGCTTCACGGGATTGGCTTATATCGACGTGCGGAATCTTACGAAAGAGAACATCCGTATTTCGTTCGACGGTAAGCCGTGGATTATGACTGCCCGTCAAAAAACGGACACGGCAGTGAACGTGCCTCTGCTGAAAGTGCCGCAGGCTATTCTGAAAAAATATGAGGGCAAACTGCCGAACGGTCTTTTGCTACCTGTATTGAGTAACCAAAAGCTCAATTCGTATTTGAAGGAGATAGGCGATTTATGCGGTATCGGCAAGAATATCACATTCCATTGCACAAGGCATTTCAGTTTTCCTTTCTTGCTAAAACACAACGTGTTACAAAGCATTTCTAATTAACAGGTAACGATTTAGAAACCAGCGAGCTTCTATATTTTGTAATATTTTGCATCTATTAAAAGAACGCTTTATCACATTTGCAAATATAATGTTTTTCTCCTTCATTACCAAAACTTATGCCTCAGAAAAATTGAGAAAATCGGATTTCAGAATAGAACTTATTTGTATTACTGGATATTTATGCCCACCATTTCCTCATTTTGAAGAAACGTATCTTTGTAATAAAGGCGTTTCATTTTACGTACATATATTCGCCGCCCATAATATAAGGTTGTAGTCAAACGTTGAATATTCATTTCCATGTTTCGTCCTGTTTACGTCAGTGGCAATCATGCATGAGGAAATAATATCACTGATATTTAGCAGGTTTCTCCGCCATATCCGGCTATCATGTATGTGCTCCCCGTCCTCTTTTCAACTCTTTCAAAGAGATTGATACAAATAATAATTGAAACCGACAATCTATTCTTGTTGGCAATGATTTTTTCAAGAACAAACATCTTCTCATTATTAAATAGTTATGTAGAATATGGTATATATGGGAATTTTATAACCAAACTATTCAAAGAAAAAAAACAGAGAAGACATATTGCGAGGGCACTGAAAAAGTCCTCCACTTGTGATAAGCATCCCTCTAATACACAAAAAATAGATTGTGAATCCGCTTTCTTTGGATTCCCAATCTATTTTTGTTTTTCAGCTTTTGTGCCACCTATGCAGCCATCTATTTTCTTTTTTTGATAGTTGTTTGGCTTAAAATGGATTTCCTGACTGTTTCTCTTAGATAAATTTGAGAATTCTCTTGATATTTGATGCGAAAATAGCCAATGCGCCTTGCATCTGCATACAATACAGGCCGTATGACTGCGCTCTCTCATAGCCATACACGTGCTTTAATTCAGAGTTCTTGGCTTCAATCTTATACCTTTCCCTGGCTTTTGTTTTAAACTCTTTTGTCTGTTGGTATTCCATCTGGGCTTCTTGTTGGCTTGTCTTAATGGAAACACTATAGGTCTTGCTCTTTGTCCCATTTTTATAACATCCTTCCCGCCGTGAGCATGCCTTACACTTCTTTACATCAAAATAATACGTCCAGGTTTGATTCCATTTACCATCGCTCTTTCCTTGTCTGGCTTTTCTTATAGCCATATGTCCGGCAGGGCAGACAAACATCCCGGCATCTTTATTGAAATCGAATTTATCGTTCTCCTTCCTGAATCCGTTGCTAATAATAGGATGTATCCTGGATATCAACTCGAATCCTTTGTCTTCATCTTCCGCCAATTTTAGGTTTTCATTTCCTGAGTATGCGGTATCACCAATAACGGTATCGACCTGCATACCGTTATTTCTGCTCTGTTCCACCAATGAACTCAATTGGGGGCCGTCTCCTTTATCTCCGGAGGTAACTATAGCCGCAGTGATGATACGTTCATCGCTCATGGCAATATGCGTCTTGTAACCAAAGAAGGAACTGTCTTGACTCTTATGACCAACTCTCGCATCACCGTCTATAGACGTAGTATAGTGGTCTTGAATGTCATCAAGAGTCTCCCTCAACATGTTAAGACGTTGTTTGACTGCCGGAATACTGGCAATTCCCCGATTATCCTCTATTGCAGAAAGAAGTCTTTGGGTATAATCCAGCTCACGGGAAAGAGCATCGTCTTCATTCTTTTGCGGCAGTGAATCTTTTATATCCTCGTCAACGTCATAAAGCGCTTTTCTTAATTGCTTGCTACGAAGTTTGAGAAGCTCCAAGGGAGAATATGGATTGGATCTTGATGCTGTATGAGTCGCATCAACAATAATTGTCTTGGAAGTAATGATTCCTTTTTCCACAGCCAGACTTACAGTCTTCTTTATCAGAAGAGTAAGCAAGTCCATATCTTTGAGACGAATCTTGCGGAATTTACATAATGAACAGGGATTGATGACACCTTCCTCAGGGGCCATACCAAGGAAATACTTGAATGACATATCATATTGGGAACGCTCAACAACATCTACATCAGAGATATCATAGATGGTTTTGAGCAAAAGGTATTTGAACATACGGATAGGGCTCTCTGCTGTACGTCCATTGTCACTACAATACTTGGTAACCAATTCTTGGTAGACAAAAGAAAAATCCACCAAATCATTAATACGCCGTAAAAGGTTATCCTTTGGTACCACCAGATCATATAGGCGGTGTAGGGGCTGAGTATAAAATCTTGTTGCTGTGCTAACATGGCAGTGGGAATTTGTAGCACACAAGATACTAAAATATCTGCACACGACCAAAAGGAGTGTAAGGTATGTGCAGATATTTATTGTTAAAAAGGAGTGGAGGACTTTTTCAGTGCCCTCCATATTGCGACACCTTTTAAAGAGTTGACTAGTAATTTTATTAAGCACTATTGCATAACAATGCATCAAATCACGACTTTTTCTCTGTTTTTATTCTTCATCTTTAAAGTCCAATATATCTTTGCGTAGTTTGTGGAAGGCGCGGTGATGCTCGTTTGAAAAATCCAGACCGAATATATCTCTTCTTATTTGTTCTGTTATCACATTGGCTATATGTGTCGGCTCATTCTGTTCTTCTTTCCCAGTATTACAGATAATCCTTGCCATCTCTTTTATTTTTGATGGTGTGTATTTTGCTTTTAAATCCGCCAATCTAAGAGCCTCACATTTATGATAGTTGTACCGTTCTCTTAGATAGAGAAAATTTATTTCTTTATCATAGTCAGCATCTGACAAAGTATCAAAATCAAGTTCATAGTCATCCAAATGCTTTAGAAAGTCTGTATTAGGTATTTTCTCTGTTTTGGGACGAAGCCAGATTTTTATTTGGTTATCAAAGTCGTATAAATTGGATGTCGGGCTTAGTTTTTGACGTTGGTTTAAAGTAACATTCATCACACGCTTTCCCTTGATATGAGGACCATTGCATGTTGGACATGCGGGGACAAGATTGTATAAACTTAAAGCGACGAGAGGGCATCTTCCTTTGTCAAGTACATGGTCTAAGTCGAATTGGGTTCTTTTTCCTGTCTTTCTCCCATTTTTCTTAACTTCCTCATATTGGAAATAGTTAATATATGTCATATTGCAATAATAGCAGGTGTGAATCTCAAAACCATTGTTTTTATCTTTAAAAAAGTCTATGATGGAATCGCTTAAGGCATTGAACCTTCCCCCTTTATCTTTTGTATAGCTGAACAGCTCCTTTAATGCCAAATGTAAACGATCTTTTTCGTCAAGTCTTAATGCGACATAAGTATCATAGATTTCAGCAAGCCCTGTATAGGGTAATGTCATCAGTTTGTGTAATTGAGTAGGCAAAAGTTTCTTGAACTCGTTCTTCAATTGGTATAACTGCTTTCTGAGCTTAACCCATTTCTTCTGCCTTTCATCAGCATTGTCCAGCAATGCCACAAATGTGCCCTCAAGTTTTTTCTGATGCTTGACGTCGCCATAATTCATCTTTATCATTCTTCATTCCTCCTTTCTAATTGGCGTTCAAGTTTTTTCATCACTCGTTTAAGGGTAGAATGCAAATACTCGTCCCCCACAATACTTGCCACATACGTATATCGTTTCCAATCACTTGCACTGACTGGCTGATTCCTATTGTATCGGCTGAATATTTCTTCTATCTCTTCTTGAGCGATTTGCCCCATGGAATATTCCATAAAGAAACTCTGTCCCAGCATATCATGGATGTTGGCACAGAATGTTTCTCCGGCTATTTCCCTATGCTTGGACAATACCAGCACATTACTTCTTGGGATATCGCTCAACACGAATGGCGAATGAGTCACCATCAACAGGTTGATGCCCTCAATGTGCTCAATATGAATATTCCGCAGTGCGGAGATAATCAGAGACAGAAAACGCCTCTGCAAATCTGGATGGAAATACAGTTCTATCTCGTCAAACACGACGTTCACATATTTGTATTTCAGCAGAGGCAGACCTGCTACATTCTCATCCTCTATAGTATGAACAGAGTTGATGTTAACAAGATGATACACGAAATTGCTTATAACGTATGCCACCTGACGTTCTCCAGAACTAAGATTCCAAAAAGGAATTATGTTTCTATCGTTATACTCCCCATTTTGATCAATCTGTTCTCTTCGTACTATTCTAAATTCAATATCAAAGACAGGAGGCGGTAGGAAATTCACCAAGTCATGATGAGGAAGAACATCTAATTGATTATTATCGTTGATATATCTTTCTGCTTGATTCTGAATATCTCTTAAATGATATATCTGTTCAGCATTGTACATCCCAATAATAAGAAACATCAATGTTCGGCGGAATTTCACAGTGATATGCGACTGATCGTTTATCAGTTCGTCCAAATGCTTGTGTAATAAATCAATGCTTCGATTCTCCTTCCGTAGATTGCTTATTATTTTATTGTATTTCTTGTAAGTCAGCCCTATCTTGATTGTCTTGTACACAAGGTATCTACAAGCCAGCGGATGCTTGTAGCCTTCCCTGTCAATACCCACCATGTCTTGAAGATAGTCCAGTATCTCATTCTCAATCTCTTCGTATTCTGTATATAACCGGCTTCGCTTTCCAAATAATCCTTTTCCGACCATCCATTCCTTTGTCCATCTTGTTTCCTCATCCGTTAGTGGATTCAGTGCTAATCCCACGATTACATGGTCACGATTGATGATTCTAAATGGGTAGCGGTCAATTTCATTAAGATTTCGCTTATCTCTGTAAAAGAGCATGGACATAATTCTCTCTTTGGCAAGATTGTTCTCTTTGGGAGCATGAATGATACCATTATTTCTCATGGGGTTCAGAACCAAAGGCATCTGATAGCCATCGTTCTTATGAAATAATCCTGTCAGCCAACACCTCAGATAAGGGTAATGGGTATAATCTACTTTAGGTTTAATTTTTTCGATACGTGTCTCTTGGGTATACTCTTCCCAATAGTCACTTGGATTATAAGCATATAGCGAATAATTACAAACAACCGTGTAGAACAGTTCTGTCAACTTGTGCAAACGGTTCGTTTGTCTGGGCAGGAGATCATCTACATTGCCATTTATTGCGTCTAGCCACACTTCACGTCTTCCTGCCCGATAATGAATATTGTTGTCATTATATTCATTTTTCACCTTCCTGTATCCAATCATCTCAACCAATCTCCCCTTTACATCCAGCCTTCGCAATTCTTCATTCTGAACAAACAACACGCTACCATACACATGTTCAATGTAATGTACATGTTCCGCAGCAGCATATTGCGGTTTTTCTCCCATTAAAGCCGTAGCGACATTGTTCAACACTCTCACCATCATATCAAGGATTGAACTCTTTCCACTACCATTTTCACCTACGACCGCACTCACGCTAATACTCAAACTATCTGTATCGTAAATCATCGCATCATTTGTGAAGCTATTCGGTATCGTGATATGACTGCCGTCATCATTAACTTCTATATCCCGATAAAATTTATACCAACTGTCGGTCGTTGATAAAGAGCGTTGCATGCGATCTACATAATGAGGCTCTCCCGCCAAAGGATTCTCAGGTCGGAGACATCTAAAGGCAATAATTCTAAATAGTGATTTGGGCATAATGTAATTTTAATATTTGTATTCCAAAGATACAATTTTTCTTCTAATTTCAGCTATGATATGTCTAAAATACAGTTTATATGTTGTATATAATATGTAAATCAATATTCAAAGACGATTTTGGACTATTCAAAACCGTGTTATTATAGGGGGATCAGAATATAAGTTCCACGGGGCGACGCAGGAGAACAATTCGCCGTCCGTGTGTCGGTAGTCGTATTGACAAAGCCGTTTCTTTCTGCGTGGGGAAAGAGTGAGGGTAAAATACTCGTGGCGTTCTTCTCCCGTCGGGCAAACCGATACGCCGTTTACTGTCATTTTCGTTTTCATTGTCGTAATCTTTTGGGGGTTAAAACTCTGCTTTCATCAGCCTGCATCTGAAATATTGGGTTTGGTCGCTGGGCTTGCGCTGGTGTACCCATAGATGATGTGCGCCGAAACCGTACACGAAATAGTCGTCAAGCGGCACTTGGGTTTTCAAGCGTTCGAGACCTTGCCGCAGGCTCTCTTCGCCATCGGCAAAAAGAATGGTGTTTACAAGACGGAAATAGGTCTCCGTCACTTCGTCGCAATAGGGACAAAAGAAAGATTCGATCGTTACGTTCATAATGCTTTGTAATTAGAGTGTTAATAACCAAAAGAGAAAACCGAAAAGGGCGGCCGCAGAAAGCAGGAAAACGATGCAGCCGAACAGAAAGCGGATAATACCTTCTATAATCTCCTTGCAGAGCCATAGACCTATCGACCATGCCCAAATGCTGCCGCCGAACATACTGCTGACAAACATTGCCAGAACCAACCAAAATGCGATTTTTAATGTTGCTTTCATCTTTGACCTCCTTTTCTTGATTGATGCGGATTTGAGAGTGGAGGGAGTGAGTTTCTTATCCTAATCTGCCGCTCGTTTATCCGACATTTTTTTTGATGCGTCTTTCGGTCGCGTCGGTCGTTTCGTTTCAGGGGCTTTTCGGTGTAGAGGTTAGGACGTACAAGGTTTTTGAGAACAAATACCTCGCAACCGCAGGGCGCAGGGAAGATTTTTCGCAAAACCGCAAGGCTCGACCTTGTACGTCCGTCAAGACCTCGTAAACACCTTTGCACCTGCAACGTAACGACGCCACGACGCGATGGGAAGACAGCGAAAATGGAGGTAAACGAATTATTAGGCAGATTCGAGAAAGTAAGACTTATACTTGCTCGTAAGTATATGTTGGATAGCCTAAAAAATAAGCCCAAATTAAGGGCATACTAATGTTTTGTTTGGGCGAGATATTTATATCTCGTTATTTTTGGTATATTTGCACAAGTAAATTTAGAATAGTATTTAATCTATGAATAAGATCAAACTTGTACTTGATAAAAAAGGCATCAAGCAGAAATGGTTAGCCGAACAATTAGGAAAGAGTTTTAATATGGTTAATTCGTATGTACAGAATCGAACCCAACCAAGTATTGAAACTTTATACAAGATAGCCTCAATTCTTGATGTGGAAGTAGATGAGTTACTATATTCAAAAAATGATATAGAACAAATTAATAATAAGCAATAATATGGCAACAGCGAATCAATTAAAAATGCTCGTAAAGAGCCACTTTGAAGACAATAGCGAGAAATTTAATACTGTTGCATTGCAAATTGCAGCTCATGAAGCTAAATTAGGACATACCAATTTAGCTAATGACATACGAAAAATTATTGATGCTGCCAAAATTAACAAACCTAAATTGAAAAATATTGATCCCAATTTGCAAGGTTTGTTTTTAGAAATTTATCCACAAGAGCATTTAACGGATTTAGTTGTTGCCCCACAAATAAAAAATAGGATAGAAAGGATTATTAATGAATTTACCTATAAAGATAAATTGTTTAGACACAATCTTGAAAACAGACGAAAAATTCTTTTTTCAGGAAATCCCGGTACAGGAAAAACAATGACAGCATCAATAATAGCTAATGAATTACACTTGCCAATATATGTAGTACTAATGGATAAAATAGTAACGAAATACATGGGAGAAACAAGTGCTAAATTACGGCAAATATTCGATTACATAGAAGATGTTCCTGCCGTTTATCTTTTTGATGAATTTGATGCAATTGGAGGACAACGAGGGAAAGATAATGATGTGGGGGAAATGCGTCGGGTATTAAATTCCTTTTTGCAATTTATTGAAAGAGATCATTCTGACAGTTTGATTATTGCAGCAACTAATAATTTGGAATTGTTAGATCAAGCGTTATTTAGACGTTTTGATGATGTAATTCATTATCAACTTCCAAGCGATTTTGAAAAAGTTCAGTTGCTTAAAAACCGATTAAATGGAAATCTTTCACAAAAAGACATTGATTCGATTTTGCCGGAATTAGCTTCTTTAAGTCATGCAGAAATAAATCAAGCATGTTTAGATGCAATTAAAGAATCCGTAATAAATGAGGTTGAAATATCTCCCAGTTTGGTTGTAAAGACAATCCAAGAAAGGAAATCAGCTTACAACTTAAAATAATAGCATATGAATAAATACGAGCATATTATTATCCCTGAAACGATAAAAAAGGCTATTAAATATTCTCCCAGAGGTAGTGGAGGTGGCGGTCTCTCTATACCTATGCGCAACCGACAAGAGCATGCAGAATATTTACAAAGGAAATTTGACGCAGCCAGAGTTGATGACACAAATGTAAAACAGCAGATGACAGCAATCTCCTTACCTGCGAGAAGTGGAACCTATATCGAATTTGCAGGTGCTCCTGCTTATGATTTAGTATCAAAAAGTTTAGAAGATCAGAAAGCTGGTATCCGATTGTTAAATATTCGGCAAGTAAAAATAGAAGATAATCAGGAACAGTCTTTTGCAACTATCTACATTCCTCATGGAAAGGAAAATAAACTTTTAGAGAAGTTGCATAAATATGCAACAGAGGAGTATAATGGAAAACCTAAAAACGATGCTCTCTTCCGCAGTATCGAAAATATAAATGTAGCTCTTCTGAAAGCATTATGGACTGACAATCGTGAAGATTTTCCAACTGATCACGATGATTGGTATGAGGTCTGGATAAGAATTTCCGCAACCGAAGATATTGGAATCCAGCATAACAAATTTATTGATTCTCTACGAAGTCTCGATATTCGCTTCAAAGAAGATTCAATTCTAACATTTCCCGAAAGATCAGTATTTTTAGTATATGCAAATAAAGATTCTTTGACTAAATTATTGGGATGTTCAGACCAATTAGCAGAGTTGCGTAGCGGACGTGTATTGACTGGATTTCTATTTGATGAGTATAGAGGCGAACAACAAGAATGGGTAGAAGATTTGCGTAATAGAGTCCAAACTAACCCAGATACAAATTCTGTTATTTGTGTATTAGATTCAGGTGTAAATAATGGACATCCTCTTTTGGAATCTATAATTCCTGAACAAAATTGTGGTTCTGTTGTTGGAGAGGGTATTGCAGATAGAGATGGACATGGTACAAAAATGTGCGGAACCGTCATTTATGGTGATATGTCTTCTTGCCTTGCAAATACCCAAAAAGTACAAATTGAGAATCAAGTTGGTTCAATTAAATTATATCCGCATAGTAGTCCTAATCCCAAAGAAGCATGGGGATTTTTGACAGAACAAGCAGTTTCAACGTCTGAAATTATATTCCCTCGGAAAAACATTTGCTATTGTATGGCAATAACGGCAGAAGATAGCGAGCAAGGGAAACCGACGTCGTGGTCAGGGGCAGTTGATTCGATTGCATACAACAATGGCAAGGTTGGACGTTTATTTATGGTTTCTGCGGGTAATATTTGGGATATAAATAATTTGGATAAAGATATTATTAGCGCATATCCTAATAACCACAGTCTTCGACCAATTCAGAATCCAGCACAAGCATGGAATGGTTTAACTATTGGGGCGTTTACAAATATAGTTGCTTCAGATAGCGAAGAATTAAGAGCATACGCCCGTGTTGCACCCGGAGGAGGGATTAGTCCCTTTTCTCGAACGTCATCACTATGGGAAAAAGGTGCATTAGTGAAGCCAGAAGTTATGTTTGAAGGAGGGAATTTATATAAAACCAATGATCCGCAAATCCCATTTTCTTCTCATCAAGATTTGGAATTGATGACAACGAGTAAAAATTACCAAATAAGTGGTTATTTTGATACTATTAATGCAACAAGTGCAGCGACGGCATTAGCTTCAAACTTTGCAGGAAAATTACAAGCTCGGTATCCTCATTTATGGGCAGAAAGTATTCGTGGATTAATTGTTCATTCTGCAAAATGGACTTCATGTATGGAAATGCAATTTCCCGTGAGCAATAGAGGAGATATGGAAAGAAGATTACGCCATTGTGGTTATGGTGTACCATCAGAAGAAAGAGCGTTTTATAGTACAGAAAATGGTTTAACATATGTTGCTCAAGAAATAATACAGCCCTTTATTAAGGATCGAGGAGATAATTCTCCCAAAATAAATGAGATGCACTTTTTTGAGCTACCTTGGCCCCGTGAGGTTTTAGAGGAACTTGCAGAAACGAATGTTACAATGCGAGTAACTTTATCATATTTTATTGAACCTGCTCCCGGAGAAATAGGATGGAAAGATAAATACAGATATGCATCATGTGGATTGCGCTTCGATATAAACCAAGAAGATGAAGATGAAAGAGCGTTTCAGTTAAGGATTAATAAATTAATTGAAGCTGAAGAAAATGAAGAGCGTGGTAAAAATGATTCTACCAGATGGTTAATTGGTGCAGATAATAGAAATAAGGGATCAATACATACAGATGAATTAAACCTTACAGCGGCTCAATTAGCTGCTTGTAACTTGATTGCGGTATATCCAATTGGAGGTTGGTGGAAAACACGTACTAATCTAAAACAATATAACAATAAACTTCGGTATTCTTTGATTATATCTTTAGATACTCCGATTGAAAATATAGATCTATATAATGTTGTTAAGACTAAGATAGAAACTATGATTAACATTCCTGTAGAAGTAGAGATACCGATTAATAATTCGTGAGAAACTTAAAAGCATAAAATATAAAACAAGGTTTTCTATTTTAGAAAAACAGAGAACCTTGTTTTATATTAAAGATTATATGTTATAAATTTATTCCTAATCTATATAGTTTTTGAACCAATCTCATTAAATCTGGAAGAACATACATACGTTAAAAATGATTGGATTTGCCACAAAAACGTGATATGATTTGCTTGTTAAGAAAATATCTGTTATCTTTGTTATAAGTAATAGACGGGCAGACAAAAAGAAGTCATTAGGCGACTATGACAGACAAAATACCGTTACTAAATCGTTACAAGCGTATTTTTTGAAATAGTTATCACCTTGATAATAAGGATTTTCGGAGAGATTGGTTCATAACCCTGTCTCTCCGCGATGAATTTAATAAATCCCCTATAAACAATTTGTTTATAGGGGATTTTTATTTTAGTTGCACGTAACTAAAGCAAAGAATGATGTACTATTCGGTGTTCTTTTTTATCGACTTTTTGCATTACTCTTTTCGATTTCCTTCGTTGATCCGCTAATATTACAATGATAACAGACGTTTGAACAGACTCAGCGTTAATCAAAGTGTTTCTAACAGTTTGATCAGTTTTTTAGCATGTTCTACAAATTTTACCTTTTGTTGTTCTATCAATTCCGGGGTTGTACGCGTGCCGTAACTTACGCCACCAGTATAGATATATCCCGCAAATTCCATTTGGCAAAGATTACATGTGGCTTTGTAGCAAGGTAAGAACTCTTCGATCGTATACCCCATTGCCCCTTTGTGAGAATACATTTCTTGCGGGGCACCAGTGGTAAATGAGAGTATCATCTTTTTGCCTTTCAGTTTGTTGCCGGTACTGCCATGAGAGAAGCCGTGCCGGAATGTTTCTTCCATCCAGCGTTCCAGTATGGAGGGTGCGCTGTACCAGAAGATTGGAAATTGCAACACGATAATGTCGGCTTTCAGCAGGCGTTGTTGCTCTGCGTCAACATCAATTTTAAAGTCGGGATAAAGGGTATCAAGCTTTACAATTTCGGTTTCGGGAAGGTATTGCCCGATTGTATCAAGAATCGTTTTGTTAGCTACCGAAGTAGCAAGGTCTGTATGACCGGATATTACAAGTACTTTTTTCATGCTTCAATAGATCATTTAAAATATTCTATACTTCAATTTGTAACCTTAATCTTTTTCTGATGCAAAGATACGGTAGTTGACTGTATATGTAATTAGATACATTACGGATTAAAATACCATTTTTACAGATTTTTATTTAGACGTTCAAATGGCTGATGCTTACTAAAAAGAATGTCGATTCACAGAGAAAAAAGGGTAATTCATCTATTTTAGTTTCTATTATTTTTTCAAATTTATATATTTGCAATAAGCAAACAGGCAATATCATCATCAAAAGCAGGGATATAAAAAATTATTTGGAATAGCTTTTTATAGAAACTGATTATGAAGAAAATTAGTCTTATAACAGGATTAGCATCCGTGTTTATGTGCCTTCTTTTCATGGGGCTCCGGGATATAGGTCGTTATCCGGAGAAAATATGGCTTCATCGTTGCAATTCTTTGGAAAAATTGTACGAGAAACAGAGTCGATATCCAAATGTAGAGGTTGATCTCGTCTTTTGGAAAGACCGTGTATTTGATGTAACGCATGATGTAGATACAAGTTTTAATCTGAGTTTGGGTTCCTATTTTTCTTATATGAAAGATCATGAAGGAAAAATGTGGCTGGATATAAAGAACCTGACCGCTGGAAATAAACATGTAGCACTAGAGAGAATGAATGAGATGACGGAATATTTCCAGATTGCAAAAGACCGTTTGATTATAGAAGGCAAAGATTGGAAAGCTTTGGAAGTTTTCACTCAAGACGGTTATTATACTTCGTATTATGTAACTTATGATGAACCGGATGATTTGAGTGAAGAAGAAGTGGATGATTGCATCGAAGAATTACAGGAAATTGCGGATAAAGAGGTGGTTAGGGCTCTCTCATTTCCGGGATATTGGTATACTGAGATAAAAGAAGGTTTGAACCGTTCCATAGATTTACTGACCTGGAAACACAGGAGTAGCCAGTTGCAGTTCTTGTTGTCTTCTGTCGGACGTGAGATGTTGGCCGATCCACAACTGAAAGTAGTATTGGTAAAAGAAAAAGGGCGGTTTCATAGATGATCATTCGGATACTGACTTGCTCTGAGAGAAGCAATCGTTTTTCGGCTTCGCGATGAAACAATCGACAAGGAAAACTGTTTATTTAGTATGATTCTAAATTAAAAAATGAATATATTATGAGTAAAACAGTTGATTTGTTGGGACAACAGGCAGAATATTACCTGAACCATACGTGTAAGACAATAGATAAGAAATTAATTCATGTTCCTGGACCTGATGTGATTGATAAAATCTGGGTGGACTCCGACAGAAATGTACGTACCCTTAATAGCTTGCAAGCTTTGTACGGACATGGACGCCTTGCGAATACCGGATATGTATCCATTCTGCCGGTCGACCAGGATATAGAACATACAGCCGGAGCATCATTCGCTCCTAATCCGATCTATTTTGATCCTGAAAATATAGTGAAACTGGCAATCGAAGGAGGTTGTAATGCAGTTGCGTCCACATTTGGTATATTAGGGGCTGTTGCCCGTAAATATGCCCATAAGATACCTTTCGTTGTAAAACTGAACCATAATGAACTGCTTACTTATCCAAACTCTTACGATCAGGTGATGTTTGGAACCGTAAAAGAAGCATGGAATATGGGTGCGGTAGCTGTTGGCGCTACTATCTATTTCGGTTCGGAGCAAAGTCGTCGTCAGATTATTGAGATATCACAAGCTTTTGAATATGCTCATGAGTTAGGTATGGCAACTATTCTCTGGTGTTATCTCAGAAATAATGATTTTAAGAAGGACGGCACAGATTACCATGCGGCAGCCGACCTTACCGGACAGGCCAACCACATCGGAGTGACCATAAAGGCTGATATTGTAAAGCAAAAACTTCCGTCCAATAATGGCGGATTCACAGCTATTCACTTTGGTAAAACGGATGAAAGAATGTATTCTGAACTCGCAACTTCACATCCTATCGACCTTTGCCGTTACCAGGTTGCTAATGGCTATATGGGGCGTGTCGGTTTGATTAATTCCGGTGGTGAATCTCATGGAGAATCGGATTTGCGTGATGCTGTTGTTACGGCGGTTATCAATAAGCGTGCCGGTGGAATGGGGTTGATCAGCGGCCGGAAAGCATTCCAAAAACCAATGGAAGAGGGCGTTCAATTATTGAATACCATTCAGGATGTTTATTTGGATTCTTCAATAACGATTGCATAAAGTATTTAATCAGTATAGAAGACTTTTATCTTCTATACTGATTATTTAAATGTAAAAGTGAACTTTTGAACTGTCATCAGAACCGGAGTTTATCTCCAGTTAACCTTGAGTATATTTTCCATCCATGGGAACCGTACAAGTTTGTATGACCAGGGAATGCTATCCAATAATATATCGTATGCACGTTCCTCTACAGTTAGAGTACATTCCCATTCAGTTTTTTCTATAAAACCCGCTCTATTCAAAAATGATTCTTGGAGGGCTCTGATTGAAGTGTTCCTCATTTTTGACCAGTTTGTCTTTGCTGTTTCCAATAGAGAATCTATTGTGTTAAGTTCATCTTGATTTAGTTCCACTCTTTTGGGGAGTGGCTCGTTGGAGGGATAATTTATTAACAAACGGTTGAGGAACAGATCTTTTTCATCATACTCCCTGTCTTCATTTGCTATAAGGCGTTGTAAAATGAATATAGCTCGTACTTTTGATTCGTTACTATTGAAACTCCTGCGATCTTGGCTTAACATATTAAGCCTCATAAAAAGCATTGGTAGAAAAGGGGAGAGAATGGCCAATCCTGCATTGGGTATAGGTATATGTTTCAAATCTCCATATTGTTCTGTACCAAAATGAGGAGTAGGCTCAGGGTTAGGAGTAGGAATTGGAGTATGAGTTGGTTCTGAAGTAGCGAAGCCATACACACACATATCGGGAGCTATTGCATTCTTATTTACTTTTACATTGCCACAAGTTCCTTCATCCCCCGGGCCAATATCCCAGTTTCCTTTGTCGCGTTTGGCTATGATTTTTCCTCCTAAAATAATTATGTTTCCACATTTACTTTTTTGACCTGCGTATTGACCGGCACCTCCTATTCCAGCAGATCCCGCACGCCAGGAAGTCTCGTGCTGATAACCCGCATAGGCTTCTATAGTTCCACTTTCGATAATAATGTCGCCACATTCGGTAGCATATCCGCATCCTATACCGGCTGCACCTTCTCCACCGTATGCAATTAATTTTCCATTGCCTTTAATGTTTAAAACAGATTGCTTTCTCAACTGAATTGCAGCCATTTCACGACCACTGTGCAGTATGTTTTTTCCTTCAAGAATTACCGTGATATGGCAGTTTTCCGCAATATGAAATGCAACACCCATGTCTCCCAGATCACATAAGTTGACATCTTGCAGAAATATTGTTGCACGTACTCCGGCAGATACTGTTATTCCATGTCTTGAATTGGTACCTGTGATAGTGTACACTCCATCTTGGGAGACGTGGAAAGTATCCGATTCCCTACTCATGTCTATTTTTTCATTTTTCATAAGAATAAAAATTAATATTAATATTGTATTTATTGATTATCATATATTGATTTTCAGCCTGCTTTTAATTGTTTCTGCCTTGAGTGACCGTTAGTGCTTCATAACGATTATCCGGCAGTTTATATTATTTGTAATTTGAAGAGAAACTGCAAATGAACATAGGCAAAAATAGTAGGAAGCGGGGAAATCTAAATACTAAAATCAGTAAACTAAAATAATAATTATAAGTGCTTGAAATACAGTGAAACAGCTTGGAATTAATCTTCCTGTTTTTACGATTTCAGCCTTTTTTTGATGATATGAAGTGTGTGCTAAACAGGATTCAGCCCATGTGTTTTGCGGTAAAAGCTTCAATAGTGATTAGAAAGCAAACAGGGGACCATTTGTTTTTACCCTGCGTGTGTTGTATTTTCCAATAAGCTTTATTGGGTGTTGACCTTGACTAACGAGCCTGTCAACCAAGGTTAATCGGCTCGTTAACCAAGGTTGATAGGCCTGTTAACCTTGGTCAACACCCGACTATTCCTAAGGATAAAGAGATATATCTCTGGTTCTCAGTAGAATAATGCCTAATATGAAATGAATAAATGCCTCGTCCGGATATGGGTTGACTGCGAAAGTGAGAGTAAGCCACTTACCCTCACACTGGATTTTTTACTACCACCACACTTAATATCCTAGCTATCAACGATTCACATTAAAAGTGAGGGTAGTGAGAGTAACTTGAACCAACTTTTTATTGAATGCGCTGCATTCAACTTTTAAGTGAGACATCTTCTTCTCCATTCCGAGGGAGAGTAACCATATCGGTTTTTAAAAGCTTTGTGAAATGCAGAAGGGCTGTTGAAACCTGTATTATAACAGATGTCTTCTATTTCTGCATTCGAGTCTCTTAGAAGCATTTCTGCTTGTTCGATGCGAAGTGACGTAAGGTATTGAAGAAAACTACATCCATATTCTTGATTGAAATATCTATTTAAATAGGTGGAATTAACGGCTACTCTTTGAGCAAACTGCTCCAATTTTATTTTTTGATCATAGATGAATTCCGGTGTTTGTAATAGTTGGTTTATTTCATCGATCTTTTGAGGAGTCAAGTATACTTTGGAGTTCTTCTTGCCATTTATGAGCACCTCTTTTTCTACAACCTCTTTTTCTGATTTGCTTTCTAGTTGTTGATTTAGGTTATTCACTGGGAACGGGGACAATGTTTCCCGATAAATATGTAACTTGAGCTTTTGTTTTACGAATTGGTGTAAGAGAGAATTATAAAAGATATATCCACTTAATACGCCAATACAAAGGTTGTATAAAAGATTGCAGATGTATGAAGAAGTGAACATATTCAATAAGAACATGAAGAAGAACCCTGATATTAGGATGCTTTTTCTTTGAATATCGGAAGCTGATTTTAGGAATATACAGTCTGTTTCATTCATATTTCGCAAGAGTAATACGTAAATGAAAGTCTGTGTGATTCCTGTTATTATACACGTTAAACGGAAAAGTGTCCACCAAGCCGGGAACGATGATAGAATTTCAGCCCAACTGTAAGTTAAGCGATCTGCCACCGGACTTAAAACTGACATCAATATGTAACAACACGATAAGACCATCGAAGGTAACATATGTTTCCACCATTGTGACTTTTGGGGAAATATTCCGGTAATACGGAAGCGGATAAAGAAATAGAGTAAAGGCGGGAGGAAAGTCAGTCCCCAACAGTATAGGGTGGGTAAAAGGGATGTTCTTTGAAGCAGGAAGAAATTTTCGTATAATGTGCTATATGACGTTAACCCCCAGTATATTAGTAGGATTGGCGCTAATAATATGACCAAATCCTTTTTATGCTTGTTTCTCCAAATCAGAGAGATAGAAGCAAGACCTAGTACAGCCCAAGTCAGCAGAAAAGTACAAATAAGTAATGTCTTTAATATGAAAAATGGCATGATATTGTTGTTCTGTTGCTTGCAAATGTACACACAAAAGTCCGAAAAGAGTGATTTTATTCTGCATTTTTTTAAAGTTTGGTAATGAAATGTTGGTAGAAAATTGTTTCCTTTGCCCCCCTAATCTGAGGGTTACTATGATAACGCTCGTTAGGTATGTAAATTACCATCTTGGGTTGTACAAATGAATAATTGTTACAGGGGTTATATATTAATTGCTTTTTGGGTTTGTTCGCTGGCGGTATATGGACAGACTGAAATGCAGGCTATAGATACTCTTCGCAACATCCGGTTACAGGAGGTGATTGTTACTGCTACTCAATCAGATGCTCCGGGAACCCGTTCTGTCATTGGGCAGGATGCTATTCGTCATATACAGGCTACTGACCTTTCTGTCTTATCTCAATTACTACCCGGTGTCCTTGTACGCAATCCGGATCTGAATGTTCCGGCCGCCTTTACCATCCGCAGTGCAACTTATGAAAATACGACTAATGCTTTAGGGACAGCCATAGTGGTGGATGGACTCCGCATGAATAATAATGCCAATATGCAGCAAATGGGACTTGAAGGTAGGGGAAGCCTCTTTAATAGCACGGTATTATCCGGTTTCGATGTGCGTTCTTTGTCTCCATCTTCTGTGGAGTCGGTCGAGGTGATACGTGGTGTTCCTTCGGCACGTTATGGAGATGCGACCAGTGGGGTTGTTCTGGTCAAGTCGAAAGCCGGAATACAACCTTTTACTATCGGCATTCGTCTGACGGCTACGGAGAAACTTGCTTCTGTGGGGAAGGGTATTGCGATCAGTAATAATGGGGGAACTCTCTATTTAGGAGCAGATTATGCACTTTCCAATCAATCGCCTCAAGTCTTTGAAGAATCTTATCAAAGATTTGGAATCCAAGCGGCTTATGCGAAGGATTTCCGGTCGGCTACTTTGCGTCTTAATATGCGTGGTTATTGGATGAAGGACAATGATAAAAGAGGGCAGAATACGGTGGATGGTGAATTTCGGAAATACCAGGATCAAAACATATCCTTTTCTGCTAACGGACAGTGGAAATTGAATCGTTCCTGGATTTCCAATCTTGAATATCAGCTAGGGTTTACGTATGGGAGCCAGAAGAATGAATCCAGTACATATTATTCGGGAACACAGCAAGTCACTACCTATACCGCACAGGCAGGTGAACATGTCGGAGTGTTCTTGCCTCCCCATTATTTCTCTCAGTTATCCGTTGACGGCAAGCCGTTGAGCGGAGATGTAGCGTTGACTGTCAATCACAGAAAAACGATGGGTGAGAATATCAGTAACCATTTTCAACTGGGGCTTCATGCTGAGGTGGAAGGGAATCGTGGAAAAGGAATCAGTTTCGATCCTCTTCGTCCTCCCTTGGAAATGCTCAGAGTGCGGACAAGGTCTTATCGGGATATACCTTTATTATATAAGTATTCTGCTTTTGCTGAAAATCACTTTATTCTCCGTTATGGGAAGATGCGGACCGAAGTGCAGCCGGGAGTACGTTTTACTCAATTGCCGACTAAGCGTCTACAACGGAACTCTTCTGTTGATCCGCGTATCAATCTTTCCCAGATATTTATTGATAGGGCGGATGATGCTTTTCTAAGTCGTTTCAGTGTACGTATGGGGTGGGGATTGATGCATAAGATGCCTGTACTTGCTTATTTGTATCCCGATAAATCGTATACGGATATGAATTGCTTTACGTACAATGATGCTGAGAATAATCAGCGTCTGACCGTCATGCATACATTTATAACTGACCGTAATTTTAACTCCGACTTGCGTTTGCCTGTTAATCAGAAGTTTGAAATAGGGGTGAATTTCCGGATAGGAGGTGTTACTGCGGATGTGGTATGGTTTAAGGAACATCTCAAAAATGGCTATTGTACCTCCCAACTTACCGAACCTTTTTCCTATCGCCGCTATTCCCCTTTGATCAGTAAAGGAGAACAACCGGAATTGACGGATGAGGGTGTCATGAATGATGGTGAACTTCTTCCATATACTTTGAATACTACGTTTGCTACCTATTTATCACCCCAGAATGGTATAGAACAGGAGAAACAAGGTGTTGAGTATACCATTGGTCCGATTCACTCAAAGGCATTGCGTTCTTCATTTTACATAAGTGGCGGATATCTGGATGTATGCGAAAAGAATACGGCACTTTCTGCCTTGCATCCCCAGATAGAAGTGAATGGAAAAGCTTACCCTTATGTAGGTATTTATGAAACAGGGCCTTCTGTTGCGAATACTCAAATCTGGCAACAATTGAATGGCCGGTTTCAGTGTGTTACTCAAATTCCCAGAATCGGTTTGATCACAAGCCTAACGCTTCAGGCGGTGTGGATGGATAAACAACAGCGGGGAATGGAGAGCCGGTTTAATAACCCTGTGTACACGGACAGTAATAATCAGAAGTGCCTGAATCCGGTTTATTATATAGACGGAGAGGGAAACCAACATCCTTTCACGTCGGATATGGCGACGGATGAACGTTTTGCTGACTTAGTGATCAAGGCGAATACAACTACCGCTTTTCTGAAGGACTCGTATAAACCTTATTTCTTATTGAATCTTCGGGTTACTAAAGAGATCGGACGTCATGTTTCGGTTGCTTTTTGTGCTAATAACCTGCTGCAATCCAATCCGAAACGATACAGGCGGAGCATACAGAAATATGCAGTTGTGAATCCGGATTTATATTATGGTGCGGAAATTAGTATCCGTTTTTAAAGTTAGTATTGGTATTAAATTTTAGATATTGAAAGAGAATGAAATATTATGTATTGTTTTTCTTTGTGTTATTCCTATGTGCTTGTACCGGGGATGAGAATAGTTCTTCATGCTCTGTGAGTGTCCAATTACTTTCTCCTACGGATGAAGTGACCTTGCCTTTTGAAGAGATGGAGGTGGTATTGACAAATAAGGATCAAGGTACGGTTTATACCTCTTCATGTTCTTCTGATGGAGTAGCTTTGTTTAATGTGGAATATGGATATTATACAGTTGCCGTACATTATCAATCTGCTTCCGGAATTATTTTCAGTGGAAGATTGGAATCTTTGTCGTTATTGCCCGAACAGGGTGAAGAAGTGATGAAAGTCCAGTTACAATTGGCGCGCTCTAAAATAAATGCATTGGTCATTAAAGAGATTTATTATGTGGGTTGTAAAGGAGAGTTGGGAGCAGATTATCAGGCAGATCAATATGTTACACTCTATAATAACTCTGATGAGACTGTATATCTGGATGGTTTGTGTCTGGCTTTGGTGGATCCGATGCCGGGTATTGTATCTCCCTGGGTGAAATATACGGATATGAAACGGATTCCCGTTGCTGATATGACCTGGCAATTTCCGGGTAGCGGTAAGGAGTATCCTTTATTGCCCGGAGCGGAAACTACCATTGCAACGAATGCTGTAGATCATACCGGAGGCGAATATCAACATGCTAATTCAGTTGATTTATCTAAAGTTGACTGGGGATTCTGGCATGTAAGTTTGAGCAAACAGAACATAGCACCCGGTGTGAAACCATTGAACCTGCTTTTAAATCTTAATTCGACTGCATGGATGTATTCATTTCCGGTAGTTGGACCCACATTCATGATATTTGGATTTGAAGGTGTTAGTGCGGAGGAATATATAAATAATCCATTGAACAGGGAAAACAGGCCCCAAGCTTCGAATAAGACTAAATTCTATTTGATGATTCCGAAAGAGTGGGTGATTGATTGTATGGAGTGCGTGGAAAATGAAGCCAAGCTTGCCAATAAGCGTGTGCCTGATGAACTGAACCATGAACCTGTGTATATTCCGGAAGGAGATTATTCCGGGAAATCGTTGATACGTAAAAGTGCAGCATCAACCAATGGACGTTTCATTTATCAGGATACGAACAATGCGGCGGAGGACTTTATCGTATCCGAACCGTCTTTGAAAAAATAAGCAAGCAACTATGCGGAGTACATTATTTATTTTATGGCTTCTGTCGGCGATTCCCATATATGCGCAGTCTGATTCATTACATATCTATTCTATGCAAGAGGTTTATCAGCAGAATAATTGGCTGACAGGAGCTAATCCGGTAGGAATGTCATTCAACCGTTTCCGCTCGTTCTCTGTGGCGGAAGTGGGGTATAGGTTTGAAGATGGAAACTTTGGTAATGTCAGTTTGCCGGCTTCATCCAATAAGTATACGGTGTTTGGTGAATCTTACCAGACTATAGGTAATGTCTCTTTATATGGAAAAATAGGATATGTGAATAATCGGAAGCAAGAGGTGAACTGGAATGGGATGACCGGTGACTGCTGGCGTGGAATAAATCTTTGTGACTCAGTGAGTGGCAATCAACGTTCGGAACAATATCAACTGTCCGGTGCATTTTCATTACCCGTTTCTTCGCATTGGCTGATGGGTTCGAGGTTCGATTATTTAGTTGACCTGAATGCCAAGGATACAGATCCCCGGAATGAAAACCAGTGGATGGAGTGGAAAATAACTCCCGGAGTTGGTTATGAGTGTGGAAGTCATCGTTTGGGTGCTTCCATATTTTATGGCAATCGTAAAGAAACGGTGGATTATCAGAATATAGGTACTCATACGACATATCCTTTCTTTGTTTCTTATCCGTTAGGGTACTTTAAAACTTTGCCTAAAGGAGAAAATATAAAATGGTATTATTCTGCACAGGAGTTCGGAGGATTCTTACAAGAAGAGGGAGTTTATGGATGCTTCCGGCTATTTCAACAGATAGGAGGGAGCCTTGTCAGACAAAATATAGTAAGTGACCGTATAAAAAACAAGAAAGAAGGTGAGACAGATGGCTGGAAACTGGATTATAAAGGTATAGGTTCATTAGTTTCTCCGTTGAATCGCCATGAATGGAGTTGGAAAGTTTTGTTTGACAAGTCGGATAGTTATGATCTTTTGCAGCAGCAGGAAGAGAACATGGGTACATGGCATTCTTCGGGGAAGGTTCTTCGTTCTACTTCCCGTATTAATGAATATGGGTTGACTTATGGTTACTATCGACTTTATAATGAGTGGAATAGTCGTTATTCTATCGTTTCGGGAATTGACTTTAAGCAGACAAAAAATCAATTGTTTTTTTATCCGTCTGAATATATGCAAACTGTACGCCGTTTTATTGCATATTCTACATTTACTCGGAATTTCTTATTATCTAATGCCCGAATTGATTTAGCTATTGGGGCAGAGTACGGTAAAGGAGGTGGAACTATGATAGCTGAAAAAAAGTTGCAATCAGGACAGAATACGCCCGCAATCAAATTATGGCAGAATATGGATCGGTTGGGGCAGGAGTACAATTACTTAACAGAGCCCAGATGGGCATTGCATTTATCTCTAACTTATACTCATACCGTTTCTTTTACTTGGTTTGCTCGATTGACGATGGGGTATGAAAATGCTTCTAAAAATCTTTTTAATTCAAATAAGGAAAATATTTCTGTACAAATAGGATTGTTTTTCTAAATAGATTCCGTAGTTTTGAAGCGACTAACTAAAAAACAATAGAGTTATGGAAAAAAAAGAAATTTTGGATAATCAGAAATCAGATCCGAGACCTGTTGGTAGATGGATTATTTACATTGACAAGTGTACGGGATGTGGCGAGTGTGTGGATGTTTGCAGTTTGGGACTTCTTTACATAGAAGATGAGAAAGTACAAATGAAAGAGGAGAGATACTGCAGTCAATGTGAAGATTGTGCCAGTGCTTGTGCTTTCAGAGCAATAACATTTAAATAGCTATATCAAGTGAGGAGTATCTATCTATTTCTTTTTCTGTTCTTATGTAGTGCTTGTTCTGATTTTGACAATAAAGAAGTTTTAGATCGAGAATTGTCAGATGTGTCGATTCTATCGGTCTCTTTTGACTCTTTATTATCAGAAGTAAGAAAAATGCCTTCTCGGGATAGGGTGGCATGCATAATTAACGTATCGCGTAGGAATGAAAAAGAAATAGATGGAGTAAAAAAGCAAGAAAGGCTTCTAATGGAGATTTTGCCTATAAGTTATGGTAAAAAGAGAAAAGAGGTTTTGCTTCATTTAGTGACAATTTGTAGTAATCTTGATAGATTTGGCATTCCTTGTGCTGAATTGAGGGGACTCAAATGGATCGAATTGTTAGAAAAAAATCATTCTCTTTCGCAAGAGGAAGAGTGGCAAGTGAGTGAAATAAAGGCACTGTTGCTTAACAGATCTGGAAATCAAGACGAATTTCTCCCTATTTGGTATAAATTATTGAAACAGTATCGTGAGGCTGATAGACCGGAAGATGTGGGTAAGTGTCTTCTAACTATAGCGAATCATTTTGTGATGTTGGAAGATTACGATAATGCCTTACCATTATATGAAGAGGCTTATCAGTTAGCTGTAGAATATGAATTTGTAGATTTACAGAAATCATCTGGCATAATGTTGATAAAACATTTATGTGGGGCGGGATATTACTCAAGATCATTGGAATATTATAATAAAACTAATCAGGAAATAACGTTTAATCCTGCGATGCAGAATGAAGTTGTAAAAAGCTATATGGAGCTTAATAAGCCTGATAGTGCACGAATTTATTTAGCTAAAAGATTATTGTTAGAAGGAGGCAATAAGATTGCTCTAAACTGTATGATGGCTGAAACCTATATCCATGAAGGGCAGGAAGATTCTGCTTTTGTGTTTTTGGATAGGGCTATGAAATCTTATAAAGAAAAAGCGAAGAATTATCAAAGAAAAGACAGAGAAGCAATTTTACCTAATTGCTTTTTATCTCCTTGTTATTTGTTTGCTGATTTATTGTGGAAAAAAGGTAAGATTCAACAAGCGAGCCTATATTATACGATTGTTGAACCTTTAATGAAAGAGATTGTTAAAACTCCCGTTCGGATGGAGCTTCAAATGAAAGCCCTTACCAATTTTAGTTCTTTCTGCCGTGAAACTAAGCAATACGAAAAAGCTTTGGATTTATTAGCTCGACGAGATTCTATTCTGCAAACGTATTTGGAATTTAAAGCGAAGAACGATAAAAAGAATTATGCAGAGCGTTTAAAGATTCAGGAATTGAAACATGAGCTTAATGAGAGTGAAGATGTAAATAGAATAAATACACATGTGGCTGCAATCTGTATTTTTCTATTAGTGATTTCTGTAGCAGCTACATTCAAGTCCATATCTATGTACCGTAAGTTGAAGAAACAAGGTGCCGTAAATTATAGACTTCAAGGAATGATTAAGAAATGCGATGAAGGAGATATGCCTGAATCACATTCTGTATCTATGGATCAATATGAACTTTTATTTTGGCAAGCTTTACATAAAGTTCGTGATGAACAATACTTCCTCAAAAGTGACCTTACGATAGAGACGTTGGCTGATGTACTGAATACGAATCGTTCTTATTTATCGGTTAGCATCAATAGATTCTGTGATAAAGGCTTCAGTGTTTGGCTGAATAATTTCCGTATTCAGCATGCCGAACAACTGATGAGAGAAAATCCTTCAATTGCCCTTAAAGATTTGCCGGAACAGTGTGGCTATGCAACCACTGGTACTTTTGTTCGGAACTTTAAGCGGTGTCATAACATGAGTCCAAGTGAATTTATGAATAAACTTCTCATTGAACAAACACTTCCTAAAGTAGAGAAGACTTTTCAGTAAATTGATTATCTTTGAGCACACTAAATGATTCATAACTTAATTATCCTATATCAATGAAAACAACGATTTTATTACCGGTAATCAGTCTTTTCTTATTCCTTACATCTTGCACGAATCCTAGTGATAAGAAAGTAAATGATCAAACTTCCGAATCTTCCGAAAGTGGTGTAACCTCTACTGATTGGCAATCTCGTTACGATAAACTTGAAGCCTCCGATTTGCCCGACAATGTGATTCAACTGATTGGTAAAGAGTGGATGCTTGTAACGGCAGGTGATGAAAGTTCCTATAATACAATGACTGCCAGTTGGGGTGGTATGGGATACATTTGGGAACGTCCTTCTACCTTTATTTTTATACGCGATACCCGCTATACTTACCAATTCCTCCAACAGCATGAGAGTTTCACCCTCAGCTTCTTTAATGAAAAATATCGCAATGCCCTGCGTATATGCGGTACAATGTCAGGAAGGAATACGGATAAGGTGAAAGAGGCCGGACTTACTCCTCTGGAAACTCCTTCAGGATTAATGAGCTTTGAAGAAGCACGAATGATTATTGAGTGCAAGAAGATGTTTATTCAGGAGCTGGACTATGCCAACCTGGCCGAACCTTATAAATCAAAAATCATGGAAGAAGCTTATAAAAACGAACCTTCCAAACATCAAATGTTTATCTCAGAAATCGTCAATATTTGGATTAAGAAATAATATTCAACGAAATTTTGGTCAATTATTCCTTTTCATTGGTAAAAGACCAAAGTGTTTTTGGCCAATTCTTGGAATTCATAGTCTTTTCTGTATATTTGCGCCCGCATTTTCTTAATTATCACTTATATATAATTGTCCCTATAATCAGAATTTACTAAACTAGGTAGAGTTTATGGAGAAAATAAACGCAGTAATTACAGGAGTCGGAGGATATGTACCCGATTATATCCTGACCAATGATGAGATTTCCAAAATGGTCGATACCACCGATGAATGGATTATGGGACGTATAGGCATAAAGGAAAGACGTATTTTGCATGAAGAGGGACTGGGAACTTCGTATATGGCCCGCAAGGCTGCCAAACAATTAATGCAACGTACGAATTCTCAACCGGATGAAATTGATCTGGTGATTGTTGCTACTACCACTCCTGACTATCGTTTACCTTCTACAGCCTCCATTCTGTGTGAGCGACTGGGATTGAAACGTGCTTTTGCTTTCGATGTACAGGCAGTTTGCAGCGGTTTCCTGTATGCACTGGAGACGGGAGCAAACTTTATTCGCTCGGGAAACTACAAGAAGATTATTGTGGTAGGGGCTGAGAAAATGTCTTCAATCATAGATTATACGGATCGTGCCACTTGTCCCATTTTCGGTGATGGTGCGGCAGCCTTCATGCTGGAACCTACTACGGAAGATTTGGGTGTAATGGATTCAGTGCTGAGAACAGATGGTAAGGGACTGCCTTTCCTACATATTAAAGCGGGTGGTTCTGTATGTACTCCTTCGTATTATACGCTGGATAATCACATGCATTACATTTATCAGGAAGGGCGTACGGTTTTCAAATACGCTGTGGCCAATATGGCTAATGCTTGTGAAGCTGTCATTGAAAGAAACCATTTAAGTAAAGACGATATTGACTGGGTGATTCCTCACCAGGCCAACCAACGCATTATCACTGCTGTAACGCAACGTCTGGAGATTCCAACCGAGAAAGTGATGGTTAATATTGAGCGTTATGGTAATACGAGTGCCGCCACACTTCCGCTTTGTATCTGGGATTTTGAAGATAAGCTAAAGAAAGGTGATAACCTCATCTTTACAGCATTTGGGGCAGGGTTTGCCTGGGGTGCTATTTATGTAAAGTGGGGATATGACGGAAAAAAGGAATAGTAGCCCGGGTTACTATTCCCTATAACTTTTCTTATTATAGCAACCCGGATATACAAATAGTTTATCTCATCACCTTTTGCCAAACCTTCATTCTATTTCTTTTTTTGAGTATCATATATATTGAAGTTATTATAAAATATTATCTTTGTGGGGAATCATTGCATGACAACACATTGTTAACCATACAATAACTTAAAAAACAACCAACGTATGAATCATGAACTATCGATGAGTGCCAACCAACTGGTGGCTGCTCTTCAAAAACCGGCTTCCGAATTTACGAAAGCAGACATTATTTCTTATATCAAGGAGAACGATATCCGCATGGTGAACTTCATGTATCCCGCAGCAGACGGGCGACTGAAAACATTGAATTTTGTCATTAACGACGCTGCTTACCTTGATGCCATACTGACTTGTGGTGAACGTGTAGACGGATCAAGCCTTTTCCCATTTATCGAAGCGGGCAGTAGCGACTTGTATGTAGTACCGCGTTTTTGTACAGCCTTTATCGATCCTTTTGCTGAAACCACAACACTTTCCATGCTTTGCTCTTACTTCAATAAAGATGGCGAACTTCTGGAAAGCTCACCGGAATATACGTTGCGTAAAGCTTGCAAAGCCTTTACTGATGTAACCGGAATGGAATTCCAGGCTATGGGTGAATTGGAATATTATGTGATATCAGAAGATAGTGGACTGTTCCCTGCCACTGACCAGCGTGGCTATCATGAATCTGCTCCTTATGCCAAGTTCAATGACTTCCGTACCGACTGTATGCTGCATATTGCAAAGGCGGGCGGACAGATCAAATACGGGCATTCTGAAGTAGGTAACTTCACGCTTGACGGTAAAATCTATGAGCAAAATGAAATTGAATTCCTGCCGGTACGTGCTGACCTGGCTGCCGATCAGTTGATGATTGCGAAATGGGTTATCCGTAATCTGGCTTATCAATATGGATATGACATTACGTTTGCTCCGAAAATTACAGCCGGAAAGGCCGGTTCAGGATTGCATATCCATATGCGTATTATGAAAGACGGTCAAAACCAGATGTTGAAAGACGGTGTACTTTCTGAAACTGCCCGTAAGGCTATTGCGGGAATGATGGAACTTGCACCTTCCATTACAGCTTTTGGTAATACGAATCCTACTTCTTATTTCCGTTTGGTGCCGCATCAGGAAGCTCCGACAAATATTTGCTGGGGTGACCGTAACCGTTCCGTATTGGTACGTGTTCCGCTTGGATGGTCGGCAAAGACAGATATGTGTATGCTGGCTAATCCGTTGGAAGCTCCCAGCCATTATGATACTACACAGAAACAAACCGTGGAAATGCGCTCTCCGGACGGTTCTGCCGATTTGTACCAACTGATAGCCGGATTGGCCGTAGCATGTCGTCATGGTTTTGAAATTGAAAATGCTTTGGAGATTGCAGAAAAGACCTATGTGAATGTGAATATTCATAAGAAGGAAAATGAGGATAAACTGAAACAATTGGCTCAACTCCCTGATAGCTGTGCCGCTTCTGCCGATTGCCTGGAAAAACAGCGTGCTATTTTCGAACAGTATCATGTATTTAGTCCTGCAATGGTCGATGGAATTATCAGTAAATTGCGTTCCTATGAAGATCGTACTTTACGTAGTGAAGTACACGACAATCAGGAGGAAATGCTGAAACTGGTTAATAAGTATTTCCATTGCGGATAAAGCAAAACTTGTATTTGTAGATAGGAGTATAGAATAGGGAGGTTCGGATGTAGAAGTCCGGATTTCCCTGTTTTCTTATGCAGGGGTATGTAGTTGCATTGGTAGAGCTTGAGAGAGCTTGTGGTGTATGGGACATCTGTTTTTCATGAAAGAATTGTGGTTCAGGTAAAACAATATCCCCAAAAGGGCTTGCTTTTCCAGTTGATTTTAATAGATTTGTTGTTTACTCAATAAATTGATTATAAAACAGAGCTTTATGACATCAAATGTGAAATCTTTAGTCTATAAGATGAATATAGTGGTTGACTGTAAAGATGCAGGAGTTGGAAGAGGCTGAATAAATACACAAGACAGTTACTGAACATTAAAGAATACACCATGTCCGAAATTGCGAACTATTTCCTTTATAGAAATGCCGAAGGCGAAACCGGTTTATCCGCTAACAGCATTGACGACCTGAATCTGGATGACCTGTTTGCCGAAATAGATTATTGTCATTCCAGTATAGGCAGGCAGTATTTGTATTATCTTCTGCTATCGGATAAAACCTCCGGCATGGAAAAGCAGGAAGCACTTCTGTCTTCATTGGCAACTCATACGGGGTTACGTACTCTTTTAAGCAATTCACTGAAAGAACTGGATAAACCGGATGCTTATTCCATCGTATCCATTCTGGAAAATGATAATACAGGAATTGGTGCCAAGGAGATGGTTCTTATTAATATCTGTCGGTTTCTGCCTTTGCTGTTTCTGGCTCTGATGCTGCTCACTCATTCGGGAGTGTTTCTTACTTTATTTGTCTTTTCATTCGTGGCAAATGCAGTGTTGCACTATCGTAATAAGGCGAAAATCCAGAGATACTTTTTCTCCATACCTCAGCTTCTGAAGATGATAAGGCAGGCGGGAAAGCTGGCGCAGAATAAGGAGTTTATCTCTGTAGATCCTTCTATCACGACTGATTTGAAGGCTGTGGAAGGTCTGAAGAAGTATATCTCTTATTTCCGTTTCAACCTCAGTCTGGATAACGACATGGCTATTATGTTTTATATGGTAGCGGAATTAATCCGGGTATTCTTTCTCCACGAGGCGTATGCGGTAGGCAGAACTTTTCATCTGTTGAAGGAGAAGGCGACGGCTATCCACAATGTTTACCGCTTCATCGGTTTTCTGGATTCTATTTTGTCTGTTGCCATCTTGAGGGAGGAGCTACCTTATTACTGTCTGCCGGGAGATAACAGGGCAGGGGAGCGATTGCGTACACAGGCAGTGTATCATCCTCTGATAGAAAACTGTATTCCGAACGATATGGTGCTTCATGAGAAATCTGCATTGATAACCGGTTCGAATATGGCAGGTAAGACCTGTTTCATGCGTACGATAGGGGTGAATCTGTTGGCAGCGAAAACACTTCATACTTGTTTCGCAGAAGTCTTTGAGATAAATACCGGAATTTCTCTTCTGTCCTCCATTCACCAGGGAGATAACCTAATGGAAAATAAGAGTTATTTTATGCAGGAAGTGACGACTATCAAAGGTTTCGTAGATGAAAGCGGTCATGGAAATCATCTCTTCCTGCTCGATGAATTGTTCAGAGGAACCAATACCAAGGAACGGATAGCTATTTCGAAAGCTGTGCTTTCCTGGCTGGTGAAAAGTGATAATCTGGTATTTGTATCTACGCACGATCTGGAACTGGCCGATATGCTGGAAAATGAATACGAATTATACTATTTCAGCGAGTCGGTGAAAGATGGTATCCTGTCTTTCGATTACAAGCTGAAACGCGGAGTTGCGACCGAGCATAATGCAATTAAGATATTGGAGATTTGCGATTATCCGGCTTCGTTGGTGCGTGAGGCCCATTCAATCACAAGTATATAATGAAAAACAGAGAGAGTGTAGGTATGATACCCTGCCTCCCTCTGTTTTTACGGTCATGAACAGATTGATTACTTCTTAGCTTCATCAGCCATAGAGTGCACTTTGCCTTTGATATCATTGGCTTTTTCGGCAATGACAGATGTTTCATTGGCCACTCTGTCTGCAACTTTTTCTCCGGCATACAATGCCTTTTCTTTAGCAGATTCAATCAGGCATTCGGTATGTCCTTCAATTCTGTGCAGGGCATCGAATACTTCTGCTTTCATTTTTTTTGCTCTTGCACTGCGGGCAAAGCCATAAGCCAGTGCTCCGAAGATTGAACCTATTCCAAGGCCAATCAAAAAGTGAGAATCTTTACATGTCATAATTAAACAGGTTTAATGGTTAAAAACTAAATAAATGTTCTATTTTGGTCAGAGAACAGAGTGCACAAGGCATTAGTTCAACGGGGAGGGAAAGAATTACTACTATTTCACAATTTATGAGAATCAGGAGTTGAATTAACTCTTTCTTTTCGGGTTATGAGGTAAAATGGGTACGCGGACGACACGGACAAGGCGGACGAACGCGGATTTAAAAAGCTGCGCTATACTATTATAAATGATAAATTAAAGTCCGCGTTCGTCCGCCTTGTCCGTGTCGTCCGCGTATCTATTTATTCATTACTACATCGTTATAAATCAAATTCAATACCAGATTTGTATAATTTATAAATATTCTCTTGCCGGATTCCTTTAGCTTTATCTTTGGCGCCCATAAACATTACTACTGCACGTACGTTCTGTGGTACAAGCAGTTTTTTGAATCATGTAATTAAAATCAATGCTTTATGAATGTAGAAAGAAAAAATGCGAAAGATGACTTACGGCTCTACATGCCGGAAGTTATCGAGATGCTGAAGCGGGAAGGAAAGTTCCCGGCAATGCATGTTTATGCTTGCACGCTGCGTTCCTATGAGAAGTTTTGTGCAGAGGAAAGGTATCCGAAAAACACCACTGCTTCCCTGTCCATGCAGGAGATTTTCACCCCTGAGAGGCTGAAAGAGTATGAGGACTGGTTGGCTGGACAACAGTCCAGTCCGAACACGATCTCCACTTATATGCGTACATTGCAGGCGGTATACAATCGCTGGATGTCACCGGGCATAGAGGGGTACAATCCGGTGCTGTTCAAGGATGTTTATACGAAAGTGGAGTCGCGTACCAAGCGGGCGCTGACGGCAGAGCAGATGGAGCAGCTCAGGAATACGGACTTTAGTGTGCTGACACTGCGTCAACAGCAAGTGCTTACCTACTTCTTGCTGATGTTCATGTTGCGCGGTATGCCGTTCATTGACTTGGCACACTTGCGGAAGTCGGATTTAAGAAATAGGCGCATCACTTACCGTCGGCACAAGACGGGGAAACTGATGGTGGTGGATGTGCCGCCCGATGCGATGAGGCTGTTGCAGAAGTACAGGGACAAGACGGATTCGGAATATCTGTTCCCGTTGCTGCATGGTGGCTTGTTCATGGAGGAACATCACCACCGCTATCAAGAAACATTACGGCATTTCAACCGGGAGTTGGCGCGGCTGATGAAACAGTTATTGCCCGGTGTTTCCGTAAGTTCGTACACCGCACGCCATACATGGGCTACACTTGCTTATCATAGTGGTGTACCTGTGGGACTGATAAGCCAGTCGTTGGGGCACTCGTCTATTCGGGTGACGATGACTTATCTGAAACCGTTTGATGCGGAGGTGATAGACAGAATAAACAGGCAAGTGATTTCCTTAGTGAAGAAAAGTAAAAAGAAGAAAGATGGCAGATTTAATATGCTGTATGGCACTTCGTTGAGGTGAAATTACTTGCATAGTAACGGCAAA